>ERZ839767.1-NODE-1-length-482230-cov-6.503168_pt1 | contig 482230 bp, 420 predicted proteins | sample MGYA00519879_ERZ839767 | MGnify/ENA primary metagenome ERZ839767 (study PRJEB31850, sample SAMEA3708852) | human gut metagenome | biome: human gut; feature: human-associated habitat; material: faeces | place: China | collected 2014 ...
TGTTCTGGTCCTTGTTCTGGTCCTTGTTCTGGTCCTTGTTCTGGTCCTTGTTCTGCTGCTCTTGTTGTTTTTTCTTTTCCTCTTCCAATTTCTTCTTTAATTCCTCCAACTGCTTGCGGTATTCGTCCAGAGATTTGTCGTAACGGAGCATTTCCTCCTTGTTGGCGGCCGCTCCTTCATGGGAGCCGTAGGCGGAGAGGGCGTCGTCAAAGCGCTTGACGGCTTCCTTGACGTGTTCTTTCGCCACGGGTATTTTTGCCAGGCGGGCGTCAATTTCCTTGATCTGGTCATCAATGGAAGAGGGCTGCGCCTGCGGTTGTTCCCCTTCCGGCCGGGAGAAGATCATGGTTTTACGGGCCTGGGCGGCTTCCAGGTTGCCAAGGTTGAAGTGGGAATCCGCCTGGAGGGAGGCTTTGGGAGAAAGGAGCGCCTGGGAGAATGCTTCCGCGGCTTCCTTGGGGTTGTCCGCTTTTTGTTCCAGGCAGCCTTTGGCGAATTCCAAGGCCTGGCGCGTTTCTTCCGCCAGGTCCGGAACGGCGAGCATTTCATCAATGGCCTTGACGGCTTCCTCTGTCTTTCCCGTCCGGATCAGGTCCGTGACGTTGTCCAGGGCGCTCGTGTCCGCGCGCGCTTCCGTGCCCAGCAGTCCAGCGCAGAGCAGGGTTGCGGCGGCCAGGGCGGTCATGCCGCGGCGTCCGGAACGGCGGAAGGAGCGCCAGCGGGTACCTGCCAGAAGAGTGAGGAGCAGGCAGATGAGGGCCGGAACGGCAAAGATGACGTAGCGGTCGTTCGGCACGCGGCGCACTTCCTCCCGGCCTTCCGTGATGTCCAGGCGGTCCGCGATGTCCCTGACGAAGTGGTTCAGCGCCGCTCCGTCGGAGAGCTGCACATACTGGCCGTCCGTCTGCCGGGCCAGGTATTGCAGGCTTTCCGGATTGAGCTTGGAGACGACATGCTGGCCGCGGCGGTCCCGGTACAGGCCGGAGGGGGATTGCTCATCCGGAATGGTGGTGCCGATGGTGGTGCCGATGCCCGCCGTTACGATGATGAGCTGGTGCTGCCTGGCGGCTTCCGCCGTCTTGTAAGTGATGTTGACGGTGTCTTCCCCGTCGCTGAGGATGACCAGGGCGTTTTTGGCGTCCGCCTCCTTGTCCCGCTTGAAGGTCTGGAGGGCCAGCCGGACGACGTTTTCCAGATTGGTGCCTCCCTGGGAGACCCAGCCGAATTGAAGCTGTTCGATGGTTTCCTTCAGCGCGTTGTGGTCATGGGTAAGGGGCATGAGCAGGACGGCGTCCCCGGAGAAGATGATGATGCCGAAGTTGTCCCCCGGCAGGGCGTCCAGCAGGTCGTAGGCGGCGGTTTTAGCCCTTCCCAGGCGGGTGGGGGAGGCGTCCTTGCTGAGCATGGAGCGGGAGCAGTCAATGGCGATGAGGATATTGCGCGATTTGGGAATCTCCTTTACCTCCGTGTAGCCGTCCACCGGACGCGCGATGGAGAGGATGGCGAAGATGGAAGCCAGCACGGCAAAGATGACGGGGAGCACCCGGTGCCAGGTGGCCGGAGCGTGAACCAGCTCCTGCCGGTATTCCGGGGAGACGAGCACTTCCCATTTTCTGGAACGGCGGCGCCACAGCCACCAGGCCGCCGCCGCGAGCAGGGCCGGGAGGATGAGCGCGTACAGAACGTTGGGATAAAGGAAGGTCATGGCGGGAAAGGGATGGTGTTACGGGGCGGGGGCCGGTTTGAGCACTTGCAGGGAGAGGCCCAGTAGCGTCAGCGCGGCGCCCGTTACGAGGAAGTACATGAAGTATTCTTCAATGTGGCGGACGGTCTGCACCTTGGCCTCGCTTTTTTCCAGCTTGCCGATGGAGGCGAACGCCTTGTTGAAGGAGGCCATGTTCGTGGCCCGGAAGTGCTCCCCGCCCGTGAGCTGGGCTATTTTCCGCAGGGTGGGTTCGTCAAATTCGCTTTGCACCACCATTCCGTTCGCCAGGGTGCCTTCTTCCGTGCCCACGGCGATGGTATAAATCTTGATGCCCAGCTTGGCCGCGTTTTCCGCCGCCACCAGCGGGGATATCTGGCCGGAGTTGGAGGCGCCGTCCGTCACCAGGATGATGATTTTGGATTTGGTGTCCTTGCGGTCGTCCAGCCGGGTGGCCGCCGCCGCAATGGCGGAGCCGATGGCCGTGCCGTCCGCCTGGATCATGCGAGGATGGAAGTCCCGGATGATGCCGTTGACCAGGGCGTGGTCCAGCGTGAGCGGACAGAAGGATTTGGTTTTCCCGGCAAAGCCCACGATGCCGATGCGGTCGTCCGGACGGCTGTCGACGAATTGGGTGATGACATGCTTGGCGGCCACCAGGCGGTTGATGGGCATGCGGTTGAGGACCATGTCCGGCGTCTCCATGGAGTAGGAGAGGTCAAAGGCGATCATGATGTCAATGCCGTTGACGGTGCGGAAGGTTTTATCCTCCACTTTTTGGGGGCGCGCCAGCGCGATGGCGAGGGCCGCCGCCGCCAGCACGAAGCAAATGGCCCCTATTTTTCCGGCCAGGGATTGGGGATTGCGCGCCAGGGAGGAGATGAAGCGAACGGTCGGGTAGGTGATGGAGCCTTCCGCCCCCCGCCTGCGGCGGAGGATAATGAGGCACAAGATGAAGGGAAGGACATAGAGCCATTCAGGTTGTGCGAATTGGAAGTGTTCCGTCATGGTGTGCTAGCGTTGGTTGGGGCGTGGGGAAGGTTTTTTGACGACGAGGTCCGTTTCCTCCTTCGTGCGGTGTGCGTCCGCTTCTATGTCGTTGATGAGTTGGACCGTGTCGTCCGCCAGTTCGTTGACCAGGGAGTCGTTTTCCGGAGTGTCCGGCTCATATTTCAGGGAGGCCATGCGGTCCAGCAGGTCGCGCGTGGGACCCTGGAGTTCCGAGGGGAGCGCGGTGAGCGCGTCCGCCCGGCGGTTGAATTCCTGCTGGGTTTCATACAGCGCCGGGTCTTTGGTTTCCCCCACCAGGTATTTCCGGAGGAGCAGGGAGAATTCCACGGCGGCCTGCCTGAGGGAGGGGTGGGTTTCCCGGAGCATCGTGATGTCCCGGATAGCGGTTTCCGCCGGGCTGAGCGGCGCGGCGGGGGTGCGCCCTTTCCTGCGGATGAGCACGATGACGGCTATGGCGACGGCCAGCAGGATGGAGGCGAGCATGATCCAGATGCCCCACGTATCCCAGAAGCCCGCTTGAAGGTAGGCGTCCGGGGACTGCGTTTCCATCAGCGTGGGGAAGGCCGGCGGTTCCGGAATGGCCGTGGGGGGAGTCTGGAAGGTGGCGGGTGCTGGCATGGCTGGCGGAGAAGGGTTTAGCGTGAGAATTTGCGGGACCTCCTGGTGAAGAGGGCCTGGAGGGGCGGCATGAAGTTGTCCGTGGTCTGGAGGTCCAGGAAATCGATGCCCAGGCGGCGGAAGTCCTGCGTCCATTTTTCACGGTGCAGGTGCACGACGTTGGCGTGGGCTTCCCGGACGTCCTGGCGGGCGAGGTTCAGGAACATGCTTTTGCCGGTTTCCGGGTCTTTCAGGATGACGCGCCCGGCGTCCGGAAGGTGCAGCTCCATCGGGTCCGCGATGCGGATGGGGATGAAGTCGTGCTTGAAGTTGAGCTGTCCCAGGGCGGCCTTGTTGTGCTCGCTCCAGAAGTCGCTGAGCATGATGACCATGACTGCCTTTTTCTGGGAAAGGACGAGCTGCCGGGCTACCTCCGCGATGCTTTGATCCGCCCCGTCGTTTTTACTGGCTACGATTTCACGGACGATGCGCAGGGTCTGCTTGATGCCCTTGGCCGGGGGAATGTAATGGGAGTGGCTGTTCCCGTAAATGAGAAGGCCGCACTTGTCCCCGCTCTGGGCCGCGCTGAAGGCGAGCACCGCGGCCACTTCCGCCGCATAGTCCAGCTTGGAAGCCCGGGCCGCGGAGGAGGCGTAGTGCATGGAGCCGCTGACGTCCACCGCCAGAATGACGGCCTGCTCCCGTTCCTCCCGGAAGCGACGCACGAAGGGGGAGTTCATCCTGGCCGTCACCTTCCAGTCAATGAAGCGGGGATCGTCTCCCGGCGTGTATTCCCGGAAGTCGTCAAAGTCCAGCCCCTGGCCGCGGAAGCCGGACTGGTATTGCCCGGCGAAGTTTTCCGTGGCCAGATGCCTGGCGCGCAGTTCAATGCGGCGCACGCGCTTGAGAATGTCTGAGGCTTTATCCATGAAGTGATCCTCCCTGTTTGAATTCAATCAGGTTCCGGTGAGGCGCCCCGCGGGGGCTGAAGGATAAGGGCGGACGGGGGAGCCGCCTCCTGCCGTCACGGCACGGGAACCTTCGTCAGGATGTGGTCGATGACGTCGTCCGTGGAGATGTTTTCCGCTTCCGCCTCATAGGAGAGAAGGATGCGGTGGCGCAGGATGTCATGGGCCAGGTCCTTGATGTCCTGCGGGGTGACGAAGGAGCGGTGGTGCATGAAGGCGTTGGCGCGGGCCGCCAGGGCCAGGTTGATGGTGGCGCGCGGGGATGCGCCCGCGCGGATGAGGCCGCGCAGTTTCACGTCCACCGTTTCCGGGAAGCGGGTGGCGCGCACCAGGTCCACGATGTAGCCGCGCACGGCGTCGTCAATGTAAATCTGGTTCACCAGGTCGCGGGAGGCCGCCACCTGTTCCGGCGTGGTGACCGGGGAGGTTTCCGGCGGCTTGGCGGAGCTGGCCATGAGGTCCAGCACCTGGAGTTCTTCTTCGCGCGTGGGGTAGGTGACCAGAACCTTGAAGAGGAAGCGGTCAAGCTGGGCTTCCGGAAGCTGGTAGGTGCCTTCCTGGTCAATGGGGTTCTGCGTGGCAAGCACCAGGAAGGGGTCCGGCAGGCGGTAGGTGGTTTCCCCCAGGGTTACCTGGCGTTCCTGCATGGCTTCCAGCAGGGCGGACTGGACCTTGGCCGGGGCGCGGTTGATTTCGTCCGCCAGGATGAGATTGGCGAAGATCGGGCCTTTCTTGGCAGTGAACTGCCTTTCCTCCGGATTATAGATCATGGTGCCCAGCAAGTCCGCCGGCAGAAGGTCCGGCGTGAACTGGATGCGGGCGAACTGCGCGTGCAGTGTGCCCGCCATGGCTTTTACGGAGAGCGTCTTGGCGAGGCCGGGCACGCCTTCCAGCAGGACGTGCCCCTTGCAGAGGAGGCTGAGGATCAACCTGTCCACCAGCGCCTGCTGGCCGATGACCACCTTGCCTACCTCCGTTCTGAGAGCAGAAATCCACGATGAGTTCGCGGCGATAATTTCGTTGAATTCTCGGGTGTCCATGATTCTTAATAGCGGGTGAGACAGTCTGCCGGGCGCTTGCGTTGAAAAATTCCGATTATTTCCCAAGGGCAAATCCGGTTTTCAAGAGAAGGTCTTCCCGGAAATGGGGGGCCGTCATCTGGAAGCCCACGGGGAGCTCCATGCCGCCTTCCTTCACGGTTCCGCAGGGGATGGACATGGCGGGCAGCCCGGCCAGGTTGGCGGGGATGGTGTAAATGTCCGCCAAGTAGGTCTGGAGGTGGTCCAGCGCGGAGTCTCCGATTTTAGGCGCGGGCGCGGGGGAGGTGGGGCCCACGATGATGTCCGCCCTGGAGAAGGCTTCCGCGAAGTCCCTGGCGACCAGGGAGCGGACCTTCTGCGCGCGGGAGTAGTAGGCGTCATAGTAGCCGGAACTGAGCACGTAGGTTCCCAGGATGATGCGGCGCTTGACTTCCGGGCCGAAGCCCTCTTCACGGGTGCGTGAGAAAAGCTCCATCAGGCCGTTGGCGTCTTCCGCCCGCTTGCCGTAGCGCACGCCGTCAAAGCGGGAGAGGTTGGAGGAGGCCTCCGCGCAGGCGATGATATAATAGGCGGCGACCACGGCGTCTGCGTGGGGAAGGCTGATTTCCACCAGTTCCGCGCCCAGGCTTTCCAGTTGCTTTACGGTGTTCTGCACGGCCTTGGAAATGCCCGGATGGTTGCCGGAGGTGAAATATTCCGCAGGAATGCCCACTTTCAGGCCCTTGACGTCACGGCCCAGCGCGGCCTCAAAGTCCGGCACGGGCTCGTCTGCGGACGTGGAATCCTTCGGGTCGTGCCCGGAGATGGCCTGGAGCAGGATGGCGGCGTCTTCCACCGTCCGGGTCATGGGGCCTATCTGGTCCAGGGAAGAGGCGAAGGCCACCAGCCCGTAGCGGGAAACGCGCCCGTAGGTGGGCTTGAGGCCCACGATGCCGCAGTGCCCGGCGGGTTGCCGGATGGAGCCGCCCGTATCCGAACCGAGCGCGGCGATGGCGGTGGCAGAGGCGACGGCGGCGGCGGAGCCGCTGGAAGAGCCGCCGGGGATGTGGTCCGGAGCGTTCGGGTTGCGCGTGACGCCGTAGGCGGAGTTTTCACCGCTGGCGCCCATGGCGAATTCATCCATGTTCGTCCGGCCCAGGGGAATGCCGCCCGCCGCCTTCAGCAGGCGGATGGAGGTGGCGTCATAGGGAGAAGCATAGGGGGCCAGCAGGCGGGAGGCGCAGCGCGTCGGCTGGCCCAGGACGTTGATATTGTCCTTCACGGCGATGGGGATGCCGGCCAGGGGGCTGGCGGTGTCCGCCGCGGCTGCGGCCCGGAGGGCGGCCTTGCGGTCAAAGGAGATATAGGCGTTGGTGGTCCGGTCCGCCTCAATGGCGTCCGCCGTCAGGTTGACTAGTTCGGCGGGGGAAAGTTCCTTGCGGCGCAGGCGGTCGCGCCACTGGGCCAGGGTGCCTTGAATGCTTGACATGGAAAGAAAGGGGTAAGAACGGTTGAAACGTGAAAGGGAAGAGGACCGGGAGGAGGTCAGGCGGATTCCACCACCTTGGGCGTGCGGAACTGCCCCTGGGACTGCTGGGGGGCGTTGGAAAGGGCTTCCTCCTGGGAAAGGCCGGGTTCCGGAACGTCCTTGCGCATTACGTCCATCGTGGGCAGGGGATGGTTCATGGGGGCGATGCCCGTGACGTCGTAGGATTCCAGCTTGGTGATGTAGGCCAGGACTTTGTCCAGGTCCTTGGAAAAGAGGGCGGCTTCTTCCTCTGTCAGGTCGATGCGCGCCAGTTTGGCAATGTAGGCTACGTCAATTTGGGGCGTGCTCATGATGGGAACGTGCGTAATATATAAGAGAAAGGGAGGGTGAGGCCTATTGCTGTTCCAGCAGGCGGACAATCCAGCAGAAGGAGGCGGCGATGGCGCAGACCAGCAGGCCCAGCAGCATGAAGTTTTCACGCAGCTCCCGCCTCATGTTGGTGGCGCGGCCGTCGCGGGCCACCACGGCGCGCAGGGCGCGGTTCTGGGTGCCTTCCCGCACGCGGTCCGGCGGGGGCATGGTATTGCGGTCCAGGCGCATGCGCGTTTGCTGGGCCGGACGTTTGAGAGAGGCTTCCAATTCCTGGATGCGGTTCTCAATTTCCCGTGAGGCGCGGTCCAGTTCTGCCAGTTCGGAGGAACGGCGTTTGGTCTTTCTTTTAATCATGATGCGGAGGGGCTGAAAATCCAGATGAAGAAGAGGATGATAAGGGCAATCAGGAGCAGGGGAAGGTGGAAGGAAAGGCCCTGGAGGAACTGAGTCATGAATTCGCGGGAGCTGATGCGCACTTTGCTGGAACGGCGCACTCCCGTAAGCACCTTGGTGTGCTGCATGCGGGCGCACTGCTGGACGGCGTCCGCGAATTCCTCCTCGCAGCGGTCGATGACCTGCTGGCCCTGGTTGATGAGGTTGTCCGTGTTTTCAATGGGCCATTCGTCCGGGCGCACGGTGCTGAGCATTTTCAGGCTCCGCGTCAGGGCCATGTGAATCTGCTCCAGCTCATTGCTTTCCTGGCGAAGGCTTTCCACCTCCCTGCCGATGAGGTCCGCGGCGTTGACCATGCGGTCGCCCAGTTCGTTCTGCTGGTCCATGAAGCGGGCCTTGCGCAGGTGGGTTTCCTCCAGGCGGCGGCGGGAGCTTTCCACCTCCTCCTTTTCCTTCCGCAGTTGTTCCAGTCGGAGCTGGGCCTGTTCCATGTCGGCATCCACCTGGTCGTCTTCCTGGGGATGGTAGCCGGGATCGGCATCCATGCGGCGGTATTGGGGATTGCTTGGTTTCATACGCGGTAAAAATGATGCGGCCGGTGTGCGGGATTGCAGCATTCCCGGCCGGTATGGCCGTGCCGGGGAATCCCTGCGCGTGTTATTATTTAACTTTCACAAAATAAATCAAGCCAAGAAGAAGGTAAAAAGTGATTTTTCAAGTATGTTTCCGGCGGGGAATGCCGGGGCTTTTTTTCTTCCGGAGCCGTGCGTCCGGACTGTCCTCCGGGCGGCATGGCGCCCCGCTTTCCCGCAAAGGTGGATGCCGTGCACTTTTTTTATGGTCAAGGGCATGGAATTGCTGGTATGTAAGAAACATGCAGTCTGACACGGTAGAATGTAAGCCGACCATGTGGTTTACCGGCAGGGCGGTTATCATGGCTCTCATGTTCCTGGGGTTCGGAGTGTATTTTTATTACGATGCTTCCACCGGGTATCCCCAGAAGAACCTGGAGTTTTTCATGCACAAGGCGTTTGTGGACGCGGGAGCCCTCTTTGACCGTGAGGTGAGCGGGAACGGGGCCTCCCCGCAGGACTGGGAGCGCACCGTCCTGGAGCGCACGGTTGAATTCCCGGAAGGGTACCAGGTCCCGTCCGGCGTGGACCGGGACGCGACGCCGTGGCCCGACGTTCTGGCGGATTACAGGCTGATGTCCGCCCCCGGCAAGGGCTGGAGCGCCGCGTGGCAATCCTATTCCGGAGAAAAGCGTTACCCCATCAAGCCGGTGGACCACCCGTATGACGCCTCCAAGATTTTTGAACAATGGGTGGCCGGAAGCATCTGCATGGTGCTGGCCCTGGTGGCGCTGTTTTTCCTGGTGAGGACGCGCGGCAGGAAAATGGCCCTGAAGGAAGGGCAGGTAACGGCTGCTGGCAGGGTCTTCCGCGTGGATGACATCGCCCGGCTGGACTTGCGCAGATGGAAGATGAAGGGGCTGGCTATTGCGACGCTGAACCCGGAATGCGGAGGGGACCGGATCAGGCTGGACGGCCTGACCTACGGCGGCTTCCGGAAGGAGGATTCCCCCAATAACGCGGAAGATTTCATGAAGGCCCTTCTTTCCCTTTACCGGGGTGAGGTAGTTGACTATGAAGAAGCTCCGGAGTCCGGCGGCACGCCTGCCCGGAAGGATGACGAGGATGCCGTATGAGCGAATCCCTTCCACCGGAAAAGAACGCCCGTGACCGCGCGTTCGGCATCGCCTGCTGGACGCTGGGCGCGCTGGCGTTCGTCCTGCTGCTGATGGTGGGCGTCTCCTTCAGCCTGACCGCCCGCACCGTGGTGGTGGAAAAAGTGGTGGAAACGCCCGTACCCGTTCCGGTGCAGCAAAATCCGGAAGGGCCGGCGGCTGTTGAAGAAGGGGACGAACCGGATACGGCAGGCATTGCGGCCGTTCCGGCGGGTTCTTCTGAAAAACCCCGTTCCGTGGAGGAAATGCTCCGGGCCGTCGATTTGTCGGATCCGGCGGGCGATCCGGTCCCTGCGGCAGTGGCAGCCCCAGTCCCGGGAGGGGAAGGCGTCTCCGGCCAGTCACCCCTGCCGGCTGAGAACCCGGCGGAAGCCATGCCGCCCATGACGGAGGAGGTGGCGGAGCTGGTCAAGGCGGCGCGGTATGCCCAGATTGACGGAGACCTTAAAGTAGCGGTGGTGAAGCTGGAGCAGGCCATGAGGCTGGAGCCGGACAACCCGGTGGTGCTTTATTACTACGGCCTCACCTATGAATGGCTGAGGAATGCGGATAAATCCCGGGAATTTTTTCTGAAAGTATACACCCAGCGGGAAAAGGCGGGGAAATACTTTGCGCGCGCGGCCCAGCACCTCCAGGCCGGTTTTTCCAGCCCTGCGGACCTGCGGGGCGATATGTCCTTCGGCACCATTCTGGAATACCGGGACCCGGAATGCCCCGCCGGAGAGCGCGTCAAGCTGATCGTACCCATCCTGATGAAGGATGGCCTGAACGTCAGGCCGGAGGACCTGCGCGTCATCGTCCAGTTCTTTGACAAGGTCAACGGCAAAAAGGTGGAAAAAACGCACGCTCCGGAACCCTCCTCGCGGTGCGTCACGGAACCTGCGGACTGGGCGGATGGAGAGGAAATCATGGAGGTGACCTACTATATGCCCCCCCTGACGGAGGAGGAGACGATCGCCTACGGAAGCCTCAAGTACTACGGCTACACCGCCAAATTGTACTACAAGGGTGAACCGATGGATTGCCATGCCTCCCCGCCTGTGCTATTTTTGCTGGAACAGATGAACCAGAGTTCCCCTTCCGGCATGCCTGAAATTTATGACGGCGGCCTGCTTCCCCCGGTGGAGGCGTCTCCGGTTTCCGACTCCTATGACTCCCTGCTGCCTCCCTGATGCCTGAATCGTCCATGTTCGACCTCCCCCACAACTTCGGCGACTATACGCTGGTGGCGTTCATTGGCCGCACGCGGGGGGGGATGCTCTACCAGGCCATCCAGCAGGGCATGGACCGCTCCGTGTTCCTGGAGCTGCTGGAGCCGGACAACCCGGAAGGCGTGGGCGTGGAGGATTTTCTGATGAAGGCCCGCACGCGCGCCGCCGTCAGCGCGCCGGTGCTGGGAACCGTCTATGAGGCATCCCAGGCCCAGGGGTACTGGTTCGTCACCAGCGAGCAACTAGGGGGGGCCTCCCTCCAGTCCATGCTGGACCGCGGGCAGACCCTGTCCATGAAGGACCTGCTGAAAGTGATTGAAACGGTCGGCGGCATGTGCGGCAGGTATGAACGCCTGCAAACCGCCTTCAACGTCATGGAGCCGCGCCACATCTTCCTGGATGACAAATCCGCCGTGCGGCTGATGAATACGGCCATGCCCGGCGACTTTCATGAAGAAATATCCCGTGCGCAGATGAAGCGCCTGGGGGCCGACCTGCTGCCCCTGGTGACGCCGGACGTGCCCGGAACCACCCGCATGCGCACCCTGCTGGAATGGATGCGGGAGGGCCAGAACGGCAAGCCGATGCAGTGGGACCAGGTCATGGAGCTGATTGCCGCGGTCCGCGAACAGCTGGGGCTTTCCCCTCGCGCCACCACGCACCGCTATACCGTTCCCGTGGAACCCCGCAGAAACTCCGGAAAATGGATGCTCTGGGCCGGAACGGGCCTGCTGGGCGCAGGAATAGCCGCGGCTGCCGTTTTTCTTTTATTCCCCCGGGAGGAAGCCTCCACGCCTGCTCCGCCCCCGGCGCCGAAACACTATCCGGATTTCTCCGCCAGCGACCATACGGAAGTCTGCGTGAACCTTCCCGGCGGCGGGGAACTGATCGTGGGGGCCCATGAAATTACCCTGGAATCCTACCGCCTGTTTCTGGACCAGTGGGCGCGCCTTACCCCGGAACTGAGGGAGGAATACTCCCATCCGGACCAGCCGGACAAGCAGACCGCCACCCATATCCCCGAGGACTGGGAAGCCATGTGGAAGGCGGCCTCCACTCCGGGAGGCAAATGGAAGGGCAGGAAAATAACGCCCCGCTCCCCCGTCGTCAACGTCACCTTCTGGGATGCCTGGGCATACGCGAGCTGGAAGCCCGTGGCCCCCGGAGAGCCGCGTTACCGCCTGCCCGCGCGCGGGGAATGGATGGCCCTGGGGAACATGCTGGAAACGGGTGAAAAGGGAGACAAGACCCTGGTGATTGACAGATACAGCAATGATTACGACTTAAAGACGGGCATTTGCGGCATGGCTTCCGGCGTGATGGAATGGACCTCTTCCATGGAAAAGGACCCCGCGCGCGTGAAGGAGCCGCCGGGCCCGGTGGCCTGCGGCGGGGACTGGAGGCAGCCCGGCATCACCAACCGGGTGGAATACCTGCGCTCCCGCGGTGAAAGCCGGGACAACCTAGGCTTCAGAATCGTGCGGGACGTCCGCTGACCTGTTTAAAAACACATACTCGACAAACCAATACCATGAAACACATCCTTGCAATGCTGCTGCTGGCCCTGATGGGGGCGTCCGGGGCCCTGGCCCAGATCTACGTGAAAGTAGTTCCGGAAAAGAAAACCTTCCTCAGCGGGGAGGCCATGTACATGAGGCTGACCATCACCAACAACTCCGGCGTGCCCGTGGAACTGAAAAGCCAGGAATATTCCTCCTGGCTGGACATCCATGTGGAGCACTCCACCGCGGGCGCGGAACTCCCCCAGTCCAAATTCGCCATGTTCCCTCCGCTCAAGGTGCCGGCCGGCATGAGCGTCTCCCGTAAAATTGACCTGCGGCACTTCTATGACCTGTCACGTGAGGGGAACTACCATGTGCAGGCCGTCGTGAAAATGCCCAACCAGAAGGACATGTTCGCCTCCCAGAAATCCCTGTTCGCCGTCCGGACGGGCACGCCCATGTGGTCCCAGACCGTAGCCATTCCCTCCAGCGCCAAGCGGTGCACCTTCTCCATCTGCACCATTGCCGTGCGCGGAATCCAGAAACTGTACGTGCAGACGAAGGACCCGGATACGGGCGTGGCCTACAATGCCGTATGCATCGGGGACTGGCTGGGCACCACCCGCCCGCAGTGCATGGTGGACGGCAAGGCGAACGTGCACGTCTTCTTCCCCACCACGCCCATGCTGGGCGCGTATTCCCGCATCAACTACCGCGGAACCATGGAAAAGCTCCAATACTACAAAAAGGTGATGGGCACCCCCTCCATGGTCTTTCTCCCGGACGGCAGCGTGCGCGTGACGGGAGCCGTCCATTATGACCCCACCGTGCAGCCCAAGACGGTGCCGGACGCCGCGGACGTTCCGGGCATGTAATCCGCCCGGTGTTGCCGGTTGTTGCGCGGGAGGAAAAACAAGAAAAATGGACGCCGGGCCGTTCCCTGCGCCGGAAAGGAGTGGAAGACGGTTCAGGAATCCCCCTGCGGCTTTCTTTCCGGCTGCGGCGCGTTTTTCAGGATGCGCTGCACGCTCTCCTGCACCACGCTGATGGGCAGGGCGTAATTTTCCGCCCGGTTCACTCTGGCGATGTTCATGCCGATGAGCTCCCCTTTCAGGTTGAGCAGCGGGCCGCCCATCAGCGTATGCCGGGAAGGGGTGTCATGCTGGAGGACCATCGGAAAATCATCCCTGCGTTTGCTGAAGCCCCCGCTGATCAGGTCGTTGGAATCCTCGGGAGCGTCTTCCCCCAGGGCCTGCCGCCGGGAGCCCAGCGTGATGGCGTAGGAAAGCTTTTTGCCCTTGCGCCTGACCTTCAGCGTCACTTTTTCCCCGATCTCCTTCTTGGACAGGATGGGGGAAACGGCTTCCAGCGTGGTGATGGGCGTGCCGTCCACCTCCAGAATCTCGTCTCCGGCCATGGCTCCCGCCTTGGCGGCGGGACCGTCCTTGACGACCTCCTGAATGGAGCAGGGGGTGCCGAACATCACGCCCATGTAGGCCGTGTCTCCGTTCGGGATGGGCCGCCGCGCCGCGCTGAGGGTGCCCAGCTGGGGGCGCCTGGAAGTGCGGGTGGTGGAGCCGTTGCTGACCACCATCATGCCCATGGCGGCCTCATTGCTGACGGGGCCGGGGGCGGGCAGGCTGGCGGCGTCCACCTTCACCACGGCAATGTCCGTGGCCGGGTCCGTGCCAATCTCCTTGAAATGGCCGTACTTGGAGGAACCTATCCGGACCACCAGGTTCTGGTGGGAGTGGAGTTCCGAGGCCTTGGTGGCGATGTAGCCGTCCGTACTCAGTACAATGCCGTAAATCACGACGTCATGGCCGGAAAAGAAAACCGCGCTCAAATCCTGGAGCCGTTCCCGGATGGGCTCAATGGTTTTCAGAACGGTTTTTCCGTTGATGCGCTGTTCAAAATCCAGGCTCCCGTTAAACCCTTCCGCCAGGGCGGAGGGAAGAAGGGAACAGGCCAGGGGCAGCAGGCAGGCGCAGGAGGAAAGTTTCATGACCATGGAGGGAAAAAGCTAGCCGTCCCGTTCCGGTGACGGAGGCAGGGGGGCCTTTCCGCTTGCGGGAGATTCCATCAGTGCGTCGAAATCCTTCATGGGAACGTGGAGATTGTCTTCAAGCCCGGAACCTACCCGGCTGTGAATGCCGATCAATTCCCCGTTCAGGTTGAAAAGAGGGCCGCCGGAATCCCCGCGGATCAGCTTGCAATCCGTCTGAATGACGCCGTGCTTGAGGGAAACCACCCTCCCCAGGCGCACCATCGGGCCGCGTTTCTGGTCCAGGCCGCCTCCGTGCCCCAGCGCGAACACCCAGTCCCCCACGCGGGGCAGTTTCTCCGCCTTCTCCACGCGGGGAAGGTTCTTGTTCAATTTGGTCGTGATTTCAGCCGTTCCGGCGTCCGAATCGCTGTTCTGCGCCGTGGTTTTTCCCGGCAGGCGGGTGCCGTCCGGCAGGATGATCTTGAGCACGGTTCCTTGTTTGTCAACGACATGGGCCGCTGAAAAAATCAGGCCTTTTTCCGAAACCAGAATGCCGGTGCCGCTGCCGTTGTTCACTTCAATGCAGACCAGGGCGGGGAGCACCCGGGGAAGCACCTGCTGGAGCTGGTGTTCAATCCGCTGGAGGTCCTCCACGGACTGCGGCGTGGTGGAAAGGATTCCGGCGCTGTCGGCGGACTGCGCCCGCGCCTGCGGAGCCAGCAGGGCCGCTCCGCAGAGAATGGCGGAAAAACAGGGTTTCCGGAAAGCCGTGTTCATGATTGCCGGGGACTACTGTTCAGAGGCGGGAGCTTCCGCCTTCTGCTGGTCTGCCTGTCCGCCTTCCGCCAGGGAATCGTGATAATACACGCCGATGAACAGGCCCGCCAGCGTGATCAGGGTAATGAGCAATTCTTTCATGCCGCCACAGCATAGAATGTGTCTTTCATTCTGACGAGAGAATTTCATTTATAAGCCACACTTTGATGCAGTTCGGCAGAAAAAGGATGGATGGCGTATGGGGAAATTGCCAAAATAAAGGTTGCTTTTTCCCGCAACGGGCGTATAAACCTCCCCAGCGGTCGGTTCCGGTCCGCTGACCCATCCAAGCGGATGTAGCTCAGGGGTAGAGCGCAACCTTGCCAAGGTTGATGTCGTGGGTTCGAATCCCATCATCCGCTCCATTTTTAACTTCCTAATTTCAGGAAGTTTTTTGTTTTCAGAGAATAACAATTGCGGGCCGTTCTAATAGTATCCTATTATCCCGAGTAACCGGAATTATCGTCAAAACCGTTACTGCCTGCTGAAACCTGAATGTTACAGTCAATAAAATCAAGGCTGTCTGTTGTATATTTAGAAAATCATTGACGATGAATGTTTTAAGATAAGGTGAAGAAATATCCTGGAGGAAGTTGACGCTTCATGCAGGATGCTATTTTTCTGCAACAGATACAGGATTTTTTTGAAGTGGCAGCAATGATTGCTGTGTATTCGGAAAATGGAGGACACATTAAACCAGGGGATGGCTGGATCAGATTCCTGTTGTCCCGGCTGGAAAAAGGGGCTTCTGTGGAACCCAACATAGAAGCCGCCTAACCGTTGAAGCTGTCAAAATCCGGGAAGACCGCAGGCTTTTCGCGAGTGAGAATGTTTTCGGAGTTACCATCATGGATATGAAGGCAGCAGAGTCGTCATGCCACTTCATTACAAGTAACAATAATAAACAAAACCATGAATACTATTAATATTCTCAATGGAATCACCCTGGCATCCCAGGAGGAAGTAACCGGACATACCGGGAATACAACGATGCATCTTACGGAAGAAGAGCGTACGGCCTGGAATTCCGCCGCCGCTATTCCTGACGCATCCGGTACTTACACCGGCAACAACACGCACGCAGGTGTGGAAACATTCAACGGGGCTGTCGTTCTGAACGGCCCCGTAACATCGGACGCACTGGAAACCGGGCGCATGCTCGCGAAGGTGACGGCTTGTTCCTGCATACCTCTGATAAGCGCCTTCAACGCGACGGTTAAGCAGAAGGGGCCTATGGGGTTCAATATCTCCCGGCCTGCCGACGGAAGGCCGGTAAAAGTGGGAGGCACCGGAAACCCGTGGGGATGGTGGAGCAAGGACAAGGTTGTCGTACAAATCAATTTTGTTCCGGATGAACGGGCCGTTTTTGAGGTGGGCTCATGCACGTTTGCGGATTTTACCGCTCCTCCGGAAGATCATTATGCCTATGCCCATACCATACGGCAAACAGGCAATGCCGCCGGCATTTATATCAGTCTTCAAATCGACAGTGCTCTGCGCAAATTCCGGGTGAAATATCATTCCAGGCTCTCGAATTCCGCCGTGGCTCCGGGGGTGCTGAGCGTTTATGAATGGGATATGCCGGAGGAATTTTACAATGTTAAAATGGCACGCCTCATTTATGCCTACCGTCACCAGTATCTGGACGTGTATTACGTGACGCCCTCGGGAGAACTGAAGCTTATCGCCGCTACGCCGGCCTCACAGGGTTACGCCATCACTGAGGCGCAGCTGCTGTTTCATGGCAACAGTGAAATTTATTCCGCCATAGCGCACGTGGAAGATAACAAGCTGAGGGACTGGCTCGGCAAGCAGCCGCTTCCCTATTCCCGTTCCAAATGGATTGAGCGCAATTCGAATGCTCCTTTATCCGGTATCGATCTGCCCTCTGCCGGGGGGAGCTTCCCGTTGACGCTGAATTCCGGCGCCGGTTCTGCATGGACGCTGGTTTCAAAACCCGACTGGCTGGACGCAGGTGGGGAGCATTGGGAGAACGGCGCTGTCGTGACCGTATCAGCCGGGGCAGCGGAAGAAACGCGGCATGGCTCGCTTATCCTTGCGACGGATGGCAACCATGCGGTGACCGGAGTTAAAGCCTATGAAAAAGTCGTCATCACGCAAACTGCCCAAGCGTGAGGCAGGCGTAAATAACGGTCATGGCCTGCTCTGGACTGATGGACAGTAACGCTTGAAGCGGCTGTCCGAATCAAACGACAGCAGGAACATTGGTTCGCATTCAGACGGGCGGCTTTTAGCCGTCCGTCTTTTTTTGGAGTACGGAAGATGAAGGCTCAAGGCTGCGGTTATTTTTCCGTTTCAGGAAATGCTTTGCCAGGAAGCTCCGGACCGGTTCATCGTAGAATTTCAGGCACAGCCAGGCCAGCAGGATGCTCCCGATGACGACGGCCAGGGCACCGGGGAGGGATTCAGAGAAGGAGAGGTCTCCGTTTTTCACCCACGCATAATACAGATAGATGAACGGGTAATGCACCATGTACAGGGGGTAGGAGATTCTGCCCAGGAACCGGCATATTTTATCCGTATAGGGATCAGTGATTTTTCCGGAAGCGCCAAAGAGGAGGATAAGGGGGAAGAAGACCGCGAAGCACACGGTTTCATAGAGGCTGTTCATCCAGAAAGCGTCTTCTCCTCCCAGGCGGGGCATGGCCAGCAGGATGGCGAGGGAGATGCCGCACAGCCAGAAGGAACCCTTGATGTTGACGGGCTTGAACAGGCGGAACAGAAGCAGCCCGGCGGAGAAGGAGTACAGCAGGCGCAGGGAGCCGCCTGTCCATTCCGTGCCGGTCATGGCGAAGCCGGAGCAGATGTCTCCATTGGGCCCCCAGAAGCTGAAGGAAGCCAGGCCGCATCCGGCCAGGATCACCAGTGCCGCCAGGGAGCGCGTGGAGAGTTTCCGGATGAACAGCGCATAGAGAAGGTTGCCGATGTATTCAAAGAATAGCGACCAGCTTGGCCCGTTGAGCGGGTACATCTCTCCCAGTCCCCGGATTTCCAGACCGGGAGGCGACGGAATCAGCAGGACATTGACGAAGGTGGCGACCAGCAGGGAGATGACCGTGACCTGGGACACATCCCATACGGAACAGCCCTGGAAATAAAAGATGAGTGCGCCAATGACCGCCCCGATCGCCACCATGGGCTGCAGGCGTATGAGGCGGCGCTTGATGAATTCCCCGGTCGTCATCGTTTTCCAGCGGTTGTCGTAGGCGTAACCGATGACGAACCCGGACAGCATGAAGAAGAAGTCAACGGCCAGGTAGCCGTGGTTGATGATTTGGTCCACATGGCTGGTGGCGTATGCTTCAAAGATATGGAACCACACGACGACAATGGCGGCCACCCCGCGCAATCCGTCAAGAATGTGGTAGTGATGTTTTTCACTTCCGGGTGGGATGGGAGAGTTCTGTGAGTTCGACATAGGAGAAGCTGTTTTTTAATGTTGTTTTTGTTTTGCTTTGAGAGAGTGTCCGCCGTATCAGCCCATTCCCCGCTACGGATAGCCCCGTACAGGGGAGAAATCATCCGGAGGCGCAGTTTTCGCGTTACCTAATCAAATACCATTCCACCCTGCAAGTTCTTTCATCCATTGTCCTTTATCATAGGGCTTTATAGGGGGGAATAGGGGGAATAGGGGGAATAGGGGGAATAGGGGGAATAGGGGGAATAGGGGGAATCACCGCCGGGCAGGGAGAGAAGACGGCTTTAGAGGCGGGAGTGGATGGGTGACAGGGAGCGCCTTTTCCTGTATGATGGGACAGAAGGCTACCCCTTGCGGTAGTTCGCTAGCGTTTCCACGTATATTCCGGAGATGCTGCCTCCCTCCATGGGGGCAATATCCTTGAACGCGGGATTGATGGGTTGCAGGACATGTTCCATTTTTCCCGTTTCCGCATTTTTCTTCCGGATCAGTTTTTTCAGCGTGACGCCGCGTCCGTCGTTGTATTCCACGATGGTTCCCGGCTTGGGGACGGGCGGAGCCGTATGGCGCCGCATGACTACCAGCGCGCCGTCCGGGATGAGGGGTTCCATGGATTTTCCTTCTACGCGGACCACGTATTCGTTTTTGCCCAGGGGCCTTTCCATGTAAATGGTGGACGGGACGGTATCGCTTTCCGAAAGGGAGCCCGCGGCGATGTTGCCGACAATCTGCGTGCTGTATTCGCGTCCGGCATGTCCGGCAACGGACGGGAGTTGTTCCGCCAAGGGAATGAAGGAGCTTTGCCCCGTCCGGAGCTGACGCGCGTCCGCCGCTTCATCCGCCAGCTCGGTCAGCCACTGGCGCAGGGGCATGCCCTTTTCAGAAGCGGCCCTTTCATATTTCCTCATGCGTTCCTCCGTGATTTCCAGCACAAGGCGGTTGGTCTGGATAGCCTCATTTTCCAGCTGAGCCGGCCCGTATTGGGACATCAGGGAGTGGATTTTCAAAATGGCGTTGGAGGGGAAGGGGCCGGAGGGGGAAAGCCAGTTGTTGACCGTTCCTTTCTCCGTGCCGCATTCCCTGGCGAGCCAGTCACGGTCCTTTCCGATGGCTTTCAGCCAGTTTTTCACGTCCCCTTTTGTCGGTGTCATGGCTTGATGATACACGATTTTCGTGAATTGTCGATAGAAAGAAGTAAATTAAATCCGTGAAAAATATGTTGACTGATTAACGAATATCGTTAAAAAGAAGTCATGAAGTACATGCCTTTGGACATTTCCATGATGAAGCCGGAGCCGTTCCCGTATTCCGTGATGATGAGGCCCGACCTGCATCCCAAAAGACAGCCCTCCGGGGAAGAAGGATGGCGCGGCCGCCTGGGGGCAGTCTGCAGCGCACTGCAAACGCTGGTCCGTCAATGCAGGGCAAAGGCGGAACGGCAGAAAATGGTGATGACCGTTCTTTCCGTCGCGGGGGCTTGTGCTTTCGGCCTGTTGGCCGTCGGCGTGTTCTGGCTGGCCGTAGAAATGGACAATTCCGATTTGCAGGCATCCAAGTCTTCCTGTTCCATAAGGCCGTAAGCCGGACCCTGGCCGGAGTTCCTGAGCGGTTTTTTGTGGCGCCGCTCCCGGAAATAAACAGGGGCCGCGTTTGATGAAGCCGGGTCCGTTTTCCCCCGGTTGAAATGGCTTGCGAAGGCATGAAAGGTTCCAGTAGGGAACCGGAGTCCGGATGAGCTTCCTTTGTTGCGGAGCTTCTCCGTGGCGGTGGGGGGAATGAATAGAAATCGTCTCTTTTTTGAGGAGGAAATGGCAGGGGGTAATTATTTTTTTGTGTCGGAAATATTTGGTAATAAGTTATTTAAAATAAAGATAAAATTATTTTTAAGATTTTTCTTTCATTAGAGCAGGTGTAACCTTTTAGATGATAGGTAGTGTGTTGCTTCCCGTTTCCGGACGGGTGTTCCGGGAGTCCGGGAAGCGGCCTTTAAACCAACCTGTCATCATGTCAAACCATACCCATTCCGCCTTTCTCATGCATGTGCCCACCCGGCTTCTTTTCGGGGCCGGGCAACTGGAGAACCTGCATGCGGAAGCATTGCCGGGCCGCAAGGCCATGATCGTCATTTCCAACGGGAAATCCACCCGGGCCAACGGTTATCTGGACCGCCTCACGGGGCAACTGGACAAGGCCGGAATCGCCTGCGCCGTCTTTGACCGGGTGGAGCCCAATCCCCTGAATTCAACCGTCAATGCCGGAGGCCGGTTCGCCCGGGAACACGGCTGCGATTTTATCATCGCCCTGGGCGGAGGGAGCTGCATGGACGCCGCCAAGTCCATCGCGCTGATCGCAGTGAATGACGGCGATTACTGGGATTACATTCCCTCCGGCACGGGGAAGGGGAAGCCGGTTTCCAACAGGCCCCTGCCGATCGTTGCCATTACCACCACCGCCGGCACCGGATCGGAGGCGGACGCGGGCACTGTCATCACGAACGAGAAAACGCATGAAAAGACGGGCTTTGTCCATCCGGACCTGTTTCCGGCGCTTTCCATCGTGGACCCGGAGCTGATGCTTACCGTTCCTCCGCTGTTTACGGCCTTCCAGGGCTTTGACGCCCTGTTCCACAGCGTGGAGGGTTACGTTTCCAACGGCACGAACCTGATGAGCGACATGTACGCCCTGGAGGCCATTAAGCATATCAGCCGCTACCTGCCCAGGGCGGTGGCCGACGGCTCCGACCTGAAGGCCCGTACCCATGTGGCCTTCGGCAATACCCTGTCCGGCTACGTGATGTGCGTGGGCCGCTGCACCAGCGAGCATTCCCTGGAGCATGCCTTGTCCGCCTACCATCAGGAGCTGCCCCACGGGGCCGGCCTCATCATGATCAGCAAGGCGTATTTTACGCACCTGATTGAACGGCATGTGGCGGATGAACGCTTTGTCCGCATGGCGCAGGCCATGGGAATGCCGGAGGCGGCGGACCCCATGGATTTCATCACCATGCTGGACAGGCTGCAACGGGATTGCGGCGTAAGCGGCCTGCGCATGAGCGATTACGGCATTGCGCCGGAGGAGTTCGGGAAAATGGCTCGCAATGCGCGGGAAACCATGGGGTTCCTGTTCCTGTGCGACCGCGCGGAGCTGTCCGTGGAGGATTGCGTTTCCATTTACCGGAAGTCTTATCTGTAAGCCCGGGAGCCTGTACCATGAGCAAGAAGATTTTAATCATTTCCTCCAGTCCGCGCAAGGGCGGCAATTCCGACCTCCTGTGCGATGAGTTCATGAAGGGGGCGCGGGGCGCAGGGCATGACGTGGAGAAGGTGCGCCTGGCGGAGAAGCGCATCGGCTATTGCCGCGGCTGCGGCGTGTGCCATGACACCCACGCCTGCCTCCAGAAGGACGATATGGAAGAGTTGCTGGACAAGCTGCTGGAAGCGGATGTCATCGTGCTGGCCACTCCCGTGTATTTTTATACGCTGTGCGGCCAGATGAAGACGTTTATCGACCGCACGGTTCCCCGTTATCTGGACATCCGTGACAAGGAGTTTTACTTCATTCTGGCCGCGGCGGAGGATAACCGGGCCAATATGGAGCGCACCGTGGAGTGCTTCCGCGGTTTTCTGGACTGCCTGGAAGGGGCGGTGGAGAAAGGCGTGGTTTACGGCACCGGGGCCTGGAAGATGGGCGGCATCAAGGGCAATCCGGCCATGAAGCAGGCCAGAATCATGGGGATAGGGGTTTGAGCCTTTTTCCCCACTAAAGAAGATCAGCCGTAAAACCGCCCATGGAATAATATCAACCGGATTTCATATAGAATGTTTTTTGCGCCCAGCGAGGATAGGTGAGACAGCTTCCCGCGGCGTCCGATTTCCCGGGTGGGGATGAGGGCGCCGCGGGAAGAAAAGCTCCGGCAATGTTTCCGGCTTTTCTTCTGCCCGTGGTGCGCCTTCCGTTGCCGGAGAAGGCCGGCAGCCGTTTTTTCCTTCTTCGCGGGGATTCCCGGTCCCGTTCAATCCTGCCGGGCAGCCATTCCTATTAAAATATAGACGATGAAAAAATTATTACCATATTTGTACGCGGCAGGGGCTTTCCTTGCCCCCTGTTGCGCCGCGGAGCCGGAGATTCCCCAGCCATCCCCGAACACCATGAATATTACGATTAAAGCAGGAGAAAAGGAAATTGCCGCCACTCTTCAGGACAATGCCGCCGCCAGGGATTTCGTGGCCCGGCTTCCCCTGACGCTGACGCTGGAGGATTACGGCGATACCGAGAAGATCAGCCCTCTGCCCGGCAAGTTGTCCACCGCCGGGGCTCCGGCCATGGGGCAGCCCTTCCGGGGGGCCATCGCCTATTACGCCCCGTGGGGCAATTTGTGCATTTTCAGGAAGGCCTTCGAGCCGTCCCGCGGCCTGGTGATTCTGGGGAGCGTGGACGGGGAAGGGATGAAGGCGCTGGATGTTTCCGGAAAGATCCGCGTGATCATTGACGTGAAACGCTGACCTTCCGGTTTGTCCGGCAGGTTTTTATCCCGGTTCTCCGGGATGGGGCAGCGTTCCTTTTTTAAGGAATCGGGAGAAGGCTGTTTTTCCCGGGCGGGGGCCTGTTGCCTCATTTTTTTGGGAGAAAAGATATTAAAGATACATGAGATTTTTTTAATGATATGAAAATAAAACATTTATTGAATGCGTGCGCTGCGGTGCCCGGTGATGGAAAAGGAGGGGCGGATGCCTCCCGTTGACAGGATGGGCCCCGTCAGCACGCGGGAGCGTTCCGTGATTCTGGACGCCTTGAGGGGACTGGCGCTTTTCGGCATCTGCCTGGCGAATTTTCCGGAGTTTTCCCTGTACACGTTCCAGAGTCCGGAGGTTGTTTCCGCCATGCCCACCGCCGGAATCGACCGGGTGGTCCGCTTCCTCCAGTACGTGTTTATTGACGGCAAGTTTTACAGCCTGTTTTCCCTGTTGTTCGGCATCGGCTTTTCCATCATGATGTCCCATTCCATGGAGAAGGGGCGCGACGGCATCGCCGTTTTTTACCGCAGGATGGGCCTTCTGGCCCTGATCGGGCTGCTGCACCTGATGCTCCTGTGGAGCGGGGACATCCTGCTTCTGTATGCGCTGGCCGGCCTGCTGCTGCCGCTGTTCCGGAATGTGCCGGACAGAAAGCTGCTGGCGATTGCCGCCGCGCTTGTTTTCTGCCCCGTTCTCATGGATGCCCTGAAGGTTTTTTCAGGCTACCGGTTTGACCTCGCCGCCCCGGTGGGGGGCGCAGTACGGTATTTCAACGGCCTCAGCGGGATTACGGACGCGAATTTCGGCAGATGGCTGGTGGACGGGGAACATTATTCCGACGTTCTGAAGTTCACCCTGTCCGGGGCGTTCATCCGCGTCCAGGAGCTGCTGGAGAGCAACCGCGTCTTCAAGGTGCTGGGCTTGTTCCTGCTGGGGCTGTATGTGGGAAGGAACGGAATTTATGCGAATCTGGAGAGGCGGCGGACGCTGTTGAAGAGGGTATGCCGCTGCGGTTTTCTGGCGGGGCTGCCCCTTTCCTTCCTGTACGCCGCCCATGCGCTTCACCTGCTGGGCGGCGGGCCCGTGGCCGGGGCCTTCCTGTATGCCGTCAGCGTTATTCCCCTCAGCCTGGCGTATGTGTTCGTTTTCTGCCTGTGGTTCCTTCGCCGGAAGGACGCTCCCTTGTTCCGGGCGCTGGCGGCTCCCGGGCGGATGGCGCTGACCAATTACATCGGGCAGTCCGTGCTGGGCATCGTCCTGTTTTACGGAATAGGCTTCCGCCTGGGGACCCGGCTGGGGCTGGCGCAGGTGGAACTGGTAGCTGCCTCCGTCTTCCTGTTCCAGGCGCTGTTCAGTCGCGTCTGGCTGAAGTTCTGCCTGTTCGGCCCCCTGGAATGGGGCTGGCGCATGCTGACGTACGGGAAAAGGCTCCGGTTGTTCCGGAAGACTCCGGTTTTCCCCGGAAGGAAGGCGGCTCCTTTTAACAAGTAAAGAGTTCATGGAGGTTTTCCAATGGCTGTTTATCCAATCACGGAGCCGCCGGGCCGGCTGGGAGTCATCACCGCGTATCTGATGATTTACGTGGTGTGGGGGTCCACCTATTATTTTATCGGGACGGCGCTGCAGGGGTTCCCTCCGTTTCTGCTGGGCGGAATGCGCTTCTGCTCGGCGGGGCTCCTTCTGCTGCTGGCCGGGCGGGCAAGGGGGGAGGATATTTTCCGGGGTCCCCTGGTCCGGAAGTCCGCCGTCAGCGGCATTATCCTCCTTTTCGTGGATATGGCCGTCGTCATGCTGGCCCAGCAGTATTTGAGCAGCAGCCTGGTGGCGATCATCGCATCGTCCACGGCCATCTGGATTATCGCGCTGGATGTTCCCATGTGGCGCAGGAATTTCCGGAGCATTTCCGTTTTGGCGGGGATAGCGGCCGGATTCCTGGGAGTGGGCCTTTTGTTCGCGGAGCAGCTTGGACGGGAGGAAGGGGGCGGCCAGGGCGCGCACGGTATGCTGCTGCTGGTTTTCGGCTGCGTTTCCTGGGCTTTGGGGACGCTGTACGCCAAGTACCGTTCCTGCGCGGAGGAGGCGGTCAACAATGTGGGCGGGGCGGCGTGGCAGATGCTCGCGGCGGGGGTGATGTTCTGGTGCTGGGCCCTCGTCCGGAAGGAGCCGGAGAACATGGATTGGGAGGAAGTTCCTGCTTCCGCGTGGCTGTCACTCCTTTATCTGGTGCTGTTCGGCTCCGTCCTGGCGTACACCAGCTATATCTGGCTGCTGAAGGTTCGTCCGGCGGCGGAAGTAGGGACGCACGCCTATGTGAACCCCCTGGTGGCCGTCGTCCTGGGGTGCGCGGCGGGAGGGGAAGGGATGACGTGGGCGCGGATGGCCGGGCTGTTCGTCATCCTGGGGAGCATCGCGCTGGTGAGGAGAACGCCTCCGGAAGATTCCGCCGGGAAAGGGCGCGCGCTTTCCCCTGCGGCCGCCATGGCGTACAGAAAGGGAATATCGTGCCGGGAATCTGAAAAATGAAGTTGTTTTCATGATTTCACGGTTCATGAAATGATTTTTATGACAGTTAATATTTATTAATTATGAATACATTACAAATGATGAACGAGAAAATGCTAAAAATCCTTTGCATTACAGTTACTATAAGGAATAGCCTGAAGGAAGAAAGAAGAAGGCCAGGAATGCGGAGAATGCCGCTCCCCGTCTTTTTCCCGGTCTTCCTTTTCCGGATGCCGATTGCCGCCGCTTAAACGCATATGATGAATTCCAAAAGAACATTTTACCAACCCATCACCATGACCAAGAAAATGATTAAGAATACTTCCTACGAGGGGGAGCGCCCCTTGTTTGCCTCCCATCATCTGAGGCTGGAAGACGTCACGATTTATCCGGGAGAGTCCGCCCTGAAGGAATGCTCCGACATTGAAGCCGTACGGTGCGAGTTCCGGGGAAAGTACCCTTTCTGGCACAACGACGGCTTGCTGATTGAGAATTGCCTGTTCAGGGAAGGCGCCCGAGCCGCCATCTGGTATTCCCGGAACCTGCGCATGAAGGATACGCGGGTGGAAGCCCCCAAGATGTTCCGGGACATGGACGGGATGGTTCTGGAGAACGTGGTCCTGACGGACGCCCTGGAATGCTGCTGGCACTGCCGGAACGCGGAGCTGCGCAACGTGCAGGCGGACAAGGGCGATTACCTGTTCATGCACGGGGAGAATATGGACATTGACGGTTTCCGCCTGAACGGGAACTACTCCTTCCAGTATTGCAGGAATGTGGTGATCCGGAATGCGGAGATTCATTCCAAGGACGCCTTCTGGAATACGGAGGACGTGACGGTGTACGATTCCGTGGTGGACGGGGAATACCTGGGCTGGCATTCCAAAAACCTCCGCCTGGTGAATTGCCGTATTTCCGGCACGCAGGCGTTGTGCTACGCGGAGAACCTGGTGCTGGAAAACTGCACGTTCGGGGAGGATGCGGACCTTTGTTTTGAATATTCCTCCGTGCAGGCGGAAATCAAGGGGCGCGTGCACAGCGTCAAGAACCCGCGCAGCGGACGCATCGTGGCGGAAGAGTACGGGGAGGTTATTCTGGACGAGCACTGCAAGGCTCCGGCCAACTGCTCCATTGAAACGGGAAAAACGCAGTCGGGAGAAGCAGCATGAAGTACGATTTTGACACCGTTGTGCCGCGCCGGGGAACGAATTCCTACAAGTGGGATTCCATGCCCCGGGCGGACATTCTGCCCATGTGGGTGGCGGACATGGATTTCCGCACGGCTCCGGCGGTGACGGAGGCCATCCGGAAGAGGGCGGAACACGGCATTTTCGGCTACACGCGGGTTCCGGATTCCTATTATGAGGCGGTCACGAACTGGTTTGAACGCCGCCACGGCTGGAAGATCAGCCCGGAGTGGATTATTTACACCACGGGGGTGGTGCCCGCGCTGTCCGCCATCATCCGGGCCCTGACGGCTCCGGGGGACAAGGTGCTGGTGCAGACGCCCGTGTACAATTGCTTTTTTTCCTCCATCCGCAATAACGGGTGCGTGGCGGAAACCAGCCCGCTGAAGTACGAGAACGGGAGGTACGCGCTTGATGCGGAGGACCTGGAGCGGAAGGCGGCGGATCCCGCCGTCAAGCTCCTGCTCCTGTGCAATCCCCACAATCCCGCCGGGCGCGTCTGGACGAGGCCGGAACTGGAGAAGATCGCGGATATCTGCCGGAGAAACGGCGTGCTGGTGGTGGCTGACGAGATTCATTGCGAACTGACGTATCCCGGCCATCCCTACACGCCGTTCGCCTCCCTTTCGGAGGAGGCCCTGCGCCATTCCGTCACCTGCATTTCCCCCAGCAAGGCCTTTAATCTGGCGGGCATTCAGATCGCCAATATCGTCGCGGCGGATGAGGAGGTCCGGAGGAAGATTGACAAGGCTATCAACATCAACGAGGTGTGCGATGTCAATTCCTTCGCCGTGGATGCTCTGGAAGCGGCCTACAACGGCGGAGAGGACTGGCTGGAGGAGCTGAAGCTTTACCTTTACGGGAATTACGAGACGGTCCGGGACATGCTGGGCGAACGCCTACCGCAACTCCGCGTGCTGCCGCTGGAGGGAACGTACCTGGTCTGGATAGATTGCTCCGCGCTGGGGCTTTCCTCCGCGGAAATTGTCCGTTTGCTGGAGGAAGAAGGCCGGGTGATGGTGAACGGCGGCGAAATGTACGGGGAATCGGAGGGCTGTTTCATCCGCCTGAACATCGCCTGTCCCCGGAAACTGCTGCTTGAGGGGGTGGAAAGAATCTGCCGTACGCTGGGCGGCCGCGTTTCCGGAACATGAACGCGGCCGGCGGCCTGAAAGGTCTCAATGGAGAGAGCGCGAAGAACGATCATCAAGAACAAACAATCAAGTTGCCATGAGAAACAATATGACGAGAAGAGCGTGGCTCCAGTCTTCCACCGCGGCCCTAGCGTGCCTGGCCTTGCCGGAATATGCGCTGGGCGCGGCCGCGGAGAAGAACGGAGCTTCCAGGGTATGGATGACGAAGGAGATTTCTCCGGAGGCTCTCGTAAGAATTTACGAGGCCCTGGGGCGTCCGGCCACGGGAAAGGCGGCCGTCAAGATCAGCACCGGGGAGCCGGGCGGCCGCAATTTCCTGAGTCCGGCCCTGATCAAGGGCCTGGTGCACCGCGTGAACGGCACCATCGTAGAGTGCAATACGGCTTACGGCGGCAAGCGGTCCCGGACGGAAGACCACCTACGTGCCGCGAAGGAGCACGGTTTTTCCGACATTGCCAGGGTGGACATCATGGACGCGGAGGGAGAGTTCACCATTCCGGTGAAGGACAGGAAGCACCTGGAATACGATATCGTAGGGAACCATTTGAAGAATTATGATTTCATGATCAACCTGGCCCACTTCAAGGGGCACGCCATGGGCGGCTTCGGCGGCGTGATCAAGAACCAGTCCATCGGCGTGGCTTCCGCAAGCGGCAAGGCGTACATCCATTCCGCCGGAAAAACGCGGGACGTTGCCGCCGTGTGGAACAATCTGGCCGCGCAGGACGACTTTCTGGAGTCCATGGCCGCCTCCGCTCAGGCGGTGGCCGATTACTTCGGGGACAGGATTCTGTATATCAACGTGATGAACAAGCTGTCCATTGACTGCGATTGCGATGCCCACCCCCATGACCCGGAGATGAAGGACATCGGCATTCTGGCTTCCCTTGACCCGGTGGCGCTGGACCAGGCCTGCCTGGACCTCGTTTACGCCGTCAAGCCTTCCGCCGGAGACAACAGCAAACCCCTGATTGAGCGCATTGAAAGCCGCCATGGGCGGCACACGGTGGATTACGCCGAACAGATAGGCCTGGGCACCAGGAAGTATGAGCTGAAGAAGCTGGAATCTTAGCAGGCTTGTTAAATCCGATGACGTTAAAGAATGGATACTGATGATGGAGCGGTGCATTCCGTAATGAAGGCAAAGGGATTGATGCAGTCGGTGGACTGGGAGGGGAACCTCCGTCATTTCTACTGCGACTTGGCGGGAGGGGGGCCATGGGAATACACATCGTTTATTCCATAAAGAGGGGGCCTAAAATCAATCTGATGAGAACGTCGCGCAGACACTGCCGTAGAAAGCCAAATAATCAGTTATCGTTTTAAAGAGAATGAAAAGATATCTTTTTATCAGCTTATTGATTTTGATCACATCGTTCCAGCTATCAGCCCAAACGAAGCCGGCCGTTTCAGCAGAGAATATGTTAATCCGTATTTCCGAAATCGAAGTATATCCCCAGTATTTGAAAGAATATCTGGAATATGCCTCTGTGGTAGGAGCTACATCGGTCAAAGAGGAATCGGGAGTTATTTGCATTTTCCCGATGCAGATGAAGCGGGATTCCACACAAATCCGCATCCTCGAAATCTACGCTTCTCCCGAAGCCTACCGGTATCATATTCAGACCGCTCACTTCCGGAAGTACAAGACGGCTACGCTGCACATGGTGAAGAGCCTCGACTTAGTGGACATGCATGCCCTTGATCCGGCAGGCATGCCTGAGATATTTCTGAAAATAAAAACAAACAAATAGAGAAGAATATGAAAACAATATAGGCAGCGTACCGGAGCTTTATTCTCCTCCTACGGTGGCAACGCTATGATGATAGTCCACTAAAGGATGTTCTTTCAGGAAGTCGACTGCCATCGGACAACTTTTCCGTTTGATGGATGGAGCGAATGTCGAAATGGACGATGCCCCTTGCGCGGACCTTCCTTGAAGGAGGTGAGGTATAAGGATTTATCTTGATTTTATTAAAAAATACAACCAGAAATAATTATGGAAGAAATTACATTAAATAACGGAGTTGTCATGCCCATCCTGGGCTTTGGAGTTTTTCAGATTCCCGACGCCGCAGAGTGCGAGCGCTGCGTGCTGGACGCGATCGGCGCCGGCTACCGTTCCATTGATACGGCCCAGATTTACGGCAATGAGGAGGCCGTAGGCCGCGCGGCGGAGAAGAGCGGGGTGCCGCGCGAGGAATTGTTCCTCACCACGAAGGTGTGGATTACCAACGGCGGGTATGAAAAGGCGAAGGCTTCCATTGACGAGTCCCTGCGCAAGCTGCGCACGGATTACGTGGACCTGCTGCTCATCCACCAGCCCTTCAACGATTATTACGGCACTTACCGGGCCATGGAAGAGGCTAACCGGGCCGGAAAGGTCCGCGCCATCGGCGTGAGCAATTTTTATCCGGACCGTTTTGTGGACCTGGCGGAGTTCTGCGAGATCAAGCCCGCCGTCAACCAGGTGGAAACGCACGTGTTCAACCAGCAGGTGAAGGCCCAGGAACTCATGGCCAAGTACGGCACCCGGGTGGAATCCTGGGGGCCCTTCGCGGAAGGCCGCAATGGATTTTTCACGAATCCGGTGCTGAAGGACATCGGAGAGAAGTACGGCAAGACTCCGGCGCAGACGGCCCTGCGCTTCCTGATCCAGCGCGGCGTCATCGTCATTCCGAAGACGACCCACCGGGAAAGGATGGAGGAGAATTTCAACGTCTTTGACTTTGAACTTTCCCGGGAGGACATGGGGGCCATCGCCAGGCTGGACCGCGGAGAGAGCCTTTTCCTGTGCCATCAGGACCCGGAGTCAGTCCTGTACCTGATCAATTACGGAAAGCAGTAATTCACCTTAAGTATTGGAAAGATGACAGGGCATTCATTTAAAAGGTTTTGCGCGGCTTTCTCCGCCTGCATTTGCTGTGCAGGGAGCTTATCCGCTGAAAATAATAACGCCAACACGGACAGGATCATGAACGAACAACTGAATTTAACGCAGGAATGGGACAAGGTGTTTCCGAAGAGCGACAAGGTAGACCACCGCAAGGTAAGCTTCCGCAACCGCTACGGCATTACGCTGGCCGCGGATTTGTATATCCCCCGGAAGGCCGGCGGAAAGTTGCCGGCTATCGCCGTTTCCGGCCCCTTCGGAGCCGTGAAGGAACAATCTTCCGGGCTCTATGCCCAGACGATGGCCGAGCGCGGTTTTCTAACGATCGCGTTTGATCCCTCGTATACGGGAGAGAGCGGCGGGGAACCCCGTTATGTCGCTTCCCCGGACATCAATACGGAGGATTTCTCCGCAGCCGTCGACTACCTCTCCACACGAGACGACGTGGACCCCGAACGTATCGGAATCATCGGCATTTGCGGGTGGGGCGGCATGGCGGTGAACGCGGCGGCTATCGACACCCGCATCAAGGCGACGGTAGCGTCCACGATGTACGATATGAGCCGAGTGAACGCCAACGGCTATTTTGACGCGATGGACGCCGACGCCCGTTATGAGCTTCGCAAACAACTGAATGCCCAGCGCACCGCCGATGCAAAAAACGGTTCTTATGCGCTCGCGGGGGGCGTGCCCGATCCCCTGCCTGACGATGCCCCAGGATTCGTGAAGGATTACTACAATTACTATAAGACGCCCCGCGGCTACCACAAGCGTTCGCTCAACTCGAACGGCGGATGGAATACCACCTCCGCGCTCTCGTTCATCAATATGCCCCTGCTGGCGTACAGCGGTGAAATCCGCAGCGCCGTGCTCATGATTCACGGAGAAAAAGCCCATTCACGCTATTTCAGCGAGGATGCCTTCAAGAAGTTGAAAGGGGATAACAAGGAGCTGATGATCATTCCCGGCGCGAGCCATGTGGATCTCTATGACAATCAAGCCGGGGTTATTCCTTTCGGCAAAATCGAGCAGTTCTTTCAGGAGCATCTGAAATAAGGCGGTTCTGCGGCTGACTTTGAAGGAAGCTGATTACGGTGAGGGACTCAACATGATAAGCCGTCTGCCGGTTGTTCGCAGGGGAAGGACAGCGTTCTTCCCGTTCCGGCGGGGTTCAAGCCATTTTAAGCAAGAGACACATGATACTGATTTTCGGAGCACTGCTGGCGGTTTACGTTTTCTGCCGCGCCATTCTGCCGCTTAGACTGAAATGGGGCTGGAAGGCCCTGCTCGCCGTCCTTCTGGCGGTGGCGGCGTTCAAATTCCATCTGCTGCATTTGTTCGGCGGCCCCATGTTTTTCTCCCCGGTTCTGCCGGAAGGCGTCCTGCTGGCGGCTGCATGGCTGTTCTCCGTGCTTTTCCTGTTCTTTTTCCTGCTGCTGGCGGCGGACGTGGCGCGCCTCCTGTACCTGCTGGTTCTGTTCTGCCTGCGGAAGAAGAGGACGGAACGGTTCCGCATCATCGGCAACCGGGTGAACCTTGCCCTGCTGGTTTTCGCCGCCGTACTGGCTACCGTGGGGATGGCCGGAGGAACCGGGGTGCCGCGGGTGAAGGAGGAAACGATTTCCGTGAACCATCTGCCGGATGGGGCGGACGGCCTGGCAGTCGCCGTGCTGGCGGACCTTCATGTGGACGGCATCACGCGTGCGGACCGCATCAGGAAAATTGTGGAACGCACGAATGCCCTGAATCCGGACATCGTCATTATTGCCGGGGACTTCGTGGACGGGACGGTTCCCGTGCACGGGGATGATTTGAGGCCGCTTGCGGATTTGAAGGCCAGGTACGGGGTGTTCGGCGTGCCGGGCAATCATGAGTATTATTCCGGTTATGAGGAGTGGATGGAGTTCCTGCCCATCCTGGGCATCCGTATGCTTCACAATGAACATGTGCAGACGGGCGGGGGCGCGGTAGTGTTGGCGGGGGTGACGGATCCTGTAGCCGGCATCATGGGAAAGGAGGAGCCGGATATACGCAAGGCGTTGGCGGGAGCCCCGGAAAAGGGCGTGCGCATCCTCGCCGCCCATCAGCCGCGGCTGGCCCCGGAAGCGGCGGAGCACGGCGTGGACCTCCAGGTTTCCGGCCATACGCACGGCGGCATGATTGCCGGCATTGACCGGCTGGTGGCCCGGTTCAACGAGGGCTTTGTGTCCGGATTGTACACGGTGGGGGGTATGAAGCTGTATGTCTCCAACGGGGCGGGGATTTGGAACGGCTTTCCCATCCGCATCGGCGTTCCTTCGGAAATCGTGCTGATCCGGCTCCGGAAAGAGGAATAAGAGTGTTGAGAGTTGAGAGTTTAGAGTGGAGTGGGTGCAATCTTTGGAACAGATGAGGGAAAACATGTTGACTTATAGCTGCTCTAACGTTTAGACAGGAAGAAGGAACAAGGTTCGTGCACGGAGACTGCCGGATGAAGCCGTTTTTCTTCCCGGGCTGTTTTCTGCGCGGCCTTCCAACCCAGACATTAAATTCATGAAAACAATATCAATGATATGCACGCTGGCGGCCGCCCTGATGACGGGGGCCGGATGCTCGGGACAGGAACAGCCCAAGGTTTCCGCGGAACCCTCCAAGGTTCTCATTGCCTATTATTCATGGGGCGGCAATACGAAGTACGCCGCTGCGCAGATTCAGAAGGCGACGGGCGGAACCCTGTTTGAAATCAAGCCGGTCAAGCCTTATCCCGCCGAGTACCGGGAATGCACGGTACAGGCTAAAAAGGAGATTCAGGAGGGCTTCCGTCCGGAGTTGGCCGCCAGGGTGGAGGACATGAGCAAGTACGACGTGATTTTCATCGGCAGTCCCAACTGGTGGAGCACGATTGCGCCTCCGGTCGCCTCTTTCCTGGCAAGCCACGACCTTTCCGGCAAGACGGTGATTCCGTTTGTGACGCACGGAGGCGGCGGCATGGCGCGCTGTGGGGACGAGGTGCGGAAGCTGTGCCCCAAGTCCACCGTTCTCAAGGGCGGAGCTTTTGCCGGGGAAGGCATCCGGACGGCCAGGCCCGCGCTGGTCAAGTGGGTCAATGACACAATCACCATCAACAAATAATGCTCCTTATGAAACGAACCCTTGCGGGAATGGCTTTTTCCCTTGCCTGTCTGATGAACCTTTCAGAAGCCCAAACCATGAATAACGATACAAGCGCCTTGTCGCCAAAAGAACAACAGATTGCCGCCATCAGCGCCCATACGGCCAGGGGCGACATGCCCGGCCTGCGGAACGCCCTGACGGCGGGGCTGGACGCCGGACTGACCCTGAACGAGCTCAAGGAGGTGCTGGTCCAGATGTATGCCTATTGCGGTTTTCCACGCAGCCTGAACGCTCTCAATGAGTTGATGGTTCTGGCCAAGGGCCGCGCCTCGCGCGGCATCAATGATACGGTGGGAGCGGAGGCGGGAGCGCCGCCCGCCGGAAAGAGCATCGACTTTGGCACGGCCAACCAGACGAAGCTTTGCGGCGCTCCGGTGAAGGGGGATCTTTTCCTGTTCGCCCCGGCCATTGACGAGTTCCTGAAGGCGCATTTGTTCGGGGACATTTTTGGCCGCGACAATATGGACTGGAAGACCCGGGAGCTCGCCACCATCGCGGCCCTGGCCGCCATGACGGGCACGGAAAGCCAGTTGAACTCCCACATCCGCATCGGGAAGCACAACGGCCTGACTGACGGGCAGGTGGAGGCCATTCTGGCCGTATCCGCCGCTGCCGGGAAGAAGGACGCCTTCCCCAAAGGGGAGCCGGCTCCGGCCAATTTCACCGGAAAAGCCTGGGTAGCCATGCTGGTGGACAACAGGGATTACGACATGTCCGCCTATAACGTCACCTTTGCCCCCGGCACGCGGAACAACTGGCACAGCCATTCCGTGGGCCAGGTGCTGTTCTGCACGGAAGGCACGGGATACTACCAGGAGCGCGGCAAGGCCGCCCGGCGCCTGACGCCCGGTTCCGTGGTGGAAATCCCGGCCAATACGGAGCACTGGCACGGCGCGGCTCCGGACAGTGAGTTCGTGCACCTCGGCATCACGCCCAGGGCGGCTTCCAACAGGACGGCGTGGGGAGGCCCCGTGACCGATGCGGAGTATGCGGAGGCGACGGGAAGCAAATAAAAGCGCAGGGATTTTCCGGCGTTTCCTCCTTTTCCTTCGGAGAGGGGGGCAGCCGGGAAGGTTTTTCTCCCTGACGGGAAATGAAGGAAAAAACGGGGCATCCGGGAATTCCACTGGAATTCCCGGATGCCTCCTGTTGCGGATTTAAGGGAAAGATTATTCTTCCGGAGCGATGTTCGGTTCGCTGGCGCTGACGTGGTTCAGCGGATTGCAGCTGTCCGGCCTGTGGTTGTTCAAAAGATCCTGGTAGAATTTCTTCTTGTACTTCAAGACTTCCATTTGCTTTTTCAGGATGCGGAGTTGTTCACGGAGGCTTTTCTCCTGCTTGAAAATCAGTTCGGCGCGTTCCGGAATGGTGGTGTCCCCTTCCTGGCACAGGTCGATGTAGTGCTTGACGCCTTCAATCGGGAGGCCCGTCATCCGGAGGCAGTGAACCAGGCGCAGCCAGCCCAGGGTGTAGTCTGAAAACATGCGGGCATTGCCTCCGCTGCGGTCCACGTCCGGAATCAATCCAGCGTTTTCATAGTAGCGGATGGTGTAGGCGGACATCTCCATCATTTCCGCAACCTGTTTCACGGTATATTTGGGAGTGCGGTCATAGGAAGGCCGGTAGGAGCTGGATGGGGTCTTTTGTGTGATCATTGTGCAGTTGATGGCTTACAGTTACTCTAATATACTACCGGTTGCGGGATGGCAAGCGTTTTGCGTTGCCTCGCGGGCAATAACGTGTTCATAAGGCAGGGAAAACGGCTGGGACCGCCTTCCGGCGGACGGAAGGGTTTTCTGACTGACTAATTGCCGGATGAAGGAAAAGGGGAAAGGCCGGAAAGCCGTCTCCATGGTTGCTCCTGGAGAAGACGCCGGAACATGAAAAAGGCTGTTCCGGTGAAGGAACAGCCTTGATTCATTGGAAGAAAGCACATTTCAGGCGCGCACCCTGCGGCGGCGCAGCATCATGGCGGCAAGCCCCAGCAGGCCCAGGGAGGCCGCGGCCGGTTCGGGGACGGCCAGCGTCCCTTCCAGGGAAAGGTCTTCCACGGTGGCGTTATCTCCTCCCCGGCCTCCGGAGCTTCCCACCACGGCATAGACCTTGCCGTTGCCGTTTTCCTTCATGGCTCTCAACTGGTCTTCCGTGAGGTCATAGTGAACGTTCCAGGGGGAGCCGTCATTGTTCCTCGTTCCCTTGCAGAGTTCCACCATTTCCCCGTCCCTGGTTTCATACCAGACGGAATACGTGTACGTTCCGGTGGTTCCGGACGGGGTGAGGTTCATGCTGAAGCTCAGGCCGGAGTAATCCTGAATGTTTTCAATGGTCATTTTCAGACCGAAGCAGACGCCCGCCGTGCCGGACATGCTGGGCAGGTTGATGGTCTGGTCTTCCGTGTTGGAGGTGGCGTTCCCCCAGCGCATGTCGCCGTTGCCGGTAGTGGTGTACCATCCGTCAGCCCGGGAACCGAGCCAGTTTTTAACGTCGTCTCCCGTGATGCCGTCCCCGGCAAGGCGTCCCGCTGAGTTGTAGCCCTGGCCCGTCATGGCGCCGATGTCGGGCATCAGCTCGACGGTTGCCGCCGCAGCGACGCCTGCCAGAGAGGCCACGGCCAGGTGGATGATGAGGTATAATGCTTTCTTCATATTCGTGTGGAATGATTGAATTATTCGCAAACTACCGGATTAACAATCCGCGGAGCTCCGGAGACGTTTCAAACGGGAACGAAGGAAAGCTCAAATGCATGGTTAACAAACACTTTCCCGTTTTCTTCCAAGCCCGCATACTGCCTGGGAATTGGGAACTCCCGGCCCTAATGGATACTCTCGCCGGAGCAGGATGGCGGCTATTGAAGGAGAACCTCCGCTGCGCTGCGGAAAGATTTTTTACCCACGAAAGGCGGGAGCCTTCCGTTTCCAAGCGCGGGAGGTGCAAATCCACCGTTTCTTTTGCAGGTTGCCTTTCGCCTGGAAAGGACGGGAGCCTGCTCCTCATCTCATGGCTGTTTCCTTTCCCAGACGCGTCTTTCCCGGAAGTTCGGGCTTCCCTGCTTCGTTGCGGAACGAAGAGAAAATCTATTGCATCAGGAACAGAAGCTGACGATTTACGGAGTATGGACAAGGGAAATTTCCCGAAAACGTTTTTCTTTCAAATGTTCATGCTTGACTCCGGATTGTTAATCCGATGCATGGTCTTCTCTATGTTTTATGTAATTGAAACAGAATATATTATGGAGACGTTAAGAAGGTGTTTTCCTGCGCTGGTGATGCTTGTAGTTGGCAGCCGCGGGGGAGGAATACCTCAATAAAGGGAGGCGGATGGAGCCAGTGCCTCCCCGTCCGTTTCCTGAAACTCCGGTTTCACGGCTTTCCTTCCGCCGGACGGGGGGCCGGTCAGGAATTGTCCGGAGCGGGAAGTGGGGGCCGGCGTGCGCCGTGTCCCGGCAAGTCCGGGAATTCCCATGGAAAAGGGTCAAAGGGTTTGACGGGCTTTTCCGGCCCGTTACAATGAGACCGCTCCGGGATGGAGCCTGCGCCATGATTATTGCCTCCCTTTCCGATTCCGCCCGTTACGAGTCTTTGAATCCCCTTTTCCAGCGGGCTTTCGATTTTGTCAGGGAGGCCGGTCCGGCTTCCCTGGAACCGGGCCCCCACGTCCTGGAGGAAGACGCCCTGATTGTGATGGTGAATGAGCCGGCGATGAAGAAGCCGGAGAAGGCCCGCATGGAAGTGCACGACAGGTTCATTGACATCCACGTTCCCCTTTCACGGGAGGAAGGGTTTGCGTGGAAGGACCGCTCTGCCCTGGAAAAGCCTTCCGAACCGTTCAACATGGAAAAGGACGCGCAGCATTACGACGATGCGCCGGACACCTCTTTTACCGTGAAGCCGGGGCAGTTCGCCGTCTTTTTCCCGGAGGACGCCCATGCCGGCTGCATCGGGGAAGGGGCTCTCCGTAAACTGGTGATTAAAGTCAGAACGGCCTGACCCGCGTTCCGGAAAGATGCTCCGGCGCCGGGACAGGCCGTTCCTCCACGCCCGCTCCGGCTTGCCTGCCGGCGGGGCAATCATTCAATTTATTCCTCGTCTTCCACCCTCGCGTCCTGCTTGGGGTCCTGCGGAGCGTTTTCCGGAATCCAGACGGCTACGTTGCCGCCGTGGACGAGGAACTGGCCGTTGCCTTCCTCGTCAATGGTGACGGTTTCCTCCACGTTTCCGGTGGCTTCCTTCCAGGTTTCCCCGGCGTGCTGCTTGCCCACGTTCATCACCTTGTCCCCGTCCTCTCCGTTGGAGATGAGCACGGCCACGCCGGAATGCGGGTGGTCGTCATCCCCCACGCGGGTGAAGCCGATGGTGTTCGGGTGGTCGAAGTAGTAGTTCTGCTCCCCGAAGGCATGGTTTTTACGGATTTCCAGCAGGTTGTCGATGATGCCGCGGTGCATGGGCGGGTTGCCGCTTACTCCGTAGTAGTCCCCGTAGAAGATGCAGGGATAGCCTTCCTTCATGAGCAGGATGAGCGCATAGGCGGAGGGCTTGAACCAGTCTTCCACGGCTGATTCCAGGGAGCTGCCCCACTGGGAGTCATGGTTGTCCACAAAGGTGACGGCCAGCGTGGGGTGGTTCTGGACCAGGGTGCCGTCCAGAATCTTGGAAAGGTCGTAATCACGGCCCTGCTTGGAAGCCTGGTACATGTTGTAGTGCAGGGGCACGTCAAACAGGTCCACCTTGTAGCGTTCCTCCTTGAGGTATTCGTTCAGGGAGTCGAGGTCCTGCTTCCAGTATTCGCCCACGGCGTAGAAATCCTCTCCCCTGTCCTTGCGGACGGCGGCCAGGAATTTCTTGATGAACTCGTCATTGATGTGCTTGATGGCGTCCAGCCTCATGCCGTCCAGGTCCAGTTCCCGGGATACCCATACGCCCCATTTTTCCATTTCTTTCACCACTTCCGGGTGGTCGAAGTCCAGGTTGGCGAACATGAGGTAGTCATAGTTGCCGTTTTCTTCATCCACGCCTTCGCTCCAGCTTTTCCCGTCCCCCATGATCTTGAAGATGGAAGTTTTTTCCGTAGCGGCGTCGTAGTCCGTGCCGGTGAAGTGGTACCAGTGCCATTTGAAGTCGGAGTACTTGTCTCCGCGGCCGGGGAAGTTGAAGCCGGTCCAGCCTTCGATTTCGTAGGCGTCCGTGATTTCCTTGTCCCGGTTCTGCTGGTCCACTTCCTTGGCCATGAATTTTTCCGTATAGTCCGCTCCGGCTTTGTGGTTCATGACGGCGTCCAGGTAGACGCCCACATGGTGTTCATGAAGGGCCTTGATGGCGTCCTGGAGTTCCTGCTTGGTGCCGTATTTGGTGCGGACCGTGTTCTTCTGGTCGAATTCCCCCAGGTCAAACAGGTCGTAGGTGCCGTAGCCCACGTCGTTCTGTTCCTTGCCCTTGTAGGCCGGGGGAATCCAGACGGCTGTGACGCCTATCTCTTCCAGATGGGGGGCGTCTTCCTTCAGCTTGTTCCAGAACTGCCCGTCATTGGGCAGGTTCCACTCAAAATATTGCATCATGATTCCGTTTTTCATTTTGTCAGATTCCTTGTAAATGTCGTTCGGGTTGTTCCGCCTTCAGGAGGCCGGCTGATGGGGAAGACGGTTCCCTGGCGTCTGCCGGGCGGGGCTCCGGATGATGATTTCACACGAAGCCGTCAACAAAATAGAGTCCTTAAAGCGCGGCGCGTTCGGCATACTGCCGGTGTTATGTCCCGCAAAATGTCAGGGAGAACGTGTGGAAAGCTGGAAAAGAGGGCTTTCCGCCAGGGCCGGACTGAACTTGCCCGCGAGCCGTCAGGAGTGAAACTGGCCCTTGCTGCTGCTGGAAAAACGAGCGTCAGCGAACGAGTGTGGAAAGAGAGGGCGCGGCCTTTGTCCGCCTGTTCATTCCGAAGCCGCAGAGGCCTGCGGCGCTCCCTGGAAGGGCTTCACGCTTCGGCCGTGCTGTGGTCCAGGTAGTGCCTGTTTTTCAGCCGGTAGTATTTGAGGAACCTCCGGATGAAGAGCAGGGTGACGATGAAGGAGAGCACGTCCGCCAGCGGGAGGGAGGCCCAGACGCCGTCCTGGCCCCAGAACCTGGGCAGCACCAGCAGGAACGGCAGCAGGAAGAGCATCTGGCGCGTCAGGGAAAGGAAGATGGCCAGACGGGCCTTCCCGATGGCCTGGAAGAAGTTGCCGATGATGATCTGGCTGCCGATGAGCGGGAAGGCCAGCACGCAGATGGTGAGGCCGTTGGCCGCCAGGCTGATGAGCGCGGCGTCATCCGTGAAGAGCCCGGCAATGCCGCGGGGGAAGAAAACGCAGGCCAGGAAGCCCAGCGTGGTGAAGGAAGTGCCCGCCAGCACGCCGTACTTGAGGGTGAGCAGGACGCGCCCCGGCTTCATGGCCCCGTGGTTGTAGCCGATGATGGGCTGCATGCCCTGCGTGAGGCCGATGACGAGCATGGCGAACAGGATGAGAATGCGGTTGATGATGCCGTAAGCGCCGATAGCCAGGTCCCCCCCGTGGTCCGCAAGCTGCCTGTTGATGGCGATGGTGACCGCGCTGCCGCAGACGTTCACCAGGCACGGAGCCATGCCGATGGACAGGATGCCGGTGACGATGGCCTTCCGCAGTTCCCAGATGCCGCGCCGGAAGTGGACCGTGCTGGCCGCGTCCGAGAAGTGGAGCAGCACGCGCGCCATGCCGGTGACCTGGGCCAGCAGGGTGGCCAGGGCTGCCCCGGTGATGCCCCATTTGAACCAGAAGATGAAGATGGGAGCCAGGATGATGTTGATCCCCACGGAGAGCAGGGTGGAGCCCATGGCCTTTTTCGGGTAGCCGGTGGCCCTCATCACGTGGTTGAGGTTGAAAAAGACGTACGTGACGGGCAGCCCCAGCAGGGTGACGAGCATGAAGTCGTACGCGTACGTGAGCGTCTGCCCGCTGGCGCCGAAGGCGGTCAGGATTTCCGTCAGGAAGAGCAGTGTGGGAACCACCAGCACCACGGCGGCGATCAGGCTCATGATGAGGACGTTCCCCAGCGTGCGCTCCGTCCCCTCCTGGTCCTTCTTGCCCAGCCGGATGGAGCTGATGGCCGCCCCGCCGATGCCCACCAGCGTGCCCAGCGCAAAGGTCAGGTTCATGATGGGGAAGGTGACGGCCAAGCCGGACAGGGCCAGGGGGCCCACGCCGTGGCCGATGAAGACGCTGTCAATGATGTTGTACAGGGAGTACACCACCATGCCGGCGATGGAGGGCAGGGAGTACTGGACCAGCAGACGCCATACGGATGCGTTTTCCAATTCTGCGATGTTGCGTGACTGGGCTGCCATGGACGGACCTCCTTTTCAGACGGGAGGCAAACTATAGGAATGCGCGGAGGGGTTGTCAAGCTGTCCACCCGTCCGGGGAGCGGGCATTTTTCCGCCGGAGCGGCCGGAAAGGCCTGTTTTTGATTGACTGGGGAAGCTTTTGGGGGTTGATTCCTTTCCGCCTTTTTCCAGGAACACGCCATGACTTTTTCCGTTTGCCCTTTCCTGCGCCTTGCCGCCGTCTGCGGAGGCGCCCTTCTATGCTCTTCCTGCCTGCCCATGCTCGGCACCGGGCAGATGCTGGCGGGCAGCCATCTTGCGGACGGCCTGCTGTCCACCTCCCCCCTGGACCTGGTGTGGAGAGGGGACATCCGGTCCTTTCCCTCCTCCGGGCTGGATACGCCCAGGGGCTTCAAGGTTTCCCCCGCGGATTCCTATTCCCTGCTGATGGAGGCGCGCCCCGGCATTGCCGGAGAGTGGGCCTGCTACCATGACCGGAACAGTTACTACTGGGCCTTTGTGGCCGGGAAGAAGGAGGAGGAAGCGGGGCTTTACGCCGTGCGCCGCGGCGTGGCCGTGAACGGAACCACCGGGGAGATTGAAGACCACCCCGCCGCGCAGGCCGTCAAGCCTCCCTCCGTCATGTAGGCGCGGGTTCTGGTCTTTTTGCAAAAACCGCTGCCGGGAACCCGTTTTCCGGGCTGTGGAACACGATAGATTTGACAGGCAGGGGCCTTTGCGGGCGTATTATTACCCGCATGAAGTTCCTTTTATTATCGTTTGCGTGGATGTGCATGGCGTGCGCCGGGGCGTGGGGGCAGGATACGGCTCCCTCCTTCCCGGCGAACGGAGCCAATTACAGGCTGTTCCCGGCGGACCAGCCGCCCCTGGTTCCCAAGCCCCAGCAGCTGCACTGGACCGGCAAGGCCATTCCCGTGCAGTCCGTTCGCATCCTGGCCCCGTCTCCGTCCAGGACTTCCTATCCGGAACAGATGAAGTTCATCGTTTCCGAATTGAAGTCCTTCCTGGCGGACCACCGGGTGAAGGTGGCTCCGGACGGGGCGTTCGCCGTCAAGTTCGTGAAGGGGGAGGTGAAGGCCGGCACGGAGAATCCCAAGCTGAAGGAGGAGGCCTATTCACTCCGCGTGACTCCCGGCGGCGCGCTGATTACGGCGGCGGACACCAGGGGGTTTTATTACGGCATGAAGACGCTGGAGCAGCTTCTTCTGCGCCGCGGCGGGACGACGACCATCGCCGCCTGCGACATCGTGGACTGGCCGGATTTTGAAATCCGCGGGTTCATGAACGACGTGGGCCGCAATTACATGCCGCTCCCCCTGATCGCGCAGGAGCTGGATTCCATGGCGCAGCTTAAGCTGAACGTGTACCACTTCCATTTCACGGAGCATCCCGGCTGGCGGCTGGAGTCCAAGATTTATCCGGAATTGAATGATCCCAAGAATTTCACCCGCATGCCGGGCAAATTCTACACGCAGAAGGAGTTCAAGCAATTGGTGGAGTACTGCCGCCTGCGCAACATTCTGCTGATTCCGGAGATGGACATGCCGGGGCACAGCCAGGCGTTCCGGAAGGCCCTCAACGTGAAGATGAGCGATGAAAAGGCCACGAAGGCCCTGGTGGCCCTGATCAAGGAGATGTGCGCCCTGGTGCCCAAGGAGAAGATGCCCATCATCCACATCGGCACGGACGAGGCCCACGGCAAGGACGAGCAGGTGAACAATGACATTCTGAAGGAATACATCAATGCGGTGGAGTCCTGCGGCCGCACGCCCATGAGGTGGCACCCCGGTCTGACGCCTAAGGGCTATAACGGCTCCATCCTGCAATTGTGGTCCGGCCGCCAGAACCGCGGCGCATGGCCTGTCAACGGGTCCAAGTACGTGGATTCCCTGGAGACCTACCTGAACCACCTCGATCCGTTTGAAACGGCCATGACCATGTACTTCCGCCGGGCCTGCCCGTTCCAGAATGCGGACGGCCTGGGCATGATGCTGTGCTCCTTCCCGGACCTGGAAATTACGGACCCGCGCAACCAGGTTCTCCAGACGCCCGTTTACGCAGGGATGGCGTTCGTTTCCGAGCCCTTGTGGAACAATCCCCATGAAAAGGTGCAGGGAGACCCCAACCAGGACGAATACATGAAGTATTTCTCCAACCTGCCCGTGCAGGGGGACCCGCTGCTGAAAGGATTTGCGGAGTACGAGAACCGCGTGCTCGCCATCCGGGACCGCTTCTTCGTGAACAAGGAGTTCAATTACGTGCGGCAGGCCAATATTCCGTGGAAGCTGCTGGGCCCCATTCCCAACGGAGGGAAGACGGAAACGGAGTTCGCCCCGGAGGCGGACAACAAGACCGGGAAGATGAAGGATTCCTACGAGATTGACGGCGTTACCTACGAGTGGTCCAAGGACGCCTACACCGGAGCCACCATCATCTTCAAGCATTACTGCGATTTCCCGACGCTGTTCAACGGAGCGAAGATGGGGGCGTATCCCCACAAGAACCACACCTATTACGCGCAGACCTGGATTTATTCCCCGAAGGCGCAGACGGTGCCCTTCTGGATCAGCGGCCATACCTGGGCCACGTCCGACTGGCGCAACGGCCCGGCGAGCGTTCCCGGCAAGTGGTTCCACGCGAATCCCAGGTTCTTCGTGAACGGGCAGGAGATTGCTCCCCCGCAATGGAAGAAGCCGCGCAACGGCGGCGTGCTGGTGGATGAGAACTACCATTTCCGGGAGCCTTCCATGGTTCCCCTGAAGAAGGGCTGGAACCGCGTGCTGGTGAAGAGTCCCAGCAACAATTCCGCGCGCCGGTGGATGTTCACGTTCGTTCCCGTGCAGGTGAACCCCAAGACGCCCGGCTGCAACGTGAAGGAGTATCCCGGCCTCAAGTTCGCCGCGGAACCGAAGTAAAGGGCTTTTCCGGTTGTTCCCGGGCAAATGACGAAGGCATGAGGCGCGTTCCGCTTCATGCCTTTTTTATGGCCGGACGGGGTTCCGGGAGAGCACGGCGTCCTGTCAGAGTTTTTTCCAGGGCAGGGCTTCCAGCATCCCGTCAAAGCCCAGGCCCGTTCCGGCGGGAACGGCTACCTGCGGGTTCATGCCGCCCATCTGGTCAAGGAAGGGGTCCGGTTCAAACAGGAGGTGCGTGCAAAGGCCACAGAGGGGGATTTCCGTGGGCAGGGCGTTGCGGTAGTAGTCCGCCGCCTGGTAGACGGCCCAGAGCTGCCCCACGGGATGGTCCATGACGGTGGTGAACACGGGGGGCTCGTAAAGATACTCCGGCGTGGCTTCCCTCGCGGGCTTGACGATGCGGATGATGGGCAGGTCCGAGGAGATGGCCGGCTGGTGCTCCGAGTCCGAGCCCATGTCCAGGGCCAGCGGCATGCCGGCGTCCACCAGCCGTTCCCAGCTCTGGACGGAGAAGGGGCACGGGTCTTCAATGAAGTCTATCCGGGTTTTCAGGTGGTGGGGCAGGGATTTCCAGAATTTCAGGGCGTCGTTTTCATTGAGGCAGCCGTTGAAGTCCAGCCGCCAGCGCCAGGCGGGGACCATGGAGGCGAGCATGGTCAGCCGTTCCAGGGCGGCGGCCAGGTTGGGGCTTGCCTTGATTTTTCCGGCCTTGAACCCCTTGGATTCCATGATGCGGATGGTGGCGGGGCTGACGCAGGAGGGCAGCGTGGCGTGGCTGGCGGGAATGTGCAGGCCGTCAAACAGGCTGGCGCCCTTCGCGCGCGCCTCCCCGTCCGTCCGGGCGCATTCCAAGGCGCGGATGCCCAGCGGCAGCGGGTTTCCCTTCCTGAGCGCGTCCAGTTCCTCCTGCAACGTGGCGTCCCCCAGCTCCGGCCACGGCTGGATGCAGCCGTACCCGCCTTCATCCGTTTTAATGAGGGCTCCTTTCCTGCATACTTCCGCGGCTCTGGCGTTCAGCGGACCGCAGGCCGTTAAAGAATATTCATGGTAAAACACAACTTTAATTCAAACAGCCTTTCAATCTTTTGTCACGATGAAAAAAGGTTTTCATTGGATTTTGGAGGGGGAATGGCTAAGCTCCGTGTCATGTACAGAACATTGGTGTTCGGAGCGGGCGGCCGTGTGGGGAGCCGCCTGGCGGCGCATCTGGAAGAGGAAGGCATGGAAGTGGTGAGATGCGGACGGGACGCCTGTGATTTAAAGGATTTAAAAGCCCTGAAAAACGTGCTGCTTTCCTCCGGCGCCACCCACGTGGTGAACTGCGCCGCCGTGAGCGGCCTGGAGGCCTGCCTGGATGATCCGGAGACGGCGCACCGCGTGAACGCCATGGCCCCGGAGATGATGGCCCGCATCTGCCGCCTGGAGGGCATGCGCTTCATCCACCTGAGCACGGACTACGTGCTGGACGGCAGGAGGGGCGGCCTGAAAACGGAGTTGGACAAGTGCCGCCCCGTGAACGTGTACGGAGAATCCAAGCTGGAGGCGGAACTCCGCGTGCGGGAGGAAATGCCGGAGGCGCTGGTTGCCCGCGTTTCCTGGGTGTTCGGCAATCCGGAACGGCTCTCCTTCCCGGAGATGGTGCTGCGGAAGGCGCTGAACGGAGAACCCCTCTCCGCCGTGGCGGACAAATGGTCCATGCCCGCGTGGGTGGAGGATTTGTGCGGGTGGCTCCGTTTCCTGGCCTATGAAAGCGACGCGTCCGGCGTGCTGCACCTGTGCCAGTCCGGGGAACCCGTCTCCTGGCACGGATATGCCGTGACCGCTCTGAAATGCGCCGTGAAGCACGGGCTGCTGCCTTCTTTTCCGCCCGTGGCGGAACAAAAGCTCGACGAACATGCCGGTTTCAGGGATGCTCGGCCCCGGCATACCGCCATGTCCTGCGAACGGCTCGCTTCCCTGATGAAGCGGCCCGTGAGGACGTATGAAGAGGCCATCGACCTGGCCGTGGCCCGCTATGCCTCAGATTCAACCTTCCTCTCCCGCATTTCATGAACGATTTCCGCAATTCCCGTGATTCTAGCGATTCCCGCCCCAGGCCCGCCTACCGGGACCGCCGCTCCCAGCCGGGGCGCCCGCGCACGGCTCCCAAAAAGAACCTTTTTGTCAACAAGTCCCCGGAGGGCAGTGAACAATGGCTCACGCCGTGGGTGGAGCTGAAATACTTTACGTACAATCCCGCCGTTTTCCCCCGCATGCTCGGCTCCGTGAGCGGGGAAATAGCCCCGGGAAGCCTGGTGCACGTCTATGACAAGAACGGGGAACTGTTCGGCGCGGGCTTCTGGAACGAGGCCAGCCGCACGCCCCTGCGCGTGGTGTACCACGGGAAGGACGCCTTTACCGAACGGGACCTGGACGCCGCCCTGGAACGCGCCGTGAAGCTGCGCCGGGAGATTCTGCGCCTGGATGAAACCACCAACGCTTACCGCGTGCTGCACGGTGACTCCGACGGCCTGGGCGGCCTGGTGGTGGACCGTTACGCGGACGTGCTGAGCCTGGAGGTGAGCACGCTGGCCGTCTGGCAGAGGCTGGACCGCTGGCTGCCCCTGCTGCACCGCCTGTGCGGCACAAAGCGCCATGTGGTGCAGGTGGATGAGGGCATTGCCCGCATGGAGGGCATCCGCGCGGAAGACGCCCCGGAATCCCCGGCTCCCGTCCGGCTGGTGAAGATTGTGGAGAATGGCATCACTTATGAAGTGGACTTCGCCCAGGGGCACAAGACGGGCTTCTTCTGTGACCAGCGGGACAACCGCCTTAAATTCGCCTCCCTGGTGAAGGGAGCCACGGTGCTGGACCTGTGCTGCTACAGCGGCGGCTTTTCCATTGCCGCCAAGATGCTGGGAGGCGCCGCGGAAGTCACGGGCGTGGACCTGGATGAAAAGGCCATCGCCATGGCGAAGAGGAACGGCAATATCAACCAGCAGCGCATCGACTTCGTGCATGCGGACGCCTTTGTCTACGCGCGCCAGATGGTGCGCAACGGGCGGCTGTTTGACGCCGTGCTGCTGGACCCGCCCAAATTCATCATCGGCAGGGAGGGGTATGAGGAAGGCATCAAGAAGTACCATGACCTCAACATGCTGGGCTTGCAGTGCGTGCGCCCCGGCGGCCTGTTCGTCACCTGTTCCTGTTCCGGGCTGCTTTCCCCTGCGGAGTTTGAGCACACCGTGATTAAGGCCGCCCAGCGGCAGGGGCGCAAGCTCCAGATCATGGCGATGACCGGCCCCGGCTGGGACCACCCCTTCCTGAGCACGTACCCGGAAGGCCGCTACCTGAAGGTGCTCTGGGCCATTGCCCTGTAGGGAAGGACTGGATATTCAAACAACTCTCCCAGCCTTTGCAAAAGCAAGGACCGGGAAAAGAAGGAGGAGATACCTATATTCCTTTTTTAAGGAAGGGAGTTGCTACTTGGGTAGAAAACTATATCCATTCTCGGAAAGATATTTTTAAGGGAAAGAACCGGATTTTTTTATTTCTTTCTCTTCTTTTTAAAAAGCCGGTCATGTTCAATCCGGTGCCTGCCTTGGTATAGAAAATCGGTTTTAGCATCCCGTCCGACGGTGCGGTCAATCAGGCCGGGAATGTCTTCCCTGGAATATCCGGCTTTAAGAAGAAAATCCTCTACCTTAGCATATGTACCTGGAAATTCGGCGACGAGGAGTTCCATAAAAACCTTCTCGAGATAGTTGACTTCGTCTTTTACGATGATGTTTCTTGCATTGATGAAGGATTTTCCATCTGCGATTTCATTCATGCGGGTAAAAATTTCTTCCAGCTGTTTTCGGGAGGTGACGTAAATGGTTTTTTCTTGTTTATGTTCTCCCTGCTCCTTGGTTTCGGTGATACTATAGGGATTGTGCTCGTGGGCATTTTTAAATTGTTTCAGAATGTGTGCGTAATAAGGGAGCAGAAGGCGCCGGATGATCGTTTTTTTGAGAGGTTCCTTGATTTCTCCGGAATCCCGGATTAGTCCTATATACTTTTCAAGAAAGCCGCATACCATGGATTTACGGCTAAGATCAGCCGTATCATCTATATCAATATCCGGTTCCGTTTCTTGGTATGTTTTAAAAGTAAAAACAGGAGCCGTAGCTACGAGATAGCAGTGCCATATTTTATTTTTCAGTTCAGTATAAACATTATCCTTTGTTGTTATGCTGAAAGTAAGTTCGTTTTTTTCTGCTTCATTGTAAAAAGATTTAATCTGGTTGTCTTTTAGTATGGCGTTCAGCTTTTTGATGGTGTTAGGAGAAGTTTTGTATTGTTCAATGCACTCTGGAGTTTCCAGAGTAAAATTATCGGCATTTGTATTCCAACTGATGATGAAGAAGACAAAACAAAAAAATAGGAATGGCATTATTTTCATAGTAACTCTAACCGTCGTTGCTGTTTCTTTCAAAGGTAACGTTAAATTTTTTGATGATCGTTTTTGTTGCTATCTCTTTCAAGAAAGCCTCAATGTAAAATTCCTGATTTGTCGTACCGAGCTGGAACAAATCTTTCTTTTGGTCTTTCAAATAGACATGAGCATTACATACCCACCAAAATTCTTGAGGATTTTCGTTGGTTTTCCTAATAGTGTCGAGAACAACGATGGTATCCTCCAATTCACTGACACAATCATAAAACGTGTTTTTATCTTGTATTCTAGCGATTTTTCCCGCTCCATTTCCGGTATGGTTGGAAGCCAGAGCAGGTTTGGGCTTGCCATTGTCTTTTCCTTTCCACTGAAGTCCTCCGTCTTTTTCAATAACATTAATATTCTTAAAACTTACATCCGTAGGCGACAAGGTTACCTCAATGAATCCAATGACCCCGTGTCTGCCTGCCGGAATTTTGTAATCGCTGACATTAATGGATTGACCGTCGGAGCCTTCGAATGTGCCTGTGTATTTTTTCCCTTCTATTTTGTTAGGAACTTTTATATTAATCGTTATTGCTGTCTGAAGTCCTTCACTTGTTTCCGCTTTGATTTTAGCAGTTGTGTCTTTTTTTAAATCATTCTTTGCAATTAAGGAAATTTTTAAGTTTCCTGTAAATTGGTCTAAATTGGTTTTTTTGAATCCATCTCCTTCAATGTTCCATTTAAGTTCTTTAATGGAGCCTTTCTGTTTGCCGACAAGCAGAAAAGTGATTTCTTCTCCAATTCCAATGTTTATCCTCTTTTTATCCTCATTTTTGTCTCCATTTCCACCCTTGATATAGTAATCTGCGGAGCAGAGTTTTGTCTGTGATTTGATTTTAAGGGAGCCTGAGGCTTCTTCCTCGGTTTCTTCTAAAGTGTCCTCTTCCTCTTCATCTGCCCATAGAATACAGGAACTGAATAGTACCGCCAGGATAAGAACCAGCAGACGGGAGAGCGATGAAGGCAGGAAAAGTGGCATTATATAGAAAACAGTTAATTATTTTCGGAACTATATACTTTAGTCTTGCAATCCCTCCATAATCCATTACACTACTCCTAGAAAAAGAAAGGAGTAGAACATGACGTACCGCGAATTCATTGAAAAATTCCCTGATGATGAGAGCGTGGCAAAATATCTCATTGAAAAACGGTTTGAGGGGAAAATAGTTTGCCCGTTTTGTGGGAAAACAGAGAAGGTTTATCACGCTCACTATAATTGCCGCAATGCCTATTGCAACAACTGTAAGATGGAATTCTCTATTTTCAAGGGAACCATTTTTGAAGAAACAAGAATGCCTTTAAGGCATTGGCTGTATGCTATCAATATGGTTTGTTTGTCTAAAAAAGGGATTTCAGCCATGCAATTGAAAAGGGAGTTAGGTGTTTCCTATAAAACCGCTTGGAGGATGATGCACAAGATTAGAGGGGCAATGGCAAAAAGGGAGGTAGGAGAAACCTTTGAGGCGATTGTTGAGATTGACGAAACCTATGTTGGAGGAAAACCCCGGAAGAAAAATGAACATGGGGATGATGACGATTTGCCGAAAAATCCTAGAGGAAGAGGAACGGCCAAAGTTCCTGTTATTGGAGTCAAAGAAAGGGGAACTGGGAAAGTTCATGCCGTCGTTGCCAATAGGAATGAAGAGGGGAAACAATTAACGGGCAAACAATTATTCAATGTCCTTAGTAAGGTTTGCAAACCTAATACCAAAGTCATGACTGACCAGTTCAAGGGCTACAATATTCTGAACTATCCTAACAATAAGAATCTTACCCGCATCATGATTGACCATAACGTTATGTTCAGCGCGGGCAATGGGGTTCATACCAATGGGATTGAAAGCTTCTGGGCTTTATTGAAAAGAGGGATTCATGGAATATTTCATCATGTCTCCCTTAAACACCTACAGAAATATGTGGATGAATTCTGTTTCAGGCAATGTTATAGGAACGAAAATGAGGCCTTTGAGGTTTTGATGGGGTTGTGCTGGAAATGAAAAGCCGCCACCCTGCAAACAAGGTGACGGCCTAAGTCATGCAAATCAAAGAATCGCCCCCTTCCCCGAAAGGAAGGAGGCCAGTTAATTCACCGCCGAAGGGGGTTAAAAGGTCCAGCTAATGCCAGCTTGGATGACATGGTAAGGGTCAGTATCGTGGAATTTGAGAAGTTCGTACCCTAAAATCAAATCTGTTGTATTGCCAATGGCAAAACGGAAGCCAGCCGTAAGAGAAAAGGTAAAATCAGCATTGTATTCTGAAGCACTAATTCTCTTACGCTCAATTCGATAAGAGGAATTATGCCAAACTTTTCTATCAAGCGTTGCTGTTGCTCTCCATGTATTAAAGGTGATGCCAATCTTGCCTCCTAAGTAGAAATACGCTTTCTCCTGAACCAGAGGAAGATTCAATGTATAACCTCCCAATAGAGGAATGGAAGTCTTCAATTTGCCTTTCAAATCGACATTTGCAATATTTTTATCATCAAGGAATTGTTGAATTTGAGCATCCGAATATCCCAATTCGCGGCCAATATCAAAGGCACTAAAGTGCTTGTTTCCAGAAGACATAAGCCCCGTTGTCAAAGACAATTCGTGAACGATATCCCCTGTTTCAGTATAGGAATTTAGGCTGAGCAGACCGCCGCCAAGATTGGGCATGTCACTATCTCCCGCAATCCCATAAACACCCTTGATACTCATTCCAAAGGTAGAATCGTATTTCTGAGTATAGGATGGGGAACTGTAAGAACTGCCTGCTCTATAATAGTTCCAAGGGTCAGACGCTTGGACTGAAAAAGCACAGGATAATAGACCTAATGCACACGTTATAAATAAGTTTTTCTTCATGGTCGTTTATGGGTTGAAGTCATAATGAAGTCACGCTTGCCAACAAAGATTCCCTCTTGAGGGTCTCAATTGCGAATCGCAATAATCATCATATGCGAGTTATTAACATAACAAATGCGAATAACACAAGCTCTTTCTTTCTATGAACTGGGTTCTATCAGATAATCAAACCGCATGTTTACGAGCAATTCCAAGCCTGAACCGGACTATGTGGACACTAAAAAATTAGGCCAATGGCTCAACGAACATTCCATTAGCCGCGCTGAAATAGCTAAAGCCCTTGGAGTCCAAACCACCGTGGTTCACAACTGGTTTGCCCGTCAAAGAATCCCTAAAAACGTGCAAGGCTCATTGCGTCATCTAATGAGTGCCGATTATCCTTCGGAACTGGAATCTCAAATCGCCGTTCGAATGAAAAATTCTACCCTGAACGAGGTAGTCAAGAGGGCTGTCAAGGAAGGATTGTCCGTGGAGGAATGGATTTTGAGGGCGGTGGGAGAGAAATTGAGCAATAATTCTTAAAATCCAAAAAATATCCATCATTTTTTATTGACAGGAAGATTTGTTCTGTGGTAATGAGGGATATATGAACAATATATTCGAAGTAAGAGAGGGCCTTTATATCAATTTCAACCAGGTCGTCGCAATTGATTTTTCTTATAATAAAAGCGGTAATATTGAGTCAGCTTTTGTTTATTATGCTGCCCCTATCAGAAACGGTAATTATGCTGAATATTTAGAAAAAGAAGAGGCTATTGAACTCCAAGGTTTTTTATCCGAATATAACCAAAGAAATTCTTAGATTCTGAGGCAACTTTATACTTTGCTGGGCGTCCTACCCCAGCACTAAAGAATACTTTCCCATTTTCAATAGGGACGAATTCTTCAAGTTCGTCATTGATTAGAATTGAAATGCTTTTCTCTTTTTCGAAAAGCTCGACTATGCTTTTATCTAATTCACAAAACTTTTTCATAGTATAAATCTTCTTCAAAAGGATTTACACTAAATTAGATTCCAAGTTCATCTTGGCATATTTTAGTAAGAGGTTGTATTTCTTCTGGACTTATAGCTTCTTTCTCGCATCTTTCTCCTAACTCTCTAAACGTTTTATCAAAATTTGGACTGCAAAATATGCATCTTTGACTTTGTAACTCATTTAGTTCATTAATTAAAATGCAAATTCTTCGGGTAGATTCTTCTGGACTTATTTTAGATAAATTTCTTTTATAACCAGCATAGTTAATCATCCAACGTATCATTGTTGAGTATATTTCTTCCTTTTTCCTTTTGAAATATTTTTTCTCTTCTCGTTTAAATCTCAATTTATCTTGCCACCAAAGGCCAAATATTGTAATAAAAGACCCCAAAGCGACTCCTGCAATACTGAATAGAGATGCTAAAACTGTATCTGACATATCTTGTATGATAATCGCAGGAATGGGAATGACAATTCTGATTCTTTAGTGGTTCCCAGATTTTTTCTTTACTAAAGAAGAGGGAGAAGAATTTTCTTTGAATATCTAACAAAAAGCTCCTTCTTTGAAAGGAGCTTTTTTCGTGCCTACTCCTACGAAGTAGGAGAGGGTAACAAGACTAAAAGGGATAATTCCGATTATTTTTATAGGTATATGCGACCTAAAATATGATTACTTGTCAAGTTTTTTTTGGAAATTTTAATGAGTGTTTCCGGTTAAAAACTTGATTCTAATAGGTGATATTAGCCTGTTCCGGGTATAGTTCGGTCAAATGGATTAAAACAGACAGTATATGAAATGGTCGGTTTTCTGCATCACCTTTCAGGCGTGTTGACGGCTTTTCCTCCTCCCTGCTTTGGTGGGGAGGAATATGGCAAAACAAGTATTACAGCGGCTCAGTTTCACCGCCGGGGAACTGACCCCGTGGCTGGCCGGGCGCGCCGACCTGGACCCTGTGTCCCGCGGCGCGTCCCGGCTGAGGAATTTCCTGGTCAGCCCCTTCGGCGGACTCCGGCGCAGGCCGGGAACGCGCCTGGTTGCCCGCGCTGGGTGCACGGAGGGGGGCGTGAGGCTGGTTTCCTTCAAGTACTCCACGGGGGTGCAGTTCATGCTGGAAGTGGGGCGCGGCTACATCCGGTATTTCAAGGACGGCGCGCCCCTGCCGGATGCGGAGGGCGGCGTGCTGGAAACGCCTACCCCGTGGAAGACGGACGAGCAGGTGGGGAACCTCCGGATGCAGCAGCTGAATGATGTGATTTACTGCGTGGAGCCGTCCACGCCGCCCATGACGCTGGCCCGCCATGCGGACGATGACTGGAGGCTGGAGGCGCTGGAGTTTTCCGGCATGCCCTATGAAAGCTCCCTGTTCAATGCCGTGAGGCTGGAATGCCGCATGGTGCGGGACGGCAGCGCCAACAGGCTGCTGGCCACGGCGGACGATGATGTGTTCACGCCGGAAATGGAGGGAAGGGAATTTCTGCGCGTCACCAGGAAGTACGGAGAGGCTGTTGTGGAGGGAACGCAGATGCCCTTTTACCATCTGACGACCCTGGACCGGGACCTCTACAAGGGGGAGACTTTTTCCATGGACCGGGAGGACGGCTGGCGGCAGGCCTATACCTGCATCCGTGATTTCAGCCGGAAAAACGACTACCAGCCCGGAGTGAACCGCCCGGAGCGGTACACGGCCTTTTTTGAAAAAGGTTCCGATGCCAGCGCGCGCGTTTACGTCAGCGGCGCGTGGACGCTGGAAACGACGGGCACCTGGGATGCGGAGTGGGATATCTGCCGGGGGTATCCGGACGGCTCCAACTACCTTCCCAACCAGCCGGAGCTGGTGTGGCATTCCGTGAAGAGCTTCCAGCAGCGGGACGGGTTCCGGAACAACTTCACCCTGAGCGGCAATGAAGAGGAAATGTCCTACTATAAAATCCGCCTGATGGCGTACAGGAACGGCGTTTCCACGGGAACGCCCGTGTTCCGGGCCGCCGCCGGCTCCTTCAACCATGAAATGGTAGTGGAGGAATATGTTTCCCCCCGCAGCGCCTACCTCGCGAACGCCCTTCACCTGTCCTATTACGTGCTGGGCGACTGCGAGACCAATGACTGGTCATTCGGCGCGTTCGGCGTCCGGAACGGTTATCCGTGCACGGTGGAGTTCCACCAGGGGCGGCTGTGGTTCGGGGGTACGCCGGGGCAGCCGCAGACGCTGTGGGCCAGCAGGGTGGATGATTTTTCCGCGTTCACTCCCGGCATTCCGTCGGATTCTCCCATGATTCTGACGATGGCGGCCTCCCAGCAGAACCGCATCTCCTGGATTGCCTCCCTCCGGGGGCTGATGATCGGCACCAGCGAGGGAGAGTGGCGCTTGTCCGCCTCCAACTCGGAAGGGCTGAATGCGTCCAATGCCGGGTTTGAGCGCCATTCCGGGGTGGGGTCCGCCTCTCTGGACGCCCTGACGGTGGAAAACAGCCTTCTGTTCGTGCAGCAGGGAGGGATGAAGGTCCGGGAATTGTTCTATTCCCTGGAGGCGGACGGCTACCAGACGCGGGACGTCAGCCTGCTGTCCGACCACCTGCTGGCGGCGGGGATTGTGGACTGGACGGTGCAGAGGAGCACGGCGTTCCACGTCTGGTGCGTGCTGGGGGACGGCAGCGCCGTGTGCATGACGCTGAACAGGGAGCAGAACGTGGCGGCGTGGCACGCCCACCGCCTGGAGCATGGACGCATCCTGTCCGTGGCGTCCCTGCGCGGCTCCTATGGCACGCCGGATGAAGAGGTGTGGTTTGCCGTGGCGCGCGGGGAAGGGGAGCGGGCCTGCATCACGGTGGAACGCCTGGCGGACGGCAACGTCTGCCTGGATGCCTGCACGGAGGCCGTGGTGCAGGGAGAGAAGATGGCCGGCCTGGGCCATCTGGCGGGGTGCGGCGCCCTCCTGCTGGACGGGGAGGGAGCCTGCCTGCCCATCAGCGTGGATGGGGAGGGGAATGCCGCCTGTCCCGGCAGGCTGGACGGAGAAACCGTGACCGTAGGGCTGGCCGCTCCGGCGGAGGTGAGGACGATGCCCCTGGAGACGCTTGAGACGCTGGGCAGGTTTAAAAAGCAGCTTGGCGCGCGGGCGCTCCTTCATGAAAGCACCCTGAAATTCCGTTACGGAACGGGCCATCCGGATGCGTGGAGGGATTTCCAGCCCGGCAGGTACGGCGTGGCGGAGCCTTATTCCGGCTACGTGCGGATGATCCACAACTACGGCATGGATGAACAGTCCTGCTTCGCCCTCCGTGTGGAGACGCCGGACCAGTTCAATCTGCTGGCCCTGGTGCTGGATGTGGAATTATAGGGCGCGGGAGCGCTTACGGCTGTTCGGCCGCCTCCTCATGGGAAAGCATGTGCACGATGACCTTGAGGCCGTGCTTTTCCCCGGCCGCCTTCGCTAGGGAGCGGATGGCGGAGGCCGTCATTCCGTTGCGGCCGATGATGCGGGCCACGTCCGTCTTTTCCAGAATCAGGCGGAAGCGGACGGCGTCTCCCTGCGGAGATTCCGCAACGCGCAATTCCGCCTGTTCCGGATGTTGCACGAATTGCAGGGCGATCAATTGCAGGTACTGGCGGATTTGTTCTACGGCAGGATGCATGAAGGGAAATGTGGGTTATTTCCATTACCCTACTATAAAACCGCCTGATTGAAAAGATGCAATTCCAGACATTCCCTGAAAAAGAAAGTCGCCCCGGTCGTAAAACGACCGGGGCGCCCCAACTACCCTATGAAACTGGATCCGTTAAGATCCAGAGAGCTTTTTTAACGAGCGCTCACCTGCTCGAAACGCAATATAGGACAGGAAAAAGGGATAAGCAAGTATTTTTTCATTGAAACGATTGTTTTTATTCAGGAAAAACAACATCGTATTCTTTACAATATCAGGCCGGAAAGAAGGATATTGTTATAATAACAAAATCATCTGCCGGGAAGCAGTTCATAAGTGAAGCCCTTAAGGTATTCCGTTTCCGGAATGTTCAGTAAAATTGGATGATCCGGTCTTTGGCCGTGTTGCTGTATCAGGCGCAGGGTGGCGGGCGCATCGATGGCGGCGTCGAGAACGCTTTCCCGGAACAGGTCCGCCCCGGCGTGGTGGGAACAGCAGAAGGTGGAAAGAATGCCTCCCGGGGCCAGAAGCTTCATGGCGCGGAGGTGGATTTCCTTATACCCGCGCATGGCGTCATGCACGGACTTCTTGTTTCTGGTGAAGGAGGGCGGGTCCAGGATAATCAGGTCCCACTTGTGTTCCCCTCCGTCCCGGACGAGGGCCGCCTCCTTCTTCAGGAAGTCAAACGCGTTGTCCGTAACGCACTGGATGGAGACGCCGTTCAGCTTTGCGTTGCGCGCTACGGCGTCCATGGCGTCCTGGGATACGTCCACGGCCGTTACCTCCGCGGCTCCGGCAAGGGCGCAGGCCAGCGCAAAGCCGCCCTGGTTGCAGAAGCAGTCCAGCACGCGGCGTCCGCGGGCAAAGCGCGCCACGGCGGCGTAATTGTCAAGCTGGTCCAGGTACAGCCCTGTTTTCTGCCCCGTCTGGAGGTCAATCATGAATTGCACTCTGCCGCTGCTTGCGGCGAAGGGTTCCGGCTCCTGCCCGCGCGCCACCCGGACGGAAGGCTCAATGCCCTCCGCCGCCAGCATGGGGGAATCGTTCCTGACGATGATTCCCCTGGGGGAAAGCAGGTCTTCCAGAACGTTCAGGATAATGGGGAGGCGGCGCTCCATCGCGATGGTCAGCGTCTGGACGACCAGGTAATCCGCGTAACGGTCCACAATCAGGCCGGGGAGGCCGTCAGACTCGCTCCAGACGAGGCGCGTGAGCGTTTCCTCCGGCAGCCACTGGCGGCGCAGTTCCACCGCCTGGCTGATGCGCCTGGAAAAAAAGTCCCCGTCCAGTTCCTGCTTGCGGCGGGAAAAACGCCTGGCGACGATCTGGGAATGGGGGTTGAACATGGCGGATCCCAGGAAGCGGTCCTTGAAATCCTTCAGCGCCACGACGTCCCCCGGCTGGGGATTGCCGAAGACCTTGCGCACTTCCGTGCCGTAAACCCAGTCGTGCCCCTGAAAAATGCGTGCTCTTGGAGAAATAATCAAACCTGCCATGTCAGGAAAGGCAATACATGATCAGGGTGGAAAGTTCAAGGGTAATGCGGAGGGGTGGCGCAAGGGCCGCCGCTGCCGAAGGGAAGGGAATGTCTGTTAAAGGAGAAAAGCTTTTTTCTCTTCCCGTGCTGTTTATGCCCTTATGGGAAGTAAGAAATAAGCTCCCTGCCGTGCTCCGGATGATGGTTCGGGAGGGAAGGCCGGGAGAACCCGCCTGGTGGCTGGACGGAAAGCGAAGCATGCAACGCGAGGAACGGATGAATTTAAAAGATGAACGGCTCAACCCTACGCTTCCAGTTGGCCGTTTTCCATTTAAGCCGTGAACCTCCGCTGTCTCTCTTGATGGCCGCGCCCCGGGAACAAGGGCCTCCCGGCCCTCGTAAATCAAAACAAACCGGGTTTTCCTTCCTTGGCAGTCAGGAGCGCCGCAAACCTTTGCGGCAACTGAAGGGGAACTGGATGGTAGCGAAGTAATATTAAAAATGGCCTTTTCTGATTAAAGGGCGCGTCTTTCAGCCGAATATCCATCCGGCTGTGGCAGAGGCCTGCGGTCATTTTCCGCAGCGGGAAGGGTGAAGGCTTCCGTTCCCTGGAATTTTCCGCACAAGTGAACCAATGCGCATCATTCCGGGACTATTTCGGTTGAAAATGCCCGGAAACGAAGTAAAATGTGGCGCGTTATGAAAGTAGAAACTTTTGAAACTCCCCAGGATGCTGCCAAAGCTTTGGCAGGAGAAGTTGCGGAACTGATCCGCACGCGCGCCGCCGAAGGCAGGAACGTGGTTCTTGGCCTCGCCACGGGCGCCACTCCGCTGCCCTTTTATGCGGAGCTGGTCCGCCTGCACAAGGAAGAAGGCCTTTCCTTTGCCAACGTCATCTCCTTCAATCTGGACGAATACAGCGGCCTGGACCACGACCATCCGGAATCCTACTGGTACTTCATGCACACCAATCTCTTCAACCACATCGACATGAAGCCGGAGAACATCAACCTGCCCTCCGGCACGGTGAAGGGTGACGAGATTGCCGCCCACTGCGCCGCCTACGAACAGAAAATCAAGGACTGCGGCGGCATCGACCTCCAGATTCTCGGCATTGGCCGCACCGGCCACATCGGCTTCAACGAACCCGGCTCCGACGATACCACCATCACCCGCCAGGTGCATCTGGACGAACTGACCCGTTCCGACGCCGCCCCCGCTTTCGGCGGCATTGAAAACGTTCCCACCACCGCCATCACCATGGGCGTGGCCACCATCATGGGCGCCCGGGAAGTGGCTCTGATGGCCTGGGGCGAAAAGAAGGCTTCCATCGTGAAGAAGGCCGTTCAGGGGCCTGTGACGGTGGACGTGGCCGCCTCCTACCTGCAGAAGCACCCGAACGCCAAGTTCCTTCTGGACAAGGGCGCCGCTTCCCAGCTTTAATTATCCGTTCAACAACGAACACGCCGCTTTTCCCGGTTCCGTGGAAAGGCGGCGTTTTTGATGGAATGAAGGAAGGCGGAATCTTCTTTTTCCAGCGGGGATGGCGTGGGGGGAGCTCCGTATGTCCGGACCGTTGGTCCCGTGAAGGAAGATTTTGTGTCATTGAGGGGAGTGTGGAACAGCTGTGGCTGCTCCGGTGGACGCAGGCCGGCAGGTAATAAAGAAGGTCCGTTTTTCCCTTCCATGGCTGGTCCGGTGGGATGAAATGGGGGTGATATTTTTATTGTTTATTAAAAATGAATGAGTTTTAATGATGTGTGGGACGTGTTTTCCTGTTTCCGGATGCGGTTCCGGAGCCCGGAGGCAAACCCGGAGTTCCTGTCAGGGATTTCCTTTAAAAGGGGGATGGCGGATTGGCCGTTTAACCGGCTGCACCTTTTTATTAGGATGGAGTGGCGCATTGACAAGAGTTTCATTTTCCGTGCATGGTTGAAGGTGCCAATAGATGAAAAATAAATATATCCGGCAGTGTGTAATTAATATTTCATTCAGGAATTACAGATGATGGCCGGTTTTTATAGATAGAACAGGAAAAACAGAAATATGAAACAAATGAAGATACTGATGGTCGTAACCGGAACCGGGATGTTTCCCGACGGAAAACAGGAAACGGGATTGTGGCTCAGCGAGCTCACCCACATTTACGACAGAGCGAAAAAGCGGGGATATGACATCGTCATCGCAAGTCCGAAGGGAGGCGACACCCCCGTCGATCCCATGAGTCTGAAAACGATGTACATGGACAAACTGTCCAAAAGCTGCTGGGACGATTCGGAATTCCGGGATGTGCTGCGGCACACGAAAAGCCTGGATGAAGTTTCCGGTGAGATGTTCGACTGCATTTATTTGGCCGGAGGCCACGGCGCGATGTTCGATTTTACGGATAACGCCGTTCTGCAGGAACTCATCAAAAACCACTATGAAAATAATAAAATAGTTGGTGCTATTTGCCATGGCGTATGCGGATTGTTAAACGTGAAGCTTTCGGACGGACAATATCTGGTAAAAGATAAGAAAGTCACGGGATTCAGCTGGTTTGAGGAAGGTCTGGCCGGAAAGAAAAAGGAGGTGCCTTTCGATCTGGAATCCGCGCTGAAGGAACGGCGGGCGGATTACAAGAAGTCATTGATTCCGATGATGCCGGAAGTAGTGGCCGACGGAAATCTGATCACGGGCCAGGACCCGTTCAGTTCGGAAAAGATGGCTGAAACGGTCATGGGACGGTTTAATCAATAGCAGTTGGCGGTGAATGGCATGAATTTGGAAGAAGCCTTGAATTACCGCCGGGCCGTGCGGGTATTTGATAAAAATAAACCGCTGGACCCTGAAAAGATGAAACACTGCCTGGAATTGGCCTCCCTGGCTCCCAGCAGTTCCAACATGCAGTTGTGGGAATTCTTCCAAATCACCCGGCCTGAATTGATAGCCCGCGTTGCCGGGGCCTGCCTAGGCCAGCCGGCTGCCGCCACGGCTTCGGAAATAGTCGTTTTCGTGACGCGGCAGGACCTGTACCGGCAGCGGGCGCAATTCGTCCTCGAATTCGAGCGTGGAAACATCCGGCGGAACAGCCCGGAGGAACGCCAGGCCAAACGCATCAGGGACCGGGAATTATACTATGGAAAGCTGATGCCGTTCCTCTATGCGCGCTGCTGCGGTATTTTGGGGGCTTTCCGGGCTTTGCTGGCCAGGGGCATCGGCCTTTTCCGCCCCATGATGCGCGAAGTCTCGGAGTGCGATATGCGCGTCACGGTCAACAAATCCTGCGCCCTCGCCGCCCAGACGTTCATGATTGCCATGGCCGCTGAAGGATACGATACCTGCCCGCTGGAGGGATTTGACAGCAAGCGGATGAAAAAACTGCTGAAATTGCCTCATGGCGCCGGGATCAATATGGTAGTCCCCTGCGGCATACGGGACAGAGAGAAAGGTATCTGGGGCGAGCGGTACAGAGTCCCGTTCGATGAGGTGTACCATAGGCTCTGACCCGCCGGGGAAGGAAAGTTCCGCTCCGCCGGCAGCGTGCGGCGTCAGCGGGGAGCGGGAGAGGACCGCCTGCGCTGCGTTCCTGGGGCGCGGCATGCCTCACAGGAAAAGGGTTCCGGCTACTTGAGCCACGCCAGGAATTCATGGTTCCCGTCGGTTCCGGTGATGGGGGAGGGCTCGCAGCCCATCCAGGAGCGGTTTAGTTCTTCCGTGACGAAGGCGCGTATGGAGTCCACCGCCCGCTGGTGCAGGGCCGGGTCCCGGACGATGCCGCCGGGGCCGATGTCTTCCGGCTGGAGTTCAAACTGGGGTTTGATGAGTACCAGGGCGTCCCCTCCGTCCTTAAGCAGGGGGAAGGCCGCGGGCAGGATTTTTTTCAGAGAAATGAAAGAGACGTCGGAGACGATCAGGTCCACCTGTTCTCCGATGTCTTCCGGAGTCATGTAGCGGGCGTTGAATTTCTCCTTCACGACGACGCGGGGATCCTGCCGCAGTTTCCAGACGAGCTGGTTGGTGCCGACGTCGATCGCGTGCACTTTGACGGCGCCGTGCTGGAGCAGGCAGTCCGTAAAGCCTCCGGTGGACGCGCCGATGTCCAGGCAGACCTTGCCTTCCGCGGAGACGGGGAAGGCGTTCAGGGCTCCCTCCATTTTCAGGCCGCCGCGGCTGACGTAGCGGGGGCGGTTCCGGATGGCTATTTCCGCGTCTTCACTGACCTTGAGGCCCGGTTTGGTGGAAGGGTGGCCACCCACGCTTACCTCTCCGGCAATGATAAGCCTCTGGGCCAGTTCCCGGGATTCTACGAGATTGCGGGAAACCAGAAGGACGTCGAGTCGTTGCTTGCTCATGATTCGGAAGGAAGGTGCGTACGCAGGTATTTCATGAAACCGCATGGGGAATCAAGAAAAACCGCGCGAAGAAAGGCATTTGGGGGCAAAAAGGAGGCATGGCGCGCGCTGGAACATTTTACGATTGATTCAGCCCGGATTTATAGGAGACTTTGCGGCGAATGGAACACCGCTACAGGCAATTGATGCGCAAGGTCAGGCTTTACCTGCTGACGGAGGTGCGTAAAAAATCGTGGGCCAGCAAATTCCTTTCCGCCAGGATTTTTGACCCCGTCTACTGGTCCTGGAACAGGCAGTCCGTAGCGACAGGCGCCGCCTGGGGGGCCGCCGCGGCGATTGCCCCGCTGCCCATGCAGAGCCTGTGGGGCGTTTTCGCCTGCCTGTGGCGCAAGGGGAATATCCCCGTAGCCATCCTGATGGCGTGGCTTTCCCCCCCCGGCTTCACCTTTTTCGCCATTCCCGCCCAGTGGTGGCTGGGGTGGTTCCTTTTTTCCCTTGTGGGGCTCCCCACGTCCGGAGCGAACTGGCAGATGCTGAAAACGGGAGTGCAGCAATGGTCCTGGGCCCCGTTTGACGGGTTGAGCATCGGCATGGTAAGCCTGGAGTTCCTGACGGGCTGGATTGTTTCCAGCGTGGTGCTGGGCTGCCTGTGCTACGGTCTGGTGCAGCTGGGGTGGGGGATAGGCCATTTTCTGCGCAGCAGAAGAAAGGCTGCCGGGGAATAACAAGAACCCTCCGGCCATTCAGGGCAGGCGGGTCCGGAAGCCGTTTGCGGCCATGGCACGGTGGCGGGAAGGTCAGACGGCCACTTCCATCAGAAGAACGGTTGAGTTCTGGATGGCTTCAATGGTGATGGAGTCCGTATCCGTTATTCCGGCTCCGTCCCGGCGGTGCAGCACCGTGTCTCCGATCTTGATTTCTCCGTCTATCACGAAGACGTACACCCCGGTGTTCTGGCACTTGAATTGATATTCCCGTTCCACGCCCCGGTCGAGTTCCGCCCAGGAGAACCAGGCCTGCTGCATGATGGAGATATCCGTTTCCGGAGCCAGGAAGGTGGAAATCTCATTGTGCTTCAGCAGGGGCTTGATGTCGTAGTCCCGGTATTTGGGGGGCGTGTTGACCCTGTCCGGAATGACCCATATTTGAAGGAATTCCAGGGGTTCCGTGGAACTGCCGTTGAATTCGCTGTGCTGGATGCCCGTTCCGGCGCTCATCACCTGGATTTCTCCGCGGGTGATGGTATGGCTGTTGTTCAGGCTGTCTCCGTGGCGGAGCTGTCCCTTCAGGGGAATGGAAATTACCTCCATGTTCTTGTGGGGGTGGGTGCCGAAGCCTTCTTCCGGGAGAACCGTGTCGTCGTTGAGTACGCGCAGGGCTCCGAACTGCATGCGGTCCGGATTGAAGTAATTGGCAAAACTGAACGTATGGTATGTATTCAGCCATCCGTGGTTGGCATGCCCACGGGAAGATGCACGGTCAATGATGATGTTCATGATTGATAGGGTTGGTATTGAAAGCGGATTCCCGCCTGTAGATGGTTTGACCGGATGGACCCCGGGGCTGTTCAAGGCGCATGACAGCATGTCCGTTGCCGTAAAATAAATCGGCAACACAAATTGATGGTGCAATGTCTCTTATTTTAAGGTAGCGTGTCGCGGTACCTGTGCAAACAAGACAAGGCGTATGGCTCATCGGACATTCATGAGATGGATCAAGGGATTGGTTCCTACGGTGATTATTTTGCTGGGCGCCTTGGTGCTTGGGTGCATCTGTTATGTCTCCATCTGGGGCGCTCCCTCCTTTGTCGTGCAGCGTGTGGAACAGGCTCTGATGGAAAAAGGCATTCCCGTCCACATAGAGACGCTGAAGATTTCCCTGTGGCCCCGCGCCGTGGTGACCTTGAAGAATGTGGAGCTGCTGGATCCTGGTGTTCCTCCGGAGGCGCGCCGCCCCGTGGCCCTGCTGCATGAGGCGGACGTGGCCCTGAACTGGAAGGAGCTGATAGACGGGCAGGTAGTGCCGGAACGGCTGAACGTGAAAGGGCTGGACGTCAATCTTCCCGTGGACGCGGAAAAGCCTGAAAGAGTTTTTTCCACCGCAGGGCTGAATGCGGAGCTGGACCTGGGGCGTCCCGGCATGGTGGACATCGTGAAGGCTGATGCCGTGGTGCAGGGTATCCGCGTGACTGCCCAGGGGGCGTTTTCCATCGGGCAGGGGGATTCCGGAGATTTTACGCTGACGGCTGAAGACATGGCCGCCGCCAGGGAGCAGTTGAACCAGGTGCTGAAATACCTGGACCGGGTGAAGTGGCCGGAGGCGTCTCCGCCCAGCCTGGCCGTCAATTTGAACGACGACCCGAAAGGGGGAGTGCGCGTGGGCATGGATTTGCAGGCTCCTTCCCTGAGGTACGGGAAAATCCGGGTCAGGGATTTCCTGTTCAGCGGGGATTACGCGGATTCCGTCATCATGGCCAAGCGCTTTACCATGAGGGATGCGGAAACGGCCGGCTTCGTCAATCTTTCCCTCCAGGCCGATTTGAAGAAACGTTCCCTGATCTGGGATGTCCGCAGCACGGCCCCCCTGGTGTCCTGGGCCGTAGCCATTGTTGATGAAGCCCTGGTGCCGCGGGAGATGAAGTTCCTGAGCGAGCCGCACGTGCAGGTGTCAGGCCGTGCGGTTTTCACGGAGAACTGGGAGGGCGTGGAGCATCTGAACGTCATGGGCTCCGGCTCCATGGGAGCTTTCTCCGTGCTGGGGGAAAAGTTCCAGAGGGCCTCCTGCGATTTCAGCTATGAGGACGGCAATTTTTATGTGACGGATTTGGACATACGGCACCCCGGCGGCGTTTTTTCCGGCAAGGTGATGGGCGTGGACGGAGAGATCAAGATAGACGTGCACAGCACGCTGCCCATGCATGCGATGCTGGACATGGCCCGGTCCATTGCTCCGGAAGACGTGAAGCTGCCGCTTACGCTGGAAATCAAGGGAGACCCTGAATTGAAAGTGTACGGCACCGTGGGAATGGGGAAGGGCTGGAAAGGGCCGTTCCGGGTGGACCGCCTCCAGATTGAGGCGGCCGTGACGGACGTCTCCTACCAGGGGGTGGAGTTCGCCTCCGCCGCCGCCAGGGGGGAATTGATCGGCCGCTCCATCAATGTCACCCAGTTGGACCTGGCGCGGGAGGACGGCCATGTGAAGCTGGAAGGCAGCTATCTGGGAACCGATCTTGTCTTCACGCTGGAATCTGATTTGAAGCCTGAATTGCTGGTAGCCCTGGCCGGGAATTTGGCGCCCATTCCCGAGAATTTGAAGTTGCCGGAAAAAGCCTCCCTGTGGGTGCACGGCAGGCTGGATATTCCGGAAGGCAAGCCTGTGGAGCCCACGCTGGTCCGGGCGCGCATCAATGCGGAAAACCTGGCCTGGAACAAGGTGCCCGTGAAGACGGCGAATGTGGAGGTGGAGTACCGCCCCAACCAGCTTTTTGTACAGAATTGCCGGATCGGGATGGAGAAGGGCGTTTTTGAGCTGTTCGCCAACGGTTTCCTAGACGGCCAGATGTTCGTGATGGGGCAGTCCACGGTTCCGCTGGAAACGATAGACCGGCTGCTGGGCATGAAGGATGACGACTTTTTTATGAGCCGCTTCGTCTTCCGCAAGGATTCCGGCCTGGAGCTTTCCTTCCAGGGGACGCTGGGCCTGTACAATCTGGAAAAGGCTTACGATTTGCAGGCCACTGTTTCCGCGACGAATACGCGGTACAAGGGCGTGGACCTGAAGTCCGCGCGGGCGGATGCCCATCTGGTGACGGACCAATTGGTGCTGACCAACGTGACGACGGTGGTTTCCAACGGGAATTACCTGTCTTCCGCCGGGTTGTCCGGCGGTCCCGCGGAGTGCACGCTCAAGGCCAAGAGCATAGATTTCCGCTTTGTCCAGGATACGGTGGAGGTTCTGGGCATGGAGGGGCAGGCCTACCCCGGTTATACCATGCGCATGTTTTCCGACAACGCCGCCAAGGTTTTGAAGGAGTTTGTCTTTACCCGGCCCGTGACGCTTTCCGGCGGAGGCATGTTCCCGATGGGGGACGACATGAAGCTGATGAAGGGGCGCATCCGCTTTGACGCCTCCGCGGGGCGCGTGCGCTATCCCTTGCTGGGAACTACGCTGGACCTTGGAAAGGCGAAAGGGGAAATTCTTATTTCCCCGCAGTGGGTGGTGGTGGACAAGATGAAGGGCACCATCTGGGACGGCTCCTTTACGGGCCGCGTGCTGGCGCAGATTGACGACGGGGACGCCCTGAACGGCTCCTTTGTCCTCCAGGACATGAACCTGACCTCCATCGGGAGATCCTACGGCAAGAAGATGGAGAAGGCCACCGTGCACGGGGCCATTGAATTTTCATCCAAGGGAGGCAATATGAACTCCATCCAGGCGAAGGGCGAGGCCGCCCTGGTGCATGGGGACCTGGTGGAAATCCCCCTCTTCGGCTTTTTGGGGGAAGCCCTCTCCAATTATATTCCGGGCCTGGGCCACCTGATCAATTACAAGATCACCAGGGCCGACTGCGATTTTTCCATTGAGAAGGGCTATATCCGCACCAGCAATTTCTCGGCCAAGGGCAGCAATATGTCCCTGGAAGGCGGCGGCTGGATACGCCTTGCCGACTTGCAGGTTAATTCTGATTTCAAGCTGGGGCTTCGCGGCCTGCCGGGGCTGATTACCTCTCCCGTCTTCCTGCTGGCGGGGGGATTGTTCCAGGTGCGCGGCACGGGGCCTTTGAGCAATGTTTCCTGGAGCTTTGCGCCGTTCTCCGGCGGAAAAGCCCCTGTTCCCCCCGCGGCGGCTCCCGCCCGGAGGAGGTAGAGAAGGGGAATGCCGGGTTTCCCGGAGAAAAGCGTCATGGAGCGCCGCATGCCCACGCGGCAACTGAACGGAAACGCGGCTGCAAGCCGCGCCCTTTTGTAGTCCCGTATTGGATTGATGTTTCCCGTCTTTAATGAACCGGTCCGCCAACGCTCATTGATAATCCGGTTGACACACAGCATGCAATGTTCCGTGACGCAGCAGGGCCGTTCCGGACAATGCCGGAACGGCCCTGGAAGTCCGGAGAGCAGAGCGTCTCCGCTCAACTCTCCACTCTCAAACTTCAACTCTCCTTAGAAGTCATAACGGTAGCCCACGCTTCCGTTCACCGAGTTGGCTCCGTCACGGAAGTCCGCGTTCCCGTTGATGAAGACCGTTCCCTGCGTTCCTACCGGCACGCTCAGCCCCGCTCCTATTTGCAGAGCCGTCGTTCCAACCTTGGCCCCACGCACGCTCTGCATGAAGCCGGGGTTGCCCAGCAGCGCCACATTGGTTTCTCCGCGGCGGTCGCCCATGTCCTGGGCCGCGTTCACCCGGAACTCAGCCAGCGCTTCTCGCCCGAAGATGTTGCTGCCAATGAGCCCCATCCACCGGCCGCCCAGCGCAACCGTTCCCGTCGTCCATTCCTGCTTGCCTACGTTCAGACCCGCGTTCCCCGCTCCCGTTTCCGTGTAGCCGTCCATGCGCGTCGTCACTACCGAGGCGTTGGCCAGGGGCTGCAGGATGCTGCTCCTGTCTTCATTGAGGTACACGTCGTAGGTCAGTTCATACATCGCTCCAAAGCCCCACCCGTTGGTGTTGCCCTGCGTCCTGTAGCTGCCTTCCCCGTAGTTGACCGTGCGGTTGAGCTTGGCGTTGTCCCATTCTCCGGAAAAGGAAGAGGCGTCCCAGCGTCATTCATCATGGATTCCTGTAGAAAATGGATTTCCTGAGGGAGATTCCGTCTTCCTTCTGCCAGAAACCATGATACAGACGGAAACGGCAATGATGAGCAATTCCAGAAAAAAAGACCAGTGCAGCAGGAAGTTCAGCCACCAGGGGGGGTACTGCGCCTGGACAGTGGCCAGCGCGTGAAAGCGCATGGACCACGGAGCCAGGAGAGGGATGTCTCCCACGATGCAGTCCAGAAGGAGGTGCAGGAAGCCGCTCATGGAAAAGATCAGCAGCCATGTTCCGCCCGTGCTCCATGGTTTGATCCGGCTGGCTCCCCATGCGAGGAGCATCAGCGCGAACCAGACGGAAGGATAGTGCGTCCAGTAGGAATGATGGTGGTGCTGGCGGCCGTCCAGGGTATAAAAATAAAACAGGTCCAGGTCCGGGGCAATCGCCCCCAGCAGGGCGGCGGTCATGACGGCCTTCCTTCCCGGTGTGCGTAAACGGATGGTTTTTGCCAGGAGATAGCCTGCAGGCAGATGGGCGATGAACATGAGCGTTCAATAGAAGAAAAACGGACAAAGACGGACAGTCCGGGTGCGTACTACCTGGAAAAAGGTTTTTCCACCCAGTCAAAGGATAGTTCCCTGTTTCCGCCTCCCACGGAAGAATAGACTGTTCTAACGCCGCTGGATGAAGGATTCTTCCAGATGAGGGACAGTTCCTCAATCCGGCTTTCCCCCGATTCCAGGAAGATCTTGTGAATGCGGAGGCCAGGCAGGCGCCAGGCCCTCACGTCCGGGTGGACATAGGTGGTTTCCCAGGCGGTTTGATGTTCTTTGCCGGTTCCGCACGTCCATGTAATGCTCAAGGACATTTTTTTATCAGGGGTGCTTTTTCCGGCCCCGGTATATTCCACACTGACGGGAATGGTCCCGGAAGATTGCGGGATGGCTGCCGGGCTGCAAACAAGGGCGGCGAGGGATAGGGGAAGGAGGCTGATCATTTTTTCACAAGGGAGGGGGGCGTTGAGAAAAAAGGGGGCGGCTGGCCTGCATCAGCCGCCGCCCCCTTGGAGAGGGGGGTTATCTGCCGGATTTGCCCAGCTTGTACCCGGCGTAGGTTTCCGTGTTGTACAGGGGCTGGTTGTCCGGCACGGCGTAGCCGATGGATTTGCGGATGGCGAGGAAGTCCGCCACGCCTTCCGGTCCCACCTGGTTCAGGGGGGCCTTGTGCAGCCCGGCCATCAGCACCATGCGGCAGTAGGCGTCCGCGTTTTCCATGAACCATTCCGCTTCTTCCACGTCGCGGGCTCCGGCGATCACGCCGTGGTTTTCCATGAAGACCACGGTGGATTGTTTGGCCGCTTCCGCTACAGCTTGTGCCGTCTCCAGAGAGCCGGGCGTGCCGTAGGGGGCCAGCGGGATGTGGCCCAGGAAGATATCCGCTTCCGGATTGATGCCGGAGGGGGGAACCTGCCCGGCGAACAGGAAGGCGTTGCAGTGCGGGGGATGGGCGTGGATGCAGGAGTTGACGCCCACGGATTTCATCATGGCGATGTGCGTTTTCACCTCACTGGTGGAGGGGCGTATGCCCGCCTTCTGGCGCGCGTCCATGTCCACCAGGCAGATGTCTTCCACGGTCATGAAGCCCTTGGAGCACAGGGTGGGGGAGCAGAGCAGCAGGTTCTGCGCCACGCGCACGGAAATGTTGCCCCCGTTGCCGTCCACATATTCGCGGTTCCACAGGCGGCGGCCTATGTCGCACATGCGTTCCTTGATAACCAGGATTTCAGGGGAATGGAAGAATTCGTTCACTTCCTCCCGCGTGACGGGGTTGTATTTTTCCCACGGGAACACCTTGTCCGGGAGGGGAGGGGAGATTGACCAGTCTTCTGACATATATAGTTACGTGTTAGTGGTTGAGCTTTTCGTAGGCGGTTTCCTGGGGACCCGGCAGGTACGTCCGGTAAGTGATGCCGAAGGCATCCCTGGCTTCTTCCGGCGTAGAGTACACTCCGGCGCCCGCAAAGGCAAACATGGATGCGCCCAGCACGGTACTTTCAGATACTTCAGAGACCTTCACGGGAATGCGGAGGATGTCCGCGCGCATCTGGGTCCAGACGCTGTTTCTGGCGCCGCCGCCCACCAGGATGAGGAATTCGCTTTTGAACCCGCCCACGGATTCCAGGCGGCGCAGGCGGGATTTCAGCCGCCAGGCAAGCGCCTCCATGGCGGCGCGGTAAATGTGGCCGCGCGTCCGGCCCAGCACCAGGCCGCCGATGGAGCCTTTCCGGTCCCCGGAAGCCAGGAAGTCCGGAGCCATCGTTACGCCGTCGCAGCCGGGGGGGATGGCGGCCGCTTCCGCATCCATGGTATCGTAGGATTCACCGCGGAAGCAGGTGGCTTTCACCCATTCAATGATGCCGGAACCGAGCCATTGCAGGCCGGGGTTCAGAAGGCCCGGTTCCGCGTCGAATTCCGCCGTGGCTCCGTCCGCGTAGTCCTCCGGTGTCAGCCGGGCCTGCGCGGAGCGCGCCATCAGGATTTCCCAGGTGCCGGAGGAAAGGACCGGCTGGTCCCTGTCCGCTCCGGAACCGAAGATGGCGAACTGGGTGTCGTGCCCCGCGGAAATGACGGGGATGCCCGCCAGGGCGGGAATGCCCATGGTCGCCGCCGCTTCCGGAGTAAGAACGCCGATGGTCTCCCCCGCGTCCACCGTGGGGGGGAAGAGGCCGCGGCGCAGGCCTAGGCGGTTCAGGATAAGCTCGGAAAAGTCTCCCGTTTCCAGGTCCGTGAGCTGGGAGGTCCCGGCCATGGTCCGGTCCGTCGCCATGACGCCGGTGAGCTTGTACGCCAGGAGGTTGGAGATGAAGAGCCACGCATGGGCCTTTTCCAGCAGCTCCGGGCGGTTTTCCTTAATCCAGACGAGCTTGTAAATGGTGTTGAAGGCAAAGGCGCCCACGCCGGAGATGCGGTCAAGCTCTTCCTGGGAGATGTACTTGCCGATGTTTTTCATGACCTCCGCCGTGCGGGGACACTTCCAGGATATGACGGGGTAAAGCTGGCTGCCGGAGGCGTCCACCAGCGCGCCGTCCACGCCGAAGGTGGTGACGGTTACCGCCCGCACCTGTTCCACATCCAGGCCCTCAAGGGCCTTCACGGCGCATTCGGAGAGCTGCTTGAAAATCCGGTCCGCGTCCCAGACGTGGAATTCCGGGTTTTCCTTACCGGGCAGCGTGGCGTTCGGCTGCGAGGCCTTCCCCGCGATGACGCCTTGTTCATCCACAACCATCGCGCGCACGTTCGTCGCGCCGCAGTCCAAGCAGAGGGAGTACATGAGTTAAGAGTTAATAGTGAAAAGTTAATAGGTGTCCGGTTGTGCTTGTTGAGCTGTTTTGTTAATAGAAATGAGCATTTTAAGGATTTCCGTGCAGTCCTGGTTGATAGAGGAGTATTCCGTTTCCGTCAGGCTTCCGGTGGCATGCAGCAGTTATGCGTCTCGGAACATTCCTTCAGGGCAATGCGGACTTTGGAAAAGAAGTCCTTTCTGCTGCTCCCGTAGACAGCTTCGGATAAATTGGCGGCAATGCTCGTACCGGAACGTATGAGCTGGCTGAGCAATTCCCGCTCGACGTCCTGCTTTTTCAAGTGCCTGCATAAGTGAATAATGCGGACCGCGAAAGAAAAGCTTTTAGCGGAAACGAGACTTTCTGCCATGTTTTATCCGAAGCTGTTAACTATTACCTATTAACTGTTACCTTTCGTTTTCAGTATTTTCCGTATAATGGCCCGTAGTTGGCGCAGGCGCGGAAGTCGGCGCCTTCCGGGTCCGCGGTGCCATGGAGGCCCCAGGCGGAGGGACGGTAGATTTGGTCGTCCGGGATGTTGTGGGCGTATACGGGGATGCGCAGCATGGAAGCGAGCGTCAGGATGTCTGCGCCGATGTGGCCGTAGGTGAAGGCTCCGTGGTTGGCGCCCATGTTGGCCATGACGCTGTAGACGTCCGTGAAGGCTCCCTTGCCGGTCAGGCGCGGGGCGAACCAGGTGGTCGGCCAGCCCGGATCGGTGCGTTCGTCCAGGGTCTTGTGCACCTTGGCGGGCAGGTCCACGGACCAGCCTTCCGCCACGATGAGGACGGGGCCGAGGCCCTTGACGATGTTCAGGCGCATCATGGTGACGGGCGCGCCGCCCTTGGTGACGTAGTGGACGGAGTAGCCGCCGCCGCGGAAGTATTCCCGGTTGGCCGGGCACCAGACGGCTTGTTCCATCATGGTTTTCGCGTCGTCCGGGGTAACGTCCCAGTGCTTTTTCATGACGGGCTTGCCGTCCTTGTCCGTGCAGGCCATGCAGCCGTCCAGGGCCGCGGAGCCGGAGTTGATGAGGTGGATGATGCCGTCCTTGGCATGGCCTTCCAGCTTGTAGCCCGTGACGCGCTTCACGGCTTCCGGGCTCCAGTAGGTGCGCACGTCCGCAAAGACGTTGGCCTGTCCGGTGAGCAGGTAGCCGAAGAGGAGGCAGGCTCCGTTCAGGGAGTCGTTTTCCGTGGCGAAGGGCATCGGCGCGCGCGGGCCGTTCCAGTCAAAGGTGGAGTTGAGCAGGGTTTCCGCAATGTCTCCGTTCGGGTAGAAGTCCGTCCAGTGGCGCTGGCCCTGGAAGCCGCCGGCAATGGCCTGGTAGCCCATGGATTCCTCTTCGCGGTCGATTTTCTTGAGCTTGGGGTTGCCCTGCATCATGTCCCGGAAGATCATGGCCATCAGCACGCTTTCCTTGAAGGTCCTGCGGCGTCCGGCTTCGTCCAGCTTCAGGTCCGGGCGGTTCTTGTCTTCGGCGAATTTGAAGACGGCGTCCGCCCATTGCATGGCGAGGTCGAATTCCGCTTCGTCGTAAATCTTCTGGTCCATGCGGCGGCGCACTTCCGTCATGTCCACGGCCTGTACGCGGATGCCCAGGTAGTTTTCCCAGAAGGACTGGTCCACGATGGAGCCGGCGATGCCCATGGAGCAGCCGCCGATGGAGAGGTAGCCCTTGCCGCGGAGGGTGGCTACGGCCAGGCCGGCGCGGCAGAAGCGCAGGATTTTTTCAGCTACGTCTTCCGGAATGGAGGTATCCCCGGCGTCCTGGACGTCTTTTCCGTAAATGGAGAAGGCGGGGAAGCCCTTCTGGTTCAGTCCGGCCAGGGCGGCGGCCAGGTACACGGCGCCGGGGCGTTCCGTGCCGTTGAAGCCCCAGATGGCCTTGGGCGTGAACGGGTCCATGTCAAAGGTCTCGCTGCCGTAGCACCAGCAGGGCGTGACGGCCAGGGAGACGCCGACGTTGTTGGCCTTGAATTTGTCCGCGCAGGCGGCGGCTTCCGCCGGACCGCCAATGCAGGTGTCTGCGATCACGCACTTGACGGGTTCGCCGGAGGCGTGGCGGATGTTGGCCTCAATGAGAGCCGCGGCCGCCTTGGCCATGTTCATGGTTTGATCTTCCAGGGATTCCCGGACGCCGAGGCGGCGGCCGTCAATCGTGGGGCGGATACCGATGGTTGGTAATGCTGTTTTCATATCTTGCGTAGGTGATGTGAAGCTGGTTCAGGCCTGGGCAGGCGCATCCTCTTCCTTTTTCAAATGGGTGTTGCGGAAGAAGAAGCCGTAGATTAGTACCACGGCAAAGCAGATGATGGGAATAAAGAAGGATGACCGCACCGCTTTTTCCACAAAGTTTTCCTGGGCCGTCTGGAATTGCTTCATGTCCAGGGGGTCGGAAATCAGGTTGCCAAGTACCTCGGCCTGGTTCCCGGAGAGCGTGGTGAGCGCCGGAATCAGGGAGAATTGCTGGATCTGCTGCTCCCGGTCCGCGGGGGCGGGCAGGCGGTCCAGGTTGGCCTTGAAGACCGCCAGTTCTTCCGGCTTGAGGCCGGAGCAGCCGGGCAGGGATTTGGCCGCCCGGTCAAAGGCTTCCCCGTCCAGGGTATGGAGGGAAAGGAAGGTATCCAGGTTTTTCTGGAATTTGGCGGCGGCTTTGGCCTGTTCTTCCCCCCCGGCGGGATTGGCTTCCGACATCTTGTAGAGGGCCAGCATGGCGCCGGAGACGGATTTGCGGGAGTCCGCTGCTTCCGCCTGCGCGATCAGGGGACGGTCAATGGATTCAAAGTAGGCCACCTGGTTTTTTACCGTGGTGTTGTCAATGAAGGAGCCCATGTACGGGGTGATGACCGCTCCCCCCAGAATGGCCATGATGAGGCCCGCGGCGCCCAGCTTCACTTCGGAACCCAGTCCGCGCAGGGCGATGCCGTAAATGGTGGGGAACATCAGGGACATGCAGCCGGAGATGCCCACCAGCGTCCAGACGGAGATTTCCTTGGGCAGGTACATGGTGCCCAGGCAGCAGAGGATGCCCGCGATGGCAAAGAGGGACATCATGTTGGCCGGGTTGAATTTTTTCATCAGCGCCGTGGTGATGGCGCGGCAGGCGATGAACAGGACGATGGAGAAGATGTAGTAGTTGGAGGCCGCCGCTTCCTGCATGCCGGGGAAGACGGACATGATGTACTTGATCGTCCACGTCCAGACGGCGATCTGCACGCCCACGTAGAAGAACTGGGCCACCACGCCGCAGAAGTAGCGCGGCAGCTTCACCAGCTTCATGAGCTGGCAGCGGTAGTCCGGCATGATGAGCAGGAAGGCGATGGGCCCGATCATCATGATCAGGATCTGCTGCACCATGCTGAATTCAAAGGTGGAGTAGTACTGGAACAGGAAGGGAATGAGGATGAAGGCGACGCACAGGCCCAGGCGGCCGAGCTTGGAGGAAAGGGGTTGCGTGTTTTCCCGGGTGGGCACGCTTTCATCGTCGGACTTGTAGCGGCAGAAGAAGAACCAGATGACGGCGGCGATGGCGACCAGGCCCACATAGGGAACGCACACCCAGAAGAGCTCGTCGCTGACGATGGCGTTCAGTTGTTCCGGGTCCATGGCCTTGCGGGTGTCCATGTCCGCATCATTCAAGTGCGCCAGGATGAAGTATTTGGCCAGGAAGATGCCCGTCAGGGAGCCGATTGGGTTGAAGGCCTGGGCGAAGTTCAGGCGGCGTACGCTCGTCTCCTGGGACCCCATGGAGAGGACGAACGGGTTGCAGGTGGTTTCCAGGATGGAGAGGCCGCCCGCCAGCACGAAGATGGCTACCAGGTAAATGTCAAAACTTTGCCCGATGGCGGCGGGTATGTAGCACAGCGCGCCAATCATGTAGAACCCCAGCCCGATGAGAACGCCGGCCTTGTAGGAGAATTCCTCCAGCAGGATGGACGCGAAAATGGCAAGCACCGCATACGCCCCGTAAAAGGAGATTTGCACCCCTGCTGATTCCGAAGCGTTGATCATGAATATCTTGCTGAATGCCGGAACCAGGTTGTCCGTCATGTTGTTCAGCAGCCCCCACAGCGCAAAACAGGAGACCAGCATGAAGAACGGCAGCCGGTACTGTTTGGGAACGATCGGCACGGTAGAGGTACGGTTTTTGTCCATATTGCTTTTGTCAATCTCTCACAAGGACGGCGGTGCGTCAATCTGGAAACGGAAAAGAGTCCAGAAATTATCCAACATATTGACATTGAAAATAAAATGACGTTCCGGCATTGGGATATCCTGTCAGCGTTCACGGGAGACCCGGCTTCTTCTTGACTCCTGTTTCCGAGGTGGCTAAGGATGGGCCGATGAAGAAGTGCATTCTTGCCGTTTGTCTTGGACTGGCCGGTTTTTGGGGCGTCCAGGCGGAAGATTCACCCGTCGCCAATCCGGAAAAAACGGATGAAAAAGGCGACGTGACGCTGCCGTCCGGAGAACTGCTGTCAGACCATGTGGCGGAGGCGGAGTTTACGGGCGTCATCCACCGGAAATGCAGGTTCCTTACCTCCCTCTGTCCGGACAAGTGCGACCACGCCAAGGATTTCGCCTCCTTCCGGATCATCAAGTATCTGGATTACCGGAAACCCGGAAAGTACGGGGATGAAAAGCAGGAGCAGCTGATGATTGACGTTAATCCGGCGCACAAGCCCATCCTGCAGGGGGCGGACATCCTGAAAAAGGTAGCCGCCCTGAAGCCGGGGGACAAGGTGCTCCTTCACTGGTCCCATTACTACATGCACCGGGATTCCAGCTCCTTTCCGGAACGTCCCGTGATTTCCATGGAGCCGGCGGCTTCTTCCAGTGGAAAAACGGAGGGTTGAGGACTGGTCTTTCTACAGGCTTCCCAGGCAAGGCTGGACGCGGCGGAAAATCGTGTGTTAGGAAACAGGCTGGCAATGACGCAGCTCCGGGCAAGATTGTTCCGGTTCGTTGCGTATTGTCCTGCGAAACACACCATAAATACGATGCGTTTACCTTTGAATACATTAACGGGGCTTGCCCTGCTGTGTGCCCTGGGCATGTCTGTTCCCGCTGCCTTGGGTACGGAAAGCTTTGAGCAGGCCAAACACGGCAAGTTTACCACGCTTTCAACCAAGTACGGCCCCATGTCCTGTCGGGACGGCGTGGCGGAAATCGGGGGAGGGGGAAAATCCGGGAAATCTTCCCTGCGGATGTTCGGCGGGCAGGATACCGAACTGAAGCTGGACTTGAAGGATACTCCTTCCAGGGAAGTACGGCTGTCCGCCTGGGCGGAGCGCTGGACCGGACAGGCCCCCTTTGAATTTTCCATTGTGGCCGTAGGGCCCAAGGGGGAAAAGAAGATTTATGACGGCAAGGACATCAGGACGGGCGGCTTCAATACCAGGATAGAGGCCGGCGTTCCCGCCGGAACGCGCTCCCTGGTGTTCAAGCTGACGTCGCCGGAGAACAAGGGGTTGAAGCTGGACGACCTGTTCATCGTGCCCTGCATCCCCATGAAGGTGAATCCGCAGGTGGAGATGGCTTCTTCCGCCTATCCGGTGATGGTGCGCATCCCGTGCAGTCCCGTTCTTTCCCTGAAGGTTCAAACGGACGGCTGTCTTAATCCTCAGTTCCTGACGGCCGTCAATCTGGATTTTACGGGCACGACGAAGCTTTCCGACATTGAATCCGTGACGGTGGTGCGGGGGGAAGAGGCTCCGCCCATTCAGCACGGGGAAGACCCGTTTCCGAAGGATGCCTCCCAGGTACTGGGTACGGTGAAGCTTTCCGGCTCCTCCAAGCCCCAGGTTTCTGTGAAGGGGAAGCTGGAGCTGGACCCCGGCGACAATTACCTGTGGGCATGCGTGACGATGAAGAAGGGCGCCTCCCTGGACGGCAGGGTGGTGGTGCGCCCGGCCAGCGTTGTGGCGGGGAACAAGCTGATGAAGGTGGCCAATGCCGCCCCGGTGGCGCAGCGCATCGGCGTGGCCGTAGTGAAGCACGGGGATTTCAACTCCAAGTTCTACCGCATTCCCGGCCTGGACAGGTCCAGGAAAGGGACTCTCTTGGCCGTTTACGACATCCGTTACAACCATTCCGGCGACCTTCCGGCCAACATTGACGTGGGCGTGAGCCGCTCCACGGACGGGGGCCGCACCTGGTCCGACGTCAAGATCGCCATGGACGATTCCAAGATTGACCCCTCCCTGGGGGCTACCAAGGGCGTGGGGGATCCCGCCATTCTGGTGGATGAAAAGACGGGCCGCATCTGGGTGGCCGCCATCTGGAGCCACAAGCATTCCATCTGGGGCAGCAAATCCGGGGACAATTCCCCGGAAGCCTGCGGGCAGCTGGTGCTGGCGTACAGCGATGACGACGGCCTTACCTGGTCCAAGCCCATCAACATTACGGAACAGACCAAGGACAAGGACTGGCGCATTCTGTTCAACGGCCCCGGCAACGGCATCTGCATGAAGGACGGCACGCTGGTCTTTGCTGCCCAGTACTGGGACGGCAAGGGCGTGCCGTGGTCCACCATCGTTTATTCCAAGGACCAGGGCAAGACCTGGCACTGCGGCACGGGCGTCAATGAGCAGACGACGGAAGCCCAGGTGATTGAGTTGAAAGACGGCTCCATCATGATCAATGCCCGCTGCAACTGGGGCGGCTCCCGCGTGGTGGGCGTTACGAAGGACCTGGGCAAAACCTGGGAAAAACACCCCACCAACCGCACTCCCCAGTTGAGGGAACCCGTCTGCCAGGGCAGCCTGCTGGCGGTGGACGGAGTGCCGGGCGCGGGCAGGGTGGTCCTGTTCTCCAACCCCAACACCACTTCCGGACGCTCCCATATGACGCTGAAGGCCTCCACGGATGACGCCGGCTCCTGGCCGGAAGACAAGTGGCTCCTTTACGATGCCCGCAATTGCTGGGGGTATTCCTGCCTGGCGCCCGTGGATAAAAACCACGTGGGCGTGCTGTATGAATCCCAGGGTGCGCTGAACTTCCTGAAAATCCCGTACAAGGAGGTTCTCAACGCGGGCAGTGCGCGCTGACGCCGCTTTCAGGTAATCGTTTACGGGCCGTTTCCTTCCGGGAGCGGCCCGTTTTTTGGCGGCGGTCTTTGGGTAGGAATTCCTCCAAAGCGCAGGGGAGGGAGTTCAGGTACGGAGGACGGAAAGAGAAGCTTGAAACGCGCAGGAGGAGTGAATCTGAAAGAGGCACGAATCAAGCCTCCGTTTCCCGGCGGCGGTGTTTCTTCCAGGCCGCGGGAATGTGAGTCCCTGGTGGCCGCGCTGCTGGAGCAAGGGCCTCCGGGTCCTTGTAAAAAAGCTTTCTCCGGATCAGCCCTTTTTCCTGTTCCCTGGCCGTCACTCCAGAAAAGAAGCCAGCGCGTCCTTCAGCATGTTCCTGGCGCGGAACAGCAGGCTTTTGGTGGCGGGAACCGTCATGTCAAGCGTCCGGGCTATTTCCTCGTAAGGCATGTTTTCAAAGCGGCGCAGCTGGACGGCCAGGCGCGCCTTTTCCGGCAGGGCGGCAATCGCTTCATCCACGGCCCGCTGGAGTTCCGTGTGCTCCATGGCTTCATCCGGGGCCTGGGAAGGTTCCAGGAACACGGTCATGCCGCCTTCCTCCTCCATGGCGTCCGCGGAGGTGGTGGGCTTGCGCTTCTGGCGGCGCACTTCATTGAACACCAGATTGCGCAGAATGGTGAACATCCAGGTGGTGAAGCGTGCGGAGGGTTCGTAATTCCCGGCTCCCTTCCAGATGCGGATGAAAACCTGCTGGGCGATGTCCTCCACCTCCGGCCCGTTGTTCAGCATGCGGGCTACGGTGGCGTACACGGAGTTCTGGTGCTTGCGGACCAGCATTTCCATGGCGGAAGCGTCGCCATTCCTGACTCTCAGCATCAGCTGGGCGTCCTCGTCTGGTTCCGCAGGCGGCATGTCTTGTGCTTCGTCCATGAAATTCCCTTCTATAAACCCCGTGTCCGGTGAAAGGTTGCATCCGGAAGGGCGCATGCCCCGAAAAAAAGGTCTATCCCATTTTTCCGCGGCTGACGAGATGAAAACGGGTCTTTCTTCTCTTTCCGCGCAAGGCTCCGGACAAAACGTTTTGCTCCTGCCGATGGCCGGGGACGGCTGAGGGGGTGGAACATTCCGTTCTTTTCCCGGTGGGAAGACGGAGCGTGATGGAAATACGGAGGCCACCCTCCATGCCGCTCCGGTTTGACAATGACCGGAGGGGCCTGCTAGTGTAAGGGAAAATGAAAGGGAGAAACGCCGGTAAATTGGTCTGTTTAAGGAATCATCCTGAATTCCTTTCCACAGCTTCCGCCTGGTTCGGCTCCAAGTGGGACGTTCCCGTGGAGGCCTATGGGGAAAGAATGAAGGAATGCATGGAACGGAAAACGGGCATTCCGCAATGGTACGTGGTCATGAACGGACAGGGGGCAATCATTGCGGGAGCCGGAGTGATTGAAAACGATTTCCATGACCGGAAGGATTTAACCCCCAACTTATGCGCGCTATTTGTGGAAAAAAGGCATCGCGGCAGGGGTGTGGCTGCGCTCGGATATCCCCGTCTCTATCTGGTGACGGACCTGGCGGGGTTTTATGAAAAATGCGGGTGGGAACTGCTGACAATGGCGACGGGCGGTCATCATGCCCGGGAACGCCTGTATACGGCTCCCGCCATGGAAACCGGACCCGTTTGACGGGGGAAGGCCGGAACTTCGTTCTTTCAGTCTTCATGCGGGGGCGGGAAAGGATTGTTGCGCCTGGAATAAGGAGGAAAGAAGGGGGGCCGGACACAGTAGGCCCTTCCGGATGGAACGCGCCTGCGGGAGGACTCTGTTCTTGACAGCATTTCCTGTCTGCCTGATAACTTGATGATACAGATACCCCTAACAGTATAAGGAAACGCCGCAATGAAACAATGCATGAATTCTGAAAATTTGCATCGCCGCCTCAAGAAAATCATCGGACAGGTGCAGGCGATCGACAGGATGGTTGACGAGGACGTTCCCTGTGAAGATGTGCTTGCCCAGCTCAATGCCGCCAAGTCCGCATTGCACAAGGTGGGCCAGGTCGTGCTGGAGGGGCATATCAGCCATTGCGTCCGGGACGGACTGGAGCACGGAGACCCGGAGCAGACCATCGCACGCTTTACCAAGGCGGTCGAACGGTTTGCCAACATGATTTAGCAGGAGGGGCCAAGAGCCTTTTTTCAACCGCCATTTCCGGGGATTTTTCCGTCTCATCTTGACAAACCTATACCCCTATAGGTATATAAAACCCGTACCTGCATGGGTATGGAAAGGAGAATCATATGCTGGACCGATTGGAAAAACTGCTGGAATGGGGAGGGACAAGGCGCGACGTCGCGCTGCTGTCCGTTTCCGGATTCGCGCTGCTGTTGAGCATGCTTGATATTGAACCGCTTCCCTTTGGCGTCGCGTGGATAGCCATTGTGCTGTGCGGCGTTCCCATCGTGCTGGAAGCCGTGCTTGGACTGGCGGCGGCCTGGGACATCAAGGCGGATGTGCTCGTTTCCATCGCGCTGGTCGCTTCCGTCATCATCGGGGAGGACTTTGCCGCGGCGGAAATTGCGTTCATCATGCAGCTCGGCGCGCTGCTTGAGAACCTGACCGTGGCCAAAGCCCGGGCGGGAATTGAAAAGCTGGTTCATCTGACCCCGGCTACCGCCCGGAAAGTGGACGGCTTCCGGGAGGAGGTCATTCCGGCGGAACAGGTATGTGCGGGGGACGTCCTCCGCGTGCTGCCCGGAGAGACGGTTCCGGCGGACGGAGTGATTCTTTCCGGCCATACTTCCATCAACCAGGCCGTAATGACGGGTGAACCCCTTCCGGTGGACAAGGAAGCCGGGGACGAGGTTTCCAGCGGAACGGTCAACCAGTTCGGAGCCTTTGACATGAAGGCGTCCAGGGCCGGGGAGGACAGTTCCATTCAGCGCATGGTCCGTCTCGTCCAATCCGCGGATGCGGGAAAGGCCGGAATCGTGAGCCTGGCGGACCGCTGGGCCACATGGATCGTCGTCATTGCCCTGGCTTCCGCAGGGCTGGCCTGGCTGGTCACGGGCGAACTGATCCGCTCCGTCACCATCCTGGTGGTATTCTGCCCCTGCGCGCTTGTGCTGGCTACCCCCACGGCAATCATGGCGGCCATCGGAAACGCCACCAGGCATGGATTCCTGGTGCGGGAGGGGGATGCCCTGGAACGCCTGGCCTCCGTATCCCACCTCACCTTTGACAAGACGGGAACGCTTACCCACGGGAAGCCCCGCGTGGCGGCGGTACGCAGTTTTCTGCCGGACCTCCCCGAACAGGTGCTTTACAGGTATGCCGCCTGCGCGGAACTGCGGTCGGAGCACCCTCTGGGCAAGGCGGTCGTCCGCTGTTACCGGAAGGGAGAAACGCGGGAGCTTCCCCAGCCGGAACAGTTCCGCATGATTCCGGGGAGAGGCGTCCAGGCCGTCCTGGACGGGAGGGAACTGATGGCCGGGAACCTGGAATTGTTCCGGGAAAACGGGCTGGAGGTGCCCGGCGAAGTCAGAAGGGCGGCGGAACAGTACCAAAGGGAGGGATGCACCGTGATTTTCCTCGGCATGGACCGTAAGGCCGCAGGCTTCATCGCCCTGTCGGACACCCTGCGGGAGGACGCCGTCTCCACCATCCGGGAAGTGGCGGAAACCGGGGTGGTTCCCGTGCTGCTGACCGGAGACCATGGGAATGCCGCGGCCCATGTAGCCGGGCAGCTAGGCATTGAGCGGGTTTACGCGGACTGCCTGCCGGAGGACAAGTTCAACTGGATTGACGCATTCCAGAAGGAACGGAACCGGGTGTGCATGATCGGGGACGGAATCAATGACGCCCCGGCCCTGAAAACCTCCCATGCCGGAATTGCGATGGGAGGCATAGGCAGTGACATTGCCGTGGACGCCGCGGACATTGTCCTGGTAAGCGACGATATACGGGAACTCCCCCATCTGCTGCGCCTGGCAAGACGCATGATGCGCACGATCAAGTGCAATCTGACGTTTTCCATGGCCCTGAACTTCATCGCCATCATGCTGGCGGTGGGCGGAATATTGAATCCCGTGGCGGGCGCATTGGTCCATAATGCAGGCTCCATCGTCGTGATCGTCAATTCCGTCTTTCTGCTGAAATGGGGGAGGAAGAAGAGCATGGCTCCCCACGGCGCGGAGGGAACAGCTCCATAACGGGGGGAGAGGGGAGTATCGCGCACCCTGCGGACGCATGATAGCAAGTTGCCGCATTGGCATGCGACGCTCCTGCGCCGTGGGTTTGGCACCCGGACCGGAAAACGCTTGGATGGGACGGGAGCCCGTGCTATCTTTTTCCCAAGTTCGGCAGGGGTGCCCAAACAAAGGCTGAGATTGCGGGAACGGCATGCTGTTCCCGCAGAACCCTTCAAACCTGATGCGGATAATTCCGCCGCAGGGAGTTCGATTGAACGGGCATGCCCCGTTTCTCGGGAAGGTCTCGTTTCCGCTGTTCCCCTGCCGGCACAGAACAGCATCCATTCCATGAACGACACCGCCAATTTGACCTATCCCGGCTCCCGACGCATTTATATTCCGGGCCGTCTGCATCCGGACGTGCAGGTTCCCTTGAGGGAAATCCTCCTGAGCGATACCCTGCTGCCAGATGGCACCGCCCACTCCAATGACCCCGTGCGCGTGTACGATTGTTCCGGACCGTGGGGGGATGCGGCTTATGAGGGAGCCCCGGAGCAGGGGCTTCCCGCCCTGCGCGCCGCGTGGATCCGGGCCCGCGGTGATGTGGAGGAGGCGGAAACGGACCAGGGCCGCTGCCTCCGGGCTGCGGGGGGCACGCCTGTGACTCAGCGGCATTACGCCCGCCAGGGCGTCATTACGCCGGAAATGGAATTTGTAGCCATCCGGGAAAACCTGGGCAGGGAAGAAGCGTTCAAGGCGGTGTATGACCGTTATCCGAACGCCAAGAGCCGCCCGGACGAAGCCCGGGAAGTCCTGGAGGCGCTCACCATGATGCCGCGGCCGTCCGAGCTGGAGGCGCAGGAAGGCTTCGGCCCCTCCAGCATGGTGGCCCGCGACCGGCTGGACCACCAGCACGCGCCGGAACGCCGGAGCGGCTGCCGGATGCCCGCTTATTTTACGCCGGAATTCGTCAGGGACGAGATCGCCGCCGGACGCGCCCTGATTCCCGCCAACATCAACCATCCGGAGTGCGAGCCCATGGCCATCGGCCGCAACTTCCTGGTGAAAATCAACGCCAACATCGGCAACTCCGCCCTGGGGTCCGGCATTGAGGAGGAGGTGGAAAAACTGCGCTGGGCCATCCACTGGGGGGCGGACACCGTCATGGACCTTTCCACCGGGAAGAATATCCACGCCACGCGGGAATGGATTCTGAGGAACTCCCCCGTGCCCATCGGGACCGTGCCCATCTACCAGGCGCTGGAAAAGGTGGGCGGCAAGGTGGCGGACCTGAGCTGGGAAATCTTCCGCGACACTCTTCTGGAACAGGCCGGGCAGGGCGTGGATTATGTGACGGTGCACGCCGCCCTGCTGTTCCGGTTTGTGAACCACACTGCCCGTCGCATGACGGGCATCGTCTCCCGCGGCGGCTCCATCATGGCGCAGTGGAGCATGATCCACGAACAGGAAAACTTCCTTTATTCCCACTGGGATGAAATATGTTCCATTCTGGCGGCTTACGACATTGCCGTCTCCATCGGGGACGGCCTGCGGCCCGGCTCCGTGGCGGACGCCAATGACTTCGCCCAGCTGGCGGAGCTGGAAGTGCAGGGGGACCTGACCATGCGCGCGTGGAAAGCGGGCGTACAGGTCATGAATGAGGGGCCGGGCCACGTGCCCATGCACCTCATTGCCGAGAACATGAGCAAGCAGTTGGAATGGTGCATGGAAGCTCCCTTTTACACGCTGGGTCCGCTGGTAACGGACATCGCCCCCGGCTACGACCATATTACCGGAGCCATCGGCGGAGCGATCATCGGCCAGCGCGGCTGCGCCATGCTCTGCTATGTGACCAGGAAGGAACACCTGGGCCTCCCGGACCGGGAGGACGTGAGGGAAGGCGTGGTCACCTACAAGCTGGCGGCCCACGCCGCGGACCTGGCCAAGGGGCACCCGTCCGCCCAGTGGCGGGACAACGCGCTGGCGCAGGCCAGATTTGAATTCCGCTGGGAGGACCAGTTCAACCTTTCCCTGGACCCGCAGAAAGCGCGTTCCTACCATGACCTGACGCTTCCCCATGCCAACGCCAAAAAGGCCCACTTCTGCTCCATGTGCGGTCCGGACTTCTGCGCCATGCGCCTGAGCCAGGACATCCGCCGCCGGTCACGGCAGTAGGGGGACCGAAGGCGCGGCGTCACGGTAGCCGCCGGGCTGCCAGGAGCGGGAACGTCTGAAAAAGAATGACAAGGGCAGGGATGGTGCTATGATGCCTTTAAGATGAAGAATTCATTTTTTCCTGTCCTTGGCGTTCTTTCTCTGGCTTCTGCCGTGGTTTGTTCCGCATCTCCCGTCTGGGAGACGGATTGGAGCAAGGCTCTGGAGAAAGCCGGCAAAAGCGGACAGCCGGTGCTGGTTGACTTCACCGGCTCCGACTGGTGCCCGGGGTGTATTTATCTGCGGAAAAATATTTTTGATACGGACGCCTTCGCCAAGTATGCGGGAGACAACAACTTCATGCTGGTGGAGCTGGATTTTCCCAGGACGGAGGGGAAAATGCCTCCGGAACAGCTCAAGTTTCATGAGGAATTGATGCGCCGTTACGGAATTTCCGTGTTTCCCTCCGTCCTGATGATGGAGGGGAATGGCGCTCCCTATGCCAAAATAGTGGGGCCCTCCAGAACGGTGGAGGAATACTTGAAGAAACTGGCAGCCGCCGGGGAGACGAGGCTGAAGCTGAAAGAAGCCGTGGCTGCGGCCCGCGCGCTGGAAGGAAAGGAAAAACTGGAAAAACTGGTGCAGGCCATCAAGCTGCTTCCGGAGGATTTGCAGCCTTATCAGAAGGAATTGATCGCGGAAATCTCCGCCCTGGACCCGGAGGACAAATACGGATTTGCCGGGAAGGCTGAAAAAGCCGTGACCCTGGCGGCGCAGCGGCTCATGATGGAGCAATTCTACAAAAAGCACGCGGGCCCCTTTTCCGCAGAAAAAATCCGCGCGGGACAGGAGGAAGCTCTGCAAATGCTGGAGAAGCGGGACCTCCTGCCGGCCATCCGCCTGGAAATAGCCAAATATGTCAGCGACGGGTATGCGCTGGAGCGCAATTATCCCAAGGCCCTGGAATACCTGAACATGGCCCGTGACGCCGATCCGGAATCTCCGGCGGCCAAAAAGCTGGAGCCATGGATCAACAATATGCAGAAGATAATCAATAAAGGGAAATAAGCTCTTTTCATGAAGGCATTCCCTCTTCCCGTGAAGAGGAAAACTATATTCCGTCTTTTATTTTAAACAAAAAAATGAACTTGCTGCGCTATGATTGATGAAGGAACCGAACATGCAGAAATGAATACGTCCGCCTACATCAGGGAAGAGGAAGTTAATGAAGAAGACAGCCATTTGCTGAGCTGGGATGAATGGCTGCGGAGGCACGTCGCTCAACTGCTGCTGTTTGCCCGCCAGCAGTCCCGCTCTCCGGAAGATGCGGAGGACATCCTTCAGGATGCCCTGATACGGCTGGCGCGCAAGGAGGCCTCCGGAGAATTTGTGGGAGGGCAGGAGGCATGGCTTTCCTATGTCTTTGCCTCCATCCGGCGTCTGGCGGTGGACTATGGCCGCAAATCCGACCGGCGCCAGAAAAGGGAGGATGAAGCCTGCGCCGCCGAACAGGACGAGGATGTTTATGCGGACCCCTGGTTTTCCAGCGCCGCGGCGGACGAGGAGCTCAAGCAGTTCATGGAAATGCAGCTCAGGAAGCTTCCTTCCAAATTCTCCGAGGTCATTGTCCTGAAAATATGGGGGGAACAAACCTTTCAGCAAATTGCGGAAACGCTGGAAATCTCACAAAACACGGTGGCGAGCCGGTACCGCTATGGCATCGACCTGCTCCGCAAGACGCTGAGAAACAAAAAAGACCAACTCTAATGCCGCTCCACTCTTATGAAACATGAAACAACATCATCCGCCGCAGGGGAGGAAGGCGGCGGTACTGCCGCCATGCAGCCCCTTCCCGTATCCGATGAACTGATTTCCCGCCTGGCCGGAAGGTGTGAGGAAATCTTCCCCCTGAACGACCGTCTCCGGCATGATGAAATCTCCGATGAGGAAATTCATGAGATGGAATCCCTTTTGAAGCGTTTGCGGCCTGCCCCGGCGAGGGTTCTGTTCCGGGAACAATGCTGTTCCCTGATGTGCGCCGAGTCCGAACAAGAAATGGAAACCCGGCTGAAAAGGCTTTCCGCCTCTTCCATGCTGGAATTCTCCGTGTGCAAAATGGTGCAGGCCATGGACTGCGCCGGAGAGGCGAAGCAGGAAAAAGCGGTGAAAATCCCCCTGTGGCGGCGGCTTGCCTATATTTCAGGCATTTCCGTGGCGGCTGCGGTGGGCGCCGTTCTGCTGGTTCAAAATACGCTGGTAGCGCCCGGCGGCACGGTGGCCGGAGGGAATGAGGCGGAAGCCGGAGCTGAAAAGACGGAAGCCCCTGTACTGCCCGGGGAAAAGCGGGAGCTGCTGCGGAAACCCACTCTTTTTGAATTGCAGGGCGGAGACGAGCGCGTGCCCGTGATTGCTCCTGCCGTCATCCGTAGAATTCTTCCTGAAAAGGAATATTAAAGGACCGCCGCGTGAACGCCTGTAGGCAGCGCGGTTGAAATTTTCCATTCTGTTGCTGCAAGTGTTCACGCTCTCCGGTCCTGTTCCTTGTTCCGCGTCTCTGCTTTGTGAAGAAAAAGAAAGCGCTCTGGATGCATGGCGGAGCTCTTTTCCCATGCCCGGAAATAAATGTTCTACCGGGAGGGAAATCTCCCTGCCGGTGGAGGGAAAGGCGTCTGGATAAAGGTCTCACCCAAGTGTGGATTGGCTTGGCTTTACTCCCGTGATGCGTTCCTTGGCGGTTTGCCGACGCTGCGGGACGGAAGGGGACGAGCGAGGACCTGCAAAAAAAATGCACAAATTTTGAACATTGCGCGGACGGATGCTGTATATTATCTCACATGGATATGAAAACCTGTATCTTTCTGACATTGGGATTGCTGATAGGTTCGGGCTCCGGATATTCCATTGACCGGCCCGCAGGAAGTACGGACAACCTTCAGCCGCCGCCCTTGACTCCCTACACGCCGCAGACCAAGCCGCTGCCCTCTTCCAGACCGGCCAGGCTGGGCATTGTGCCCGGCACGGTGCCGCAGGCAGTCGTGGCTCAATTGGAACTCAGCGGATTTCCCGGCGTGCTGGTGACCAAGGTGATGCCGGACAGCCCCGCCGCCAAGGCCGGACTCCAGGAAAACGACGTCATCATCAAGCTGGGGGACATCTCCCTGTCCGGCCCGCGCTCCGTGACGGAAGCCCTGTCTGAAAAAGTTCCGGGAGACAAGATTACGGCTGTATTCTACCGCAAGGGCAAGCGGGAAACGGCGGATATCACGCTGGACGGCGGAACGCTTTCCGCGGAAGAAATACTGGCGGCCCAGGGAGATCCCCGCACCCAGCCGCGCGTGGTTCCCTCCGTCCGGCGCCAGGCGGTTCCTCCCGCCGGAATGGCCGCACGGCCCAGCCTTCCGCAGCGCATTCTGGACATGCAGCAGATGATGGATGATTTTTTGAGGGACTCCGCGATTGATGATTCGCGGATGGATGACATCATCGGCCGGATGAACCTGACGCCGGGAGCGGCCCAGATGCTCCGGAGCCTCCAGAACCTTCACCAGATGCCCATGCCCCCCATGGGCAAGGTGTCCGGCGGAGGGCAGAGCACGTCCTCCGTCCGGATGTCGGACGCCAACGGAACCATTGTGGTTTCTTCCAGCTCCCAGGCGGGCACCACCGTCCATGTGACGGATTCCGCGGGAAAAGTCCTGTACTCCGGCCCCTACAACACGCCGGAGGAAAAGGAAGCCGTGCCGGAAGCCGTCAGGGAACGCCTGAAAAACATAGAAACCAATTTCTGCTTTTAACCTCTTCATGAAACAATGGAGAAATCCATGATCATTATGTTAAGGACGGCTGCCCTGTGTGGGGCAGCCTTTTTCATGCAGAAAAGGGGCTTTTTCCTCTTCTGAAAAAGCGGCGCGTTCCGGGAAGAAAAAGCACGGAACAGCAGCAGGACATTTGTTCCTCACCCGGAGGAACCGCCCGAAGCAAAAGGAAAGAGAAGAAAGGGGATATTCTGCGGCCTCCCTGTGGGCAGGTCTTGAACTCCTTTTGAAAAGCGGAGTGCGGCAGGAACTACAGAATGCCGGTCAATTTCCGGTACGTCTCCAGCGCGAAGGAATCCGTCATGCCGGAAATATAATCAAGCATGTGCGCCAGGCGTGCGTCCTTCCCTTCGTCATCCTTGGGCAGACCGGTTCCCTGAAGCATGATGGCTACTTTTTTGGACTGTCCGGAGGAAGGATGGTTCACCCACTCCATGAAAAAGTCAATCAGCTCTCCCAGCACCTTGTAGCCCATGGCTTCCACTTCAATCACCTCCCGGGCCTGGTACACGTTCTCAATGGCGTACTGGTACAATCCGTTCAGCGGCGCGGCCAGTTCCGAACGGTCAATCAGGGATTGATCCATGCTCCCTTGCAAAAGCACCTCTTCATGCTTCATGAAACTGTCCACGGCAGACTGGATGCTCCTGCCGATGGCGAGCGCGCGCATGTAATGGATGCAGGATTCTTTTTCATCCTTCTTTTCCAGTTCCCGGACGTAGCAAAGCTGGGATTCCGTCAGGAAAGGGCTGAATAAATCCCTGGTAGGCTCAAAATCCAGAATGCCGGAAAAATACCCGTCTTCAATATCCGCGATACGGTAGCAGATATCGTCCGCGGCCTCCATCAGGTACGCCAGGGGATGGCGGCACCAGCAAAGATATTTTTCATCCGGCGCGGAACGGGGAAGCAGCCCCAGATGGCCGGCCACGAAGGAAGCCGCCTCCCTCTCCTGTTCCCCGATGCCGAACTTCTTGCATTCAAGCTTGTTGGCTGCCGTCATGCCGCCTTTCCTGACGGCCGCGGAATAGGATTTCGTGCAGGGATACTTCATGAAGGCGCCCAGAACGGCAGCCGTCAGTTTCAGGCCGTTGCCTTCCATCGGATCTCCGGTGCGGGTAAGGATGCGGAACCCCTGGGCATTCCCTTCAAACGGCAGCTCCAGGCCGTGCCGTTTCAGGGCGGTTTCAATGGCGTCCTCCCCGGAATGGCCGAAGGGCGGATTGCCGATGTCGTGGGCCAGGCAGGCGGTGGAAACGATGGTGGCCACGTCGGAAGGCACTATAGGAGCGGGAAGGGAACCTTTCTCCGCCAGCCACTCTCCCGCCAGCATGCCGAGGGAGGAGCCGATGTGGGCCACCTCCAGGCTGTGGGTCAGGCGGGTGCGAACGTAATCATTGCGGCCCAGGGGGAAAACCTGCGTCTTGTCCTGAAGGCGGCGGAAAGCGCTGGAAAACAGAATGCGCCCGTAATCCCGGTCGTAATTGCTGCGGTTTTTCTGCGGAGACGCCGTACTCTGGTGCCTGGACCCCCAGCGGGCGTCCGACAAAAGCTGCTGCCAATTCATCATCCCTGACATGGTGAAGGAATGCTACAGGGGAATGCCCGGCTGGAACAGGAGAAAATGGGGGAAGGCGTTCAATAGGTCAGCATCAGCCCCACTCCCCAGTGCAGGTTGTTGTCGTAATTGGTGGAAACGCTGAGATGGGAGGTCAGGATGTAGTGCAGGCCCACGGAATAATCCCGGTCCGTATTCAGGGAAAAGGAAAGGCGCAGGCGGGAGGTGAGCGGGATATCATCCCTCTCCAATTGCAGGCGCACCTTTCCGTCCGTATCAATGCGCGCATCCCCAATCAGGAGCAGGGGCAGCGTATACCGGACGCCCAGGGTGCCGTCCACTTCCCGGTCCTTTTTGGTGGTCTGGCGGAACATGTTGCGTTCTCCGGCCTCACCCTTGCGGCAGGTCCAGTCCACCCCGATGTAGGGGTAAAGCCACTGCTTCTCCCCGATGTACCTGCCCAGCCGTCCTTCCGCCTCATAGCCGCGCGTATCCTTGTAGCCTATTTGCCACTCTCCCTGAACGCTCCAGCGGGTGCCTCCGAACTCCAGGTCTCCGATGTTCCCGTTGGAGGCGAAATCATTGTTCACGGTCAGGTACCACTTCCGGTCCATGTCGTAAACGTGCTGGAGCGCCCGCATGGGGTGTGGAAGCTGCGGATTGGGGGGAGAATCCTCATACGTGAAAATCCGCCCCATGCCGCTCATCATGTGGTACAGGATATGGCAGTGGAAAAACCAGTTGCCGCGCGTCTTCTCCGCCGCGTTAAACTCAATCACCTGGGTGGCCATGGGCTGGATGTCCGCCGTGAACTTGAGCGGGGAAAAATCCCCGTGCCTGTTCACCAGCCGGAAAAAATGCCCGTGCAGGTGCATGGGATGCCTCATCATGGTATTGTTGGTCAGGATGATGCGTACATTCTGCCCTTCCTCGATCATGATCCGGTCCGTCTCTGAAAGAGTCTTCCCGTTGATGCTCCACACATAGCGGTTCATATTCCCGGTCAGCATGAAATGCAATTCCTTCACGGGCACGCCGGAAGGAAGGTTGGTGCGGGAAGGGGACTTCAGCATGTCATACGTCAGGGTGGTTTCCTCCCCCTCCTCCTGCATGCTGCCGTGGCCTCCACCATGGGAGGAACCGGACTTCATGTACATCATCCCCATATCTCCGGAATGGGAGGCCGGCATGCCGCCGGACATGCCGTGGTGATGCATCTGGCGCATGGAACCGGAATTCATTTTCATCATCTTCATGTTACCGCCCATGGTCATCATTCCGTTCATCTGCTTCATCTTCTTGAAGTAATTCAGCCTGGGGAAGGGGCGCAGCGGCTGCCTTTCCCCATGGCCCAGCCACAGGGAGGAAGACCCGGAGGTATCCTCCGCCGTCGCCTGGAACTCGAAAGCCCTGCCTGATTCCGGTACCGTCAGGACGACGTCGTAAGTCTCGGAAACCGCAATCATCATGCGGTCCACGTCCACGGGAACGACGTCCTTCCCGTCGCTGGCCACCACGCGGATTTTGCCGCCCGCGTACCTCAGCCAGAAATAGGTGGAGGAAGCCCCGTTGACAATGCGCAGCCTGAGGCGGTCGCCGCCCTTCAGCCGGGGCAGGGAAGCCTGCGGAGAGCCGTTCAGCAGAAAGCGTTCGTAATACACGTCGCTCACGTCCATGGCGTTCATGCGCTTCCATTCGCTGGTCAGCTTGGTTCCCAGGTAGCCGGCGCGCAGGGCCTCCCAGTAGCTCTGCACGCTCCCCTTGCGGATGGAAAACCAGTCCGACCCGGTGTGAAGCTTCCTGTTCACCTCCTGGGGATTCTCGTTCGTCCAGTCGCTCAGCACCAGCGTATACTCCGGCAGGGCGTCCTCCGGCCTGCGCGCCGGGTCGCCGGGCCGCTTGCGGACGACGAACGCGCCGTACAGGCCGCTCTGCTCCTGAAGGCCGCTGTGGGAATGGTACCAGTACGTGCCGTTCTGGATGATGGGAAAAGTATAGGTATGCGTGGTGTGGGGCTTTACCGGCGCGGAAGTCAGGTACGGCACCCCGTCCTGGTCATTGGGCACCAGCAGGCCGTGCCAGTGAAAGGAAGTCTCCGTATCCATCAGGTTGTGCACCCGTATTACAGCGGTGTCCCCCTCCGTAAAATACAGAACGGGGCCGGGAATGCTTCCGTTGATGGTCATGGCCGGGCGCGTGACTCCGGTAAAATTGACCGGAGCGTTCCGGACGTATAAATCGTATTCCACCGTTTTGGCGAATGACGGAGAGAACTGGGCCATCAGGCAGCAGCACAGGAATGGGAAAAAATGGGAGGCGACCTTAAACATGAATAGGAGGAAAGTACTGCCAGAAAAGACCTGTTCATTCCATCTCCGGTTCAAAATGAAACGGATGTGATGTGTCATGCCTTTCCTGGAGCATGAAAGGAGAATCTGGAAACTGGCGCGGGCGGAAATGACAAGGGTGCGTTATTCCGGAATCCGGCCGCCGGAAGCCTGTTTCCGCGCAGCCTTTTTGAGAGGAATGGGCGCGATCAGGAAAGAGGACAGGATAAGCAGGCACCCGAGAGCCAGGAGGAACATATTGGGCTGTTCCCGGAACAGGAGCAGGGAAATCAGCGCCGCCAGGGGAATCTTGAGATTGTTCATGATTGCCAGCTTGACGGGCGTTACCCGGCGGGCGCCGTAATTCCAGAGGAAAAAGCAGACTCCTGAAGCGATGACTCCCAAATAGGCCAGCAGCCACCATTGCATGGCTGAAATCTCCTGCCAGCAGGCCAGCCCTGACGGCAGTCCGGCAGGCAAGGTAACCAGCAGGGCGCCTGCGTAGGCATAGGCGAAGCAGGAAGCTTCACTTCCGCCGAACCAGGAATCCTTCAAGGAAATGTAGGCGATTTGCCCTGCCGCGAAACAAAGGTTGGAAAGCTGTACCAGAACAATTCCCGTGAGTTCGCCATTGCCGGCGGAATACCCTTTCCAAAGGATGCCCGCGCCTCCTATGGCCGCAAGAACGGCCGCCGCCAGATGGAGCGGCGGCAGCTTCTTCTTCATCAGGCCGTTGACCAGAACCACGTAAATCGGCGTAGTGGCCGTGAAAAGGGCGACCTGGTGGGAAGGCAGATAATGGAAGGCTGCGATATAGCAGAGGTACATTCCTCCGAATTGGACGGCGCCTATCCCCATCATCCCCATTGCATGGCTGAAAGGAACCTTCCGGACGAAGGGGAGGAAAACGGCCAGCGAGCCGGCCATGCGCGCCAGCGCGACAAAACTGGCGGGGAGGTCGGACAGGCAGTTCCCCAGCAGTCCGAATGACAACGCCCAGATGAAAGACGTGATCAGCAGTGCAGGCATGAGGGCGGGAGCATACGGAGAAAGGAAAACCAAGTCAATGCCTGTGGCGCAGGAACAGTTACGAGGAGAATTCTTTCCACATGCAATTTTATGGAAAGAAAGGATGTGGGTACATCTGCTTCGCCAAATAGAGAAAGGACAGATTTTCTTGGTGGATGTTTTGTTTTGGCAAGGGAGAAGAAAAAGTTGGACAACGGTATTTAATAATGAAAATAAAAATGTTACAAAAGTTGAAAAAATGATTTTGAGGGTATTTGGACTTGAACTATTTTTGGTGGCTTTTTATAAAGATGCATGAACTTTTGGCCCCTTGCCGTTTTCTCTGTATGTGCCGTGGCATCTGTATCGCTTGCTGCGGAAATTCCTCAGGAAGTTCAGGCATTGGATCGCATATATCAGAAACGTTGCACCCAGGCTTGCGCCCCTCATATTGCTGCTTTTACTCAGAAAGCGTTGGTATTGCAGAAGAAATGCGTTCAACGCTCTGATTTTGAAGGGGCGAAAGTAATTCATGACGGTCTTGAGGAATTAAAGAAAAACAATTTTGACTGGCGATTGGTGAAGGAAACTTGCCAGATTTCTATTCCTAGGGATGGATGGTATGGTTCGGTTGCTAATATGATCCATAAGCTGGATGCTGAGGGCAACCATTATGATATACAGGAATTCCGTAAAAAATTTAAAAACACGGGCGAGAAAGTTAACACCGAACTGACGGGACCGGATCTGATCGTATTTACAGGAGCTCCGAACAGGTTGTGGCTGATCATTGATTCCCGGACGATTTTTGAAATTTATACAAACAATATCGTTGCCCGTTTGATACATGATTCTTCCAAAGAGGGAACCAATGTAGGAAGTGCGGATGAAATAAAAGATACCGAGTGGCTGCAGATGCAGAACGATCTCAAGAAGCGGTGTTTTCAGGCATGTTCGGAAATAACAAAAAAATATATCCAGGCGTTAGACAAGTTGAAGCTGAAATTATCGGCTGACGGTGATATGACAGCTGCTGTTGCAGTGCATGAATACGCAAAACGGCTTGAAAGCGGCAACCTTTCTCCAGAACGGGACCGTTCCTTGAAAACCTTTGAAGGAAACTGGAAGGATGGTTCCGGTCTGACTTACCGTTTTAATGGGCGTGGAGAAGGTACAGTTAAAAAGTCTAACGGTACTACTGATTTTACGATGACTCCTGTCCGTTCTTCTCCCCACGGGGATTTCCATTATTTTAATGTTTCTTCCGGAGGCTCTCGGATTGCAACCCGGGTGGCCGACAAGGTTTATATTATCATGCAGGATGGAAGAAAGGATTGGCTGCGCGTGTGTAAACGTATCGGGAAATAACATTGAGAAAATACATGGAACCCAGCCGAACTGCAGAACTGAGTGCAACATCGTTGAAGGCATCTCGAAATTGGGCCTGAAGGTTCGTTCTTATACTGCTTTTCTAGGTGGATGCACCCTCCCGTGCCAGGCAGACGGCAAATCATCATCCGGGTGCAGGGAAACATCGGTTTTATCTTTTCGCTATCAGCCTTCTGTTATCCGCTAAAATAAAGCCTGGCGGTGAAAAGAAAAACGCTCCGGAATGCAGGATTCCGGAACGTTTATGAAGATGGTACGCGGTACTGGTTTCGAACCAGTGACCCCATGCGTGTGAAGCATGTGCTCTACCACTGAGCTAACCGCGCATTTGCAGTGCGGGTGGAAATATATCGTTCATGCAGGGGATTGGCAAGGAGTTTTTTGAAGGCAGGTGAAAAAGAGGGAATACTTTCCTTCCGTCAAGATTCCCGGATTCATTCCTCCTGACTGATGTGCGGCTTTGCCCGGATTCCGTTCCGGAAAGTGGGAAGGTGGCTCAATTCCGGCTTGTACAGCATCAACCGTCTTCCTACACTCCGGGCATGAGTTGCACAAGCCCTCCCAGAGCATGGGCCCAGGTTGATACCAATGCGTTGAGGCACAATTTGAACGTCGTCCGCCGCGTGATGCCGGACCACGGCCTGATGGCCATTGTGAAGGCGGAGGCCTACGGGCACGGACTGGAAGGGGTAGTGAAGGCTCTGGATGGTGAAGACTGCGCTTTTTTCGGCGTCGCCACGGTGGCGGAGGCTGGCCGGGTGAGGGATGCAGGGGTGAAGACATGCCCGTTCATTCTCGGTCCCTGTTTTGCCGGAGAACGGGAGGAGATTGTGCAGAACGGCTGGCGCGCCGCCCTTTCCAGCATGGAGGAGGCGGAACATTTCAATTCCCTGGGCGCCCTTTACAACAAGCCCGTCCATGTCCATCTGGGCGTGGATACCGGGATGGGCCGCAGCGGCTTTCTTCCCAGTGAACTGCACGGCCTGACGGAGAAGCTCAAGCAGTTCAGCCATCTGGATATGGAGGGCGTGTTTTCCCACCTGTCCGCGGCTTCCGACGATATTTCCTTCACGCACGGGCAGATCAGCGGCTTTGCTGAGGCCGTGAACGAACTCTCCCAGGGGCACCAGTACAAGTTCCGGCACCTGTGCAGCAGCGCGGCCGTGTTTAATTACAAGGTTCCCTGCGCCAACATGGTGAGGCTGGGCAGAATCCTGTACGGGTATTCTCCGATGCCTTCCCCATACAACAAGGAGCTGCGGCCCACGATGACCCTGTACAGCCGCATTACCCTGATACGCACGCTGCCGGGCAACCATGGCGTTTCCTACAACCACTGCTATATGACGAAGGGGAGCACGAAGGTGGCTACCATCGGCATCGGCTATGCGGACGGCTACCTCCAGTATCTTTCCAACCAGGGAGCGCGCGTGTATATCAACGGCCAGTACTGCCCGGTTCTGGGCCGTGTGACGATGGACCAGATTATGGTGGACGTCACCTACATGGACCAGGTGGAGACCGGGGACCTGGTGGAGATCATGGGCCCTAATGTAAGCTGGGAGGAGCTGACGCGCCGCGCCAGTACCATTCCCAGCAACGTGCTGACCAGCATCAGCGCCCGCGTGCCGCGGATTTACGTGTAAGGGGCCGCGGGCTGTTTCGCGCTCGTTTGTTTTTTTGACGGGATGGCAGGCACCGAAGCCGCAAAGCTGCGGTGAACCGGTGTTTCCGCTATCGCCTTTAAAGGCGGTGACTCTTCCGGGAGTGAGGGAGTTGTTCCCCTCATGGGTGTTTTTCCTAAGCGGAACAGAGGCTTTTGTTGGGGTATGCTGTCCGCAGGCTGGAGAAAATTTCCTTGGCTGCGCTCTGGATGGATTTTTAGTTATGAAGGGCGGGGAGGCCGTCATCCCCAGGCTGCCGGAACCGTAAATTCATGGTTAATCAGCATTTCCGCTATACCTCTTGGCAGCCGGAATTTTCTTGAAATGGGAGGTTTTACTTCTGGGAGCGCCTTTTCCAATAGGTAACGGATGCGACGTTTTTCCGCGCTTTTACCGCTGGCGCACCTTGTTCCAGTCCTCCGGCTCCAGGGAGCAGGGGTCCGGGGCTACCCAGTGGCCCGGTTCTATTTCCACGGGGGTGAGATCCGCACCCACCGTTTCCGGATAGGAGGGGTGCTGGATGCGGTGGCCGAAGGCGGAGCCGAGCGGCGGATTGATAGGGGAGGGAACGTCCCCCGGCAGGGGCTGGTGCTTGTTGGCCCTGGCGGGATCCGGTTCCGGAATGGCGTCCAGCAGCGCCTTGGTATAGGCGTGTTTGGGGGATTGGTAGATGGTTTCCGCATCTGACATTTCCACGATTTTCCCCAGGTACATGACCGCCACGCGGTCGGAGATGTGCTTGACCACCGCCAGGTCATGGGCGATGAAGAGGTAGGAGAGCTTGCGTTCTTCCTGGAGTTCCAGCAGCAGGTTGAGCACCTGGGACTGGACGGATACGTCCAGCGCGGAGACGGGTTCATCCAGAATGATGAGGCTGGGGTTCAGCGTCAGGGCGCGTGCGATGCCGATGCGCTGGCGCTGGCCCCCGGAGAATTCAAAGGGGAAGCGGTCGATGGCGCTGTCCGGCATGCCTACGCGGTCCAGCAGGCCGCGCACCCATTCCCGGCGCGCGGCGGGTGTGCCCATGCGGTGGATGACGAAGGGTTCCGCTACAATCTGGCCGATGGATTGGCGCTGGTTGAGGGATTCCGCCGGGTCCTGGAAGACCATTTGAATATGGGGGCGCAGGGGCCGCATTTTGCGCTGGGAGAGCCTGGCGATGTTTTTGCCGTTGAACTGGATGGAGCCTCCGGTGGGTTTCAGCAGGCGGACGATGCTTTTCCCGATGGTGGATTTTCCGCAGCCGGATTCCCCCACCAGTCCCAGCGTTTCACCGGGGTAGATGCTAAAGGAGACGTCGTCCACCGCCTTGACCCATCCCGCCTGCCGCAGGAAGATTCCTGAGCGGACGGGAAAGTACATTTTCAGGTTGTTGACTTGCAAGAGTGGTTCCGGCATGGCGAGAGAAGGGGAAAAAGGTTAAAGGTTGGCGCAGCGGGGGCAGGCTTCCACGAAGTGGTCCGGGGATATTTCCACGAGAGGCGGCCGTTCCGTGAGTTCTTCCACGGGCACTCCCTGGCGCTGGCAGAAGCGGCAGCCGGGCACAAAGTCCGCAATGGAGGCCACCTGTCCGGGAATGGTGGGCAGCTTGGTCTTGCGCACGGAGCTCAACTGCGGGATGGAGGCCAGCAGTCCCTTGGTGTAGGCGTGGCGGGGATTGGCAAAGAGTTCCCGGACGGGAGCTTTTTCCACCACGCGGCCGGCATACATGACCACCACGGAGTCACAGCTCTGCGCGATGACGCCCAAGTCATGCGTGATGAGGATGGAGGAGGAGCCCATTTCCGCCTGGAGGTCCTTGAGGAGGGACAGAATCTGCGCCTGCACGGTGACATCCAGGGCCGTGGTGGGTTCATCCGCGATGATGAGTTCCGGATGGCAGGCCAGAGCAATGGCGATGACGACGCGCTGGCGCATGCCGCCGGAGAGCTGGTGGGGGAATTCGTCCACGCGCTGTTCCGGCGCGGGAATGCGGACGCGCTGCAGGAGCTGGATGGCGGCATCACGGGCTTCCCTGGCGTTCATTCCCCGGTGGAGCATCAGGGATTCCCCTATCTGCCTGCCGATACTGTGCACGGGGTTGAGCGCCGTCATCGGTTCCTGGAAGATGACGCCGATGTGGCGGCCGCGGATGCCGTGCATGTCCGTCTCCTTCGCCTGGACCAAGTCACGGCCCTTGAACAGGATTTGCCCGTCCAGGATTTTCCCCATGGGCTGGGGAAGCAGGCGGACGATGGACATGGCCGTGACGCTTTTGCCGCAGCCGGATTCCCCCACAATGCCTACGCAGGTTCCCTTGGGAACGGTGAAGCTGACGCCGTCCACCGCTTTCAGCAGGCCGGATTCCGTCTCGAATCCGGTGACCAGGTTCTTGATTTCCAACAGGGGTTCGCTCATTTGTTATTTCTCCGTGGCAGAGGGTTCCAGCGGGCCGCCGTTTTCCGGGATGACGGGAACGGACGGCAGCTTGCCGCCGCCTTCCTTGTTGTCCAGGCTGTCGATGGAGTCCATATAGCGGTACTGGTCGTATACGGTGTCCACTTCCTCGAAGGTTTTTCCTTTCCGCTTGGCTTCCATGGTTTCCTTTTTGACGTCGTTGTCCACCCAGTACAGGTAGCTTTCCATCGGGTCAAACACGACCGGATGGCAGAATTGCGTGGTGGCGCTGTTCGGCCATTTGACCCAGCGCCAGTAGCCCAGCCTGACGAATTCCGTGGTCCAGCAGGGGACCCACAGGGCCTCGTCATGAATTTTCTGCTGCACCTTCCACGTGGCCTTTTGAAGCTCGTCTTCCGTAGCGGCGTTCGTTTCGTCGTCCAGCAGCTTGTCCATCTCCTTGTCCGCATAGGCGCAGATGTTGTTGGTGTAGGTGATGAGGCTGCCGCGTTCGTCATAGGCGTAGCGGGAGTGGAAGCCCTGCTCGTTCATCGGGTGGGGCGGGGTGAAGCCCCAGGCCATGAAGGAGGCCTGGACGCGCTTTTCCATGATCTTGCGGAAGGCCACGGTGGAGTCCAGCGGGTCCAGCTGGATTTCCAGGCCGCACTTGCGGGCGTCTTCCTTCAGCTTGCCCAGCGTGGAGGCCAGGGAGGGGGAGGAATTGGGGAAGGTGATGGCGGCGGTTAGCCGGGTGCCGTCCGGCTTGCGGAGGATTCCGTCCGGGCACGGGATGGTGTATCCGGCCTTGGCGAAGCAGGCGCGGGCCTGTTCCGGAGAGTAGGGGCGCGCCTTGATGTAGGGGTTGGTGAATTTGCCGAAGCCGGAGTTGTAGGAGTTGAGCCGCTGGTAGTCTCCGCGGAAGGTGATGTCAATGATGTTCTGGATGTTCAGCGCATGCTGGAAGCCCAGGCGCACATTGAGGTCGTTGAAGGGGGCCTTGGAAGTGTTCAGGAAGAGGCCGTACGGAGGCCGGGGGTAAATGGTGAAAAACGTGCTGCGGTTGATATAGCCGTTGTGGACTTCCGGGATTTCCATGCGCTCATGCCACAGCTCCGGCTTCGTGATGTTCAGCACGTCCAGCTCCCCGATGCGGAAGAGTTCAATGGCCTTGGACGGTTCCGCGATGAAGTTGTACACGATCTGGTCCACGTTATACATGTACTTCGTGAATTTCTTGTCCCTGGCCCACCAGTCCGGCACGCGCTGGAGCGTTACCTGGCGGCCGCGGATGATGCCGTCCGGCTTCACCACGTAGGCGCCCGTGGTGGGCGGTACGCGCCACTGGTAGCGTTCCACGTAGCTGGGGCCGAATTCGCAGTAGAAGTGCGGCGGGGAAGGGATGAACAGCGTGCAGTAGAACGGGAGCAGCGGCTTGGCGAAGGGGAGGGTGATGGAGAAGCGGTTGTCGTCGTAGATGGTGATGTTGGACGCGTTCTGGTAGAAGAAGTTGTTGTAGAAGACGTCCCGGCTGTATTCCGAGGTGCGGATGTACATGTTCACCAGCAGGTCGATGGCCTTTACCTTAGCTCCGTCCGAGTAGCGGGCGTCCGGGTCCAGTTCAAAGTAAACAGTACGCCTGTCTGCGGATTCCGCCCATTTGTGGGCGATGCCGGGGATGATTTTTCCGGTGACCGGATGAATGGAGACGAGGCCGATGATGATTTCATCATACAGCGGGCCGCGGAAGCCGCTGTTGCTGTTCGGGCCGTTGGGCCGGAACGTGTCCGGGTAGGACCCCGGAGCCCATTGGCGCAGCACGCCGCCTTTTTTGGCGTTCGGGTCGCCTATTTCCGGATTGTCCAGCCCGTCTTCCCATTTCAGGTCCTGGGGGATGTCCGCCGGAGTCTTGAATTTGATGTAGTCCCCTTCCGTCTGCCTGCGGTGGATGACGGACAGGGCCGCTTCATCAGCAATGAGCTTGCTTTGCAGCTTTTCCCTGATTTTGGGGTCTTCCTCCTTGAAGAATTTGTCCCGGAGTTCCCGTATTTCCTTCTGCTTGGCGGCTTCTTCCCGCGCTAGCCGGTCATTAATCTGCTTGTTCCACCGTTCCGGGAAGGAGTCAAATCCCGGAGGGAGCGTGCCGAAAGGCACGTTCGGCTGCCAGCCCACCCCCTGGGATTGGGAGGAATCCTTGCAACCGGAACCAACTGCCAGCAGAAGGGACAGCGTCACGGAGGAAAGGATGGTGCGGAGGATGGTGGACAGCTTGAGCATGGGTATGGCGGAAACAGGAGTCTTTTTATTTATAGGTGGTGAATTTCTTGGGGTCGAAGGCTTCCCGGATGGCCTCCCCGATGAAGGTGACGAGCAGGAGGGTAATCACCAGGGCGGAGAAGGCGGAGGTGACCACCCAGCTGGCGGAGAGGTCCGCCAGGCCGTCATTGAGCAGGCGCCCCCAGCTGGCGTACGTGTCCGGAAGGCCGAAGCCCAGGTAATCCAGGGAGGCCAGGGCCAGGATGAGGGCGGAGACGCTGAACGGAACCAGCGTGACCAGGATGGCGACGAGGTTGGGGAGGATGTGGACGAAGAGGATGCGGCTGGTGGAAGCCCCCAGCACGCGGGCCGCCGCCACGTAGTCGCGCGCCTTTTCCTTCATGGTGGAGGTTCTGAGCTGGTAGGTCATGGCCATCCACCCGAACATGATGAGCAGGCTGATGATCAGGAACATGCCTTTCATGTGAAGCGGCACCATGTCTGAGATGATCATGATGATGAACAGGAAGGGAACCTGGGAGAAGATTTCAATGAGGCGCTGCATGCCGAGGTCGAACATGCCGCCGAAGTAGCCCATCATCATCCCGAAGGTGATGCCGATGAAGTACACGATGGGAAGGTAGAAGATGGCGGCCTTCATGTTCACCTGGAGCCCTCCGTACAGGTACGCCAGGATGTCCGCGCCCTGGGTGTTAGTGCCCAGCAGGTGGCCTCCCTTGAGGGGTGGGGCCGGGTGGTAGAAGATGCGGCTGATTTTGTTCTCGTCCGTCTGTTTCAGGAAGTCCTCCTTGGTGCCGGGGCCGCTGTAGTGTTCCGCTACGATCTGGTTGTTTTCATACGTGGCGCTGTACACTTCCGTCCGGTCTTCCAGCCAGCCGGTGGCGCGGTCCACCTTTTTCCCCTTGCGGAATTTGTAGCTGATGTGGGGAAGGGCTTCTTCATCCTTGTGCAGCCGGGAGGCCAGGCCGGAATACGGCTTGCCGCTGGACTCGCAGACCAGGCCGTCTTCATTCACCGTCAGGGCTTCAGAACCGGGATTGGTGGAATCCCCTGTGGGGTCGTACGGCACCAGGGGCATGATGACGAGGGAGGGTTTTCCCGGCTGCCCTGCCTGTTTTTTCAGTTCGCGGTAGTTGGCTTCCGCATCCGCAAAGTCCCCGGTCTGGCCGAAGGTGGAGCCTTTGTAAACCTTGCGCATGATGGCGGGGAAGTACCAGGAGCCGTCCTGCACGACGAGCAGCGCCCGTTTGCCCACCAGGCACTGGTCCATGCAGGCCAGCAGCGTCAGTACGAGCAGGATGATGAGGGAGACATAGCCGCGGGAGATGCTTTTAAAGCGCTGGATGCGGCGCTTCGTAATCGGCGTGGGATGGAAGCGGCGCGGCCCTTTCAGCATGATCCAGAAGCCGACCCCGGCCATGACCAGCACGCAGGCCCAGCCGAACCACAGGAATTTTCCCTGCGGCGTCAGGATGCCGCCGTTGTTCTGGTCCGTGCAGACGATGTTGAGCATGCTCATTTCACGCGAGACGGTGAAGGGCCAGCTCAACGTGGGCAGGAGCAGGCCGCACAACTCTCCCACGGCAGTGAGGACCGCCAGAATGACCAGAAGGTATGCCAGTTTTCTAACCATGTGTGTTATTCAAATTTAATGCGCGGATCCACGGCGGCTACGATGATGTCTGAAAGCAGGTTGCCCAGCACCATCAGGAAGGAGGTAAGCAGCAGCGTGCCCATGATCAGGGCGTAGTCCTTGTCCATCAGGGCCTGGTAGCTCAGCATCCCGAAGCCCTGGATATCGAAGACCTTTTCCACCAGCATGGAGCCGGCCACAATAAGGCTGATGAGGCTGCCCAGCGTGGAGGCAATCGGGATGAAGGAGTTGCGGAAGGCGTGCTTGATAACGGCCCCCTTGAAGCTCACGCCCTTGGCCATGGCCGTTCTGATATAGTCCGCGGAAAGGTTGTCCATCAGGTTGTTTTTCATCATCATGGTGGTGATGGCGAAGGAGCTGACTACATAACAGATCAGGGGAAGCACCGTATGGTGCAGCAGGTCTCCGGCCTGTTGCCAGAAGCCCATGTCCGCAAAGTCCGGAGACGTAAGCCCGCAGAGCGGGAACCATTCCAGACGCGCGCCCAGATACACCACCAGCACGGCGCCCAGCGCAAAGCCGGGCACGGAGTACCCCAGGAAAATCAGAACAGAGGAGATGTTGTCCACCAGGCTCTTGTGGCGGATGGCCTTTATTACTCCCAGGGGAATGCAGACGGAATAGGTAATAATGGCGCTCAGGATGCCGAAGTACAGGGAGACGGGAATGCGCTCCTTAATCATGTCCCACACTGGTTCATTGTATTTGAAGGAGTTGCCCATGGTGCCCTGGAGCAGCCCGTCAAAGCTGGTCTTATACATCACGGCGCGCCAGGCATAGCCGCGCGCCTTGTCCCTGACGGCTTCCGTATTGTCCGTCTGCCTCATGCGGCGCGCCCAGCGTTCCGCGCGGTCCATGGGGGATTCTATGTCCACGGTCCAGCCTTCCGAGGCGGCTTTCCGGGACGGAGTGCCGGAAAAGAAGGCGTCCTTCACGCTGTCGGAATCCTTGTCCTGGCGCACTACGACGACCTGTTCTCCCGTTTCATTCAGGTTGATCCGGGTGTGCGTATCGGAAATGCCGGAATATTCATCTTCCTTGTCCGCCGCTTCCACGCCGCCGATCTCCCCGAATTCCTCACGGGAAATGAAAATCTTTTTTGGGAGCACTCCCAGCCATTGCAGATAAGCGGTGATGATGGGCTCCTGAAGGCTGTACTGTTCCTCCAGGCGCTCCATATCCGCTTCGCTCAGGTTATTGTCGCCGCGCTGGGACCCCGCCTTCTGGCCGGACAGGGCGCTCATGCTTTGCTGCTGCATCATCTGCTCAATGGGACCTCCCGGAACAAAGCGGGTTATGCAAAAGACGAGGAACGTGACCCCCAGCAGCGTCAGGGGCATGAGAAGGAGTCGTCTGATGATATAGGTCTTCATTCGTCGCGCAGAACTCTACTGGTTTGTGGCAGGCGAGGCAAGTAGCAATGCAAATTTGTGAGCCTTTGCTAACATGCGGTTTCCCCATTTTTTCTTAATGCGGAATGGAAACAATTAAAGATTCCGCAGGATTTCAATGGAGCATCCCGTATTACCGTCAACGGTTCGCAAAACATTAAATGCCTTCTCCCAGGCGGCGCGCCAGCATCTCCGGGAGTCCGGCGGCCAGAATGCGCCTTTGCGCTTCCTCCACGTCGTATTCCACGCGGCGCTGGTAATAAACCATGCTGTCCACATCAAGCACGCCGTAGGCGGCGCGGGGGTCTCCGTCCCTGGGCTGGCCGACGGAACCCACGTTAATAAGGTACTTGTTGGTTTTGAGAAGCTGGATGTCCCCGGATTCATATTCCTGGATGCTCCCTTCATGGCGGATGAAGGTGCGGGGGACGTGCGTATGACCGTTGAAGCACAGGAACTGATTGTCGCGCAACATGTTGATGCTGTGCGTGGCCGTGTCCACATTCGTGACGTAGGACCAGGAATTGGGCTTGTCCTGGGTGGCGTGCACCAGAACGATTTCATTGGGCAGGATACGCTGGAAGGGGGCGCGGCGAAGCCACTTCTTCTGTTCTTCGGAAAGCTGCTGGCGCGTCCACATCAGGGCTTTGTACGCCACGGGGTTCATGCCTGCCGGATTGTCTTCCCCAATGGCTTCCTCATCATGGTTGCCGCGCACGGTGGGAATCTGGCGTCCGCGGACGAACTCAAGGCATTCGGCCGGATTGGCGTTGTAGCCCACAATATCACCCAGGCAGTAAACGGCGTCGCATTGAAGCTGTTCTATATCCTTCATCACCGCTTCCAGAGCGGGCAGATTGGCATGGATGTCACTGATCAGGGCTATTCTACTCATGGTGTTGTGGAGAAAAAGCATAGCACCTTTCCGGGGCGTTGCCAAGTCGTGATTAATAGATTCAATGGATTAAAGTTCAGAATCTGGGTCTATAGGCTTGCTGAGAATGAAAAAATATGGTAAAGAGTGATAGCGTAATAGGTAGATTACATAGGATCAGGCAAAAATGTAAAGAATAATGGGAAAGTTGACGTTTATTGATCTTTTCGCAGGCATTGGAGGAATTAGGTTACCTTTTGATGAACTTGGATACATGAATGTTTTTTCTTCTGAATTTAATGAAGCCGCATGTGATACATATGAGGCTAATTTTGGGCATCGGCCGAGTGGAGATATAACTAAAATCAAATCAAAGGACATACCTTCTCATGATTTATTACTGGCAGGTTTTCCTTGTCAGGCATTTTCAATTATGGGCTTAAAAAAGGGATTTGAAGATACCCGAGGAACTTTGTTTTTTGAAGTGGAACGTATTCTTCAATACCATAAACCCAAAGTAATTTTGTTAGAAAATGTAAAACAACTTGTAACTCATGACAAAGGAAGAACTTTTGATGTGATTATTAATAGGCTTACTAGTCTTGGTTATCATTTAAAATGGAAGGTACTTAACGCACTTGATTTTGGATTACCGCAGAAAAGAGAACGTATTATCATAGTAGGATTTTTAGATGAATTAACATCTTATTATTTTAATTTTGATTTTAATAGAGTTCCATATAATTTGAATTCTGTTCTGGAGCCTGATGAAAAGGTGGATCCTTCTTTGTTCGCTTCTGAAATGATTCAAAAAAAGAGAAAAGAGAAAGTAAAAGGGAAAATAATTTTTTATCCTTCTATTTGGCATGAAAATAAGGCAGGAAATGTCTCTATTTTAGATTATGCGTGCGCTTTGAGGACAGGCGCTTCTTACAATTATCTTTTGGTAAATGGATATAGACGTCCTTCCTCTAGAGAGCTGTTCCGATTGCAAGGGTTTCCAGACAGCTTCAAAATAGTTGTCTCGCATCAAGAGGTTAGAAGGCAAACTGGCAATAGCGTGCCTGTGCCTCTTATTCGGGCTGTGGCCCATAGAATTCATGAGGCTCTTCTATCTTCGGAAAGGGCGCGTTCTACTGAATTAAGCTAAACATCAATTATGGAAATTCCTAGGTTAAGAGATTCCGGACGTCGAAAAAGTAGAGAACCATTTAGGTTAAATGAAATACCTGATGACGTCGTCATAAATATAGGTTCTCATTTAGTCTATTTAATATATACAGGACGGAAAGATATTTCTGGTGACGATTGGGGAGACACTTTAGCATTGGCTATTGGAGGAGAACATCTCGCAAGCCCCCTTGGAATAGCTGATGTTGAATTAGGAAAGCTGGCATGGTCTGCTAAAACAGTTAAATGTAAAAATCCTTTTGAAGCATCATCCGTGCGTCTTATTTCAGGACGTTGTTCTCCTGATTATTCCTATGGAATAGTTAATCCCCATGAAGATGTGCAAAAAACAGGTACTGCGGTATTGAACATTTGGAATGAGCGCGTTAATATTGCTCAAGACAATTATGCCTCCGTTCGCACTTCGGTTTTAATTCGAAGTTATGATTTGTGCTCATATATACTTTTCGAGGAAGAAAATCATCGATACTGCACTACAGATTACGAATGGAAAGTTAATAATAATGGTAATTTAGTTGGATATTTAGTGAATACAGGAAGACAAATGTTTACTTGGCAACCTCACGGTTCGCAGTTTACAATTCATACGCAAATACCTGGGTCGGCTCGACGTTTTAAAATTAAGAAGCCTTTTGCTCTTAATGAAAAAGAAGTTTTGAGGATGCTTAAGTTTGATCCTTCATGGATTTCTTTTTGTTGAATTACCCTTCTTTATTTTTATGGATAAAGTAAGTCCAGAGATTCGTAGCCATACCATGGCTGCAGTAAAAAGCTATAATACAAAACCGGAGGTGGCAGTGAGAAAATTACTACATTCTCTTGGCTATCGTTTTCGTTTACAACGAAAAGATTTGCCTGGACGACCAGATATTGTGCTTCCAAAATATAAAATTGCTATTTTCGTCAACGGTTGTTTTTGGCACAGACATGAAGGATGTAAAAGAGCTACAATGCCTACTTCTCATTTGGAATACTGGGAACCGAAGTTTGCGCGTAATATTATGCGGGATAAGGAAAATTACCGTAAACTTGAAGCATTAGGATGGAGTGTTCGTATTATCTGGGAATGTGAAATCAACTCTATTCTTAAAAATCGTCTAGTTCCAGGTTTGCCTCAACTAAAATAATGTTACTTACTCTTTAGTATTTCTTCTTTTTTCTAATGTCTCTAAAGATTCTCTCAGGCCGTCCACGGGGTATTTCAGGGAATTGGCCAGGTGGCTGCTCATCAGGTCGCGGGCAATCTCGTCCGTCGGGAACAATTCCCGGAAGGGGACGCGGTCTTTTTCAGGCACTTTCAGCCTGTTTTCCAGGACGAAAATATTGCTCACCAGGCTGGGCGTCCGGTTCCTGGGATCCTTGAACAATTCCCTGCCCAGCTCCAGCGCCTCGCGGGATTTGGAGGGAACGCGGACAAGCGCATAAAACTCCTTGCGCGCCGTCAGGGGCGGCGCTCCCAGTTCCCGGGCCTTGCGGTAGGCTTCCGCAGCCTTTTCAAAATCCGGCTGGCGGTAGGTATCGCTGTACATGTTGCCCAGCAGGGATTGCAGATACCAGCTGTCCGGGTTGGCGCTGATGCCTTTTTCCAGGAAGCTGCGGCCCTTCTGGATGTACTTCCGGAAGCCTTCCCTTCGTTCCATGGGAGAAAGCCGCTTATTGTCCAGATAGCTGGAGGAGGCGTTATTGCCCAAATGCCACGAACCGTTGTCCCAGTAAAAGTCGGAATGGGGGGCAAGAGAGGTGATTTGGTTGTAGCGGCGTTCCAGATTGGCCCAGTCGGAAATCAGGAAGCAGTCGAAGGCCTCCATGCTCAGCACGGCCGCTACCAGGGAGCGCAGCCCCCCCAGGGAAACCATGGCGAGCTGCTGTTCCAGATAATCGGAGGAGGAGAGCTCCACCGGGTCATCCAGCAGCCCCGCCGCCTTCTCCTGCTCCAGAATACGGTTCTGCAAAGGCAGGCGGATCATGCCGAAGCCCAGCAGGGCAATGATGAAAATGACGATGGTTTTCAGCATGATTCGTAAATGGCGCGGGTTAATCCATATTCAGGCGCTTGCGGATGTCCTTATCCAGAAGTTCCCATTCCGGCACGGATGTTCCGGCCTGCCGGGCCTTGGAGAGAGGGTCTCCCCAGATGGCCGTGTATTCGACAGGGCGTCCTTCGTTGTAGTCCACGGCGCTGGACGGAATGAAGGAGCTCATGCTTTCCGTGCGGGAAAGGTGGAATTCCACCAGATCGTCAGGCAGGGTGTAGCCGCGGGCCTTCGCCGCCCGGACCACTTCCTCCATGATGCGGCGCGCCCGGGCGACGTTTTCCGGGTTTTGATAGAGTTCCGCAATGCTGATGCCCCCCAGCGCCAGGCACAGCCCGTTGAACGGGATGTTCCAGACGAGCTTGTACCACTGGATTTGCTCCGCGGCGTCAAAGGCGCGCGTCTTGATGCCGGCGTTGGCAAACAATTCGGAGAGTTCCCGGGCCTTTTCAGAGCCTTCCGGGGAGGGAACGAAGGGGGCAAACTGGATGTTGCCGCCTTCCAGATGGTTGACGTGGCCCGGTTCCGCGCGCATGGCGCAGATGAAGCAGAGGCCCACATAGATGCGGTCAGCCGGGATGATGCGGGCGATTTCCTCCGCATTTCCCATGCCATTCTGGAGCGTGACTACAACCGTATCCGGTCCCATCAACGGAGGGAGGGCCTTGGAAAAACCGGCATTTGCCGTGCTTTTCCAAGCGACTATGACGAGGTCCACCGGGCCGACTTCCGCCGCGTCCCGGTACACCTTGAGCCGGGGCAGGGAGATGTCTCCATGCAGGCTTTTCACTTGCAGGCCGTGTTCTTTCAGGTAGCCGTATTCCGAACGTACGATGAAGGAGACGTCCTGGCCGGATTCCTGAAGTCTGGCTCCGTAGTAGCAGCCGAGGGCTCCGGCTCCCAGAATGGCGATTTTCATGGTGTGCGGTGAAGGTGTGTATCTTGTATTGAGATTGCCTAGAGGCCCTGAACGTTGCCCTTGTTGTCCAGATAGATGTGCATGGCGTTCGGTGAGACGGGCAGGGCCGGCATACGCATGATTTCACCGCAGAGGGCCACCAGGAAGCCGGCTCCGTTGGCAATTTCAAAGTCACGCACAGTGACGGTGAAACCGGTGGGGCGGCCACGGAGACGACCGTTGTCGGAAAGGGAGTTCTGGGTTTTTGCCATGCAGATGGGCAGGTCCGTGAGGCGGCTGGCTTCAAACTGGGCCAGCTTCTTTCTGGCCGCGGGCGTCAGTTCCACTCCATCCGCTCCGTAAATACTGCGGGCGATGATGTTGAGCTTTTCTTCCACCGGAAGGGCGGATTCATAGAGGGGCTTGAAAGGAGCGGAGGGCTTGTCCGCAGCTTGCACCACCATTTGGGCCAGGTTTTTGCCGCCTTCCCCTCCCTGGGAGAAGATGTCCGCAATGGCGCAGGGAATGCCGCGTTCCGCACAGTGCGCCACGATGGCGTCCAGTTCCTCCTGGGAGTCGTCAAAGAATTTGTTGACGGCTACCACCACGGGGCGCTTGTAGTGGGCGGCGGCGTCCAGATGGGCGTCCAGGTTGGCAAGACCTTTTTTCAGTGCGGCCACGTCCGTGTTTTTCAGGTCCGCCAGGGCGGTGCCTCCGTGCATTTTCAGGGCGCGCGCCGTGGCTACGATGACGATGGCGGCAGGGTCCAGTCCGGATTGGCGGCACTTGATGTCCAGGAATTTTTCTGCGCCCAGGTCAAACGCGAATCCGGCTTCCGTGACGGCATAGTCCCCAAAGTGGAGGGCCATTTTGGTGGCCAGCACGGAGTTGCAGCCGTGGGCGATGTTGGCGAACGGGCCGCCGTGCAGGAAGCAGGGCACCCCTTCCACGGTCTGGACCAGGTTGGGCATCAGGGCGTCTTTCAGAAGGGCCATGACGGAGCCGGTGATGCCGAGTTCCCTGGCGAATACGGGCTTGTCGTCCGTCGTGAAACCGATCACGATGCGGTTGATGCGGTCTTCCATGTCCTTGTAGGAGGTAGCGAGGCAAAGGCACGCCATGATTTCCGAAGCCGGAGTGATGTCGAAACCCGTTTCACGCGGGAAGCCCTGCTTGTTGAGTCCCACGATGATGGAGCGCAGGGAGCGGTCATTCATGTCCATGACGCGCTTCCACGTGACTTTGCGTTCGTCAATGTTCAGCGTGTGGAAGAACATGGCGTTGTCAATGATGGCGCTGATCAGGTTGTGGGCGGACGTGATGGCATGGAAGTCTCCCGTGAAGTGCATGTTGATTTCATCAGGCGGCGTCAGGGAGCTTTTACCGCCGCCGGTGGCACCGCCCTTGCGGCCGAATACCGGGCCCATGGAGGGCTGCCGAAGCGCCAGGCAGGCTTTTTTACCGATGGCCTGCAACCCCTGCGCCAGACCGATGGAGACGGTGGTTTTCCCTTCTCCGGAAGGGGTGGGCGTGATGGCGGAAACCAGAATGAGTTTGCCGGGTGCGGCCGGCTTGTCCAGTACGTCCAGGGAAATCTTGGCCTTGTTGCGGCCGAAGGGGATCACGTCGTTTTCATCGACGCCCAGCTTGTTGACACAATCGGAGAATGCAGGTGTGACCATGAATGCATGATGACGGAAGCCCCCTCTTTTTGCAAGAAGGTTCATGGGCATTCATGTGGCGGAAACGGGGATGTTTTCAACCATCATGGGAGTAGGCCCAAGGAAATCCTGGGTTCAAGGAGGGTACGGGCAGAGGGTGCGCGGGAGAGGGAAAATTGGGCGGTGCGGGCACCGTTGTTTTTCAAACCGTGGGAGCGTGTCCTTCCACTATGTTTTCTAATGAAAGCGTTCCGGGAATGAGGGCCTCTGGACCTTATAAAAATTTCCCTGAAACCAGGGTATTTCAGGAAAGAAGCCGATTTGAAGGGTTACCGCTTCAGCACAGGGCGGTAATGGCCCGTGATGGTATGGGAGAAGAGGAAGTCTTCCTCCTGCGCACCGCAGCCGACGTTGTGAATAATCAGCGGCGTTCCTTCCTTCGTCTTCCGGTCGGAAACGATGCCGATGTGGGGAACACTGTCGGACAGGTTCCACGTAACCAGGTCGCCGGGCTTGTAGTCCGCCGCGGTTTCCGTAATGGGAACGGACCATCCTTTCCGGGCAAAGAAGGCGCGGAGATTGGGAACCCTGCGGTGGTCAATGCTGCGGTCCGTGGTTTTCAGGCCCCATAGTTTCGGATATTTGGAGAAGTGGGCCTTCATGTCTTCATGCACGGCTTTCTGGAGGTCCAGTCCGAAAGCCCTCATGGCTCGGATGACCACGTCCGTACATACTCCCGTTTCCTTGGGGACATCCCCGTTGGGGTAGGGGATGGTTTGATAGCCTCCGTTGTAGGAGACCGTTACTCCTATCTGTTCGCGCGCCTTGGCGGCCAGTGCGGCGTTGTCCGCCATCAGGCACGCGGAACAGGAAAGGAAGAGGAAGGTGAGAAGGACGGCGGGTTTCATGGGGTAGTTGGGCTGGGAAAAGGGTAAAAATCAGACGAAGCTGGCAAAGCCGATGTCCGGACGGCGCTGCATGCCGTCAAATTTGACCTTTTTGGTTTCGTTGTGGGCACGCTGGCGCGCTTCGGAAAGGGATTCCCCCTGCGCCACGACGGCCAGCACGCGGCCGCCGTTGGTTTCATAACAGTTTTTGTCCGCATTCCATTTGGTGCCGGCGTGGTAAACGGAGGCATTCGCAACGTCGTCCAGCCCCTGGATGGCGTCGCCGGAGCGGGAGGTTTCCGGATATCCCTTGGAGGCCAGCACGCAGCAGACGCTCCAGCCGTTTTGGAAGGAGATTTCTTCCGGAGTGAATTCTCCCTTGGCCCCGTGCAGGCAGAAGGAGGCCAGATCCCCGGAGAGCAGGGGCATGACGGCCTGGCATTCCGGATCCCCGAAGCGGCAGTTGTATTCAATCACCTTGGGGCCGTTCGGGGTCAGCATCAGGCCGAAGTACAGGAAGCCGCGGTAGGGCAGTCCGTCCTTTTTCAGCCCGGCTACCGTCGGGGCCACGATTTCCTTTTCAATGCGTTCCAGCATGTCCGGCTCCACAAGCTGGCGGGAGGCCACCGCGCCCATGCCGCCCGTGTTGGGGCCCGCGTCGCCTTCCTTGAGGCGTTTGTAGTCCCGCGCCGGGCACAGGATGAGGTAGTGGTCGTCCACCAGGGCTCCGAAGATGGAGACTTCCGGCCCGGTCAGGAATTCTTCCACCAGCAGGCGCCCTTCACCGAAGCGCCTGTCCGTAAATACTTCTTTCAGGAAAGCGTCCGCTTCTTCCTTGCTCATGCAGACGGCCACGCCCTTGCCGGCGGCCAGGCCGTCAAATTTGAGCACGGTGGGGTAAACGCCGCCGATGAATTGCCGGGCTTCCTCCAGGGTGGCGGCCACACGGGCCTGCCCGGTGGGGATGTGGTGGCGGAGCAGGAATTCCTTGGCAAATTCCTTGCTGGCTTCCAGCTGGGCGCTTTCCTTCACCGGCCCCCAGCAGGGAATGCCCACGCGGGCACAGGCGTTCGCCAGGCCTTCATCCTTCACCAGATAGCTTTCCTCCCCGGCTACGCAGAGGTCCACTTTATTGGAAACCATCCAGTCGATCAGCGTAGGCAGATCCCTGGCGGGAATGGGGGCTGCCAGACGGTTGATGGCGTCACTCCCCGGGAAACAGTACATTTCCGGTGCGGAGGGAGATTCCTTGAGCGCCTTGACCAGTGCGTGTTCACGCCCACCTTTTCCAATAACGGCTATTTTCATACGCGGCAAGTATGCCGGGACGGACTGATTTTGCCAAGCTGAAATGAACGGGGAAGGCACTCCCGGCATACGGTTTTTTCCGTGCTGCTCCAAGGGGCTTTCATGATTCAGGGGACGGCTGTGGAACGTCTGCGTGCCCCTGGGCGGTGTTTTGCTTCCGCGGGAATCCCGGCCATGAAAAAGACCGCCTGACACGGAGGAAAGGCGGCCTGTGAAAAGAAGTTGTTTGTCCTGGCTTTAGAACGGGATTTCGTCATCCATGTCTCCAAAGTCGCTGGACGGCTGGTTGGAGGGAGGCATGGGGGGCGGATTGTAGTTCTGGGCCGGACGGGACTGCCCGTAGTTGTTGGAGCGGGGAGCTCCCTGGGGCTGCTGGCGCGGAGCGCCGCCCATGTCGCCTTCACCGCCGCGGGGGAAAAGCTGGATGTTTTCACCGATCACGCGCAGCTTGGTGCGCTTCTGTCCGGAGGCCTTGTCTTCCCAGGAGTCCAGTTGCAGGCGTCCTTCCACAAAGACTCCGCGGCCCTTGCTGAGGTAGTTGCCGGCTACTTCCGCCTGGCGGTTCCAGAGGGTGACGTCCACAAAGGTGGTTTCCTCCTGGCGTTCGCTGTTGTCGCCCGCATAGTAGCGGTTGATGGCGAGGCGGATGTCCGTGACGGCGGTGCCTTTGGGGGTGTAGCGCAGCTCGGGATCGGCGGTCAGGTTGCCCATTAAGAAGACTTTGTTGAGATTGGCCATATGGGGTGGGTGTTAACGAGGTGTGTGATAACGTATAAGAAAGGTGCCTTGCCGTTTGGGAGGCGTGTGGCTGGTCGCTAGCAACTATGGCCCTGCACGTGATTTTGTGCAATACTAAATTGCGGAATCGTTCTTCATCATGTCTCCTTTCTACATTGCATTCGTCATGGAACCGTGAAAACTTCACCTCCATGAGTTTCAAGCAACGGCGGCGAAACGGACTGTTCCGGGTTTCCTGGAGCATGTGCCTTTTGCTGTCCGTGCTGGCGCACCTGTTCCTGCTGGCGGGAAGCTACCTGGTTCCGGAGGAATGGCTGGCTTCCCCGCGCCCGGCGGAAGCGGCGCGGCGGCAGGTGGTGGTGAGCGCGCGCATGGTGAAGAAGGTGGAGCCTCACCCGGAGGGCCGGAGGCAGGCGCCGAAGGAGCATCTGCCTACCATCGTGAAGACTAATGAGGAGCAGGAAAGCGCCACCAGGCCGGAGGCCCCCAAATTCCAGAGCAACAGGAACACGCGTGCGGAAGGCGGCCGAAAGGACCCGGACAGCAGCAGGGACATGCCTGCCCAGGACGGCGTGGAGCGCGAGAATGGGGAGATTGTCCTTTTTGACCAGAATAGGCAGGATGGCGACCTGAGCCATGAACGGGACGGCAACAAGAATGCCGCTCCCGGAGCGGCCGCCAACGTTCCCTACCAGCCCCTGGAGCTGTCCATGCCTCCCGCGGGCCATCCGGATTCCGTAGATCATTCTCCCAACAGGGAGGGCGTTCCGGGCAAGGCAAGCGAGGAAGGACTGGCCCGGCAGAACCGCCGCCCCGCGCAGGAAAGGGCCATGCAGCTTCCGCATGCGGTGACATTGCCCCGGCCCGGTGAACCGGAGAAGCCGGACGCCCTCCAGGAACTGGCCAAGAGCATTGCGAAGGGGGCGGACAATCCTCCCCTCAATCTTCCCAACCTGAATCTGCCTCCCAATACGAGGCCGGCGCAGAAGCAGCCTTTATACGACCCCATGTTTAACGCGGAGAGCCAGCCCGGCTTCAAGACGCATGAGCAGAAAACCAAGCAGACGGGCAAATTCAGCTTTGGCCGCCGCCCGACACTGGATGTGGAAGCCACCCCCATGGGGACGTACCAGGCGATCGTTTACCGGGCCATCGGGGAGCAGTGGTACCGGCAGTGTGACTTGAACCGCGACCTGATCGTCACCGGAACCGTGCGCATCCGCATCCTGATTAACAAGAACGGCAAGGTTTCTTCCATGAGGCAGACTTCCCGCGTGGGAGCCAGCGAGGTCCAGAAGTCCTTCACCTTCCTCGCCATTAAACTTGCCCGGCTGCCCGCGATGCCGCCGGAGGTGAGGAACGCGCTCGTCGGGGATTCGCTGGAAATGTACTTCGACTTCAATTTTTAACAACCTACCATCCTACAACAACATCATTCACTGATACTTCACCATGAACTTTATCAAGGACTGCATCACATTCTTCCAGGCAGGCGGCGTTTTCATGTATCCGCTGGCGGCCTGTTCCGTTCTTCTCATTGCGGCCATCATTTACCGCATGTTCAATATGAAGAGGAGCACCATCTGTCCCGCCAGGCTGACCCGGGCCGTGGAGCAGTACACCCGCGGGGCCTTGGAGCGCAGCGAACTGGAGAGGATGGCCGCGGATTCGGGTTCCGTGGAGGGGCGCCTGGTGCTGGACGCCCTGAATTCTCCTCTGGAGGATGAAGCCGCCCTGAAGGAGATGATCCAGGTGAAAGCCCGCGAGGAGTTCGTGACGCTCCAGGCGGGGCTTCCCCTGCTGGACATGATTGTGATGATCGCCCCCATGTTCGGTATTCTGGGGACTGCCAGCGGCCTGGTGCAGATTTTCAGCGTTTTCGGGATGGATGAGAGCCACGGCATGATCGCGCAGGGGATTGCCCAGGCGCTGAACACCACGATTGCCGGGCTGGCCATCGCCACTCCCGCCGTAATCGCCCACGTTTATTATTCCCGCAAGCTGGAGCGCATTTCCGCTTCCATGGAAGTCCTGCTGACGGAGCTGATTTCCTTCCGCTGCCATCATTCCCAACACTGAACAGGCCATGCAGTTTTACCGCAAGAAAGCAAGAACCATGGGGGTTCCCATCGTCCCCATGATTGACATATTGACCATTCTGCTCATCTTTTTCATCGTTCACACCCAGTGGAAAAAGCCGCAGTCCCTGCTGAAAATAGACGTGCCGGGCGCGGAGTTCATGGAAGGGACTCCTTCCACGGAGCAACGGGCCGTCCTGGCCGTGACGGGGAAATCCTCCATTTCCCTGAACGGGAACCTGGTGGAGATGAATGAGCTGGCCGCCGCCCTGGAGTCCCTGAAAAGGGAGAAACCGGACGTCAAATTGCAGCTTGACGTAGATAAAAAGGCGGAGTTTGGCGTCATTGTCGGCATTTGGGACGCGCTGACGTCTGTGGGTATTGACGCGGGGGATGTTCCTGCCAGAATAGAAATCAACAAATCCGGCGCACAGTAAGCGCCTTAACACATATATACTCCCCTCCCTCCCGATGTTATTGGAAATCGCACAGTATGGAAATCCGGTATTGAAGGAAAAATGCCGCCCCGTAGAACATTTTGACGACGGCTTGAAAGCCCTGGCGGAAAACATGCTGGAAACCATGTACGCCGCAGAAGGCATCGGCCTGGCGGCTCCGCAGGTGAGCATTCCCATTCAACTGGTGGTGATTGATATTCCGGAGGAGGAAGAGTCCGTCACCTGGCTGAAGGTGAACGGGGAGGACAAGGAGCTTTCAGACATCATGCCCCTGATGTTTGCCAATCCCGTCCTGGAGCCTTACGGGCCCATGCATCCCTTCCATGAAGGCTGCTTGAGCGTGCTCAAGATACGCGCTTCCGTCGTGAGGCCGGATTTTGTCAAAGCTACGGTGCTCCTGATAGATGGAAGAGAAGTGACGATTGACTGCAACGGATTGCTGGCGCGATGCTTGCAGCATGAATGCGACCATTTGAACGGCATCCTGTTTGTGGAGCGCGTTTCTTCCGCCCAGAAGATCACCCTGCGCAATAAATTGAAGCGCCTGGCTACCGGGTATTGACGGTTTCCCGGATCGGGTTCGGGCCGCCTGTTTGGCGAAAAGTCCCGGCGGCAGGGGAAATCACTCTTGAGCTGCCGCGATAAAGCGCGGGGTTAGCCGGTCTGTTGCATCGTGAGGCATAATGGGCTGTGAAATTTCTGGACTGGGTTTCTTTCTGCACGTGCCTGAATCCCTCTCCATGAACTTTATTTTACTCCGCATCTGCTCAAGGAGTCCATTGGGGCGCGCAGAAAATCTTGATCCCTTTTTCTTCAAATAGAGTGATGATTCCTCGTGGTCCCGCTGTTTGGTTTTCTGCGGTGCAGAGAAGGGAGGAGTGTCTTCCTCCTTCCAGCTTCCCGATCATGCCAGGTCTTTCGTTTGGCCGTTGAGGTACATGGGCAGAGATGGGGGCGCAGAGGATTGCGAACCAGTTGTCCATCCTTTCTTGGCTCTTTCTTCTACTAATGATTAGGGCCGGTCATCAACAAACGTCGCTGTCAGACGAAGATGAAAGTTCAGTCCTGTTCCTGTGGGGCTTCCAAAGAAGTATGGCCAATGCCTGGAGCAGAAGGGAGACCATGTTAAAAATGAAGATTGCAGGAAAGGAGCCGGGAAGGAGAAGCGTCACAAGGATGTTGAACAGGCTTCCGCAGAATAGAAACCTGCCGCCCAGTCGCTGAACACTTACCCATGCTTCATTACTACTGAAGGCGTAAGGGGTGCGTATTCCGAACCATTTGTTGGGAGTTATCTTAGGGCAAACGTTGGCCAGGAGCAGAAGAAATGTGTTCAGGCTTATGAAGATGACTTTGGCTGTGTCTTCCAGGCTGACCGTATTTGCCAGGCTTGTCTTTTGAATGGTCAGGCAAAGATAGGAAAACAGGACGACCAGGAAGAATTCCGCGTACGTGGCCATCTTCGCGCCAATCCGCCTGTTGTTTTCATTCCTGCTGAAGTGAATGGGCAAAAGGATGATCAGACGGAGAATCTTCCCGATGAGGAAGCCGAGGATTCCCAGGCCAATGAATCCCAGAAGAGCGTCCATGCCGTTCTTGTCCTCAAAACGGGTGGGCATGCCGTATTCATTGAAATGTACGGCGACGCGGGCGGGCAGCCGTGACGATACGGCTGCATAGTAAGTCAGCACAGGAAACAGGGCTATGACAAGTTCGTTGAAAATTGGCCCGATCCACCAGGATGGGGAAGATTGAGCAGAGAGCGGGGTTGGCTGCATGGCGTTTAATGATTGGGCTGGGTTCCGATGATTTTGTTCCATTTTCCGGGGGATGTTTCGCGGGCCGCCTTGAAATTGCCTATCCAGACCAGTATTTCTTGAAGAACGCTCAGGTTGATATCGTAAAAGATGAATTTGCCTTCCCTGTGGTCGCGGACGAGATCGGCTTCTTTTAAAACAGACAGGTGGCGGGAGATAGCGGCTCCGGTAATACTGAAATGTTCCGCGATTTCTCCGGCCGGCATGGCGCCGTTTTTAAGTATTTCCAGAATTTCACGGCGTGTGGGGTCAGCCAGGGCTCTGAGCGTAGATTGCAGGGAAGAGGGATTATTCATTTTATATTTAACTTTAATGTTAAATATTTCTAATATGGATTCCCGGCGAGGTCAACAAAAATGAAGAGAAGGACCGAACGGGACACTTGTTTATCACGTTCCTGCGTGTCGTGATAGCCGCTCTGATGGGATCATTCCTGAAACCGGACCGCCGTCCGCTATCCGGATATGGATTCCAAGGATTTAGTCTAAAGCTTTCCCGCACCGCAAGCCTTTGCAGCAAACTGAATCATTTGTGCGGATGGAGAACGTACGGTGGGGAGGAGCGTTCGCTGACGCTTCCAGTTTCAGGTCGAATGCTGCAAATGCTCGCTGCGTTCCAGGGGAGCTTCAGGAGGCTGCCGCAGGGACCGGAGCGTTCTGTGATTCCCTTTTGACGCGGATTTGCAGGTCCGCCAGGGCGTTCATGTAGTAGATGTACGCGTCAAAGGCAGAGGCATACGGGGTGAAGGAGTTTTCCTTCTGCATGTAATGGAAGTGGTCCGCGCTCTGGAGCTTGCGCCAGACGTGGGTGAGGTCCTTGTCATTGGCGGCCTTGACCGGTTTTTCCAGGCGGTAGATTTTGCGGATGGCTTCGTCCTGCATGACGTTGCCGTTCCAATGGGACATGGTTCCGAAGGTGGAGCAGGTCATTTCCTGGGTGCATTCGCAGACGGAGACGGGCTTGATTTCACGCACCACTTCAGACGGGGTCATGAACCGGTTGCCGGCATCCACGCAGGCAAGGATCATGGTGCGCCAGAATTCAAAGACGCCCGTAGCGTCAGACTGGCGTTCGCCAAGCGTCTCATAGTCCATGGACAGGGTGGTGACGCTGCCCTGCTGGTGCGTCAGCCAGTCCGCGAAGGTGGTGGGGGAAAGCGGGTATTCCGGCCATTCCGGATCGGTTCTCATGATCGCTAGGTCATTGGAAAGTTCCCGGTTGCGGAAGATGGTGGTGGTGTTATAGACCCACGGGGCCAGGAATACTTCATTGCTGGTGAATCCCTTGAGCATCGCCGGATTGCCGTCCGCCATGATGCCCTTGAAGCCGAGCGTTTCCGCCTGCGCCGCAATGGCGTTGGAGTACAGCATGCCGGTGTTCATCAGCACGTCTGATTCCTGGCGGAAGAGTTTTTTAAGGAGTTCCCGGTGCTCTTCAATCTGCTCCGCAAATTCCTGCGGTGAGTAGACGGAGGCGAGGGAGTTGTAGTACGGCATCACCAGAAAGTCCACGCAGCCGGTTTCAGCCAGCTCCTTGAAGGCGGCAATCAGGTCCGGCCTGTGGTACAGGGCCTGTTCCAGAATGACGCCGCTGAGGGCCAGCCCGAAGCGGAATTTGCCCCCTGTGAGTTCGATGAGCTGCTTCATCAGCCGGGTGGCCGGGAAGTAGCAGCGTTCCGCCACCGTGCTGAGCACGCGGGCATTCAGATCGTCATCTTCATAGAAGGCGTGTTCTCCAATTTTGAAGAAGTCGTAATGAATCAGCCGGTTGGGCTGGTGTGCCACGAAAGTGAGGGAAATGTTGCTCATGTACGGGGAAAGGGCTGGGAGTTATCGTGTGGGGTGAAAAGGCGGTTCTTAGCGGTTCAGCACATGTTCGTAAACCCGGATGACCTTGTCTGCGGCGGCGTCCCAGGTGGAGGCCTTGATGTCCTCCGTGCTTTGTTCCACCACTTTCCGGTACAGTTCCTCATCCGTGCAGAGATGGACGATGTGTTCCGCCATCTTGTTGACATCCCAGAAGTCCGCTTTCAGGGCTCCCTTCATGACTTCCGCCACGCCGGACTGCTTGGAGATTACGGCGGGGATGTTGAATTGGGCGGCTTCCAGAGCCGACAGGCCGAAGGGCTCCGATACGGAGGGCATGCAGTAGATGTCCGTGATGGAGAGGAGGTCATTCACCTTGTCTTTGTTCAGGAAGCCGGTGAAGTGGAATTTGTCGCCCACGCCCTTGAAGGCTCCGGATTCAATCAACTGGCGGAGTTTTTCCCCGGTACCGGCCATGACGAAGCGCACGTCGTCCGTCTGCTCCAGAACCTTGGCGGCAATTTGCAGGAAGAAGCCCGGACCTTTCTGGGCCGTCAGGCGTCCCAGGAAGAGCACGAGCTTTTCCGGAAATTTTTTCTTTCCCTTGAAAACCTTGACGGGGTCCGCCCCGTTGTGGATGGGGAAGATTTTATGGGGGTCTATGGCGTAGTGCCCGCTGGCGATGGTGCCCGTGTATTTGCTGACCGGAATGACGGCGTCCGCCTGTTCCATGCCGAATTTTTCAATATCGTAAATCCATCCGCGGGCGTCCGCTCCGGCGCGGTCAAACTGGGAGGCGTGCAGGTGCACCACCAGGGGCTTGCCCGTGGCTTTTTTCACCTCCACGCCGGCTAGGTAAGTCATCCAGTCATGGGCGTGGATGATGTCGAAGTCCTGCTGCATGGCGACTTTTACCGCGATTTTGGAGAACTGGATGACTTTCAGGGCCAGGTCCCCGGCATAGAGGTCCTCCTTGTTTTTGAATAGCTGGAGGTCCGCTTCATGCGTCTTGGAGAAGGTGATGCGGCCTTCCTTGGTGAACTGCACCACGCCGGATTCCCCCTCCACGGTGGTGTAGGGGTCCAGTTCAATGGGGGCGTGCTCCACCAGGGCGAAGCTGTCATAGGAATACTTCCGGTCCACTTGCTCCACTTCCCGATAGGAGACGTTGTTGAGACCAGTGAGCTGGAACCCGTCAAAAAGAACGGAAGGATCGGCCTTGGGGACGATCACTCTTAAATCCACTTTTTTTGCCAGCGCCTTGGAAAGGCCCAGGCAGGCAATGCCCAGCCCCCCGTTAACCAGAGGTGGGAATTCCCATCCTAATGTAAGAACTCGGATTGTGCTCATTGGTTGATGTGGGTTGTCGGTGTCGGGAAGGAAGCGGCCTCATGCCGTGTTGTGCACCAACGCAATAAAACCAGATTTTTCATGTTCGGTCTAGAGTAATATGAGTAATTTTGTCCTAATAATGAAAAGAAAAATGGTGGTTTAGTTCAATCTTGCGTTCGTCATGAAATTAATTTAATCTGAATCGAACGCTTTTGATTCTCTCTTCTGTTTGGCTTCAATGTGCACCTCTCCCAACATCCCTGAAAGACGAAAAACGCCCCCTCTCCGGGGGCGTCTCGTCAAATGGGAATACACCAATGCGGTTTCTAAAATAACTCTCAGCGTGTGCCTTGCGGACGATGGAATTGTCCGCGTGACGTATTTCACCGGACCAGTGCCGGAAGATGAGCCCAGCTATGCCGTCAGCCCCGGGTATTCCGCCCCCGGCGCGGAGGTCCGGGAGTATGACGAAGCCGGAGTGCATGTCATTGAAACGTCCCTGCTGCGGATTCGCATCCGTACGGAGGAGCAAAAGGTGGATTTTTACGATATTGTCACGGACGAACCCCTGCTGGCGGATGAAGGCGGCTTTGGCCGGGAGTCCAAGGACTGGACGGGGGACGCCCGCGTGTGGATACGGAAAAGGCTTCAGGACACGGAGCATTTTTTCGGGCTGGGGGACAAGCCCTGCGCCCTGAACCTGAGGGGCAAGTATTTCTCCATGTGGGGGGCGGACCATTATGATTTTCACGAGGAATCGGATCCTCTCTACAAGAGCGTTCCGTTTTTCCTCAGCCTGCGGGAAGGGAAGGCGTACGGCCTGCTGTTTGACAATACGTGCCGCTCGTACTTCGACTTCGGCGCCTCGGATGAAAAGGTGCTGGCTTTCGGGTCGTTCGGCGGCCTGATGAATTATTACTTCATTTACGACCGCAGCCCTCTGGACATCGTAGCCGCCTACACGCGCCTTACCGGCACGCCCGAACTGCCGCCGCTGTGGGCGCTGGGCTACCACCAGTCCAAATGGAGCTATTATCCGGACAAGGCCGTGTATAACCTGGTGGAGCGGTTCCGGGACCTGGGCATCCCGTGCGACGCCGTCCATCTGGACCACCATTACATGGAGCAGAAGGAGGGGTTTACGTGGGACAGGCACAATTTCCCCGATGCGGCGGGGATGGTCCGCTCTCTGGAGGAGGACGGCGTGAAGACGGTCCTGATCGTGAATCCCGGCGTGAAGATCAACCCCGCCAATCCTGTTTGGGCGGAGGGTTTGGAACGGAATTATTTCTGCCGGCGGTCGGAGGACAATCTTTTATCGGAGGAAGTCTGGCCGGGACTCTGCAATTTTCCGGATTTCACGGCCCCGGCCGTCCGCAGCTGGTGGGCGGACCTGTTCAGGCATGATCTGGAAGAGGTGGGCGTGCGCGGCCTCTGGAACGACATGAACGAGCCTGTCGTCTTTCCGGACCGCACGTTCCCGATGGATACGCGGCATGAGTACGACGGCATGCCCTGTTCCCATGAAAAGGCCCATAACATTTACGGGCAGTGCATGGCGGAAGCCTCCTGGCTGGGCATGAAGCGCCACGCTCCGGACAGGCGCCCCTTCCTGCTGTCCCGGTCCGGTTTTGCCGGATTGCAGCGCTTTGCCGCCACCTGGACGGGGGACAACCGGTCCAGCTGGGAGCATTTGAAGCTGGCCAATTTCCAGTGCCAGCGGCTTGCCGCCTCGGGCATCTCCTTCGCGGGGGCGGATGCAGGGGGCTTCATGGGGCATCCCACGCCGGAGCTGTTTTGCCGCTGGATGCAGATGGCCGCGTTCCACGGGCTTTTCCGCAATCATTCCTCCGGGGAATTCGGAGGCCAGGAGCCCTGGGTGTTCGGACAGGAGGCCACCGCATACGTGAAAGCCGCCATTGAGGGCCGCTACCGCCTGCTTCCCTACATTTACACGCAGTTCCGCCGTTACGCGGAGACGGGGATGCCCGTGCTGCGCTCCCTGGCCCTTCAATGCTTCAGGAACAGGGACACCTACTGGCGGGGGGCGGAATATTTCTTCGGCGACCATCTGTACGTCATTCCCATCCATGAGCCGCAGGAAGGCGGCCGCTTCCTCTACATCCCGGAAGGCGTCTGGTATTCCTACCACGCGGACAGCCTGATGGAGGATACCGGAAAGGACGTCTGGGTGAAATGCCCGCTTTCCTTCCTGCCCGTGTACGTGCGCGGCGGGGCGGTCATTCCCCATTGGCCGGTGCAGCAGCACGCAGGCGAACTGCCGCGGCCCCCGCTGACGCTGGACGTCTGGTGGGCGCCGGATGAGGAAGTGGCCTCCCACCTGTATGAGGATGCGGGGGACGGCTATGCGTACCGGAACGGGGAATGCGCCGTTCATGAGTTCCTTTACCGCGGCACCGGTTCCCATTCCCTGGAACTGGCGTGGAAGTGCGAAGGGGACCCCTGCGCGTTCCATGAGTCCGCGGAGGTTGTTCTGCACGGCCTGCCTGCCGGGATTGCCCTCAGCGCGCGCATGGACGGCGTTCCCTGCCGCGGCGTGGCGAGGGATGGCCGGGTATGGAGAATCCCGGTAGAGGGCAAGTTTGAGACGCTTTCCGCCTGCTGGACGGAGGAATAACAGGCGGGAATGTCAGGGAAGCAGGAAACTGCGCCTGACCGTATCCCGCTTTAATTTCAGCTCCCGCCATTCATGCGTCAGGGTGGAGGAGGCCACCACCCCGCCTCCCGTGCAGAGCGCGAGCCGCCGCCCCTGCCAGTACATGGACCGGATGCCCACCAGGCAGAAGAAGTCTCCGTCTTCCAGAAATCCGAACGGAGCGCCGAAATGGGACGGACAGCGGAGTCGCGAACGCCAGTCGTCCAACTGGGCGAGCGTCTTCTCCGTCCGGGGCTGGGATCCCAGGGCCGGAGTGGGGTGGAGCAGCCGTATCCAGTGGTCCGGCGGCAGCAGTTCGTCCGCTTCCAGGGTGAGGTAGGTGGCAAAGTGGATCAGGGTATTCAGGTTCAGCACGCTGCGGGCCGTTCTGGTGACGCTGCCGTAGGGAGACAGGCGGGAAAGGATGCTGCCGGCCACGATTTCATGCTCGCGGATTTCCTTGTCGTCATTGATGAAGACGCCCTCGTCTTCCGGCCGCGCCGTTCCGGCCAGGGCCATGGTCGTCAGGCGTCGTCCCTGCTGGTGGAACAGGGTTTCCGGGGTGGCTCCGCAGAAGCCTTCCTGCTCCGTCCACCAGGCATAGGGGTAATGAAGCGGGGAACCGTTGACGGCCCGCAGGATGAGTTCACGGGGAACGTGGGGAGGCTGCATTTCTCCGAACTGGGGCGTTGCCGGAACGCTTTTCACCAGATGTCCGGAGGCGATTTGTTCAATCATTTCCGCGAATACCTGGGCATACGCGTCCGGGGACGGTTCCGTCCACAGGATTTCCGGAGCGGGCGGCGTGGGGCTTTCCGGTTCCGGAATGGGATGCAGGGCGGACGGTATTTTCCACGGCTGCGGGTCATCCAGGCGGAACGTGTTGACATAGAAGGCGGGGCCGGAATCCGGGGGGGCGGCCGATTCCCGGAAGGGCCCGGTCCCGAGAAGAAGGCCGCGGGAAGGGTGTCTGATCAGGGCTCCGGAAGTCAGCGTGTTTATGTCCATGCGGGGGCCATGTTAAAATGCTGTGGCAGGGAATTCCAGCTATTTGAATGTTTGTGGAGCTTCTCCCGGGAGCGAAGGCCTCCGGCCTTCGTGCGTGAAACCTCTTCCGCAGCATAGCGCAGGGGATTTTTCCTTTTTCCATTTCCTGTCCGGAGTTTGTAAGGGGCCGGAGCCCCTTACTCCCGGGAATATGTCCCCGGAAAAACAGAACCTCGCGTCATGTCACGTGCCTTCCCCTTTTGAATTGACGGGAAAAAGCACTCAAGTAAGCTCTAACGAGCTTCCGCCCAATATGCAGATGATGACCAGACCAGCGCCAGCCCTTTCTTCCTCCGCCGTTCCGGTGAAGACCATGCTGGCGGAGGTGCGGAAGCCGCTCGGCCCCGTATGGTGGAGCGTGTTTCTCGCCAGCGTGCTGCTGGCGGCGTGGGGCGTGGGGTGGAGTTCCTGGCGCATTGCCGCGGAGGGTGTGGGAGTGCTGGGGCTGAACAATAACGTGGTGTGGGGGCTGGACATCGTGCATTTTGTCTTCTGGATAGGCCTGGGACATGCGGGCACCCTGATTTCGGCCGTCCTGCTGCTGACCCGTCAGTCATGGAGAAGTCCGATTGCCCGCGGGGCGGAACAGATGACCCTGTGCGCGGTGGTCTGCGCCGCCGTCTTTCCCGTGGTGCACGTGGGGCGTCTCTGGATGGCGTGGATGGCCTCCCCCCTGCCGGAGGTGAGCGGCATCTGGCCGGACATGGCCTCCCCCCTGATGTGGGACGTCATGGCCGTCAGCACGTATTTCCTGCTTTCCCTGTTGTACTGGTACATCGGGCTGGTGCCGGATTTCGCGCTGCTGCGGGATTGCTGCGCGGGGCATTTGAGGCGGCGGTACGGATGGCTGGCTCTGGGCTGGCAGGGGACGGGGCGCCAGTGGCGCGCCTATGAAAAGGCCAGCCTGCTTTTTGCGGCCATCCTGACTCCCCTGGTGGTATCCGTCCATTCCGTGGTGAGCTTTGACTTTTCCGTGACGCAGGTGCCGGGGTGGCACCAGAGCATTTTTCCGCCCTATTTCGTGGGGGGCGCCATTTTGAGCGGCATGGCGATGGTCCAGTTGATTCTTCTGGGGGTGCGCCGCCTGATGTCCGGCAGCGGCGTCCGGCAGGCCATTACGCCGGCCATTCTGGATTTGAGCTCCCGCTTCGTGCTGGCCCTGGCCCTGGTGATGGGGGCCATGTATCTGTGGGAGCACCTGGCCGTGGTGCTGAATGGAGGCTCTCCGGCGTTGTTCCCGGGCAGGAATCCCGTGAATGCCGTGTTCCTGGGCGCCATGGTCGCCGGGAACGTGCTGCTGCCCCAGTTGTTCTGGTTCCGCTCTCTGCGCACCAACCGGTGGGTGATTGCGGTCGTGGCCTTGGGCGTGCTTGCCGGCATGTGGATGGAACGCTTCTGGATCGTCGTGAATTCCCTGAAAGCCTCCCTGCTGGCCGCCAATATCGGGGATTATTCCCCCAGCCTGACGGACCTGGCCATGATGGCCGGGAGCGTGGGGCTGTTCACGGCGCTGTACATGGCGCTGGTGCGCGTGACTCCGTTTTTTTCCTTGTGCGACGTGCGGGAACAGCAATCCCTGAACAAGGAGGGCGGGGCATGAAGAAGCGCGTCACTTCCGGCTGGGTGCTTTCCTTTTCTTCGGAAGAAGCGCTCCTTCAGGCCGTCCGGACGCTGGTGAAGGAGGAGGGCGTCTTCTGGGAGGTCTGTGCGCCTTATCCCTGCGCCGCCGTCCGGCTTGCCAACCGCCATGCCGGGAGGGCCGTAGGCGCAGGCGTGCGGCTGTGGGCCGCGGCTGGCGGAGTGTGCGGATTCCTGGCCGTGGCCCTGTGGCTTTACTGGACGCAGTTCTGCGCGGACCCTCTCATCACCCAGGGCAGGGTGCAGGGCTGGGACAACTGGCCCGCGTACGTTCCCCCCCTGTTTGAAGGGACCTTGCTCGGGGCCGGACTTCTGACTGCCGCCGGGTTCCTGAAAGGGGCCGTTCTCCCCCGGTGGAACGACTGGGCGTTCGAGTGTGATTTCTTCAGGACGGATGAACACGGGGACGGTTATTTCATTCTGCTGGAAGGCGGCCGTGAAGATCGTGCCGCCGCTCTTGCTGCGGCACTGCATCCGGACGCGAGCGAATACATCCATGAGGAAGGGGGCCGTTCATGAGAGGCGGCATGACGGCGATAGCCGCCCTGGTTCTGCTGGGGGCGCTCTGGTTCCTGGTGAGGGATGACGGGGGCAGGAATGCCGCGCCCCATTTGTTTGACAATATGAACGAGCATCCGCTGGCGGACGCCCAGCAGGTGCGGGAGCCCTTCACTCCCGCAGGCCGGAAGGTCCGCCTGACGCCGCCCCATGCCGTCGCGCAATCCCTGGGAACGGGGGAGGCAGTCCGTGAACGGGGGAATGACCGGGATTCCTTTGCCGCGGAGGGCTCCTACTTTTCCTCCGGCCGCATGCAGGGGGGGGAGGAGGATATCATGCCCCTGGAATTGGGCGGGGTTTCCCGCAGCCGTGACGTGCTGGCGGAGGGGCGCACGCTGTATCTGGCGCATTGCGCCGTCTGCCATGGTGCGGATGGAAACGGACGCGGCAGCATGGCCGCTTATGACACCTACCCCCAGATAGGCTCCTTCCGGGATGAAAAGTATGCGGCCTATTCTCCCGGAAAAATGTTCAGGAGCATTCGGCTGGGGCAGGGGAACATGCCCGCTTTCGGAAACATTCTCACGGCCCGGGAAATCTGGTGCCTGGTGGCGTTCGTCCGCCGGCTTCAGGCGCTCCCGGTGCCCCCGCAGGAAGAGCGACCCGTTACTAGACAAGGGGAACACCGTCCATGAACAGCAATATATCATCAACCGGAAGGGAACGCCGGGACAGGCCGGGATTCGGCTGGGCCGGACGTTCCGCCGCCCTTGCCCTGTGGATCATTTCCGTGCTGCTGTGGTGCGTGCTGATGCGCCAGTCTTTTAACGCCATGCCGTGGGATGAGATGACGGTGGCCGGAACCCGGCTGCATGAATGGAGAAAACCGTTTGCCGCCGCCGGAATGGCGGTGGGCGTCATCGGTACGGGCGTTTGCCTGGGGTGCCTGTTCTGGCTCTGCCTGTCTTCCCTGACGGGAGCCGGGTGGGGCATTACGCTGAGGCGGGTGCTGGCGGCGGCCTGCTGGGGCTTTTTACCCGGCGTTCTGGTGCTGGCGGGAACGGTCGGCTGCCTGACTACCGTCATCTTTCCGGAGGCGGCCCGCTACTGGGGCGTGGCGGATATTTCCTCTCCCGCCGTCCAGGCCTTCGGCGTGCTGGACCTGGCTGATCCCGCGTGGTGGAATCCGGCGTGGCTGTATGTGCGCATGGGAATCATCGTAGTGCTGGCCTGGAGCATGGCCCAGGTATGGGAGACGCTGGCGGCGGAAAAAAACGTCTGGCAGCCTTCCTTCCGCCGGGGGGGCGCCGCTTTCTGCATGATCGTGACGGTGATGATGCTGGACGTGCTGGGGATTGACATGCTGGCAGGGACGGGAAGGGCCGTTCTTTCCATGTTCCCCGTGTACATGGCTGCGTATGCCCTGCTGGCGTCTCTGGCATTAGCGGTGCTGGCCGCGGCGTGCCTGAGGAAGCTGGACGGAGGGAAGGGATTGCCGTGGCCGCGCCTAGGCGGCATGCTGACGGCCATGGTGCTGGTGAAAGCATACATCACGTACTCCCAGTACATGATTACATGGTATGCCTCCCTTCCGGCTGAAATGTCTTTTTATGACGCCGCCTTCTCCTGGTCCGGGCTCCTGTCCGCGGCTCTGGCGCTCCAGCTTCTGGTGCCTTTCCTCGTTTTGCTCTTTCCCGCGTTGAGACGCCGCCCGTCTGCGCTGGGCGCGGTCTGCGTTTGCATCCTGCTTGGCTCCCTGCTGGAAGCGTGCTGGATGTTCTGCCCCGGCCTTGGGCTGGAACCGGCTGCGTGGGGCACGTGGCTCCCCCTCGTCCTGCTCCTGGTGTCGATGGGCCTGGTCTGCTGTTTTTCCTTCCTGGGGGCCTTGAGCGTCCGCAGGGTATTTCCCGAATCACGATGAATGTTCCCGCCGCCGTTTCTTCCCTGTTCCGCCGCCGTCCGGACGAGTGGCTGCCCCTGTTCTGGCTGGCGGCGGCCTGCGTGCTGGCGCTGGTGTGGTCCCTGGTCCATGCCTCCGGACTGGTGGCGGGTGTTCCGCTGCCGTGGCCGGCTGGGCGCCTCATGTTCTCCTTTTACGGTGCGCTGGTGTACGGCTGGGCCCTCCCCGTCCTGTTTTCTTTCATGGCGGAGAACGGATGCAGGCGGCTGAAACCCGCGGAATGGCTCTGGCACCTCTGCGTTGTGCTGGGGATGGCCACGATTATGGCGGGAGACGGAAGCGGCCTGCTCCTGATGCCCTTTGACTGGTGGGTTTGCCCGGTGTTTGCCATCCTTGCCGCCGGCAAGGCGTGCGCTGCGTGGTTCCGGCCGTTCCCGTGGCCCGTGCGGCTGCTGTTCAGTTCCTCCGCGGGATGCACGGCGGCGGCCCTTCTGGCGCTGGGTTATACGCAGGCTTTGTCCATGAACGGCCTGCTGGACGCCTCCTCCCTGGAAGGCAGCCTGTCCTGCGGGCTGATGTTTGCCGCGCTGGGAGCGGCGGCGTTCCGCTTGAACATGGCCAAAGGCCGCGGTTTTGGAATACTGGCCGTCTGGATGGCCGCCGTGCTGGCGGCGGCTCCGGTGGTAGGCGGCCTGGGGGGGCTCCGGGGTTTTCCCGTGCCCTGGGCGCTGGCGGAGGCCGGGGCCGTCTGGTCGTGGTGCGCCGCGGTTCCCGCCGTGCTGATGGCGGTGTATCTTTGGATGAAATCCGGTCCGGAGACCGGGACGTGGCTGAAAGCCGCGGTTTCCCTGCTTGCCTTGCTGGCAGTGTGGGACGTGTTTGCCGGGGCGTGGCCGGAGCTGATGCAGTTTTCCCTGTCCGCGTGGCATGAGGTGGAATTGTGGATCCTGCTGGGAGCCGGAGCGCTGATGATGGCCGGAAGGAAGGGGCCCGTGCGGTTTCCTGCGGCATGGTGGCTGTTGGGCGCCGGCGTTTGCGGCGTGCTTCTGGCTTATGCCGTAGGCGTGGTTGCCGCGGTGGACGTTCAGGCTTTTCCGGAAGCCCGGCGCGCGGAACTGATGAGCGGCTGGGTGGGCATGGCGGCCTGCGTCCATGCCGTTGCCATGGCTCTGTGCCTGGCGGGAAGCCTTTGCCTGTGGCGTCCGGCGGATGCCGGGAACCCGGAAATGGAAACTCCGGTTCCGCAGCGTCTTTTCTTCATTGCCGCCGTTGCGGCTGTTCTGTTGTTGGCTACGGCGGCGGCTGTCCTGCTGCATGCTCCCGCGCCGGACTCACTGGAGGTCAGGCGGCCCGTCCAGGATGCGGCAGGAGCCAGGATTTATGCCGCTGAGGGGTGCGCCCTGTGCCACACCCAGATCATCCGGCGTTCCATGTCCGGGAAGGACTGGCAGACGGCAATCGACCGCGGCACGGACCCGGATTTCCCTTACCGGGTCAGCGAGCCGGAAGACATGGATGCCGAATTCAACGGGGAGGGCGCTCCGCAGGCGGGCGTGGCGGCGGTAGGGCCGGATTTGAGCAATGCGGCGGAATACGCCGCAGGCAGGCTGGAATATGAAGACGCGGTATCCGGCGGCACGCGCCGCGCCGCGCAGGTAAGGGAATGGCTGGCCCTTCATCTTTACAACCCGCGGGAACCGCAGTTTAAAAAGCCCTGGACCGTGTGCCCCTCCATGCCCGGCATGTTTGAAGAACGCCCGGTGGAGGGGAATGCCCCTTCCCTGGATGCCCTGCCTGTCCGGATGGAGCAGGGCCGGGAACTGGTGCCTTCCGGGCGCGGGGAACGGCTGTTGAACTATCTTGCTTCCCTCAGGAGAGTGGAACCCTCCCGGAAACGCGACCGGATTCATTCTTTTCCTGGCCTGTCCCACATTCATCCGGACTATGCCGCCCATCCTCCCACGGTGGACATGGAACGCCTGAAAAGAGCCCGTGCGGCCGCCGTCATGGAAAAAGGCAGGGGCGTGTACCTTTCCAAATGCGCCATTTGCCACGGCAACGACGGCATGGGGGACAAGGTGACCTATCCGCCCCTGGCCGGGTCCGAATGGCTGAAGGAAAAGCCTGATGCGGAAATCGTCAAAATCATCCTCCAGGGGCTGACCGGGCCGATCACGGTGAACGGGAAGGAATGGAATTCCACCATGCTGCCGCCCGGCGTGACGAATTCCCGTGACCTGGCGAACCTGCTCACGTTCCTTCGCCGCCAGTTCGGCGGAGTGGAAAAGGCGGCCTACACGCCGGAACAGATGGACGCCATCCGCCGGGAGCTGTAACGGCACATGTCATTACGGTTGCCGGCCGCTCTCCGCGCGGCATGTTTTTTCTGCACGGTTTCAAGCAATGCAGGAGGGCGGTTGCGGAAAAATTCCACGCTTTACGCTTCTTGAATACGCGGCGGAAACAGAGGCAAATGCCATTCCATGAATTTGGAAAATACGTCCGCCATTGTTTCGGACAAAAACGTTGTTATCGGGACAAATGCCAGCGCCGACAATGGCACTGACAATGTCGTGATAGGTTATCAATCTTCCACCAGGGATGACTGGGGCACCATTGCGGGCTCCATGTCCGTCGGAGCCGCCCTGGGGATCATATCAAGGTAGGGAACTCCTGTGTTTCCGTAGGCTCCTGGTCCAATACGGCCCATGGACATGGTTTCCGTCCTAGTGGAAGAACTTGCCGGAGGCTCCGCGGAACCTTCCCCCGCCGCTTTGCCTTCCCGGAAATCCCGGGAAGCGGCACCTGAACGGACCGTTCCGCCGGAACCCTGCGAACTGACGGAAAAGGGGTGCGTCTGAATGAAAAGAGTTTCCGTGACGGACTGACGCCGTTTCCCAGGAAACATGACGGGGCTGCCGCACCATATCCAAGTGCGGCAGCCCTTTTATTTAAATAGTTCCGGCTTACAGGACGAGCATGTCCCGGTCGTCAAATTCATCGTTCGGTCCCCAGGCAACTTCCCAGTAATAGCCGTCCGGGTCCGCAAAATAGCCATGGAAGCCGCCCCAGAAAACATCCTGGGGTTCCTTGACGATCCTGGCTCCCGCGTTCCGCGCCAGTTCAATGACTTCAACTACCTCCTCCTTCGTTTTTGCATTATAGGCAAGCGTAATTCCTCCGAACCCGGCGCCGATGGGCGGAGGATTCTCTCCGTTGATGTCCTTTGCCAGCAAATCCAGCGGATACAGCTCCAGTTTGGTGCCGGGAGTGCTGAAAAAGACGACGTCCGGATGGTCGCCCGTCTCATCCGTTTTAAAACCGAGTCCGTCACGGTAAAATTGCAGGGCCTTCTTCATGTCCCTGACTCCAAGGCAGACGATGTTCATTCTGTTCATGTTCTTCTTCATGGGATGGTATTTGAAATGTTTGATGGAGATGGCCCGGATATCGGTTCCTCTGCAAAAAAAGGGCTGCCCTCCGCACCGTGTACCGGGAAGGCAGCCGGATGAAAGTGGCCGGGGAAAAGGTCAGCTCAGGGCTTCCACCAGCTTGTCGCCGTAGGCGGAGCAGGAAAGCTCCGTGGAACCGGGAATCATTTCCGCGAGGTCGAACGTGACCGTTTTTGCGGAAATCACTTGGTCAATGGCCTGAATCAGCAGGTCTGCCGCTTCCGTCCAGCCCATGTAGCGCAGCATCATTTCCGCGGACAGGATGACGGAGCTGGGGTTGGCCTTGTCCAGTCCGGCCAGTTTGGGCCCGGTGCCGTGCGTGGCTTCAAAAATGGAATGGCCCGTCAGGTAATTGATGTTGCCGCCGGGCGCGATGCCGATGCCGCCTACCTGCGCCGCCAGGGCGTCGGAAATATAGTCCCCGTTCAGGTTCAGCGTGGCAACCACGTCGAAATTCTCCGGATGAAGCAGGATTTCCTGAAGGAAGGCGTCCGCAATGCAATCCTTGATCACGATTCCGTTGGGAAGCTTCAGCCAGGGGCCGTCTCCGATGGGCTGGGCACCGTATTCCCGGCTCGCGACGTCGTACCCCCAGTCGCGGAAGCCGCCTTCCGTGAACTTCATGATATTGCCCTTGTGAACCAGCGTGACGCTCTTGCGGCCGTTCTCCACGGCGTAATCAATGGCGGCGCGCACCAGGCGCTCCGTGCCTTCACGGGAAACGGGCTTGATGCCGAAGCCGGAACTCTCCGGGAAACGCACCTTCTTCATGCGGTCCGGGAAAATGCGGCTCATGGTGTCGAAAAACAGTTTGGCGTCCTCGGATCCCTCCTTGAATTCGATGCCGGCGTAAATGTCTTCCGTATTCTCGCGGAAAACGACCATGTCCACCTTTTCCGGAGCCTTGACGGGAGTTTCAATGCCGTTGAAATAGCGCACGGGACGCAGGCAGACGAACAGGTCCAGATCCTGACGCAGCGTAACGTTCAGGCTGCGGATGCCGCCGCCCACGGGGGTGGTGAGGGGGCCCTTGATGCCGACCAGGTAGGTCCGGAAGGCTTCCACCGTCTCATTCGGGAGCCAGGTACCCAGGTTGTCAAAGGACTTCTGCCCGGCAAAAACTTCATACCAGGCAATGGAACGCTTGCCCTGGTAAGCTTTCTTCACGGCCGCGTCAATCACCCGGGAAGCCGCCGCCCAAATTTCAGGCCCGGTTCCGTCACCGATGATGAAGGGAATGATGGGCCTGTCCGGAACGCAAAGCCTGCCGTTCTGCATGGTGACGGCTGCGCCGTCCGTGGGAGGGGTGAATGTTAAATTGGCCATGACGTGCGTTCCTTTATAGGAGCCAGCCTGTTTTGGCAAGATAAAAGAACGGAATGGGGAAGTGCGCATCATGGAGCTCTTGATGGCCGCCGGGCCTCTTGTACAGGCAGTATCAGAACCAGCGGTCCTTTCCGGGCGGTTCTTCCGGCTGTCCGGCTTCTTCCCGGAGGCGGCGCAGGAAATTTTCTTCCGCCTGGCGTATCAAGCCGCTCTCCATGATGTGCTTCCGGGCGCTTTCGTTCAACTGGTTGACGGCAATGGCGGCGTCTTCGGAAGTCAGCCTGTTCCAGATGCCGGCGTCATCCCTCACGATTCTGAGGGAGCCCTCCACCATCTCGCAGGAAACCAGCTTTCCGTGAAGCCCCTCCGCGGTAATGGGGCCTTTGTTCCCTGCGGGAATGATAACCCGGAGCGGCTCGGGTCCCTCCAGGTCAATGCCTCCGTGGGCGCGGTAGGCCGCTTTCAGGATCAGCGTCTTTTTACTCCACCACCACGTGGTGGAATACCGGTATTCATACTCGAACGTCCGTTCCACGGTCACCAGGTTGGCTACCTTCTCGTCCTTCTGCACGATCAGGGCCACGCCGCCGTGGTCGGAGGAAAACCCCTTGTTGATCAGGGTGAGGCCTACCTCCCTGCCTGCTTCAATCAACTTTTCCGCCACCTCCATCGGTTTTTCCACCGGGGCGGTGATGCAGGACCGCACGCCCCAGAACAGCATGGCCAGGGCCCCGATCAGGACGGCGCCTTTAACCAGAACGACGACAGCAGGGGAATGCAGGAAGGAGGATGGTGGGGTATCACTCATGAAACGTTGTACGGGACGGGAACTCAGGGTTCCGGGTCTTCATGGGAACCGTCCTTCTTGAGGGGAGGCATGAACAGGGCCAGGAATGTGAAGGCGATGACGGTCAGGTCGTCTATCTGGCCTACTCCGGGAATGAAATCCGGAATCAGGTCAATGGGGGAAAAGGCATAAAGAGCCGTCAGCACCAGGAGAACAAGCTTGCGTTTGGTGAAAAGGCGCGGTTCTCCTTCCCGGCTGCGGAAATAATTGATGGCCCTGGTCAGGAATTGCTGCCTGGACCCGTTGGGTGGAATGGGAAGCTTGTTTTTCATGGGGCTGCAAGGGTGAAGTTGCGGGAAATGGAAAAGGAACGCTCCGTTACGGGGAGAAAAGGCATGAATGCAGGCAGGAGAAGATGATACCGCCTATGATAACGAGCGCCACAATCATGGCCTCCCGGCTATTTGTCTGGGAAGCAACATAGAGCAGGGACCGCCTGTAATCGTCTTTGATGGGTGGCTTTTCTTTCATCAGGGAGCTTTTCTGAAATTATCTCATGCGCTTCCGGCTGCGTCCAGAGCAATTCCCGGATGCCGCTGGGAGTATGTGTCCTGCCGTTTAAAAGAGAGTGGAACGTTTACGGCAAATACGTTATATGGGAGAACCTTCTTTCCAGAATATCCCTTCATGACATTCAAACCGGCAGAGGGGAAAGAGAATCAGGCACCAAATAGATGCCGGAAGGAAGAAACGGTATGGCGTTCCGACAAGAGAACGCGGCAGGGAAAGGAAAGGGCTCCATGGGGAATTGCTTCCGTTTCTCCGAATCTTGTTGCACTCCCTTTTGCGATGTGCTGGAATCGTCTGATGAACAAGTGGTTTTTGTTTTCTCTGTGCATGTTGTTCGGTGCAGTGCTTTCGCCTTTGCTGGCAGGTGAAGCCAAGAGTTCTCCCCCTGATAGCGGCAGGGAGCAGGTTGATTCTTCCGTCTGGATCAATGGTGAATCACCCCATTTGGCTCCCGTTTATTTTACAGGAGTCATGCACAAGCGGAGCAGGTGGGAAATCGATATTATTTCCCTCAACAGTCATGAATTGCCGGAACCGATGACCGTGGCTTTGGAAAAGAAGCCTGCGGGGTTCACGTCTTCTGCAGGAGGCACGCCCTGCTGCGGGATTATTCCCCTCCTGATCCCCTCCGGAGCGGAAGAAGAACCCCGGCGGTGGCGTGATGCGGGAGCTTCTCCCTCTCTGGTGAAGGAAAACACCCCCCAGGCTCTTTCCCTTTTGCAGGAATCAGTTTTACAAAGCTACCAGCATCAAATTATTAAATCCATAAAAATGACCATCGGCATCCTTGAACGGATGACGGATGAAAAACAGGCGCTGGCGTTGGAAAAGAGCTGGGCTTATGAAATTATAGATTATACTTTCTGGATATTGCTGGAGGGAAGCGTTCCCTTCGATGCAAGAATGGCTTATGTCCAACGTAATCCGGACGTCCTGAAGCAATCGCAGAAGGAGTCGGACGCCTATTGTGAAAGGGTTCGCATTCTCCGGAGCAAGCCGTGGAGCGGCAAATTGCGCCTGTTGCAGGATAAAAATGAGAATCTTCCGGCGGGGGTTCCCAGTTGCCTTAATCCTTAATTATTTTGTTCATGAACCATGGAAACATTGAATTCAGGAAAGTAAGCGGCTTTAAGCGGGGAACATTGTTTGAATTACTGTCGGACGCCTATTCCTTTGACGAGAGGTGGGAGGATTGCTGCGCTTCCGACTGGAAGGAGTTTGATCATTTTTTCTTTGATAACCCGCAGATTGCGGACCAATACGGTTTTATAACTGTCTTGAATGGCAAAGCCGTCGGGCTGGCGTCGTGGGATCCGAGGAAGATGCCCGAATACGTGGAGATAGGTCACAACTGCATTATCTCCTCCCGCAAGGGCCATGGGTATGGCAGGATGCAGCTCCGGGAGGCGCTTCAAAGAATCGTGAAAAGGGGAGCGAAAAGAATCATCGTCACCACGAATGCCCGCTCGGTTCCCGCCCGGCGAATGTATGAAGGCGCAGGTTTTAAGATTTGCGGGAAAAGGAGGAATGAAAGCCGTACCGGGTTTTTCGGGGATTACATTGATTATGAAATGATGCTGTAAGGGAAAGAGCGCAGCATGAAAGGAGAGGGGAAATTTTTCCTTGCCGTTTCCCAAGCCCGTGCGGCGGCGTCAGGAAGCTGAGCGCAGGGTTCATGGAGAGTGGAAGAGGCTGCCTTTCCCTCTTGCCTGCGGTCATTTTCTCCCGGCCTGGGCGAACATGAAGGCGGCATTGACACGGCGGGGGGCAGGGGGTACTCTCCTGCGGCATATAATGATCAGTTTTACGAATATCAGCGGGGCCGAGGAGATTGGGGCCAATTGCTATTTGCTTGAAATGAACGGCACCCGGATCGTGCTTGACAGCGGGATGCACCCCAAGAGGGAAGGGATGGCGGCCATGCCGGATTTTGATTCCATGGAGCCCAATTCCGTGGAAGCCGTTTTTTTAAGCCATTCCCACCTGGACCACCTGGGAACGCTGCCCGTGCTTCAGGAGAAGCAGCCCGCGGCGGAGGTATTCATGACGCCCGCCGCAGCCGCCCTGTCTGAAGTGATGCTGCACAATTCCGTGAATGTGATGAGCGCCAAGAGGCTGGACCTGGGCATTGTGGAGTATCCCTTTTTCACCCATAACGACCTGGACAGGCTGAGCGACGCCTGGCATGCCAAGTCCTGCAACGAGGTGTTCCGCGTGGGCTTCCGCCAGAACGTGCTGGCCACGTTTTACGATGCCGGCCACATTCTGGGGTCCGCGGGCGTGATGCTGGAAGGAGAGAGCGGCCATACGGTGTTTTATACGGGGGACGTGCAGTTTGAGGACCAGAGCATGATTCCCGGAGCGGATTTCCCGGAATCCGGCGTGGATACGCTGATTATGGAGTGCACGCGCGGCGGCTTCCAGCGCAGCGCCCATTATTCCCGCCCGGAGGAGATGGTGCGGTTCGGGAAGGCGATTGCGGAGACGCTGGAACGCGGCGGCGCCGTGCTGATTCCGGTATTCGCCATCGGCAAGAGCCAGGAGATGCTGTTCAATATCCACCGTTTCAAGCAGCAGGGGGTGATCCCCGCCAATACGCCCGTGTACTTTGGCGGGTTGAGCGCGAAGGTTTCCCTGCTTTATGACCGTTTTGCCGGACTGACCCGCAGGCACGACCATGAGTTCAAGCTGAAGGAGGAAATAAAGACCGTGCCCCTGCCGCGCAAGGGAAAAGCCCCGCTGGTGTGTTCCCCCGGGAATATTTACGTGGTTTCCAGCGGCATGATGACGGAGAATACGCTCTCCAACGTGATGGCGGAGCAGGTTCTTCCGCATGAGAAAAACGCCATTCTTTTTGTAGGGTATGCGGATCCGGATTCCCCCGCGGGCCGGCTGCGGGCCGCGCAGGAGGGGGATATGGTGAAGATGCGGCCCAACGGGCAGCCCGTGCGCCGCAACTGTACGGTGGATTGTTTTGACTTTTCCGGGCACGCTACCCGTGACGCCCTTGTCAATTATGCCGTGAAGCTGAATCCCAGGCAGGTGGTTCTGGTGCACGGTGATCCGGATGCCGTGGAGTGGATGCACGATACGCTGTCCGCCAGAATGCCGGGTTCCACCATCATCGCTCCCGTTCCGGGCCAGCGTTATACGTTTGAGTCATGAGTTTTACCGGAGAGAGAAAAGGCCGCCTGATCGTCTTTGAAGGCATAGACGGCACGGGCAAGTCCACCCACATCGGCCAGTTGCGGAAGTATCTGGAGGGGAAGGGACTGGAAGTGGTGCAGAGCTTTGAGCCCACGCGCGGGCAGTGGGGCCGGATGTTGCGGGATTCCGCCGTGACGGGGCGCCTTTCCGTAGAGGATGAGGTAGAGTTATTCCTGAAAGACAGGCGGGAGCATGTGGAGACGCTGATCGCCCCTGCGCTGGCGCGCGGCGCGTGGGTGTTGCTGGACCGCTATTACCTTTCCATGATGGCTTACCAGGGTGCGCGTGGGGTGGATACTTCCGTCATCCGCGCCGCCAATGAAGAATTTGCCCCGGTGCCGGACGCCGTGGTCTGGCTGGATATTCCCGTTTCCGTGGCTCTGGAACGCATCGGGGGCCGCGGAGAACGCGATGCCTTTGAGACGGAAGCGGGCCTGACGGCCTGCCGCAACGTGTTCGCCTCCATCCATGAACCCTGGATGCTCCGCGTGGACGCGGACGCCGGGAAGGAAGAAGTGGCGGCAAGAGTGCGGAAGGCCCTTTCCGGGCATTTTCCCGAAGTGATTAGTGAATAGGCGTATTCCACTGGCCGGTGGCCGGGAGTTTTCCCTTAATATTTAATCCCCGGTATTTGGTCGCTGCGCCGCAGGCGCATAAACCGTCGGGTCCGGGATTCCGGCTTCCCTGAAGGCTTCCCGGCGCTCCACGCAGGTGGAGCAGGCGCCGCAGTGGACGGGACCGCCCTTGTAGCAGGAGTAGGTGCGGGAGAAGTCCACGCCCAGTTCATGGCCCATGGCGGCGATGCCGCCCTTGGACGTGCGGATGAAGGGACGCAGGATGCCCAGCCCGGCATAGGTTCCCAGGCGGACGGCCTCCGTCATGGCGGCCATGAATTCCTCCCGGCAGTCCGGGTAAATGCTGTGGTCCCCGGAATGGGCGGCAATGACAAGCTGCTGCGCTCCGCAGCTTTCCGCCACCCCGGCCGCGATGGACAGGAAGATGCCGTTGCGGAAGGGGACGACGGTCTGCTTCATCAGCTCCTCGTCATAGGAGCCGTCCGGGATGTCGTCCGCGCCGGAGAGGAGGGCGGATTTCAAATGGGCGGAGATGGGGGAGATGTCAATCACGCGGTGCTCTATGCCCAGGCTGGCGGCCTGCCAGGCGGCGCATTCCAGCTCCCGTTCCGCGTGGTTGGAGGCGTAGTCAAAGCTGAGGGCCACCCGCACGCGGTGGTTCCGGTGCGCCCAGTGCAGGGCTACGCTGGAGTCCAGCCCCCCGCTGAGCAGTACGGCGGTTTCCGTCTTATCCATGGCGCGCGTCAGAGGGGGCGGTTTTCCGGGTTGTGCTCCGCCATGGCGGTCAGCTGGATGCCGCCGCGGGGGGAGAAACGGCCTTCTACTTTCAGCCACCGCGGGGAGATGGCGGCTGCCAGGTCATCCGTGATGCGGTTGACGATCTGTTCGTTGAAGGCCGGGTAGTTGCGGTAGGAGGCCAGGTAGTATTTGAGGGATTTGGTTTCCACGCACTTTTCATCCGGAACGTAGGTGATCGTCAGATGGCAGGAGTCCGGCTGCCCGGTGACGGGGCAGAGGGAGGAGAATTCATGGGTGTCCAGCGTGATGGTGTAGGGACGCGTGCCGCGGTTGGGGAAGGATTCCAGCTTGGCGTCGTCAGGACTGGTGAAGAAGGAGCTTTGTGAGCCGAGTAGAGTCAGAGGTTCGGACATGGATGGTTGATGTTGTGTTGTAGTGGAAATTCAGTTTTCCTGCGCGGCGGCGTCTTTTTCCTGAACGGGTTCCCTGCCGGGGAATTCTTTCACGTACAGGTCCTGCTGGGGGAAGGGGATGGAGATGCCGTGCTCGTTGAACGCATTATAGATGTGTTCCCGCACGGAGGAAAGGCTGGAGGCCTTCGTCATGACGGGAACCCAGACCCATACGCCCAGATTGACGGAGCTGTCCCCGAAGCTGTCCAGCACCACGCTGGTTTTTTTCACCTTGGAAAGGAAGGGCAGGGAGGACAGCGTTTCCAGAACGATTTGGCGCGCCCGCTCCACGTCCGTTCCGTAGGAGATGCCCACTTCCACCTTGGAGCATTCGAACTTGTGGTTGCGGGTCATGTTGCGGAAGTTCTTGTTGAAGAGCTGGGAGTTCTGGAAGGCGATGATGGAGCCGTCCAGCGTTTCAATCATGGTGGAGCGGTAGCCCAGGGAGGAGACGCGGCCCCGGTAGCCGTCGCATTCGATCATGTCCCCCTGCCGCAGGCGCCCCAGCATCAGGGACAGGCCGCTGATGATGTTTTCAATGGTGTCTTTCAGGGCGAAGCCGATGCCCATGCTCAAGCCGCCCATGACCATCAGCAGCCCGTTGTAGTTGGCGTTCATGATGATGAGGGCTGTGAAGACGAAGAGCCCCCACAGGAACAGGGAGGAAAGCGTCACGAAGGTGGGGATGATGCCCACTTCATAGTCTTCCCCATAGACTTCATGCAGGGTGTTTTTACCGATGAAGATCAGGTAGTTGAGCACAATGGCAATCAGGATGACCGTGATGACGTGGCTCCAGCTGAAGGTGAGCAGGTCCTTGATTTCCGTGGTGGCGAAGATTTTGTTGATGATGAGGTCCCCCATGTCGAAGGTGGCGGCGGGCCAGATGATGCTGAACAGGATGAGGAAGATGGTCAGGCAGGGGAGCATCAGCTTGGAGACGAAGGGGCGGAACCACAGGATCGCCTGCTTGTTCCGTTCTTTCCGGCGGTTTTCATAGTGGTGGAGCAGGTTCCACAGCCCCACCAGGAGCAGGATGCTGGTCATCAGCATGATCCACGTCATCAGCACCAGGAAGGCCATGAAGCTGAACCCGGCCCAGCACAGGCCGCTGCCCAGGATGGTGAGCACCAGGGAGACGGTGGCGAAGAAGCGGTCCAGACGGGGAAGCTTGTGCCGCTGCCGCACCCAGGTCAGCAGGGAGAAGAGGGAAACCAGCGTGAACAGGACGGGCATGGAAATGTCCACGATGATGTTGGGAGCCATGAACATGCGCAGCAGCATGAAGAAGCCGCCCAGGAGCAGGTAGGGCATGTAGATGCGGATGCCGGAGTTAATGGTGCCGTAGGGGAGGCGCGTCACCAGGGAGAACAGGATGGCGCTGACCAGCAGGAGGAATTCCGCGCCCAGGGAGGCCGCGCTTTTCAGCAGGTAGTCCGGCGTGCGCATGGAGGCGATGACGAGGACGAGCGCCACGATGAGGATGGTGGTGACGTTGGTGAAGGCGTGGCGCTTGTTGTAGTGGCCCGTCTTTTCCAGCGTTTTCTTGAAGCCCAGGAAGACGATGAGGCGGGAAAGGCAGTAGGAGCACAGGACGATGCCCAGCAGGATGAGCCCGTAGTGCTTGAGCGTTTCCGGGGCCGACGGGAGCTGGAGCTTGCTGTCTGCGGACGTTTCCCAGGCCCCCATGCAAATTTCATACGTCTTGAGCGGCTTGAGGAAGATGTACCGGGCCGCGTTGGACGGCGTGTAGAATACCCGGTTGAAGAGGGAGGTGAACAGCTTGCCGCTTTCATTGTTCAGGGCGTCTATCTTGCCGCCCAGGCTGTTGAAGAGCTCCTTGAGGTAGCTGATCTGCTCCTTTTCCTTGAGCAGGGATTCTTCCAGGGTGCGGCAGGTGTACAGGGCCTCGTCCCTCTGCACCAGGGAGGGTTCCGACAGGTTGTCCGTGTTGACTTCCTCCAGGGATTCCGCCAGTTTTTTGATGCGCCCTATTTCCTTGTCCAGCCGTTCCTCCTGTCCCTGGAAGTCCGGCCTTTGGGCGTAATACGTCTTGACCAGGCTGGTGGCGGCCTTGCAGTAAAAGGCCAGCGTGAAGATTTTCTGATCGTCCAGGGCGTAAAGCACGGCGGACATTTCATACACCCTGGTGTCAAAGTAATTGTAGGTGGCGTCCGCTTCCTTCACCAGCGCCTCCCGGATGGCCATCCTTTTTTCCTCATTCTTTTTCAGGATGGTGATTTCATGGCACAGGGCCATGATGACGGTGTCCATTTCCGAGTGGTTAGGCTCCGCCTGGGGCTGCTCGGGGGCTGGTTCCTGCACCTGTTCCGGAACGGCGGCAGGCGCGCCCTCCTGCTGTGCCGCAGCATGGCCCGCGGCCAGCACACCTGCCAGGAGGAAGGCGGCGCAGCAGCGGAAAAACGTCCGGTAATCAGGGATGCTCATGAACGGTTCCAGTTCTAGGGGCTGGGGGCATCACGGTCAAGGTTATATTCCCCCGCTGCCTGAGACGGCTTTGCAGTGGGAAGGCGCGCGCTTTCCGGCGCATCATCCGGCCACTTTTTTCAGAAACCGGCATTCCCTGCCCGGCGGGTGGCCCTTATTGATTTCATGATTGATTTTTTAACGGAATATTGGTTAATATGTGAATAATTCCATGAATTGTATGAAGGAGCCGGAAATTTTAACCATAGACGCCCACTGCCATTTGTTCAACCACGAGGTCCTTTCCTGGAGGCTCCTGGTGGATTTCATCCTTTCCCGCATGCGTCCCCGTGGACCGCGGAAGCGTCTGGAAACGGCGGGAGGCATCAGCGAGTTGAAGAGGATCATCCGTTTTTTCAAGACGGGCTTGATGGATACGGAGAATATTTACGGCAAGCTGCTGGCAGAGGGCGGCTGCAATACCGTCGTGCCGCTGATGTTTGACCTGGATTACTGCATGAAGGGCGCCGGTGGGGCTGACGGGCTCCGGCGGCGGAAGGCCTGCAAGAGGAATGTAAAAAGGGAGGCGCGGAAGGAATGGGCCGTTCTCCGGAAGGAGCTTGATGAGCTGGCGGAACAGACCGGGAGGGGGGACAGGAGGGAAATCGGGGAGATGAAGCAGGCGCTCCGCCGCCTGTCCAGGCGGACGGAACGGCTTCCCCTGGGGAAACGGGATACCTTCCGGACGCAGGAAGAAGAACTGCTCAAACTGGCGGCGGCGTATCCCGGCCGCGTGCTTCCGTTTTACGTGGTGGACCCCCGCCGCCCCGGCAACTGGCTGCATGGTCCGGACGGGACGATAGACGTTTCCCCCATGACGGACAGGCTGGTTCCGGAATTGGGAGGGAAGGGCGGTTTTTACGGCTTCAAGCTGTATTGCCCCAATGGCTATTCCCCTACGGACCCGGCGCTGATGGCCCTGTACGAGTATTGCGAGCGGCACGGGGCGCCGTTGACGGCCCATTGCTCCGGCGGCGGCTTTGCCAGTTTTTCCCCTTCCATCACCGTGCACGGCCACGTTTACCGGAATGGAGAGGTTGTTCCGCATGACGGCGTTCTGGAGTTCAGGCACTACCGCCTGACGGACAAGCTCCGGGTGAAGGAGAAGGCGGAACTCCTGAACCATCCCCGGCTGTGGGAAAAGGTGATGGAAGCTTTTCCGCGCCTCCGGCTGAACCTGGCCCACTTCGGCTGCCAGGACGAAGGCATGGAATGGACGGAGCTGATTTACGGCATGATGGAGAAGTTTCCCGGACTTCATACGGATTTGTCCTGCATCACGGAGACGGCGAAGCTCAGGGAGATGCGGGAGTACTTTATCAAGGCCCCGGAACAGGTGCGCCGCAAATTCCTGTTCGGGAGCGATTTTTATCTGAACCTTCTTTTTCTGGACGGGATGAAGGAGTACATGGAGAACTTCCGGAATACGTTTACGGAGCAGGAAAGGCAGGAGCTGATGACGGCCAATCCCTCCGCATTTCTGGGATTGTCCTGACGGAAACGGGAAACGCTCCGGATATTCTCCGGAGCGTTTGAAAGGAAGACTGTGTTCCTGCGGGAATCAGTTCAGGGAGAAGGAACGGATCCTTTTCACGGATTCCTCCCGGCCCAGCAGGGAGAAGACGGAGGAGAGGTCCGGGCCGCCGCTCAGTCCGGTGAGGGCCACGCGGGCGGGGAACATGACGGCTCCCATTTTCACGCCGTTTTCCTTGGCAAAGGCCTTCAGCACGCCGATGAGTTCATGGCCGTCCCATTCCGGCTCCCGCTCCAGCCTGTCCGCCAGTTTGGAAAGCAGTTCCAGGGCTTCCGGCTGGACCTTGGCAACGGCTTCCGGGTCCATGCCCAGGTCAAAGAAGAAACGGATTTTATCCGGCACCTCCGCCAGCGTCTGCACCTTCGTCTGCACGGTGGCGATGGCGGCGTCCAGAATCGGGGAGTCCGGCAGTCCGGCATTCAGGCAGAAGGGGCGCGCCCTGGCCGTGAATTCCTCCGGAGCCAACGCAATGATATGCTGCTGGTTGACCCAGCGGCACTTGGTGATGTCAAATTTGGCGGCGGAATGGTTGACGGCTTCCAGGGAGAAGCGTTCAATGAGCTCCTGCGGGGAGAAGATTTCCGTGTCGTCCTTGGGGGACCAGCCCAGCAGGGCCAGGAAGTTCATCACGCCTTCCGGCAGGAAGCCTTCTTCCGGATACGCGCCCAGGGCCGCGCCTACGTCGCGCTTGGACATCTTGGAGCCGTCCTGGTTCAGGATCAGCGGCATGTGGGCGAAGACCGGGGGAGTGACGCCGAAGGCCTCAAACAGCTGGATGTGCTTGGGCGTGTTCATGATGTGGTCTTCCCCGCGGATGACGTGGGTCATCTTCATTTCAATGTCGTCCACCACGTTGACGAAGTGGAAGATGTAGGAGCCGTCCGCCCGGCGGATGGCCATGTCCGGCGTGTTGGAAGCGTCCCGGTAGTCAATGGTGATGTCTCCGCAGATCAGGTCATGGAAGGTGACGGGCTTGGAGCGGTCAAAGCGGAAGCGCCATGCGCCGTCGTCCTCGTACACGCGTCCGGCATCCTGGAGCTTCTTGAAATAGGCGTCGTAAATATCGTTGCGCTGGCTCTGGAAGTAGGGGCCGCAGCCGCCGCCCTTCATGGGGCCTTCATCCCAGTCCAGGCCCAGCCATTCCATGCCGGTGAAGATTGCGCGGGTGGCTTCCTCCGTGTTGCGGGCGTTGTCCGTATCCTCAATGCGGAGAATGAAGGTGCCCCCCATCTTGCGGGCGAACAGCCAGTTGAACAGGGCGGTGCGGGCGCCGCCGATGTGGAGGTAACCCGTGGGGGAAGGTGCGAATCTTGTTCTGACGTGACTCATGATGGGTAAGAGAGTAAGGGCCAGCCTGCCCGCGTCAAGCAGATACAGGGGGTGCATGCCAAAAAACGGGGCTGCGGCGGCGGGGAGGGGCAACGGGCTTTTTTTAGCGCGTTGTCGGCCTTGCGGCTTGCCTGGAAGGGGCTTTTAGGCTTCATTTAACGCCGTGTTCTTTTTAAAGCACATATTCCGTCTGCGGGAGAAGTGGCAGATTCAGAGGGATGATGAGGAAAAGCCCTTTCTGGAGCATCTGGATGACCTGCGGACCATGCTGCTGAGGATGGCGCTGTGCCTGACCGTCAGCACGATTCTGTGCGCCGGGTTTGCGTCCAATCTGATGGACATCCTGAGGCGTCCCGTCAACCAGGTGTGGGACATGTTTGAGGAATCCCACCTGCCCGCGGGAATAGGCCTGGAGGCATGGGGGAAGGCCAAGGAAATGGCTACGGCCATGACGAGCCTGGACGACTCCCAGAAGAAATTGCTTCTGAGGCAGGTTTCCCCGTCCCAGGGGGATTTGGCGGAGGCCGCCCTGGTGCTCCGCGGCGCGCAGCCCCTGCCGGAGGACAGGAAGAAGATTTTTATCAGGGACGGCAGCCCCACCTCCTCCGTGCGGGAGCTGGCGGAGGCCCTGGATGCCAAGGAAGCCATTCTGACGGACGGCACCGGGCGGGGCGCCCTTAAGATGATGAGCGCGTTCCAGCCGGGGGAGGCGTTCATGCTGACCATCAAGCTTTCCCTGTATGCCGGGGTGGTGATCTCCTTCCCGCTGCTGCTGTACTTCCTGCTGCAATTCATTATTCCCGGACTGCTGGAGCATGAACGCAGGCTGCTGTACAAGTGCATGGCGATCGGCTTCGGGCTGTTCCTGGCGGGCACGCTGTTCTGCTACTTCATCGTGCTTCCCAGGGTGCTGACGTTCTTTTACACGTATTCCCTGGAATTCGGAATTTCCAATGAATGGCGCATCGGCTACTACCTGTCCTTCGCCACGCAGATGATCCTGATGTTCGGCCTGGCGTTTGAACTGCCCGTGGTGGTGATGCCTTTCGTCAAGCTGGGCGTGCTCACCTACGACATGATGAAGGCCACGCGCCGCTACGCCATTGTGGCGATCGCCATCCTGGCTGCGGTCATCACCCCCACGCCGGACGTGGCCACTATGATGCTGATGGCCGTTCCCATGTATGCGCTGTATGAAATATGCATCATCCTGGCCTGGATGCATGAGCGCAAGGATGCCGCACGCGCCCGGGAGGAAGTCGCTCGGTTTGAAGAAGACTTTGACAACAACAATTCTCCCTACAACCAGTAAATACATCCAACCCGCGCCATTATCATGAATCTCCTGGAAATCATCATCCTGGGCATTGTGGAAGGCCTGACCGAGTACCTGCCGGTCAGCTCCACGGGGCACCTGCTCCTGACGGAATCCCTGCTGAACATGTCCCAGAGCAAGGAAGCTCTGGACGCCCTGGCCGTCTGCATCCAGGGCGGGGCCATCCTGGCGGTGCTGAGCCTGTATTTTCCGCGGGTGAAGGCCATGGCGCAGGGCGTGCGCGGCAATAATCCCGCCGGGCTGAAACTGCTGGTCAACCTCATTCTGGCCTTCCTCCCCGCCGCCGTGGTGGGCCTGTGCTGCGCCTCCCTGATCAAGGAATACCTGTTCAACACCTACACGGTGGCTTATTCCTGGATTGTGGGCGGCGGCGTGATTCTGGCGTACTGCGCCTGGCGCGCCAGGGAAGGACGTTCCAATGAAGGGAACTCCGGAGCCTCCATTGAGAGCCTGACCCCGGCCAGGGCGCTGACGGTGGGCGCTCTCCAGTGTGTCGCCATGATTCCCGGCACCAGCCGGAGCCTGATGACCATGCTGGGCGGCATGTTCGTGGGGCTGAGCGTGGAGGCGGCCGTGGAATTCAGCTTCCTGCTGGGGCTGATTACTCTGGGCGCGGCCACCGTCCATGATGCGTACAAGGACGGGGCGCTGATGCTGGAATCCTTCGGGTGGGAAGCCCTGGCCGTGGGAACGGTGGTGAGCTGGCTGTCCGCATGGCTGGCTGTGAAGTGGATGGTTTCCTACCTGCAAAAGCACAGTTTTGCCGTATTCGGCTGGTACCGCATCGCCATAGGCATCGTGACCCTGGTGCTCCTGTCCATGGGGCTGATGCATTAAAAAACGTTCTCCGGCAGTTGAATGCCGGAGGCCGCCTCCCCTCCGGGCAGGCGGCCTTTTTTATTATTTTCCGCGGCAGGGAAAGGTTCTTTGAAAATGTAACCTGATTGTAACACACAGGATTGATTTTTCAGGCATCATGGGGACATGAACATCACGTGGTGCCTGATAGCCGTATGGGCGGGAATAGCCGGACTGGCGCATTCCCAGGAAATCCGCGACGAGCTGGGTGCCCGGAATATCATTCTGCCGCAGAGGCGCGTGATTCTTCCGGCGGACCGGACGGTCCGGCAGCCGGTCACGATGGAAAAGGTGAATGCCCGCATCCTGGTGAACGGACGCTCCGCCGTGACCACCCTGGAGCTGGATGTGCGGAATAACGGTTCTTCCCCCGCGGAGGCTGAGCTGCTGCTGCCCGTTCCGGAGGGCGTGGTGGTGAAAGGTTTTTATTATGGGGACGGAAAAGCGGAGTGGAAGGCCTCCCTGATGCCAGCGGACGAGGCGCGGCGCCTGTATGACCGCATTGTGGCGCGCAGAAAGGATCCGGCCCTGCTGGAATTTGCGGGGTTCGGGGCCATCCGGTCCAGCGTGTTTCCGGTTCCGCCCAGGTCTTCCGTAAAGCTGGGGATTGTTTACGAACAACTGCTGACCCCTGTGGAGGGGCGTCTGGATTACGTGCTCCCCAGAACGGAAGCTCTTTCCGGGGATGCTCCGTGGACGGTGAGGGTGGAGCTCGCTTCCGGAAAGGACGGTCCGGGCAACCTCTTCACTCCCTCCCATCAGATGGAGCGCCATCAGCTGGAGAATGGAACCGTGGTTCTGACCCTGGCGGAGGAAAGGATGAACCCGGGCCCTTTCCGCCTGTCATGGCTGGAGGCGCGCGGGAAGAAAGGGGAAGCTTCTTCCGGGCCGGAAGCCAGCGTTTACGCCTCTCCTGACGCCTCCGGCGGGAAAAACGGCTATTTTCTGGCGATGGTGGGCAAGGATGTCCGCCCCGGTGAACACTCCATTCTCCGGGAAGTCACTCTGGTGCTGGACAGGTCCGGGAGCATGCGCGGGAACAAGCTCGCCAGCGTGAAGGAGGCGGCCAAGCAGATTGTTTCCGGCCTGAATCCCGGAGAACGGTTTAACATCATTACCTATAATGAAGGCGTCAATTTATTTGAAGCGGCCCCGGTGGAAAAAAATGGAGCATCGGAAAAAGCGGCCCATGCATGGCTGGATGCCGTCGTGGCGCGTGGGGGCACCAACATGCACGAGGCGCTGGCCGCCGCCTTGAGCCAGCCTTCCCACGAGGGGATGCTCCCCGTGGTGCTTTTCCTGACGGACGGCCTTCCCACGATCGGCCGCACTTCGGAAAAATCCATTGCGGCTCTGGCGGGGGAAGGAAACAGGGCGGAAAGGCGCATTTTCACCATCGGGGTGGGGGAGGACGTCAACGCCCCCCTGCTGAGGCGCATGGCGGAGATTTCCGGGGGGCTACCGTGCTACATCCTTTCCGGGGAGAATCTGGAGGTCAAGCTCTCGCAGGTATTCCGGCAGTTATACGGCCCCGTCTTCCGGAAGGTGCGCTATACCGTCTGCTCCCCGGACGGCAGGGAACAGCCGGGAAGGGTGCAGGATGCCATACCCTCCGGGGTTCTTCCGGACATTTATTCCGGCAATCCCGCCGTTCTGGCCGGGAGGTACATAGGTACGGAACCTTTCCTGATTAAGGGTACCTGCCTGGACCGGGATAACAGGGAGCAGGCTTTTGCCATTACCGTGGATCCGCAGCGCATCGCCAGCATGAAGGATGATTTTGTAGCCCGGCTGTGGGCCGCGCGCAAGATAGGCAGTCTGGAAACCGCTCTGATGGATATGGGCGGCAGCTCCTCCGGCACGGAAGCGCTGAGGTCCAATTCCAAAACGGCGGAATTGGTGGAGGAAATCATGCGGCTTTCACGGGACTTCGGGATCATGAGCTCGGCAGCCTCCTTTTTTGCCGATGACGGCAGTTCCGGCCCATGGCGGCGGGATCATGCCTCCATGGGGAGTAGGGGGAATCTGGAGGGGAAGGTGATGGAGGAATTGCGCGAAGGGCTGGGCGCCATTGCCCTGCAGGAAAATGCCGTAGCCAAGAAGCGGGAACTGACCCTCAACAAGTACAACATCCAGATGGACCGGGAGGGCCGTGCCGTGGCCTTTGACAATACGGCCCAGATTGCCCAGAACGGATATTTCAACAGGAACGGAGTCTGGATGGAAAGCACGGTTCTTGCCATGCCGGACGCGGGCCGCGCCGTGAAGACGGTCCAGGTGGGCACGCCGGAATATGCCGACGTGGCGAACAGGCTCATCCAGTCCAACCGCCAGGGGCTGTTGGCTCTGGATGGCTCCGTCATGATTCTCCTGGATGGAGAAACCGTACTGATGCAAAACAGTTTTCCATAAACAAACAACTAGTAATCAACAATCATGAACCGTATCATCGCATGTACTGCATTAGGGTTGCTGGGCGCAGGATCATTCTGCGCCCAGGCCGAACCCACTCCCGTTCCAACGGACAGCAAGCCTGTTCCGGAAGGAAAGGCCAGATACTCCGTCACCCCGGGACCGGAGGGGGAAAAACAGGACGCTAAAACCGGAACCGTCCTGGTTACGGTGAAAAGCGTGGACGCGGAAAAATCCGCATCAGCCGTGACCACCACCGGAAACGGGGTTGTCCTGACGAAGGCCGTGAACGCCGGTCCGGAGAAAGCCATGGGAGCGCGGAATGCCGCCTATTCCGTCACTACGGTGAAAGGAACCGCTCCGGGGGAAATGGAAATCCGTGTGACGCCGCGTGCGGAGGGAGCTTCTTCCGGAATTTCAGCCGTTCCGCCGCAGGAAGGGGTGTTCATCACCAGGAAGGCGGCAAGCCTTCCCGGCGGTTCCGGGAAGGAAGGTATTTTCCGTATCAAGCCAAGCGCGGTTGAACCGGTCAGGGAAGCGGCCTATTCCATCAAAACGGAAGGGAGCGGCTCCGAAAAGCTGACCATAAGCGTGGCTCCCGGTCTGGAAAAAACTTCTTCCGGAGGGGCGGCCGTTCCTGCAAAAGGGGATGTGGTCGTTACCCGGGCTGTCGTGACGGGGAATGCCAAAGGGGTGAAAGACGCCGCCTATTCCGTCACTGTTGCGGACGGAACGGCTCCCGGAGAGGCGGAGATCAGCGTAACGCCGGAGCAGGAGGAGGCTTCCTCCGGAACTCCTGCGGCTCCCTTCCAGGGTGCCGCAGAAAAAGATGACCGCGCCGTCGTTCAGATTGCCCTGTTGCTGGATACCTCCAGCAGCATGAACGGCCTCATCGACCAGGCGCGCACTTATTTGTGGAAGATTGTCAATGACATGACGCTGGCGCGCCAGAACGGCAAATTGCCCGATATCCAGCTTGCCCTGTATGAGTATGGAAACGACGGGCTGTCCTCCAGGGACGCCTGGATACGCCAGGTGCTTCCGTTCACGGATGACCTGGACAAGGTCTCCGAGGAATTGTTCAAGCTGAAAACCTACGGCGGCACGGAATGCTGCGGAGCCGTCATTGACCGGGCCGTGAAGGAGTTAAAATGGAATACGGATGATCCCCATGCGCTGAAGCTGGTCTTCATCGCCGGCAATGAACCCTTCAACCAGGGCAGCGTGCCGTATGCGGAAGCGATTGCGCGCGGGCTGGAGAGGGACATTACCGTCAATACCATTCATTGCGGCAATGCCGGAGACTCGGATACGCGCCTGTGGAAGGACGGAGCTAAAAAGGGGGACGGCAGCTTTCTCAACATTGACCACAATGCGGCTCCCCCGGACCCGGAAACGCCCTTTGACGGAGAACTTGCCAAGTTGAGTTCCTCTCTGAATGCGACTTACCTGGCTTACGGTTCACCGGAAGTTCAGGCTGAAAGGCTGAGCAAGCAGGAACGCCAGGATACGCTGGCGCTGAAACTGTCGCCTGCGGCTGCCGTAGGGCGGGCCAGCGCCAAGGCGAACAAGGCGGCGTACTCCAATACTTCATGGGACCTGGTGGATTTTTATGACCGGAACGGAGTCCAGGCGCTGGGAGATTTGGGGACTGCCGGACAGCTCCCCAAGGAACTGGAAGGTAAAACCGCGGAGGAAGTGGAAGCCATCGTGAAAAAGAAGGCGGAGGAGCGCGGAGCCCTGCAGAAGAAGGTAAAGGAGCTGGACGCCCAGCGCAATGAATGGCTGGCCAAATGGAAGCAGCAGAGCGCTTCCAGGGACGCCAAACCGAACACCCTGGAGGACGCCATTATCCAGGCTGTCCGGCAGCAGGCCTCCAAAAAGCAGTTTTCCTTTGTTGAAGAGAACGAAACGGAAGGAAAAGATTCCCCTATGAATGATAGAGTGAAGAAATGAGTGCTCCTGCGGGGCTGTCCGGGAGTGCCGGCGGCCCCGCAGAATTTTTCTTCTGAAAAAACCTGTTTTACCGCAACGTTCCTATTTGATAGATTATTCCGCGCATGCACCGCTACCGCATTCTGGTCGTAGAAGACGATCATGCCATTAGAAACGGCCTGGCGGACGCCCTGGCGGTGTCCGGCTATGACGTTTTGTCCGCCAGGGACGGTTATGAGGCCATGGAGATGATTCATGCAGAGGAGTATGACCTGGCCCTGCTGGATGTAGTCCTGCCCGGAGCGAACGGTTTTGAACTGCTGAAACGCATCAGGGAAGACCGCTCCACCGTTCCGGTGCTGATGCTCACCGCCAAGGGCGCGGAGGCGGACAAGGTGAAGGGGCTGAAGCTGGGGGCGGACGATTATGTGGTGAAGCCCTTCAGCCTGCTGGAAGTGCTGGCCAGGATAGAGGCCGTGCTGAGGCGGTCCCCGGAAAGGCCTAGCGCCGTCAACCGCGTCATGCTGCCGGAGGGGCATCTGGATTTTGCCGCCCGCGCCCTGGTTCTGGGGGAGGAGCGGGTGGTGCTGACCACCAAGGAATTTGACCTGGCGCGCCATCTGGCGGCCAATGCCGGAAGAATCATCACCCGTGAGGAAATCCTGGCGAGGGTCTGGAAGATGGACCCCCGGCTGGTGGAAACGCGGAGCATTGACACCACGATCGCCCGCCTGCGGGAAAAAATGGGGAAAAGGAACTCCGCCGTCATCCGCACCCTGAGAGGGCGGGGATATGTTTGGGAGGACGGAGCATGAGCAGCCGTTTTTCCTTCCATTTGCTGTTGTGGTCCTGCCTGCTGATTCTGCTGGGGGTGATGGGATGGCTCAGCCATTCCATGCTGGATGCGGAGAAGCGCAGGCTGGCGGAAACGCACCAGATCCGCCTGGTGGAGCAGAGCCGCCTGGCCCTGTGGCGCATGGATTCCCTGCTGGCCTCCATGATCGCAGGGGAGAACAACCGTTCTCCCGGAGAATATTTCCAGGGGGACGCGCTGGCGGAAGTCCGCAAGGAGGAAGGTGCGATGCCGGATTTGTCCGGCTTTGCCAAGCTGTATTTCCAGATAGACCCGCGGGGAAACGTTTCCTCTCCCCAGAAGGACAGGGAACGGCTGGAATATGTCCTGCAACTGGGAAGATCCGGCTGGGGCAGCCGTGTGGTGGATGCCATGAAGAATTTGCCGAGGCCTGCCTCCATCTCCGCAGGGAATGCCGTGCAGCCGGAGACCGCCCCCCCTGCGGAAGAAGCGGTACAGGTGACTTCCGTCGCCATCATGGATGGAAGGGAGCAGCAGAAGAACGGCTTGCAGCAGGAGCTGGCAGTGGAAAGCAGGAAGGCTTTCCAGCAGGGAATGGAAGACTACAACATGCGTAAAAACCTTTCCAACAGCCAGCAGGAGTACAATGTCAGCGTCAAGGTGAAAAAGAAAGCCATGGAGCCTCCCCGGCGGGCAAAGAAGGAGATTGCGGATTCGGGACGGCTGGTCGTTTCAGGGGAGGTGAATGGCATGGAAAGTCCGGAAGGGGAGGGGGATTGCCTGGATGTGGCTGGTTCCTTGAAAAAGACCGGGAAAAAATTGGAAAGCGGGCCCGGCGATATTGCGGCTCTCTTGGATATGGGAGCCGCGGCATTGACTCTGGACGGGAAGATGGTCCAGTTTGAGGTTCATGAACAAAAGGCGAATCCGGTTCCGGTAAAGGAAAGCCTGGCGGAAATGTCCGTCACCCGCCGTGACGGGTTCGCCAAAACTCCGGAAAGTTACAGGGAGTTCTCCATTTCCTCCCTCCAGCCCAGATGGCAGCAGGGGAAGGAATGTTTCCTGACGCGCCGCATCTCGGACCACGGCCAGGTATGGGTGCAGGGAATCTGGCTGGACTGGGGCAAGTTATCCGCCTACCTGCTAGAGTCCGTAGCCGATATTTTGCCGGAGGCTACTCTGTCTCCCGCCGACGGGCGGGAGGAAAGCTATCTGACCCTGGCCGGAATTCCCGCCATGCTGAATCCGGGCAATCTTCCCTCCATGCCCGCCAATTCCCTGCGGACGGTCTGGAATTCCATGGCGATGGCGTGGTTTTGCGGGCTTCTGGCCCTGTGCGGGGTCATTGGCTTCATGATCGGCCTCATCCGCCTGAGCGAACGCCGCGCCGTATTCGTTTCCGCCGTGACGCATGAACTAAGGACGCCTCTGACTACGTTCAACATGTACACGGAAATGCTTTCTTCCGGACTGGTTCCCAAGGGCAGGGAAATGGCCTATGTGGATATCCTGAAAAATGAGGCGGGCAGGCTGACGCACCTGGTGGACAACGTATTGAGCTACGCGCGGGTGGAGAAAAATTCGGTCTCCCTCCAGCCGGAAAAAATTCCGGTGACGGACCTCGCCTCCGCCGTCATTGCCCGCATCTCCCCCCGGCTGGCCGCCGCGGGCATGGACTCCCAGCTTTACGTGGCTCCGGAGCTGCAAGCGGAGGCCGTGACTGCGGACATGACCGCCGTGGAGCAGATCGTGTACAATCTGGCGGACAACGCCGCCAAATACGCATGTTTTGACGGCAGCGTCCTGAAGGTGGAACTGGCACGGGAAAAGCGTTTTCTGGTCATCCGTGTGGAGGATGAAGGGAAAGGCATTTCCGATTCCCTGAAAGGGAAGCTGTTCCGTCCCTTTTCCAGATCTGCGGAGGAGGCTGCCGGAAAACAGCCGGGCGTGGGGCTGGGGCTGGCTTTATCCCGGGAACTGGCGAGAAGCATGGGCGGAGACTTGTGCCTGGAAGAAAGTTCCCACGGATGCCGCTTTGCCCTCAGGATTCCCCTTTCCAGGGCATGAGGGCACATGAGGGCCTGTTCCGGAAAAACAAAATTCTTTAAATCAGCCGTCATTCGGGTTTTAATCCTTTCCTCACCCTCTTTATTTTTCAAGAACCATTTCCTTTTATGAATACTCCATTCTGCCAAAGCTGCGGCATGCCTCTGGGAAGCAGGGAAGACTGCGGCACCAACCATGACGGAACCTCCAGTGAGGAATATTGCCGTTATTGCTTTCAGGACGGCGCATTTACGTCAGAATGCACCATGGAGCAGATGATTGAACATTGCGCCCGATTTGTGGAGGAATTCAACAAGGAGAATGGTTCCTCCTATACGAAAGAGGAAGCCATTGCCCAAATGACCCTGTTTTTTCCCACGCTGAAACGCTGGAAAAAACAATAGCACGTCTTTTCGTTCCATCCCTTATTCACAGGGAAGGGCCTGTCCTTTCCTCCCTTGTTCGCTGGCCGCCTTCTCCCTGCGGTACAGGATGTCCTGGAATGTTTAAAACCCCAGGAAGGCGGACGCATATTGTTTAAAGTACCCTTTTTCCTTGTCCGCTTTCGGCTCCCCTGCTGGCCGGAGGCCCGGTTCATAACATGATCCGGGGCTTGTCTTCCTCCGGTTTGCCAGCCTTGCTCAAAACAGCCCCATGGGGAGAACCTTTCAGGGTTTCAGGGGTGGATTATCTCCTCTGCGGTCCATGGGAGCCTCCGGGGCCTGAAGGCCGTGGTGAGGGAGACGGACGGGAGGGCGCAGCCGCAGGAGGCGAAGACGGCCTGCTGGGCGCGCTGGCGGACGGCGGCGGGGAAGAAGGCCTGGAAACGGATGGAGGGCTGCTGGGACGGTTCATGCCCGAATGACCCGGACGGGAGGCGGATGGCCTGGAGGAGGGCGTGGATGGACGGCTGGGACGCCCGAAGTCCGGCCTGGAGGGCCGGTTCCCCTCCGGACGGCTGATGCCCGGACGATGCGTGCTCCCGGAATTGCCGGAGCCGGGGCGGTGGGGATTGTTGACGGACGGGCGGGAGGGCTGTCCCGGCTTTCCGAAGTCCGGCCTGCCGTGGCTGCCGCCGGGCTGGCCTATTCCCGGCCGGTTATGGCTGTCGCCCGGATTACTTACGGGCGGACGGTGGGAATTGCCGGGTTTTCCGAAGTCCGGGCGGTGGTTGGGCCTGCCGGGCTGCGGAACCGGCCTGTTGTTGCCCGGGCGGTGGTCCGGACGGAAATGATCCGGCCTGTACTGGGGCTTCATCGGCGGACGCGCCATGGGGCGGCAGTAATGGGGCCGGATGTAGTGCCCGCGGTAATAGGGGGCCGGTCCCCACGTGGGGATGTAGTAATTCGGGCGGATCAGGCTGATGGAATAAATGGGGCTGCCGAACGTGTCATAGGCATAGATGGGCCTGCCTCCGTAATATCCGTAAATGGGATAGCCGGAGTTGTCATACATGTAGGACATGCCGGAGCCGCCGCTGCTGTAGGAGCCTGATACGCTGAAACTGTCATAATAAGGATCATAGCAACTGGACAGGGCGCATCCGAGGGCGGCTGCCAGCAGCGAGTTTTTTAAAATAACGTATGCTTTCATGATGTTGAAACGGGGTGGGTTGTTTTTTCCCTTTGCTTGAAAAGCGGCGGGATAAAAGTACATTTGTTTAAAATTATTTTGCTTGGAAACGGGCTTCCTATTGTCTTAGACTGCAAAAACGTTCTACGTGATGGGAATTCTCTTTCAAGATAAAAAAATCGGCCTGGCCCTGTTGTGTGATAATGCCCCGTATACGCTGGCCATGACGCTGGCGTCCTATGAGAGGTCCGGGCTGCTGAATTATTTTGACGAGGCCTGCGTCGTTTTTCCGGAAAGCGCTGGCAAAGTATGTGAAACGGCGCTTTCTTACGGACTTTCCGCGGAGTCTTCTCCGGCGGAGGGCGGCTTCATAGGGGCGCTCCATACGGCGGTCAACGCGCTGGATACGGATTACGTGCTGCTGGCTGAGGATGACTGCATGATCTGGGAGCACCTGCGCGGGGAAACTCTGGAAAACCAGTTGAAACGAGCGGTGGAGCTGCTGATTTCCGGCCAGGCGGACATGGTGCGCCTGCGTCATGCCTGGCGCGGCTGCACGCGCTACAAGGCCGCCTATACGTATTCCTACTTTTATCCCGTGGAGCAGCTGGCCACCATGTGGGTGCATGCGGAAGGCCTGTCGGAAGCACCGGACTGGATCAAGAGCATCCGGCGCTTCTTCCATCCTTTCCGCTCCAAGCGTTCCATCGGCCGATGCGTTTATGTGGAACAAAATCCCCATCTGCGCTTTCCCGAATACATTACCAAGATTGATGAAGGCTACATCATTGACAGTGAGGTTTTCCAATGGACCAACCAGCCCACCCTCATCGCCCGCTCCAGAATCAGGCAGATTCTGACCGGGCTGGCGCAGGCTCCCGGCACCATCGGAAAACTGCCGCAGGACTTTGAAACCGCCGTCAACAACCCGCGGTGGAGGGACGCCCACATGAACATAGGCGTCATCAGGGGAATTTTCACTTAAAGGCGCATGGCGGAAAGAGGAAAGGCGGTGCGGTATGAATGCACCAGGTGCGGCGCATGCTGCCGCTGGGCCGGAGACGTGTGCATTGAGGAGGATGAAGTCCGGGAAATCTCCCGTTTCCTCCACATGGACGAACAGGCCTTCATTGACGAATGCTGCCGCCTGAGGGCCAACCGGCGCGGATTGTCAATCCGGGATGCGGAGGACGGCGCCTGCATGATGCTGGCGGAAGGCGGCTGCCGGATCAATCCCGTCAAACCGCGCCAGTGCCGGGACTTCCCCAACAAATGGAACTTCCCCGGCTGGCGGGACTTGTGCCGTGCCAGGGAAGTGGAAAAGGAATAAAAGCCTCCGGCGCTTTTTCAGGATTGTTTACAGGAACTGCGCCAGATCCCGTTCAAAGCCGGGATAGGAGGTATTGATGCATTCCGCATCCGCCAGCACGGTATCTCCCTGTGCGCTGAATCCGGCCACCAGGAAGCTCATGGCGATGCGGTGGTCTCCGTAGCTGGGCAATTCCGCGCCTTTCAGGGGAGCGCCTCCGTGAACGACCATGCCGTCGTCAAATTCCTCCACGTCCACCCCCATGAGCCGGAGATTGGCCGCCGTGGTGGCGATGCGGTCCGTTTCCTTGACGCGCAGTTCGCGGGCGTTGCGGACGATGAAGTCTCCCTGGCCCAGGGCTCCGGCCACGGCCAGGATGGGGATTTCATCAATCAGGTTGGGGATTTCTTCCGGAAGCAGGCTGGTGCCGTGCAGGGAATCCGAACCGTACACGGTAATATCCCCGTACGGTTCGCCCGCATCCTCCGGAGAAGTGGTCACAATGTCCATCCGCACCCCCATCCGTTTCAGTGCGCTGATGACGGCGTTCCGCGTGTTGTTCAGGCCCACCTGGCGCAGCGTCAGGCGGGAGCCGGGACGGCTGGCGGCGGCCACCATCCAGAAGGCGGCGGAAGAGATGTCTGCGGGAACCGTCAGGTCATGGGCGGCGGGGAGCGCCGGACCCTGGGTACTGACGGTGAGGCCGTCTACCGTGCAGGGCACGCTGAAATGGCGGAACAGGCGCTCCGTGTGGTCGCGGGTGACGGCGGGCTGATGCACGGTGGTGGCCCCGTCGGCAAACATGGCGGCCAGCAGGATGGCGCTCTTCACCTGGGCGCTCGCCATGGGAAGCGTGTAGGAAATGGGGCGCACCCGGCCGCCGTGGATAAACAGCGGAGCGCAGCCCGGCTTGGCGCCGCGGGCTTCAATCCGCGCGCCCATCTGTTCCAGAGGCTGCACGATGCGGCCCATGGGGCGGGAACTCAGGGAGGCGTCCCCGAACATTTCCGAATCAAAGGGGCAGGCAGCCAGCATGCCGGCCAGCAGCCTCATGCCCGTGCCGGAATTGCCGCAGTCGATGGTCCGTTCCGGAGCCGCGGGCTTCATGGCGACGCCCGTTATGCGGAAGCGGACGGGGCCATATCCCTCCCGTTCTTCCAGCACTTCCACCTTGGCCCCCAACTGCTCCATGGCGCGCAGGGTATTCAGGCAGTCTTCACTGCACAGGAAATTATCCACTTCCGTCACTCCCTTCGCCAAGCCGCCCAGGATGGCGGCGCGGTGGGAAATGCTTTTGTCTCCGGGTACGGTCAGTACCCCTTGCAGGGAAGAAATGGAATGGGAGCGAAGGTTCATGGACGTCCGGAAGAACTACCCTGTATTGGCCGCTGAATCAAGCCAATTACGAGACGGGCGGGAGGGGAGAGGATAGCGCCGGGACTCCGGGAAGGCGCTGGGCGGCGGTCCAGAATGGGGTTGATTTTCCGGAACGGTGACGTATATTAAGGCGCGTTATCGGCTGCATCCGCCTGAAAGGAAGGAGAGAGCTTTTCAGGATCAATGGATCAAGCTGGTTTTCATAGGTAGTAAGTTGGAGCGGCCACGGGAGTGATCCTGTGGCCGCTTTACTTTGTTTCAAAGGATTATTCGATATTGACATTCAATGCAGTATGGAATAAAAAAGGTTGATGAGTTTTATTGTCCGGACTGTCTTTCTCTGTACCGCGCTGAACGTCGTGGCCGCCTGTTCCCAGCGCCAATCCGTGCAGCCCGTTGCGGAAGCGGCCGTACATGTCAGCATCGGTGCCCTTGTGTACGACGTCACGTTGAAAGATGACGGAGTGGAGGTGGAGAGAAGGCCGTTCGCCTTATATGCGAATGCGCTGGGGAAGCAGTACCCTGTTAAAAAGGTATTTCTGAAAGGCGACGCCTACAAGGTGGAATCCCTGGCCAAAATCCTCTTAAAGGAAGGATGGACTAAAGTCGCCTCTCTTCAGCCGGAAGAGGCGGCCGTTTTTCTGCATGCCCCAGGAGAAAAGAAATTTCATCCGGTACCTGCCGCAAGCGGCAATACCGCCGTCTGCAAGGCACTTAACAAAGCGTGCTATGAGGCGTGCCTGAAGGAGCCCGGGATCTCCTAAGCCCGGATGAGAACAGGCAAGGGAACAAAAATGCCCTCCGTCCTGCTTTGGGCTTTACCGCGCGCCGCTGAAAGCGTATGTAGTCCGTGCCGATCAGGTTCGGGTGGTCGCTGTTCCGGTCTTCGGACCGGGGTAGAGGAAAGTCCGGACATCACAAGGCAGCGTGTCCCGTGAAAGCGGGAGACGGGAACCTCCCAAGGGTTCCCGGACGGAAAGTGCCACAGAAAACAAACCGCCCGGACGGGGTTCATCCCCGTTCAGGCAAGGGTGAAAAGGGGAGGTAAGAGCTCACCGCTCCGAGGGCGACCAAGGAGGCATGGTAAACCCCGCGCGATGCAAGACAAACAGGGGAAGGGTTGCCTGCCCGCCGGATCCCCGGGTATTAGTCGCACCCGTTCCGTAAGACGAACGGGCGCGCGGAATGCTTCACCGCAGTCCGCGTGAGAAAAATGGCCACACAGCCGGCCCTGCGCCGGCGGACAAAATCTGGCTTACAGAACCTGATCGGCATCTGTCTTTTTTGCCCTGTGGCTTTCCGCCGCCTTTTCCGGGAAGGGAAACCTCCGGGAAATTGTCCGGTTCCGGGGGCTCTTTGGGGTTGCATGGACGTCTCAAATGTGTAGAATCCGTCACCTAATTGCCACCCACTATGGAGAAGCTTGTTGTACACGGAGGTTTTACGCTGAGGGGAGCCGTCAATATCAGCGGGTCCAAAAATGCGTCCCTGCCCATTCTGGCCGCATCCCTGCTGACGGATGAGCCTGTGGTGGTGCGCCGTGTGCCGGATGTCTCCGATACCAATTTCATGGTTCAGATCATGGGCCAGCTGGGCGCCTCCGTGGAGAGGTCCAGCGGCAACGTGCGCGTGGAGGCCAGGAACCTGCATTCCGAAGCCGCTTATGAACAGGTGCGCAAGATGCGCGCCTCCATCTGCCTGATGGGCCCCCTGATGGCCCGCATGCAGCGGTGCGTGATTCCGCTGCCGGGCGGCTGCGTCATCGGTGACCGTCCCGTGGACCTGCACATCCGGGCCATTCAGGCTCTGGGCGCCCAGGTGCAGATTGAACGCGGCAACCTGGTTATCGAAGCGCCCCGGGGGTTGAAGGGAGCCACCATAGATTTGAGGGGCGATCACGGCCCCACCGTTCTGGGAACGGACAACCTGATGATGGCCGCCGTGCTGGCGGAAGGAACCACCGTCATTGAATCCGCCGCCTCCGAGCCGGAAGTGGTGGACCTGGCGAACTTCCTGATCAAGATGGGCGCCCATATCCAGGGCGCCGGAACGCGCCGGATCGTCATTGAAGGGGTTGAAAAACTCCGCGGCTGCAACCATACCGTCATTCCGGACCGCATTGAGGCCGGCACCTTCATGGTGGCCGCGGCCATGATGGGGGACGGCGTAACCCTGCGGCGCGTCTGTGAGGAGCACATGACCGTGGTGACGGACCTGCTCCGGAAATGCGGCCACCATGTGGAATTCAACGAACGGGGGGACACGGTCACCATCATTGCCGGGAATACGCCCAAATGCGGGGAAATCAAGACGGCCCCCTATCCCGGCTATCCCACGGATATGCAGGCCCAGATGACGGCCCTCTTTGCCACCACGCCGGGCATCTCCGTGGTGAAGGATACCATTTTTCCGCAGCGCTTCATGCACTGCTCCGAGCTCAAGCGCATGGGCGCGGATATCAAGGTGGACAACGGCACCGCCGTCATCTCCGGCGTGGAAAGCCTGAGCGGCGCGCCCGTCATGGCGTCTGATCTGCGCGCATCCGCCGCGCTGGTGCTGGCCGCCCTGAAGGCGGAAGGCACCACGGAAATCCACCGCCTGTACCACATTGACCGGGGCTATGAAATGATTGACGAAAAGCTCCTGGCGATCGGAGCCGCGGTGGAAAGACAGCCGGATGACGACAATTAACGCCGTTTTTGGGTCCTGATTTGCCGGTGTACCGCATTTTTTCTTTACTGTCAGGGCTCCATATGCTATTCACCGAAGTCCTATGAACAAGGCTCAACTGATCGAATTGATTCAAAACAAGCTGGGTGCCGATACGACCAAGAAGCACGCTGAAGAAGCTCTGGCCGCTGTGCTGGAATCCATCAAGGAAGGCGTGCAGGAATCCGGCAAGGTGCAGATCATCGGCTTTGGTACGTTTGCTACCAAGACCCGTGAAGCCCGTACCGGCCGCAACCCGAAGACCGGCAAGGCGATCAACATTCCCGCCTCCAAGACGGTTGCTTTCAAGGCCTCTTCCGCCCTGAAGGACTAAGACGGCAGCTGCTTCCCAAAAGAGCACTTTTCTTTCAGCACCCCGTCCTCTGCGGACTGGGGTGTTTTTTTATGTCCCGCTGCGGAAGTCCACGGCTTGACCGGATGGACGCCGCCGTCTAGAATGCCGCCATGTCCAGCAGTTTTGGTCAGGTGTTCAGAATCTCCACCTGGGGTGAATCCCATGGAGCCGGGGTAGGCGTGGTGATTGACGGCTGTCCGTCCCTCGTCCCGGTGACGGAAGAAGCCATTCAGCGGGAGCTGGACCGGCGCAGGCCGGGGCAGAGCGACATCGTGACGCCCCGCAAGGAGGAAGACCGCGCGGAAATACTCTCCGGCGTGCTGGACGGCAAAACCCTGGGAACGCCCATCGCCGTCAGCGTGCGGAACAAGGACCACCGTTCCTCCGCCTATGATGAAATGGCCCATACGTACCGCCCCTCCCATGCAGACTACACGTACGACGCCAAATATGGCATCCGCGCCTGGGCGGGCGGGGGCAGGGCCTCCGCGCGGGAAACCATCGGCCGCGTGGCCGCCGGGGCCGTGGCCAGGGCCGTGCTGAAGCAGGCCTTTCCCGGCATGGAGATCATAGCCTGGGTGGACCAGGTGCATCATGTGAAAGCCTCCGTGGACTGGGAGGCCGTCACGGCCTCCGTCATTGAAAGCAACATCGTCCGCACGGCGGATCCCTCCGCGGCGGAAGCCATGATCGCCGCCATCAAGGAGGCGCGGGACGCCGGCAACTCCCTGGGCGGCGTGGTCAAATGCGTGGTGCGCGGCTGCCCTCCCGGACTGGGGGACCCTGTTTTTGACAAGCTGGACGCCACGCTTGCCCACGCCATGATGAGCATTCCCGCCACCAAGGCCTTTGCCGTGGGCTCCGGCTTTGAAGCGGCGGACATGACCGGACTGGAACACAACGACCCTTTTTACATGCGGGACGGCCATGTGCACACCGTCACCAACCACTCCGGCGGCATCCAGGGCGGCATCTCCAACGGAGAAGACATCCTGATGCGCATCGGCTTCAAGCCCACCGCCACCCTGATGATTGACCAGCAGACGGTCAACCAGGCAGGGGAGGACGCCCGGCTCAAGGGCAGGGGACGGCATGACGCCTGCGTGCTGCCGCGCGCCGTGCCCATTGTGGAAGCCATGGCCTGGCTCTGCCTGTGCGACCACTATCTGCGCCAGCGCTGCCAGCGGGCGTTGTAACGCGGCTTCTTTCCCGTCATTCATGGACTCCTCCCTCACATTCTACCTGGTTCTGGGCGCGCTGCTGGTCGGCTTCATCGTGCTCGGCATGCTGAAGGGGATGATCAAGATGCTCCTGTTCGGCGCGGCGGTGCTCTCCGCCGTGGCGGCTTACTTCTGGCTGTCCAAATACGGCTTTACCTACCTCTCCTTCATCACCAGCGACCCGCGGGAATGGATGGTCACCGTGCTGTCCGTCGGGGGGGCGGCGGCGGTCTTCTTCATCTTCATGCACGGCCTCTTCTGGTTCAGTGACGTCTTCTCCTGGGGGAGGCGCATGGGCTTCGGCGGGGCCAAGGGCATCGTCACCACCATCCTGATGGCGGCGGTTGTCTGCTGGGTGGGCGTCATGTGCATCTTCTACTACGGCTCCATGGCGGAAATGACCCGCGCCCGCGAACTGGCCCTGTACCACATGGATCCCAGCCGCACCATCTCCCTGCCCGCCATTTACTCCGTCAAGAAGTCCATCACGGACAATCCCCACCTGAACTGGCTGGTGAAAATCTCCCCGGAACACGACCCGGAACGCCTCTCCCTGGCAAAAATGATTGCCTACCTGGTGACGCTCAGCCCTGAGCTCTCCGACCAGCGCCGCACCCAGCTGGATTGCTACATGCCCCGCTCCCGCATCACCAGCCGCGTGCTGAGCCTGAAAAGCCTGAGCGAAGACCCCGCCATCCGCCTGCTGGTGGAGAAGGGGGACATGCAGGGCCTTTATAACGACGTCAAGCTCACCCGCTTCCTGGAAGACCAGGACGTGCGCACCGTGCTGTCCCAGCTGGATGTGGACCGCGTCCTTGGCTTTGTCACGGAAATCCGCCAGACGGCCCCCTCCGGGAATGAATACATTCCCGAAGCCACGCCGATTGAGGAATAAAGCGGGGATTCTTTTCTTCCCTGAATTGTTTTCATTCCTATTATCCTCTTTCCAAAGGTTTTCCCGCTGGGTAGTATTGGATATATTCAAGATTGATTTGGCATGGACAAAGAAAAATTGAAGGGGGAATTGGAAAAATGGGAACGAGAGATCGCTCTTGATCCTGAAAATTTCACGGCTTATGTGAAGAAAGGGAATGTCCTGGATGACCTGGGACGCAGCGAGGAAGCGCTGGACAGCTACAACAGGGCTCTGGAAATCAACCCTGCTTACGATAAAGCCTATTGCAACAGGGGCATTGTATTGAAAAAATTAGAAAGGAAGGAGGAAGCTTTATCCAGTTACGATAAAGCGTTGGAAATCAACCCAGGAAATGATGCAACCCATTACAACAGAGGACATATTCTGGACGATCTCGGGAGGAAGGAGGAGGCGTTGCAGAGCTATGACAAAGCGCTGGAAATTAATCCTGGGGACCATGCGGCCTACTACAATAAAGGAAATATCCTGAACGATCTCGGCCGGAAGAAGGAAGCGTTGGACAGCTATAACAAGGCTCTGGAAATCAGACCTGATTATGATAAGGCTTATTGCAACAGGGGCATTATCCTGAAAAGTTTAGGACAAAAGGAAGAGGCCCTTGCCAGCTACAACAAGGCGCTGGAGATCAATCCCGGTTACGATGCGGCCCATTATAACAAGGGAAATGTCCTGGATGACCTGGGAAGAAAGGAGGAAGCTCTGGCCAGCTATAGTAAGGCATTGGAAATCAATCCTGGTTATGGGGCGGCCTGTTACAACATGGGAAATGTCATGGATGACCTGGGACGGAAGGAGGAAGCTCTGGCCTGTTATAACAAGGCGCTGGAAATCAACCCTCATCATGATGCAGCCCTGAACAATAAAGGGCTTTTATTATCCAATCTCGGCAAAAAGGAAGAGGCATTGGCTTGTTATATTCAAGCCATTCAAATCAATGCCGGTAATGAAATAGCCAAACGAAACCGGAGGTCGTTAGTGGGAAGCAAGGAATTCTGGGATGGCCTGTCAGAAAATAGTCAGGTGGATTTATGGAGTGGAGACGAAGATTTCAATGTCCTGGCAAGCAGGGAAAAACTGGGTGGATGCTCCGGCAAAGATTTATCCTGTATTCACCGTCTGTGGGTGGAACAATATAGGCTTCTTTATTTGCTTAGCGCTGACCTTGAGCAGGTAGGGCATTACACTTCCTCTATGGTTTTTGAAACCTTGCTCCAAAAGCAGACGGAAACGGACGGTCACGCAAATCCCCTGTCGTTATGCAGCCTGGCTGCGGCTAATGATCCTACGGAAGGCACCGTTTTTCAGGCATTTCTGAAACAGGATTGTCTGCCTTCCCAGAGAATTCAGAGCCATCTTGCCGTATTGCAGGCTTCCTTTTCTTCTGCCATTGATTCCTTGAACCAGTTCCGCCTTTACGGAAAAAACAAGGGAGAGGAAGGAACCGGGCTGTGCTTGGTATTTAACCGATCCTTTTTTGCCAAGCCGGGAGAAACGTCCATGATTGCCGTCCAGAAAGAAGAGGACGACTCCTCCTCCGGAAAAGAGACTGACATGCGCCGCAAGCTCCCTCTTTACTGGGTATTGTATTATGATTGCTCTTCCGGTCGGGTGCATTATACCCCTGCATGTTCTGAATACTCGTTAAACAGGGATTTTAATGTTTGCGAAGACGCATTGAAAGAGTCTGAAAGAAAGAAATTGCAGGAGATAGGCAAATCATTGAAGAATATTCGGATGCTTTTTGAGTGTATCAGCGAAAAGGCTCAAAAAGCTGCCCTGGAGATGCTCATTTACCTGAGGCATCTGGTGAAGGATGCCGCCTTCAAGGATGAAAAGGAATTGAGGATTCTTTCTTTGCATCCTTATAATGACCAGAGTTCCCCTCTCAAGGTACTGGAGGGAAAAAACTGCCTGTCGGTCGGCTATTTACCGGTTATTCATGAGGGGGAGGAATATCTGGAGAAGGTGATTGCCGGGCCCAAATTGAAGGATTTTGCCAACCTGGTGGATGTGGCCAAATTCAGGCTTCATCGGTTGGGCGGAAAGAAGAAAGTGGAGTTTTGCCAGTCGCGGGCGCCTTTGAGTTGATTCGGAAGGGGAGGGATAGGAATTTGTAACTTTTTATCTGAGGCGGTAAGATAATGAGGAAAGAAGGGTATTTTAATTTTGAAAGCCTTCGCCTTGCTTCGGAGGGAGCAAGTTGATAAGGGGGCCGGAGTCCCTTATTCCCAGGAGCGGCAAATGGTTTTACTGGGGACCTGTTTTTCAGGAAAAAAGAGCGCCTCTCCCAGCCCTGATGCCGGAAGAAGCGTTTTTTAAAGGAGTGTCCGATTTGAAGATGAGGCGTTTTACACACCTTAAAAATAAAAAAGGAAGAAACGTCAGGAAAGTTTTTCCGCGAGGGCATCTACCCATTCCGGGAAGGTGTCGTCATAATCCCCACCGGACAGGGCTACCGGCAGCAGCCTTTGCGCCTTCAAACGTTCCAGGAAGGCATCGAAGTCCTTGCCTGCCTGGCAGAAGTTTTCATAAAATTCATCCCCAAGGGCGAAGACGGCATAGTTGACTGTGGAAAGGTCTTCCGAGGAGTCCTTCAATGCCTGGTACAGCGCCTCTGCATTGGAGGGAGGTTCTCCGTCTCCCCACGTGCTGGTGACGACCAGCAGCGTTCCCGCATTTTTCAACTGTTCCACCGTCATATCCTCCATATCAACCACTGTTGCCTGATGGCCGAGCTTTGTCAGTTTTTCCCGGGCCTCCCGGGCCAGGCTTTCTGAATTTCCTGTTTCCGTTCCGTAGATAATGGTGATTTCCATGTGTGCTGGTTGTTGTTACGACACCAGAAGTTAGATCAAACTAACTAATCAGGCAAGCCAAAACAGGATGCGTCTGGTCAAATTTTCCCTCCTTCTGCGGGCTTTCCGGACGTCAGTTTTTTCAGTCCGTTCATGTTCCATGGATTAAATCCTTCCAGAGAAAGGAAAGTAATCATGAGAAAAGATCTGAAGCCGGAGACGAGCAAGCCGCAGGGCAGCAAACGGAGCGGCATGCTTGCAGGGAAATTATTCTACCCCGGATTCCTCCCGGCGGATCGTCAATGTGTGCGGGTGCTGGGGAAGGGTAAAGCACCAGCCGAAGAGGCGCACAAAGCGGTAGTAAAGCCCCTTGCGGCTGGCGTGCTGGCTGGTCATGAGGTCATAGAAGGCCAGGTCAATCTGGTTTCTGGCGATGGGCGCGCCATTCATTTTAGCGTGCAGCATGGCGTCGTGAAACAGGGAAGGGAGCAGCATGTCCGGCGGGGTGGTTCCCCAGGTGACGCCGTCCCAGCCGTAGCCGGGAGAGATGGTGAATGTACCGCCCTCCGCTTTCAGGCGGATGGTGGGGTCATACACGCTGACGGCGGTCCAGTGGCCGAAGTCCGCCTTTTTCCTACCGCTGGTCCAGCTGATGGCGTTTTTAGTGATGTAGAAGGGTTTGTCTTCGTAGAGGGTTCCTTCATACCATCCGGCCACGGCTTCCGGAGCCTTGACGGGGACGGAGCACGATTCCAGCGCCACGGCCATGCACGCCACTGTTAATAACAGGTAAATATCATGTGAATAAAAAGGAGAGGGCATAGGAGGGCAGGGAGTGTTGCGAACGATTGTTTTTATTGGATTTCCAGCACGATGATTTCCGGAGGGCAGCAGAAGCGGAGAGGAAGAACGCTGCATCCCAGCCCGCGGGTGATGAGGAAGGGAGTGCCGTTCAACTGGGACCAGGGATAGGAGAATTTGGCCTTCTCCCGGGAGATGTTCGCCAGAGGCTTGCCGCCGGGCAGGCAGATCTGTCCGCCGTGGGTATGGGCGCTGATGACGGCGTCCGCCGTGCCGGGAGCCAGCAGGGGAAAGATGTCCGGCACGTGGGAGAGCAGGATGTGGGGGATGTCCGGGGAGAAGCGCAGCGGCAGTTCCTCCGGCCTGATTCTCAGGTGGTAGTCGTCCCGAACGGAGGAAAGCTGGAGATCCCTGCCGCCGGGGAGGTGCAGCAGCAGGGAGTCGTTCCACATGGGCAGGATGCCCAGCTCTGAAAACATGTTACGCCACAGGTCCCAGCCGTAGTACTGGTCATGGTTGCCCTGCACGGCGAAGACGCCCAGGGGGGCCTTCAGCATCTTGAAGTATTCCCGGGCCGTTTCCGGACTCATGCTGCTCTCCCGGGTGTGGCCGTTGGCGTAGTCCCCCAGCAGAAAGATCATGTCCGGCTGAGCCTCCATGATTTTTTCCATGTACCGGCGCGCCTGGTCGCCGCCGTTCGGGCGCAGGTGGAAGTCTCCGGCAATCACGATCCGGAGCGGGGAGCCTCCTTTTTCCTTCCATTGCGGCACTTCCAGCGCGGTTGTGACGGTTTCCACGCGCCTGGGTTCCACCTGCCACGCCCACATGAATAAGGAAAAGCCGATCATCAGTATTGAGACAGAGATGATTGCAAGTTTGTTGAGAAGGGGATGACGCGGGCGTGACTTCATGCGGGGCGGGCTCCGGACTGATGATGAAGCATTTCGCCCGGTTTTCAATCATTCGTGTTTGCCAATCGGGATTTTGCTGGTATGATCCGTCCCGCTCAAGGTGGGGCTGTCCGATGACTGCAGGCCCATCTTCATATTAACATCCTAATACCATGCAGTTTACACACGAAATCGAACAAATGTGTTGCGTCAAGAAAGGCTGCAACCATGGTCCGGCCCCCATCCCGCAGGAAGGCAACTGGACGCAATCCAAGGAGATCACGGATATTTCCGGCCTGACCCACGGCGTGGGCTGGTGCGCTCCCCAGCAGGGCACCTGCAAGCTGACGCTGAACGTCAAGAACGGCATCGTTGAAGAAGCCCTTGTGGAAACCAGCGGTTGCTCCGGCATGACCCACTCCGCCGCCATGGCCGCGGAAATCCTGCCCGGCAAGACCGTGCTGGAAGCGATGAACACGGACCTCGTGTGCGACGCCATCAACACCGCCATGCGCGAACTGTTCCTGCAGATCGTTTACGGCCGCACCCAGAGCGCTTTCTCCGAAGGCGGCCTGCCCATCGGCGCCGGTCTTGAAGACCTCGGCAAGGGCCTCCGCTCCCAGATCGGCACCCTGTACGGCACCCGCGCCAAGGGCCCCCGCTATCTGGAAATGGCCGAAGGCTACATCACCAAGCTGGCTCTGGACGAAGACGGCGAAATCATCGGTTATGAGTTTGTGCGCATGGGCCCGATGATGGAAATGATCAAGAAGGGCGTGGACGCCAACGAAGCCGTCGCCAAGTGCACGGGCAACTACGGTCGTTTCGACGAGGCCGCCAAGTACATCGATCCTCGTCACGAATGAGATTGAATTAAAAAGAGTATATCAACTTCAAGCACTATTACCATCATGCCTCTTTTCGAATCTTACGACCGCCGCATCAAGCAGATCAATGAAGCCCTGGCCAAATACGGCATCGGCTCCATTGAAGAAGCGGAACAACTCTGCCTTTCCAAGGGCATCAACGTTCGCGAAATCGTGAACGGCATCCAGCCCATCGCGTTTGAAAACGCCGGCTGGGCCTACGTGGTGGGCGCCGCCATCGCCATCAAGAAGGGCTGCACGAAGGCTGCGGACGCCGCCGAAGCCATTGGTGAAGGCCTCCAGTCCTTCTGCATTCCCGGTTCCGTTGCGGACGACCGCAAGGTGGGCCTGGGCCACGGCAACCTGGCCGCCATGCTCCTGCGCGATGAAACGGAATGCTTCTGCTTCCTGGCCGGCCATGAATCCTTTGCCGCTGCTGAAGGCGCCATCGGCATTGCCAAATCCGCCAACCGCGTCCGTAAGCAGGACCTGCGCGTCTGCCTGAACGGCCTCGGCAAGGATGCCGCGTACATCATCTCCCGCATCAACGGCTTCACGTACGTGCAGACCAAGTTCGACTATGCCACGGGCAAGCTGAACATCGTCCAGGAGAAGGCTTTCTCCAAGGGCCCGAAGGCCGCCGTGCGCGTGTACGGCTGCGACGACGTGCGCGAAGGCGTGGCCGTCATGTGGAATGAAGGCGTGGACGTCTCCATCACCGGTAACTCCACCAACCCCACCCGCTTCCAGCATCCGGTGGCCGGCACCTACAAGAAGGAATGCAACGAGAAGGGCAAGAAGTACTTCTCCGTGGCTTCCGGCGGCGGTACGGGCCGCACCCTGCACCCGGACAACATGGCTGCCGGTCCCGCCTCCTACGGCATGACCGATACCATGGGCCGCATGCACTCGGACGCCCAGTTCGCCGGCTCCTCCTCCGTGCCCGCCCACGTGGAAATGATGGGCCTTATCGGCATGGGCAACAACCCGATGGTCGGCGCTTCCGTAGCGGTGGCCGTGGCTGTTGAAGAAGCCGCCCGGCAGAACGCCTGAGAACGCTGTTAAAATTCACAGAGCCGCTTTCCCGATGAATGGGGAAGCGGCTCTTTTTTATGGTTGAAAGGAAAAGGCGAAAAGCAAAACCGAAACTGTTCCGGAAGCTTCCCTTTTTATTCATATCAGCTCCCGATGCGGAACCTTCCGTCCCGGTCCGTGCGGGGAGGCAGGCCGCGAGAAGGCGCGGATCTTCTGGAAACAACCGTCGGTCTGGCCGCGGCTGGCGTGACAACGCGGATTTCCGGGCGGCCGGAAGCTGCGGGAGCGGCAGATTTCCCGGGTTCTGCACCGTGAACGGGGGCGGGAGCAGGAACGGCACCGACAATCAGTTTTTGCTGTTCATGGGCCTTGTAGGCGCGTTGCAGGGTAAAGTCCCTACGTTCTCCGGGTTTCAGGGAATAATCCGCCTTCTTGCTCTCCCCAGCCTTTTGGGCCAGAGGCTCCACACGCTGCTGCAACTGCGCGGCGGCGTCCAGCTTCCCGGCCACCCATTCCGGATTCCATTCCGGCGTGGAAGCTTTCAGGGACTGAAGTAGCTCCGCGGCTTTTTTGCCGCTTTCCAGGGCTGCCTTGTAATCGCCTTCCTTCTCCAGGCGCGCGGCGCGCGTCAGGGAAAGGTTGGCTTCGTAAAATGTGTCTCCGGGACCGCCCAGGGCCGTTGTTGCCGCCAGGAGCATGCAGAGCAGGGAGCAGGGTAGAAGATGCCTTTTCATGATTGTTGGCACTATAACATGCACGGCTGTTTTGGAAAGGCCTTTCTTCCGGCATGTCCGCATGGAGCAGGGGAGGGACGCTACGTAGAGGTTCCGGAAAGGAAGCGGGCGGCCTTCTTCTTTTTTTACGAAGGAAGTCTATCAAATTTGCGGCTAGGCATTTGAAAAACCTCCTGCGAGGTACGATCAGGCTTCCTGATCCAATCGTATCCATGGCATCAAAGTGTTTTGAGGTGCCGATGTGCATGAATTTTTTCACACAGTAATTCCCAGCGATCAATTTTTTACTATTGATCACGTTTTGAATGATACAGTGCTCTCTAATAGCGTGCCCGCAAATGCATGTACCTTCTTCCTCCTGCAAAAATGTTTCCACGTGTTCCCCCAATTCCCGCAACGCGGACGGAAACCGCTTGGATTCGGACTTAGCTACCAGCTCTGAGCAGAATTGATCCATAGATGAATTATTCATGATTTTATTTTCTATTCATGAGACGTGCGTGAAATGCACCCTCACTATTCAGGGAAATTTTCAAAATGTATTTCCCTTCCATATATTTCCCTCCCGTCTCTTTCAGCAGGTGTGGGTTTCTTCCTTATTCCAAGGGCATATCTTCCATTTCCGTATCCGGCACAACTTGACGGAAAGGCCGGAGTGCCGTATGCTGGTTGAGACCTGTATATGACCCGGAACGAGCCATCATCCCTCCCAGCGCCGCAGATGGAGGAAGATCCCAGATACCTGACGGAACAGATTGTGACGTATCTGGGCAACAAGCGTTCCCTGCTTCACTTCCTGGGTACGGGACTGGAACAGGTGAAAAGCCGCCTGGGGAAGGACAGGCTGAAGGCCGGGGACCTGTTTTCCGGTAGCGGCATTGTAGCCCGTTTCCTGAAAAAGCATTCGGAAGAGTTGATTGTCAATGATCTGGAAGAGTATAGCCGCATCGTTAACACCTGCTACCTGAGCAATCCGGAGGAAGTGGAGAATCTGGAGCTGGAGAGGCATTACAGGCGCCTGCTGCGGTATATGGAGGAGCACGAGTCCCCGGGGTTCATCACGGAGTTGTACGCGCCCAAAAATCCAGACAGCATCACGCCGGAAGACCGCGTTTTTTATACGCGCCGCAATGCCGTGTACCTGGATACGGCCCGGCAGACCATCAACCTGCTTCCGGAAGAGGTAAGGCCCTATTTCATCGCCCCCCTTCTGGCGGAGGCTTCCGTGCATACGAACACATCCGGCGTGTTCAAGGGATTTTACAAGGACAGGCACGGCGTCGGCAAGTTCGGCGGAACGGCCGGCAACGCTCTTTCCCGCATCCTGGGGGATATTTCACTGCCGTTCCCCGTGTTTTCCCGGTTTAACTGCCGGTTTTCCATCCACTGCCGTGACGCCAATGAACTGGCCGCGGAATTGCCGGAGATGGATGTGGTGTACCTGGACCCTCCCTACAATCAGCATCCGTACGGTTCCAACTATTTCATGCTGAACCTGCTGTCCTCCTATGAGAAGCCGGCGGAAACCAGCCGTGTTTCCGGCATTCCCGCGGATTGGAAACGCTCCACGTACAACAGCCGCCAGCATGCCCCGGCGGCCCTGTTCCGGCTGCTGGAGGACTGCCCGGCCAAGTTCATTCTCCTTTCGTACAGTTCGGAGGGCTTCATCAGTTATGAGGAAATGACGAATTTCCTTGGCCGTATGGGACATATCGTCACGCTGGAAACCCCGTACGCCACATTCCGCGGCAGCCGGAATTTGAGGAACCGCCCGCAGAACGTGACGGAGTTCCTGTTCCTGGTGGAACGGTTTTAACGGGCAGGGGAGGTAACACCATGAAAACCCATCTGGAACGCTTCATCCGTTTTCTGGCCGCAGAGAAAGGCTTGAGCGCCGCCTACCAGCTTTCCGTGAGGCAGACGCTGGAGGAATTCGCCCGGTTTCTGGGTACGGAAGACGCTGATCTTTCCCATGTGGACATCGGCACGCTTACGGAGTTCCTCCGGCATTTGCAGGCCCGCGGCATGGCCCGCAGCTCCATGCGGGTGGAAATGGTGCATTTGCGCATCTTTTTCCGCTGGCTGGCCGGGATGGGGATGCTGGAAAAAGACCCCTCCGCCTTTCTGGAAATGCCCCGGCAGGGGCTGTCGCTCCCCCATGTGCTGGATCAGCAAACCGTTTCAACACTGCTTGAAAGTGTTGACGTTCAGGATATTCCTCTCGGCTGTAGAGACAGAGCCCTGCTGGAGATGATTTACGCCTGCGGCATGCGCGTGAGTGAAGTAATCAGTTGCAAATTAGAGAGTTTAGATATGGATGATGCCTTTGTCCGCGTGCTGGGGAAGGGGGAGAAAACGCGGCTGGTGCCTGTGGGTAGGTCCGCCTTGGAGGCGTTGAGGACGTATCTGGAGAAAGGGAGGCCCAGACTGGTCAAGCCGGGGACGAAAAGCCATATTTTCCTGACGGTGCGCGGACGGCCGCTGACCAGGGAACGGGTACGCCAGATTCTCCGGGAACGCGCCAGGGCCGCGGGAATAGAACAGCATGTCTTCCCGCATATCCTCCGGCATTCCTTCGCCACACATCTGCTGGAGAACGGCGCCGACCTCCGCATCATTCAGGAAATGCTGGGGCATGCCGATATTTCCACCACCCAGATTTATACGCATCTGGAACAGCAGCGGCTGAATGCCATTCATCACCGCTTCCATCCCAGGGGATAATAAAGCTATTCTCATCCATGTGCCTTCTGCGGGCATATATCTTTTAAAATCAAAGTCCAGCGCGTTTATTTCACTAGTTCCATATTTTGCATTACATATATTATGCGAAGTATTAAATCAGGGTGAATCTCCGCCCGTTTTTCCTTCTTCTTCGAGTTTTTACATTCCCCCGTCAGCCAGAAGGGGTTTGCGGCAACTGGACAAATATTGGACTGAGCGTTTGCGAAGAGTTATAGAATGAATAAAGAGTACGGCTTTTAGCCGAGTATTGATTCAGAAGCCTGCAACGCTCCAGATTGCTTTTTCACTTTCCTCCCCATTTCCCGATAGCTGCTCTCTTCCGGCAATAAGAGCATTGCTGGGATTTTCATACGTCGCTTCCTGCTGTCCGTCCACGCGGCTGTACGAAGGCCGGGAAACCGCTTTGCAGTTGGACGGAAAGCGGAAGGCTTGAAGCCTGAAGTCTGAAAGAGGCACGAATCAAACCTCCGTTCCCCAGGGGGACTGTTTCCTGTCAAAAACATGGGAACATTCCCTGCACCCTGTATTTTCCAGTGGGCTTCACTTCTGGGAACCAGAGCCTCCCGTCCTGATTAAATTTCTCCATTCAAAGGGGTTTTCAGTATTGCCAACCTTTCTTCCATCCCCATCCGTCGCTGAAAACCCCCATTAGCCTGCCTCTCCATTCCCATAAAAATAAAAAGTCTTTCACTGACTAACCTATTATAACGCGGCAGAAACGGGAAAATTCCTTTTCCCTCCTTAAAAGTTCATCCGGATACCCCTTCCCCTCGCTTCTCTCTTGCCAGACCGTCATTCATCCGTCATAATGAAAAAAGCATGAATACTTTCGTCTCTCTTTGCGTGATCGGAGGCCTCAGCCTGGGCTCCCTCTGTTATGCGCAGCACATGGATAACGATGCCAAGAAGAAGGTGATCAAGGATTTGGATAACCTGCTCGCCCTGAACAGGTCTGCGGAAACCAAGGTGATCAATGCCGCCATCAGCAAGCTGAATTCCGCCGGCAGGGATCCCAGCGCCGCGTACGACCTGCTGATCCAGTCCAAAAAGTTCCTGATGGAAGCGGAAAAGGAGAAGGACAAGAGCCAGGGCAAGAGCGCCAAGATTGCCTCCAATTCCCTGAAGGACTGGATGGACCGCGAGGCCAAGAAATACCAGGACAAGAATGCCCGTAAGGGATTGATGCTTCAATACCAGTGGGGCGTGCTCGTCCTCAAGGCCCGCCTCAAGGAAAACCTGATGAACGCCACGTCAAGCTCCACCGGCGGAACGGAGGAGGAGACTCTGGACGTTACGGAGTTCCAGAAGCCGGCCATGGATTTGCTGAACGCCTACCTGGCCGCCTGCTCCGACCCTGATTTTGTCGATCCCTCTTCCACTTCTTCCAAAAATAACAATGGAGGGGGAGCCGGGAAAGCCGGAGCCCGCATTGCGGAACAATCCGTTTTGAATACGGAGGTCGGGGAGGCCCTGGGCATCGGCAGCATGTCTTCCAAGGCCTTTCCGGATTCCATGAAAAACCGGGACGAGATTTTCGACAAGCTTTTCTTCACGGGATACCGGAAGACGCGCAATCTTCCCGCCCTCCGGCAGGCATGGGGCAAGAGAATTTCCATGGAAGTGGCTCTCGGCAAGGTAAGCCATGCCATTTCCACCGGCAAGAAGTCCGGCATGCAGGGACGCATTGCCAATGCGTCCGAAGACGAGTTTGACGAACAGGATTCCTCCGTCCTGGACCGCCTGCGCTGGCGCTGCGAACTGGATTGCTTTGACCTGGGCGACCAGGCGAACGCCACGCGGAACATGATGACGCTGATCCGGACGACGGTGGATCCCGTGCGCCGGGAACAGGGAATCCGGACGCTCCGGGACAAGCTGGTCCAGAGCATGAAGAGCATGATCGCTTCCTCGGAAGATGAAACCATGGCGGACGGTTCTTCCTCCTCCTCTTCAGCCTCCCCTCGTCCCACGGTGCGGCCTCCCAGAAGGAAGACGCCGCCCACCACGATCACGACCAGCCGTGAAATGGACGATCCCGGAGCCATCGGCACGGATGTGCCGAAGCCGCCCAAGCCGGACCCCACCCGGAGCGACGATTTTTTTGAAGACGCATAACGCTTTTCAGTAAAGGCTGTTGCCTGCACGGCGGCTCCGGAGTTGATGGAATGCACAGAGCATCCTTGACGTCCGGAGCCGCTGTTTTATACAGTAGGGCCATGTATCAGCCATTTCAATTTTTCATGCCCGCGCAAATTTTCTTTGGCGCGGGTTCTTTGGACAATCTTGGTTCCGCTCCCCTGCCCGGCGCCAAGGCCCTGATTGTCATCGGCGGCACGTCCGTCAGGCGGCTCGGGTATCTGGACCGGGTGCAGGCTTTGTTGAAGAACCAGGGAGTGGAGAGCGTCGTTTTCGACAAGGTGCAGCCCAACCCCGTGGTGGAGCACGTGATGGAGGCCGCCGCGCTTGCCAGGGAGACAGGTTGTGATTTCGTCGTCGGCCTGGGCGGAGGCAGCAGCATGGATTCCGCCAAGAGCATCGCCGTGATGGCTGCCAATCCGGGAACCTACTGGGATTACATCCAGGGCGGTTCCGGCAAGGGCCTTCCCATTCCCAACAAGCCCCTTCCCATCGTTTGCATCACCACCACGGCAGGGACTGGAACGGAAGCGGATCCGTGGACCGTCATCACGAAGGAGGATACGCAGGAGAAGATCGGCTTCGGCTTCAAGGGCACCTTCCCCACCATGTCCATCGTGGATCCGGAGCTGATGCTTTCCGTACCGCCCAAATTGACGGCCTACCAGGGCTTTGACGCCCTGTTCCACGCCGTGGAGGGGTACATGGCCACGATTGCCTCTCCCATGGGGGACATGTTCGCGCTACAGGCCATTGAATACATCGCCAAATACCTTCCCCGCGCCGTGAGCAACGGGGACGATCTGGAAGCGCGCGCCTACGTCGCCCTGGCCAATACCTATTCCGGCTTTGTGGAGACCATTTCCTGCTGTACGTCGGAACACTCCATTGAACACGCCCTCAGCGCGTTCCATCCCGCTCTCCCGCACGGCGCGGGCCTGATCATGATTTCCTGGGCCTATCATGAAGCCTATGCCCCCGCCTGCCCGGAACGTTACGCCAGGGTAGCCGCCGCCATGGGGCAGGAAGCTTCCGTGGACGGCTTCCTGAACGGCCTGAACAAGCTGAAGGAGGCCTGCGGCGTGGACAAGCTGAAGATGTCCGAGTTCGGCATTACCCCGGATTTATTTGACGAATACGCCAGAACGGCCTTTTCCACCATGGGCAACCTGTTTGAGCTGGACCGCTGCAAGTTCACTCCGGCGGACGTCGTCAGCATCCTGGAAAAGTCCTATTCCTAGGAGCGGGTACCGCCGACAGGATAAACGCGGACAGGCTGCGTGCACACCAGGCAGCCGTGCGGCAGCCTGTCCAGCCAGCAGGAGATTTTGCCCAGGAACGTTTCAATGCGTTCTGAGGTGTCTACGATTTCAATGATGACGGGCACCTTCTCGACAATTTCCCAGAATGTGGGGCTCATCAGGCGCGTATGCCGCCCGGCCCCCATCAGTCCCTTGTACACGGTGCAGCCCTCCATGCCGTAGCGGCGGGCAGCGTAGGCTACGGCCTCGTGGACGGGTACGTGTCTGACGGTGTCGGTGCTGCTGACGTAGATGCGCAGCATGAGGTTTTCTTCCGGAGTGTTCATGATTGTCTCTTATCTGGCGGCCAGGTATCCCAGGCCAATGGCAATGAGCCCTCCGGCAAAGCTGAGGAGGGTGTAAAGAAAGAAGGCGGGAAAGTTCCCCTCCTTCAACAGGAGGAAGGATTCATTCATCAGCGTGGAAAAGGTGGTGAAGCCGCCGCACAGGCCTACGGTAAGAAAAAGCCGCGTTTCCGTATGCAGCAGCAGACCCCGGCTGAACAGCCCGTAGAGAACGCCAAGGACCAGGCATCCCAGCAAGTTGACCGCCGTCGTTCCCCATGGAAAGGAACTCATGGAGTTGATTTGGACAAAACGGGTCAGCAGGAAGCGCAGCACGCCGCCCGCAAAGCTTCCCAGCCCGACCATCAGCAGCATTTTCATCATAGCGGCTTTTCTCCGGTTGAACGGGAATAAGACTCCGGGCGAGATTCCAGGGATGCCGTTGCCGGATGCTGCCGGGAAAGGCGGCAGAAGGCGGAGGAAATTGGTGTAAAGGCGTTCATGTTCGTATGGGGATGTCCTTCACCGAATACAAAGCTTCTGCATCCGGTGTGATACAGAAGCCATCAGCCTGCCGTGCAGGCGGTTTAGGGTGCGTTCCCAGGGAAGAGCCTCATTTCCTTTAAGCGCGTACAGGTAAAATAACCCGTTTTTTCCATATCTCCAGCCTTTTATTCTTGATCCCGGCGTTTGAATACGTATTTCCTTTTTTCCATGTCCCAGCCCCTCCTTGTCACCGGAACCATTGGAATAGACACCATCCTCACTCCCCGCAACCGGGCGGAGGGAGTTCTGGGCGGCTCGGTGTCCTTTGCGGCGGTGGCCGCCCTGCTTTTTGCGGACCGGGTGGACGCCGTCAGCATCATCGGAGAGGATTTCCCCTCCCATTATGAAGAAGCCCTTGCGGCCAAGGGGCTGTGCATGGACGGCGTGGAACGCAAGAAGGGTCCTTCCTTTTCCTGGACCGGGGAATATTTTGACAACATGAACAAGCGCAGGACCGTCTGCGCCAATGATGCCGTGATGCTGGAATGGAACGTGCACGTTCCGGAGTCCTTGCGTAACCATCCCGTCCTGGTGTGCTGCTGCATGGTTCCGGCCCAGCAGCTCAAGTGCATGGAACAGTGCCCGGACGCGGCACTGGTGCTTTCCGATTCCATGGACAAGTGGCTGCGCCGCCAGCCGGAATTGCTGGACGCCGTGATCAGCCGTTCCCATATCACCATGATGAACGAGGACGAGGCGAAGGAGTACGCCCAGGCGTCCACCGTGCTGGAAGCCGGGGAATTCCTGCTTTCCAAGGGCGCAGCATATGCCGTGGTGAAACAGGGGGAATACGGCGCCACGCTTCTGGGGCGGGATTCCGCAGGCAATCTGCAAATTTTCCGCTGTCCCGCCTATCCCCTGAAAACATTGGTGGACCCCACCGGGGCGGGAGATACGTTCCTGGGGGCGCTGGCCGGCTACCTGGCCACCCTGCCCCCCGGCCTTCCATCCTTTGAGGAAGTGAAGAGGGGGATTGTGTACGGCACGGTGGCGGCCTCCTTCACCTGCGAGTCCTTTTCCGCGGACGCCCTCCTTTCCATGACGGAGGAAACCTTCCGCCGGCGCCTTGAAGAGTATGCGGAGATGTGCCGTCTGCCCGGCGTGTCTTGCTGATGCGGCAGACCTGGGAATGAGGGGCTCCTTCCCCTCATGATTCGTCAAATTGCCGGGGTTTGGTTCCGGTCTCCGTAGTGAAGCCAGTTCTGGCTTTTCTGCTTTCCCTGTTGCACGCGCGTAGCAACCTTTTTCATAAGGGCCGGGAGGCCCTTATTTCCAAGAGAGACCAGGAGAAAAGCGGCCAAGCGGGATGCAGGACATGGAAAACCCCGGCGTGAGGAGCACGGGCCGGGGGTTCCATAAAGACAGGGGCCGGTATCAGCCGGTTCAGATGTCCTGGAGGCCGAATTTGAGTTCGGCTTCCGATACCACCTGGCCGTTCACCAGGCAGCGGCCGAGGGCCTGGCCGATGTTGCCGCGCATCTTGGTCAGCTCCGCCTCAATGATGAGCGTATCGCCGGGAACTACGGGACGGCGGAATTTGATCTTGTCCGCGCTCATGAAGTAGCCGAGCTTGGTGGCGTTGCCGGGCTGGCGCAGCATGACGATGGAGGCGACCTGGGCCATGGCTTCCAGCTGCAGGACGCCCGGCATGACCGGATGGCCCGGGAAGTGGCCCTGGAAGAAGAGTTCGTTCATCGTCAGGTTCTTCAGGCCGCGGCACTTGGTTTCCCCTTCAAAGCCGATGATGCGGTCCACCATCAGGAAGGGATAGCGGTGCGGCAGGAGGCTCATCACTTCATTGATGTCCAGCACGGCGTCTCCGTACGGCACGTTGACGGGATTGGGCGCCATCTGCTGGTTGCGGCGGTGTTCCTTCTTCAGCTTGGCGGTCAGCTCGGTGTTCGGGCCGTGGCCCGGCTTGATGGCGATCACGTGGCCCAGGATGGGCTTGCCGCACAGGCTGAGGTCGCCGATGAGGTCCATGGCCTTGTGGCGGGCGAATTCATTGATGAAGCGCATGGGCTCCTTGCTCATGAGCTCCTCCCCGCGGATGACCACGGCGTTTTCCAGGCTGCCGCCCTTGATGAGGCCCTTTTCCAGCAGGGGCTTGATGTCCTCGTAGAACGTGAAGGTGCGGGCCGGGGCCAGTTCCTTTTCATACGTTTCCGGCGTGATGACCGCGTCAAAGTACTGGGTGATGCGGTTTTCCGGTCCCACGCAGGTGACGGAGACGCGGAATTGCTTGGAGGGGAGAATGGTCAGGATGGAACCGCCCTTGGTTTCAATGGTGACGGCCTCGCGCACTTCCAGATAGCGCCGCGGCACTTCCTGTTCCACAATGCCGGCGCTCTTGATCAGTTCCACGTAGGGAGCGGAGGAACCGTCCCCGATGGGCGGTTCGTTGGCGTCCATTTCAATGACGGCGTTGTCAATGCCCATGCCCGTGAGGGCGGAAAGAATGTGTTCCACGGTGTGTACCTTGACGGAGCCTTCCGCCAGGCTGGTGGCGCGCTCCACGGTCTGCACCTTCTCCACGTCCGCGTTGATGAAGGGCTGGTCCGGAATATCCACCCGGCGGAATTTAATGCCGAAGTCGGCGGGGGCCGGCTTCAGGGTCAGGGTAACGGGCTGTCCCGTATGCAAAGAGGTACCGGCCAGAGAGGCCGGAGAGCCGACAGTTCTTTGGTTTCCACATGCCATGCGGGGAATGCTAGTGAATGAGCTCCCGTTTGGAAAGCACGAAATCACGGATTTTCCTGTAAATTCAGGGAAAGGAGGGCATTCCGGCGTGTCATCCGGAGAGGGAGCGGAGAAAGGGCGCTTGAAAAAACGCCTTTCTCCCGTTAGTCATGTTGCATGCACATCACAGCAGGTCCCGGCATTTCCCGCGCATTCATCCTCGGCGCCGGGCTGGGAACCCGCCTGCGTCCCCTTACCCACGTGCTGCCCAAGCCGCTGATTCCCTTTTTCCATGAGCCTCTCGTGCTGCATTCCATGCGCCGCTGCTACGACTGCGGCATCCGGGAGTTCATCATCAATACCCACCATCTGGCGGAAGCCTGGGACCAGGCGTTCCCGGAACGCTCCTGGAACGGCTGCCCCGTCCATTTCAGCCATGAACCCGTGCTGCTGGATTCCGGAGGCGGGGTGAAGAAGATCGAGCCCCTGGCCTCCGCGGAAGAACCCCTGCTGGTGATCAACGGGGACATGGCAGCCACCTTCGACCTGCGCCGGGTGATGGAGGACCATGTCAGGCACCGCCCCGCCGTGACGCTGGCCCTGCGGACTGCCGGAGACAAGAGGAATGTGGGCTTTGACCCTTCCTCCGGACTGGTGACGGACATGCGGCACGCCCTGGGGCGCGACCCCGGCTCCTGCCAGTTTACCGGGGCGTACTGCATGGAGCCGGAAGTTTTCAGCCGCATTCCTCCCCGGGAGGCCGTTTCCATCATTCCCGTTTTTCTGGACTACATCCGCCGGGGCCGTCTGCGCGGCATGCTGGCGGACGACGGCCTGTGGATGGACATGGGCACTCCGGAATCCTACATCCAGGCCCATCTGGACTTTCCCTCCCCTGCTCCGCGCATCCATCCGGACGCGGAAGTGTCTCCCGGGGCCTCCGTGGACGCTGCCAGCGTGATCGGCCCCCGCGCCGTCGTGGAGGAAGGCTGCCGTCTGCGGGAGTGCATCGTATGGCCCGGCGTCCGCGTTCCCGCCGGCACCCGTGCGGAACGGCGTATTTTTCATCTCTCTCTTTGACAAGCCCACCCATGTCTTTCCTGCGTTTTCTCCTTCTCCTTTCATTCTTCTGCGGCACTGTTCAGGCGGAACACCGCGTGTTCACCAGAAAAGACGGCTTCCTGTCCATGCGGGACAAGCTGAACGTCTATTTTTTCCAGTCCGGCACGCACCGTCTTCTGGTTCGGGATGAAGGGAGCGTCAGGGTTCCCCGGTACGGCTCCCTGGACAAGGCCATGCGGAAGAGCCCCTGCGTGGCCGGAGTCAACGGCGGATTCTTCGGCGCGGACACGGAGGGAACCCCGCTGGGCCTCGTCGTCCAGGACGGCAAGCGCCTTTCTCCGCTGGCCACGGGCTCCTTCGCCGTTTCCGGTGTCGTTTATGAGGACGGTAAAAGCGGTCTGGCCCTTGTCCGCAGTTCCGCGCTGAAACGCATGAAAAAACTGCCCGCCATGCAGGCGGCCATCCAGGGCGGCCCCTTTCTGGTGGAGAACGGTTCAGCCGTCAAGGGACTTAATGCGCAGAAGTCCACCTACCGCACCTTCATCGCCACGGACGGCGGCAAGCGGTGGTGCATCGGCGTTTCCTCCTCACTGACGCTGAAGGAACTGGCCAACTGGCTGGCTACCCCCGGAGCGCTGGGGGATTTCCGGGTGAAAACGGCGCTGAATCTGGACGGAGGCTCTTCCTCCGCCTTCTGGTGCCATGAGTCCGGCATTTCCTACCCCGCGTTCAAGCAGGTCAGGAATTACCTGGGCGTAGCGCCGCGCCGGTAAACGCCGTCCTTCACGGGTCCGGCGTTTCTCTTTCCCTCATTCATCCTGCGCAGGAGAAGAGCCGCAAACAGCAGGAAACAGGCCAGGATGGCCCAGTCCCCGAACAGGGCGTACAGGGTCATTTCCGTACAGCCCACGGGCAGCGTGGCGTTCATTACCCCCCTGGTGAACGGGGAACCGGAGGAATCCCTCAAATCCGCGATAACCGCGCCGTTGGGAGCCAGCGCCACGCTGACGCCGGTGTTGGCGGCCCGGACCATGGAACGGCGCAGCTCAATGCACCGGAACGCCGCGTTGCGCCAATGCTGTTCATTGGCGCAGGAGCGGTTGAACCACCCGTCATTGGTGACGTTCACCATCAACTGGGGTTCCTGCCGCACGAAGCGGCGCACCCAGCTTCCCACTACGTCCTCAAAGCAAACCAGCGGAATGACTCCTACCGTGGCGGAGCTCCCCGGGCGCATGGGCACGGGCACGGGGCTGGAGGAGGCTCCCGGCGTGTAGTTCATCCCCATTGCCGTTCCGGCGGAGGCTTCAAAGGCCTTTTCCAGGAACGGGAAGGTTTCCCGCATGGGGATGTATTCGCCGAAGGGGACCAGCATGGCCTTGGCGTGCGGCCTGGCCGTGGAGTAGTCCCCTTCAAAGACGGTGAGGCAGTTGTAGGCCCGCGCCACGCGGCCTTCATCGGACAGGTAAATGTCATCCGTGCCCGTCAGCAGGATGAAATTGCATATCCCGTTCCGGAGGGCCTGGACGTAGTCCTCCTCCACGCTCAGGAAGTTGACGTTGTCCTGGTTCGGAAAGCGTTCCCCCGTGGAATCGCGGTAAAACGTGGAAATGGGGAAGGAACTCTCCGGCCAGATTACCCAGGCCGGCATGTCCAGGGAGGCTTCCGTCCCGTTTTTGGCGGCCTGTTCCAGGGCGCTGTTCTGGAGGTCCAGCATCCCCTGCTCCGTCGTGTCCAGCAGAGCCCGGTAAATGGCGCCCCGGTTGGCCGCGTCCCATTTCTCCTTCTGGCTCAGGTTAAGCTGCACGGTCATGACGGGAACGGTGAATTTGCCGTTCCCCGTGGCTGCGGCGGATTGCGGGGAGTAGCGCGCCGTCCAGAGCACGCCGGTGACGAACATGATTAAGAGAACCGCCACCAGCGTGAAAAAGTCCCACGGAACGGTGCGCCTGCCTTCATGGACCACCATGGTTCCGGCCCGGCGGCAGACGCGCCAGAGCCAGACGGAAAAGACGGCAGGGAGGAAGGCCAGGGCCGTTACCCCCGCATATTCCGCCCACTGGGCCAGCGGATTTCCGTAAAGGGCCACGCCCAGGTTGTTCCAGCCGAAGCCCGGTATGAGCCAGCCCCTCACCCATTCCAGGCACACCCACAGGGCTGCCCCCCCCAGCGCGGCGGAGGCGCTGGGCAGCATGTCCCCCACCGCCCAGGATTTCCACGCCGCCCTGCGTTCCTTCACCGTCTGCCGCGCCCCGGGCAGCGGCCGGGCGTCCGGACGGAAAAACACGCCCATGACCAGCGCCCAGATGCCGGGAAACAGGCCGCCGTAAAATATCATCAGGGGAATATAGCCCAGCGTGCTGACTTCATTGACCCACCAGAAGGAGATGCCGTAAAACACCACGCCGAACATCCAGCCGTACAGGGCATACGCCAGGATTCCCTTTTTTCCCTCCCGGCGGCGGCCGTACCACAGCGCCGTCAGCAACGGCAGAAAACCTATCCAGACACAGCCTCCCCAGTCCACGGGAATGAAGGCGCAGGCCATCAGAACGCCGGAAAACGCAGCCAGCAGCAGGCCCGCCCAGACGGGCAGGAGACGGGGAGTGGGAGGGGAAACGGGATTCATCGTAAAAAGCCTTTTATTCCAGGAACGGGAATGGCGGCATTGTTCCTCATGCTGACTCATTCCTGCAACAAAAAAGATTGCAAAATTTGCTCAAATGCGGAAATAGTGGGCGCAGTTCATACAACCCATATACATAATGGCAGACATCGACGAAAAAACACCTCTAAACGTCCCCGGCAAGTTTTACGTGGACAGCTCCTGCATTGATTGCGACCTTTGCCGCGAAACGGCTCCGGAAAACTTTGGACGGGATGACGACGAAGGCGTCTCCTACGTCAAGAAGCAGCCGGACAACGAAACCGAACAGGAAGCCTGCGTGGAAGCCATGGAAGGCTGCCCCGTGGAAGCTATCGGCGACGACGGCGAATAATATATTCTCCATATTATTTTTTAACCGCCCGGGGCTGTTGACATCCAACACTCCGGGCTTTTATTTTCCACTCATGGCTTCTCCCTGGTCTCCCTACATGCCGGACAGGGACCGTCCGGACCCCAACGCCTCCCCGCCCCGGTATGAATACCTTTCCCGTGACGAACAGGAGGTGAGGCAGGCGCTGGCGGACTGGTTCCAGGTACCTCCCTCCACCAGTGAAACACGGAATCTCCATACGGCGGAGTCCCTGCTGGGAGACATCCTGTCCAAGCTCCCCCTGGATGGAGAAGGCATGGACCCCGAGCTGCTCCGGGAAGGCTGGCTGAAAGCCGCGGGGCCATTCCTGGGCCAGCAATCCAACCTGCTTTCCATCGTCAAGGGAGTTGCCACCATCCAGGTGCTTCAGCCGGCCATGCGCTACCACCTCCAGCAGTGGCAGGGCGCCCTGCTGGGAAAATTGAAGGACCAGTTCGGCAAGGATGCCGTTCATTCCATCCGCATCCGGATAGGGTAATTCCGCGTGAAGCAAGGCTTTCTCTTGCTGCCAATCACCTGATTTTCATCGCACTAACAGGTATTGGAATACGTTTCAGGGATTTGCAATCCGCTGTCAACCGGTTTTTTCCCTCGCTTGATTCATGGTCAGGACCTTCCCGGGCACCGCCTCTTGTTTTTCCAGCGGGGAAATAGCGGGAAATAAAATGTTAGATATATTTATCATTCATTTATTGTCAGAATATTGCCCGTTTTTTACTGTTGCTGTTTCTTTAGCGGATTGCAAATTCTGTAGTTTCATGGCGAATAAAGCGGAATTCGCGCCAGTGCGGAGCGGCCTTTCCGCTTTCCAACAGAAATTACATACAAATGAAAACGTCCTTTTTCCTGGCATTACCCGCAGCGGCAGTTCTATCGGCACACGGAGCGGAGGCGTGGAGTTCCCTTGACGGAATTATTCCGGAGCTGAAGATGGGGAAAACCTCCATCACCCGCATCGATTATTCCTCCGGAGGCGCCCTGATCACGAACGGAGGGCCTTCCGCAAGCGCCGTTCAATCCGTCCTTGGCTCTCTGGATGCGGGATGGTATTCCGGCAATAAGAATAGAGATACCGGTACGCTTGCCTCCGTGACGGCGGATGGCGCTACCAATCTGATTTCCGCCAACGGCGCAGGAGGCGGATTTACGGCCGTCAAATTTCATGAATTGTCCTCCAACGCCATATCCGGATATGAAGCGCTGAGGATTTCCTTTGATACAGGCGGCCTTTTCGAAACCAACAGGACGGGCCAGCCTCAAAATTTCAGCCTGTGGTACAGTCTGGGAGGAGAGGGAGATTCTCTTCTCCAGGTTGGGTCTACGATTTCCGGTTCGGCGGGAGACGTCAGCAACAAATCCTATAGCTGGACAATTTCCAAAGACGATTACAGCAATTTGTTTGACCAGGGAGCCACTTTTTATCTGGTGATGAATACCGACGTTCTCGACAACAGCTACGCTTACAACGAGCTTGCCGTAAAAAATTTCCGCATGGAGGGCCTCACGGTTCCGGAGCCTTCCTCGGCTGCTGCCGCATTGCTCGGGCTGGGAAGCCTGTGCCTGAGGAGAAAGAGGAGATAATGCGGCAGAAACCGGAACATCCCTAAGTCCGGAATTTTGCTTCATTTTAAGTTTGATGAAAGACAGTTCCTCGTTTAAGTGTAGTAATATTATGCGATTATCCCCTTCCCTCCTTTTGCTGGTATCAGGCTTAATGCTCTGTTCCCCCTCTTCCTATGGAGACTGGACTTCCCCGCATCCACTCCAGCAGGAAGAAGCCGCTCCGGCAGCCCTCATTCCCTTCCCGGCCCATGTTGACTGGAAGACGGGGACATGCCCCAAAAAGGCTCCTGTTTCCGTGAAAAAGAACGCGGCCCTGGCCAAGACACTGGGCAAGGAAGGCTACGAGCTCCAGGTCCGCCCCAACGGCATCCTGATCAAGGCCGCCACGGATGCGGGCGTTTTCTATGCCCGCAGGACGCTGGACCAGCTGGGAGCCCGGGGGGATTATCCGTGCTGCGACATCAAGGACAGCCCGGCGTTCGCCATCCGCTGCTTCATGCACGACGTAGGCCGCAATTTCCGGTCCATTGAGACGCTCAAGGCGGACATTGACGAAATGGCCCGGCTGAAATTGAACGCCTTCCACTGGCACCTGACGGATTACCCGGCATGGCGCATCCAGTGCAGGAAGTACCCCGTACTGAATGACCCTTCCAAGAGGATCAAGGGCCGGGACGTCAACGACACCTACACTTACGACCAGATCAGGGACCTGTTCCGCTACGCCAGGAAGCGCCACATCCAGATCATCCCGGAAATCGACATGCCGGGGCACAGCACCTATTTCAAGAACTGCTTCGGCTTCCCGATGCACGATCCCAGGGGCATCAAGATTCTGGAGGAACTGCTGGAAGAGTTCTGCCGGGAAATTCCGGTGGAGATGTCCCCCTACCTGCACATCGGCGCGGATGAAATCCGCATCCCCAACGGGAAGCAGTTTGCGGACCGGATGGCGGCCAAGGTCAAATCTCTGGGCCGCCAGCCCATCCAGTGGGCGGGCAACAATGACCTGCCCGTTTCCGGAGACAGCTACGCCCAGTTGTGGAATGACGAGAATTCCGTAGGACTGCCGGACCCCGCCAAGCAGAAGAATCCCTATTTTGATTCCACGGCAGGCTACATCAATTCCTTTGACCCCGGCATCCTGGTGCGCCGGAATTTCTTCCGCCAGCCCTGCGGAACGGCCAGGAGCGACAACCATTCCCTGGGCGTCATCCAGTGCCTGTGGCCGGATACCCGGGTGGCGGACAAGAAGAACATCCCCATCCAGAGCCCCCAGTGGCCGGCCATGTTCGCCATGGCTGAACGCAGCTGGAAGGGGCTACCGGAGGACGGCTCCCGCTTTGCCGGCAAACTGCCGGAGAAGGATACGGAAGCCTACAAGGCTTTCTCCCTGTTTGAGAAACGCATGGAAGCCCTGGCCGGGGACAAGCCCTTCCCCTATTGGCGGGATTCCTTCATGGAATGGACCGTCTTCGGCCCCGTTCCAAAGGACAGGGAGGAAGAAGTGAGAAACGGCCTTCTGGCGGGAACCCCCCCCGCAGGGCCGGAGCCCATCCAGGCCCGCGGCGGCAATCTGTACTTCCGCACCCGTGCGGGGGCGGAAGGCCTGTTCTCCAAAGCAAAGCCCGGTAACACCGCCTGGGCGGAGACGACTTTTTACGCGCCCAGGGCGGGCACCATGTACGCCATGGTGGGGTTCGACGCTCCGGCCCGCTCCACGCGGCGTTGCTCCGGGGTTCCGGCTGCCGGTGAATGGTCCCAGTGCGGTACCAGGATATGGGTGAACGGCAAGGAAGTGAAAAACCCCCAGACTTACAAGCTGGCAGGCCAGCGGCGTTATGAAAAGCACACCTGGCATTCTCCCGCCAATGAAATATCCTTTGACAATGAGGAATTCTGGTGGGCGCGGCCTCCGGTTCCCTTCCAGGTCAAGGCCGGGGAAAACAAAATCCTGATTGAACAGCCGTACACGGGGGACTTCCAGTCCTGGGGCGTCAGCTTCATTCCGGTGAAAAAATCCGGAGACCGCTGGATTGCGGACTCAAGCTATTATGCCAAGGGCAGGGAAGAAAAATAAAATTCCAGCAATGAGAGGCAAACATTTATTTCCCCTGCTCTCCCTCCTGCTGGCGGTTCCTTTCGCCATGGCCGCCCAGCGTCCCAACGTCATCCTCATCCTGATGGATGACATGGGCTGGGGGGACCTGCCCTCCTACCAGGACCAGCGCATGAAAGAGGGGCTTCCCGCCATGGACAACCCGGGCCTCCGGACGCTGGCCCGGGAAGGAATGACGCTGACGCGCCACTACTCCTCCGCCCCGCTCTGCGCCCCGGCCCGCGCCTCCCTGTTCACGGGCGTGCACCAGGGCCATGCCAAGGTGATCCGGGACAGGTCCTTTGACCTTCCCATTGAACATGCCCCCACCCTCGGCACCGTCATGCAGTCCGCCGGGTACAGGACGGCCCTCATCGGCAAATGGGGGATAGGCGGAGGAACGGAACACGCGGGTACCCCGCAGGAATCCACGTCCTACCCCACCAGGCGCGGTTTTGACTACTACTTCGGCTACCTGGACCACGTCAGCGGCCACCACCATTATCCCAAGGAAGACCCCAATCCCATTTCCCCCACCAAGAGAAGCGGCATCTGGGACGGGGACAAGTGCGTCACGGCGGATTGCGACAAGGCGTACTCCGTGGACCTGCTGACGGCCCGCGCCAAAAAATGGATTATAGATACGCACCGCCAGAATCCCCGCCAGCCCTTTTTCCTAGCGCTGACCCACATAGCCCCCCACTCCCAGCTCCAGATCCCCACCGGCCCCTATCCGGAAGGCCGCGGCGTAAAGGGCGGCGTGCAATGGATCGGGAAGCCCCACAAGCTGGTGAATACCGCGGAGGGCAAGATCAACTCCTACATCTATCCGCGGTATGCGGACAAGAAATGGCCCATGGCGCAGAAGAAGTACGCCACCATGATCGCGCGGCTGAGCGATTCCTTTGAAGACCTCATCCAGACTCTCAAGGACCTGAACATTGACAGGAACACCGTCATCATCATGACGTCGGACAACGGCCCGCATGACGAAGGCGGCCAGAATCCGCAGTTCTTCTGCAATTACGGACCTTTTGACGGCATCAAGCAGGACGCATGGGAAGGCGGCTTCCGCGTGCCGACCATCGTCCGCTGGCCCGGCCGTGTTCCGGCCGGTTCCGTCAGCGACCATCCATCCCAGTTCCACGACTGGATGGCGACGCTGGCCGCCATCGGCGGCGTCAGGGCTCCCTTCCGGAGTGACGGCGTTTCCCTGCTCCCCACCCTGCTGAACGACGGAACCCAGCCGGACAGCTGTCTGTACATGGAATACAGCGCCAAGATGTCCCGGAACAAGACGACGACGCCCGGCTACCAGGATTTTCTCCCGTCCAGGAGGAACGCCGTCCGGGGCGACCAGCAGATGGTCTACCTCGGCAAATACAAGGGGGTGCGTACCAACATCCAGTCCCATGCGGATCCGTTTGAAATTTACGATACCGCGAAGGACCCGGCGGAACGCCATGACCTAAAGGACACGCCGGAAGGGAAAAAGATGCAACCCATCATGCACGACAAGGTGCTGAGAATGAGGCGCGTTTACGATTATACCCACCCGGTGCGCGGCACCTTTGCCCAGCGGCCCTATGATGCAGAACCTGTTCCGGCCCTCCGGAAAGAGGAAATGCCCGGCACCCTGGTTCCCCTGACGGCGCAGTCCTCCCAGGGCGTCCGCCGGAAGGACGGCAGCATGAAAAGAGAGCTCTATCTGAACGTTCCGGAAACCGGGAAATACGTCTTCTTCATGAAAACCCCGGCGAAAAAGGGAGCTAAAGCGTTCGTCAGGCTGCACGACGCGCATCTGCTGGATGCGGAATACGGCTACAAGCCCGGCGCGGAGGTATCCTCCTCCATGGGGGAAGGAACGACGGAAGGAGATGCAGGAAAAACTGGGCTGAAGCCCATCCCGCTGGAAAAGGGCTGGCATCCCCTGTTGGTTGAAACGGAAGGCTTCCCCGGGCTTCCCGACCTTTTCTGGCAGAGGGAAGGCGGCAGGAAAGAGGCCATTCCGGTCCAGGCCTTCCGCACGGCGGCTCCCTGAACGGATGGGGCGAAACGTCCGCGCCGCCCCTGAGGTCATTTTCCCCCGGTCATCAGGACGAGGGCGCGCGGGAAATACCGTTTGAGGAACAGGTAAACGCCCCGCGCCAGCATGTACACGACAGGCACCAGACACCACCAGACCCAGGGTGCCCACGGGGACGGGAAGCACGTTTCCACCCCTGTCAGGGCAATCAGCACGAAGATGTGGGAACAATACACGAAAAAGCTGCCGGACGACCACCGCGCCAGCCGTTCCGACAGTGCGGGGCTGACGGCCCTGGCCACTATTCCGAAGCTCAGGAAGGCCAGAACAATCAGTCCGGAAAAAGCGACGTCCGGAACCAGGAAGGTATCCGCACAGCTTGCCCAGACAAGGGCCGCAGAGGCCAGAATAATGGATGAGTGCACGGCCAGGGGCATCTTCCCCCAGCGGTCCAAGCAACCCGGTGCGGAAGACGCCAGCATGATGCCGAGCACGAAGTCCCCGAACATATAGGGACTGGGCCACGCCAGGGTGTCATCCCACCGGTGCAGGAACAGACAGAACAGGCCGAGCGCGTAAAGCGCGGGACGCCAGCGGTGCAGCAGGAACGCCGCCAGGGTAAAAATCATCAGGTCCCGCAGGAACCACATCGGGGTCAGCAGGGGACACGTTCCCGCCCCGAACACGGAAGCCAGCGAACCAGGGGAAAGGGACATGCCCGCTACCAGCCAGTAGGCCGCGCACCAGAAGAGGTACGGCCACAGCAGGGACAGCAGGCGGCCTCCCGTCCATTTTCCGGCCCCGCTCCCCTCCAGGCGGGAGGCGGAAAAATATCCAGCCAGCAGGAAAAACGTCGCCAGCGCCGGACCGATCAGCCATTCGTTGGGAAGAAAGGGGCCGGAAGGCACATGCTGCATGACGACGACCAGCGTTGCCAGCAGCCGCGCAGTCTCCACCCAGGGCAAACGGGGGCGAACTGCTGTGCCGGATAAGGGGGAGATGGTCATGACGGGGCCCATTCTGGATGATCGCTCTGAAAAAGCACTATTTTTATTATGTGAATAACCGGCCTGTCGTTCGCAAGGCGGCAAAATGCTTTCACAACAGGCACGCATGAAACAGGCGTTTTCCCATACCTGCTTTCTTATGCCGAAGGGGAAGCTGGCGGCGTGTCAATTCAATCTCATGTACAAGAGCGGGTAAGGGTTTCCCTGCTCGTCATGGGCCGTTCTTTTATGGACTTGAAAGCCCATGTATTCATAAAAACCTCTGGCGAGCGGATTTTGCTCGTTCACGGCCAATTCATTGATGGAATAAGCTTCGATTCCATATTCCACCAACTTCTTACCGAGGCCTTTCCCCTGTTCTTCGCTTGCAATGAACAGCATTTCAAGTTTCTGGCCGCCAATCCCCATCAGGCCGACAGGAAATTCGTTTTCGTTCTCCGCAACGATCAGATGAGGTATCTCTCTTAATGCTTGCGGAATGTATTCCTTAATATTTTCTATTTCGCTGTCCGGCAAAAACAGGTGCGTCTCCCTGACAGATTTTTCCCACAGTTCCATGAGCTGCCGTATCAGCAACGGAGTTTTTTCCTGGATTTCAATGATTCTCATATTCCACTAAAAGCTTTCTTCATTAATACCGGCCATACCTTGGCGTGCTTGCGCATTGGCAGCACTCCTACCTGACCGGACCTTTACAAAATCCCGTACTGCTCCGCAACCAGGCCCCTTATTTCATCAAAGGTTTTCACTGCGGGAGGATTGTCCGGGTGGTTTCCCAGATGTTTTTCCATCCACACCATATGGTACCAGCGGCCGAACTTGTACCCGCACTGATGAAACTTTCCTGCGAATTGATATCCCAAACGTTCGTGGAACTGCACGCTGTCCCGCCCAAGCCAGGGGTCTTCCGCCTCCGGACAGGCAATGCAGGCGTTTAGATTCAGGATATTCTGCAAGGAAAGAATCTTTTCCAGCGCTGCGTACAATTCCCGCCCTATGCCCATTTTTTTCCGGTCTTCCCGGACGTAAACCGTCGTTTCCACGGCCCAGCGGTACGCGGCACGGTTCTTGAAAACGCCGGCATAGGCATAACCGGCAATTTCCCCTTCCCTTTCGCAAATCAGGAAGGGGTATTTTTCCAGCACATGGCCGATTCTTTCCTCAAATTCCTGTACCTCCGGTACTTCATATTCAAACGTGACGGCTGTTTTTTCCACATACGGAGCATAAATTTCAAGCAGCTTTGCCGCGTCCCGCCTTGTCGCAATCCTGATGGTATGATGATTTTTCATCCCGCTCCCCGTCTTTTCCGATTGATCTCCCTGGGCCCAATGCCGCCATTCTAATTATTTCACAGGCAACTGTCAATGTTGGCGCCTCCGGCAGGGAAAACACGGCCCGGCGACAAGAAAGCCGGATAATGTGCCTCGCCAGCTTCCAGCCGCCGGTTCTTCCGTTATTCCTTCCTTTTAACGGCAAAAAAGAGGTCCATGGAAGGATGGCTGCGAATACTTTTTTCCGTATGGAGTTCGTACTCCATGTTCAGGGTCCCGTATGGGCTCTGCGGGAGCCATTTTTGGTAAAAGTACCTTTTGGCGGTCCCAATGGCCGCGCCCCATAAAAATCCCAGCCGGGGCCTGACCGTCATTCCGGCATATTCCCCGGGGGGAAGAAACGCCTGCTCCAGCCCGTCTTTTTCAAGTGCGCCGCCCACAAATAGTTCAAAGGAACCATTCCGGCCATCATAGTTTCTGGACAGAACAAAGAAGGGAAGCACGCTTCCCCGCGGCACGGAAGCCAGGGAATGATAAGCCGCTGAAAGGGCATGGATATCCGCGGAGATCGTTTGATCGCCGGATTGCCTCCCTATTCCCTAGATGGCCTGTTCCCCCAGGTTCACTATTTCCACTGCCGATTTTGACATGCCGTTTTTTCTCCTAATAAAGTTCCGTTTTTCCCTGCCCGCTTGAACCAGTGCGCCCAGTAATGAACATGCTGCCCTGCATCCATTGCGGCAACAGTATAAACCGGGTTTTTCACGGCCCTTCCCCTACGTTTCCCCGGTAGAACGAACGCCCGCAAAAAGGCCGGATTCCCCGCGGAACCCGGCCATTGGAAAGGATACGGCATCGTGCCGGTCCCCGGCTCAGGAATAAAACCCGATGTCCGGCTCACGTTCCTGCCGCCTGCGCTTGAAATACGGGTTGCGGTAGCGGTGGATGCACTTGCTGGGGGCGCCGGGAGTATAGTGGAGCGGGTCCGCCTCCTTGGCGGCTTCCCGGCCCAGTATCTCCACAAAGTCCTTCAGAGATATTTCCAGGTCTGCATCGTGGCATGCCAGGGCGGCGGACAGGCGCACCTTCCCGTTGTCATAGTCCACGTACATGGCAAACAGCGTGGTCTGGTACAGATGCCACGGTTCGCTTTCCAATTCTCCGGACTGGTGCTGGCTGATGGCCTCCAGCAGCCACGTCAGCGCGTGTTCCAGTTCCAGATTGTCCAGAACATCCCGGATGAGGGACGTTTCATGGCCGAAGACGGCCACGCTTTCCTGTTGTCTTGCCCTGTTGATTTTCATGTCTTGGTTCTCCTTTCCGGTTTCCCTTGTTGAGCGGGGACGGCGGATGGCTCTGCCGCTCCAACTAGCTTGGACACTTTTTTTCAACAGGTTGTTCAATATGAATTCGGGAATTTGTCAGCCCATGTCCACTTTCCCGATGTAGGGCAATTCCCGGTAACGCTCATCCAGGTCCATGCCGAAGCCTACAAGAAATTCATCTCCCTGCGTAAAACCTACGTAGTCAGCTTCAAAAGGCACTTTCCGGCAGCAGTGCTTGTCCACGGCCACGGCGGTGAGAACCTGCCGCACCCCCTGCCTTTTCAATTCCCGGCAAACTTCAGCCAGAGTAGCGCCCGTATCCAGCACGTCATCCACCACCAGAACGGGCACGTCAGGCCGGAACGGCCCGCAGTCCCCATCCCATGCCACGGAGCCGGAATGTTCCATTCCGGCGTAGCTGGTGATTTTGACGGTTTTCACCACGGGCCGGGATTTCAAATGCCCTTTCAGCATCGTGGCGAAAGGAAGGGCGCCGTTCAGCAGCAGCAGCAGAATATAGGGCCTGCCTGCCATGGCCGCGTCAATGGAGGCGGCCAGTTCCTTGACGCGCGCGCGGATGGCTTCCTCTCCAATCAGGGGTGTGATGGTGTAAGTCATGGAAACGGAAGCATGATAGCGTTCTCCCACAAGGAAATCAATCCTTGAAGGAGAACGGTTGACGGCGGAAAATGCTTCCGGTATGTTGCGGCTGAGATGATCGGCATCCCGAACTACCGCATGTTTTCAGGATTTTTCCTGGTGATTCTTCCGTTGCTGTGGCTGGGCGCATGCGCTTTTACATGGATTTTCCTTTCCATTCCTCCCCAGCCGGAAGTTATGGGAGAGAGCATGAGAGCCGTTTTCTCCCTTTTCGCCCCGTTTTTAAGCGTGGGAATCCTGGCGGTTCTGCTGGACATCTGGTTCGGCAAGAGGATTTATGAAGCCAGGAACGGCTGGGTGCATGCGGAAAAAAGGCTGTTCGGCCTGCGCCGGGATGCTTTTGACTATGATCCGGAGCTTTTGTCGGAATGCTCCGTGCTTCATGTGGACGAGCATACACCGTTGAGCGGGGAAGAACTGGAACGGCTGAGGCATGCAGGCGCCACTATCTGCCGCAGGGGAAGAAGGGGGCCGCAATATCCGGCTCCCTGCTGGGTCTGCCGCCTCGTTTACGACGGCCAGGTTCTCTTCCTGCTGGCGGCGCCTTCACGGGAACCTGCCGACCGTCTGGCGGAGTTCATGGCAGCCGTGATACGGACACGCCGGGAAAGAGACGCGTGATTTGCTCACAGACCGCTTCCGCCCCGGGAAGCGCGGGCCAGCCTTGCGGCTCCGGTTTTCCGTTTGGCGGGAACCGGTAGCGGAATACCAGATCTTCCGGCCCGGCCCGATGGGCAACAAGGCGGATTTTCCGCAGTTCCGCCCCGTTCCACTGCCGGAACAGGACGCCGTTGCCGTCCGCGGACGGCCCCAGGGACAACAGGCGCATATTCGTCAGGGCGTGCAGGACGGCGTTGGCCCGGCGCGTTTCCAAAACCGCGTTGATCAAAAGCATGCCGAGGAGGGCAATACCAAAAAAACAGCATATTCCCATGACCGCCAGCGCGAACATGACCTCACCCGTCCAGACCGGAGCGGACGCCGCTATGCAACAACCCCAGCCCCATGCCGCGGCAAAGAAAACCGAAAACAGCATTCCCTTCCATTCCTTCGCGGCCCTTCTCCACCATCCGCAGCGGGATTTTCCCTGCCACAGGATTTTTTCTCCCGGCAGCAGGCGTTCGGCCAGTCTGTCACGTTCCTCCCGTGTCAACAATTCCTGCATGTTTATCCTCTCCGTTTCCGCCTCTATACCAGACGGAAAGGCGGCTTGCACTCCTTTTGTTCCGGGAAATGCCGATCAGCAACGGCGTAGTATTGAAATGAGCGTCCGCAAACTTTTTCCTGAAATCCGTTATGTCCCTGCGGACGCGTGCCGTTCAATGGCTTGCGGCGCTTCATCCGGCAGAGGGCGCGGAGGCGCATTTAACGGTAGCCTACCGCTGGGCCGCATGGTAAAGTAGGGCAGAAATGACTGATTCCCCTTCCAAGCGCCTTTTTATTCTGGATGGAATGGCTCTGGCCTATAGAGCCCATTTTGCCTTTTTCTCCAACCCCATCCGCAATTCCAAGGGCGTCAACACGTCCGCCGTGTACGGCTTCGCCAATACGCTGCTGGGCATTCTGGAGCATGAACACCCCACGCACATCGCGGCCTGCTTTGATACTTCCGCCCCCACGGCGCGCCATGAGCTTTACCCCGCCTATAAGGCCAACAGGGAGTCCATGCCGGAAGATTTGAGCTACCAGATGCCCCTGATTTTCAGGCTTCTGGAGGCCATGAACATTCCCATCCTGCGCTATGAGGGGTATGAGGCGGACGATACGATAGGCACGCTGGCCCGCATCGCGGACGGCACGAAGGAGTTCCAGACCTACATGGTTTCCCAAGACAAGGACCTGGGCCAGCTCATTTCCCCCACCTGCTATTTGTGGAAACCCGGCAAGCGGGGCAACGACCACGAGGTGGTTGACCTGGAAAAGCTCAAGGAACAATGGGGCATTGAACGCGCGGACCAGGTGATCGACATCCTGGCCCTCATGGGCGACAGCTCGGACAATATTCCGGGGCTTCCCGGCGTGGGTGAAAAGACGGCCAAACTGCTGATTGGGGAGTTCGGCACCGTGGAGAACCTGCTGGCGAATGCGGACAAGCTGAAGGGAAAGCGCAGGCAGATCGTAGAGGAAAACGGAGCCTTGGCGACCCTTTCCAAACAACTGGCTACCATTGACCGGGACGTTCCCCTGACCGTGACCCTGCCTGAACTGGTCAAAAGAGATCCCAGTCCGGAAGAGCTGCTGGTCCTCCTTCAGGAGCTTGAGTTCCGTTCCATGCAGGCCAAGCTGTTCGGGAAAAAAGCGCCGGAAGCCAGGAAGTCCCCCCTCCCTGCGGACGATTTGTTTGCTCCGGCCCAGGCGGAACAGCTCCCGGCGGAGGCTCCCGCCGCCCCGGCGGCGGACGCGCGGCAGAACGGTTCCGGCCAAATGGATTTGTTTGAGGAACGCCATCTGAAAACGGTGGATGATTTCAAGCACGAGTACATCATTGCGGATACGGAGGAAGCCCGTTCCGCCATGGTTGCCGAGCTGGAAAAGCATGATTCCTGGTGCTTCGACACGGAGACGACGGGCCTGAATCCCCTCACGGACAAGCTGCTGGGCGTCGCCTTCTGCGCGGAACCGCACAAGGCATGGTACATGCCTGTCTCCGGTCCGGCGGACCTGGAAGCGGTCAGGCCGCTTTTGGAAGGCCCTGCGGAGAAGACCGGGCACCATCTGAAGTTTGATCTGGAAGTTTTGCGCGCCAACGGCATACGGGTTAAAGGCCCCTTTTTTGACACGCTGCTGGCGCACGCCCTGATCGCCCCCGGCATGAAGCACGGCATGGACCTTCTGGCGGAGAACCTGCTGCAATATTCCACCATCAAGCTGAAGGACATTGCCGCGCCGGGAGCCAGGAAGCGCGAGCTGGATACCAGCGGCATTCCCGTGGAGGTCATGGGCAAATATTCGGCGGAGGATGCGGATATTACCCTCCAGCTTTCCGCCATCCTGAAAAAGCAGGTGAAGGAGAGCGGCATGGAGGAGCTGTTCCGCACGGTGGAACTGCCTCTTCTCCCCGTGCTGGCGGACATGGAGTTCACCGGCATCCGCGTGCTTCCGGAATCCCTGGAAGAGGCTTCCGTCAAGGTGGGAGCCATTATTGACGGCCTGCGGGAGAAGATTGAAGAGGCCGCCGGCCATCCCCTGAACCTGAATTCCCCCAAGCAGCTCGGCGATTTCCTGTTCGGGGAGCTGGAGCTGGTGAAGAAGCCCAAGAAGACGAAGACGGGCCAGTTCGTGACGGATGAAGATACCCTCTCCGCCCTGGCTCCCCAGCATCCCATTGTGGCGGATATCCTGGCCTACCGGGAGAACATGAAGCTGAAGAGTACGTACCTGGACGCGCTGCCCAGGTACATCTGCCCGCGGGACGGCCGCATCCACACCCAGTTCCACCAGATGCTGACCGCTACCGGGCGGCTGGCTTCCCAGGACCCCAATCTCCAGAATATTCCGGTAAGAACGGAACAGGGGCGCCTGATCCGCACGGCCTTCGTCCCCGCCTCCGGGGAGTACACCATGCTTTCCGCGGATTATTCCCAGATTGAGCTGCGCATCATGGCGGCGCTTTCCGGAGACCCCGCCATGTGCGAGGCCTTCCGGGAAGGCCGGGACATCCATACGGAGACGGCGGCCAGGGTGTACGGTATTCCCCGCGACCAGGTGGACGCCGTCATGCGCCGTGCGGCCAAGACGGTGAACTTCGGCATCATTTACGGCATTTCCGCCTTCGGCCTTTCCCAGCGGCTGGGCTGCCCCCGCAGTGAGGCCGCCACGCTGATTGAAAATTACTTCATCCAGTTCCCCGTGGTCAAGTCCTTCATGGAGGACCTGGTGCACAAGGCGGAACAGGCCGGTTACGCGGAAACGCTGCTGGGCCGCAGGAGAATGATTCCGGAGATCAATTCCGCCAACAAGACCATCAAGTCCGCCGCGGAGCGCACCGCCATCAATACCCCCATCCAGGGCACCGCGGCGGATATGATCAAGATAGCCATGATCCATGTGGACAAGCTGCTGGAAGGCACCAGGTCCCGCCTTATCCTGCAAATTCACGACGAGCTGCTGGTGGACCTCCACAAGGACGAGACGGAGCTCATTCCAAAGATTGAGGAAGCCATGATCGGCGCCCTTCCCCTTCCCAACGGCGTTCCCATTCTGGTAGAAGCCAGAACGGGGAATAACTGGCTGGAAGCCCACTAGGATTTTGCGGCGGACCAGGGGCGCGGACCGCCCCTCCCGTCCCCCCGTATTTTTGAATTGACGGATGCCTCCCGATTGCGGATTCTTCCGGATTATGCACTCATCATCCCTGCCAGCAATTGCCCTGGCTGCCTGTTCCTGCGTTTGCTTTCAGACAGCCGCCGCGTCCGTAACCTATCCGGGAACAACACCGGGAGCCCCCGCCGCCCACCGGGAAGGGGATGTTTATACGTTAAGCAACAATATTCTGAGCGCCTCATGGAAGGTGGACGGTAGCAGGCTGATTCCCCTGGGAATCGTGAACAAGGAGCGGGGCGCCACGGACGAAAAGGCCGCCACCGGCGCCCAGGCTCCGGAATTGTTCCGCCTTTCCACGGAGAAGGACGCCTACAATCTCCCCTCCTCCCGGTTTGTGATGGAAGGAGTTCCCGCCATCAGCGCATTGAAAGGGCATTCCGCCGGCCTCCGCCTGGGGGAACGGCTGGAAGGGGCCGTTATTTCCGCCGTTTTCCGGGACAAAAACAGCGGGCTGACGGTTCACTGGAAGGCGGAATTGAGGGAGGGTTCCTCCTACGTCAAGGAAACCTACCGGATTGAAGCGTCCAAGGAGGTGGATTTGAAGAAAGTCCAGTTGATTGATTTGCAGGATCCCACCCTGGCCGTGAAGGGCACCGTACCGGGCAGCCCACTGGTCAGCGAGCGGGAAGGCACGTTTGCCGGCATTGAACTTCCCGTAGCCAGGGCCCAGGCCGCCGGAGGAACGGGAACCGTCGGGTTTGACTGCAACCTTCCCATGGGCAGCGGTAACGCCCAGACGTTCACCACGGTGCTGGGCGTATGGCCGGAGAACCAGCTTCGCCGCGGGTTCCTTTATTATCTGGAACGGGAACGGGCTGCGCCCTACCGTCAGTTTCTGCATTACAACGGCTGGTATGACGACGGCCTGGACCCCACGGAAAAGACGCTCGTCAAGACAGCCGGGGAATACAGGAAGGAACTGGGTTCCCGCCACGTCAGGCTGGACGGCTTCGTGCTGGATGACGGCTGGGACGACGTTAATGAAGACCTCTGGCAGCCCTCCACCAAAAAATTCCCGCACGGGTTTGAACCTGTAGTCAAGGCGGTCGGGAAGATTCCTTCCGGCTTCGGCATCTGGATTTCTCCGCTGGGAGGGTATTTCGGCCCGGAAAAGAGGGTTCAGCATGCCAAGGACAAAGGCATTCTCCCGGCTGACGCCGCGGGATTCGACCTTTCCTGCCCCCAGTATTACAAGTGGTTCAAAAAACGCTGCTCCGACTTGATGAAGAAGGACAAGGTGACCTATTTCAAGTGGGACAAGGCCGGAGACGGCATCAGCCCCCATTTCATGGCCCTTCTTTCCATCGCCAACGACCTTCGCCGGGAGAATCCCCGCCTGTTCATCAACACGACGGTAGGCACCTGGCCCTCCCCCTTCTGGCTCAACCATGTGGATTCCACCTGGCGCAGCGGTACGGCGGACGTAGGCTGGACGGGCAAGGGAGACGACCGCGAACAGTGGATCACGTTCCGCGACGGGGCCTGCTATAACGTCATCGTCAAGCCCGGCCCGCTTTATCCCCTGAACTCCATCATGCACCACGGCATGGTGCTGGGCACCAAGTTCCAGGCCGCGCGCGTCAGCAAGGGAGAGGACGGGAAGCAGGACAACAGGGACCTGAAGAACGACGCCCGCATTTATTTCGGTTCCGGAGCCAATCTCCAGGAACTTTATCTCACGCCGTCCATGATGGACAAAAAGGCGTGGGACGACGTGGCGGCCGGGGCCCGCTGGGCCCGGCGCTTCCAGGACGTCCTGGCCGACGTGCACTGGGTGGGCGGCAACCCGAACCAGCTGGAACCGTACGGCTATGCGGCATGGAGCCCGCGGGGCTGCACGCTGGCCCTCCGCAATCCGGACGACCGGCCGCGGACGATTGATCTGGATGCGTCAACCGTCTTTGAACCCGTCAAGGGAGTGCCCGCCGTTTTCCCCATGAAGGCCTCCTACCCGGACCAGCGCGTCAAAACGCTGAATTTGGAACAGGGCAAGCCGGTGAGCCTGGAACTTCAACCTTTTGAGGTGCTGGTGTTCGACATGAGAACGAACGGACACTGACCCATGGGCCGCCGGCCATTGAGCGCAACGCCATGCCTCCCCCTTCTGGGCGGCATGGTTTTTTTATGGCCTCTCCGGAGCCTGATTTCCGGAGCGCCTTTTGAAAGGGACAAGCCCTCGGAAAAAATAGGGGAAGAAGAAATCCGGAATATCAAAGAGCCAAAGCGTCCCCGTCCCGTAATTCCGAAACGGTTACCAGGGCTTTCCCGTCTTTCAACGCCACCACGCGCACCTTGCGCTCCTGCATCCCTTCCGCGGTTTTTACCTGAATGGAGCTTCCATCCCGGACGGCAGAGGCGGGAATCCACGCGGAGGCGGGAACCTGCACGCTGATGTTCACCTGAAGGGCCATGTTGACGGGGGCCACCTGCCATTCGGAAACATGGGAGGCGTTCGGCTCCAGGGAGGCTATCAGCACGGCGGAATTGCGCTCGGTATCCAGTGCGGCGTCCACCGCCGTAACGCGGCCCAGCCATTGCAGCCGTTTTCCATTGTTCAGCACGCAGGAGGCGGTCAGCGCCGTGCTTACCCTGCCCTGTTCATCCCTGGGCAATGCGGAAAATTCTTCCAGCGGCACGGGAACCCGTATCATCCGCTCCTGGAGGGGAATCACCTTCCCCACCGGCTGCCCGGCAACCACGCGGGCCCCGGCTCCCACGGAGCATTCCACCACCTGGCAGGTATAGGGAGCTTCCAGCACCGTGTCCCGGAGGGCCTGTTCTGCTTCCGCTACATACGCCTCCGCGGCGTTCAGCCGCGCGTTCACGGCCCGTCGCTGCGGCACCCGGAGCACCAGTTCCGACTCTTTTCCACTTTTGGAGACGGAGCTGTACGTCTTCTTGATGGCTTTCAGGGCTTCCGCCTGTTCCGTGGATACATCCAGGCGAGCCTGTTCCAGCCCAGCCTGCGCGTTCGCCAGGCGTGCACGGTATTCAAATTTTTCCAGCTCCAGCAGGGGCGTTCCCTTCAGGACGATTTCTCCCGCGCTGAAGAGGGGGTGCACCTTGTCCACCTTCCCGGAAACGCCGGGGGAAAGCATCGTCAGGTGGGAGGCCTTCACGATGCCGGGCGCGGAAATGGCAAGAGTGTTCGTCTGCAAATGCAGCGGCTCCACCGTTCCTGCGGCCGCCTTGTCCTTTTCTCCGGCAGAGCCCGAGACGGACGGGTCCGTTAAAATGGCCGTTCCTATCAAAAGCGCCGCGATCCCCAGGCCGATGCCTATGGACCAGGATGTTCCCTTTTTTTGAGGGGCCTCGCTCATGAACAGCTCCGGGGGGAACGCGGCCCGTTATTTGGGATATTCCGTCTCCATGATGTGGGAGTAGGCTTCCGCCGTTTCCACAGCCACGGTTTCAATGTTCTTCATCAACTGGGCAAACTGGGCTTCCGTGAGGTCCATGCCTTCCAGAACGAAGGACTGGCGGTAGTAGACGTATCCGCTGTTGGGGTCCAGCTGGAAGGCGCCGGCCGTCTGGTCCGCATTCAGCTCACTAAGGATGATGCTGACTTCCACACGGCGGTTTTCAGGCACCTTGGCGGCAAAAAGCACGTCAATCACCAGCGTCTCCGGACGATCAATCATCGTGTACAGGAGGCTCACGGGCGTGAACGTATCACAGGGGACGAACGCGATGCCCGTTCTGAGGTTGTGGTTGTCCGCGGAAGTAATCCATTCCGTTTCTTCCCCTCTCTTTCTGAGAACGGTGTACACACGGTCCAAAAGGCTGAGCTGCTGGTTTTCCATATTGAAAATTGTTTAACAGGAGGGTTGCTTGCGAAGGCGCATGCAACGTACGCGCCCGTTTACTGGATTCAAGCTTACTGGCATCCTTCTGATTCGTCAAGCTCTCCTGACGTAAAGAAATTGAAAAAGCATGTACGCATCCGGCATAAAAACGGACGCCGCCCGGATGGACGGCGTCTGGGAAGTCTGGGAATAAAGTGCGTACCGGAGGGTACGGCGCCCTTACAGGATGTCTCCGGGCTGGTAGCCCGCGCCGTTCGGGAACCTGTCCGTCAGCTCCTGCACCATGGAGCGGAACGCTTCCACCTGGGCGTCCGCCATGCCCGTGGCGGAGGAGTTGGAGTCAAAGATGGTCTGGAGGTCCGCCCGGTCAATGCCCAGGCGACCGTCTTCCGCCAGGCGGTCCAGCAGGTTGTTTTCCATGATTTTTCCGGCCCTCAGGTCGTTGGAGACGGCCACGGCGTGTTCCTTGATCACCTCATGGGCGGTTTCCCGGCCAATGCCGCGCTTGACGGCTTCCATCAGGATGGTGGTGGTCATCAGGAAAGGCAGGTAGCGGCGCAGTTCCGCGGCCACCACGGCTTCATATACCCCCATTTGGTTCAGGACGGTCAGGAAGGTTTCAAACAGGCCGTCCGCGGCATAGAAGGAATCCGGCATGACTACGCGGCGCACCACGGAGCAGGATACGTCCCCTTCGTTCCACTGGTCCCCGGCCAGTCCGGAGATCATCATCAGGAAGCCCTTCAGGATGACGTGGAAGCCGTTGACACGTTCGCAGGAGCGGGCGTTCATCTTGTGCGGCATGGCACTGGAACCGGTCTGCCCCTTGGCGAAGCCTTCCGTAGCCAGTTCATGGCCGGCCATCAGGCGCAGGGTCTTGGCGAAGGAGGAACAGCCGGAGGTGAGCTCCACCAGGCCGGAAACCACGGAAAAGTCCAGGGAACGGGGATACACCTGCCCCACGTTCATCCACTTGGAGGGAATGCCCAGGTGGGCGCACACGCGGTCTTCCAGCTCCAGCACGCGGCCCGCGTCCTGCCCGAAGAGGGAGAGCTGGTCAAGCTGGGTGCCCACGGCGCCTTTCAGCCCGCGCACGCTGTAGCGGTCCATCAGGGAAATCCAGGAACCCAGGCCGTGCACGATGTCTTCCCCGAACATGGCGACGCGCTTGCCCATGGTGGTGGTCTGCGCGGCTACATTGTGCGTGCGGCCGGCGATGGTCACGTGCTTCCATTGTCCGGCAAGGGCGCTCATGCGGTTCAGCACGGCCACGGCCTTGTCCCGGATGATCTGCATGGACTTCCATATCTGGAGCTGTTCCACGTTTTCCGTCAGGTCGCGGGAGGTCATGCCCTTGTGGATGTGCTCGCAGCCGGCCAGCTCGCAGAACTCTTCAATGCGCGCCTTCACGTCGTGGCGCGTGACGCGTTCGCGGGCGTCAATGGCGGGAAGGTTCACCTGGTCCTTCACCCGTTCGTAAGCTTCAATCACGCCGTCCGGAATATCCAGCCCCAAATCCTTCTGGGCCTTCATCACGGCGATCCAGAATTCGCGTTCCAGGACGATGCGGCCCTCTGCGGACCAGATGGATTTCATGGCGGCGGAGGCGTACCTTTCAGCCAGGACATTGGGAATCACGCTCATATCAAAATGTGTGTATGCGGGGGTTATCAAAAACGGTGAGCCGCCATGATCATGACGGGAGGGAAAAAAGCAAGCACTTTCCCGCAGCTTCACGGATTAGGAATCCCACGGGATTCCACGGTCCGGAAAAGAGGTCCTTTCCAATGTTCAGGGATGGCTGACAGGCCCCTAATAGACGCCCGATTAACATTCCCGCCATTCCCTTTTCACAGCCGCACACCACGCTGGGAGCCAGAGCCTCCCTGCCCTGGCGGCTATTTAAACGAAAGCTTCCGCGCCACGAAAGGCAGGAGCCTGCCGCTCCCAGGAGACGGAGCCGCAAAGCCGCCCTCCATCGCCGTTCCGCTAGTTTCCGGCGGGAGGTTCCAAACCGTACCGGGCGTAGCCGGAAACGATTTCCTGGAGAATGGCGGAAATTTTTTCCAGGGAACGGACAGGAACGTATTCATACCTTCCGTGGAAGTTGTGGCCTCCGGCGCACAGGTTGGGACACGGCAGCCCCATGAAGGAAAGACGGGCTCCATCCGTACCGCCGCGCACCGGGATAATTTCCGGCTCCACGCCCACGGCCGCCATCGCCCTGCGGGCATGTTCCACCAGGTGCATGTGCGGGAGGATTTTTTCCTTCATGTTGTAATAGGAGTCCTTTACCTCCACCTGCACGGTTCCTTCCCCGTACTTCCGGTTCAGCAGGGCGGCGCACTCCTGCATGAATTCCTTCTTGCGCTCAAATTCCGCCGTGTCGTGGTCCCTGATGAGGTACTCCCCGACCGCCCGTTCCACATCCCCCCGGAACGAGTCCAAATGGTAGAAGCCTTCGTATCCTTCCGTAAAGGCGGGATTCTGGAACGCGGGAAGCATTCCCTGGAATTCCATGAGGACCAGGCATGCGTTCAGCATCCTGCCCTTCGCGCTGCCGGGGTGGATGCCGGTGCCGCGCACCGTCGCCACGGCAGAGGCCGCATTGAAATTTTCATATTCGATTTCCCCCAGGGCTCCTCCGTCCACAGTATAGGCGAAGTCCGCGCCGAAGCGCTCCACGTCAAAGGCATCCGCCCCGCGGCCTATTTCCTCGTCCGGCGTGAAGGCGATGCGTATCTCGCCGTGGGGCCGTTCGGGATGCAGCAGGAAGGAGGCGGCCATATCCATGATTTCCGCCACTCCGGCCTTGTCGTCCGCGCCAAGCAGGGTGGTTCCGTCCGTCACGACCAGGTCCTGGCCCGCATAGTCCGCCAATTCGGGGAAAACGGCGGGGGAAAGCACGATGCCCTGTTCCCGGTTCAGGACGATGTCTCCGCCGTCGTAGGAGCGCACGATGCGGGGCTTCACGCCGCTGCCGGAGACGCCCGGGGCCGTGTCCACATGAGCCACCCAGCCGATGACGGGAACCTCCCTCTCCACGTTGGACGGGATGGAGGCGTACACGATGCCGGAGGCTTTATCCAGCTCCGCCTGGGCTCCCAGCGCCTTCAGCTCCCCGGCCAGCAGCCGGGCCAGTTCCGTCTGGCCGGGAGTGGACGGAACGCTGCGGGAATCCGCATCAGACTGGGAACCCACGGAAACATACTTTAAAAAACGGTCTAAAACGGAGATATTCATCAGAAAAATCAAGGATTGAGGAGAGTCTAGCACCGGGCCCCGCGAACACAAGCACAAGACACGGTTTATCCTTGCGATTCAAGATGGTTTACAGTATGTAAACAAAGCTTCTCCCCATGATGACTCCTCTACCTCTTGGCATTGCCGTTGCCTTATCCCTGACCTGCGGCGCCCTGCCCCTTCTGGCCCAGGGCGCCTATGTGCCGGGCCCCATGCCCGTTTCCGCCGGGACAAGGCAGGACCCCACGGACATGTACCTGGAAGCGTTAAAGCTGGTAACCAGGTCTGCCGAACTGGTGGAAAAACGCGACTACATAGGAGCCATCCGCCTGACGCAACAGGCGGAAGAAAAGTTGGGACGCCTGGTGAAGGCCTATCCGCAATGGCGGCCCAACCTTCTTCAAACACGCCGCCAGCTCAACAGGGAGAAGCTGGACCAGTGGCAGAAGCTGGCGCAGCAGCAGGCCGCCGCCGTTTCATCAGGCCCCGGCCTGGAATTGGAACGTCCGGCCGCCGTGCCCAAGCGACCCAGGCCCAAGCCCAACATCGTCCTTCCTCCGGGCTACAAGGGAGTGGAGTTCCCTTCCCGCCCCGGAGAATCCCTCGTCAACACCATCCCGTCCCCGTCCGTTTCCCCCGGAGCGGCCCCGGAAGTAGTGGAAAGCAATTACGAGCGCATCCGCAGGCTGCTGGACAAAACCACCATTGAAAACAAGGCCCTGATCCAGGCGCTCAAGCGCACCCGCAAGGAACAGGAGGACATTCTGGCAAAACTGGCCATAGCGTCCGCCGGAGAATCCGTTTACCGGGACGAACTGCTCAAGGTCAAGAAGCAGATGGAGGATGAGAGAAAGACCAGCAACAAGCTCCTCCAGACCCTCACCAAGCGGGTGGAGGAGCTGGAACAGAAAGTCACCACGCTGGAACAGGAAAAAGTCCAGTATCTGGCGCAGATTGCCGATCTCCAAATTCAGCTCAAGGAGCACCAGGACAAGCTGGCCAAGGTCACGGATGAGAAAAACGCCCTCCAGAAGGACCGCGACCAGTTGGCCGCCCTGGTGGAACTCAACAGCCCGGACAAAACCAAAAACCTGCTGGACCGCAACCTGACTCTGGCGGCCCAGCTCAAGGACGCTCAGGATAAAATCGCCGCCCTGGAAACGGCCAAGTCCGACTCCGAAGAACAGCGGAAGGCCAACCTGAAAGCCCTGGAAGAGGCGCGGGAGGAATCCGCGGACCTGAAGCAGAAACTGATTGCCATCCGGGATGAAAACATCGGCTACCGCAAGCGCATTACGGAGCTGAACACCAAGCTCATCAATGCGGATGTGGAGCTGTCCAAACTGGAAGCCAATCCGGAAAAAAGCCCTCTCCTGCTGGAGGAAAACCAGTTGCTGCGCTCCACAATCGCCAAGCAGCTCCGCATCCTTTCCGTGCAGGACCAGAGCCGTTCCCTGCTCATCAGCACTTACAAGCGCCTGCTCCAGGAAAACGCGGACACTTCGGAAATCGCCTCCCTGATGGACAATGAAGAAGCCATCAAGCTCACCCCGGCGGAAAAGCAGATTGTCAACGTCATCGCCAGAGACAACAAGATAGACATCCCCCTGACGGACCAGCAGAAGGAAAAGATCAACAAGCTGGCCCAGGCCCTTTCCGCGGAACGCGACAAGGCCGCCCAGCTTGCCAGGGAACTGGAACTGGCGCGCAGCCAGACGAAGACAAAAGCGGCCAAATCCGCCAGGAATGACAAGAGCCATGCGGAAGCCCTGGCCCGGACCCAGAAGGCCCTGGAACAGAAAAACCTTCAAGTGGAGGAGCTAACCCGGCAGATGGATGAACTGAAAGCCCGTTCCGCCGAACAGGCGCGCCTGGCCGCCATTTCCGCCGGAGCCATTACGCCGGAGCAGGAAAAAGCTCTGAACAGGAGCATGGAAGCCACGGTGCGCCGGAAGCTGGAAGCGGAAGCCCTGGGACAGGGAGCCGCGGAGGCCTTCGCCAAAAAACGCTACGCCGCTGCGGAACAATTGTACCGCACCCTGCTGGACTTCCAGCCGGCCCACGTTCCGGCCCTGGTCAACCTGGGCACCATCCTGCTCCAGCGCAACAAGGCGGAGGAAGCCATCGAATACCTGAAAAAGGCCACGGAACTGGATGCAGCCTCCTCCCCCGCATGGTTCATGATGGGCGTGGCCCAGTACCGCGCCGGGCAGGACCAGCACGCCATCGCCTCCCTGACGGAAACGGTCCGGCTGGACCCGGCCAACGCTCCAGCCCTGCTTTACCTGGGCAACCTGGAAACCAGCGCAGGCAACTATGAAAAAGCGGTGGGCCACTTTGAAAACGCCTTGAAAATCCAGCCGGAATCACCGGACGCCCACTTCAACCTGGCCTGGACTTATTCCCGGCTGGGCCGTACGGCGCAGGCACGCAAGAGTTATGACGCCGCCATCCGCAGCGGCGGCCTGCCGGATTCCGACCTGGAACTCGCCATCACCGGGACCACCACCCTTCCCCGCAAAAAACAGGCTCCGGACAAAGCTCCCTCGCCTGCCGCGAACGAGGATGAAATGCGCCTGGCCGCAGCAGTAAGCGATCCATCCGCCATTCCCCACGATGCCTATGAGGTGCCCGCCCATGTGGCGGAGGACCCCAATGCCCTGGAAAGGCCCTCTGCCGGGCCCAAGCAGGTCGTGGTCAGCCACCGTCCGGAAGCCGGGCCCGTCTCCCTGGCGGACCAGATGAGGGAAACGGCCTCCGCGGCGCCTGTCGCACAGCCTCCTGCGGAAACCGCCACCGCCGCAGCGGAACCGCCCAAGCCGGAAAAACAGGAAGCACCCCGCAGGAGAAGCCGCTTCCGCATCGGTTCCTGACGGATCCGCCCCTTCCTTTTTCTCCTGAAAAACGCCATGTATCAAGTTTCCATTTTAGGACTGGGCCTCATCGGCTCACGGATTGCACGCCACATGACCGGACTGGGTGACAAGGTCACCGTCTGGAACCGGACGCCCCGGGAAGACTTTCCGGAAGCCGTTCCCACCCCGGCGGACGCGGCCCGCGCCTCCAAAATCATCCAGCTCTATCTGAAAGACAGGAATGCCTGTCTGGAAGTATTTGAACAGATGAGGGGCGCGCTGACCCCGGAACATGTCATCCTGAACCACTCCACGATTGACCTGGCCACCGTCGGCAAGCTCTCCCTGATGTGCTCCGCCATCGGCTGCACGTATGTGGACTGCCCGTTCACCGGATCCCGCCTTCCGGCGGAAAAAGGGGAGCTGGTCTATTATGCGGGAACGGACTCCTCCACTCTGGACCGCGTGCGGCCAGTACTGGAACACAGTTCCCGTGACATCCTGCACCTGGGGGGGATTGGGGCCGGAACCGTCGTCAAACTGGTCACCAACATGGTCTCCGCCACCATGGTGCAGAGCCTGAGCGAAGCCCTGGCCATCACCCAGGCATACGGCATTTCCCCTCAACTGCTGGGGCAGGCCATTTCCCGGAACGTCATCGCCTCCCCCCTGGCGTCCTTCAAGCTGCCCCTGATGGCGGAACGCGACTTTTCCACCCACTTCTCCCTGGACAATATGCGGAAAGACAGCATCTACGCCCAGGAACTGGCCGCTGAAAAGGGAATCCACCCGCCCGCTGCCGCGCTGGTCTCCTCCATCATGGGGAAACTGTGCCGTGAAGGGCACGCGGAAGAAGACTTCGGCTGTCTGGCGGAACAATTCGACTAAGCTTTTCCCATTGATGAAATTCAGAGGAACATGCGCCCTTCTGCTGCTGGCCCTTCTCCTGCCCCCCTGCGTTCGGGCGCAGGAACAGAAGGAGGCAGGGAACGCCCCTTCCGCGGAAGCGCAGGCCGCTTCCCCCGTTCCCGTTCCGGACACCGCCCTGATCGATGACGCTTCTGACCGTCCGGTATTGCAGGGCAGCTCCAACGTGAGCGCCGTACCCCCCGCTCCCCAGCATCCGGCCGCGGCCCCTGCCGGAACGGAAGGGCAGTCCGTCAAACGGCAGCCGTTCACCAGCGTTTCCGCTTCCAAGCAATTTCACGTTACAGGGATGGATTCCCTGCTGGCCGGGGCCATTGCCACGCGGGCGGACTCCATACGCACGGCCCTGGTGAAAATCCTCAAGCAGCCTGACGAATGGAAAAACAACATCATCATCCGTCTGGTAGGGGAGCCGGGAAGCCCGGTTCCGGCCAACCCCATCCGCATGCAGACCGTGATTGTGGGGAATACCCTCTCCTACAACATCTTCATTCACCTGGGACGCGGCATCAACCAGGACAGGCTGCGCCACGCCATCGTCTCCACCCTGCTTTATGAGATGATGCTGCGCACGGTGGACCCGGAAGGACTGCCGGACGAAGTAACGCTGCCCCCCTGGCTGATTGCCGGGCTGGAGCAGGCCGTCCTGTGGCACACCAATGAAGCGGACCGGGCCATGTACTCCACCCTGTTCCAGCAATCCGGCATCATGACCCCGGAAGAAATCCTGAACTGCCCGGAACCGGAAAAGGAACTGGACGCCACCTCCTACGCCGCCTATCAAACCTCCTGCGGCGCGCTGGTGCTCTGCCTGCTGAACCAGGAAAACGGTCCGGAAGGGATGAAACAGCTTCTGGACCAGGCCATTCTGGGCAATGACGATCCCAGGAATCTCATCAAGCGCCATTTTCCGCAGCTCAACCTGACCCCCTCCTCCCTTCATAAATGGTGGACGCTCCAGCTTTCCCGCATGGCGACTCCTCCCCTGACGGAAACCCTCACGATCACGGAAACGGAACGTCACCTGCAGGAAGCCCTCACCCTGGTCAAATACGATCCGGACACCCGGACGACCGTCACCTTCCCCCTGGACAATCTGGACCAGGCCAATTCCCTGACGGACCTGAACAGGCAGCTTTCCAACATATCCGGCAGCCTGCTCAACCTCAGCCGGCGCTCCTTCCCCGCCTACCGGCCCGTCATTGTGGAATACGCCAAGCTTGTGGCCCTGATGCAGACCGGAAAAATCAACGGCCGGGAAGCCGCCCCGAAAATCGGGCAGCTTCGGGAAATCAGGGAGCTATCCATGAAAACCGCCCGGCGCGTCCGGGACTACATGGACTGGTATGAAATCAATACGCGGTCCGGAACCGGCAAGACATTCGCCTCCTACGCGGCAGCCGTCAAACTGCTCCGTGAACAGGAACAGCCTGCCAATACCCCCATTTCCCGGTATCTGGACGATATTGAAAAACTGTACACCCTCCCGGCGAAGGCTCCCGTTCCTTCCCTGCATGGAAAGAATTGAAGGAAACCCGTTCCGCTGCCTGGAACGGCCATTTCTTTCCAGATGAATCTCCGCCCTCCAGGGGCAATAGGCATTCACGCATTTCTATTAAAAGACGGGAGATTTCGCGGTATTTTGATCTATACCTGATTCAACCATGATTGCTTTATTTTTCATAAGTTAATCATGCATAACAGGATAATTCCGCCGCGGATTTACAATCCGGAAGTCAACTTATTTTTTTGAGTTCAAAAAAGTAACGGCAAATATTCCCACATATAAAGTAGGAATAATAAACAACGCCTAATACGGAAACCTTATTTATTTATAAGAAGTTATTGAATTTGAAGCGGTCTTCCGGATTGTAAATCCGATACTGGCTCCATTCAGTAATTTTTTTAATAATTTCATGAAATCCTCTCTGTATCTTACGATGTTCCTGCTTTGCTCAGGGTTGGGAGCCCAGGCCGCCACATTGAAATATTTTTATGATTTCAACAAGCTTGACGGAAACCTGTCATCTTTAAATGATAATAACTTGGCCGGCCCAAATGCGGGCAGCGCCACGTTCAGCGGATCAGGCTGGATGAATTATACCGATGGCTATGAAGGCCGGGGCTATGACAGCCGCACGAACGGCGGACAATTGACGCTGGGCTCCTCCAGTACGGGACTGGGGCTGAATGCTACGGAAGGTTTCAGCCTTTCCATTGCCGTCAAGGACTACTCCCCCGGCAATACATCGTCCTCGGCTATATGGAAAAGCATTCTGACCTTCACATCCGGCAACAGCCAGAACATGTACCTCCAGAAGGATTCCGGCGACGCCTCCACCGCCGGGGCATGGGCGGCCTATTGCGGCGGAAACGTGGGCAACTGGGCCAACCTGACGATTTCCAGGGATTCCTTTTCCAACATCATCATCACCTTCCAGAACGGGGAATTGAACATTTATCTGGACGGGCAGAAGAAAATCACGGCCTCCGGAGTCAATTTCACCGGAGACGTGCAGTCACTCAAGCTGGCGTCCACCGCCAATACGACCATGGATGACCTCCAATTATATGCCGGTGTCCTGAATGACGGGGAAATAGCCGCGCTGGCGGCCAACCCCGCCCTTCCCGTTCCGGAACCCGCCACGGCCACACTGAGCCTGCTGGGGCTGGTTTCCCTATCGTGCATGCGCCGCCGCCGGGGTTAAGTCCCCTGATTTTTTTTAAGGGAAAACAAGTTCGTTCTTGTTTTCCCTTTTTTATTCACTATCACTCTATCTGTTAGAACCTACATGAAAATTACCGCACTGTTCTTCGGCGTGTTCGCCGGCTGTCTCTCCTGCATCCCGGCCCATGCGGCGGACTACCTCTGGAATGGAGGAAACGGCTCCTGGACGGATTCCGGAGCGTGGCGGCTGGATGATTCCTCCGCCGACTGGAGCAATGGAAATACGGCCCAATTCCAGACGGATTCCTCCATCACAGTAGGAAGCGGAATCTCTGCGTCCGGAATGCTTTACAACGGTGCGGCCATCACGCTGAACGGAGGTTCCCTTACCCTGACGGGCGCGGCTGCCGGGAACAACGGAGGTTCCGCCACTCTTTCCAATACCGGGCTGATTCTGGACGCCCCCAATGCGGAAGACTCCTATGAAGTCTGGGATACCAGCCTCACCGGCTCCGCCACGCTCGCCAAGACAGGCGCCGGAACGGTTACCCTGGATGGAGCGCATACGGCCAGCGGCGTCTGGAACATCAACGCGGGCACCCTGGTTTTCACCGGGGAAAGAAACATCACCGCCAGTGACAACAACCGGATTAACGGAAAAATCAACATTGCCTCCGGAGCCGTGCTGGATGCCAGCAATGGCCGCTTGTTTCATAACGGCGTTTATACAGCCAATTTCCAGTCCCCCACCATTACGCTGAACGGAGGAACGCTCAAACTGAACCAGTTCGGGTATGACTCCGCCTCCCTGGGCAAGCTGCACAACAATTTTTACGCCCTTAAATTCGCTTCCGGAACCTCCAGCCGCATCGTCATTTCCCAGGGCTATGAATCCGGAGGCACGGCCAGCCGCGGCATTTACATCGCCGGCTGGGGCACGACGGCCACCATTGAACTGGGAGCCAACCAGACCCTTACATGGACTTCCTCCAATGCGCAGAACCATGATGCCATTGTCTGCGAAACCGGAGCCGGCAGTGCGCTGGCGCTCGCCATCGGAGAAAATTCCGTACTCTACTTCAACCAGGTCTTTGCCAATAAAAACACGTCCGGCGAATACGGAGACCCCACCACCGCCAACTTCTCCGGCCTGAGCCTCATTAAATCCGGCGCCGGAGAGCTGGTCATCCAGAGGGCCAATACGATTTCCTCCGGCCGCACGGTCCGCGTGGATGCGGGCAAGCTGACGCTGGAGGTGGACAACGCCTTCGGCGCCGGCAGCAATCTGGGCAATGTAAGCATCGCTTCCGGAGCCCTGTTCTCCATGAACGGCCACACTCTTGCCAATGTCATTGACGTCCAGGACGGAGCCACTCTGGACATGGGCGGCAGCTCCTATGCCAGCATGGTCAACTGGCATGAAGGCGGCATCCTCCTGAACACGGAAAACAACAAGGGCACGCTCAACATCATGACCCGCGCCGCCCTGGAACTGGGCTCCAAGGCCTGGGCGGGAAGCGTGCTGACGGATACGGATACCGTTTTTACGCTCACGGCGGACCAGAATCTGGGAGCCCTGGGAGCAAACGTCAACTGCTGGACAGGCGGCCGCGGGTATAACAACACCCTCCAGAGCATCACCTTCACGGGCGGCCACGGAATCAACATTGACAACTACGGAGCCAAGTGGGCCGTCATTCTCTCGGAAAACGTCACCTTCCAGGACATCGGCAGCCTGACCTTCTCCAATAATGCCGCCGACATGTCCAATACAGAGGCCCTTTACGGCGCGGGGGCCATTGCCGCCAATGATACGGTCGCCTTCAGCAACACCGGAGCCCTTACGTTCAGCAACAACAGCGTGAGCGCGGATTCCGGCGCTTCCGGCGGAGCCATTTACGCCTCCGGAGGAGCCTCCTTCACCAGCACGGGCGCCATCAGCTTCTCCGGCAACTCCGCCATGACCCACGGGGGCGCCATCCATACGGGAGGCACCACGGGCAGCCTCACCTTCTCCGACATCGCGGAAAACATCTCCTTCACCGGAAATACGGCCGGAGAAAACGGCGGCGCCATCAATAACGATTATGAAACCGTGGAATGGTCCAGCGTGGGCCACGTGGCCTTCTCCGGCAACCTGGCGGAGGCGGGCGCGGGAGGCGCCATCTGGTCCGGCGGGGACGTAACGGCCAATACCGCCGCCTCCTTCAGCATGACGGGCAACGAGGCCCGGGACGGCGGCGGGGGCGCCATCTATTCGGATGGAAACGTCACCTTCTCCGGAGTGGGGGCCCTGACCTTCTCCGACAACCACGCATCCACCTACGGGGGCGCCATCGGAGCCTACGGGGACATCACCATCTCCGATTCCGGCGCCGCCTCCTTCTCCGGCAACACAGCTTATGAAGGGGGAGCCCTGGACGCCTACAACGTTGCCATTTCCGGCAACACCGGGACGGTGCTGTTTGAAAACAACAGTGCGGAAAACGCCGGAGGCGCCATCAACCTGCAGGGAGGAGGCTCCATTTCCCTGACGGCGGACCAGGCGGACATCATCTTCCGCGGAAACACAGTCCAGGACGGAAGCGTTTACAACGCTATCCATTTCAACGACGGCGCCATGGCTTCCTTCAATGCGGCGGACAACCGCCGGATCCTCTTTGAAGACGGCCTCAGCTCCCAGGACGAATCCGTCGTGGACATCAGCGTCAATGACGCCGCCGGGGCCGGAGGCACGGTCGCCATGTCCGGCGCAAACAGCCAGTCCGGCATCCGGGCCAATACGACCGTGTACGGAGGCACCTTTTCCGTCAGCAGCGGGGCAACCTACGGCTACCATTCCGCAGACTGGAGCACGGAAGAAGCGCGAACCTCCTTCACCGTAAGCGGAGGAAGCCTCCACATTGGCGAACAGGCCGCCCTGAATGCGGCGGACGTGAGGCTGGAGGACGGAACGGAGCTGTCCGTCATGGGAACCGGCAGCCTGAATGCAGACACGCTGACGCTGGGAAACAACGTCTCCATCCTCGGAACGGGCGAAGGCAGCTTCTCCATCACTGCCAATGCCATTGATATTTCCAACGGAATCACGATTGACCTCTCCCGCGGCTCCATGATCAGCCTGGAACTGCATGCGGACACCCTGACGCTGGGAGGGACGCTGGCCCTGGGCGACGACCAAGTGGACTACACCTCCTCCATCTGGCAGAGGGACCAGTCCTACCTGGTCATGGATGCATCCGGCGTCACGAACATGGACGGGACTTTCTCTGAAATCCTCTCCTCCCTCTCCGACTCCGCTACCATCACGGTGGGGAATCTGGGGCTGGAAGGCTATGACCCCTCTCTGGAACTGGGGCGCTGGGAACTGCGCTGGGACGAAGGAAACGCCCTCCATCTGGACTGGATTTCCAATGGCCTGGTAGTCCCGGAACCCGCTACCTCCCTTCTGCTTCTCCTGGCGGCAGGCGGCCTGCTCGCCGTCAGGAAGCGCACTATCTAACAACCGCCATCTCTTAATAAAACATGAACAGTACCTTTAAAACCTGCATGTGCGCCCTGGCCCTGGGCCTGTCCGGCGCTGCCCCCCTGTACGCGGCTTCCGCCACAGCAGCCTGTGAACAAACGCACTCCATCCTTTATGCGGGCGCGGACAGCCAGGCCATCATGAAGATCAAGGTGACCGTTACGGAAACCAGCCAGATCCTGAAGGGAATGACCTTCTCCATGGCCGGAACCACCTCCGTCTCCGACATCGCGAAGGCCCGGATTTTCTACTCCGGCGCCACTCCCTACTTCTCCCCGAACGCGGAGCAGGCCAACCGGAGGGCCATCCCCGTCCTCAACACCATCTCCAAGGGGGCCAAAACCTTCCAATTCGAGGGAAGCCACGCGCTCTCCGCAGGAGACAACTACTTCTGGCTGTGCGTGGACCTCAACCCCCGCGCGCGAGGGTTGAACAAGGTGGACGCCTCCTGCACGGGCGTGGCCCTGCTGGAGGACTCCAATGTAGCGGTCGCCAATCCTTCCCCGGAAGGCTGCGCGGAGGTGTATCCCTACCAATTCCGCGTGGTGCCCTACTACCGCAACACCAACCTGATGCAGTGGAACCCCAACCACCTGACCGCCCAGCACTTCAAATCATTCACGGACCTCATTTACTTCAACGTGGGATGTGACACGGAAGGAAACCTGACGGGGCAGAACAACGCCCAGTTCCTGAATGGCCTGGACAAGCTTAAAAACCTTCGCGGAACGGCGGGCAGCAAGATCATTCTGGGCGTGGCCCACTGTGACGGAGGGTTGACGGCTTTCACGGGAAATGCGGAAAAAAGGCGGCAGTTCGCGTACCAGCTCGTTTCCTTCGCCAGGGAAAAGGGATTTGACGGAATAGACATTGACTGGGAATACCCGGACAACGGCACGGAGTGGTACAACTTCTGCCTGCTGCTGGGAGAAGTGCGCTCCGCCATGGGAGCCAGCGGCATGTCCCTGAGCGCGGCGATCAATCCGTACTACCTGGCGCCCACCAGTGAAATGATGGACCTGCTGGACTTCGTCAACGTCATGAGCTATGACCGCGCCGGACAGCACTCCACCTATCCGGACATGCTCATCGACATCCAAACCATCCGCAGGAAAAACATTCCGGACTGCAAAATCGTCGTCGGCCTGCCGTTCTACACCAACGAGACGCGCTCCAACCGCAACTGGGACGCCCAGAAAGGCTATTCCAACGTCGTCCAGCTCTACCCCAACATCGCCCCCGGCACGGACCTCTGCGCCATCGACGGCCAGCAGCACTACTTTAACGGCATCACCACGATTAAGAAAAAATGCCAGTACGTAAAAACCCAGAAGCTGGGCGGCGTGATGATCTGGTGTTATGATGGAGATTTGCTGCTGACGCACGCGAAATCCCTGGCAAAAGCCATGTATTCCATCATCAAGCAACAGGCTGTCCGCTAATGTTTTGAAGCATCTCTTGCTCCGGCGCGCATTCTTTTTTGGAGAACGCGCGTTTTTTTATGTGGTCTTTTTTGATTCAAAAGGATTCAGGGGTTGTCTTTCCCAAGATGATTTGTAATCATTTCCCCGAATTATTTTCATATCACTACACAATATGAACACGTCATTGAAACTCCACGGCCTGGTGGCCGCCGTACACACTCCGTTCAAGGCGGACGGTTCCCTGAATCCTTCCAGCGTTGACGCCCAGGCCAGGCTGCTTGCCTCCCAGGGCATCAAGCTGGCTTTCATTACCGGAAGCACTGGTGAATCCTCCTCCATGCAGCTTGAAGAACGAAAGGAAATCTACTCCGCCTGGAAGGAAGCTTCCGCCAAGTACGGCGTGGACGTCATCGCCCATACCGGTTCCAACAGCGTCTGGGACGCCCGCGAACTGGCCGCCTTTGCCCAGGAATGCGGATTCGTGGCGACCAGCTCCCTTGCCCCCTCCTACTACAAGCCAGGCACTGTCCAGCGCCTGGTGGAATGCTGCGCCTTCGCCGCTTCCGGCGCTCCCGACCTGCCCTATTACTATTACGACATTCCCGTGCTGACGGGCGTGCGTTTCAATCCGGTAGACTTCATCAAGCTGGCCAAGGAACAGATCCCGAACTTTGCGGGCATCAAATTCACCAATCCGGACCTGGCCCTGTACCAGACCACGTTGAACTACGACGAAAACGTGGACATCCCCTGGGGCGTGGACGAATGGTTCACGGGAGCCCTCTCCGTAGGCGCCAAGGGCGCTGTGGGAAGCTCCTTCAACTTTGCCCCGGCCCTGTACCAGAAACTCATGAAATCCTTTGCAGAAGGCGACGTGGAAACGGCGCGCGACTGCCAGTGGAAATCCGTGCAGATGATCAACATCCTGGCCTCCAAGGGCTACATGGGCTGCGCCAAGGCCCTGATGGGCTGGCTGGGCGTTGACCTGGGTCCCGCCCGCCTGCCGCAGGGCAACCCCACCGCGGAACAGCTCAAGGAACTCCGCTCCGAGCTGGAAGCCATCGGCTTCTTCCAGTGGTCCATGAACTAAACCGCTTTCCCTCTTATGGCTGCAACACTTGACCTGACCACCCTGGGCGCATTCTACCGCCGCCAGCTTCTGGAAGACGTTCTGCCGTTCTGGTTCCCGCGCGCTTACGACGAAAAGAACGGGGGCCTCTACCACTGCTTTGACGCGGACGGCACCCTGGTGGACACGGACAAATCCGTGTGGGCCCAGGGCCGCATGGCCTGGATGCTGCTGACCATGTACAACAGCATTGAGAAAAACCCGGACTGGCTCAAATGGGCGGAAAGCGCCCTGAACTTCCTGACGGCGAAATGCGTGGACCCTGCCGACGGCCGCATGTACTTCCATGTGGAGGCGGACGGCACCCCCATCCGCAAGCGCCGCTATGCGTACAGCGAATCCTTTGCCGCCATCGCCTTTGCCGCCCATGCGAAAGCTGCAGGAAATGAAGAATCCGCAAAAGCCGCGCGCCACTGGTTCGACGTCTTTACGGACATCTGCTTCACCCCCGGCAAGATGGTTCCCAAATTCACCGGGAACCGTCCCACGACGGGACTGGGAACACGCATGATTACGCTGGCGACCGCCCAGGAACTGCGCAAGTACCTGGGTGACGAGGACGGCTTCTACACCGGATGGATCGACCGCTGCATCAACGACCTCCGCACCCTGTTCATGAAGCCGGAGCTCAAGGCCGTGATGGAAGTGGTGAGCCCTGACGGCGCCATCATCGACCACTTTGACGAACGCACGCTCAATCCCGGCCATACCATTGAGGGGGGCTGGTTCGTGCTGGAGGAAGCCCGCTTCCGCGGCAATGATCCGGAACTCATCAAGGTGGGCTGCGACATGATCGACTGGGCTTTCGCGCGCGGGTGGGACAAGGAAAACGGCGGCCTGCTCTACTTTACGGACGTGTACGGCAAGCCCGTCCAGGAATACTGGCACAACATGAAATTCTGGTGGCCGCACGACGAGGCGCTCATTGCCATGACGCTCGCCTACAAGCTCACTGGAGAGGAACGCTACGCCATCTGCCACGACATGGTGCACAACTGGGCCTTCTCCCACTTCCAGGACGTGCAGCACGGCGACTGGTTCGGCTACCTGAACAAGGACGGCTCCAGGGCAAACACCCTCAAGGGCAGCCTCTGGAAGTCCTTCTTCCACCATCCCCGCGCCATGTGGTTCTGCGCCCACTACTGCGGCGCCATTTAAGGAAAAACAAAACATATTACTCTTACTAAAAGCCGTTTGCCAAATATGACAAACGGCTTTTACTTTTTATCTATCTTTAAAATGAAGATAATAGGAAATCTCTGCTGAAAAGGCATTCCAAAAAAATCCAGTCTGTTTTTATTTTCAGAGGATCAAAAACAATTGCTCCTTCTTCTGCGGTGTTTTATGATGCCGCTAACATGCTGGGAAAAGATCTGCACATCTTTTTTCATGAAATCATATATTTCAAGCGTGAACCCAACTTCTAATATCCATGAAAAGCACTCCTCATGCTAAATAAGCTCAATAGTGGATGAAGCAATAAAAGAGAAATATCATGACCGGTGAAAAATTCACGTTGATGCAATATTCCGTCAGCGCCGTCTTGGGGCTGATAGAAGCGGAAGATTTCGTTATACCAGAAATTCAGCGCCCCTTTGTCTGGAAACGAAGCCAAGTACGGGATTTAATTGATTCCTTATATAACGGCTACCCTACGGGCTATATCATTACTTGGAAGAATCCTGACGTGAAAACCAAGGATGGAGGAAAAGCCAACGGAAAAAAAGTACTTATCGACGGACAGCAACGTGTAACCGCCCTGATGGCCGCTATCGCCGGCAAAGAAGTCCTGGATGAAGATTTTAATAAAGACCGCGTCAAAATCGCCTTCAATCCTCTTGCTGATGATCCGAGCAAGCGTTTTGCGGTTCAAGACGCTTCTCATTTAAAAGACAAACGATGGATACCGGATATTTCCATCGTATTTGATGCCGATTTCGATGCGTTCGAGTTCTCCGTTGAATATTGTACCATCAATGAAGGAATCAAACCCAACATAATCAATAAATCCATTGCCTCTCTAAAAGGAATCGCCAACAGGCAAATTGGCGTGATTGAGCTGGATGCTACATTGGATATTGATGAAGTAACTGAAATTTTCATTCGTATCAATTCCAAAGGAACGTCTCTCAGCCAATCAGACTTTGTCATGTCCAAGATGGCCGCGGACATGGAACATGAAGGCAGTATGATGCGTAAAACAGTGGACTATTTCTGCCATCTGGCCGTGAAACCTGATTTTTACTCCTTATTGGTACGTGATGAGGAATTCCAGAATTCCAAGTATGCGGATAAAATCAAGTGGCTGGCTCATGATTATGATGACATTTACGATCCCGATTACGGCGATATGCTACGGGTATCATTCATGCACCAGTTCCGCAGAGGAAAACTTGCTGATTTGGTCAGCTTATTGTCCGGGAGGGATTTCGAAACCAAGGAATACCGGGATGATATCGTAGCGGAATCCTACCGGAAACTGGATGCCGGCATTGTACAATTTATCAACCAGCACAATTTTACACAATTTGTAATGGCCCTTAAGGGTGCGGGCTTTGTCTCCAGCAAACAGTTGAATTCACAAATGACGTTGGATTTTGCTTACACTTTGTATCTGATGCTGCGGAGTGATCCAACCATTCCAAACGAACAAATCAAACGGCATGTTCAAAAATGGTTCGTCCTCTCCACCCTAACTTCAAGATACATCGGATCTCCGGAGACGCAGATGGACCGTGATATGCGCAATATCGAAGAAAAAGGCTTCCTGAATTTCAAAACAGAAGTGGAGGCCTCTGCCCTATCGGAAACATTTTGGACGGTTACGCTGCCTCAGAACCTGGAAACGTCTTCTGTAAACAGTCCCGCCTTCAATACCTTCCTTGCTGCTCAAATTAACCTGAACTGCAATTCCCTGCTGATGAAAGGGACTAAAGTCTCCGATCTCATTACCATTTCAGGAGACGTGCACCATATTTTTCCGCGCAATTATCTGAAAAAGAACGGCATTGATAATAAGACAAAATATAATCAGGTAGCCAATTATATCTATCTTGATACGCAGGTAAATAAAGCCATTGGAGACGATCCTCCCTCTGTCTATTTTGCCAAAGTGCAAGAGCAATGCGGGACTAAAGCCATTACACTCGGAAATATTTCCGACGAAGAAATGCTTTACCGCAATCTGGAGGAAAACAGTATCCCTCAAAATATTGTCAGCATGGATATAAGTGATTACGAATCATTCCTTCAAGAACGCCGCAAACTGATGGCGAAGCTGATGCAACGGTATTATCAGGAATTGTAGATCATGCTCCTGTAATATATAAATTTATAAAACCGGTTAAGGATAGACGATATCCTCCGTCCGCACCACCACGTCGCCGGGGTCCAGCATGGCGTTAATCAGGGAACAGAAGCGGAATTTTCCTATATCCTCGGCTTTGATGGAAAGCTCTTCAATGGCTCCGCACGCCAGCAGGAATGCGCGCTTGGTGCCGGGAAGCAGAAAAGTTTCCGGAGTCACCCAGGAGGAGCCGTCCCCGAACACGACGTTGCTGTACCGCGTATCCGTCACCAGCCCGTGCCGGAGGATCAGCACTTCTTCATCCTCACCCAACCCCAGCCCTGCCGCCTGAAGCTCCGTCCGGTCCTCCCACTTGCAGGAGTAATCCAGCCGTGGAATTTCCACGCATGCCAGCCTTTTCACCAGCCGGGGACGGTAAGGTTCAAAGACGGGACGGCGCGCGCTTCCCTGCGTATCATACGTGATATGGCATTTGTAAATGCCGCGGCCTTCCGGCCCCGGACAGGCTGACAGCACGGAGGCCAGATCGGGAACGGCGGAGCCTTCCGCTCCGTGAAGGTTCATGGCGGCTTCCACCCTGCGCTGGTGCCAGGAGAGCAGGCAGGGAGCGCCATCCTCCCATTTGACGGTTTCAAAAATCAAACGGCACATAAACTTTGGCAATAGCTTCCCGGTATTCATCTTCCATGCGGCTCATGACGGTGATGCCGCCTCCGCTTTTGTACACCATTCCCTTTTCATCCTCTTCCATGAAGCGGATGGCGACGGCGGAATCCAAATCCCGCCCGTTGAAGAAACCGAAAATCCCGGTGTAAAACCCCCGCTCCAAGTCCTCCGCCTCCGCAATGGCCCGGCAGGTGGCCTCCTTGGGCGCTCCGGTCACACTCCCGGCGGGCAGCAGCTTCAGCAGGATTTCCCCCAGGCGGGAACGCCAGTCTTCCGGCAGGCGGCCTGAAATCTCGGAACTGCATTGCAGGATGGTTCTTCCGCGCGTTTCCACCGGGCTGATGTAGCGGTAGCGCCTGACCTGCACATCTGCCGCCACCATGGAGAGATCATTGCGCATCAGGTCCACAATGGTGGCGGATTCCCGGTTTTCCTTTTCATCCGTCTCCAGCCAGTCGCGGGCTTCCGGCGTGGCGGCAGGAGCCGTTCCCTTCATCGGAAACGTGGAAATGGACCGCCCGCGTACCGTGACAAACGGTTCCGGAGAGAAGCAGACGCAGCCGCGGCCATGCACGCCGGGAACACGGGCGTCCGGCCCCAGCAGCATCCGGTAGGGAGCCCGTGCGAACCGGAACAGATGGCGAAGCGTCAGGTTGGTTTCCACGGGGGTAGCCACGCATAAATTCAGCAGGTAGGAGTCCCCCCTCATCAGATGGTTCCGGACGGAGGCGAAGGACGCCGCATACCGGGCCATGGAACAGGGGGAAGGGATGAACCGCAGCCGTTCCGGAAGCGGCGGCCAGTTGCCCTGCTCCCCCATGCCTCCCAGCGGCAGGGAAAAAGCCGCCATACGTTCGTGCCCCGTTTCCGGAAGTTCAAACAGGAGGTTGTGCTCCAGATCATGGGAGATCACAAAGAAGAACGGACGTTCCGCACGGCCCAGGGCATTCATGCGGAGGATGGTTTCTTCCCGTGTGTACATTGGCGGGAATTATTCTATCATGTGCGCGCCATGAGTCAACCGAACGTCTGGATCATCGACCACCGGGATTCCTTTACCTGGAATCTCGCGGAACTCGTCAGAGTGACGGGAATGGCCGTTCCGCGCGTGGTCTCCAACCTTTCGCCGGAACTGGAACAGGCGGTTCAGGCGGGAGAAAAACTCATCCTGTCCCCCGGGCCCGGAACGGTGAAGGACGAATGCCACCAGGCAACCTTCCGCCTTCTGGACCGCCTGCCCCCCTGCACTCCGGTGCTGGGCGTATGCCTGGGGCACCAGATCCTGGGCATACGCTTCGGGGCCCGGCTGGAACATCTCTCCCAGCCGCTTCACGGGGTCCGTGAACCCTTACGCCGGACGGAGAGCTGCCCCCTTCTGGAGGGGCTGCCGGAGGAATTCCCCGCAGGCCTGTACCATTCCTGGCGTCTTGCCGCCACCCCCTGGCCGGAGGAACTGGTCGTCACCGCAAGGGATTCCGGGGGAAACATCCAGGCCATTCGCCACAGGTCCCGCCCTCTTTACGGCATCCAGTTTCATCCGGAATCCATCCTGACGCCGGACGGGAAGTCCCTGCTCCGGAATTTCCTGTCTCTTCCGGCAAATGCGGTTGAGGGGAGTCCTGCCTCAAACGAATCAATGATCCACAGCCAGCATCAGGGATGAACGGGAGGAGGCCGGAAAGTGTCTCATACCTGTATCATCCCGGCCCATATCCGGGCCGCTTCAGATATAACGCCTTTTATTCTCATGAACGCACAGGACGAACTCAAGATCAGGGACATGGAAATTCTGTTCCAGCCTTTTCATTCACGCAAGCTCGACACTCCCACCCGCATCGTTCTCCCGGCCATGACCCGGGGATTTTCTCCCAGCGGGGTTCCTACGGACCAGGTGGCCGCCTATTACAAGAGCCGGGCAAAACATGAAGTAGGGCTCATCATCACGGAGGGCACCTTTATTGACGAACCCAGCGCCTCCCCTTCCTCCAATTACCCCAATTTCTTCGGCGGGGCCTCCCTGCGGGGATGGAAAAAGGTGTTGGAAGCCGTTCATACCACGGATTGCAAAATAGCCCCCCAGCTTTGGCACGTGGGCATGGCCCGGCCCTTCAAGGGAGAGAACCTGCCCAATCCGGAACTGCCTCCCATCGGACCATCCGGAATTGACGTGAACACGCTGGAACAAACGGCGGAGCCCATGAGCATCGCCAAGATTGAAGAAGTCATCGACGCTTTCGCGCGCGCCGCGGCGGATGCCAAACGGCTGGGCTTTGACGGTGTGGAACTGCATGGAGCGCACGGCTACCTGATCGACCAGTTTTTCTGGAAGGAGACCAACAGGCGCACGGACGAATACGGCGGAGACCTGGTGGGCCGCACCCGTTTTGCCAGCAGCATTGTCCATGCCGTACGCAAGGCGGTCGGCAGCCAGTTCCCCATCATCTTCCGCTTCTCCCAATGGAAAACCGGCCATTACGATGCCAAGCTGGCGCACACCCCCGTGGAACTGGAAGATTTTCTGACACCCCTGACGGAAGCGGGCGTGGACATTTTTGACTGTTCCACGCGCCGGTTCTGGGAACCGGAGTTTGAAGGTTCCCGCCTCAACCTGGCCGGCTGGACCAAGAAGCTTACTGGAAAGCCCTCCATCTCCGTCGGTTCCGTGGGACTCAAGGGGGATTTTACGAATGCCTTTGACGGCGGCCCGGAAGCGGAGGCCGCCAGTGTGGAACCACTGGTGGAACGGCTGAAAGCCGGGGAGTTCGACCTCATTGCCGTAGGGCGCGCCCTGCTGGCGGATGCGGAATGGGCGGAAAAGATACGCCATGCCCGTGAAAAGGACATCCACCTGTTCACGAAGGAAGACCTGAAAACGCTGAAATAGGAACCGATGGGGCTCCGGATATGGGAAACGCTGTGCCCACGCCCTGCCTACTTTTCCCTGATGCGGACAGTCAGGTACAGCAGCCGCAGAATGGCCAGGGCCGGAAGCTGAAGCGTCAGCAGATACCACGGAGCGGGGCCGAAATATTCCAGCACGGTCCCGGCCGGAGCATACCGGGTAAAACCGTAATTCGTTCCGAGCCACACGTTCACCGGAATAATCAGAAGCAGGTAGGCGTCGCACAGGCCCAGCGTTTTCACGTCATCCCACGGACGCGCGCGCCATCCCAAGACGACGGGAAGATAAAGGGCGGAAATCAATAAAAGCCCGTGCCCCACAAAGAAGGCGAAGAACGCGGCGGAGGGAAAGCCGTCGTGAAGCATGGGGGTAATCAGCCCCTGGACGCTCGCCGTCAGCACGCCGAAATACGCCACGGCGCACGCCCAGGGCTTGCGGAACCACAGGGCGATAAAGCACACCAGCGTCATCAGGCTGCAAAAGTGCAGCGGAAGCCTGTCCTGCCAGGGCTCCCAGTGTTCCCTAACAATGCGCCCGAACGTTTCAATCAGGAAGGTCAGCAGGAAGACGGCGCCCAGCGCCTTCCCGATCAGCACGCGTTTTTCCATCCTGAGCCTCCGGCAGCCCCACAGGAGCCCCCCCGCGGCCAGAGCCACGACGCCCAGGGCCGCCCAGTGCGGCAGGCTCCAGCGGATAAACAGGGGTGCGATTTCTCCAGACATACAAAATCCGTCAACAGGCAGGAGGAGGTTCCGGACACGCATGAAGCTTGCCGCTGATGGATTCCACCCTGAGACGCAGAACATATACGGCGCGGACCATGCCGGGGGTAAAAGCCGCCTCTCGCCCCGTCTGGTGCAGCATGATGCGGCTCAGGGCATGGATTTTTTCCTCATCCTCCCGCAGGAACTCGACGACGCCCCGGCCCATGACGCAGCCGTAGGCATAACTGTACCGGCACGGGGTATCCCCCTCCATCAGCAGATGGTCCCCGTCCATCTCAAAAGAGACCTCCGGGCGGATTTGCAGGATATCCAGCTTCCTCCCTTCCCGGGCGCAGTGGAAAAACAGATTCAGGGAACCATCCCGTTCTTCATAACCGAAATTGAGGGGCACTACGTACACCTCCCTGCCGTCCCACAATCCCAGGCGGCACACCTTGAACCGGGCGACCATATCCAGCAAATCCGCGTGACGGATTACTTCCCTGTCTTTTCTTCTCATAAGCCGGCAGCCTCCATCCATTCATTCATGCAAAGCGCGGCGCGCCCGGCCAGCAGGGTTCCGTTACGTACGGAAGCCGCCCGGAGCCCGCAAATATCCGTCCCGGCGGCCATCAATTCACAGGCATGCCCGGTCAGCCACTCCTCCATCCGGGAAACGTCCGCCTCCACATGAAACTGGAGAGCCAGCGCATGCTTCCCTGCGCAAAAGGCCTGATGCGGGGTAATCTCCGTAGACGCCAGCAGACGCGCTCCGGAAGGCACGTCAAACGTATCCCCATGCCAATGCAGAACGGGTGTTCCCTCCAAATGGCGGAGAGGAGACAGGCGCCCGGCCTCCGTCAGGGATATGCGCCCCCACCCTATTTCCCTGGCCGTACCGGGATAAACCCGGGCGCCGAGGGCATGGGCCATCATTTGAGCGCCAAGGCAGACGCCCAGCAAAGGCAGTTGACGCTCCAGACGCATGCGGACCAAATCCAGCTCCGTCTTCAGATAGGGATGCCGTTCCACATCCCCCACCCCCACGGGACCGCCCAGCACTACGCAACAATCAGCCCCCAGCCACTCCTGAACGGAAGGATACGGAGCGCCTGCCTGGACGTACCGGATTTGAAATCCCCTGCTCCTGAAAAGGGGCTCCAGCGTGCCAAGATCTTCAAAAGCCACATGGCAAAGGGCCAGGCAGGTACGGGAGTGGGAACGGCTACTCATGGCAACGGAGGAATGGACCGCAACAGGAATATAGAAAAAAATCCTCCGGGAAAAGCTTTTTACCGCGTTCCGTCCGCATTTCCGGGACAATGGAAATCACAACGAGGAGGGAATCTCCGCCACATCAGCAAAAGAGCCCTCCGCCGCACGGCATAAATCCACAGGGCTCAATTCAATCTGGCATCCCAGGCGTCCGCCGCTCACCACCATCTCCGGCAGAGCCTCCGCGCTGGAATCAATCACGGCGGGATACTTCCTCTTCATTCCCAGAGCGGTGCAGCCTCCGCGCACGTACCCCGTTACGGTGGTAATATCCTTCACAGGAAGCATGGAAAGAGCCTTGGCTCCCACGGCACGCGCCGCCTTCTTCAAGGAAAGCTCCGCGCCGATGGGAATCACGAACACGTAATACTGCCGCGGCGCGCCCTCCGTCACCAGCGTCTTGTACATCTTCTCCGCCGGCAGCCCCAGAGCCTGCGCCGTATGCCACGCGTCCACAAACTCGCGGCACCCATAGGAATAATGCCTGTAAGGGACATGCAGCATATCCAGCAGGCGCATGGCGTTCGTCTTCGCCTCCTTCTCCTTCTTTTTGGACATAAGCTTGAACCGGAATCCCCCTGCAGCATAGATAAAACGGCTCCCTTTTACAAGACCGGTTCTCTTTCCTTCCTTGCTGGAAAGTACGGCGCAGCCATGAGGCCGTTCATCAGGCTATACCCACCTGCTTATGGCGGGCAACCTCAGGAACGGCAAACAACGGAGGAGGGGGAAAAGGAAAAAACCGCCTCATTCTCCCTGAACCCTTGACTTGACGCTGACAGAAAAGCTAACATCCGGTATCATGGCAGATCATCACGTCCGGAGAAGCATTGGAGAACACATCCTGCGCTGCTTCGTCCTGATCGTGGCGCTCTTCATCATGTCCCTGGGCATCGCCCTGTCCGCCAAGGCCAACCTGGGCGTCTCCCCCATCTCCTGCACGCCGTATGTGCTCAGCCTGGCGCTCCCGCTGACGATGGGAACCGTCACCATCCTGATGCATCTGAGCTTTGTCGCCGTGCAGGCGGCCCTGCTGAAAAGGCAATTCCGTCCGGCGCATCTGCTCCAGATTCCCGTCGTCTTTATCTTCGGCGCCTTGACGGACTTCTCCATGTGGCTGATGGCTCCCCTGGAACCGTCCGGATACCTCTGGTCCGTAATCCTCTGCCTGTTCAGCTGCGCCGTCATTGGATTCGGCGTCTTTCTGCAAGTCAAGGCGGATGCCGTTCTGCTGGCGGCGGAAGGCATGAGCCTGGCCTTCGTCAAACTCTTCAAATGGGAATTCGGAGCCGTTAAAACCAGTGTGGACTGCACGCTCGTCTGCATCGGCCTGGCCTGCTCCTTCATGTTCCTGCCCGGATTGACGGGCATACGGGAAGGAACCGTGGTGGCCGCCGTTCTGGTGGGCATGATCGTCCGTTTTTTCAACAGGCACGTCTTCTGGCCGGACAGGCTGCTGGAACGGCTGGCACGCCCCGGAGCCGCAGGAGAAGTCCTTCCGCTGGCGCAAACAGCCGCTTACGCGCCGGACGCCCCCCTGGTCATCTCCATTGACCGGGAATACGGCTCCGGCGGCCATGCCATCGGCAAAATGATTGCGGAGCGGCTGGGCCTTCAATTCTACGACTCGGAACTGGTCTACCTGACCGCCTCCCAAAGCGGCCTTACTCCGGACTACATCCGCAAGCACGAACAGCAGCTTTCCAGCCGCTTCCTGCATGAACTCTATGCGCAGAACTACGCTTACACGGCGGAGGAACTGCCACCGGAAGACGCCACCTTCCTGGCCCAGAGCAAAGTTATCCGGGACATCACGGCCCGGCAGGCCTGCGTCATTGTGGGGCGCTGCGCCAATTTCATCCTGAAAGGGAGGCCCAACCTGTTCAGCGTATTCCTTCATGCGGACCGGGCCACGCGCATGCAGCGCGTCACTGAAAACTACGGGGTGAAGCCTGGCGGAGCAGCCAAAGCCATGGACCTCATGGATTCCCGCCGCCGTACCCACTGCCTGCACTATACCGGGCAGGAGCTGGGCAACGCCCGCCTCTACGACTTGTGCGTCAACACGTCCGACTACGGCCTGGAACGCACGGTGGAACTGATTCTGGAAGCCATCAACACCAGAACGGAGCAATCCCCCGCCTCGGAAACGGCCCCCGTCCGGGAACCCGCGCTCCCGGAACCGGAGGCCGAGGACATCCAGGGAGAAATCTCCCTGGCCTGACAAGACCTGCAACAGGGATGTGAAGCCTTGGGCATGCCCTCTCCTGCCATATATTTCCCGGGCCTTCCGGCAAGCGTAAGGCAGAAAGACAGTTTCCGCCGCTCCTTTTCCAACAGTTTTCCACTCTCCGGGCGGTCTTCCTCCGGGGAAAACAGGATAACTTGAGCAATTCACGGCCATGGAGCATGATACCGTTTTTTACCGTTAACGGCGCGGAATGGAAAAAGAAGATAGAAAGGCGCAAACCGGGACGCTCTTGTTTACACAAAACAAGTTGAAAGCTCCCTTTCCATGAAAAAACTCCTTCTCTGTTTGTTGTTTCTCCTGATTCCGGCTGTATCGGAAGCAGCGGAGTCCCTGCCGCCCACCCTGAAACCAGAAGCCTAGCACCGGGACCATGCCTACACCTAGGAAACGCGCCATGAAGCCGTTAAGGAACGCCACCGGAACATCAAGCCGGAATACGTCTTCATCGGAGACTCCATCACGGACAACTACCGTAAGGACAACCTTCCCTGCCAGGACTTTCTGCCCATCTGGAAAAAATACTATGCTCCCTACAATGCCTTCAATGCAGGCTTCAACGGCAATACGACGGATGACGTCCTGGCAAGAATCGGGGGCAAGGGAATCCTGGACCATGTCTCCCCCAAAGTGGTCCAGATCATGATCGGCACCAATGACACGGGACGCGGCAATACGGAGGAAGAAACTTTCAACGGCATCTGCCGCGTGGTGAACAAAGTCCATTCCAAACTCCCCCATGCCTCCATTCTCCTGGTCGGCATTCTGCCCAGCGACATTTACAACTGGCACGTAGCCGCGGCAGCCTACCCGGATAAAAAATTCAAAAGGGATATGGCCGTCAATGACAGGCTGGCACGCCTCTATGCCAAAAATCCGTTTGTTACATTTCTGGACATTCGCGACGTCTTTCTGGATGGAAACGGCAAGGTGCGGGAGGAATTATTCTGTGACCCGTCAGTCGTCGTCATCAACGGGAAAAAAGCCGGCCCCCTGCACCCCAACACGGAAGGGCAGCGCCTCATGGCGGAAGCCATTCAGCCAACCCTGGCACGGCTGATGAAAAAGCATTCCAAACAGGAATCACGGAGCATTTTCCCGTTCTCCCTTCCGGAATGAGGCATGAGCCAGTGATGCAGCTTGTTTGCCATAAAGCGTTTGTCTGCCCGTGGAACAAAGAAAATTTATCCTCTGCCGTCCGGAAAAACCTTCATGGACACGGAACCATTGACAGCCCAGGGATGACAAAACGTCTCCCTTGACCATAACAAAGAACAGGCATTTTCAGGAAGTTCAGGGTTCCGCGCATTTCTCAATAGCCATTGCCTGCAACTAAAGAATTCTGGAAAAATCTCTTGAACTGAAACGGCGGCTTTCTCACAGAACAGCCTGAAATCCATACCCTCCTCTGCAGCCTTTCGTGTGCTGCACAGGGAGAATCAACGTTGTGTGACCTTTCACAGTCCAAAAAACCATGAGACTTTGGTCACTCCACCCTTCCTATCTGGATGCCATCGGCCTGATTGCCCTGTGGAGGGAAGGCTTGCTCGCCCGGAAAGTCCTGCTGGGACAAACAAAAGGCTACACCCGCCATCCCCAGCTCATCCGTTTCCGGGAAACGGGAAATCCCCTACAAACCATGGACCTCTACCTGAAAGCCGTCCATGAAGAATCCATTCGCAGAGGCTACAGCTTTGATTTAAGCAAAATTTCTCCTTGTGCGTGCCAGCCCTCTTCCCGCCTCCTTCTCCCGGATAAACAGCTCGAATACGAATTCCATCATCTACTGAACAAACTCCGGAAAAGGTCCCCCCAGCAATATTACCTGCTACAACAAACCACATCCATTCTCCCCCATCCCCTTTTTCAAGTGGTTCCGGGCGATATTTGTACTTGGGAAAAGTACACTTAACCCCAACATCACGATTAAAATATATCTTGATAAAATGGTTGGCCCAACAAGCAAATGATGATGCATCATTGTCCATGTCGCCCCACCCTAGCGGCATTTTTGCAACGTCATCATGTACGAGAGAACTGTTTGTGCCTCTAAGAGTGATGGAATCGTTTATTTCCATGACGTTATTCTTGCGATGCATCCATCTTTTGAAAAGTTCGCCGTTATTTTAAAAAAAGGAGAATGCCGTTCGAAAGGGTAAACTTGGACGAGACCTGAACAAAGATAAAGTCGTGGTGTCGACAGACAACACGGCAGAATCCGAAAAGCCAACTAATAAAAGAGTAGGAACAACATTACCGGAATCTGTAGGCTGAGCGTTCCCATGGCAGAATCAACCGCTTCCCATTCCTGGTAAACACTAACCAATTATCATGAGCAATCTGGATACATTTAAAACATACCTCACCAATAATCAAAATGATGAAGCTATCAACTTTCTGAACAATACCTATTTTCAAGGGGACAAAACCTACCAACTCAAAGTGAAAGATTTTGGAGGAGACCACGCGCATGCCAAAACGGGAGGAACGGAAAGCTCTCCCTGCATCACGTTCAAACCTGCATATTTGCGTCGTATACTGACAAGCCCTACTAACGAGGAGGAAGTTTTTGCCAAGTGCATTTCCACCCTGCGTCATGAAAGGATGCATGTAACACAATTAATCAAAGGGGAATTCAGAACAAAAACCCCGGATGAACTGGAATTCATGGCTTATTCGGAAGAATTGCTTCCAGATTCCGCTCTGCCTGCGTTATCTGATGTTATGTGGGAAGCGGCTTGGAAAAAATCAGACGATCATTATGGCAAGCTAACAATTCCTTCGCAGGCATACCAAGACCGAAAGACACTGATTGACCAGCTCCGCGCCAATAAGTAAAGGACAACAAAACAGAATCAACGTTTCAAACCTGTTTTTTATTTCCTTAATATCATACGTTCATACAAGAAGTGGAACAAGATTGTCTCCTCAAACAACAAATGTTGAAATGATATCTTTTGTTCCACTTCTCTTCCTTCCACCAAACACTGACCCCCAGACTTTCAATACGGTTGATAAAACGGAAAAGGCCTTAAAGCGTTCATGCTTTAAGGCCTTTATTTGGTGGAGCATAGCGGGTTCGAACCGCTGACCTCCTCAATGCCATTGAGGCGCTCTACCAACTGAGCTAATACCCCTTGACTTTCGTCTTGGTGCGTCCCGTTGAGGACGGGGAAAAAGTATCATGACAGCAGCAGACACGCAAGCTTTTTCTGCAAAAAAGATGACCATGGACGATTTTTTCCGGGAAATACCGGACCGGGAAGAAGTTCCAAGCCGCGCATGCCCGGAAACAGGAACAGCCGGAACAAATGTGTTTGAATAAGGTTCACTCCTGTTTTACCTTTTCATAAACGATGAAACGCCTCCTTTTTCAGCATCGCATGCTTTCCGCCGCCGCTCTGGCGGCTTTTTTCCTGGCCGGTTCCCTGCATGCCCAGGAGCCTCCCGCAAACACGGGGCAACCGGCCCAAACGGAAGACAGCGGCATTTCCACTCCCCGGAGGGTCGCCGGACTGAGCGTTCTGGCATTCCTGATCGGCTGGATGATTTGGAGAAGCGGTTCGCGCCGCCAAAAGGACGGCAGCCAGGACCAGGATATTCCCCGTGATGACACTGAACCCCGGGAATGACGCCGTTTTTGAAAGGTTGCCTCTATCCTTTCCGTAGTCGTTGCAGGGAATATCCCCCTGCCCCATTCATTCATGAACGTTATTCTACCCATCCTGAGCCTCCTGTGCGGCGCCATGCTGACGGAAGCGGCTTCCGGCGTCTCTGACGCGGGAGATCCTTCCCCCGGCGTAGTGCAGGAGCTATGGTTCGGCATTCCGGGAGCATCGGTGAAGGATTTGACGCACGGGAAGATTTTTGACACTGCGGCATCGGCGGTTCACACGGTCAGCAGTCTGGATGTGGAGAACCTGGGCGACCAGTACGGAGCCCGTTATTCCGCCCTGCTCCGGGTACCCGTCAGCGGCAAGTACCGTCTTTACCTGTCTTCCGACGATTCCGCGGAGCTGTGGCTTGGCAAGGACGCCACCCAGAAGGACATGGCCTGCATTGCTACGGTGAAGGGGTATTCCGATCCCCATAATTGGAGCAACCAGCCCAACCAGGCTTCCGAACCCGTTCAACTGGAAGCGGGCAGATTTTATTTTCTGGTGGTGATTCACAAGGAGGACGGAGGTCCGGACCATATGTCCGTTGCCTGGTCCGGTCCGGACATTCCCTCTCCGGTCATCATTCCGTCCACGGCACTGTTCGTGCCTCCCGGCGTTTTGCCGGAAGACAAGCCCCAGCCTCCGGCAGCGGCTGATTGAGAAGCCTGTCCATTTCCTCCCCTTCCTGCTCCTCTATATTTTTTCAAGGCACATGACCAATTTATCATTAGGAAAAGGAGTGTTTCCCATGAATTTCCATTGCCGGAAAAGGAAATAACTTCCCCTGGCATGATAAAAAACCGGACCTCCCCACGTCAGGGAAGTCCGGTTTTTCTCGTCGTATATCATGTAGTTAATTGGAGCGGCCTGACACCAAAAATGCCAAAACACCCACTGAAACCAATTTAGCGGATTTCTAATCCGTGGTCACATAAGCCCTGTAAGGTTTTTCGGCAGGGAAGTCTTTCTTCTCCGGGGAGCGCTACCATCCCCCAGGATATAAAGAAGAGGAAAGTCTTGGGAATAAGGGCCTCCCGGCCCTTGAAAAGTACGTTAACAGAAGGAAAATGTTCCTTTCCCTCTCCCTTGGGATTTTACGTTTCATACGAAACCGGTAGGCTTCCGTTCCCAGATGGATGTCTTTGAACCATCGGGAATTTTTTCTCAAATCCTTTCCCTTCAAGGTAGGAACTTGACCACGGATTAGAAATCCGTCTTCATTCCGGTTGCTTAAACGCCTGCTTGCCGTGCGGCAATTTCTTGTGCTGCTCAATAAGATATGTAACGAAAAGGAATAATGGGGCCTTAGTGCTCGGCACGGGTAATTTCTCCGGCATTGAACCGGAAACGGCACCAGGCTTTTCTGCAAGCCTGGTCAAGATTTATCCAATTCATTTATTTTATGATTATTCCATAACTTTTTTACAGATATTCCATTTCATTTATACACCTGTTATTCACATTCTATTTACATTTCTTTTTTCTCTTTTGTCCAGAACTTGAACTTCTTTTCCACGGCGGCAAATCGTGAAATACGGAAAGGCTATCCGGGAAAGGAACAGCAGATTCTCGCTCAAGACCCTCCCTCAACAACAGAATGAGAAAGGCAGGAAAACTGTTTTCCATCATCCCTCATTTCCTCTCATGGCCTAAGAAGGGAGAAATGCCGGGAAGCGTTTGTTTCCGGCGCCAATTCCTCCACTCCTGCCGCCACAGGCTAAAATTACGGAGTAAGCTTCCGGTCAGCAATCCACCATTCAATCGGTTTCCCTTTTCATTCCTTGTAGCCTTTTCCGCAAGGATTTTTCATCTAAAACCGTTTTCTAAAGCATTGCCGGTGCCAGCTACGACCACATGCCCGCCCAAAAGGATATACCGTAACTGCCCCATTATTTACGGGAAGCCAGGCAAAAAATCTTTTCCGGGCACCGGAGATTGGAATTTCCCGTCACCTCCTCTTTAGCGGAAGAAGGAAGCCAGCTACTCCCTGCAGCGTTTGTTTATTTACCACAGGCATGTCATCGGCCATCGGCTTCCTGTTCCCTTGAATACGGTTTTCCATTCATTTCCACGGCACAGAATGAGGGCCAATAAGGGGGATTTTAAATGTACATTCCAGGGAAGGCTTCTTCAGAGGATGTGTGACGCCAATTGTCCTTGTTCCAAACACGGACGAACGTTAGATTTTCCGCGCCGTATGACCAGAGCATCCAGAATAGAACGCCTTGATTATCTGAAAGACCAGTTGCGCAACAGGGTCGTCATCCTGGATGGCGCCATGGGCACCAATATCCAGAAGTTCAGGCTGGAGGAGGAGGATTACCGTGGAGAATGTTTTGCGGATGCTGCCCGCTACCCCAACGACCTGAAGAATAATAACGATCTGCTGGTGCTGACCAGGCCGGAAATCATTCTGGATATTCACCGCCGCTTTCTGGATACGGGTCGCGCGGATATTCTGGAAACCTGCACTTTCGGCGCTACCAGCATCGGCCAGCATGATTACTTCTGGCACCGTCCGGAAGAAGGACGGCGCAAGGACCAGGAGTATTTCCAGGAGGTGGTGGATGCCCCTGAATTGAAGGCCCTGGTCCGGGATTTGAACATGGCAGCTTCCGCACTGGCCCGCCAGGCATGTGACGAAGCGGAAGCGTCAGACGGCAAGCCGCGCCTGGTGGCCGGCTCCATCGGTCCCATGCCCGTTACCTGCTCCCTGTCCCCGGACGTGAACGATCCCGGCTTCCGGGCCGTGAATTTCCGCCAGCTGAGGCAAGCCTACCGCGACCAGGTTCTGGCCCTGCTGGAAGGAGGAGTGGATATGCTGCTGGTGGAGACGATTTTCGACACGCTGAACGCCAAGGCGGCCCTGTTCGCCATTGAAGAGATTTTTGAGGAACAGCCGGAGGCCGCCGTTCCGGTCATGGTGTCCGTAACGCTGACGGACAAGGCCGGACGCACGCTGTCCGGCCAGACGATTGAAGCGTTCTGGAATTCCATTCGTCACGTCCGCCCTTTTTCCGTAGGCATCAATTGCGCCCTGGGGCCGGACCTGATGCGCTCCTTTGCAGAGGAGCTTTCCGGCCTGGCGGATTGCTACGTGTCCATTTACGCGAATGCCGGGCTTCCCAACCCGCTCAGCCCCACCGGCTACGACCTTCTTCCGGAGGACATGGCCCGGTTCATGAAGGAGTATGCCTCCCTGGGCCTGCTGAATATCGTAGGCGGCTGCTGCGGGACCACTCCGGAGCATATCGGCGCCATTGCTGCAGCCATGGAAGGGGAGCCTCCGCGCATTCCGGCTTCCCAGGAGCCCGCGCTGCGCCTGTCCGGATATGAAGCGTACAATCATACGCGGGAGAAGAATACCCTTTTTGTGGGGGAACGCTGTAATGTGGCGGGTTCCCCCAAATTTGCGCGCCTGATTCGTGAAGGGAATTATGAGGAAGCAGTATCCATTGCCCGCCAGCAGGTGGAGAATGGAGCCGTGGTGCTGGATTTCTGTTTTGACGACGGCCTGATCGACGGCCCCGAGGCCATGGTCCGCTTTCTTAATCTCGTTTCCGCGGAGCCGGATATCGCCCGTGTTCCCTTCATGGTGGATTCCTCCAAATGGGAAGTATTGGAGGCCGGCCTGCAATGCATGCAGGGCAAGGGAATCGTGAATTCCATTTCCCTGAAGGAGGGGGAAGAGGAGTTCCTGAAGAAGGCGGCGCTGATTAAAAAGTACGGCGCTGCTGCCGTGGTGATGGCTTTTGACGAACAGGGGCAGGCTTCCAATTACGGCGACCGCGTCCGCATCGCCAAACGGGCCTATGACCTGCTGGTGGAGCGGGTGCAGTTCCCGCCGGAGGATATCATTTTTGACCCGAACGTGCTGACCGTCGGCACCGGCATTGCGGAACACGCCAATTACGCGCTGGATTTCTTCAAGGCAGCAGGCTGGATTTCCCGGAACCTTTCCCACACCCACATTTCCGGCGGCATTTCCAATGTCTCCTTCGCCTTCCGCGGCAATAATCCGGTGCGGGAGGCCATGCATTCCGCCTTCCTGTACCACGCCACGCGGCAGGGGCTGGACATGTGCATCGTGAATGCCGGGATGCTGGAAGTGTACGATAATATTCCCAAGGACAGGCTGGAGCTGATTGAAGACGTTCTGCTGAACCGGAATCCGGACGCTACGGAACGCCTGACGGATTACGCTGAAAAACTGGCCGCGGAGAAGACGGAAGACGGAAAGGAAAAGAAGCCCGTGCTGGCCTGGCGGGAGCAGGACGTCGCCAAACGCCTGGAGTATTCCCTCATCAAGGGCATTACCGAGTTCGTGGATGCGGATACGGCGGAGGCGTTCCGGGAGCTGGGCTCTCCGCTGAACGTGATCGAAGGCCCGTTGATGGACGGCATGAAAGTCGTCGGGCAATTGTTCGGGGACGGCAAGATGTTCTTGCCCCAGGTGGTGAAGAGCGCCCGCGTGATGAAGCAGGCCGTGGCATGGCTCACCCCGTACATTGAAGCGGACAGCAAGGGTTCCTCCAAGACGGGAAAGGCCGTGATCGCCACCGTGAAGGGGGACGTGCATGACATCGGCAAGAATATCGTGGGCGTGGTGCTGGGCTGCAACGGCTTTGAGATGATTGACCTGGGCGTGATGGTTCATTGTGATACCATTCTGGACCGGGCGGAGGCGGAACAGGCGGACCTGGTGATGCTTTCCGGCCTGATCACCCCTTCCCTGGAGGAGATGTCCCACGTGGCCGCGGAGATGGAGCGCCGGGGGATGACCATTCCCCTGATGGTGGGGGGAGCCACCACGTCCGCCCTGCACACGGCCCTGAAAATCGCCCCCCATTACAAGGGCGCCGTGGTTCATACGGTGGACGCCTCACAGGTGGTGCCCGCTGCCGCCTCCCTGGTGAGCGAGAAGAAGGATTCCTACATTGCCTCCGTGAAGGCACGGCAGGAGGAGTTGCGCAACAGGCATGAAAACAAGCCCGTCCGCGACCTCCTGCCCCTGAAGGAAGCCAGGGAATTGCGCTGGAAGGGAGCGGAGGGCGGTTATCTTCCCCCCGTGCCCGCACGCCTGGGACCGGTTTCCATCGGCAGCCTGCATAGTTCCGTCAGCTGCGGCTGCTGCAGTGACGACCCGCGCTATTACGTGACCGTTCAGGAGCTGATTGAGCATATTGACTGGACGCCCTTTTTCCACGCCTGGGAATTGCACGGTTCCTGGAACCGCGCCAGCCAGGAGTTCCGGACGAAGGACCCTTCCAAGGCGGAGGCGGCCGCGGCCCTGTACCAGGACGCACGCGACCTGCTGGACCAGGCCGTGAAGGAGAACCGCTACCAGGCCCGCGGCGTCATCGGCATTTTCCCGGCCAATTCCACGGCCAGCCATGACGACATCACCGTCTGGACGGATGAGTCCAGAAATGTTCCGCAGGCCATCCTGCTGACCCAGCGCCAGCAGTTGAACAAGCAGGGAAAGACCCGGCTGGCGCTGGCGGATTTCATCGCTCCCGAGGGGGTGAAGGATTATGTGGGGGCCATGGCCGTCAGCATCCACGGGTCCAGGCGCTGGGCGAAGGAATGGGAAGCCAGGAATGATTCCTACCGCGCCCTGCTGGTCAGCTCCCTGGCGGACCGCCTGGTGGAGGCTTTCGCTTCCATCGCCCATGGCAAGCTGCGCCTTTTGTGGAATATTCCGGAAGAGTCGGGGGTGCGCCCCGCCTGCGGCTACCCCAGCCAGCCGGACCACCAGGAGAAGGAAACCGTGTTCGGCCTGCTCCATGCCCGGGAGGAAGCGGGCATGAACCTGACGGAGACCTGGATGATGCAGCCCGTTTCCTCCGTCTGCGCCCTCGTGTTCTCCCACCCGGAAAGCACCTATTTTTCCGTGGGCGTCACCGGGGAGGACCAGCAAAAGGATTACGCCGCCAGAAGACAGGCCGCCCATTCCTGACTTTCCCGTTTTTATTCCGCCTTTCCCCTTTATGCAGCATACCGACCAAATACAGGCCCTTTCAGAGTTCCTGCTGGAGTACGCCACCACGCTTATGGGCGCAGGGGTGCACACCAACCGCGCCGTGCGCAATATTTCCCGCATTGCCGCCGCGTACGGGTACAGTGCGGATATGACCATTTTCCAGCGCAATATCACCATGAGCCTGATCTGCAAGGATGACGAGACGCTGCGCCGCACCTCCGTCCGGAAGCTGAAGCCCCTGGCGTTCAACTTGAACCTGATCCAGCAGCTCAGCGAATTGAGCTGGCTCCCGGTGGACAACAACGTCAGCATTGCGGAGATGGAGCAGGCGTTCCGCTCCATCGTGCGCACCAAGAGGTTTTCCCGCTGGACGGACCTGCTTCTGGTCAGCGTGGGCAACGCCGCCTTCTGCCGCCTGTTCAACGGGGACCTGTGGGCCATGCTGACCGTGTTCGCCGCCACCCTGCTGGGCTTCCTGGTAAAACAGCAGCTTTCCCGGTTGAAGTACAATCCGCTGGGCGTCATTATCCTTTCCGCCTTCGCCGCTTCCATGGCGGCCGCGTGCGCCGTCATCTTCCAGCTCGGCTCCACGCCTCAGATCGCCCTGGCCACCAGCGTCCTGTTCCTGGTTCCCGGCGTTCAGATGATCAATTCCATCATGGACCTGATGCACGGCCACATCCTGATGGGCATCTCACGCGGCGTCCATTCCATCATGATGATTTCCTGCATCACCATCGGCCTTTCCGCAACCATGCTCATCGTGGGGGTAAACAGCTTATGAGTCCGGATTTTCTTTCCTCCATCCTCCTGGACGGCCTGATGGCCGCCATTGCCGCCACGGGGTTTGCCGTCATCTCCAATCCGCCCAAGCGCGCCATTGCCGTTTCCGCCCTGCTGGCGGCCATCGGCCACGCCTTCCGGTTTTACATGCTGCATTCCTGGTCCATTGACATTTCCAGCGCTACCTTTATCGCCGCCTTCACCATAGGCATGCTGGGCGTCATGACAGCCAAGCTGGTGAAGTGCCCGGCGGAGATTTTCGCCTTCCCCTCCCTGCTGCCGATGATTCCGGGCGTGTACGCCTACAAGACCATCCTGGCCCTGATGCAGTTCATGCAGGAGAACCAGGACACGGCCACCATGAACCGGCTGATTGTAGAGATTTGCAAGAACGGCATCACGGCGTTCTTCATCATCTTCTCCCTGGTGATCGGAGTAGCCATTCCCATGCTGATGTTCAAACGGTTGAGCTATACCCGCATCATCAAGCCGGAACACTGACCCCCAAACGCCTGAAACGGGTCATTTTTCTCTTGCCAGACTACGCCCCGTATGGTTTACTACGCCCCGCAACGGCAGGAATGCCAGTGCAAGACAGCCCCATAGTGTAATTGGTAACACACCTGATTTTGGTTCAGTATTTCTAGGTTCGAGTCCTGGTGGGGCTGCCAATCCAACCCTCTCTTCAAGGAGGGTTTTTCGCTGCCTTTTTCCGGCGCCGTTTCCCTCCCCGATTTCGCCAGCAGTGAGATTTCCCCGGGCCCCAGTGAATTGCCGGCCTGCGGCACGGCGGTTGTCCTGGCGGAACCTTCGTGAACCTGCAGCGCACCAGGGATGCCACCGGGCGTAAGGAAGCCGTCCTTCCCGCATGTTCATTCACGGCCGTGCGCCGGGAATAAGGGTTCCGGCCCCTTTAGACTCCGGACGGCACAAAGAAAGAGAGAAATTCCCCGCCGCTGTGCTGCGGAAAATGTTTTAAATACGCTAGCCAGGAAACCAGACAAGCCTGGCGGACAGAAAGGATAGCTTGAAGCGCTCAGGAGGAATTAATCAAGCTTCCATTCCCAGGCAACGGCAGAATGAACATGGCGGGATATGATATTCCCCCCACTCCATTTATTTCTGGAGAATACAGAAGGATTTCCCCCTTACAAAATTTGGAACAGAAAACGGAACGGGCACTTCCGGAGATTATCCGGAGGAGCCAGGGGAACGGAGTAACGGCCACCCTTTCCACTTTCCCCTGTTTCCACGCCCTCCGGACGAGGGTCACGTGGCATTTCCAGACGGTAAAAGCTCTTGCGTTACAGGGATTTTTTTGCATAATCCCCCGGCAGGAATGACGGAAAAACCTATACAACTTGGGCTTGCCGGGCTGGGGACGGTTGGTTCCGGCGTTTATGAAACGCTGTGCCGCAACCACTCCCTTCTGGAAGCCCGGAGCAAGATTCCTTTCAGAATCAAGCGCATCGCCGTGCGCAATCTGGAAAAACCCAGGGAAACCGCCGTTCCCCAGGAGCTGCTGACGGACGACTGGCAGGACCTGGTGAATGACCCGGAAATAGACATCGTCATCGAACTGATCGGCGGCACGCGCCAGGCTTACGAGCTGGTGACGCTGGCCCTCCGCGCCGGGAAACCCGTCGTCACGGGAAACAAGGCTCTTCTGGCGGAGTACGGCGCGGAGATTTTCAAGCTTTCCGCGGAAATGGGCACGCCCATTTATTTTGAAGCTTCCGCCGGAGGCGGCATCCCCATCATCCAGAGCCTGCAGAATTCCCTGATCTGCAACCATATCAATTCCATTGTCGGCATCATCAACGGAACGTCCAATTACATCCTCTCCGCCATGGGAGAACACGGGGCCGATTACGCGGACGCCCTGGTCCAGGCCCAGAAGCTGGGCTTTGCGGAAGAAGATCCCTCCCTGGACGTCAACGGCTGGGACGCCGCCCACAAGGCCCTCATCCTGGCGATGCTGGCGTACGGAACCACTATTTCCCCTGACAAGATTTACGTCAGCGGCATTGAGAACATCACCAGCCGGGATTTCGAGTTCGCCAGGAAGCTGGGCTATACCATCAAGCTCCTCGTCGTCATCCGCTACCATGAAGGGCAGGAAGACGCCCTGGAACTGCGCGTCCAGCCCTGCTTTGTCCATGACTGGCATATCCTGGCCTCCGTGAACGGCGTATTCAACGCCATTTCCGTCAACGGAGACATTGTAGGGGAAACGCTGTTTTACGGCCGCGGAGCGGGCAAAAATCCCACAGCCTCCGCCGTCATCAGCGACGTGATCACCGCCATGCGTGAAAGCCGCTATCCTGAATACCATACGGGGTTCAATCCGTATGCCAAGTCCTGCGGAATCATGCACATCAATGATACGGTCACCCCGTATTACGTCCGCTTCCAGGTGGCGGACCAGCCCGGCGTCATTGCGGAGATAGCCCGCATTCTGGCCACCTTCGGCATCGGCATATCCGCCACCTCCTCCGCTCCCAGCCATATCGCTGAAGACGGAGCCCAGTGGAACGACCTCGTTTTCATCCTCCATTCCTGCCCGTGGGGCCAGCTTCAGAAGGCCCTGGAGGAAATTGCCCGCATTTCCTGCGTGGCGGCGGAACCCCGCGTACTCCGCATCGAACACCTTCTTCCTCAATCCTAACCTACATCATCATCCTGTTACATGGCTCTTATCGTTCAAAAATTCGGGGGCAGCTCCGTCGGCACCATTGACCGCATCCGCAATGTGGCGCGCCGCATCCATGACACCGCCAAAGACGGCAACCAGGTGGTCGCCGTCGTTTCCGCCATGAGCGGGGTGACGGACAAGCTGATCGGCCTGGCCAAAGAGTTGTCCGAATCCCCTTGCGAACGCGAACTTGACGTGCTGATGGCCACCGGAGAGCAGCAGTCCATCGCCCTGCTCTGCATGGCCCTGCACGAGCTGGGGGAAAAAGCCATGTCCTTCACGGGGGCGCAGGCGGGCATCACGACCTTCGGCAGCCATACGCGTGGCCGCATCCACAGCATCAACCCCACGCTGATGAACAAGTACCTGCTGGAAGGCAACATCCTCATCTGCGCCGGCTTCCAGGGAGCCACGGAAGAAGGAATGGTCCAGACGCTGGGCCGCGGGGGGTCCGACCTTTCCGCCATCGCCATCGCTGCCGCGCTGAAAGCGGACGTGTGCCAGATTTTTACAGATGTGGACGGCGTGTACACCTGTGATCCCCGCGTGGTGAAAGACGCCAAGAAGATACAAACCCTTTCATATGACGAGATGCTGGAGATGGCCTCCAACGGTTCCAAGGTGATGCAGTCGCGCTCCGTGGAATTCGCCAAAAAATTCGGCGTCGTCTTTGAAGTTCGCAACTCCATGAACACCAACCCCGGTACAATCGTGCAAGAAGAAACTCCCTCCATGGAAGCCGTCGTCATCCGCGGCATTTCCATTGACCGCAACCAGGCCCGCGTTACCATTACCGGCATTCCGGACCAGATTGGCTACACGGCCCAGATACTGGGCGCCCTGGCAGAAGCGGAAATTAACCTGGACATGATTCTGGCCAATACCGCTCATGACGGCTACGTCCGCCAGTCTTTCACCATGCCCTCCAACGAACTGGGCCGCGCCCAGGCTGCCCTCAAGCCGGTCATGGCCGCCCTGGGTTCCACTGTGAAGGTGGAAACGGAAGCGGGTCTTGCCAAGCTTTCCCTGGTAGGCATCGGCATGCGTTCCCACTCCGGCGTGGGAGCTACCGCGTTCAAGGCCCTGGCGGACGCCAACATCAAGACCGGCATGATTTCCACCTCGGAGATCAAGATTGCCGTAATGGTGGACGAGTCAGACATTGAGGAAGCGGCCCGGGTGGTGCACAGGGCGTTCAATCTGGGCGTCTAACCCTTCCCCCTTTTTTCAGGCCCGGTTCACGGAAACGTGAACCGGTTTTTTCATGTATTTCCCCCCCTGTCCGGGACAGGGAGGGGAATGCTGAAATACAAAAAAAGGCCTGCTTCCTGAAAGGAACCGGACGGGGAGATGAAACATGCCCGGGCAACAAGGAAGGGCCTGCCGGAAAAACGGAAAGAAAAAAGAGTAAGACGTTATTTGCCGGAAGAGGGCCGGAAGCGGGCGGCCTCCGATTCTGCGGTGATCCTGGCGGGTTCGATATGAAGGAGTTTCCTTATAGCTTGGCCCCGATCGCTCTCCGTCATCGGGAAGTAAATGACGTCGTCTCCCAGATCATAGGAATCCAGGCCCGGGATACTGTCCGCCGGAGCAAAAGATTCCGGCGTGTCCGGCAGTTTTTTTACCTCCTTGGAGGAGGCAAGGGTATAATACATATAATTACCGGAATACAGTTCCGTTTTAGGGGAGCTGCCCGGTTCCGGTTTGGAGAAGCTGCCCGCAGAGTGTTTATGGGAAGCCCAGCTCCACTGGATCAAAGCCTCCACAGGAATGTCCCCCCGGAGGGATTGGACGACGCGGGCGTAGTACGTTATCTCCTGGTCCGTTTCTACCGTCTTATAAATAATAACCGCCAGGAGAATGTCGCTTCTCCGCAGGTACATGGCCGGGCTGTAAAGAGAAGCATCCGCGGCCACTTCAGCCTGCGTGGGAAAGGGGGGGGAAGATGGCGCCGCGCTGGCCGATACGGGTATCAGTCCGGAAAGCAAACAACAAAAGAGTGGTGTTTTATCCATAGAAATGGGTAGATTACTTTCTTTTCCATTATGTTCAAAAACGGAGCGAATGCTTTAAAAGCATTCGCTCCGTAAAAAAGAAGTTGATGAATTATTCAGCGTCTTTCAATGTCGCCCGGTTGATTAACCAAATGGGGCCAGTCAGGAAACTGCCAATGGAGATGTTGTCTCCCGGACACATTCCTGCGTGACCCTTTCCGGCAAACACAATAATGTCGCCCGGCTGCGGGCTGCAATAGCCTGTATCCTGGCCGTCGGCATAGTCCGGGTCGCCCAGGAGCTTTTGCACATAAGCGGCCATGTCCCTTGCACGGATGATCACGTGGGTTTTACCTTCCAATGCGCCAGCATTCGCCTTGTCTCCAATGAGCTCCGCCCCGGCTTCGTTCTTCAAGTCCTTCCCGAAGGAACTCAGCGCGATACTCATGCGCAGGGCGCAGCTGTTATAATAGCTGCGCAATTGCTCAGGTACATTGTCCTCAATTTCCTTCAGGTGAGCCTGATAGAGCCACCCCCCGATGTAGGACCAAACCTGTCCGGGATTGGGCATGGTGACATAATCCACCATATTGTAGCATTTCAGCAGTTTTTGGGCATCCTCCGTCTTCCAGAGATTGACGGGGACATCAATTTCCCAAAGTTCCAGGTCGGCCCCATCCATTTGAGGAACGAATTCTTCCGCATTGGGATAGGGGGCAATGGCATCCGGAACCTTCAGGTTCTCATGATGGAGCTTGACGTAATGGTAACCTTGCTTGAGTTCCTTCTTGCCCTCCGCCTTCCTGGATGAGTTGCCGTCCTTGAGTTCCACCACTTTCTGGTTGTCTATTTCCAGGTAACCGTTGTCGTCCATCTGAATGGTAAAGGCATATTCCTTATCGAAGGGGATACGGATGTATCCTTCCCAGTCATGAACGCCGGTTTCTTCCGTCTTGTGCCAGACGATTTTGGGAGCGTCTTTTTTCTTCACCTTGTAACGAGGATTATTTTCAGCGTCGAGCGGGTGAAATGGTATAGTTGATATAGCCATAGTGTTTATGTTTTCAATTCATTTATTGTTGAATGAACTGGCCATTCAGTCCATGGTCACCTTGAAAGATTTCCCTCTCCCCATCAACACGTTCAACGCGTATTCGGCAGACAGGAAAAGGGCCGAAACAGCGCAGGAATCAGGTGAAAATAAAGGGCATCAAAAATACAAGCATTGATGGCCAATAATTAAACATTCCAATCTCTCCGTCCCGGGAGGAAATAAATGCGCCTTCCGCCTGCACATTCCGGAATTTTGCCAAACCGTCTCCAATACGAAATATAAGAGGCGCCTCCAGAAGGAATATACCTCTCCGGACTATTGACGAGTGTTCATCTACAGGGAATTGGTCATTTTTCCCTGTAACCATGCAAAGGCCAGCAAAGGAAATTCCTTTACTGCACCCGTATGGTCTGTTCAATCAGTTCGTTCAGGCGGGGGGCGGAAACGCCGCCGACCATTTCCTTCAGCTTCATGCCTTCCAGATACAGGACCGTTAGCGGAACGGCTTCCAGCCCGTACTTGCGGGCCACGTCCGGATAAGCGTCCGCGTCAATCAGCACGGCGAACGCCTTGCCGTCCTGCGCCGCGGCGTAGGACTTGACCGCCTGCACGTAGTCCGTGGCCGGGCGGCTCCAAGGGGCATAAAAGACAATCAGCACCTTGCGGCCGGAGAGTTCCGTGAGCTGCCTCATGTCCTCCCCCTTGTAGTCCATCCACACGGGGGCCTTCTTTTTAGGCTCCGCGGGGGGGAGAACTTTTTTGGGAGGGTCAAACGTTCTTTCCAGGGGGCGCGGAGCGGGCTTCTTCTCCGCGTAGCGGGCGCGCCGTTCGCTGGAATCGTCGCATCCGGTCAGGCCGGCCATCAGCAGGCCGCTGACCAATATGAACAAGCCCTGTTTCATTCCGCAGGCAAGTATGCCCGGGGAAGGCGAATTTGCAAGACTGAAACCCGTCCCGCTTTTCGCGTTGCCCCCGCCCCCCCTTCTCTGTTATGGTAGCCGTCGCATGAACGGCGTCCCTCCACTGGAATTTGCAGGGGTTTCCCACTGGGCGGCTTTGGCCGTTCTTCTGGCGGCGGGAGTTTGCATCATGGAATTGGGGCAGTCCTACAAGAAAACCGTCAGGAACCGCACCACGTTCTGGCTGGGAGTCGCCTGCCTGTTCAGCCTGGTTCCGGACCTGGCCGCCATGCTGGCGGATGAACCGGAAAAGAGCTGGACGTGGATGCTTCCCCTGCATTTCTGCTCCGTCATGCAGGTGCTCTGCGCCCTGAGCCTGTGGATTCCCTCCCGCCTGCTGCGCTCCGTGGTATACTACTGCGTGCTGTGCGCCACCTTGCAGGGGCTGCTCACCCCATCCGTGGCCCACGATTTCCCGTCGTGGACGTACTTCGCCTTTTTCCTGTCCCACGGCGTAACGGTCATCACGGCCCTTTACCTGCCGCTGGCCCTGGAATGGAAGCCGGCGCGGTGGGATTTCCTGTGGGCCCTTCTGCTGGCGAACGTATATCTGGCGGCCGTCCACCCCGTCAACATGCTCCTGGAAACCAATTACGGGTTCACCGTGGCTACGCCTGCGGGCGGCTCCGTGCTGGACCTGTTCGGGCCGTGGCCCTGGTACCTGCTGTGGATGCAGATTCCGGCGCTCGTGCTGATGTACCTGCTCACGCTTCCCTTCCGCCATTATCCCAGAGGACGCACGGGCAGTTCCCTGTTCCATCATTGAGAAAGGCCCCACCATCCGCGCCAGGCTGTTCATGCCGGAACTACTGCGAAAGAGGAAAGGCGCGGACTCCCGATTCCGGACAAGAAGGGCCGGAACGAGCCTTTTATTGGACAATAGGCTTGAGGATGCCGATGTAGGTGTCCGACGTTCCGGTTCCGCGATAGATGGAATCTATCCTGATCTTGATGGTGTGCACAGGCTGCCTGTAGTACGGCGGCACGACGATCTGGGGCGTCCAGTCATCCCGCAGCGTGGCGTCAAAGGTGTAATTCCCGTTCAGCGTTACCTGGATGACTTTGGGGCGGCTGAACATGGAATAGGCTATGTTCGGATGCCGCCGCGCTTCCGTATCCCTTTCCGGATTGGTCACCGGGGAAATGCCGGTTTCCAGCATGATGCCCAGCAGCCGTCCCGGATTCTTGAGCTTGATTTCCAGGGTTTCCCCCTGCCCGTCTCCGGAAACGCCTTCCGCCCAATAGCCGGTGCCGTTCTTCAGGTTATCCGGGGAGCACGGCGCGCCGTAGGGGTCCTTCTCCAGAGTAGAGCTGGCCGTCACATCATACTGGTCCGTCAGGGTTCCCTTTTCACCGCGGATGGTGACCTGGCCGTCCTTGTCCAGCACCCAGCCGGGGCCGGGCGTCAGCACCACGGAGGAAGCATAGGGCCTGCCGTCCGCTCCCAGCAGGGACCAGGTATAAACGCCTTTGGGCGTAGTCACAATGGATTTGGCATCTGCGGACGGGTCCAGCTTGACGGATTGGTTGGTCATCTCCGAGCTGTATACATTCACGACCGCCCTGGGGGTGCCTCCCGTCCAGGTCATCACCGGAGAGGCGAGCAGCGTCAGACGGGGTTCCCCCATGTTGACCTTCGGTTCCGGCGTAATGGCAATATCCTGCGTATAAGGCACGGAAAACTGGAAGGTAAGCACATGAGTACCCGCCTTGTTGGGAACCTGGGCCACCAGCCAGTGGGTGATTCCGGCAACGGGGGACATGGTGGGAGCGTCCGCCTGAAGATGCCGCCCTTCCACCAGGGAGGAATCACATTTCAAATCGTCCACGGACGTCACGACGTCCTGCACCGCCTTCGTAAAAGGCAGGTTGCGTATGGGCTCCGGCTTTGCGGCATTGGCCTGTTCATCCGGCGGATCATACTGGAACGGCACGCCCACGGAGATGATCTTGCCCTTGACGCCTTTGGGGATGTCCAGCGCGCAGGTGTAAATCAGAAAGGCCTGGTGCTGTTTCAGGGACACGGTAACGTCCAGGGCGTTCAGCCGGATTTCGTCCGCCTGCGTCAAATCCATGGGGACCGGCAAGCCGGGCGCCGGAGCAATGCATTGAAGGGAGACGTTCCGCGACCGGGGCTGCGGGGCCTTTTCTGCGGCGCTCCGTTCCTTATGCTGAGGGTCTGCGGCCAGGACCGGCATGCAGCACACGGCGCCGGTCAACCAGATCAGGGTAGCCAATCTCATGGCCGTTAAAATAACGCCTTGCAGCACGTTCATCAAGGCTCATTTGAGGCAGATGGAAAAGCCTTTTCCTCCTCCTGCTTCCCGCCTTAAAAAACAAGGGAGAAGCCATTTTTTAATCCGTAAAATCCGTAGCAGGCAGGCATTCGTTTCAAGCCCAGGAATGTTGTCCCATGTTTTTTAAAAGGGCTTGTTGAGAGTTTTCCGGAACGACTTTTTGCCGGATGGGTGAAGAGCGGCGCCCTTGTGAAGGGGAGCAGAAGGAGGCCGCTCCCAACCGGATAGAAAACCGGCATGGACATCAGATGCTTCATCATGTTACTAATCAACAAAATTCATTTACTGGTAATAATCAACAGGAATTTTCACATAACAGGAAATACACGCTGCAATACCCATCCATCCGGCCCCTTAACGCCTTCTTATTGCCGGGGGTTTCCCATGGAAAAGCCCCCTCCGCGGGAGGCGAATAACGTTCTGCAGGAAGGCGCCCGTCAAGCAAAAAAAATGGAGTGTCAGGCAGACAAAAAAAATTCACGCAAGACAGGAGCAAAATTTCTCGGAAACCGGGATAAAGCACAACATGTGGGATACAGAAAAAAAGACTGTACAATATTTCCTTTTCATCGCGATTATTTTTCAGTAGATAATGCAAACGCTACGCGCCGCCCCAACCCCGCGACGGAGCGCTGCCTCACGGGATTTCTCCCAAACGCTTTCTACTTCGCAAGCCATGACTATAGACAACTCGCAAACCATACTCAAACTGCGTACAGGACAGGAAATCATCCTCCCCCAGAGGAAGGACCTTCTGGGCGGTCTGAAATTCACCAGAAGATTTTCCCACAACGAAGTCCATCCCTATGATGAAGTGGACTGGACCCGCCGCGACGTCCGCATCATGGATTGGAAGACCGGCAAGACCATTTACGAGCGCCTGGGCCTGGAAGCGCCCGCGCACTGGGATGACAACGCCGTCAAGATCACGGCGGACAAGTACCTTTTCGGCAGTGAACCGGGGTCCCTGGAATATGAAGACAGCTTCCGCAATATTTACGACCGCATTTCCAACACCTACACCGTATGGGGCTGGGAGGAAGGCTACTTCGCCACGCTGGAGGACGCGGAGATTTTCAATGAGGAAATCAAGGCCATGCTGGTGCAGCAGATTTGGGCTCCCAACTCTCCCGTATGGTTCAACATCGGCCACTGGGAACAGTGGCGCTGGGGCCGCCCGGACCTGCGGGAAAGCTATACCGGCCACGGCAACAAGGCCTACCACACCAAGGGCACCAAGAACAACCTGAAGACCTTCACGGTCCAGTCCACGTATGAATATCCCCAGTGCTCCGCCTGCTTCCTGACGGAAGTGGGGGACAGCATGGAGGACATCCTGGACCACCTGACCACGGAAGGCCGCATTTTCGCTTCCGGTTCCGGCGTGGGCATCAACCTTTCCACCCTCCGTTCCTCCAGGGAGCCCATCAGCGGCAAGGGCCGCTCCTCCGGCCCCATTTCCTTTGACCGCGGCTGGGACCGCATGGCCGGAGCCATCAAGTCCGGAGGCAAGACGCGCCGCGCGGCCCGCATGGTGCTGATGTTCAGCGACCACCCGGACATTTTCGAGTTCATCAGCACGAAGAACCGCCAGGAAGACATCGCCAAGGTGATCCTGCGCGAGCACAACGTGCACGTGGAGCTGAAGCAAATTGCGGAAACCAAGCTGGTGGCGGGCACCCCGGCGGAAAAAGCCGCCGCGCGCCTCATTCTTTCCCTGCCGCTGGCTACCCGGAACAGCTTTGACCCGCACATGGACGCCCTGCTGTACGGGGAAACGCTTTCCCACCAGAACGCGAACCATTCCGTCTCCCTGAAAGGCGACTTCTGGCAGGCCCTCGCCAACAACGGCAATACCTACACGCGCTGGGTCACGAACCCCGCCCACATTGAACAGACTTTCCGGGCCCAGGAACTGCTGGAAGCCATGGCGAAGTCCATCTGGGACAACGGGGAGCCCGGCGTGCACAACAATGACGTGATCAACCTCTGGAACCCCGTCAAGTCCATCGGCTCCATCACTACCTCCAACCCCTGCTCCGAGTACGTCTTCCTGAACAATACGAGCTGCAACCTTTCCTCCTTCAATGCCTACCGCTTCCTGACGAAGGGCGAGGACGGCAAGCCCGTCTTCGACGCGGACGCCCTGACCCACGCCGCGCGCCTGGCGATGGTCTGCGCGGACCTGAACGTGGAACGCGGCGGCTTCCCGATTGAAGAAATCGCGGAAGGCACCTACAAGTACCGCACCACGGGCATCGGCTTCGCCAACGTGGGCGGCTCCCTGATGGCGCTGGGCGTTCCGTACGATTCCGACGAAGGCCGCTGGATTGCCTCCCAGCTTTGCAGCGCCCTGACGGCGGCCTGCTGGACGGCCTCCGCGGAGATGGGCGCGGAGCTGGGTTCCTACGTGGAATACCCTGCCAGCAAGAAGGACCTGCTGGCCGTGCTGCGCCTGCATAACGCGGCCCAGAAGCTGGCGACCGCCCTGCCCGCCCAGAAGGATTCCAAGACTTTGGACGACCTGATTGAGAACATCATCGCCAACGCCGGCGGAGTGCTGCCGGAAGCGCAGGGGTTGACCGCCTCCTACGCCCTGCACGCCTATCTCAAAAGCTTCAAGGCTCCCACCCTGATGAACAAGGAGCGCATCGCCGCCGCCGCCAAGCTGGCGGAAGCCGCCTCCGGGATGTGGGCCAAAGTCGCCAAGGCTACGGCGCACCGCAACGCCTTCGTCTCCGTGATGGCCCCCACGGGCACCATCTCCGCCCCGCTAGGCTGTTATGATGAAGGCACCACCTCCATTGAACCGGATTACACGCTGGTGAAATGGAAGCAGCTTGCGGGCGGAGGCTCCCTGAAAATGTTCAACCGCCTGGCCCTGGAAGGCCTGCGCTCCCTGGGCTATGCGGAAGACTTCGTCAATGAAGCCGCCCTGGAAGTGGCCGGCCTGGACGGCCTGATTTCCGCGTTCCAGGGGAATATGGACGCCGTCGTGAACCAGCTCATCGTGGACCCCTGCAACGACCAGGCCGGACCCGTGCGCCTCGCGTGGCGCCGCCTGCTCTCCGGCACGGAATCCCGCAGCGAGATTCAGGAAAAGGTGGCCTATATCAGCAACCCGGCCAACATGTCCGTGCTGACGGCGGATGAACTGACCGTCATCAATGGCTCCGCCCACATTGAGTCCATCCCGTGGCTGGACAAGAAGGACCTTCCGGTCTTTGACTGCGCCGCCACCAACGGCAACGGCATCCGCGCCATCTCCCCCGCCGGCCACGTGCTGATGCTGGGCGCCCTCCAGCCCTTCATTTCCGGGGCGTGCTCCAAGACGGTGAACATGCCCGTCTCCGCCACCGTGCAGGAAGTCTACGATTCCCTCATCATGTCCCATGACCTGGGCGTGAAGTGCATCGCCATCTTCCGCGCCGGCTCCAAGGCGAACGCCGTTTACGTGGTGGACACGCCGGAAACCCGCATGTTCAAGGCCAACCATGTATGGGAACAGCTGGTGAACGCCGGAACGGAAGCCATTGACGAAATCATCGCGGAAGCGTCCAAGCCGCGCCAGCGCAAGCTGCCCGGCCGCCGCCTGGGCCAGACCGTGAAGTTCTCCGTGGGCGGCCAGCTCACGGGCTACCTGACGGTGGGCGTGTATGCGGACGGTACCTGCGGGGAAGTCTTCGGCCGCCTGGGCCAAGTGGGCTCCTTCGCCTCCGGCATGTTTGAAGCCTATTGCAAATTGCTCTCCACGGCCCTCCAGTTCGGCGTGCCGCTCAAGGAAGTGGTCAAGGGCTTCCGCAATTACTCCTTTGAGCCCTCCGGCTTCTGCCGCGTGGGGGACGATACGGAGGCGGACACCTGCACGGAAATCCGTTCCTGCGCCTCCGTGGTGGACCTGATCGCCAAGATTCTGGCGTGGCTCTTCCCGGAAAGCAACGGCTACCGCCTGCGGGACGTGTTCTCCATCCCGAGCGTCAGCCTGCCCGGCCAGGCTCCGGACACCACGGTGAGCGTGCTGCCCCCCCGCATCATCACCGCCCCGGTGCACCTTGAAACCCCGGCGCTGCCGGAGGTTCCCGCCGCCGGCAAGGCGCCGGAAGGCACCATGCTTAACGGCGCTTCCCTGTGCCCGCAGTGCCATTCCCTGGCCTACGTGCAGGACGGCAAGTGCAAGTCCTGCCGCTCCTGCGGGTATAAGGATGGCGGCTGCGGGGAATAAGCGGATTATTCCCGTACCTGTTATTTCAAGGCGGAACCCGGCCAGCTTCCGGGTTCCGCCTTGCTGATGCTTTCCCCAGCTCCAATCCATCAGAATCAATCAAATGGCTATGTGGAACCCATGGCGCGGATGCCACCGGTACAGCGCCGGGTGCAAATTCTGTTATATTCATCAAGCCGACAGACGGAGGGGAATGAATACGGACGAGATCGTGAAAACAGACAATTTTCATGCCCCCGTGCTGAAGAATAAAAAGGGAGATTACAGAATGAAACCCGGCCAGACCGTGTATCTGGGCTTCTCCACGGATTTTCTCATCCGGGAGGCGGACCCATGGCGCGGCGAATGCTGGGATATGATCCGGGAACGCCGGGACCTGAACTTTATTTTCCTGACCAAAAGAATTGAACGGTTCATGGAATGCATCCCCGGTGACTGGGCGGACGGCTATGACAACGTCACCATAGGCTGCACGGTGGAAAACCAGGACAGGGCGGACTTCAGGCTCCCCATCTTCAACAAGCTTCCCATCAAGCATAAAAACATCATTTGCCAGCCGCTTCTTGAGCAGGTGGACCTGGCCCCGTATTTGAACCAGATTGAACTGGTCGTCGCAGGCGGAGAATCCAACAGCTGCGCCAGGCCCCTGAATTATGAATGGATCTTATCCATCCGGGAACAATGCATCCGGAGCAAGGTTCATTTTGAATTCAGGCAATGCGGGACAAACTTCATCAAAGACGGGAAAATGTACCGTCTTCACGTCAGGCAGCTATGCAGCCAGGCGAAGAAAGCCGGGATCAACTGCTGACCTCCCGTCCGGCGTGCGGCAGAAAAAAGCGCCTCCCCCACGCGTTCCGGACTATGAGGCAAAAAACCACCCGGAAGAAGGAATGATAGGCGTTTGCCTTGAAATCCGGCGTAATTTCATTCATAGTACAGCGTGAGCGCCTGAGCCCGTTCCTCTATCTTTCCATGAAACCCTACTACACCCTGGCCGATCTTCTGGATGAAGAACATCCGTTTGATGCCGGAGAATCCGTTCCCGCCAGACTGGCCGTGATCGGCTTCCCCATCGCCCATTCCAAATCTCCCGCCATGCAGCAGGCCGCTCTGGATGCCGCGGGCATCCGTGCGCGCTACATCCGCATCCAGGCTTCTCCGGAAGAGTTTGCGGACGTGGTGCGCCTGCTCCGGGAAAAAGGATTCCTGGGAGCCAACGTCACGGTGCCCCACAAGCAGGCCGCCTGCTCCCTGTGCCATGATACGGACGCCCTCTCCCGCGCTACGGGTTCCGTCAATACGCTCGTCTTTCAAAAGGACGGCTCCGTTTCCGGCTTCAATACGGACGGTCCGGGCTTTGGACGCGCCATCCGGGAAGAATTTTCCGTGGACCTGCGCGATTTGAAGGTGGTGCTTCTGGGCGCCTGCGGCGGGGCCGGGCTGGCCCTGGCCTACACCTGCGCCATGCAGCACTGCGAGCGGCTGACGCTGGCAGGCAGGTCAGAAGAAAAGCTCCAGGCCCTTAAGGACAAACTGAGTTCCTTTTTCATTGACGAACACAGGCTGGAAGGACCATCCGACCGTCTGGCGGCCCACCTGAACAACACGCCGCGGTTCAATTCCGCCGTGGCGGAAGCGGACCTGATCGTCAACGCCACGTCCCTAGGCCTGAAACCTACGGACCCGTCCCCCGTGCCGTCCGCCCTGCTTTCCGCCCACCACCTGGTGTATGATTTACAGACGCATGACGACGCTTTCCAGATGGAAGCCCGCTTCCAGGGAGCCAGGGTCTCCAACGGCCTCTCCATGCTGATTCACCAGGGGGCCCTTTCCTTTGAACGCTGGTTCGGCATCAAGCCGGACATTTCCGTCATGCGCCAAGCCCTTGAACAAAAGCATGCCTGACACCAAACCCGATTTTGACATCCGGGCTTTCCGGAACGCGCTGGTGGAGTGGTTCCGGCGGGAGGGGAAGGATTACCCGTGGCGCCGGACCACGGACCCATGGCACATCCTGGTTTCCGAGCTGATGCTGCAGCAGACCACCATTCCCACCGTTCTGGGAAGGTATGAACGGTGGATGCGCCAGTTCCCCACTCCCGGGCACCTGGCCTCCGTGGACGAACAGACGGCCCTGCGCTCCTGGGAGGGGCTGGGGTATTACCGCCGCGTGCGTTCCCTCCAGGCCATCGCCAGGGAGATTGTCCACGAATTCGGCGGAGAGTTCCCGGACAACCCGGAAGGGCTGAAACGCCTGCCGGGCATCGGCCCGTATACGTCTGGGGCCCTGCTTTCCTTCGCCTTCAACAAGGCCGCCCCCATCGTAGACGCCAATGTGGCGCGCGTGCTGGCCCGCATTGACAATTATTCCGTGCCTGTGGATTCCACGGAAGGGTTGAAGTACCTGTGGACCCGCGCGGAAAATCTGGTGGATCCGGAACATGCCCGCGAATTCAATTCAGCCATCATGGAATTGGGGCAGACCTACTGCAGGATCAGCGCGCCGGACTGCCTGCTCTGCCCCGTCCGCTCCTTCTGCTCCGCGGAGCAGCCGGAAATGCTGCCTGTCAAGAATCCCAAGCCGGAAATTACCCGGGTGGAACACCACGACGTTCTCTACCTCCGCGGTAAATCCATCCTGCTGGCAAGATGCCCGGAAGGGAAGCGCCACGCCGGCATGTACCGTTTCCCCCAGCGGGAGGACGACCACACCCTTTCCCTGCCCCATGTGCTGAAACAGACCTACAGCGTCACCCGCTACAAGGTGACCCGCTACATCCACCATGTGGCGGAATCCCCGGCTTTTCTGGAGGGGGAGGAACTGGTTCCTCTGGACAAGGTGCACGAGCTGCCCATGGCCTCCCCGGACCGCAAGGCCCTGAATTCCCCCATTCTAGGCAAACTGCTGGACCAAATCAGATGAATCCCAGACTGACACCGGAACTGGTTCTTTCCGCCTACTGCCAGGGGTGTTTTCCCATGGCGGACCCGGAAACGGGAGAAATTTCCTTTTACGAACCGGATCCCCGCGCCCTGATTCCGCTGGACGAACGCTTCCACATCCCTCACGGTCTCAAGCGCGTCCTGAATAAAAAACCTTTTGAACTCCGGATGGATACCGCTTTTCCGGATGTGGTCCATGCCTGCGCCCGGACGGACGAACCGGAGGAACAATGGATAGACGGGCAGATTGAGGAAGTGTACGGCAGGCTTCACGAGATGGGCTTTGCCCACAGCGTGGAGTGCTGGGATGAGGAAGGATTGCAGGGGGGCCTTTACGGGGTCTCCCTGGGGAAGGCGTTCTTCGGGGAGAGCATGTTTCACCGGAAAACGGATGCCAGCAAGATTGCCCTGGTAGCCCTGGTTCAGTACCTGCGGGCCCACCAGTTCCTTTTTCTGGATACGCAGTGGACTACGCCGCATTTGCTGAAGTTCGGCACGTACGAGGTTCCGGCGGGGGAATACCGGAAGCTGCTGAAGAGGGCGCTGGAGGGGTGAGGAGAAAATTTGGAGTTTATTTATTTTAATGGACAAAATGGGAATAAATGAACAGGATGAACTCCATGGACGGAATGTCTCATGGATTTATTCCCAAGCATGGAGGATACCGGAATCTGGTGGTATACCGGGTTGCGGAGATCATTTATGATTTCACGTTCCGGTTCTGCAATAAATACGTGAAAAATCAAGGCCGGACTTATGACCAGATGGTTCAGGCAGCCCGTTCCGGCATGCAGAATATCGCGGAAGGGAGCGTGGATTCAGGAGTCAGCAAAGCGTCTGAATTGAAACTGACGGGAATTGCCAAGGGAAGCCTTCAGGAACTAAAGGAAGACTACCTTTCCTATCTGCGCCAGCGGGGATTGGAACAGTGGGAAAACAACAGTCTTTACGCGCAAGAGCTGATCAGGGCCAGGTTTTCTTCTGCACAGGAAGTTATCCGGTGGGTGGGCAAGCACAGGAATTTCCGCCCGGACCATTTTGGAGCAAATACAGCCGTTATCCTCATTAACGTAGCCCTTGGCCTGCTTGCTAAATTGATTCAAGCCCAGGAAAAGGATTTCATGCAGAACGGCGGCATCCGTGAACGCATGACCCGCGCACGGCTGGAACAGCGCAAACACAGAGGCAAATAATCTTCTTATTTAATATTTTGGTCCACTCCGTCCATCAAGTCCCTTTAGTCCATCCCTTCCCCGTCTCCACAAAAAAGCCCGTGGTTCCGGAGAACCACGGGCTGTCTATTAACCCTTAACAAAAAAGGCTTACGCCTGTTCCAAAGCTGCCTGGGCGGCGGCCAGACGGGCGGTCGGGACGCGGTAGGGGGAGCAGCTCACGTAGGTCAGGCCCAGCGTGTTGCAGAACTTGACGGAAGCAGGGTCGCCGCCGTGTTCGCCGCAGATGCCCAGCTTGATGTCCGGACGGGTGGAGCGGCCGAGTTCCACGGCAATCTTCATCAGCTTGCCGACGCCTTCCTGGTCGATGGAGGCGAAGACGTTTTTCTTGATGATTTCCAGTTCCTGGTACTGCGGCAGGAAGGAGCCGGAGTCGTCGCGGCTCATGCCCAGGCCCGTCTGGGTCAGGTCATTGGTGCCGAAGGAGAAGAACTGGGCGGTTTCCGCGATTTCGTCAGCCGTGACGGCGGCGCGCGGGATTTCAATCATGGTGCCGACGAGGTAGTCCACCTTGGCACCCTTTTCTTCAAATACCTGCTTGGCCACCTTGTCAATGATGGCTTTCTGGATGTCCAGCTCCTTCTTGAAAGCCACCAGGGGAACCATGATTTCAGGCACCACGGCGAAGCCTTCTTCCTGGGAGACTTCCACAGCGGCTTCAAAGATGGCGCGGGCCTGCATTTCCGTGATTTCCGGATAGGCAATGCCGAGGCGGCAGCCGCGGTGGCCGAGCATCGGGTTGAACTCGTGGAGTTCAGCCACGCGGCGCATGATGACTTCCACGGGCATGCAGATTTTCTGAGCCAGGTCAAGCTGCTGTTCCTTCGTCTGGGGAAGGAATTCGTGCAGGGGCGGGTCCAGCAGGCGAATGGTGCCCGGCAGGCCCTTGAGCGCCTTGAAGATGCCCTTGAAGTCGCCCTTCTGGTAGGGAAGGAGCTTGGAAACGGCGGCCACGCGGTCGCTCTTCTTGGTGGAAAGGATCATTTCACGGACGAAGTCGATCCGATCCCCTTCAAAGAACATGTGCTCCGTGCGGCAGAGGCCGATACCGGTAGCGCCGAAGGCGATGGCGGTTTCCGTCTGCTTGGGGGAGTCCGCATTGGTGCGCACTTTCATCTTCGTGCAGTCGTCGCACCACTGCATGAGCCTGGCGAAGTTCTGGTAGGTGCGGCTGTCTTCCGGCTTCATGGTCTTGGAGATCAGCACCTGGATGATTTCAGAGGGGGAGGTTTCCACCTTGCCGGCGTACACCAGGCCGCTCGTTCCGTCGATGGACATGTAGTCGCCTTCATTGAAGGTCATGCCTCCAACGGTGACGGTGCGGTTGTTGTAGTCCACGATGACTTCATCAGCGCCGCAGACGCAGACCTTGCCCATCTGGCGGGCAACGAGGGCCGCGTGGGAGGAAACGCCGCCGCGGGCGGTCAGGATGCCTTCAGCAGCAATCATGCCGCGCAGGTCTTCCGGAGAGGTTTCCAGACGGACCAGGAGCACTTTTTCACCGTTGTCCGCAGCTTCCACGCAGCGTTCCGCATTCAGGTAGATGCGGCCGGTGGCAGCGCCGGGGCCGGCGGGAAGGCCGCGGGTGAGCATCTTGGCCTGCTTGATGGCTTCACGGTCAAAGATGGGGGTCAGCAGCTGGTCCACCTGGTCCGCGGGGATGCGGCGCACGGCGGTTTTCCAGTCGATCAGGCCCTGCTCCACCATTTCACAGGCGATGCGGAAAGCGGCCACGCCGGTGCGCTTGCCGTTGCGGGTCTGGAGCATGTACACGGTGCGGTCCTGAATGGTGAATTCAAAGTCCTGCATGTCGTGGAAGTGGTTTTCCAGCACTTCGCGGATGCGCATCAGTTCATTGAAGGCGGCGGGCATCACGTCGTGAAGGGCCGCTACGGGAGCAGGCGTACGCACGCCGGCCACCACGTCTTCACCCTGGGCGTTCATCAGGAATTCACCGTAAAATTCGTTTTCCCCGGAGGCGGGGTTGCGGGTGAACGCCACGCCGGAACCGGATTCTTCACCCGTGTTGCCGAACACCATGGCCTGCACGTTGACGGCGGTGCCCCATTCGGACGGGATGCCGTATTTCTGGCGGTAAACGATGGCGCGGTCATTGTTCCAGGAACCGAACACGGCGCCGATGGCGCCCTGAAGCTGTTCCCAGGGGCATTCCGGGAATTCATGGCCGGTGCGTTCCAGCACCAGCGCCTTGAAGCGGGAGACCAGTTCCTTCAGGTCATCCGCGGAGAGCTTGGTGTCTTCCACGTCCGCGTTGCCGTAGCGTTCTTCCTTGATGGCGGCGATGGCGGCTTCAAAGGGTTCGTGGTCTTCATCCGGGTTCTTCTGCACGCCCAGCACCACGTCGCCGTACATCTGGACAAAGCGGCGGTAGCAGTCCCATGCGAAGCGGGGGTTGCCGGTGGCCTTTACCATGGCTTCCACGGATTTTTCATTCAGGCCGAGGTTTAGAATCGTGTCCATCATGCCGGGCATGGATTCGCGGGCGCCGGAACGTACGGCTACCAGCATGGGCATGGCTTCCGTATCGCCGAACTTGCGTCCCAGGATCTGTTCCATCCTGGCAATGCCTTCCTTGATCTGCGCGTCAAGCTGGGCGGGATAGGTGCAGCCGTGATCGTAGTAGTAAGTGCAGACCTCCGTGGTGATGGTGAATCCGGGAGGAACAGGAAGGCCAATGCGGGCCATTTCCGCAAGGTTGGCGCCCTTGCCGCCCAGAAGATTTTTCATGCTGCCATTGCCGTCGGCGGACCCTCCGCCGAAGGAATAGACGAATTTGTCAGTAGATGCGCTGCATGCGCAGGAATTGGTGGACATATCGATTGTTGTAGTCGAATTAATGATTCTGCCCAAACATCAACCACAGGAGCCAACAAAAGACCCGATAGCGAGTTAGGGTCGAGTAAGGATGCCCGCCGCCCCTCGCTTTGTCAACTCGAAATTGTACGGAAAACGGAAATGTTTTTTATGTTTTTTAGGGAAAAATATCTTCCGCTTTTTCTCCCCGTCTCCGTGCTCCCGGCTGCATTTTTCAAAGCGATTCCCGGAAGGAGGAATCCGGCTCGTAATAAAGGATATCTACGGGACATTCCACATAAATGGTGCCGCCCGTCCAACGGAGTAATGGAAGAATGATCCCCGGGATTCTATAGTTCCGGGTGCGGGCTACCGTCATTTTACCCTTGATCCGCACATTGGGAGGTTCCGAAATATAACAGATATCCTGAATTTGCTTCCTTGTCACCCGGTCGATGTCCAGGATTGCGCGGCCCGTAAAATGGTAGGATACATCCGTGGAAAAAACCAGAATATTGGAACTGAAGTTGCTGTACCCGGCCTTGCGGCATGCTTCCTCCCCCGCCCTCTGCAATTCTTGCGAGGCTGTGGAGGACAAAACGTTGGAAAGGCCTTTTATGTTCACAGGGCTTTCCTGGGTAATGGAGCAGGAGGAAAGAACCAGCAGGCAGCTTCCCGCCAGAAGAATAGGTTTCATGATTTTGAGAGAGAATATTAAATTAATCCGAGTTTTTCGGAACGTATAAGTCTCCGCCTGAAGTTGGGGTTCTTCAAGACAGTTTTAAGGATTCACGAGGACGCCGGCAGCGGCGGCAGTCCTTGTAAATAAAAAGCGGACGCTTATCAACCAGATAAGCGTCCGCCGGAAGGAATATGTTTTTTATTTTTACGCCTTGCAGAAGGTGTCTTCATCCGCGCAGGCGGCCTGGACCCACTTGACGGAGGAATCACTGGAGGCGATATGCACCAGGCAGTGGTACACGGCTTCCTGGTCCGCATCCAGCCGGGCAGCTACCTGGGCGGCGGTTTCCGGGGTGGAGCCAAGGGCCGCCCTTACTTTCCCCAGCAGGGCCAGGAAGGTCCCCGCGGCCTTTTTGCCGGCCTCCACGCCGGGTTGGTGGTAGGCGTTGATGTTCACGAGGGAGGCATAGAAGGAGACGGCGCGCTCAAACAGGGCGATCAGCATGCCGAGCGTTTTGGCGTTCACTTCCGGAATGGAGATGGTGATGGAGGAACGGCCGGATTCCGCCAGCGCCTGGCGGGTGCCGCGCAGGAAGCCCTGGAGGAAGTCTCCGCAGGTGGCGCCCGCTTCCACTTCCACCGCGTCCGCGGAACATTCCCGCACTTCGATAAAGGTGGCGAAGAAGTTGTTCACGCCGTCGCGGAGCTGCTGTACATAGGCGTGTTGGTCCGTGGAGCCCTTGTTGCCGTATACGGAGATGCCCTGGCAGACTTCGTTGCCATCCAGGTCCAGCCGTTTGCCGAGGGATTCCATAATGAGCTGCTGAAGGTATTTGGAGAAGAGCACCAGGGCATCCTTGTAGGGGAGAACCACCATGTCCTTTTCCCCCTTGCCGTTGGTGGCCTTGTACCAGGCCAGCGCCAGCTTCATGGCGGCGTTGCATTTCACGCAGTCCTGGCGGGTCTTTTCATCCATCAGGCGCGCGCCTTCCAGCAGTTCATCCACGTCCACGCCCTGAAGCACGGCGGGAACCAGGCCGACCACGGACATGACGGACGTGCGGCCGCCCACCCAGTCTTCCATCGGGAAGCGCTTGAGCCAGCCTTCCGCTTCAGCCGTTTTGTCCAGTTTGGAGCCCACCCCCGTGACGGCAACCGCCTGGGGCGCGAATTCCAGTCCGTTCTTCCTGAAGAAGTCCTGGGCCACCAGCATGCCGTTGCGGGTTTCCGGCGTGCCGCCGGATTTGGAGATGACGACGACGAGCGTTTCTTCCAGCGGCAGGGATTCCAGCACTCTGTACATGCCATCCGGGTCCGTGTTATCCAGGAAGAACATATCCAGCCCAGCGGCCGGGATGGCGTCCGCCACCAGTTCCGGGCCAAGGGCGGAACCGCCGATGCCGATGACGAGGGCGGCGGAGTATTGTTCCGCGCGGGGAGGCGTGATTTTGCCGTCCAGAACATCCTGGCCAAAGGCCTTGACGTCCGCCAGAGGTCCATCAATGGCGGCTTTCAGTTCCGGCGTGGGAGCCAGTGCGGAGTTGCGCAGCCAGTAGTGGCCCACCATGCGTTTTTCATCCGGGTTGGCAATGGCGCCGGATTCCAGCGCCTTCATGTCGGCGAATGCCCTGTCTATCCGCCCCTGCATGGAGGACAGGAAGGCGTCGTCCAGAGGAAGTTTGGAAAAGTCAAGGGAGATGCCCAGTTCAGGGTAGCGAACGAGTTGTTGTGCGTATAGGCTCATGATAGTAATGGATTGGAAAAAGAGTTACTGGAGTTTTTTCAGGATGCTTTTGGCCTGCACGTCATCCTGGTCCGCCGCTTTCTGGAACCATTCCCGGGCCTTGGCCATATCCTTGGGCAGTCCAAAGCCGGTCTGGTACATCACGCCCAGGTTGTATTGCTCAGAGGCATAGCCTTCCGCCGCCGCCCGGTGGCGTATGCGGGATTGTTCCCGGGCTTCCGCGGCGGACAGGCCCAGGGCCCGCGCCGCATCCGGCCACGTGGCTCCGAATTTGGAGGCGGAGGGGGCATAGCCGGCAGCTCCGGCCTTGCGGTGCATTTCGTCCGCTTTTTTCTTGTCCCGCTTCACGCCGTATTTGCCCAGATCATACAGGAACGCCATGCCCCAGTAGCCGCGGGGGCTGCCCAGTTCCGCCGCCTGCTGGAAGCATTCAAAAGCGTCCTCATATTTTTTCGAGCCCATAGCGCGCACGGCATCGGAGATGTGGAGCTCGGCTTCCTTCAAGCCGGGGAATTCAGGGATGGCGGCCCATTCCCTTTTCAGTTCATCCCGGTCCCTTTTGGAGGCGGGGGGCATGCCGGACGGCCCGGAAAAACGGAAGAGGGGGAAATACCCTTCCATGGCTCCCATGTTGCCCAGGCCGGACATCAGGAAGACGCCGGGGGATACCCTCCACATGTGCATGTACTGGATGCGGCCTTCCTGAAGGGATTCCTTGGCCACCCATTCCGGCATGTTCGCCGGTTCCCCGAATTTTTCCGTCAGGCCCACCAGAAGAGCCTTGTAGGCGGATTTCAATTTGGTTTCATACTCGGAACCGCGGCATTTGCTCCGGGAGTAGAAGACAACGGCCCTCAAGCCGCCGGAGGGGTCATAGTCAAAGTTCAGGGAAAAGGTCTGGCCGCCGATGGACTGTTTGGTCTTAAATACGCCGTTGAGGCCGGTGCGTGAAAGGAGGGCGTCCGTGGGCGGCCCTTCAAGCTGCTTGCTCTGCCTCAGGGTTTTCAGCACCTGGTCCTTGTCCATTCCCACCTCCAGGTTTTCATAGAGGGCGGCAAGCAGAGGGGCGCACGTAAGCGCGAAGAGTCCCACAACATAGGCTAGTTTTTTCATAGAAAAAGTAATTGGGCGGTTTCCTACCAGACCGGGAGGGCTTTCAAAAGGATAAAATGCGTCAGCGGAGGTGAGGAAAATTTTTCATAAAATATTCATTTCCAATCTATCCACAATCTTTTCAGATAATCCTCTCCGGTGAAGTCCGGAGGCATGGGATCATGGGTCAGCCGGAAGCCGGGAAGAGCCTCCGCCACCATCCTGCGGAAGTCCTCATGGCTCAGCTTGCGGCAGTTGCTGGTGCACAGCATCCAGCCGCCGGGTTCCAGGCATTCGCGCGCCTGGGCCACCAGTTCCCCGTAGTGGGATTCCACCCGGAACACCCGTCCCCGGTCATCCCGGGAGAACGTGGGCGGGTCCAGAATAATGCCGTGGAAGGAGCGGCCCTGCCTGGCGAACCGTTCCAACCAGCGGCGGACGTCCCCCTTACAAAAGTACTGGGTAGAGGGATCAATGCCGTTCAGGCTGAAGTTTTCCCTGGCCCAGTCCAGGCAGGGCTGCGCCAGGTCCAGCGTGGTCGTCTGAGCCCCTCCCAGGGCGGCATATACGGAAAAGGCCCCGGTATAGGCGAAGGTGTTCAGCACCCTCATGCCGGGTCTGCTCCGTTCCCTCACCTGGCGGCGGTGGTCGCGCTGGTCCAGAAAGATTCCCTGGGAATAACCGGTGGACATGTCTATTTTGAAACGCACGCCCTGCTCCGTCACCGTAAATTGCAGGGGGAGTTCCGGTCCGGCTATTTGCACGGGCGCTTCTTTCTGGTTCTGTTCCAGCTTTTTGTGGAATACGGGCATGCCCAGTTCACGAAGTTCGCGTTCCAAATCCGTGGGGATGGGGCAGTCCCGCGTGGAGACCAGAACACGGTCCCCCATTTGGTCCACAAATACGCCCAGGCGCCCGTCCCCTTTCCCGTCAATCACGCGGAAGATGTCGGTATGGGCGGGAATCAATCCCTTTTTGCAGTCCAGGCAATGGCGGTAGGTGCGGCTCACGGCGGGACGAGACTACGGAATTTGACCGCAAGGGGCAATGCAAAAGCAAGAAAAGGGGGGTTTTGGACCAGAGGGTTCTGTGGAGGCAGTGTTGTTCCATTGCCGCGGAAATGGACTTCATGGACTTCATGGACTTCATGGACTTCATGGACTTCATGGACTTCATGGACAAAGTAAAGATTAAGTCCATTCTGTCCATCAGGTCCATTTACTGCCATTCCGGATGAAAGCTCCCTATGGAGAGAGTCCGGGGAGCTCACAAAAAAGGGAGCCGGATCCCGTGATCCGGCTCCCTGATGATTGAGGCTGTTTTTCCAACGAGGGCCTTAGTCGGCGTATTGTTCGTTGAGGGCTTCCATGATTTCCTTGGAGGCTTCCGGGATGTTGGTGCCCGGGCCGAAGATGGCCACCGCACCGTGTTCCCTCAGGAAGTCATAGTCCTGGGCGGGGATGACGCCGCCGCAGAAGACCAGGATGTCCGGACGGCCCTGCTTGGCGAGTTCCTCCACCAGGGCGGGCAGCAGCACCTTGTGGCCGGCGGCCAGGGAGCTCATGCCGATCATGTGCACGTCGTTTTCAATCGCCATTTTGGCGGTTTCTTCCGGCGTCTGGAAGAGCGGGCCTACGTCCACGTCAAAGCCGAGGTCGGCATAGGCGGAGGAGACCACCTTGGCGCCGCGGTCGTGGCCGTCCTGGCCCATCTTGGCGACGAGGATGCGGGGACGGCGCCCCGTGCGTTCGGCGAAGTCGTCCGTCATTTTGCGGACTTCCTCCACCAGCGGATCTTGACCATAGGTTTGAGCGTACACGCCGGTAATGAGTTTGATTGGTGCTTTGTGGCGCCCGAAGTGTTTTTCCAGGGCGGAGGAGATTTCACCCAGGGAGGCGCGGGCCTTGGCCGCCTTGATGGCAAGGTCAAGGAGGTTGCCTTCCCCCGTGCGGGCGCATTCGGACAGGGCTTCCAGCGCAGCTTCGCACGCGGCGGAGTCACGTTCCGCGCGCAGCTTCTGCAGGCGGGCGATCTGGGCGTCCCGGACGGTGGTGTTGTCCACTTCCAGAATGTCCATCTTGGCTTCCTGTTCCAGACGGTATTTGTTGACGCCGATGATGGGCTCCTTGCCGGAGTCAATGGCGGCCTGGCGGCGCGCCGCGGCTTCTTCAATGCGCATCTTGGGCAGCCCGGTTTCAATGGCCTTGGCCATGCCGCCGAGTTTTTCCACTTCCTGAAGGTGGGCCCAGCCCTTGCGGATGAGCTCATTGGTCAGGTATTCCACGTAGTAGGAGCCGCCCCACGGGTCGATCACCTTGCAGATGGTGGTTTCATCCTGAAGATGGAGCTGGGTGTTGCGGGCGATGCGGGCGGAGAAGTCCGTCGGCAGGGCGATCGCTTCGTCCAGGGAGTTCGTGTGCAGGGACTGCGTGTGGCCGCAGGCGGCGGCCAGGGCTTCAATGCAGGTGCGGGTCACGTTGTTGAACGGGTCCTGCTCCGTGAGGGACCAGCCGGAAGTCTGGGAGTGCGTGCGCAGGGCCAGGGATTTCGGGTTCTTGGGGTTGAACTGCTTGATGAGCTTGGCCCACAGCACGCGGGCGGCGCGCATTTTGGCCACTTCCATGAAGTAGTTCTTGCCCTGGGCCCAGAAGAAGGAGAGGCGCGGGGCAAAGGCGTCAATGTCAATGCCGGCCTTGATCCCGGTGCGCACGTATTCCAGGCCGTCCGCAAGCGTGTACGCCATTTCCAGGTCCGCCGTAGCGCCGGCTTCCTGCATGTGGTAGCCGGAGATGGAAATGGAGTTGAATTTGGGCATGTACTTGGAGGTGAACTCAAAGATGTCCGCAATGATCTTCATGGAGGGATCAGGCGGATAGATGTAGGTGTTGCGCACCATGTATTCCTTGAGAATGTCGTTCTGGATCGTGCCGGAGAGCTGGTCCAGCGTGCAGCCCTGTTCCTGGGCGGCCACGATGTAGAAGGCCAGCACGGGCAGCACGGCGCCGTTCATGGTCATGGAAACGGACATTTTGTCCAGCGGAATGCCCTTGAAGAGGATTTCCATGTCCAGGATGGAGTCCACGGCCACGCCGGCCTTGCCCACGTCACCCACCACGCGGGGGTGGTCGGAGTCATAGCCGCGATGCGTCGCCAGGTCAAAGGCGATGGAGAGGCCCTTCTGGCCCGCCGCCAGGTTGCGGCGGTAGAAGGCGTTGGATTCCTCCGCCGTGGAGAAGCCGGCATACTGGCGCACGGTCCAGGGACGAGCCACGTACATGGTGGCATACGGTCCGCGGAGGTTGGGGGCCACACCGGCCGTGAAGTCCAAGTGCAGGCAGTCGTCGTACACGCTTTCCGAGTAGGTGGGCGGCACGGGAATCTGTTCATTGGTCATCCAGGTTTCCGTTCCGGAAGGCGTGGCCGGGGCGCCGGCCTTGATTTCAGGATAGGAGGCGGATGCAAAATCAGGAATATTGCTCATTGAATGAAATAGGTTGGTGGTTGTTAGAGGCCGATCTTGTTCTGGATAGCTTCAACGGTGTTGTAGCAGTTGGCCTTGACGTGGATGAAGATATCCACGCCGGCTTCCTTGAACGCTTCCACATGGTCGGCCGGATAACCGGCGAGGGCCACCATCATGTCCGGCTTGATTTCCTTGAGCGCCTTGCAGAAGGCGGGAACGATTTCCGGATAGGTGTCGTCCGTGGAGCAGATCACGCACACGGCGCAGCCGCTTTCCGCAGCCGCCCTGGCCGCGTCTTCCGGGGTCTGGAAGCCGGACGGGTAAACCACGTCCAGGCCGCCGGCGCGCAGGAAGTCGCGGGAGAAGTCCGCACGGGCCTTGTGCTGGCGCAGCGGGCCCATGTTCGCGAAGAATACCATCGGGCGGGAGCCTTTTTCCTCCACCCAGGCATCGGCCTTGGCAAGCAGGGATTCAAAGCGTTCCGCCAGGCGGCGCTTCGGCAGGGCTTCCATTTCCAGCGGTTCGCCGCACTTGCAGTCGGCGCCGGCCACGAGAGCCTTGTTGATAAGGCAGGTGGAGAAGCCTTCACTGGCGGCCTTGCAGGCGGAGTCCACGCTCATTTCCACTTCCGGGAGCTGCACGTCCGCATTTTTGCAGCAGCCGTGTCCCTTGGGAGCGGCGCAGGCGGCGCCTTCCGGCGTTTCCAGCTTTTTCTCCGCCAGGTTGACGTACTGGTTGACGCCCACGATGGATTGGCGGCGCTGGTCCGCCAGTTCATAGCGCTTGGCGGCGGTGGCGTTTACCTTCTTCTGGATGGTGCCGGCCTTGAGGGCCTTGATGATGCCGCCTTCCTTTTCAATGCCCTGGAAGACGTCCCAGATTTTCCGGGAGGCTTCGTCCGTCAGGTTTTCCAGGTACCAGGAACCGCCGGCGGGGTCCACTACCTTGTCCAGGTTGCATTCGCCCAGCAGAATCAGCGGGCAGTTGCGGGCGATGCGGCGGGAGAATTCGTCCGGCATGCGCACGGCCGCGTCAAAGGGCAGCACATCAATGCTGTCCACGCCGCCCATGATGGCGGAGAAGGCCTGGGCGGAGCCGCGCAGAAGGTTGACCCACGGGTCCACCTTAGAAAGGGTCCAGAAGGAGGTGCGGGCATGAAGCTTGATTTTGGCAGCTTCCTCACTGCCGCCGCATTCCTTCACGATGATGGCCCAGAGTTCGCGCAGGGCGCGGATTTTGGCGATTTCCAGGAACAGGTTGGCTCCAATGGAGACCGTAAAGCGCATGTGCGCGGCAGCTTCATTCACGGAGATGCCGCGTTCCTCCATGGCGCGCAGGTAGGCCACAGCGGTAGAGAGCATGGAGCCCACTTCTTCAAAGGAGGAAGCGCCGGAGTCCGCATAAGGCAGTCCGCTGACGCCGATGGTCTGGAAGGCGGGAGCGTTGGCGACGGCCCATTTGGTCATCACCGCCATCTGGTCATAGTAGGCGCAGATGCCCTTCCCCCCGCAGAGGGAGCCCTTCATCACGGCCTTGCCCACCGGGTCGTACAGAACGCCGCCCTTGAGGTCCGCCGTGTTGAATCCGGCCGCCTTGTACGTGTTCAGGAACATGGAGAAAGTGCCCAGGCCGCAGGAGCCGGGCGTGATGTACACGGGCAGCTTGTCAAGCTGCACACCCTTGAGAGCGGTATCCCAGTCGGCCTGCTTGCGCAGCTTCAAGCCGCACTTGCAGTTGAGCTGGACGTTCACGGCAGTGAGGCCGCGGTCCAGATCGTGCAGAAGCTTGCCGTTGAAATCTTCCGGAGTGGAGGCGGGAATGCTCTGGGCAATTTCGCAGGGCTTTTCCATATAGCCCAGGGCGCGCGTTCCGCGGCGGTACGGGAATTGCCCGGCAGGCGCCACCGGAGCGTGTTCATCCCATTTGTTATAGATGGGATGCAGAGTGATTCCCTCCACAAGCTTGGTAAAAAGCTTCTTGTCAAAGTCAGCCCCTTTCAAGGCAGCGACGGCTGCCTCACGCCATTCGGCGTATGTGGCTGGTGCGAATTCTCCGAAGTCAACCTCCGGAGCCGTTGTTTTGTTTCCCTGTTGCATGGCGAAGTCAATGGGTAAGGCCTAATATGTTGGTTTTTAGTCATGCGCAAACCAGGCCAGATTTAAAGCGCAGCGTTATTTTAGGAAATCAAACTATAAAGTCCAGCGAGAAAAACACTCCAAGCCCAATGAACGCGAATTTACCACATCACGCGCGGCGAGCTTGCAAAAACGATGTAAATAGCGTAAATACCGGGATTAAGCATGCCCCCTTCAACTACCGTCAAACTTCCTGCCCAGCTGGTCAGGCAGCTTCACTCCTTCCGCCGCCGCCTCAGAACGGTTAAGATGCTGGAAGCCGTATGCCTTGCAGGCATTGCCGTGATCCTTTCCTACGTTCTTCTGTACCTCTCCGACAGATTGTGGGAAACGCCCTCCGCCGTGGGCTGGATTCTTTTTTTCACCGCCATGGCCGGCCTGGCGGTGTTTATCCCGTGGTGGAGCTTCCGGTGGGTGTGGCAGAGGCGCACGGAGGCCCAATTGGCGCGCCTGATTTCCCGGACGGATGCGGCGCTGGGGGACCGGCTCCTGGGCGTCATCGAACTGGATTCCGAAAAGTACGGGCGCCAGTACAGTTCTGAAAAATTGAAAGCGGCCGCCATGGAACAGGTGGCCCGCGAAGTGTCCGCGCGGGATCTGACGGTGAATATCCCCAGGCCCAGCCACAAGAAATTGTTCGTCCTGCTGGCCATCCTGGCCTTATGCACGGCAGGCGTATGCCTGGTGAGCCCGGAAGCGGCGGGGAACGCCCTGGAACGCTGGCTCCAACCGTTCGATCCTCCGGAACGCTATACGTTCACCCAGCTGGACCCTACGCCGGATTCCCTGGTCATTCCCCTGGGGGAAAGCTACCTGTATGAGCTCAAACTGGCGAACGCCACCAAGTCCCGCCCGCAGACGGCAGAGTATTTCTTCCGCAACAGGGTGCGCCAGCAGGCCCCCCTGACGGACGGCGTGTATAAAATCCACATTCCTCCCATGCAGCAGGCGGACAGGCTGGAGTTTTTCGCGGGGGACGTCGTGCGGCGGCTGAAAATCATTCCGAAGGCCCGCCCCTCCCTGCTGGGCGCTACGGCCACCGTGGCCTACCCCGCCTATATGGCGCGCCCCGACGGGCAGGAGGCCATGCGCGCAGGCGTCATTTCCGCCCCGGAAGGCTCCACGCTGACGTTGAAGGTGACTGCCTCCCAGAACCTGGCATCCGCGGCGGACGCGCAGGGTAAGCCGCTCCGCGTGGAAGGGAGCAGCGTTGTCATTCCGGATATCCGCCTGGAAAAAGACCCCAGGGAAATAGAACTCACCTGGACGGACAGCGACGGCCTTGCGACCTCCCAGCCTGTGCGGATACGCCTGGAACCCATTGAGGACAAGCAGCCTTCCATTTACCTGAGAGGAGGGGAGAATGACCGCTACGTGCTGGAAGACACCAGCATTGAATTGGAGGTGGAGGCGGCGGACGATTTCGGCCTCCGGGAAATGGGGGTGGAATGGCAGGGGGAAAAATCTTTTTATGACGATGAGGAAGAGAACACCGCCGCTCCGGACCTGGCCAAGGCAGGCAAGCCCGTTCCCGGCCTGCGCGGGGAAAAGGTTCTGGCGGACGGCCATCCCACCCAGGCCAGCCTGAAAGGGACGTACCTGTTCCAGGCCAGGGCGCTGAAATTGTCCCCCCAGCGCGTCGTCGTGCGCGGGTTCACGCAGGATTACAAGCCCGGGGGAAAACGCGTTTATTCGGAACCCATGATCATCTTCGTCCTTTCCAAATCAGAGCATGCCCAGATGATCCGCAATGAACTGGAACGCATCACCAGCGAGCTGGAGGGGATGATCCGCCGCATGGACGCCATGACGGACGAGGCGAAGCGCCTGAAAGGAATGGAAGGCAGTGAATTGAAAAAGGCGGAGTCCCAGGAACGCCTGCACGCCCTGGCGGATGAAGAACAGACCAACAGACGCGAATTGAGCGACCTGCTCAACCGCTCGGAGGACCTGTTCAAGGAGGCTTCCCGCAACCCCCAGATAGACCCCTCCGGCATGAAGGAGTTCATGAAGGGCATCTCCATGCTCAAGCCCATTCCCAACGGCCCCATGAAGAAGGCGCAGAAGCAGTTCCGGGATTCCGCCTCCGAGAACCGCTCCGAACAGGAGAGCCGGAAGGACCTGGACGACGGGGAGAGCTCCCATTCGGACGCCACCCAGGCGCTTAAAGACGCCATGAACCAGCTTTCCAAGTCCGCGCAGGACATGGAGGCCAGCACCTTCGTGGCGCGGCTCAAGCAGGCCGCCGCCAAGGAGGATTCCATCGCGAACGCGCTTGCCGGCCAGATCAATATCATTGTGGGCATGACCATGGATGAACTTGACCCCTCCACCAAACGGGAGATGGAAACCATCGCCACCCTTCAAAACGCCTCCACGCAGGACATCGGCTGGATTCTGGAAGACCTCAGCTATTACAAGTCCCGCACCGGGGAACGCATTTACAGCGACCTGTACAACCAGATGAACGCCTTCTCCCTCCGCGAAAAGCTGGACCTGGTGCACGGCAACATCCTGAACGCGATTACGGCCCGCTCCATTGACGAATCCCGCCTGTATGCCTCCACCCTGCGCCACTGGGCCAAGCTGATAGACGATTACAAGAAGAGCCGCGGCGGCGGCGGTGGCGGAAGCGGCGGTGGCGACCAGGCCTCCATTTCCGACGCCGAGTTCGAGTTCATGCTGAAAATCATCCGCATGATCCAGCAGGAACAGGACATCCGCATGCGCACCCGCGCCGCCGAGCAGGAACACCGCAAAACCCTTACTGCGCCAGCCCCATGAATACCGTGAACCTTTCCGCCCTGATTCTGGCAGTTTCCCTGCCCTGCGCCGCCGCTCCGGAGCCCGCTCCGGAATATTCCGCCAAGCACAAGGAAACGGCCTCCAAGCTGGCCGGACAACAGGACGAACTCCAGGCGGACACCTCCGACCTGATCCTGGGAGAAACCAATGAGAATGTGGTGGACCTGCTGAAAAAGTGCCGCCATGCCATGAATGACGCCGTGGACCTGCTGGAGGTTTACAATACGGGCGGCCAGACTCTGGCCGCCCAGTCGGACGTGATTGAGCTGATCTACCAGGCCGCCAAGGCCAAGATGACCGGAGCCGGCGGACAACCCAAGCCCGGAGGACAGGCCCTGATGGACATGCTGCGCCAGCTACTGGGCATGGACAACGATTCCCAGTCTGCGGAACAGCAGGACGGGGAGGGAGAAGGCGAAGGAGAAGGAGAAGGACAGAACGGCTCCCAGAAAGGCAAGGGAAACAATCCCGGACACGGAGCGGACGGAAAATCCAACATGGCCTCCACCCAGGAGAAGGGCGTTTCCAATCCGGACATGGCTACGGAAACGCGCTCCGTTCCCAAATCCACCGGCATGTCCGCGGACGACATGCCCTCCGAATTCCGCAAGGCGCTGGACGCCTACAACAAAACCCTTCAGAAGTAAACATGCACGCCCGCCGGGCGGCTCCCGCCCGTGAATGAACAATAACTCCCTTTCCCCCATGAAAAAGGCCCCCATCCTCCTTACCGTTCTTCTCGCCTGCTGCATGGCGGCCGCGCCGCAGAACGCCGCTGCCCAATCCTCCATGAGAACGTCTTCCCCTGTGCCGCCCCAGGTGGAGCTGATGTACGTGAAGGGACTCCGTTACCTCCAGAACGCCCAGAAGACGGACGGCACCTATGATGGCACCTACGGGCAGGAGCCCGGCATCATCGGCTTCTGCCTCATGTCCGTGCTGGCCCACGGGGACGACCCGAACACGGGGCCGTACGCCACCATGGTGCGCCGCTGCGTGAATTACATCCTTTCCAAGCAGAACAGGGGATCCGGCTACATTGGGGATTCCATGTACAACCACGGTTTCGCCACGCTGGCGCTGGCGGAGGCCTACGGCATGGTGAGGGACGACCGCATAGGCCCCGCCCTCCGGAAGGCCGTGGCCCTGACGCTAACCGCCCAGAAGAAGAACAAGACGGGAGGCTGGCGCTATTCCCCGGAGTCCACGGATGCGGACAGCACGGTGACCGGCTGCCAGATCGTCTCCCTGTTCGCGGCGCGCAACGCGGGCATTCCCGTGCCGGACGAGGCCTTTGAACGCGGCCTCAAGTATATGGCTTCCTGCCGTGACAAGAAGGGCGCCTACGGCTATACCGGCCCGGCGGGTCCCCGCGTCACCCTCACCGCCATCGGCTCCCTGACGCTGTCCCTAGCACGCCTCAAGACGGACCCGTCCTTCAAGGATTCCCTGGCCTACCTGAAAAAGAACCTGAATTACCGGGATTCCTCCTACCCGTTTTATTTTGAGTATTACATGTCCCAGGCCCTGTTCCATGCGGACCAGGAGGTATGGAAGGAATGGAATTACAAGAACATGCGCTACCTGGGCGCCTCCCAGGCACCCAACGGTTCCTGGCTCTCAGACCATTCCGCAGCGTATTCCACCTCCGCGGCCCTGCTTTCCCTGGCGCTCAATTACAGATTTTTACCCATCTATGAACAATAGAATCCGCCTTTCCCTCCTGCTGGCTCCGGCCTGCCTGCTGACCGCCTGGGCCAATTCCGTCGTAGACGTGGTCACGGACAGCAATTACCGCCTCCGCGGGGAAATCGTCTCCTACGGCAAACAGGGCATCGTCATCAAGCACCCGGCCATGCGCCAGAACGCGGTCATCCTCCCGTCGGAAATCCGCGCGCTTTATTTCACAGGCACCTCCTCCCCGGACCTGCGAGCCAGGGACAAGATTTTCATGGCCACGGGGCACCGGGATATCATCCCGTGCAACATCATCTCCATCACGCAGGACAAGGTGCAGTACCGGGACATGCTGGGCAACGAGCGTTCCATCCCCCGCGACCAGGTGGCCGGCTTCCGGCTGGATACGCTCCAGGAAAAGGGCTTCTGGCAGGAACCCCTGATTTTCGACAACAGCTGGGTTTATTCCGGCAACCGGGAGGACGATTACCGCACCCAGTCCGGAAGAAAACTGATGAACGCCCTGAAACCGAAAATCCAGGGAGACAAGTACCAGTACCGGCTGGGCAACAGCGACTACCCTACCTGGATTCCCCTGTACAAGAACATCGGCCTGGATCCTTCCTCCTTCACCTTCCGCACCACCATGACGATGGACGGCAACAACGATCGCGCCGGCATTGTCTTCTGCTTCGGAGGGAACGAGAACATTCCCTTCCGGTCCAATTCCGGCAGCAGCCTGAACAGGCTCATGCTCAGCATCGCTCCCGGCAAATGCACCCTTCTCCGGGAACAGAAGTCCGGCATCATCGTGCTGGGGGAAGTGGACATCCCCACCCCTACCCTGACGGAAGGCGTGGATATCAGGCTGACGGCCTCCCGGCAGGGAGAGAACGAGCAGGTTTACGAGCTGCTGGTGGGAGACCTGCCGCCCAAGCTGATGACGGACCCCAGCCCCCCGGAACAACCGTTGCAGGGGGACGCCTTCGGCCTCCAGATGGAAGGGCACGTCTCCCTGACCATCAGCAGGCTGGCCCTTTCCTCCATTACCCTGAGCGCCAAATCCGTGACCAAGAATGGAAATGCCGCAACGGACCTTGTCCTGACGAAGGAGGAGGACGCCATTCCCGGTTCCATCAGCGGCTACAACAGCAGGAATAAGACGCTGACTCTTTCCACGGACAAGGAATATCCGGGCATTCCCCGGGAGCTTTCCATCCCCGCCAAGTATCTGGATACCGTCTTTTTCGCGGAGCAGAACAAGAAGGACGATTCCCGCTCTGCGGCATGCCACAGCATTCTGATGAAGGACGGCTCCCGCCTGCACGGCAACATCCTGAGCATGGATTCCCTGAGAATCATCCTGCGGCATCCGCAGCTCGGGCAGATTTCCCTGCCCCTGAAAAACATCACCCGCGTGGAGTTTCTGAATTCCGCACAGCCATCCCGCTCCACCCCCTGATATATCCGCCATGAAACAAGCAATAACGCTTTTCCTGGGCGCCTGCGCCCTGCTGGCCGCCGTCCTTCCGCCCGGCTCACGGGCGGAAGGGGTCATTACGCTTAAATCCGGGGAAAAACTGCCGGGCAGCCTGGACACGCTGGACAGCCCGTACCTGAAAGTCCGCTCCAGCATTCTTTCCAAACCCGTGGATGTCAACCTAGAGGAGCTGGACGAGCTGGTTTCTTCCCGTCCGCTGGAGATACCGGAGCAGTTTTCCGTCATCAGGCTCGCCAACGGGGACGAGTTTTACGGCACCCTGAAGGCGCTGGATACGGAGAGCCTTCAACTGCAAACCGCGTGGGGCGGCCTGCTTCCCGTCAACAGGAAGTACGTGCGGCACATCGGGTTCGACTCCCAGAAAGCCTACCTGCGCAACGCGACGGAATCCCTCCAGGGCTGGAAGTCCTCCGCCAACAGCATGCTCCCGGAATGCCGCAACGGGTACTGGATCATGCGCGGCTCCAACAATACGGAACTGCAAACCTCCTTCCCCATGCCGTCCCGCCTCCATGTACAGTTTTCCCTTTACCATACCAATACGTTCCGGATCAATCTCTCCCTCTGGCAGGACTCCAACTCCGGAAGCAGCATTGACCTGGGCCTCTCCCTGGAAAAGGCGGAGCTCTCCAAGAATAGTTCTGGCCAGTACCGGACGCTGGGGAGGGTCAAAAGGAACACGGAGCGGAACTGGTATGCCGACAAGAGCGTCAAGCGTTCCGACGTTCATTTTTACGCCGACCCGGAAAAAGGCAATTACTACCTATACGTCAACGGAGAACAGGTTGGCCGGTGGGAAGAGGTCAAGGACATGGACAATATCTTTGAGAATGAAAGCGGGGACGATGAGGAAGAAGACGGGGAAGCCTCCAAAAAGCATGAATTCAAACCGGGCAATACTCTTGCCGTGAGCGGTTACGACGGCTTGAACATGGCCGTGTTCAACCTGAACGTGTTTGACTGGAACGGCGCCCTCCCCCACCTGGCGGAGGAACAGGACATCATTTCCAAGTACGACACGGACGCCTCCAGGGACAAGGCCCTGCTGGTGAACGGAGACGTGCTCCGGGGAGCCATTTCCCTCCAGGAAAACGGCTCCATCCGCATCAAGTCGGACCACTATGACGTGACCATCCCCACCGCCAAGGTGCGCGCCCTGGACCAGAAAAGCCAGGAGGAGAAGAAACTGCCGGAGGACGGCGCGGACACCCGCGTTTTCCTGACGGACCAGAGCATCCTTTCACTGAACCTGGAGACCCTCAGGAACGGCTTCATGGAAGGGCGTTCCGCAGCGCTGGGAAAAGTCAGAATCCCGCTGAAATCCATCCGGAAAGTCCAGTTCAACCTGCAAAGCCCGGAGCTCCGGAAGCAGAGGGAAACGCCGTTCCGGAACAGGTAAAGGCGCGCCGCACGCGTTTTAGCCAATCCGGTTCCCGGGAGCGTTTAAGAGCGCATGCGTCAATGCTCCTCCATTTCCTCCGCCCGCCGCACGGCGCTTTTCACCGCCTGAATCCAGGCATTGCGGAATCCGCATTCGTCCAACGCGTTCAGGGCGGCAATCGTGGTGCCTCCGGGGGAAGTCACCTCATCCCGGAGCGCCATGGGATGCTTCCCGGTCTGTTCCAGCATGAGGGCGGACCCCCGCATGGTTTCCACGGCCATTTCCAGGGCGGTTTTCCTGGACAGTCCCATGGCTACGCCGGCGTCCGAAAGAGCGTCCAGCACCGTAAACATGTAGGCGGGCCCGCTGCCGGAAATGGCGGAAACAGCGTTCATCCTGGCTTCCTCCACCTTGTAGACGGAGCCGCAGCCGGAGAGCAGCCGCCGGGCCGCCTCCTCATCTTCATCCGTCACGGCGGCTCCCGTGCTGTAGGCGATGACCCCGGCCAGCACCATGCACGGGGTATTGGGCATGGCGCGCACGATGCGCGTTCCGTCGCTGGCGCAGGCTTCCATGTCATCCAGGGAGATGGCGGCAGCGATGGAGATCAACAGCGGCAGCTCCTCCCCCCGTTCGGAAAGGGAGGAAATGAGGGAAAGTACGCCGTGCGGCTTAACGGCCAGAATCAGGGCCTCCACAGCGTCCGCCGCATCCGCCTCCGTGGCCGCTTCATGCACGCCGGGGTATTCCTGCTGAAGGGCCTGCACGTTTTCATGGTGGTGGTCGTACACCCAGACTTCCTCCGGGGACACCGCTCCGGCTTTCAGCATGCCGCGCAGGAGGGCGCCGCCCATTTTTCCCAGTCCAATGATACCTGTTTTCATGGTTGATGATTTTCTTGCGGTCAAAAATATAAACGGTTTATAGAAAATAAAGATATTAATTACAACCTGTGAAAGTGAAAGATAAACTTTTGCACCTGTTTCCTCCAGCTTTCAGTGGCAAATTATTCGTAAAAATTGTAAACGGCTAATCTCCAGTCTATTCCGCCTGATTTGCTTTGCAGAAGCAACCTTCCACATGGTCGTTCACAAAGCCGGCCGCCTGGAAAAAAGCGTAGCACATCGTTGAACCGAAGAATTTGAAGCCTCTCTTTTTCATGTCTTTGCTCATGGCGTCAGATTCGGGAGATGTGGCGGGGATTTGGCTTAGGGTCTTGAAATTGTTAACAACAGGCTGACGGCCGGGGAAGAATGAAAGGGCATACCGGTAGAAACTGCCGAATTCTTTCTGAACAGCCATAAACAGTTTCGCGTTATTGACTGTGCTATTGATTTTCAAACGGTTTTTGACGATTCCATCAAATTGCATCAACCGGTCGATGTCTTCCGGCGTCATTTGCGCTACTTTCTCCACATCAAAGCCATGGAAGGCTTCCCGGTATCCTTCGCGTTTCCGGAGGATAGTAATCCAGGCCAAGCCTGCCTGGGCGCTTTCAAGCACCAGAAATTCAAACAGGGTTTTGTCGTCGGTAACGGGTTTGCCCCATTCTTCGTCATGGTATTTTATATATAGTTCGTCTGTTCCGGCCCAACCGCAACGTGCATTGATGATGTCTTCCATACTTTTCCAGGTTAAAATTCCTTTTTCCTGAACAGCCATGCGGCCAGCGTCATGTGAAAGACGAAGTACCCCAGCGTAATCAGGGCCAGACTGCCGAACAGGGAAAGGGGAATGGTCTGCCCGTTCAGGGCGGAATCCGTTACGGAATAAATCTGGAAATTCGGAAAGATGAGGGCAAACAGCCTGCTGCCCGCCATTTCCCACCAGGAGATGCCTCCCGTTCCGGAGCCCACCCACAGGGAGAGCGCCTGCGTCTGGAACAGCCCCGCCAGATAGACCATGAACGTCAGCAGCGCGCTGATGATGGTTCCGTTCGTCATGCAGGACATCAGCAGCGTGAGGGAGGAGAGGACCACGAATTCGCACATCATGACGCCCAGGCCCGTCTGCACGTTCCAGGTAGCGCCCTGGAGGCGGATTCTGTCCAGGTACGGCTGCATTTCCTCCACCGTATAGCGGCCTTTCAGGGAGGCGATCTGCTCCGCCACCACCGTATCCGTCCGCAGCCACAGCACCAGCGTCATCACAGCGTCCATCAGCAGCACGGCGATCAGGGTGAGGGCCAGCACCCCCAGCACCTTCCCCATCAGGTAGTCGATGCGAGGAACCGGCTTGCACAGGATGGTGTACAGGATGCGGTCTTCCGCGTCCTTGGGGATAATCAGGGCCGTGGCCGCCACGCAGAAAAAGAGGCCGAACACCCGCATGGCGCCGTAAGCGGAGTTTTTCAGCAGAACGAGTTCATTGATTCCCCCGGTTTCCGGCCCCAGCACCGCGCTCAGGCGGAAGGAGCTCAGGGCCAGCAGAGCCACGGCAAAGAGGCCCAGAAAGAGAAACACCTTCATCCGCACGAGCTGCGTGAAGGTGGTACCGGCGATTACGGCCATGCGCCTGGGCGAAGGTATATAACCGGAGGTAATCCATGCCATGCGGACCATCTTGCCGTATTCCGGAACAAATAAAAGAGCTTTTTATTTCATGTGCTGAACTCCTTCCGCCTTGAAGAAGCTTCCCTCCCGTGTTCTCATGGGGCGCGTATGAGTCTACGATCCCAGTTGGAAGAATTGCTTCCGGAACTTTTGCCTTCCGACCCGGCCCAGGCCATCAAGGGGACCGAACTCATCCGCCTGGTGCGCCTGAGGCTGGGTGAGGAGTATTCAGACGCCTCCCTGCGCTACCATTTCTCCTTCATGGCCTCCGAGCCGGACTCGGAAATCGCCAAGGTGGAGCGCGGCCAGGGCTATTACAGGCGCGTTCGGGACCGGGACGGCAAACCGGCGGCCAGGGGGCTGCTGCCCCTGTTTCTGGGGGAAAACGAACCGGACGCGCTGAACTGCCGCGCCAAGGCGCTGGCCCTGGCCGTGCGCCAGTATGATACCACGGGCCGCGGGGTTTTCGTGTTCAGCACCAGTGAAACGGGAACCTCATGGGTGAAGCCGGACCTGGCCGTCGTGGAATGGCCGGATGGGGAATGGGAGGGGAACGCGCTGGTCTTCGACCAAAGCGCGCTTCAGCGCCGCCGCATGATCGGAGCGCCCATGATGGGCATCCGCAGCGTCTGCGTGGCCCGCATGCCTGGAGGAGAAGACGGCAGGAGGGAGTTTTTCAGGACCCTGGCCACGTCCCGCTGGGCGCAGTGCGGGGAACTGGTCATCGTGGGGGAACTTCCGGATGATTCCGAATGCGCCGCGCTGCGCGGACTGGCCGCCGAATTCGGCGTAGGCGTCGTGTGCCTGGAAATTGCAGACGAACGCCTGTGCGAACTGCCGGGGGCGGAAGAGATTTTCAAGGCAGGGGACGAGGAATGCGCCGCCCTGCTGGCGGAGCTGACGCCCGTGCGCCTGGCTTCCAGCCGCCTGAAGGCGCTGGAGGCCGATACCGGGGAAACCCTGGGCGGGGAATTCGGCGCCCTGTTCGACTGGCTGGCCGCCTGCCTGGAACGCGGCAGCGTGGAGGAATACGAATTCCGGGTTTCCTGTTATTGAATACGGCAGAGAGATTCTTGACAGAACTTGCGTATTGAATTAAAGATTTTCCCGGCCCCAACCCGCCCTCCCCCCTGACATGGAACAAGAAACCCTGGTTTACCCGCTTGCGAACAATACCGTTCTGCAAGACAAGTATACGATATTGAATGTGCTGAACGCCGGAGGCTTCGGCATTACGTACCTGGCGCTGGACAATCCCCATTCCCGGTACGTCGTCATCAAGGAATGCATGCCGGACGCCTACGCCTTCCGGGACATGGAAACCGGCTTCGTCCACCCGCGGGACGAACAGGCCGCCGTCAACTTCGCCCAGAGCATTTCCAACTCCCGGCAGGAGGCTTCCGTCCTGGCCCAGCTCAACCACCCCGGCATCGTACAGGTGTTCGACATGTTTGACGCCAACGGCACCTGCTATTACGTCATGGAAAACATCCAGGGGCAGACCCTGTTCGACCTGATGACCACCATGCACGCCACCGGACAGAGCATGGAGCCGGCACGGGCCACGGACCTTCTGTTCCGCCTGCTGGACATCCTGCACTACCTTCACGCCATGGGGGTTTACCATTGCGACATCAAGCCGGGAAACATCTTCATCCAGCCGGACGGCACGCCCAAGCTGATCGACTTCGGCGCCGTGCGCACCAAGACCCTCCAGCACCAGGGCCTCGTCCAGATCACTCCCGGCTACACGCCGCCGGAATTCTACCCCGGACGCCGGAGCGAAATCGGCCCCTGGTGCGACATGTACGAGCTGGGCGCCACGTTCTACGAATTGCTTACGGGCCAGGTTCCCCACCCGGCGGACCAGCGTTCCGTGGTGGACCGCAACCCGAAGGTGACCAGTTACGCGGCCCTGCGAAAGACATACCCCATGAACTTCCTTTCCGGGATTGACAAGGCCCTGTCTCCGGATGAACGCAGCCGCTTCCATTCCGCCAAAGCATGGAACGATTACATCAACGCCATGGCGGCCGCAGGAACCCTGCAAGCCGGAGGAGTGGCGCGGAAAGCCCTGCCCAAGGCCAGAAAGAAATCTTCCGCAGGCACCGCCTTCGTCATCATCCTGCTCATCGCGGCGGCGGCCGTCTGGATATGCTGGAAGCAGGGCCTGATCAATTTCTGACCCCCACCTCCCGTTCATGCTGGACCTGGCGGAAGAACTGAAGGCGGCGGCCGCGGAGGGGATGCAGCTCCCTTCCCTGTTCGTGGACCCGGCGTCCATCCTGGCCGTGATGGTCAATGAAGTGGTTCCGGAATGCCCGGAAGACGATTTTTACGGGAACGCCCCCGCGCCGCTGTACCTGTCCACCGCCCTGCCCCTGTTCCTCCGGGGCGGGCTCCCAGCCTCTTCCATCCGTGACGTGACGGAAGCCGGCATTTACATCACCAACGCCGTCAAGAGGCCCAAAAGGGAAAGCGCGGTGCCGCAGGAAATGATTGAAGAGAGCCTCCCCGTGCTGGAACGGGAATTGTCCCTTTTCCCGAATCTCCGCGCCGTGATGCTGATGGGGGATGTAGCCAAAAAGGCGTTCAACATGATTGCCCGCAGCAAGACGGGGAAGAGCGCCATTCCCGCCGGCTCCACCTACAAGCTCCGCAGGACGCCTTTTCATGCCATGGGGCTCCGCATTTTCCCGTCCTACATCATGACGGGACGCAATCTTCTGATCGAAAAGTCAAAGACGGCCATGGCCGCGGAAGACATCCGCGCCATGCTCGAGTTTATCCGCAGCCAGGAGAGCTGAAGGCGCTTGCGGCCATGAAACCGGATGGAGAGGAAGAGAGCCCTCTTTTAAAAACAGATGCGGCCTTTGTCCGCATTCTGATCAGGTTGCCGCGCAGGCATGCGGCTCTCCTGCAAACGCCGGGAGAAATTCCGCCATCAATGAGTAATCTAAGGTATTCTATTGCGCCAGGGAGTGAAGGAGCATTTCAGATTCATTTGCCCTGCGGGCTTGAAATTTCGCTTTCCGTTCTACCGGGCTTGTCCGGATTTCCGGCCTTTTGGCCGAATCCCTTTCCGCAGCGCAGCAAAGGGGATTTTTTTACCCTTTTCATGTTCCGTTCGGAGCCGATAAGGGCGGCAGCCCCTTATTTCCAGCAACGCGACAGTGGGAAAAATAACGGAGGAAGGACATATCCCCGGCATGCCCGCTGCATTTTTCCACGCAGGAAGACTTTCATGACGGCAAGGGCCGAACCAGACGGTTCAGCCCTTGCAAATGGTTGAGAACTGAGAAAAGGCGCTTACAGGCTTTCCCCGAAGTCCTGGCGGTACTTGGCCGCCAGTTTTTCAGGCCAGTCGCTCTTGGCGCGGAGCTTGCCCATGAAGAAGCGCAGCACGGGCGGTTCCTCCACGAATTCCAGGCCGCCGATCAGGTCGCGGTTGTCGTAGAGCCATTTCATGCGGTCCGCCACGTATTTGACCTGGGACAGCGTGAAGACGCGGCGCGGGAAGGCCAGGCGGAGCAGTTCCACATCCGCCAGAATGTCGTCGCCGTTTTCGTCACGGACGCTGGAGAGCGTGCCGCGTTCCATCCCGCGCACGCCGGAGGCGATGAAGAAGGCCGCCGCCAGGGCCCCGGCAGGATAGTCCTCCTGCGGAATATGGGGCAGGAAGCGCCCGGCGTCAATATGGGCGCCCAGGCCGCCCGCGGGGGTCACGCAGGGAATGCCCATGTCCACCATCTGGCCGATGAAGTATTCAATGAAGGAGGGACTCTGGGAAATCACGGTCAGGTCCGTGGTTTCATACAGGCCCACGGCCATGGCTTCAATTTCACGCACGGAGATGCCGCCGTAGGTCAGGAAGCCTTCAAACAGGGGAACCAGGTGCTCCATTTTCTTGGCGATGGAATGGTCGTTCGTGCAGATGCCGCCGCCGCGGGAGGAGGAAACCTTGCGGGCGGAGAAGTATACCAGGTCTGCCAGGCCGCACATGGTTTTCAGGATGTCAGCGCAGGAGGAGTCCTTGAACTCGTCTTCACGCATCTTGATGAAGTAGGCGTTTTCCCCGATCAGGGAGGCGTCCAGCACCAGCATGATGCCGAATTCGTCGCAAATGCCGCGGATTTCACGCATGTTGGCAATGGAGAAAGGCTGGCCGCCGATTAAATTGGTGGAGGCTTCCATGCGCACGAAGGGAATTTTTTCCGCCCCATGGCGGGCGATGCAGCCGCGCAGCTTGGCCGGGTCCAGATTGCCCTTGAAGGGGTTGGTGCTGACCGGGTTGATGGCTTCATCCGCCACCAGTTCCTCAATCTTGCCGCCGTTCAGGTCAATGTGGGCGTGCGTGGTGGTGAAATGGTAGTTCATGGGAACCACGTCACCGGGTTTCACGAAGGTGCGGGCGATGATGTTTTCACAGGCGCGGCCCTGGTGGGCGGGAAGCAGGTATTCCTTGCCGAAGACGTCCTGCACGGCCTTTTTCAGGCGGTCAAAGCTCTGGGAACCGGCATAGGCGTCATCCGCACGGAACATAGCGGCGATCTGGTTGTCGCTCATGGCGTTGACGCCGGAATCCGTCAGCATGTCCAGGTAAACGTCGTTCGTGCTGAGCTGGAAGGTATTGAACCCGGCTTCCCGCGCGGCTTCCAGGCGGCGTTCCACGGGAACGAGGTGCAGCTTCTGCACGACGCGGACTTTGTGCAGTTCCAGGGGAATCTGCTCTCCATTGTAAAATTTGACAACGTTGGATGGTTCTGAATTCATAAAATAAAAGATGGGTAAAAGTATAGCAGAATGAGCCCTTTCCGCAACATAAAAGGAATGCCCGCGTCTTTTTGCGCCCTCCGGAAAGGCAGGTATGCCGCTGGCAGGAAAAATGTGGAACTTCCCGGCGGAAGCCCCTAGCGTGAAACCCTATGAAAGAACACTGGAAACTGATTCAGCAATATCTGGGGCTGGATGCGGACGGCATCCCCGGCCCCCGGACGGCCCAGGCCCTGATGGAAAAACTGGAGATCCCCCAGCCGGAGCATGCCTGGCCCAGCCAGGAGGAAGTGCGCTCCGGAAAATCCGTCTTCGGCCGGGCGGGGGATGAAAGCAACCTGACCAGCGTCAGGCTGCCCTACATCATGAGACTGGCGTGGGACAGGGACACGACCGTTTCCACCATGCGCTGCCACAAGCTGGTGGCGGAACCGCTCACCCGCATTTTCCAGGCCACCCTGGACCATTACGGCATGGAGAAGGTGCGGGAACTGGGGCTGGACCTGTACGGCGGCTGCTTCAACAACCGCTCCATCATCGGCGGGAAGGCCACGTCCATGCATGCCTGGGGCATCGCCGTGGACATGGACCCGGACAGGAACGGCCTGAACATCCCTGCACCGAAAGCGGCGCTGTCCGGACCGGAGTACACGGCCTTCTGGCAGTTCGTGGAGGCGGAGGGGGCCGTATCCCTGGGACGCGCACGCGATTACGACTGGATGCACTTCCAGTTCGCTACTCTTTGACCGGAGCGGACGGGTCCGTGCGCCAGCCCTCCTCCCAGCGGCGGCGGAGGGCTGCCCAGTCCAGCCCTTCCCCGCCATGCCCCAGGAAGGAGCGTTTTTTCAGTTCACGGAAGTTTTCTCCGGGCAGATGGAGCAGCTCCCCCCGGTCATAGGCGTCCTGGTCGCACATGCCGTTAAAAACGGGAGTCCATTGCCAGCGGCGCACGCCCAGGTAGTTCTTGAACGTATCCACCAGTTCCGTCGTGCAGTTGGCAGTGACGGTGTTGTAGTAACGCGGGCGTTCGTGGAGGCTGTTGATTTTCTCCGCAAACCCCAGGAAGGCCTTTTTCAGGTTCTCCCTGCCGATGTTGATGCGGTACAGGTACATGTCCTCCTTCCGGTAGGTGGTGCGCAAGCCGAACAAGTCTTCCTCGTCCGCCAGGATGTGAATCACGTTGAATTGCTTGTAGAGGCCCGGAACGGTCCCCTGCTCCACCCCTTCCGGCAGGCGCGTTTCCACGGAGAGGGCCAGATGCCTTCCGTCCTCAAAGCCGAAGGAAAGCATGGTATGGGCCACAAATTCCATCCCGTCCCAGTGGCTCACGGCAAAGTCCAGCGTGGCCAGCTTGTCCAGGTCAAAGCGGCGCGTCACGTAGCGCGCGTCAAAGTCCTGCTCCGTCCGGTAAACGAAGCTGCGCACGTCCTTCACCAGGATTTCATTCCCGTTGATTTCCACGGCGGGCAGGCGGCTCCATGACGGCTGCCACTCCTTGCCGTTCGTCGCCGGAATGCACAGGTAATACACCAGCAGCAGGGCCAGCACACCCCAGGACGCGCGCCAGAATACGGGCCGCTTTCTGCGGAAGATGAAGGCACAGGCCATGGCGGCTACGTAAAGCCACACCAGCACGGCGCCGCCCCATACATTGTAAAATACCACGCCCGCCGCCCATACGGAGAGGCCGAACCACGCCGCCATCATCAGAACGCGGGCGGCAGCCAGGCCCGCATGGCGCAGGGAAGTCAGGTGCATGGGAAATGAAAAAAGAGGCCGCGCGTTCCGGTTCATGAAACGCGCGGCCCGTTGACGGGGGTTATCTGAAGGAAAGGCCCTTTACCTTGTCCGCCAGGGCTTTCAGCACGCGCTGGTGCGCGGCGTCCACTTCCGCAGCCGTGAGGGTCTTGGCCGGATCCCTGTACAGGAAGGTGTAGGCAATGGATTTGCGGTCTGCCGGGAGCTTTTCACCTGAGGGGTCCGTGAATACGTCAAAGCAGGAGTAGCTGACAAGCAGTTTTTCCCGTGCGGCTTCAATGGCTTTCACGATGTCCGCATTGGGCGTGGAAAGGGGCAGTTCCATGGCCGCATCACGGGAGGAGCCGGGGAACTGGGGCAGTTCCGCGGCCTTCACGGGAGCGGTGAGAATTTCCTGCATCTTGCGGAGGTCCAGTTCCGCCACGTACACGGGCTGGTCCAGGCCCAGCTCCCGGCAACGCGCCAGGGACAGGCGGGCGAAGTAGCCGCAGGCCTTCCCGTCCAGCTGCACGTCCGCCCCCAGGGCGGCCTGTTCGCGCGGTTTGGCGGGGGTCAGCGTAAAGCGGTGGCCCGGAGCCAGCGCTTCCATGACGGCCAGCAGGTCTTCAAAGGAGGCCTGTTCCGGCCTGGGGTCCGCCCAGGAGCGCGCCGTGCGGTCCCCGGAAACCAGGATGCCCAGGGTATCCGTTTCAATGTCCCTGCCCTTGCCGCCGCCCGTATTGCGGAAGACGCGGCCAAGTTCAAAGAAGCGCAGGCCGGAGACGCCCTGGTTGCTGTTGCGCACGGCGGCGGCAATCAGGCCGGGCGTGTGCGCGGGGCGCAGTACGGAGTGGTCCTCGCTGAGCGGCAGGGACACGCGGATGAGGTCGCCGTCCTGCAGGGGGCGCAGGGGTAGCGCGTCCTTCACCTGGGCGATGGCGCCGTCAGCGGCTTCAGAGGCGATGAGCTTGATGGTCTGGGTTTCATAGAACCCCAGGGCCGCCAGCTTGCGGCGCAGGCCCATCTGGAAGTTATAGGCCACGTCTACGGGGGATTCCGTGACGAAGGGGCCGGAGAAGCGGGACGGGATGCCGTCCAGCCCGAAGACGCGGACGATTTCCTCCAGCAAGTCGCAGGGGCGCGTAAGGTCCAGGCGGTGGGAGGGGATCAGCCAGCATTCCGGGGCGTCCGGAACCTGCATCAGGCCCAGCGCCGCCAGGATGCGCGCGCCTTCCTCGTGGGAAATGGAACCGCCGGACATCTGGTCCAGAGCCTTCCAGGGAAGCTTCACGAAGCCCAGTTCATTGGTCACCGTGGCGCCCTTCCCCTGCTTCAGGGAAGCGAACGCGGAAACGGGGCCGTCCGGCTCCCCGCAGGAAGGCATGCAGGCATGGGCCGGATTCGCCACGGGGGCGCCGGCCACATACGTCTTGGAGGCCGTGCCGCCCGCCAGCTGGAGAATCAGTTCCACGGCCCGCACGGAACCGCGCAACACGTTCCAGGCGGAGGTGCCGCGTTCAAAGCGGTAGGAGGAGTCGGAGGACAGGGCCAGCCTGCGGGACGTGGCGCGCACGGAGGAGGGCTTGAACCAGGCGGATTCCAGAATAATGTCCGTAGTGGCTTCCGTCACGCCGCTTTCCTCCCCGCCCATCACGCCGCCGATGGCGAGCGCCTTGCCGGACTGGTCCGCGACGACCAGGTCCGTGCAGTTGAGGGTGTATTCCTGCCCGTCCAGGGCCTTGAAGGTTTCCCCTTCGTAGGCGGTGCGGGTGACGATGCCGCCCTGCACCTTCGCCGCGTCAAACGCGTGGAGGGGCGTGCCCAGTTCATGCAGGACGTAGTTGGTGACGTCCACGATGTTGTTGATGGGGCGCAGGCCGATGGCCACCAGGCGTTCCTTCAGCCATTCCGGGCTTTCCTGCACCTTCACGCCGCTGATTTTCACGGCGGTGTAGTACGGGTTCAGGTCCGGCTGGTCCAGCCGCACGAAGTCCCCGGCGGGTTCCAGCTCCACCCCGGCGTCATCAATGGAAACGGGCCTGTACTCCCGTCCGGAGATGGCGGCCAGTTCATACGCCATGCCGTTGTGGGAAAGCAGGTCCGGACGGTTGGGCGTCACTTCCACTTCCACCATCGTATCCGCCTTGACGACCTGGGAGATCGGCGTGCCGGGTTCCAGCTCCTGCGGAAGAATCCAGAGGCCGTGCTCCTTGTCGGGCAGCCCCAGTTCGGAAGCGGAGCAGAGCATGCCGCGGGATTCCACCCCGCGCAGCTTGCCCACCTTGATTTCAAAGTTGCCGGGCAGCACCGCTCCCGGCAGGGCGCAGGGAACCTTGTCCCCCACCTTGTAGTTCTGCGCGCCGCACACAATCTGGTGCAGCGTGCCGTCGCCCACGTCCACCTGGCAGACTTTCAGGCGGTCCGCCTGGGGATGCTGTTCCGCGGCAGCCACGCGGGCCACCACCACGTACGGGGAGTCCACGCCCTGCTGGCGGATGTCTTCCACTTCAATGCCGGCAAAGGTCAGCATGTCCGACATTTCGTCCACGCTCAGGCCGGCCAGGTCAATATACTGGGAAAGCCAGTTAAGGGAAATTTTCATATCTGAGTAAGGTAAAAATTATTGGAATTGGGCAAGGAAGCGCACGTCGTTCTCAATCAGGGCGCGGATGTCCCGGATGCCCCAGCGGATCATGGCCAGGCGGTCCAGGCCGATGCCGAAGGCAAATCCGGTCAGCCCCGTGTAGCGGGCCTGCACGCCGGGTTCCAGCCCCAGTTCGCGGTCCACGGCTTCAAAGACGTTCGGGTCCACCATGCCGCAGCCGGCGATCTCCACCCAGCGCGGTTCTTGGCCGTCCACCTTCAGCTTCACGTCAATTTCAAAGCTGGGTTCCGTGAACGGGAAGAAATGGGGGCGGAAGCGCACTTCCGTATCGGAGCCGAAGAGGGCGCGCAGGAAGTATTCCAGCGTCCCTTTCAGGTCGCCCACGGAAACGTCCGTGTCCACATACAGGCCTTCCAGCTGGTTGAAGGCGGAAAGGTGCGTGGCGTCAATCTCGTCACGGCGGTAGGCGGAGCCGGGGGAAATCACGCGCACGGGGGGCGTCTGCTTCTCCATGGAGCGTATTTGCACGGTGGAGGTGTGCGTACGCAGCAGCTTGCCGGAATCAAAGTAAAACGTGTCCTTCTCATTGCGGGCCGGATGGTCCTCCGGCGTGTTCAGCGCGTCAAAGCAGTGGAACTCGTCCTCAATCTCCGGGCCGTCCGCCAGGGCAAAGCCCATGTGGCGCAGAATGCGGATGGCTTCATCCCGCACGATCGTGAGGGGATGCAGGCCGCCCTGCGGCAGGGAGCGGGCCGGAAGCGTCAGGTCAACGCCGGCCACGGCGGCCTTGTCCGCCTGGGCCTGCACTTCCTCCAGCTTGGCGTCCAGCGCTTCCGTAATAGCCTTGCGGGCCTCGTTAAGCAACTGGCCGACGGCGGGCTTTTCCTCCCTGGGAACGTCCTTCATGCCCGTCTGGGCCATGGTCAGTTCCCCTTTTTTGCCGAGGATGGCTACGCGCGCGTCTTCCACGCCGCGCCTGTCAGACACCTGGGCGATGCGCGCCAGGGCATCCCGTTGAATGCGTACAATCTCTTCCTTCATAAAATTTGACGGGCAAGAGCTTACCCGTCCCCCCCGCCAGCGTCAAGCCCTTCGGAGGGCAGATCACAAAGTCATTGCACCTGATTTTGAAAAGATCAAACTTTCATTGTTTCCTTCATCATTGGAATCATATAGTTCCTCTTATATTATTTTCCAAATAATATCACAATAAATTTATTTTTATTCAATATCTATCGGTGATATATGGATGGAAAACGATCATTAATTGGAAGATATATATCCTAATACAGTCAAACATAATCCAATGCACCATATTGCAACACACAAAAGAGGCAACCATGTACCAAGAAGAGAAACAACTTTAAAAGAACAATGTTTTCTCTCTTTTAAGCATTTATCTGTTACAGAGAATACATGATATTCATCAAGATTATGTAATATTTTAAGAACGATATCCAATTTTATGTAAATTCTGTAAACAGAAAACCACAATAACGATTGAATTATCACGCCAATAAGTAGTATCCATATGAGATTAGCATTGCTCCTTACTGTTACAGCTGCCATTAGAATTAATGAAAAAATAATGAAAAAATAGTTTAGTCTAGTACAAAATAAATTCTCCATAAACTCTCTTTCTTCATAAAAAGTCCAATCTCCATTTTCCCTTTGTTTTTCATAAAACCGAAGAAAATCGGCTTTGGAAAGAGTGGATGGTTCAAGTAGACAAGAAATACGCGTACTCATTTTTTGATTATCGTCTTTCATACAGTATTTTTCGTATCTCTTATTTAATAGCAAAGAAATATAATTTTTCAAGATAATTTTTTCTATTTCCCATAAAGTCGGAATAGATGAATCTAATTCATCAGGTCATAAATAGAAAGTTTGGAAATCTTTTAATAAAACAAAATATTACAGAAAAAATTATAAATATAATAAAAAACCATTTATAAAGTCACTAATTTTCAATTAACAATTTACACATACCCCGGCTGGGCGGACATGCGGCCGGAAATCATGCCGAGCACGCAGAAAAAGGTATAAACCAGGCAGAACGGCAGGAAGGAACCGCCCTGGTGGAGGAAGGAGGTGAACAGCAGGCTCAGGGCAGCGCCCATGGTGAAGCCGATGCCCTGGGACATGCCGGAAAGCCTGATCGCCTCCGACGGGGTTCTGGCCCGTTCCACCATCAGCGCCATTCCGCGGCTGAAAACGGTTCCCGTCGCCAGGCCGAACAGAATGGCCATCCAGACAGCCCAGTCCAGCGGAAGATACAGGATGCCCCAGCAGGAAAGAGCCGCCAGGGCCATGGCCATCACGATGAGAAGGCCCCGGCCCCCCGTGGCTTTTTCCAGAGCGTGCGCGGAGAGCGTGGCGGGAAGCTGGGCAAACATGGCTACGGAAAGGATGAAACCTGCGTCCACGTAGCTCATGCCGCGCTGCCTCAGGAAGATGGGAATCCAGGTGTAAAAGAAATAGGCTGCCCCCACCCGGCTCAAATAAAAGATGGTGACCTGCCATGCCTTGCTGCTGCGCAGCAGGTTGCGGCCGGAAGAATCCGGATCGCGCTGGAACACTCCTACCGGATGCTTGAGGAAGTACGCGCCCCACACCAGCATTCCCAGCAGGATGGGAATAATCCATATTCCCAGCCCAAAGCGCCAGCCGCCCAGCATGTTGGAGATGGGAACGGACAGGCCGGAGGCCACCGCGCTCCCCACGCCGATCATGGCGCTGTAAATGCCCATCATGGCGGAGGCGTGGTCCGGAAACTGGTGCTTGATCAGTCCGGGAATAGCCGCTCCGGCAATCCCCATGCCCAGCCCCATCAGGACCATGCCGCCGTACAGGCCCGCCACGCCGTCCCAGCTGCGCCAGAAAATACCGGCCACGGCCAGAAGCTGGAACCAGAAAATGATCTTCCACGGCGTCAGCCAGCGCGCCACGCGCGGAGAAATGGGCGCGGCCACGCCCAGCACAAACACGGGCAGCAGGGCAAACAGCCCTGAATTTTCAAGGGAAAGGCCCATATCCTTTTCAATCGTTCCCAACAGCGGGTCCGGAGAGTCAAATCCGGTCCGCAGATTGAAACAAATGATCAAAAAGGCCACAAGCAGCAGCATCTTTCCCTTCATGCTTCCGGAAGTTCCTGCCTTATCCATCCCATGTTATACAGCCGTTCCCCCGCCCCCGTTCAAAAGTAAAAAACTTTTCCGGCTGTATGCGGCAGGGGGCCCGGGAAACGGTTTGCGCGGCTGGACGGAATGCGAAGCATGAACCCCGCAGAATGAGGGAAGCCGAACGTGGAACAAATCACTCTCTTGACCCCGGCACCGCAGCCATCAGGAAAGGCAGAGGAAGACATGTTCCCGCAGCTTGAACGAAACAGGCCGCCTGGGAATGAAGGCCTCCCGGCCTTCGGGAATCCATCCTGGGAGCGCAGCAAGCCAAGCTCTGGAAAGGCAGCCATTTATATCTCTCCTTTTCCAGTTTTTCCACTCACATCTAAAAAAACACCATCATATTAAAAAAGAATGTCTTACGGCTTGTCTGCATTTTATATTCCTATAGGAATATTTGGAATTAAACTAAATTCCCTTGACGATGAATATTTTCAGTATTACAAGCGGATATGCCTACTACATGCCCGTCCCCTGAAAAATGCCTCCGATACGCCGAGACCGTCCAACGGTTCGGCATCAATTTTCTGAGAGTGGCCGTCTTCATCGTCTTTGCCTGGATTGGCGGCCTCAAGGCCTTCCAGTATGAAGCGGACGGCATTGTTCCCTTCGTAGCCAACAGCCCGATGATGAGTTTCTTCTACGACAAGAAGGCTCCCGAATACAAGCAGCACATGAATAAGGAGGGAGCCGTGGTGCCGGCCAATATCGCATGGCACAAGGAAAACAACACCTACGGCTTTGCCTACGGGCTGGGAATCCTGATCGTCTCCATCGGCACGCTCGTACTGCTGGGCCTCTTTTTCCCGAAGGTGGGCCTCATCGGCGACTGCCTGCTCATCATCATGACCGCCGGAACCTTGTCCTTCCTGATAACCACCCCGGAAACGTGGGTGCCCGACCTGGGCGGACCCAACCACGGCTTCCCCTATCTGTCCGGGGCGGGACGCCTCGTCATCAAGGATATCGCCATGATGGCCGGAGGCTTCATCCTGCTGGGCACGGATTTCAAGCGCATCCTGAAGGCGCGCCTCGGTTGCCCAAGGAGCGGGGAATCCTGCTGCAAGAACTGATTCTTTCTGTCACCTCCTCTGCCGAACGGCAGAGGCTTTTTTATGCGTTAATGTTCCATATGCAGCCGTCTGGAGCGGCTTAACCTCTTGCGTCAATTGAAAGAAAATCAAGCGTCAGCGAAGGAATAATAAAAAAGGGCGCAGTCCCTGGCCGCATTCCGTTCAGAAACCGCAGAGGCCTGCGGCGCCCCGGGAACCGTTCCTCCTGCATTCAGAGCGGGAGCACGGAACAGCCGCCTGTTCCGCTAAATTTCTCCCGGCAGGGAATGGAGGTACATGTACAGGGCGTCCGTGCTGTTTTCCAGCACGTCCATGGTGAGCTGCAAGGGTTCCGCGTAAATTTCAGGATAATCCGCTTCCCCTATTTCCGGCCTCACGCGGAACGCGAGCCGTTCCTTCTCCAAATCCATCTCCGCCCGGATGCCCTCTTTATTGCCCCTGGCGTCAAGTCTGATCCACCTGCCCGGATCTTGCAGAAAAACCGCATTCAGGGCATGGATGCAGTACCCGCTTCCCGGCGTATCTTCCAGCGTCAGCCGCTGGTAGCATATCCCCGCCGGGATGCCGCAGGCTCTGAGCAGGGCCGCAAGCAGATTCGCCTTAGCCCAGCAGATGCCCGTTTTCTCCCGCAGCACGTCTGACGCCGAAACCGTCACTCTTTTATCCTGCGCATCCCATGAATGGCTTATTTCATCCCTCACGAAGCGGTAGGCGCCTGCTATCCATTCCAGCTCTCCTTTACCTGCGGCGCGGAGCCGGGCGGCCCTGTCCAGCACCAGCTCATGCTTCCAGTCAATATAAGGACTGGTTTTCAAATATTCACTGAGGTCGTTGACGATGGCGGCCATGCTTGCTTCTTCACCTCTTACCGGAAAACCGGAAGTAAGTACAGGCGGAAAAGGCCACGGAGGTTCCGGGGCAAGATGGAGCTTCACGATGAAGAAATCAGCCACGGTGTCCTGGGCATGCAGCAGGCCTGATAAGAGCGAAAGCATTCCGGTTTTCGTACCTGAACTTATCCCGAGCGCGGCAAAGGGAAATTTCTGTGTTTGCCGTTCATGGTTTTGCAAGGGGCGGGAGTCCTTGTTCCTGGGACGCGGCCATAAAAATACACTGGAGAAGACGTATGGGGCGGTTATTCACCTGGCCGCTTTCCTGTGGCCGGAGGGCCGTCATGGAGCGAGAACACTCCCATGAAAAAGCGCCGCCGTTCCGGAGAACGACGGCGCCCGAACACGCTAACCTCTTAAGCTTTTATTTGGCGGGGCGCTTGCCGTACGCCAGCGTACGCTTGCCATCCCAGGAAACGGCCTCAATCCGGGTGGAGCCCTCCGGATAGGGAACCGTGGTGGAGGAGTTGTCCTTGGAATCCGTCCCCACCATGGTGATGCGGACCATTTCCTTATCCTTGTAGGTTTCAAAGACGGCGGCGTTTTTCCACACGTCATGGGAGATGATGCGCCGGTTGCCCTGTTCCGTGATGCCCTGGTTGCAGGCGCCCCGGACGGGCAGGCGGTTCTTGTACGCCTCCACGCTGTTGACGGAAAGGTAGTAAATGACGGGGCTTTCCGGCTTCTTGTACTTTCTGGCGTACGCAATCAGGTTTTTGCAATCGGACTCCGTAATGGTCATGCGGGCGCAGGTGTAGTCGTCCAGCTCCTGGTCAATGGGCTTGAGCATGCCGGTCTTCTGGAAAAAGTCCGTCAGGTCCTGTTTGGAGACGTCGCAGGCGTTCTTCATGAACGCGAGCTGAAGCTCGCCGTCCTTCTTCCCCTTGGTGTCCATCTTGATGGCCTTGTAGAAGATGTCCGGATAGAAGTCGGGATTGCCCTTCCCGGCCACCTTGAAATACAGCTCCAACTGCCACAGGGGAGCCAGCTTGACAAAGTGGTCGTGCACCATCGGGCGGTTGTCCCCGCCGGAACGCTTGTCCGGGCCAGCCTGGATGAGCCAGTTTTCCCCCTTCAGGATGCCGTTGTTCAGGTAGGCGTTAAAGCGGCCGCCGATCATGTTGCCGTCCCCGCCGTTGATGCGTTCATGCTCCAGGCGCATGCTGGAGGGATTCAGCATGTAATTCACGTAGGCGGAGTAAATGTTGTTGGTCACTTCCCCGGTGGATACCCATTTCATGGCGGGGCGCACCTGGTTGACATGGCCGAATTCATGGGCGATGCCCCAGGCGCTGCCGGGAATCTTGTCCGGATTGCCCACTTCCCCCATCGTGCCGTTGTGGAAGGCGGCGCCCGTGCCGTCCGCGTGCATGAAGCCATTCCAGATCACGCGGCCGAACATCCGGTTTTTAGGCAGCATCTTGTACTTGTACAGGCCCATGATCTGCTGCTCCATGCCGATGATCTTGTCATACAGGGCGATCAGTTCCTCCCCCTTGTCCGGGCAGAATTTCTTGAGTTCCTCCACCGGATACACCAGGTGCACGCGGCTGCCAACGATGTCCACCACCTCCGTGGGGGAATTTTCCAGCATCTTCTTCCAGTCGCTGTTCTTGCTCACGCCTCCCACGAACACGCCGTTCACCTTGCCGGACGGGATGGAGAGCCGTACCTTGGGAGCTTTCTTGTAGTTGGGCGTGAAGTATTCAATGTAGCCCAGCCCCTTGTTTTTCGCCTTGATGATGTTGATTCCCGCCTTGAGAGGGTAGGAGCTGCGGCCTCCGTCACGCCCGAAGTTGTGGATGACCAGGTTCAGTTTTTCCCCTTTGGGGTCTTCCATGACCAGCAGCACGTCCTCCCCTTCCTCAAAAAAGATGCCGGTGGGGTTTTCAAACTTGCTGTACTGGCTGGTGCGCAGGCGGTCCGCCAGGTCCTTGACCGGTTCGTACGGTTCCGCCGTGATGGCGCGCGCCTTGCGGTCATATTTTTTCTCCGCCATCTGGCGGGCGAGCCCGCGCACGAAGGGATCCTTGATTTTGGCGATGCGGTCACGCGTGACACTGGGTTTCAGCGCCAGCATGAAGTCATTGATGAAGACGTTGGAATCCAGCGCCTTCAGGCCCGCTTCCGTAATCGGAACGGACCCGGTCTCCTGGGCGGAAAGCACGCCGCCGCCCAGCATGCCGCAGAGAGCGAGCAAAAGGGCTCCCTTTTTCAAGAATGGTAAGAGGATCATGTTTATAAAATTATACTGATCAGTTTCCTGAATTGTTTCAAGGAAAAATCCTCCAGTGGGAACATGGACGGAAAAAGGCCGTTTTTGTGACATGGGGCGTTCCTGCCACCGCTTAAAAACTGTCCATCCCCTTGACGAGGTCCCTATAATGGCACCCGTAACACATTTTTCCATATGAATACAGAAACGCATCAATTCCAGGCGGAAGTCCGGCAGCTGCTGGACATTGTCATCAACGCCCTTTACAGCGACCGGGAAATCTTTGTGCGGGAGCTCGTTTCCAACGCTTCCGACGCCCTGGAGAAGCTGCGCTTGAAACAACTGACGGATTCCAACATCTACCAGCCGGAAAAGCCTCTGGAAATCAGCATCACCACGGACAAGGAGAACAAGACCATCACCATCGCGGACACCGGCATAGGGATGACGGAAGCGGACCTGGTGGAAAACCTGGGGACCATCGCCCATTCCGGCACCAAGAAATTCATGGAGGCCCTCAAGCAGAAGCAGGAAGGCGGCGCGGACCTGATCGGCCAGTTCGGCGTGGGCTTTTACAGCTCCTTCATGGTGGCGGACCAGGTGGAGGTCTTTACCCATTCCTGGGAGCCGGAGGCGGCCTCCCTGCGCTGGACTTCCAACGGACGGGAGGGCTACAGCATTGAAACCCTTGACGAACCGCTGGACCGCGGCACCCGCATCGTCATCCACCTGAAGGATGAGTATGAGGAGTTTTCCCAGGAATACCGCGTGAAGGAGCTCCTGCGCCGTTATTCCAACTTCGTGGGCTTCCCCATCAACTTCAACGGAGAGCACATCAACACCGTCCAGGCCATCTGGTCCAAGTCCAAATCAGACGTGAAGCCGGAGGAATACGACGAGTTTTACCAGTTTATCTCCCACACGGATGAAAAGCCCCTGTCCTACATGCATTTCAGCGCGGACGCCCCCATCATGCTGAATGCCCTGCTTTTCATCCCCAAGCGTAATCCGGAAATGTTCGGCTTCGGCCGCGTGGACGCCAACGTCTCCCTGTACTGCAAGCGCGTGCTGATTGACGCCAAGCCGGAAGGCCTGCTTCCGGAATGGCTGCGCTTCCTGAACGGCGTGGTGGACAGCGAGGACCTGCCCCTGAACATTTCCCGCGAAATGCTCCAGGACAATTCCCTGGTGCGCAAGATCAGCGACATTATCACCAAGCGCTTCATCAAGCACCTGGACAAACTTGCCAGGGACGAAAAAGAAACCTACAAGGAATTCTACGGACAGTTTTCCCGCTACCTGAAAGAAGGGGTGGTCACCTCCTGGCCGAACAAGGAATCCCTGGGCAAGCTGCTCCGTTTTGAATCCACGGCCACGGAGCCGGGGGAAACGACCTCTTTCGAGGAATACATCACCCGCATGAAGGAAGGGCAGACGGCTATTTACGCGCTCACCGGCCCCTCCCGCTCCCACCTGGAAAACAGCCCGTACCTGGAAGCCTTCAAGGCCCGCGGATACGAAGTCGCCTTCTTCACGGACCACGGGGACGAGTTCGTGCTGGACTCCCTGTCCAGCGTGGACGGCAAGCCCGTCACGATGATCGACCGCGCCGACGTGGAGCTTCCCGAGCTGGAAGAGGAACAGAAGGACGCCCTGCCCCAGGAGGAAGCCACCGCCCTGGAAGAATGGCTGAAAGAACTGTACCCGGACAAATTCTCCAAGGTGACGCTGGGCAAGCGCCTGGTCAGCGGTCCCGCCGTGGCCCTCCAGACCGGAAATGACATGGGGCCGGAAATGCGGGCGTACATGAAAGCCATGGGGCAGGAAATCCCCGAAAGCCATCCCCAGTTGGAACTGAACCCCTCCAACCCGCTGGTGAAGAAGCTCTCCGCCCTGAGGACGGAAAATCCGGAACTGGCCCAGATGGTGGCGGACCAAATCGCGAACACCGCCCTGCTCCGCGCCGGCATGCTGGACGATCCCGCCGTGCTGGCCCAGTCCTCCCAGGCCCTGATGGAGCAGCTCCTGCTTAAATAAAGCCTCCGGCGGAAACGGCCTCTTTCACAAGCCGCTCCCTGCCCCGGGGGCGGCTTTTTCCTTTCATTCCCCGTCATGAACGCGTTCCACCACATGCCCCGGCACTTCCTGTTCCTGAAGCTGGCCTATCAAACGGGCATGTGCCTGCTGGCCCTGGTCGCCGTGACGCTGGCGGCCATTGACCTGACTTCTGAGGCGGCGGAATGGGAAGTGACGGCGGACCGGGTCATTTACTGGATTTTCGTGCTGGATTACGTGGTCCGCTTCTCCATCAGCAGGTCCAAATGGCTCTTCGTCAAGGACCATGTCTGGGACCTGCTGGCCATCATTCCCTTTGACGTGCTGTTCCGTCTGTTCAGGTTCGCCTCCCTCGGCGAGATTCTGCGGCTCGCCAGGTACCTGGACCTGTTCTCCTACGCCATGAGGTTCACCACGCGCATCAGGCGTTTCTTCAACACGAACGGATTCAAGTACATCTGCATTGCCGCCCTGGTCATCATCCTGCTGGGGGCCGTGGGCATCCATCTGGCGGAAGGCATGAGCCTTCCCAACGGCATCTGGTGGTCCTTTGTCACCGCCACTACAGTGGGCTACGGGGACACCTACCCGGTCACCACTCCCGGAAAATTCCTGGCCGTTTTCCTGATGCTCACGGGCATCGGCTTCGTGGGAACGCTGACCAGCACCATCACCTCCTTTTTCCTGCATCCCCATGCGGGAGAACCCATGCCGTACAGGGAGGAGGAAATTGAAGCCATCAAGAAGAAGCTGGACGGCCTCTCCTCCATGACGGACGAGGACATAGACACCATGGCGGCCCTGCTGAAAACCCTGCGGGACGCCCCGCACGCATCTTCCCATCCAGAGCAGGAAACACCTGCCTCCGGCCCCGGCACTTTACCGCAAAAGCCGGAATGACCCGAATGCCGGATGCGTCTCTGCCCCTGCCGTCCTCCCTTCTTTTTGCACCAAGACTGACAAAAATCCGTCTGGCATTGCACGGGCAAAGGCGGACAATCCCTCTGTGCCGGGGCTCCCTGCCGACCCTCTCCTTTTTCCAACCTCTCCGCCTTTCTCCATCATGCCAGTTACCAGCCCCCCCCGCGCCTGGGCCGAAATCGACCTCGGGGCCATCCGCCATAACCTGAACGTCGTCAAGCAGGCGGCCAAGGGTGAATATTACATGCCCGTGGTAAAGGCGGCAGCCTACGGTCACGGGCTGGAACAGGTCTGCCGCACCCTGGATTCGGAAGGCATCGCCTTCTTCGGAGTCGCCAACGTGGGGGAAGCGCGGCGCATCAGCCAGGCGGGATGCCGCACCCGGCCCTATATCCTGGGTCCCGCCTTTCCGGAGGAACGGGAGGAAATCGTGCTGAACGGCTGGCGGTCCTTCATCTCCACCATGGAGGAAGCCGTGCACTACAATTCCCTGGCGCGGCTGTACGGGAAGACGCTTCCCATCCATATCTCCGTGGATACGGGCATGGGCCGCGGCGGATTCCTGCCGGACCAGCTTGAAGAATTGCTCTCCCGCCTGGGGGAACTGGACAGCCTGTACATGGAAGGGCTGGGCGCGCACCTGCCCTGCGCGGACGAGGACCGGGAAATCACCCTCCGGCAAATTGCCCGCTTTGAACAGATGGCCGCCCGCATCCGGGAAAAACTGCCCCTGAAGTACTGCCATCTGGCCAACAGCGCCGCTTCCCTGGATTATGAGATTCCCTCCAACAACATGTGCCGCCCCGGGCTGGTGCTGTACGGCTTTTCCCCCATTCCCTCTCCCTGGGCCGCGCAGTTGAAGCCGGCCATGGCCCTTTTCTCCCGCCTGACGGTGGCGCGCACGCTGCCGGAGGGGCACGGCATTTCCTACGGAGGCACCTTTGTAACGGACCATCCCACCAGGGTGGCTACCGTGGGAATAGGCTATGCGGACGGCTACGTGCGCTCCCTGGCCCACAAGGGCGCCCGCGTGATGGTGGACGGCATCTCCTGCCCGCTGCTGGGGCGCGTGACGATGGACCAGATCATGGTGGACGTCAGCCGGGTGCCGCACCCGGAACCGGGCATGACCGTGGAGATCATGGGGCCGAACATTCCCGTGACGGAACTGGCGGAAAAGGCCGGTACCATTTCCTGGGAAATTTTTACCGGAATAGGTCCCCGGGTGCCGCGCCACTACATCCACTGAACCCTCTGCCGGAGAAGCGGTCCGCCCGTGTTCCCTTATTCCGCGCGGTGCCTTCATTCCCGATTGACGGGCAGCCTGAAATATCGTTTATTGATCCGGTATGATGAAGGTTTCCACCAGAGGACGCTATGCACTGCGCCTGATGATTGATCTTGCCCAGCACAATGACGACGGCTACATCTCCCTGAAGGAGATTTCAGCCAGGCAGGACATCACCGTACGGTATCTGGAACAAATTATCGCCATCCTGCTGAAAGCGGGCTTCGTTCAGAGTTTCCGGGGGAAGTCCGGCGGCTACCGCCTGTCCCGGCATCCCCGGGAATACACCACGGAAGACATCCTGAAACTGACGGAAGGCTCCCTGCTGCCCCTTTCCTGCACGGCTTCCCAGAACAGCCCGTGCCCGCGGGCGTCAAGCTGCGCCACGCTGCCTTTCTGGCGGGGGCTGCAAAAGGTCATTGAGGATTACCTGGGCCGCGTCACGCTGGAGGACCTGTCCGAGCAGCAGAAGGAAATCGGCTGCGACTACGGAGCAGGCATTTAACCGGAGCACCCGGCCTGAACATTTTTTCGCCCCTTTTTTGTTTTGGCCTTATGTCCCACTTTTTTTACCCGGCACTTGACATCCCGTCCCGCTTTAACTATCTATTCCCTACTTTCCCGATAGGAATATAAAAAATATGAATAAGAACCATCGTTTTGAAACGCGCCAGATCCACGTGGGCCAGGAAAATCCGGACCCGGCCACGGATGCCCGCGCCGTGCCGATTTACGCCACCACTTCCTATGTCTTCAAGGACTCCGAACAGGCGGCCGCCCGTTTTGCCCTGGCGGAGCCGGGCAACATCTACAACCGCCTGATGAACCCCACGGCAGACGTTTTCGAAAAGCGCATCGCCGCCCTGGAAGGGGGAGCGGGCGCCCTGGCGGTAGCCACCGGAGCGGCGGCCATCGCCTATGCCGTCCAGAATATTGCGCGCGCCGGGGACCACATCGTTTCCGCCGCCAACGTGTACGGCGGCACTTACAACCTGTTTGCCCATACATTTGCCGAATCCGGCATTGAAACCACCTTCGTGGACGGCAGCGATCCGGACAATTTCGCCAAGGCCATCCGGGAAAATACGAAGGCCCTGTACGTGGAAAGCCTGGACAACCCGAACTGCAACGTTGCGGACATAGACGCGCTGGCAGAGGTGGCGCACGCCCACGGAATTCCGCTCATTGTGGACAATACCTTCGCCTCCCCCTTTCTGTTCCGCCCTCTGGAGCACGGCGCGGACGTGGTGGTGCATTCCGCCACCAAATTCATCGGCGGCCACGGAACGGCGATGGGCGGCGTGATTGTGGACGGCGGCAAGTTCGACTGGACGCAGAATGATAAATTCCCCGGCATCAGCCAGCCCAACCCGAACTGCCACGGCGCCGTGCTGGCGGAAATCTGCGGCCCTCTGGCCTACATCATGAAGATCCGGACCACCCTGCTGCGGGATACGGGAGCCACCATCAGCCCGTTCAATTCCTTCCTGCTGCTCCAGGGGCTGGAAACCCTTTCCCTGCGGGTGGAGCGCCATGTGCAGAACGCCCTGTGCGTGGTGGATTACCTGGCGGCTCATCCCCAGGTGCAGAAGGTGAACCATCCCTCCCTGCCGGACCATCCGGACCACGAACTTTACCGGAAATATTATCCGAACGGCGGCGGCTCCATCTTCACCTTTGAAATCAAGGGTGGCGCGGAAAAGGCTCGCAAGTTCTGCGAAAGCCTGGAACTATTTTCCCTGCTCGCGAACGTGGCCGACGTCAAGTCCCTGGTGATTCATCCGGCCTCCACCACCCACTCCCAGATGACGGAGGAGGAACTGAAAGCGGCAGGCATATCGCCCTCCACGGTGCGGCTTTCCATAGGCACGGAACATATCGACGACATTCTCGAAGACCTGGAACAGGGCTTCCGCGGCATTCTCTAACGATTTAACGGCTACAATGCTCTTTTCCTACAAGCCATGAGAATTTACAGAAACATTACAGAACTGATCGGCGGCACTCCTTTGCTGGAGCTGACCAATTACGAACGCAAAAACGGCCTGAACGCCGCCATCCTGGCCAAGCTGGAATACCTCAACCCCGCCGGCAGCGTGAAGGACCGCATCGCCCGGGCCATGATTGACGCCGCGGAAGCCTCCGGAGAGCTGAAGCCGGATTCCATCATCATTGAACCCACCAGCGGGAACACGGGCATCGGCCTGGCGGCGGTGGCCGCCTCCCGCGGGTACAGGATCATCCTGACCATGCCTGAAACGATGAGCGTGGAACGCCGCAACCTGCTGAAGGCCTACGGCGCGGAACTGGTGCTGACGGACGGCGCGCTGGGCATGAAGGGAGCCATTGCCAAGGCGGAGGAACTGGCCGCAGGACTCCCCAACAGCTTCATTCCCGGCCAGTTCGTCAACCCGGCCAACCCGGAAGTCCATTTCCGGACCACCGGACCGGAAATCTGGAACGACACGGACGGCAAGGTGGACATCTTCGTAGCAGGCATCGGCACCGGAGGCACGATTACGGGCGTAGGCAAGTACCTCAAATCACGCAATCCGGAAATACGGATCGTGGCCGTGGAGCCGTCCGCTTCCCCCGTGCTGACCCAGGGGACCGCCGGCCCCCACAAGATTCAGGGCATTGGCGCGGGTTTCGTGCCGGAAACGCTGGATACCTCCGTGTATGACGAAGTCATCACCGTCACCAATGAAGACGCCTTCGCCACCGGCAAGGAGCTGGCGCGCACGGACGGCGTGCTGACGGGCATTTCCTCCGGCGCAGCGCTCTGGGCCGCCACGCAGGTGGCACAGCGCCCGGAAAACGCAGGCAAGACCATCGTGGTCCTGCTGCCGGACACGGGGGACCGCTACCTCTCCACCCCCCTGTTCACGGACTAATCCTTCCCATCCTCCAGCCATGAAAGAATTCAGCCTCCATCTCTACCTGGTCACTGATGAAGCGGCCAAATGCCGCCACAGCCTTCTGGAAACCGTCCAGAGGGCGGTGGACGGCGGCGTCACCATCGTTCAGTACCGCTCCACCAATCCGGACGCGGGCACCTGCTACCGGGAAGCGCTGCCCATCCGGGACTTCCTGGCGTCCCGCGGCGTTCCCTTCATCGTCAACAACCGCATTGACCTGGCCCTGGCGCTGGACGCGGACGGCGTCCACATCGGCCAGCGTGACCTGCCGGTTCCTGCCGTCAGGGCCATGATCGGCCCGGACAGGATTCTGGGGCTTTCCGTTTCCAACGCGGACCAGCTCCGCGCCGTAGACGCCGCCCTGGCAGACTACCTTGGGATGGGGCCTGTCTTTCCCACCATCTCCAAGCTGAACGCCCCGCCCGTGCTGGGCGTGGACGGCTTCGCCGCCCTGGCCTCACAATCTCCCCTGCCCGTCGTCGCCATCGGCGGGCTGGACGTGGAGCGCGCCCGGCTGGTGCGCGCTACGGGAGCGGCCAGCGGCATTGCCGTCGTCTCCGCCATTTGCGGAGCGGAGGATCCGGAAGCCGCCGCACGGGCGCTGGCCTGACCGGCTGAATTCCGGAAACAAGCGGGCAGCAAAACATTCTTTCAAACGCCATGCCTTCACCAACTGACCTCGTCCATGCCGTCTCCACCGATCTGGAAAAAATCCGGGAGACGGCTCCGTTGGTTCTCTCTCTGACCAACTCCGTCGTCCAGCCCCTGACGGCCAACCTGCTGCTGGCCGCAGGAGCCGTTCCCGCCATGCTTAACGATGCGGAGGAAGCCGTGGAAATGCTCCGCGGCGGAACAGGCGCCCTGCTGGTCAACCTGGGCACCGTGACGCGCGAACAGGGCGCCGTCATGCAGACGGCGGTGCAGGAAGCCAACCGGCTGGACATCCCCTGGGTTCTGGACCCGGTAGCCGTTGGAGCTCTCTCCCTGCGTACGCGGCTGGCGGAACAGTTGAAGGAACGGAAGCCCCGCATCATCCGCGGGAACGCCTCTGAAATCATGGCTCTGGCCGGGTACTCCTCCGTCACGAAGGGACCGGAAAGCACCAGCTCCAGCGCAGACGCCCTGCAGGCGGCCAGGGAACTGGCCCTGCATACGGGGGCGGCTGTCCTCGTCACGGGCCGCACGGACTATTCCACGGACGGCCGCCAGGTGATTTCCACGGAAAACGGACATGCCATGATGTCCCGCGTCACGGGCGTGGGCTGTTCCATGGGCGCGCTGGCCGCCGCCTGCGCCGCCGTCTCCTCCTCCCCCTTGCAAGCGGCCGTCTCCACGGCCGTATTAATGGGCATCGCGGGGGAAATGGCCTTTGAACAGAGTCCCGCTCCGGGTTCCTTTGCCGTCTCCCTGCTGGACAGCCTGTACTCCCTTTCTCCGGAAGAAGTAGCGCGGAGAGCGCGCATTCTTCCCTTTTAAACCGTTACTCCTCCTTCCCGTAACCGCGGAAAAGCAGCGCGCCGCACTCCCTCCGGAATGCGGCGCGTTGAATTTACAGGCCTTTTTTATTCGTTCTGCGGAACGGAACGGCGCAGGAACACCGCTCCCAGCGCAGCCATCAGCAGCATGCATGAGGACGGTTCAGGAACAGGAGCAGGCGCCGTAGCCGTAAACGCCGATGCCATGGCTGAAGAAGCTTCCGGAGCCGCATTCGGCGTCCACACCATGCTCACTTCCTTGGAATCTTCGTTCTTCTGGAGGCTCCACTGGCCGTACGCCGCGTAATCTCCGGCGGAAGACGCATCCAGCGTGAAATTACCCGTCAGGGTCGCGTTCGCTCCCCCCTCAATGAAGTTCAGGATGTGGGAGGTTCCCCAGAAGTCGGTGGAATAGTCGAGGCTCAACGCCGCCAGCTTCAGCTTGGCCCCCGCGTCAATCTGGAAGACGCCGGACTGAAGCATCAGGCTGTTGTACGCCAGTTCATTCCCGGCGGAACCGCCCATGGACAAGGTCAGTTCAAAGACGGAACCGGACTGGAGCGTCGTATTCCCGGACAGGGTGGCGGAACCGGACAGAATGCCGCCATTCTTCACCAGGATGTCATTCCCTAGGGCAACGGAAGAAATATCCGTTCCAAGGCCGCCCAGCGCCAGACGCGCGCCGGAATTGACGGAGGCCGCTCCGGTTCCAAGAGCCTGGCTGGAGGCCGCCACCAGCGTCCCCCAATTGACCGTAGTACCACCGGAATAGGTATTCTTTCCGGAAAGCACCATGATCCCGGCGCCTTTCTTGATGAAGGAACCCTTAACTCCGGAAGAGTTCACGATGTTCGCGGATATTTTCAAATCCACGTCTGCGGTTCCACGGTCCACCATGAATACCGTAGGATTGGCATCCCTGAGCTGCACGTTGACGCGCTTGATTTCAGATGCCCTGTTTGCGGATTTCACATTAACGACGGCATTCGTCCAGATATCCATGCGACCGCCCGTTATGCCGTCCACAACGCCTCCGGTCAGGTTGAACACCGTATTCTGGAACGTCTGGTTCTTGTTGTCTCCAAAATACAGGGTTCCTCCATTGATGTTCACGTTCTTGACGGAGGCGTTCCCTCCGGAATAACCGAAGCTGTCACCGCCCTTCAATGTCACCTGCGCTCCCTCCCGGATGGCCAGGTTCCCGCGAATCATGCCGTTGGCGCCTCCGTAGCCCACCACAAGGACACCCTTATTCACGGTGGTTCCTCCGGTATAGGAAAGCATCTTCTGGATGGTGAGCGTGCCGGAACCGTTCTTCACGAGCGAGCCTGTTCCGGACACATTCGTGTTCAGGGCAACCGAATCAGACCTGTTGAAGGCGAGCACGCCGTTGTTGACGACTGCACCGGCGCCCAGGGAACCGCTTGTACCGCCATTCCCTATGGTGAGCGTTCCCGCCGCAATGGTGGTGGTTCCGCTGTAGGAATTGTTCCCCGTCAGCGCCAGCTCACCACTCCCTTTCTGGATCAGGCTGCCCGTACCGGAAATGGCATTCGCCGCCGTCACGCTGTCCGTCCTGTTGAACGCCAGGGTTCCTTCATTGGCAACGGCTCCCGTTCCCAGGCTGCCGGAGGTTCCTCCGTTCCCTACCATCAGGGAGGCTCCGGAGAGGATGCGCGTTTCACCGGAATACGTATTGCCAGCCGCCAGAATAACTCCTCCGCCAGTGCCCATGCTCTGGGTATCCAACGTCAGGGAATGATCACCGCCAAGCGAACTGGCTACGGTCAGCATCCCGTTTCCGCCGAACAAATATCCCTGCGTTCCGGCTGTCACGGCCCCGGACAAAACAGCCTGTCCGTCAGCCCCGATGCACACGGAATTCAGTCCCATGCCGCCCAGATTCAAATCCGCCGTACGGGTTCCCGACAGGAGCAGAACGCCTTCGGAAGCATTGGAAACATGCGCCAGGGCGGCATCCGCTTCCGCCCCAAGGGCAAAGGATGTTCCGTACTTGACGAGCACATTCTTGTTCTGCACCCCGAGGGAGCGCACGTCCGCGTAGGTGAGGTTCACTCCCCCATTCAGTTCAATAACCCCGGAGAAAGCAGCTCCACCCTCCGAATCACTGTTGTGCGCGTTGGCAAGCACTACGGTTCCGGTATTGGAACCGTTGCCGATGGACAGGGTGCCGGAGCCGCTGAGCTTCAAGTTCACCGTCAGCGTTCCGCCGCCTCCGCCCAGGGTCCAGCCCCCATCCGCGGTCCAGCCGGAAAGCAGGCCGGTCGTTCCCCGTGTTCCCAAATTCACCTCTCCCAATGCGCCGACGGACAAGTTTCTGAAGCCGTTCAGGCCGGAAATCGCCGCCTGGTCTTCCAGCAGCACGAACGTTCCGGAAGACGCCTGGTCCAGCTTTCCGGCAATAGCGGAAAAACCAGCGCCTTCCACAGCCAGGGCTCCGGCGGCATCCAGCGACCAGACAGCCTGCCCGAGAGCCCCGGCGGAAGAGGCGCGCACCAGGCCTTCTTCAACCGTGGCAGTTCCGGAAAAACTGTTGTTCCCGTTTTTCAGAAGCAGGGTTCCTTCCCCGGTTTTCACGAGGGAACCGGCTCCGGAAATCACGCCGGACTCCGTCGCGGACCCGGAATCCACCTCCGCACGGAACATGGATGCGGTTCCGGACAACACAATGTTTCCGCTGTGATTTCCCCCGGCCAGCACGCCATACGTGCCTCCGTCATCCACCTGTACGGCAGACACCACCAGGGAATGGCCGCCGGTGGTAAACCGGGCGCCGCTGTTCACCTGCACTGTTCCGGTGGAAAAGGAGGCCATCTGCCAGTCGTTCTCATCCACATAGCCGCCCGCGTGCAGGGTGTGCACTCCGGCCACCTTCACCTCTCCTCCCTGCACCGTCCACGTTCCGGTATTGAGAATATGGGCGGCCAGATTCCAGACGGCCCCTTCCGCCGTGCCGGGTGCGTACACCACATTCATCAGTCCACGGGAAGCGGCCTCCCCGTCCCGCAAAGACCCTAGGAACGTCTGTTCCCCGGAGCCCGTGAACGTAAGCGTTACGGTGGAATTGCCAAGGTAATTGGCAAAAACGGCTCCGGAATCCAGGTGAGTGATGGAGTTCAGCGTCAAATTGTGCCCATACATGTCCACCACGCCCCCGCGGTGGCCGAAGATGAACTCCCCGGATACTTGGTTTTCCCCCGCCAGGCGCACCATTACTCCGCCGCCGTTCAGCTTCACGTTGTGTGCCGCGTAGCCGTCCCGGTCCAGAATCAGCATCCCGCTTCCTCCCACGTTGATGTCCGCCGCATTGTTCCCGTGGCCGCTGACGATCAAATCACCTTCCCCGATCTTCCGCCACTCGTCTCCGGAGGTTCCGGTCAGCAGCGTCGTCACGGTTGCCCCCTTGTTCACAACGAAACCCGCCGTATTCAGACGGTAGGAGGCATTTCCTCCGTCGCTCAATACGTAATCCCGGTTGAACGTGAGGGAACCCGCCCCCGTATCCACCGAGCCCTGGAGAACAATGGTGCCGCCGGAGCCGTCAAAAATAAGATTGCTGCACACGCCTATCTGCGTGTCCGAGGCCCGCGTTCCCTGTGTGGAGGTATCTCCTCGCAGGCCGGAGGCCAGCCCGGTGTAATCCGTGCTGATATCTCCCTGAACGAAGGTTCCGTTTCCGTCGCCATCCGTCACATTCCACAGAAGATCCCCACCCCCTTCCGACACGCTGACAGTGCGGTTGAAACTGTCCACGTAATCGCTGGCCCACTGGTTGCCAGAGCGCATCTGGCTGAACTCGCCGTAGCCGCTACCGCCCTGGGATTGACCGGCCCCCACCCATTCCCATCTGCCGGACTTCTCATTAAATACATAGCTGGGACTTCCGCTGTCCCCTGCCAATATGCCTGAAGGCAGGGGATTGGATTCCGAAGGCTTCTTGAAATTGTACCAGAAACGGTAGGCCGGGTAAGTCTTGGCATTCTCAGGGTCCGGCTCTCCTGTTCCCGGAACGCTGGCCTGTCCCTCAAAAACCAGGGTTCCCCCGGTCAAATAGGAATAACCTCCGCTGACCGTGTCCTGTTTACCGTTCCCCGTGGCAATAGCCTGGGTTCCGGACCCGGCACGCAGAACCAGCCGTCCCTTCATGTTGTCCAGGTATTCCGGATCCGTCAGGTAGGGGGCGTATTCCGCTTCCGTCACGATCTTGCTCAACCGCTGCACGCGGTAGTCATACGTGTAATTCGTCTGGTCGCCCCAGGCATTCTTGATTACCACGCTCCGGTAGGCGTCATAAAACGGCGTTCCTTCCGTGGCTCCAAAACGCTTGGTAAACGTAATGGTCTGGTTATTGTAATCATGGGACACGGTGGCGATGAAGCCCGGGCCGCCTACCAAAGCGGCTTCCCCGGCATGGGCGTCCGCCAATCCGTCAAAATTCATCATTTTGGGGATGGAGCCCACGTAATTGCCTTCCTTGTCGTAAATGGCGACGTCTTTGGCATTGATTCCAAAGATGCCCCGGTTTTCCGCAAAATCACGGTAAGTCTGAACGTCGAAGGAATCAGACATCAATCCCCCATAAACGGGAGAGAGGAGACAGGCCGCCCCCAGCAAGCCGGAATGATAGAAATAATGTAAATTCATGGCAGAACGAGCTTTAGGTTAAAATAATTCAAATCATAAAAAGTACTGCTATTCAAAATGTTTTTTAAAGGACGCTCCAGGAATCGGGAACTTTATTTTATTCCCAATAATTTTAATTATTCTTCATTTTGTTAGAGTTTGAAAACACCATTTGTTTTCAACAAACGACTTTACATTCCCCCCACAACAAGAACTGGCGCGAATACCAAGCTTTGCATGACACAAATTATTTCTTCTTTTTCCTTGCTTCAAATAAATTTACCTGAAAGTTCGCCTTTTCCGGCACTCCGCCTCATCTCTTCTCCATACCGCGCAAGAATGAAACCTGTTTAGTATTGTGAAATATCCCCTGCCTTTTATAATGAAGGGCAACCCATTTCAGCATGGCAAACCACACTACCACGCAAAAGCTCTGCAACTGGTTCATTCAGCAGGCGAATGCAAAAAACCTTCCTCTCACGCCCGTTAAACTGAACCACCTGGTCATTCTGGCGGACTGGTGGCACCTGCACCATCACGGCGATTTCCTGATCAACGAACGGGCGGAAGCATGGACCTGCGGGCCGGTGCTCCCCTCCATTCATCACGAATACAAGGACCAGCCGCCCTGCTCCATCATTGAACACCCCAGCCGCCGCCAGCCCCCTCTGGAAGAGGAAACGGACATCATCCCTTTTCTGGAACACATCTGGAACGTCTATGGCAAATACACGGCCCAGCAGCTTGGCCGCATCAACACAGCGCCGGCCTCCCCCTGGCAGCAGGCGCAGGGCAGGCACGGAGAAGCGGAACACCAGCAAATTGCCCGGGAACACGTGAAAGCCTACTTCCAAACCCTGGCTGAATGACCCCGGGAGAAAAGCCGGACCGCCCTTTTTTCTCCGCATTCATTTTTTCTATTCAAAACACACATTTGAGTGAAAAAAAACTTGCAAAGAACAGCCGGTTCCGCTTTAATTCGCCCGCACCGCAAAGGTGCCCGTTACATAGCCCTATAGTGTAATCGGTAACACAGCGGATTCTGGTTCCGTATTTTGGGGTTCGAGTCCTCATAGGGCTACCAGATTTAACAAAAAGGCCGTCTCTTTGGAGGCGGTCTTTTTGTATTTATATCCCTTTAAATAAAGGTCTTGTGCGATTTCAGAAAGAAGGAGAACATCCTAAAACATGATGTTACAACTTGAAAAAAGAGCACACTATTGATACCACTAAATCCATGGCATCCATCTATAAAAAGCCGAACAGTCCGTACTGGTACGCACAATACCGTGTACGAACCGCCACAGGCTGGAAGCTGGTCAGGCTGTCAACCAAGATCGAACATACCCCTGCCACAGTAACAAGGGAAGTAAAAGAGGCCGCGGAGGCCGTAGGAAAGGCGCTGAACGTACTGACAAAGGAACAGGCTATGACTAAGGCGCAACGCTTGGCAGACGCCCTTGAATCAACTGCACGGGCAAACCTGCCAGCCTATCAACTGCGGCGATCCATCTCTGCCTTGTCTACGGAGTTAACCGGAGAGTCTATTGAGATGCCCTCTGTTAAATCCTGGCTTGATGATCACATGAAGCGCATTATACGCAATGGGCTCAAACCCGCATCCATAGCCAACTACAAACAAGCCTTTGACAAGTTCCGCGCCTCCATGGGGGAACGTATCAATCTACCCCTGGACCGCATCACTCCCTTAATGCTGGATGATTTCAAAAATCATCTCCTGTCCCGCGTCTCTCCGTCTACCGCCAATATTGCCCTTACTCTGGTTTCCGCGGCATTCCAGGCAGCAGTTGACTACAAGATCATCGAGACAAACCCCTTCACGGCGATTGCCAAGCCGCACAAGGGGAAGGTCATCAAACGCCGGAAATTTGAACTAGAAGAGCTTGAAAAGGTAATGGCCGCGTGCAATCCGGAATGGCGCTCCATGGTGAAAACGTGCCTCTACACGGGGGGTCAAAGATTGGGAGACGTGGCAACGCTCCGATGGTCCCAGGTTGACGGAAAACGCGGCGTTATCCGGATGACCACGCAAAAAAAGGGAAAGCCCCTGATGATTCCGATTTTCCCGGCACTGAAAAAGCATCTGCAGCAGCGGAGGAAAGAAGCCCCAGGGGAATTCCTGCATCCGGAATGCGCGGACATTTTTGAAAGCAAGGGCTCTGGCCGTCTGTCAAATATCTTTGGACGCATCCTGTATCAGTGCGGCCTTATCACCAAAGACCCTTTAGCCGCGGGGAAGAAATATAAAAAGCAGGAAGGGAACGGCACGGAAACCCGGCGCCACGTCAATGAGCTGTCCTTTCACAGTCTCCGCTATACGGCAACAACTATGTTGCATGATGCCGGTGTTCCCCCTGCCCTTGTGCAAGCTATTGTGGGGCACGACTCCCGGGAAGTCCATGAGGGGTATATCGACTTTGGAGCTAAGGAGTTTACACAGGCCCTTGAAAAGCTTCCGGACCTGTGAACCCTCACACACCGGTGCGTGAGGGACATCAATTTCAGTTCCGATTGTTTCATGCTTCCCCTCCCAGTCCTATTTCTTTCATCAAACCCCGGATTTCAGCCGCGGCGGTGTCGGTGTCCACGACGGGCCCTTCCGGCTGCTGCGGGGCTTGCTCCGGCTGTGGCTTCTTGCGAGCGGCGACCGACTTCCAGCGCGTTTCCTTGGCCCAGCGGTCCGCATGGGTTAGCACATCCCCGAAGCACTCCCAGAACTTGCGCCTGCTGTCTGGCCGCCAAAAAGCCTTGTTGCTCCGGTCATGCGTCAGCCCGGAAGCGTAGTAGGCCCGCAGCATCTCCATGTCCCGCGGAGTAACCCGCCCCTGTGCGGACTGGTACGCCTCAAGCGCGGCTGCCGTCTCAATGGCGGTTGGTATCGTCCGACCCCAGGACGGGTTGATTTCAAGGGTGGCAGCCATGAACCGTGCAGCTCCAGGGGAAGCCCCCAGGTCCGCGTGATTGTCGGCGCAGCGCATCCCCCGGACATCGTTCAATCGTTCCCGGTTCGGGAAAGACTGGGCAGGCAGCACAGGAGCAGCGGGCGGACTACTACAAACCACCGTGGTATTTCCCTCTGCATTGTTTTCTTGTTTATCCGTCTTCGCATCCGAATACGCATCCGCATAAGTACACAACTGTACACAACTGTTTTCACCTGTTTGCAGCTGCAAACAATCGTCATCAGGTGTTACCAACTGGTATTTACTCTTGCCGACCTGAATGGCCTTGTAACCGTCTGGCAGCGGGTACTTTGGAGCAGACCGGAGCGATTGTCCGAAATCCCGCACCATCAAAAATGATTTGCCATTCCTGGCAAAAAGCAGAATGAGCCCCGCCGTCTCGCACGCGGCAAGACAGCGTTGAACATTGCACTCACTCATTTTCTCAAGTTGGAGAGGGTATAGAGCGGAACGCAGAACGGAAGGTCTGGCATCGGACAAGCCGTAATCGTCCACCAAGGATAGCAAGCGGCGATAGAACACCTCCGCTTCCCATGACAGAGAAGCGATGCGTTCGGAAGTCAGAATACCGTCTCTGATCAATCGTGTTGGCATTTTTTTATTGATAAATTCTTGTTATTTTGATAATTATTCATCATTATGAATAGTTATTACATTGTTATAGTGAACGAAACTCCAACTGACATTACCTACAAAACTTTTTTAGATATTGATGATTTCGAAAATATTGGAAAGCTGTATAAAATTTTCCCTCATATTGCTAATAAGTACTCAAGTGAAAAAAAGGGGGATTATAATGTTACCTGGCATGAAGTTAAAAATATAACTACAAATATTGAAGTACAAGAATGTCCTCGCTTAATGACTACTGTAGATTTTTTGAAAGAAAATCATATCAAATACAAATATGTAAAAATGGATGACAACATGCTCAGAACCATTGATTCAGGAAAAACTATTTTAAGATCAGAATGGGAGGCCTTTTGCCATATTTCTGACCAAATAAATAACAATGTTAAGTAAGTTGATTTTTTAAGAAGTTTCACATTGGGTCGCACGGCATAGGGTTTCCGTGCAAGATCACGGGGGGGGTCAAAGAGGAACTTCTTCACTCCCCCTCCTTTCTCGGCTCCCAATGTGTTACATCTTCACACATGGCGCAAGGACGCCTGCTACCAGGCAGGTTTTTGTAAAGGCAGTTAGAGCAACACCGTCCTTCTGTTGCCTTCAACGCCCTGCACGCGGCCCGCTTCTGCCAAGCGTCGCAGATGGCCTTAGAGAGTTTATGGTATCGTTTTTCATCGTATTCCATAGAGATCATTTGAAACCTCACTTCCTTTAGGATTCCACGGGCTTTCCCGTACTCGTAAAAAGCTTTCTGTTCAGGAGTCATGCGAGCCTCCTTTCCAAAATGGCCGCCTGCTCCGGGGTAAGGTACTGCCAAGACTGCGGCGGACGGGTCATGCCGATGGCAGAGAGCGGCACGGCGGCGGGGAGCCTCACGGGGTCCATGACTCCCCAGGCGTGGCAGGGGAGATATGACTGCAAATGAGCTACCGAGACGCAAGCTTCCTTGATCATCAACTCATTTGGCATGTGCCTCAACGGAATAAAGCACCACAACTGGCATTTGCCGATGATGGCCCGCTCCCCGTCCTTGCCGGATTCGTAGAGCCAGAGCGTTACGCCGTCGTGATTTTCCGGTGGGATGCACGGCGCGTTCTTGCGTAGTTCCCACCCCTTTTCCCCGGACAGAATTTTACCGGAGAAAGGCCGCCTGACGGATAAGAGGATGTTAATCATTGCTCCCTCCTTCCCGATAGTGTTTTTCAATGGCGTCCATCATCCTATTCCAATTTTGGCGTGCCTCCTCTTCCGATTCAGCATCATCCGCCATGAGGGCGTGAGGTAGATGCTCGTCAATCGTTTGATCGCATATATAGGATATGTGCGCTTTCCCATTTTCGGTATAGTGCATGAGGTCAGGCAATTCCCCACACCAACAAGGTTTCAATTCTTCATTCATTGCTGGCCTCCTTTCCGTTCAGTTCCCACGGCCATTTCTTGATGCCGGTAGGATAGTAGCTATCGGCATCACCATACACGTCTTGGAGATGTATTTTCCCAGCTTCTAAATCCGTGCCAAGCACCGTATGTATGTCATCACTTAACCATACCAGCACGTTATCACCTTGCCTCAACCGCATGATGGGCGGGAACTTGGAAATGAACCTTTCAGCAGCTTCATGATCCGATATTGATAAAGCATGATTATATTCATTGTTTCTAATTAAATTTAAATCCACTTCATCAAGGATTTGATAACCGCAATTTAAGCAAGTGAGGGCTACAATACTTTCATAGTCGCAGGCACATCTCTTCACTAGTTTGCTATCGCACAGCGGGCATTTAATATCTTTCATTTTAATTTCCTTTCTTGATTTTAAGTTTTCCGCTTGGCCCCATCGTCCAGCCGTCAAAAGCGACGGTGCCGGACAGATTGATCACGGGGTAGGCGTCATAAGGACGGCAGACAAACTTCTTGCCGTCTTTGTTTTTCACGCGGAGCCATGCGCCCCATTTGGCACCGATAATGGTATATCTGTTCCCCATTACAGTGACTTGCTGACCGTGTCGAAAGCGGGCGCCGTAGATGGCATTGAGGGCGTCAAGATCGGGCTGCGCGGCTTTGGCGGCAGAGGCTTCCCTTCTGCGGTTAAGTTCCACCATCCAGCGGCGTTTTCTCTCTCTTTCTTCGGGGCTCATTCCACTTCTCCTTCCTGGATTGTTTCTATTTCCCAACCCGTTTTTGTCTGCTTGGCAGCGATAAAAACAAAGGGGAACTTGTCGGCGGCGGTCTTGATTTTTACCCTGGCGTCGTCGCGCCAGAAGCCTTTCACCTCGTGGAATTCAAGGGTGCCGTCAGGGCGCACAACCATGAAATCCGGCGTGTATGAGCAGCGGTTCCCCAAGATCAGCTTGACGGCCTCAAACTTGAATTCCCGTATCTCCCCCTTGTTTTGGAGTTCAGACAGGTAAAAGCCATAGGCGGCTTCCGTCTTGTTCATCACGCCGGGCCGATGGATAGCTCTTGCCTTCGTCTTCATGCCGCCCTCCTTCCTTCAACGAATTTAGGCATGTTGAGTTTGTAAAAATCTGCGTAATAGATTATAAATCGCTCAATAGCATCTTCTAGTTCGTCGGTGTAGCTATCCCGTTCCACCCGTAAAATCAGGGGTTTGAGACGTCGGCAGTAGCTCATGAAGTACCAGTACGGGAGTCCAGTCACAATCATGGAGCCGTGTACCTGCGCCTTGTATTGGCCGGGTAATACGCCGTCCAGCAGGTATTCCGCGTGATTTTTTGCAAGAGGGCATTTCAGCTCCACACCCGCCGCGTACTGACCATTGATCTTGATCATACCGTCAGGGGAACAGCCCACCAGTTCGTTATCCTGGACGATAAATCCCACCTGTTCCACTTCCATCCCCATGATTCGGCTGAATTCTTCCCGTGCTTCCGGTTCCAGTTCTTCCCCGCGGTCCGTGTGGCGGTTTCCTTCCCACTGTATTTCGTCGGGACGGATGCGGCTGCAACACATCTCAATAGCCAGCGCACGCCATTGAGACGAGTCTTTTCCCGTGGGGGTTAAAACCCGGAAAAAATTGCTGGCCGTAAGACGACCGGCACGGGCACGGAACCATGCTTCCGAGCGTTGCTCCATGGCTGGCCAGATTTTCATTGCTGGCCTCCTTCCGCCTCACAGACTTTCCACGCTTCGTTTACGGCCTGCGCGAAATAGGCCACACGGCGCTTGTTGTTGGGGTAGGCAAGTTTTCCGCGAGCCTCCTTGATCTGGGCAAATGCATCAAAAACAGCATCCTGGAATTGTCTCCATTCTTCTTCTTCGCCAACCGGGGCCGGGGAAGGCGCGGGGGCTTTGGCTCGAACCGGTTCCGGATCCGGCTCAAATGCGGTCATGTTGATGACAGCGGGCGATGGCGGCACAGGAGGCTTGCCCTGTTCTTTCAGCTCCGCTTTTACCTGTTGGGCTTCTTCCCGTGCCTTCCGGGCTTCTTCGGCCAGTCTGGCGCGTTCTGCGGCGGCTTTGGCAGCATCCTGACGGCGGCGCAGTTCGGCCTCAACATAGATAGTGGGTTTCGTTTCAAGCTCGTCCATGTCAAGCACGAGAGTTTCGCCGCAAACATCAATGAATTCACAAATGATTTCACGATTGGTTGCGATGTCTTTGTTTGCTTTTGCCACGGCGGCATCAAGCGCGGCCTCGATGCTTTTAATGGTGCGCTTGCTCTTGATGGCGTCCGTCATGGCGTTGCCAAATTCTCTCTTCCGCAAATGGGGAGCGCATTCAAGAAGGTCAAGAGCCTTTTCAATAAGGCTGGTGCGTATTTTCTCCTTTTCCCCAGCAATCTTCTTTTCGAGCGTAAGCCGGGCCGTTCTGATTTCCGCGCTGGAATCGTCCAGGGCCGCAAAAAACTGGTGGAGGCTTTCGGCATCCTTCAGGGCTTTTTCCTTGGCAGCCTTGACGGCATCTTCTGCCCCTTTGAGCATTTTGACGTTTTGTTCAGCCAGTCCGAATTCTTCATCGGTTTCGGGGGTGAGGCTGATACTGTCTAGGACAGTTTTGACGGAGGCGCGGAATTCGGCCAGATTGGAAGAGAGCACTTCGCCTTTGGCGCTCACATTCAGGGGGATGATTTCAAGTTGTTCGCTCATGGCGTTTAAAGGAGGTTTGTGGTGGAGGTTTCGGAAACTGGAGCCGGTTCCGGCGTCGGGGTCGGATCCGGGTCTTGGCGATCAAGCGGGTAGTCATCTATGTCGGGGTCATCTTCCGGCACGATTTCGCCGTCAATGACGACGCCGTCGTCGATTTTGACGATACGCCCCGTCTCCGCGGCGTGGGAAACTTCGATAGCGTTTGCCACTTCAACGCTTTTCGGCATGTACTTGAGGACTTGCAGCAAGACCACCTTCCGGGCGTACATTTCGCGGTTTTTGTAGGAGTAGTGTTTTTCCCCAACCTCATTGTGCGCGTCGCGGTGGCGCCAAATGCGCTCCATGGTCCACGCCTCAATGACAGGGGTTTCCGCACCGTTGACCCGGGCACAGGCATAGGCCCATGTCATTTTGTCTTCGTCCCCGTAGTTGATGCCGGGGACGTGGCGGAGGATGGGATAGGCTCCAAGCTCAAACTGGAAATGGTCGCCCTCGTAAACTACACCCGTCCAGGCGGTAGCCCTGCCCGTATTGTTGAGCAGCCCAACAAGGCCCTGCCACCCGGGAACAAAGGTGCATTTGCCCTTGTAGGGGATAAGATACCCCTGCCCGGCTACCCCCGGCTCAAGTCCAAGCTGGGAGGCAATAAGCAGGCTGGAAAAGATGCTCACGGCAGAACACCGCTGCAAGGCGGGGTTTTGGGAAAAGCAGGTTACCGCCAGACGGATCATGCGGTCCGGGTTGAGATGGGCCGGCAGCGCGGCGGCAATGGAGGTTTTTGACTTGGTCAAAAAGCCGGCAAGCTCCTTCGGAGTTGACAGGGTAAGGGTCGTTTGCTGGTCTTGCCTGTCCTCGTATTTTGGTTTATAAGGTTTTGCGTTACTCATAATCTTTGCATGGTTCTGTGTAACAAGGCCGGGGATCGGTTGGCGCTGACCCCGGCCAACTGCTTTTTAGGCATTCAAGGGGTCCTTATGATTGCAGTTCAGTTTGTTCCAATGTTCTAAGGCTTCCGCATCAATTTCTTCGGCAGTTTTGACAAGTTCGACGCAAGCAACGGAGATCATCACGTTCCCGCCTGATAAAATTCCACGTGGGACCTCAACATCTCCATTAGGGTACTCGTCCTCCTCAAGCGTCACGTGGACATCAATTTTCTTGCCTTTATCAAGGCTTCGTTCGTATCCACACCCGAAAAGCCTCCCGTGAAATCCGGTGATTCGCACCAAATCCCCCTTGCGGTATTTCCGTGCCGGGTCGTATTTCGCCTGGGCGGGCTCAAGAACAGAAGGTTCAAAAAAGCCATCTTCCGTTTTGCCGTCATCACGGCGGATAGTGATTTTGATAGAGTTAAAATCCGTTCCGTCATCTTCACTGATCGTTCCCCGGATGATGACTTCTGTTCCGGGCTTGCATTCGTTTCTTTGCATGGTGTTTTTATTCTATTGTTTTGTTGTTGTTACAGTTAGGTTAGTTGGAAAGGGTTGTTGCCGTGTTCTCTTTTATGGCCTTGGAAATACGTTCCGCACACCAAAGAGTGGCGCCCCGCTTTTGGTGCGGTAGGCAGTCTTTTTTCATGATTTCCGGGGCAGTTTTCGCAAGTTTATAGAGCCATACGCGGCCTTTGCGGTGCCGGAACTGTGGGAGTTTGAGCAGGTCTTCAGCACGCAACCAGGTTTCACCGCTTGTTTCAGGGCAGTATTTCCCTTCCATGATCGAAACAAGGCGATCAATGCGGGTAAACAGACCTTCAATCAAACGTTGATCATTGGTATTCATAATCCTGCGAAAATCATTACGGCTAAGTAGAAAAATCCGACAATGAACGCTGCGGAAGCAAGACAGACCAAGACAATGACCAGACCAAAGAGCAGACGCGATACAGCTTCCTTCCGGCGTCCCCTGGTACTGTTCTTGCAGGCTTGCAAGCGGCGGCGCTCCTTCCGGGGGTCAAGAGACTGGTAGGGGTTCTTCCCTGCCCTGTCCGGGATGCCGTTGATTTGCTCCCAGGCACAAGAGGCGCAGAGGCAGCGGCAGCAATACGCGTTCCCGCGGCGGTCTCCGATAATGGACCAGTAAGCGCCCCTGCCGGGTTCCTGCCCGCAGGAGTAGCAAAGGAACGGTGCTTTGCTGTTTGCATTGGTGATGGTCTCCACCATCCCCATATAGGGGCCTTGGTGGATTGGCCGTTGTAATATTTCGCATGTATTCATTTTCTGGTGTTGGTTTGTGGTTAGGCTCAAAAATGGCCGCCGTATTCATCAGCATACGGGAAAGCGAGTTCTTCTTCCGTTTCTTCCCAGCCGCAGTCTTCACAGCATCCCCAGCACAGAGGGTCAGTCTCGTCATATTCGATGACGGCGCCGCATTCCGGGCAGTGGAAATCTCCGTTGATGTCTGCGTATGGCCTCATGATTTTGCTTCCTTTTTTTGGATATTATCGCTCTAACAAATCCAGATGTATCTTTTTAGCACATAAAAGCAACTAAATATTTCCCCTTTTAGGACATTTCACGGGGTTGACGGCGGTTTTCTTAGTGGGTGGATTCTTGCCTTGATTGTTGGATTTCAACAAAAAAGACATTACAATTCCGGAGATAATGGCGGGCTTGCTCATTCCCGTTGCTTCTTCCGTTTTCCGGAACCATTCTTTCACCTCCGCGGGGGTTTTTCTAAAGCTGTGTCTCATTTTGATTGCAGGTTTGATTGCTTCCGCGTTCGCTTCTTGCGTGCGGTTGATGGTCACATAATACCAATTTTGCGTATCACGTCAACCCATAAAATACCTAAAAATGTTATTTCTTGTTCCCAAGTTATCTTGACACGTACGGAATATGCGTATACATTCCGCCTATGCTCAACGAAGAAGAAATAAAAAAATGGCTCAAAGATACGGGAAAAAATCGTCAATGGCTTGCTGAAAAAACGCTCTCCAAGAAACGAACAGTTGACGGCTGGCTATCTGATGGAAACCCAATCCCCCCCGCAAAACTTGCTGTTATTGAACGACTCATGAACGGTGAAGATGAAATCCAGTTTGAGCTTCCGGAGAACTTTGAAACCCTCCTCCGGCAGAAAGCGAAGGCAGCACACAAAAGCATTGAGGACCTTGTTAATGAAATCCTTGAAATGACTGTCCAGGAGCAGAAGAGAAAGCAACAGGCAAGCGGCACGTATCCAGAGGCCGTTGAAAAGCTACACCCTGCCTTGGACAACGATGACGAGCCGGAAGAGGTCAACAACGTCTTTCTTCGCCCGGTCAAATTGCCGGAAATCATGGTTGTCGGTAACGTCGCTGCAGGGGAAATCACGTGGAGCGATCTTGACGAACCCTACCCAGTGTTTGACAAGGGCATCACGGCGTTACATGTGGAAGGAACGTCAATGGAACCGGAAATCAAAAACGGGCAAGTCGTGCTTGTCCGTCCTGTTCCCAAAAATGCAGACTTGGAAAAATACGTTGACGAAATTGTCGTTTACGATGGCGGAGACAATTTACCCGGTATCACGCTCAAGAGGCTGGTGGCTGATGACGAGGGCCACTTCTTCCTTGTCCCTGTCAACCCGGCTTTCCGAAAGCGCATTCCCATCACCGGACAAATCAAGGCTTGCATGATTGGCAAGATTGATCTGACAAAGTGATTTTCACTTAGAATTTTTGTATGTTCTCAACTAGAAAAAGGAAATGTGTGAAGATGATTTGAATAAGCTGGATGATTTTATTCCTTGTAAAGGAGAATATATTGATACGGAATCTTATAGTCAAAACATTCCAAGTTTGAAAAATCTGTATCTTTATGTATCAGAAAAACAATTATTTTCTATTCTTGAGGATAAGGCTTTAAAGTTATCCAGAACGGAATACACTAATGATACGACAGAAAATATTTACTCTGGCGAAGATTCTGTTTCTCCGGTAGTTAGAGAATACGGCTATATTTGCCTATCGTCAACAATCACATCTCCGATGATGTGGGGACAATACGCGGAAAGAGGCAAAGGAGCTTGTCTTGTCTTTTCGGCAGAATTTTCAATAAGAGGCGATTATGTGAACGCAGGATATTATTTTAGTAGAAAGTCTGGATTAATGGATAAATTTAAACGAAGTATTATTATGCGTAAAGTATCATATGTCTCCGATAGAATAGAAAGTAACAAAGGAAGCCACTATGATCTGATGTCAACAAAATACTTCGGGTGGAAACATGAGCAAGAATATAGAATCATTGTCCCTTTATCTTCAGCCTCTCCAAAGGAAATAAAAAAGGGGAAAGGTTCTTTTTCATATATATACTTGGACAATAATATAATGCCTGCCTTGTCACGTGTTGTGTTAGGTGTCAATAATTCCTTGGATGAATATGATACGGAAAGAAAAGTCAATGAATCGCTTATAGGATCCGCTCCTGTAAAATTCCCTATAAGAGTAGTTCGGGCATCACTAGAACCTTCAACTTTTTGTATATCTCCTAATCTGAATAAAATCCATCAACATGCACCCACCCTATGAACTGATATTTTTAGAAAAGTGCCCTTGTTTAGCCCTCGGCCTCTAGCCGCGGGCTTTTTTATTGCGCCATTCCTTGGTTTGGATATTATTGAGAAATGCGCTATTTTTACTATAAAAATGAAAAAGTATTAGGTCCGGTAGACATTGCAGAACTCTATGAACTGAAGCAACGAGGAGATATAGACGCTTTTACCCTTATTGCCTGTGAAGAAGAAGGAGAAAATGCTGAATGGATAGAGCTTGGATATATAATTGACTTTGAAACACAAACGCCCATAAACGTTTCACATTACTTCAACCCATCTCTTTTTCGCAAAGCCGCGGATCTACTGATAGAAAACGGATTTATCAATGAAGAAACTGACCTTTCAGTATTCTTCACAGGTGTTATGGCGGAGGTCATGGAGCGTTTTGGACTGGAACACAGACAACCCAAAAAGAAACGCTCCTATAAAATGAATACAGAGGGAGATGAACAACTTGCCGAAAACCTCAAGCAGATGAACACTAAAGCAGGTTTTGAAATTCAACCGGTTGATGTTATCATTCCTGGCGCTAAAATCTGCATCACAGGACAATCAGACCGTCATTCCAGGCAATTCTTGTACGATAAAATTGTAGAGGCCGGAGGAGTGGCTTCAAAATCCATTACGCTTGAAACTAACTATCTTGTTGTTTGCGACAAGACAAGTAAGGGCTACAAATACGGAACATTCGGGGCAAAACTCAAAAAAGCGGCAGACTATGGAATTACTCTTGTTGCCGAAGTTGATCTTGTGGAGAAACTAAAAGCCCTCAACCTTATCAAGTAGAAGGCCGAGGACTTTTATAAAAAGATTACTTCCTTGTCTGTTCCACAAGCTTCTTGAGTAAATCAACGCTTACCAATTGACATTGCACAATATTCGCAATAGCAATGAAAATTCCTCCATAAATTAAACTTCCTAAAAAGATACCAATAGCACCTAATAAGGACATTGAGAAGGAAAATGTATCCTTACTCATAATACCAGCAAAGAAAAAGATAGCGGCAAAGACAATGGCAAGAATGATAATGAGCCTTCCACATATAGAAAAAGCTTCTACTACCAATGAAGTAAACGGGATTTTCGTCTCTTTGATGTCAGTTGCCTTTATAGATGGCCGCTGCGCCGCTACAGGGGATTGTTCTGGATTGTTCTGATGCACCTCGGAGATAACAGGAGAACGGGATTGTTCAGCTACTACAGGTCTATTCTTCAAAAAATCTGAATACGATATCCAATTTTGATCATCCTCGCTACACACTAATGTTACGCCAGTAATGCGTTTTTGAGTGAAGAGCATCTCAAGACCACGCTCCGAAAATGGGCCTTGTGCTTCATCATTGAAAAATATGTAGAATTTCTTTTCTTCCATGGATAACTATAAAAGCACGTTTTACTTTTTTGCACAAGGATGTTAGAGCACCAATTTCCACTTTCTTCCCATTCTGCACCAATCTGCTATAAAAGCACATTTTTCTACTCATTATTTTCCCAAAAGGTAAAAGTACCAGAAAAAACTTGCCCCTGTCTGCCTTTTTGGAAATATGACGCCATGGATGAATTTAGCGACAAAATCCGGGCGTTTTTAGAGGACATGGAAATGAGCAGGGAAGTTTTTGCATCTCTGTGTGGAGTCAGCAAACGCCATGTCGACAAATGGCTTTCATATCTCCCAATACCAAAGGCACGACAAGCTGTCATTGAACGCATCATGAGGGATGAATATGCCCGGCGCCGGAAAAGTGATCAGAACCCCGACATGGATATTATTGAGGTGCCCTTCCCACGCAGCCAATATGACAACGTCAGAATGACTGCGAACATCCACGGCATGACAGTTCAGGAATGGGCTTCCAGCGCTCTTGCAGCGCTTTCCAATATTCCAAAGCATAAATAGATTTTTATAATTAAAAAATATTCAATCTGTTCAATAAAATACTAATTTCAAAATGGAACAAGATTTTCGTGTTTGTATATCATGTCTTAAGGACCCAGGTCTTATTTCATGGTTCAAATTACAATGTAAGAACTCAAATCGTGGAAATTGTGAATTTTGTGGCAGAACCAATATGCCTGTCATGTGGTCAAACGATGTGATAGAATATTTGAGGTCATTTATTTTCGAAGGATATTCATTATGCGTAGAGTCTGCCCCATATATAGGTCGGGAAGGAGGTTACCAATGTCCAACTTATGAACCTGATGAATTATTTGATGAATATTATGATGAAATCGGATCAGAAAAATTCGAAAAATATGTCAGAGATTATTTTTGTGCAGAAGGTCAGCTCTATTTATGGGGGGATTCATATGCTCAGCCAAATACTTTACAATATGCAGAGTGGAGTTGGAATCATTTTTCAGAAGTAGTTAAATCTAATAAAAGCATGAAAAAGCATGATTCATATAATAATGAATATGCTTCTCCAGAAGATTTCTTAGAATTATATCTTCCTTTGTATTATAAAATATCTAAATGTATTAAAAATGAAAAAGCAGGAACTAAAATATATAGATGTAGAAGAGAAAACAATAAACTTACTATGCCTATTGATTTCCAAGATCTTACATCTCCACCTGAAAGTTGTATAAAAAAGGATAATAGATTCAGCAATAAAAAAATATCTTTATTCTATGCAGCCTTGGATGAAAAAACTGCCGAAGATGAAACAAAATGTGACAGATATAAATATTCCTATGTAGGAAAATTTTCACTTATTAATAATTTGACTATTTTAGACTTGTACAAAATAAATCCGCCAAATGGACGTTTTGATAACAAATGGAAAGGATTATATCTTTTGCATAAATTCATGGAAAATTTTACTCATGAAATAAGTATTCCTCCAAATAGAAAACCTCGCAACTATAAACCTACTCAAAAAATATGTGAATATATAATGAATAACAAAATTGGGAATAGAAAAATTCATGGAATAAAATACAAATCCAGTATCACTCAAAGACCATGTTATGTTCTATTCTTTGATAATAAAAGTAGCAGGAAATATCTCAAATTAGAAAGCTACCATCTTAATTTTTATAAATAAAATATTCCTACTAAAAAATATTTTATTATGGAATTCAATATCTCACTTATAACAGGAAATGTCCCTAAACAAGATACAAAGCAACAAATAGATGAAACTGAAAGAATCCGCTGTGAGTTAGAAAATACTGTTTTTTTAGAAAACTATAAAATACAACAACAAGAAAGGCTTCGCGCGTTGGAAGTCTCATCACGAGCGCAATCCAATTGGGACAAAACAACTATAACAATTTCATCCTCCGCCATTGGTCTAATATGGTATCTGCTAAAAGGAGAAAATATAATATTTTCTACTACACCTTTTCTAATATCCCTGATTTTGTGGTCAGGAGTTGTTCTTTGTGTGATGTTCTCATTCCTTGCTAGCGCAAGACTTCATAGGAAGTATGCTGACGGCGTAGCCCATCAACTAAATGAAGAAAATGAACAGGCTGCCAGAAGTGAGGCAAAAGCAAAGAAAATGGATACAGTAATAAAATATTGTAACTGCATAGGATCTGTTTTATTCTTGTTAGCGTTGGCAAGTACTGTGTATCTTTCTTTTAAAACTATATCAAACAGCCATGACAGAACGCCCCATCAACAACAGACAGACGGAAAAATCGAATAAGGAATTAATCGCACATAGTGACAGACAACCAATCCCTCTTCGACCTATTTCCATGGATAAAATGAAACTCCCATCTTCCCTTTGTCCAAAAGAATTGCCTAAAAACAAGCCAAGACAAGAGAAATAAGGATTTTTTCTGAAAGTAGCGCCCCCGTTTAAGAGGGCGCTTTTTGCGTCTTGGAACGTCTCTCTAAGCTAGGGAACGGGCAAAGCTGAAGGCGTCGTCACAGCGGCGCAGCCAGCCCTTCCCGAAGGTCGGGAACTGCTTGCAGGAGCGGTAGAAGGCTGCTCGCTGTTCCCGGAGGTCATCAAGGAATGCTACATCATTACCACGCGATAGGGAATTATGCAGAAATGCCTTGGACATGGGGCCAATGATGCCATCCACAGTGAGGCCGGAATGATGTTTGTCGAGGACGCGCTGCAATATCTTCCCGGTGTTCTTGCTGCCGGAATTGAAATAGTGGTCCCGGAGGAAGAACTCAATGCCCGGATGGGCGTCAGAACCAATCCAGGCGCGGACCGCGGCGGTATTGTCCAGGACGTACTGAAGGCAGCCCTCCCAGGCTTCTTCCCGCTTTCCGGCGTCCAGCAGGGACTTGAGGCGGTTGAATACGGCGGGTTCAATGCCGTCGCAAATGCCGCAAATCTCCCACTTGCCGCCCTTGTCAGCGGCAGGAAGACGAGAGACGCGCAGGGAGGTCGGACCGGTCACGCGGCTGTCTTCAAAGCGGAGGATGGCCGCAGCCATGTTTCTTTCAGTGTTGTTCATAACTTGTTCGTTTTGTTGTTTAATCCTCGTCAATAAGGGATTTGTTGGCGGCTTTCGCCAGCTCGCAGCTTGGGCACTTGTTGATCAGTTGAGTCATCAGGGCGTCAATCTTGGCATCCTTTTTCTCCATCTGATCCTGATGGCGCTGCTGGTCCTCACGGCGCATTTTGAGCACCATCGTGACAACCCAGCCCATGACCCCCAAACTACCCATACCCGCCACGTCGGATAAAGCAGGGTCAATAGACGTAAGGACGCCGCTTGAGGCAGCCAACGATGCCCCGATCGTGATCAACATGCCCAAACTGTTCACGGTTTATTTCTTGGTGGGAATTACCTGTACGACGGGCTGAACCTCCGTCTTGGGCTGGGCCTGGGAATAGGAGATATGCCCCTGCTCAATGACGAGGCAGGAACCGTCCTTGCAGACCTCCGTGCGGCCTGGGGTCACGTCTACGGAGTGCCCACAGCCTCCCAGTAAAGCGGACGCCGCATAGGCCGCCCCCGCCAGGACCACCCACAAAAGGCGTTCCCACCATTTCAGGCCGGGTTTAGTTTTGCTTTTTTCGTAGGCATTCTTCATGCCCTGCTTCCCCGCCTCCAGGGCGGCCTTCTTTTGTTCGTCACTTAACTTACTCATGGTTTTGCTTTGTGAAGTATTTGAAAAATGCCACGGCGGCGGGGTCCGTGAGGACAAAAGCCGGGTAATTGATGATGGTGAATATCCGTCTGCCTCCCTGGTCATTGACGGCCTCGACGGTCAGAGACACGGCCTCAATCATTTCATAGGTTCCGTCTTCCGTAAGGCTTAGAGCATCTTTCCCCAGCCGCGCCCACACCTGGGAGGCTTTCCACGGTTCCGCCAGTCCCACCAGCGCGGCAACTACAGCCTGCATGGCCGGGGCTTGGTCGGCGGGGATGTCGTCTTGCGTGTAGCGGTCCGTGTGGGCGTAGCCCTCCGCATCCCGGTAGATGGCCGTCAAGGCGAATTCTCCCCATTGTCCGGGCCGGGGGAATTGTATCTGTATCTCTTCGTTGTTCATCCTATTGGTACGTTAATATCTTCAAAATCAGTCGTTTCTTCGGTTTCAATGGCATTTTCGGCTATCGCGGCCAGGGCATAGTAAACCGGGTTGACATTGCCCGGTTGGTAGTTGGTGCGCTCCGCAGACCCGACAAGGAGCGCAACGCTACCGTCTGCAATCCCCGGCATGTCTGACACAATGCGATTAAACCCCGTCCCCGTTTCAAAAGTCGTAACCCCTCGTACCGTGGCAATCATCCACAATTGCTGAATGCTACCGCTTCCGGTCAGCAAAAACAATGCCCCGTAAGCGTCGCCATAATCCCCCGCAATGTAGGAGCGTGGCTCATATTGCTGGTAGATGATCTTGTTAACTATATAAGGTATTGGCTCGTTACCGGAAGCAGGGATAAAGCTGGTTGTGGTTTTAACCTTCCAGAGCTGCGTGGACTCGGTACAGTATATTTCACGGACGCGGATCACATAGCCATTGCGGGCCGTATCGCGCACATTATCAAACGTAATATCCAGTATCTCCCCGGTATTGTACGCCAGATTATTACCGGGAATGATGCTGTATGAGTCCAGGGATAAATCTTGCCGCGTCGTCTTGCTCCCGCGCCCAATATCTACGGTGATTTTGCCAGCCGCCGTTAATTGGTAGGGGATAGAAAATCCGGCGAAACTGGAATAATTCCATTGGCCGTGCGGCCCCGTGAAAGTATGTATAACAGTACTGTGCGTATTGGCCAGGACGTTTGTCTGCGCGTACTGGCCAGGTATCAGAATTTTAGTAGATGCCGTACCTGTCGCCGTAATAGCGCCCGTGTTCAGGTAGACATGCTGGGTATAAATGTCCGTCACTCCGGCCATTCCTGCGGCATACAGGCGGTTCACGGCTGCCGTGCCTGTTTGCGCTCCCACGGTAAGCGGAATATTGATGCCACCATTGGCGTTGATGGTGCCGTTCGCAGTCAGACCACCCTCCAGCATCATATTACCCACAGCATCTACCTGCGGGATGGCGGCAAGGGCCTTTTGTGCGGATGCGGCAGCATCGTTCGCCAATTTCAGAGCATTTTCCGCATCCTTCCGTGCGGTATCGGCATCAGTTCCGGCAGTTTCGGCTTTTTGAGCTGCGGCCTCCGCACGTTCTGCAGCATCCGCGGAAGGGTCAATGATTTTAACTTCTCCGTCTGCGGCGTCGGGGACTATGATTTTAATGTCGCCTATCGTTACCACGTCTTCATTTCCTGGTGGCGTGACACGGGGGGCGGCCTGGATTTCTCCCATAATCAAGGGCCGTTCTGCGCCGTCTGGCGCAGCCATGAACAGATCATAGGCATGAGCCCCAGCTTTTAGGGGGCTCCATGCAAGGCGCGCGCTTGTGGCGTCAATAGGCTCGCATTTAATAGCGGCGGCGCCGGGACCGCGGACAGCGCAGCGGAACGTGTTTCCGGATATGTCTTTTGCCGCGCCGTCACCGTCCACAAAACGCAGCATCACCGATTGAGCAATGCCGCTGGTAGTAGCAATATCAAATGTGGCGCCCTGACATAAAATCATCATACACTAGTGCGCGCCCGTTGCGCTTAAATGACCCGGTGAATCATGGCAAAAATTACCGCCATGCAGGAACAGTCCCACATGTGAGAGTTATTCCCGGAGGCAAGCCACTTGAGGGAGACCCGCCCAGTACGCTTGTCTATGGATTCCTGCTTGCTTTCGGCTTGCATCTGCTTAATGTATTCAGCAGAAACATTATGAGGAACCTTGAAATGCCCCGTTTTAATCCGCGCGGCAAGAACATCCTTCGCCCGTTGGGAGGAAAAATTGAAGTGAAGGCACTGCACCCCCTCAACAATATGCCGTTCGATGGGCGCATAAATCAGTTTAATTCCCCTCCCCTTGATTTTGTGCAGGTACTCCTCTTTAACAGTACCGTTCATTGAAAACCAATGATGAAGACCGCATATCTTTCGAACGGCATCCGTATCAAAGGCACAGTCCAGAGCCACGCAATGATCAGGCACATTGAATTGAGATTGTTTACATTCAATATCTTCCAACGTTTCAAGGCGCCCCTCCGAAAGCAAATGAAAGGAGCCGCCAGCGTCAACGGCATAAACCGTATGCCAAAAGTGCCCCTTCTGGACGTCCACGGTCAGGAAACGGGTCCGTTCGTCTTCCACGGTGTACCCTTCCATACTTTCCGCCGTGAGTGGGATTTTCAACACGTCGTCTTTTTCGCCCAAATCCACAATGTTTTGAGCAAGCCGTTTCTGGATAAACTTTTTAAGCGGCTCTATGTCCCCCTTCCGCTTTTTTTGATTGGCAAGAATCCACTCCACAGCCAGATCAGCCCATGACACCCAGTAACAAGCCAAAGCATTAAAATTGTAGCTCACTATCTCCGGCAACGCGCTTGTGTTGCCGGAAAACACGTACTTGCCGCCGCTGGCCAGTCGGCGCCGGTTGTTCACGGTATCTTCTATTTCATGAGAGCAGCGCGGGCACACCATTTTGACGGATTCCTTAAAACGCTCCCAATCAATATTTTCCTCTTTACTGTAGATGACATCCCGCCAGTCATAAGCGTTCCACCCCTGGCAGCCGGGGCATTGCCAATGGTAATGATGGATGCGGCCCTTGCCGTACTCGTCAACCCAGTCCGTCCCCTTGTCGCCCCCCTGGGAGACCATCAAGATTTTACGGTTGAACCGGTCATGGTGGCGGGCCAGGAACTCCCGCACCATCCCCTTTTCCCATGCCCACATTTCATCACCAATCAAATACCGGCAGGACTTTGACTGCAACTGGCCCTTGGTAGCGGATACCATCCACAAATTCATGTGCGGGAAAAGGATTTCCGTTTTCCTGGCCGCATGCCTTTTCTTTGGTAACAAATCCTTCAGGGCTTTGTTGTCGCGGAACGTGGGGAAAAGCCGCGTCTCCGCAAAATCAGATGTTTCCTGCTCATTCTGAAACGCGACAAGGGTATTTCCGGCATCATTGGCAATGAGGTAATTAAGCAGACCTACAAACAATGTTGATTTGCCGGAGCCGGTTGGCGCCATCAGGTTAATGTGCTTGACCGTACCGTCATTCAAGAATTTGTCAATGGGGTCCAGCAGGAACGGGCTCAATGTAAAATCAATGTGGGAAGACCTTGCCGATTGCTGGTCTACCACATTTTCACGTATCCATGTAACCGGCTCTACATCCATTCCCGCGGATACATTATCCGAGAAAAGATTCAGAAATCCGGCAGCCTTTTCAATGTCTTTCATTGTTCCGCCCGGCTGATCACTTTGATTTGTGCCTTGGCCTCTTCTGCAATGGAGTACAGGGCAGCCTTGATTTCCTCCCGCAGCACGGGAACCATTTCAGCAGCCGTCAACCCCTCCAATTTGCCCGGCAGCTTGTTTTCAAATGCCTGGATGACGCCCTTGGTTACGCTGGCAAGATGCACCACAAGTTCATTCACATCCTCCATGTCCACCAGATTTGCCTTGTCCTTTTCAAGCTTCACGCGGGCCTGTTCAGCTTGCAAATTCTTGTAGGTAATTTCTGCGGCAAGTTTCTTTTTCCGCAGTTCCGCCACTCCTTCCCCAACTTCCGGGGCGTTTTTTTCAATGCCTGAAGCAGCGGCTTCAACGGCTGGACTTTCCTTCCTTCTGGCCTCAATCAATTCCCGTATTTGAGCATGCGTCAGCCCGCGCTTCACATGGTATGTGATCGTGCTTTTGTTGACGCCCAATTGACGGGCAAGTTCAGCCTGTGAAATCCCTGTCATTACTCTTCCCTTTACATATTATTATATCATGATATGTTGATAAGTAAACATCGCAGATATGGAACCGCAGCAGTCATATTACACAGCACACACGGATTTTGAATATCCGGAGGATGAACAGGAGCAGGAAAATGAATTCCGGGAACGTGCCCTTGAAATGATCCGGATCATGTCCCTGGCCCTGTATCACCTCATCAACAGCCGTACCCCCAATGTTACCGCGTTTGGTGTGGCATACGCGCTGGGCCTAACGTCCGTGCTCGGCAATGAGCGCATGGCCGAACGAGCGCGCAAGCTGGGCGTACATAAGGCAGCCATTTCCCGCGCCGCCTCCAAATTCCTTGCGGAAAGCGGCCTTCCGCCGTCCCTAATGATGCAGCAGGCGGAACATGCCGCCATTAAGCGACGTCCCATCAAAAAACTGGAAGCACCGCGCAAAAAGGGGCCGGAGCAGATTATGAAGGTATACAACACGGGCAAGAAGAACTTTGAGGAAAACCAGTTAATTCTTGACCTGTTTAAAGTCTGAATCCGTCCGGTTCCCCCGGATGCAGGATTTCCCACATGACGCGGGCGCAAGCTTCCCGGATAGTACATCCCGATTGCTGGACGATGGGTTCATAAAAATCCTTCTGTCCGCAGTGGACGGCGGACACATGCCGGGCCAGCTTCGCCAGTTTTGATAACTGGTAGGAGTCGCACGTACGGATTCCGATCAGGTATTTCCCGCCCTGGAACTCAATCACGTCGGCGCCCTTGCGCCCGTACAGGTACAGGGCCAGCAAGGAAACGGTCACGTCCTCCGGGTAGGTTTGATCATGGCGTACCGGGAATTCCCGCGTCACCAGGACATCAAGAGCATCATTGATGAATTTCCGCGTCACCCAGTAGCATACACCGGACCAGGCGAACGGCACGGCGCACTGGTAGCCCCCCGCAAGTTTCCTGCGCTCAAACAGCGATTTCCGGATTTCGTCTAGCGACATCAACAGTGCATCAGCATCAATCTTGATTACGGGTTCCCGGCCCGGAATATCCTGCATGCAGGAAAGCATGCCGCGGACACATTCAAGGCCGTTCAGGTTCTTGTTGCGCTCAAAATAGGTCTTCTTGTAAATGATGTCCTTCCCCTTGGGGATGTCCTTTTTTGTGAGCGGGGCTTTCCCATCGTCAAACAGGTAAATCATGCAATCAGGGTCAACCTTGCGGATTTGCCCGACACATAATTCAAGACATTTATAGTCTTCCCGGTAGCAAAATATAGCGTAATTCATTTATCTTTAATTTATTGGTTCGTATTGATTTGAAGATTTATTCCATTCTCCTTGTTGGATATAGATTTTTTCATTATCGTTTCTCTTTAAACGCAATGCGTGATCACTATCACACGCAAGCACAGTCCATGAATCACTGATAAGACCGTCGGAGCCGTCGCTAGTCGTATCTGCATGGAGTTCAACGGAAAGCGCATCTCCCACCATTACAAAATGGGCCTTTACCCCGTTTGCGGGCTCGCTCCAATTCCGGTCGTAATCAAAAACGACATAGCCACTACTGGTTTTCCGCAATGGTTTTTCAAATTTTAAATTCTCGCCAACAGCCAAGGAATCCGCGTTCAAGCTTATATCAAGCTGTCCTCCCGTCTTGGTTAATTGGTACTTGATGCCGTTGGACGTTTTTTGAGTAGTGTTGACATTTAATTTGATTGTGCTTCCGGCAATCTCAATGGGGGCTTCCGCCGTGTAACTGATTTGTTCCGGCTCCGTCATGGAATCGGTATCAAGTTTCATGGCAAGCTCACCGTTTTTGACTTCCAGGCTGTACTTGATGCCGTTGGACGTTTCATGTTCCGTTTGGTCCAGCTTGAGAGATACGCTCCTGCCGGTGATTTCAATGGGGTCTTGCCCCGTATAGTCGGGGCGTTCATCCTTGATTCTCACGCCAAGCCTAACCGGCCCTTCCTCCGCGCCGCCCTGCCCTTTCCCCTTTTTCTGGACAAGCCACACTTTCAGATTGCTATCAGCATCAATGTTTTCTTCTTCGCTGGATGATTCAATGTTTAGTGTCAGTTCGTTTTCCTCTTCGACTTCCTTGAGTTCCAAGGCGCATAAGGGGTCCGTCTTAAGCTTGTATTTTTTGAATTCCCATTTGATTACATCCCAGTTGATGAAGGTAATGCCTTTGTGCTTGTAAATAATGGATTTATCACGTTCCTCAAACTCACCTACGACAATGTAAGCTTCCCCGTCTTCCGGCTCTGGAACCTCATTCCCCTTTTCCAGGATAGCGGTATATGCCTCCCAGGTGTCCGTGTCATACGTAACATGCACCCACACTTTTTCCCCTGCCTTAAAAGAGGCTTCATACTCGCTGATCTCTATATCTTCATTTTTCAGCAGTATCTTCTTTTCTTCCTCATTATCAGTATCTTGTTCCTCTTTATAGGCATTCAAAAGGAGCCCTCCAGAGACCTTGCCGGAAAGGGATGCCTCCGCGTCATCCGTGATTTCCACCAAATCAAAGGCCAGGGGGCGTGAACCGCGCTGATAAGGGGCAATGGAAACGTTCTGGCCGCCACCGCCGCGCATGGACGTTTTGCCATGCGTAGCAGCATTGAGGGCGTTTGTAAGGGCGTTGGCCCAATCCGCCTTGATAGGGTCTCCCTTAGTGATGTTATCCATTTTTGTATAGGTCCGTTGACCAGCCTCCGGGATTGGATTGCGTATATTCTTCCGTGATCTCGTATTCCCTGTTACCTACCTTGTGGATGGAGTACCGGGTAAAGAGATAATTGAGCTTATACCCTTGTACTTCCGTTGCGCCTCCAAACTCGCTGCCCTGGACAATCTTTCCCACGCGCTCCACCTTGGACGGATCCACGCGGCGCGCTGTATAGGTTTTCGTGATGACCGTATTGTTCTGCGAAATTTTTTTGTAACCGAGTGTGATATATGGGGTAATCGGGGTAACGGGGAGTTGAATATGCCCCGGCGTTTCGTCTTTCTCGCATTTAAGCCGGTACTGGCCGTTGCTGCACAAGACAAGCCCCCCGGACAGGTAAACGGCCAGAGTTCTCATATCATCCTCTGAATATTTATTGTTCCCGTTCGTGTCCCGCAACTTGTAATAGCTCAATATGGGCTCAAGCGTCATGTTCGAGCGGTCGCTGATCTTGACCTTGTACTTTTCCTTCGCGTCGTCGGGATTATCCGGGTTGTCTGGATTGATGGGGTTGCCGTCTTCATCCTCATTGGTATCTCCGGACGGGTAAGAGTACGTTACCGTCACCTTGTAATGCGTTGCGGAATGCAAGGCGATCTTGTAACCCGTCGCCATCATGCCGGGGGCATTGGGATTGGTCGCCATGGCCGCCCACTTGGGGCGCTGGAACCCTGCAATGGGTACAATTTGGGATTGTGAAACGGTGCGGTTGACTCTGTACGCTACAGCGCCCTGCTGGCTAGCAGCACTCGGCGCAACGTCCGCCCTGATTCGTAAATCGTTTGTCCAGGTCATCATTCAAATAATCAAAACGCCTTCTTCCAAAACCTGGGAAAAAGATTGCGTGGTTTCCGTCTTTCTCCCGTAGGGGTTGTTATCCTCTCCCATCTTCACAAAATTGCCACCGCCCGCGGAAATCAATGACTGAAGGGCGGCATCCGGGCCCTTCCCTTCCGTGGTCGTGATAGAATAGGAACAACACCTTTTATAGTAGTCAGTTATTCCTTTATTTATTACTTTGTTGAACAGGTCAGAAAGTTCCTTTGAGTACTTCACGCCCCCCAGGCCGAAATCATACGGGTCTTTCCTTTTCAGCTTGGAGTCAATTTTCAGGGATTCAATATCCACACGGCCCGACATGATCGCTTCATAGGCTTTCCGCAGGTCCGGATTGTTCTGAAACATGGGCTTGAAATCCGGGTGGTCAAAAATGCTCTTGCTCGTTACGCCAGCCGTAAATTCCCAAGTGGTTTTTGTATCCTTGGGGTCAAAATCAAAGGGGTCCGGGTCATCAGGGTCCGGGTCTGGATTATCCGGATCATCTTCTTGAGGGGCTTCTTTTTTGAAGGTACAGACCGTTTTCCATAAGTCCGCAATCTGCGAGTGCTCATAGTTGGATAGGGTCAAATCCGTGAAGCCGGGAACATGGCAATGCAGGGTGTAAGGAGGTGTGAATTTCTCCCCAGGGGGCGCCACGTAAGAAACGCTTGCCGACCATGAGCCATCATCAGACATGGACGCATCAAAATCGCCTTGCCACCCATACCCGCCTGTATGTTTAATATCCTTGTTCATGTCAGCTAAAGAGGGCAACGCCGCCTTTCTCGGCCTTTTCCGCAATCGTCTTGAGGTATCCGTTTGAGGTCTGTACCTCTTTTGTCAGGGAGTCCACGGCGGCAGAAAGGCCGGCATCCCCCTTCCCCACTAGGCCAAAGAGGGAACCGAAGCCAGACCCCACACGGGACACGCTTGAAAGCGTCTGCTGCACTGCGTCAAACCGCGTTTTAAACGCATCAGACATTTCCTTTGCCCGCTCCTTGGAGTCCTTTTCATCCTCCTTTTCCTTCTCCTTTTTGTCCTCAATTTTGTAGGTCAGGGAAACCTTCTGTTCCGCCAGCCCCAGGGCATCGTGTTCATTCATGCCGCCCTTCATGAGGGATTGCATTTCCTTCCGCACGTCCCGCTGTTTTTCCAGCTCACGCAGCTTTTTCTTTTCCCCGGCGAGCTCGGCCCGCATGATGGCAATGTTTTCCTGTGTATCGCGTGCTGTCTCTTCCCCAAGCCTTTTTTGCTTGGAGATTTCATCATTGATGCCGCGGATAATTTCACCAACGGCCAGCAGCTTTTCATACTGGACAGATTCATCAAGATTCAGGCCGCCATTCCTCAATTTTGAGTCAAGCTCGCCAAAAGCCTTATTCCATTCATCAATGCTGGACAAGTCAACAGTTTTGAGCCATGCTTCAATTTTCTGATACGGGTTTTCAATCTGGTTGATCTCCCGTTCAGTCCCCTTCTCCGTCCACCGGTCACGGGCCTTGAGCGCCGCCTCATTCGCTTTTTCGATAGATTTTGCAAGCTCTTTCTCTTCCTTGGCTAGTTTTATGTCAGCTTCCGCTTCCTGTCTTTTTATCTCGGCCGCCCTGACATTTTGATCAATCCTGGTTAACATCCCGGAGCCCTTCAAGCCATCAATAAGGCTCTCTCTTGACTTAATAAGACGTACTAAATAATTGGCTTCACTTTTTAAATTATCATCACCAATTTCATTGTACATGTCGTTCACTTGAGCAAGCCTCATTTGCATGGCATTCCGTTCTTCAATGACGTCTTGTAAACGCTTATTGAATTCCTGGTAACTATCTATTTTAGCAAAGTCGTTCTTTATTTTGTCGCTTGAATCATAATCCGATTTGTATTCTCGGTATGCATCACCTTCATTGCGTTTTTCTACTACTCCAAAGAATTCTTGAGTTTTCCGAACAGGAGTAAAAAGCCAATCAACACCATCAAAAAATTTTCGTGTTCCATACGCAAAATTTGATATAGAACCAATAGCTATTTCAAACCCATCTGCAAAGTCTTTGCCTAGATTTTTTGCAGAAGAACTATTTTTGTCCATTTGATCGGACATTTCTTGTAGCTTAATTGTTAATCCTTCAATAAACCCCTCTCCAAATTTAGCTTTAAGAGCATCCCAATTATCTTTGAAGGTTGAAATAGAACCATTCAAGGTTTGAGATTGTGCTTTCATCCCACCAGAAAAGCGCGCAAATGAATCGGCTGCAATCTCCCAAACTTCATCGCCCTTCTTTCCGGCCTTTTGCAATTCCTCAAGCTGGATGCGAACTTCTGGTGTGATGGCCCCAAGTTCAGACAGACGCGCCAGCGGTTCCCCAACGGCGCGGCCTGACTGCAAACCAGCCCATAAGCGACCTATGGTGGTAGCAAGCTCTTCAATGGGAATGTTAAGGGCGCTTGCCACGTCTCCAACCATTTCCAATCCCTTTCCGGTTGCAAGGGCACCACCGGTCAAAGACTCCAATGTTACAGAGGCGCGAGAAATGCCGTTAAGCTGAAATGGCGTTTTGGCGGCGAAATGAGCAAGTTCCTCCATGCGTTTTTTTGCTGCTCCGGCAGATTTAAGCAATGGGACGAACGATGTTTGAAGCGTTTCCCTGTTGCCAGCCTCCATAACAGAGGATTTGACAAGATTGAAAGCCCCAATAGCAGCGGAAGCCGCCGTAATAGCGGGAAGAAGTCCGCGGAAAGACTGTGTAATCCCTGAAACCGCTTTATCTATTCCATTGCCACCAAGCTTGATACTCTTGGCAGCAGAAGCCGTTTCATGGATTTTATTTTTAATTCCGGAAAGTCCTTTTAAAACCTCTCCAAAATCTCCGGAAAATTTGAATTTTACCACACTCATTCTTCAATATTCACAGGCTTTTTAAACAGGGCGTCCAGACGTTCTAAATCAGCATGATCTACCTTCCGAGCATGCGTGTAATAACAGCTCACTCCATTTACAACACATTCACTCATAAGGAACTGTAGAATCATGCTGTATGGAATATCATATTTGATATAATTTAAGGGGTAGCCCGTCTTTGAAGCAATCGCCCAAACCACCTGAATAAAGTAGTTCGGTCTGTCCCCTCCCGTTTTTTTTTGGAATCCTCAACAGTGAAAGCAGTTTCCTCAACTGATTTTGCCTGTTCACCAACCAAGAGCGAAATGCGCTGCACTTCATCAGGGCTCAACTCATATTTAAATTTGAGGATGGATTCCTTGAATTCTTCAAGGCTCATTGATTCAAGTTTTTCAATATCAGCCGTATGAATATAAATATATTCTACAATGCCGCCTAAATCCATGCCCCCATTCATGAACCCGCAGTTAAAACGCTGCATCAACTCCATGCTTCCAACAGACAGGGGACGGAGTTTCAAGACTTTTTCCTTGTCGCTCATAACGTTCTTTTGATTAGGAGTTCAAATGCCCCAGGATTTCGCGTTTATCTTCTTCCGGGCAATCCTCCGGAATCATGGCTATCTTTTGTCCATCCTTGGAGCGGATACAGGCGATTTTCCGGAATCTAGGAAGTCCGGCCAGAATACCGCGGCGACAATCAAAAGCCGCTTTGACCAACGCAAAGGGGTCTTCCGGATTGTTTTTCACAAAATCCGGGTCATTCCACTTACTGATCATTTCGCGCGTCTCCGGGGTATCCGCGAAGTAAAAAACCTTCCGTTCCCCCCGGTCAGTAATGATGATTTCTGCCCTCTTGGCAATGGGGGACGTGGCTGCAAGCAAAGCACTTGCAAGGTTGATGTCTTCAATATTGATTATATTATTCATGTTACGTCTATTATGTTATTTTTTTTGTTCGAGATAGGGGCGCCAGAAACGGCGCCCCTTGAAGTCTGTTATTCGGAAACAATTTCCGGGTTCAGGGCTTTAATGTTCGGGCCATAAGAGGCTTTAACGGTAAAGCTTCTGTAATTCTCTGCCTCCATTTTCATATCTACACTCTTGCAGATGGCCTTAGTTACCTTTTCCGGAATTTGTTCACCTAAATTCCTGATGCAGAGATTCAAAACATCCGCATGGACATCAACAATGTCGCCAATATGCGGAACCTCCGTTCCGGTCTTTCTCATGTAGGCTTCCCAAGTAATTTCGCATTGGGAACTATAGAGAGTATTCCCTTCAGTAACGCCTTTGTCCCCTTTAAGTTTAACATCCCCTTCTGCGGACCATGAATAACTTACGGAAGAAATAATAGCTCCAAAATCCTGTTCTCCGGAATAATTGATCCCGAAGATACCGTCGCCGTGCTGTATAAAATCAGATGCATGTGCCATACAAATGGCGGTGCGTTGCGCTTCCGGCGGACCTCCCTTTCCCGCTTGACAAAATCGCGGAATGAGGCATATTAAAGGTGCGTTAGTAATTCGGAACATTCACATGTTCACCTTCTAAACAATCGCCCCGGCCTGGTGAAGCAGGCCGGGGCTTTCTTTTAGCTGAACAGAACTATAAGAAGTTCAATCAGTCGCGTTAATAATTCATACTTCATTTACATGTTACACCTCCTTTTTTAATCCCGGACCAACCGGGCAAGGCGAGTATGAAGAAAAACTAAACTTTTTGCAAGATATTTCTACGAATAAGTTTTGTATATTAGATTGATTGTCAAAATATTATATAAATCATCTTTCGATATAGCGCACTGTCCAGGTTGTTACCCAATCATCCCCGTCCAGCGCGGATGAAGAATCAATCAGGTTGAAAAAGTCGCACCGTTCGCCGCAATCCATCCGGCCCAAGGCTTCCACAAGCTTTTCTTCCGCTTCCGAGTCAGACCGGTTATTGATCAGGGCAACGGAAAGCGTATAATCCCAGGCGGGCAGCGGAAACCATGGCTGCGTGCGGCTCGTCATCTCCACCACCACGCAGGGCTTGCGTTCTAAATCTTCTTCATTTCCGGCCTTGTAGGCAGTAAATCCGGAATTCCGTAGGTGTTTTACAATGTCATCAACAATCATGATTTATTTATCCTTTTCCATTCATGGTGCAGTTTTAAGTTAGTGGCGGTTAATGCGTTAGAATAAACAAGCGGGAACAAGCGTTCAATCATGGCTTCCTTGGCATACGGTACAGGGTTGATTATTTCCACGGAATCCCCGGTGCGCCTGTATATGCCGTTCAAGCCGTGCCGCGTAATCCATTGGGGAAGACGTCCCGTCGCTTGCCATCCGTAAGAGGTGGGCCATGTCCAGCCAGATTTTGCCTTGCCTATGTGCTTAAACACCTCCATGCGGTACTTTTTGAGTCCCCGGCTGTCTGACGTAACGCGCCCGGTAATGGCGTCCACCGTTCCGCGGCGCCGGGCGTCCTTATGCATGCGTTTCGTGAAACTGGCGTAAAACGTCACCGGAACGCCGCTGTCAAATGCTACTTGCTGGGCTTCCTGTTCTTTCTTCTGCCGGAGCATAGCATACACGGGACGAGCCATTACCGGATCACGTTCCTTGAACATCCTGTAAGCCTTCCCAGGGGCGCCCACAGCCCGCGCAATGTCACGGCTGGCAGAACCTTCCCCGGACTTTCGCCCGGCCACCTTGGATTTCCGGTTTTTCCCGAGTGGGAGAGTCGCATTGAAGCACATACCGCGGGCCACATTGGATGCGTACATGTCCAGGAACAGCCTACCGAAACGCTGAATATTTTTGTGCCCGTCCCTGATAGCTTTGTCGAGCCCTTCCACGTTGCATTTAATCATACAAATCAACCGATAAAGTTAATACCCTATAAACACAATTACTTGTAACGGCGGTAATCTTGAATTTCATCCCCTCACATTCCACGCGGCCCCCTACCTGGAAAGAGTCCCCCGTTTGAATGTGAATGATGCGGTCCCGCTGGTTGCAATACCCCCCCTCCTGGCGTTCAAGGGTTACGTCACGGGAATTCATGTACCCCTGGTATGTCTTCCCCTGGTAGGCAATTTCCGCCTGTGGTAATACCTGATTTATGCGCCGGTGCGCGGCGTTAGCCGCATCTGTGAATCTCATATAAATGGCGGGGCGTTGCACAAAAAACCGCCCCGGACAAGTCCGGGACGGTGAACACCAGCAGTTAATGCAAAAAAAATTAGCTTTCAGGAGGCGTGACAGCAGCGGCAACGTACCCTTTCACCTTATCCGGCTCAAGTATCTTGGCGCCGAACATCAGGCCCAGGGAGGCCCATTCTGCGCGGGTATTGCGGTCAATCCAGTTGCAGAACATCACCGTCAGCCCTGCAAGGCCATCAATAGTGATAAGCTCCCAATTGATGTCATCTTTGAGATCATCATCAATTTCCGGGATGGCGGAACCTACGGCGATCGCCCCGCCTTCGTAAGCCACGCCCACAACATCTTTCGAAAAGACGGAAGCTTTTGCTTTGTGGATGGACTCAAACCCATAGGCGCCTCCATCAAGCTTAAATTCCGTAGTGTTTTCCGGAAGAATGGCCCGGTAATAATCGGGAGTCAATAACAGCCTGGGTTCATCAGATTCAATATCCCCGCTTAAATTGATGCAGCCGCGCTTGTTGAATTTATCAGCGGTCCCAATGGTCTTTGCTCCGCTCGCCGGAATAAGAGACATAATACGCTTGTGCAAATCATTGGCAAAAGCAATAGAATTTGTCTTTGCCAGATCGGCCAACTTCCACCCATTACGCTTTTCAGCCGTAGTAATTCGCCAAGCTTGATGCAGTTCGGTAAGAGAGAGCGGAATCAAATTACCGTCGTTTTCCTTATCGTTCTGGTAAGACGTAGGATTCTCCACTACTTCACCAGATGCCTTAATATCTTTAAATTTAATCTGGGAGGCATATTCCATGCGAAAATCTTTCTTGAGAAATTCGAGCGGAACTAGTGCCTTGCGTAAAGAGGTAATAACTTCTCCGTGGATAGCTACCTTTTGTGCATCAGAAAGTGCCATAATCGTAAATAATAGTTTGATTGTTAATATTGTGTGTTGTTTACTTACAAAGTTTCATCAATTCATCCTTATGGGCTGCATAAAACTTCCGCTGTTCATCTCCGGAAAGCGCCGTGTACTGCTCCAGGATAGAGGGGGTTTCCTCGCCGTCTTCCGGCTTATCCACTACGGCTTTATGCCCCATGCCAGACACCATTTCCGCGGCCTTCTGGCTCGCCTTCGTATCGGCTTCTTCCTCAAGCTGGTTTTTCTTGAGGGCAACGGATGCGTGGAGCTTGACATTCTCCTTTTCCAGGGCTTCGACACGCTCACAAAGAGATTTAATAGAGGATTGGATTACTGTAATTCCATCCCTCATTTCTGCCCCAAGAGGGGCAAGCTCTTGTTTGAGCGCATCAACGATATTTTGATCAGACTTGAATAGTGCCATACTTATTGCGGGGCGTTGCGCTTTTAATTTGCACCGGGAAAATCAACCCAGGGCATTACATCATCAATCAGGCCCAGGGAGGCAGCATCTTCCACCACAAAGACCTTGCCGGAAAAAGCATCCGCAGAAAGTCCGGGGCGTCCGGAAACCACAAACTCCTGAAACCGTCCGGCGATCTTGTTGCACAAATCCCTGTAATAGGCGATTGCCTCCGCGTTCATTGGGGTTTCCGGATGTTTGAAAACAGCATCATCATTCGTGATGGTCAATATTTCCTCGCTCTTGGCATTCCAGAGGCTGATGACAGTTCCGATACTGCCAACCAGCGCCGTTTCCGTCACGATCACCTGATCACAAGCCGAAGCCAAATAATAGGCGGCAGAGCAGCACATGCCTTTGACATAAGCCACGGTTTCCACGGGCAGGGATTTAATCAATTCCGCTGTTTCATGGCAGCCTTGAACGTCTCCTCCCGGAGAGTCAAAGACGAAAATCACTTCGTCAATGTTTCCGGCAGCAGCCTTTATTTCCTCCACGATGGATTGATAATTTGTGCCGCCAAGGGCTTCATTCAACGGCACGCCGTCACCGTACAGGGGCCCTATTACGTCAATCACCAGGGATGACCCAATTACCCGCGCTTTCTGGCGCGTCTGGATGAAAAAAGAGAAGTCAAAATCCGGGTTCCCCGCGGCTTTCGGTTCAAGGTTCTTCCGCTGGCGCATACTCGCCAGCCATGCAGTTTCTTCACAATATAACGGTTTCATAACGTTAAAATTTCCTGATATAATCCGGAGAGATTTCTACCCCAAATTCTGCTTCAGCTTCACGGCGCAACTTCTCCGCAATGGCGGCTTCCCTGGCGCGTATTCTCAAATGGTCCTCAACCTGCGTTCCGTTTTCCTCACAGATTTCTGTGAGGTTTTTAATGCCGGCATTGTACTCTTTCAACTGACTGTTGGAGTCGCGCCCCATGTCCACGCTTGGACGCTTGGCGCGGCTGAACATCATGTTCCACCAGCCTACCGCGTGCGGGATGTCCTCCCGCTGTATACCTACGGCCAAGACATACTGTACAAGCAGTATGGCGGCATCTTCAAGCAGCGTGGCCCGGTCCCGCGTGGTGTTATCGAATTTGGACAGGGACATTCTATTCCCAACGCCGCTTGAGTCTGGATTGACCACAATATCATAGGGCACCCCTACCCCGGACAAGACACCCTTCAAGAGCCGTTCCGAAAAGCTCATGTAGTTCGGGGAGGGGCGCTCAATCTTTAGGGAGTCAAGGGAGTCTTCAGACTTCAAAAACACAATTTGCTTGTCTCCTGTATTGCGTACAACAACCTCACCATTATTGCCCGGTTTGCTGTAAGCCTGTGCTATGTCAACTTCTCCCGTTTCATTCTTTTTTACCAGGGCGATCTGTGAGGCAATTTTCATAGCCCCAAGTTCGGAAACATTGATGTCATCAATATAGCGGAATTCCTTGAGTCCATGTGAAAAGAGAGGTTCCCCGCGGCAAGTGGCAAGAAAATCATCGTCAACTAAATGCAGCATTGAGGACGCCGGAATTATCTCGCCGCCTCCCGGTTCATCACCGTCCAGCCAATAGGCGATTTCACGCCCCATGCGGTTAGTTATGACACCGTGCAGCACGTTCAACCCCTTGTATTTTCCAGAGTCAATAAGGCCATCTTTAGGAGAGCACACCCGGTTTGCCCGGATAAATTGCAGTTGAGGAAACCCTGTCTTGCTCTCCGTCAACATTACAAAGCAATCCCCGTCAATGTCGATGGCGGTGGAGATCAGATACAGGAGCGAGTGAAAATTCTTTCCGTTCACGCATGCAACTTTGTAAAACGCCTTGATGTACTCGTCATACTTCGCTGCAACTTCCGGATTCTTGCACAAAGATTTGAACAGAAACGCTTTACCTATAGAGTATTCAGCCTTCATGTTCACGGCGCCTTTTACAACGCCGTTGTTCTTGTACAACAGACGGGACGCGGAAATGAGGTTCTTCCGGGTAAGGCGTCCGGAAAGCTGTTCCGGCTCCTTGAGGTAATTCGGCAATCGTTGCAAGCCATCATCATAACTGCCGCTTTTGTAAATGGGACGGCTTGAGAACGGGCACCCGAACTGGTCTAAAATCTGAACATTCCCCGCCTTCATCGGAACACCACCCTTGCAACGTTGTTCCCTCCTTCAAACCGGCCATGCTCAAGAGAGCGGATAGCCAGCCCCAAGGCTTCAACCCACAAGTCAACAGTCATGGAGCCTGGCGCGAACTGGAATGAGCTATCACCCACATTCCCTTGAGTGATTTCCTTCCCTTGGTTTTCAATTATGTCTTCAACAGCCTTATCTAAAGCCTCTTTCAAGCGTAGTATGCGCTCGTCGGCATCCACCATCCCCCAGGCATAAAGAGCTTTTGCAATCCGTAACATACAAATGCGGCCCCGTTGCGTTTTCCTTCACAGGGGAGAGCCGCGGATTATCATTCCTTTTGTACTTTTCCCGTTGCATTATTGGAATGGTTGTATGAAATTTTGCAACACCATGCACACAAAAACACAGATGACCCTTAACCCAGTTCGGGGCTCCAAGCTCAAGGAGACTCCCTTTTTCGGTCTATTTCCAGCTCATTCCGGCCCATTATGCACCGCTTTAATGACATTCCCCCATATCCCCCACCAATGGACTACATTGCAGTTCTCCCGCTCTCTGCGTGTCCAGTATATCACGCAATCGTTATCCCCTCTCATGTGCTCAACATTATCACAATTATGAACACACTAAAAAATATATCATTGTATATAAATGCTATAAGTCCTCATAGGGCTACCATTTTAATAAAAATCCCTGCTTCTTCACGAAGCAGGGATTTTTGTTTTCAGTTACGTCTTCCCAACAGAAACGGCATTATTTACCGGATCAAAAGAAAACGACTTCCAGAAAAGCCCTCTTTTAATTCTGCTGATTGATCATGATGGTATAGGTGATACCATTATAGAGCTGAACATTGACAAGTCCGTTCCTGGAAATTCCCGTTTCATTAGGAGCTGCCACAAGCTGCCATTGTTCCGAATCACCCGCTCCATCCTCCCATGTAATCCAATCAGGACAGCTGATGCAGATATGAGTCTTATTATCGCACGTCAATTCAATATCCACAACTCCTCCCTCAGCCGGAACGTCAAAGAGACTTTGACGGATAGGCCACGGGCAATCGTCCATGGGTCGCTGGCCACCTGTCCAGGACTCCTTGATTTTTGAGAGAAGACCAAACGGATCACCCCTTTCTGCCCACCATCCGGCAACACCGGAAACACCATGTCTGGACATACTCAGAACATGATAACTAAAAGAATAACTGGATTTCACCGCCCCGATCAGCTTAATGGCACCAGCCCTGTCTTGGGAAAAAAGGTAAAGGCGTTTCCTGCCGTTCATATGAGAATGTTCCTCACGGAACACAATCAATCTTGCTGTCTGATGACTATCGTAAACAGCATATAGATAATGACTATTACTGCGTACATAACCCGCTCTCTGGGAACTCTGGAAACCGCACCTCGGCAAAAAATCGCTGCCAGTATTGCCGGGCCAGACCGAGGCCACGGGATGATCCCTTCCATTTTCCGCTTCCGAATAAATCAGGGGATCAACATAATCGTTTTGACGGTAGGGCCACTCCGCAGGTGGCCACGGAAGCCACGAAACAGAAAACCAGGGACGCAAGCAAGGTCCGAAATTCGCCCTGACTCCGAACTTGGAATTATCCGAATTCGCGACATCAACTCCGCCGGGATTAACCAACGTATTAAGTTCCAACACAAACGTGGAATGATACCAAGCATATATATTATCATCTCCCGGGCCAATCATCCGGTGTTCCGACATGATGAACGGAAAATCTTCAGACGTGCAGACAGTAACACCACCAGCTGTAAAAGCGCTTCCAAGTTTGTGGTAAAATCCCACTCCGTTTTCCTGCTGGGAAGGGAGCATGGGAAACAACGGACTGATCAAATCAACCTTGCGTACTGCGCCGACATCGGACACGGGAGGAATGGGGATAATAATGCCTCCATCAGCATGAACCGCGTCGGAGAACGTACCGCCCTGAGCAGTCAGACTACCAGGGAGAGACAAATTGTCGTCTGCATCAACCTCCAAAGACCTGTTCCATTTTTCCCTTTCCTCCTTTGTGACGTGGACCACCGTATTTATTTCATGGGCAGCGAACGAAGTTCGATCCGCCTTGTCATTCCATGCAGTCCTTTCTTCCTGTGTCACATGGACAGCAGCATTTTCAAAATGCTCATTAACATCATTTTGATTCGCCAGAAAAATCCCATTAATCGTAGTAATTTTATTCATGATTCTTGACCGTTTGAGAAAGATAGAGAATATTTCTACCAATCGCTTCCCTATTCATTCCGTAATAATAAAGATTCAACTATTGCGGATCTGGCGCATCCATTCTGAAACGTCATCAGGACTGGAGCTATTTGTTCATCAACTCCATTTCTTCGGAATATGCCCGGGCTACAACAAACGGACCATATAAGAATGATAGTGAGTTTTTTGACAGATTTTACCCTCCCTTCGCTTATATTAGAAACATGAAAAGACTTTTTCCACTCCTGGCCGGCATACTGCCATTCGCAGTATTTCAGACTGAAGCGGCACCCTCCTACAGCATCATCCCTGAACCGGCCCGGACGGAACTAAAGCAGAATACCACCAAAACGCTCAAGCTCCTTTCCGATAAAGCTTCCCCCTCCCTGGGCATAGACGCCTACCAGCTCACCGTCACCCCGCAGGGCGTTCACCTTGCCTCCGGCGGCAGGGAGGGCAGGATGTACGGCCTAGTCACCCTCCAGCAGCTCCAGGACCAGCTGGCGGCACAGCCGGAGGGCATCCCCTGCGGCGTCATCACGGACAAGCCCCGCTACCCCTGGCGCGGCATGATGGTGGACCCCGCGCGCCACTTCATCCCCATCAAGGACCTGAAGAAATTCGTGGACCTGATGGCCTACTACAAATTCAACAAGCTCCACGTGCACCTGACGGACAACCAGGGCTGGCGGCTGCCCGTGCCGGGCTATCCCAGACTGCAAAGCGTCGCCTCCAAGCGGGATGAAAGCTTCGGAGACGGCATCCCCCACGAAGGCATGTACACCAGGCAGGAGCTGAAAGACCTGGTGGCCTACTGTGCGGCGCGCGGCATTGAAGTCATCCCGGAGATAGACGTGCCGGGCCACAACCAGGCCCTGCATGCCGCCTACCCCGAATTCTTCTGCTTCCCCAAACCGGACATGAAGGTACGGACAGTGGCCGGCAACAGCAAGGAACTGGTATGCCCCCAGAAGCCGGAGGTCTGGAAATTCTACGCCGCCGTCTTCAAGGAACTCAAGGACATCTTCCCGTCCAATACCGTTCACCTGGGCGGCGACGAAGCCCCCACGGAACTCTGGAAAAAATGCCCCCTGTGCCGGGAAGCCCGGACCAAGGCAGGCATGAAAGACGAACAGGAACAAATGAGGGCTTTCTTCGCCAAAATGACAGCCCTGCTCGACAAAAACGGGCAAACGCCGCAATTCTGGTATGAAGGGAACGCCGGCATCTACCACCCGGGCGAAACAGTTTACGCGTGGCGACAGGACCAGGCGCGCCAGGCCATTGAGAAAACAAAAAAGGCCGGGCTGAACCTGATTATGGCGTCCAATGAATATTGTTATCTGGATTTCCCTCAATTCCCGGGACAATACAACTGGGGATGGATGCAAACCACGACCTTGCAGAAATGTTATGAACTGGATCCGGCCTTCGGCAAATCCACCGCGGAAGCAGGCCACATCCGGGGCGTGCACGCTCCCGTGTGGGCGGAACACCTTCCGGACCTGAACCACCTGCTTTACCGCGTCTATCCCCGCGCCATGGCCCTGGCGGAAGCGGGATGGTCTCCCATGGAGGTGCGTTCCTGGGAAAACTTCCAGAGGAAAGTGGCCGACCACCGCCCCTTTGTCCTCAAGCGCTTTAATTACGACTTGAAACGCACGAAGGATAATGAGCCGCCCTTCCGGTGGGAAAACAAAAAGTAATTCCGCCGTTTTTCCTTATCACTCCTGATTCTCCATGATAGAATCTCTTCTGAAAAAGCCCTCCGTCATGTTTAAACTGATCTACCTCCTGGCCTGCACAGCTTTCTCTGCATCCATGGCGTGTGCCGCACCAGCAGAAAAATACAGTATTATTCCGGAGCCGGAGAAAACGGAGCTGAAGCGGAACGCCACCAGGACCTTGAAGCTTCTCTCCGACAAAACTTCTCCTTCCCTGGGCAAGGACGCCTACCAGCTCACCGTCACCCCGCAGGGAGTGCACCTCTCTTCCGGCGGGAAAGAGGGCCGTATCTACGGACTGGTCACCCTCCAGCAGCTCCAGGACCAGCTGGCGGCGCATCCGGAAGGCATTCCCTGCGGAGTCATCAAGGACAAGCCGCGCTACCCGTGGCGCGGCATGATGGTGGACCCCGCCCGCCACTTCATCCCCATCAAGGACCTGAAGAAATTCGTGGACCTGATGGCCTACTATAAATTCAACAAGCTCCAGCTCCACCTGACGGACGACCAGGGCTGGCGCCTGCCTGTGCCGGGCTATCCCAAACTGAAAAGCATCTCTTCCAAACGGGCGGAAAGCTTCGGCAACGGCACTCCCCACGAAGGAATGTACACCAGGCAGGAACTGAAAGACCTGGTGGCGTACTGCGCCGCGCGCGGCATTGAGGTCATCCCGGAAATAGACATGCCGGGCCACAACCAGGCGTTGGCCGCCGCCTATCCGGAATTCTTCTGCTTTCCAGACCACAACACGAAAGTCAGCACGACCGGCGGTGTGGGCTTGTACCTGGTATGCCCCCACAAGCCGGAAATATGGAAATTCTATGCCGCCGTCTTTGACGAGCTCAGGGACATCTTTCCGTCCACCATGGTTCACCTGGGCGGCGACGAAGCCCCGCTGGAAAAAACCTGGGAAAAATGCCCTCTCAGCGTCAAATACCGCCAGCAGAAGGGAATGAAGGACGTCCACGAGGAACTGAAGGAATTTGAAGCGAAAATGGCCTCCATGCTCGCCGCGCGCGGCAAAAAGCCCATCTTCTGGTATGAAAAGCCGTGGGCCCAGGCCAGCGTTTACCGCAAGGGAGACACCGTCTTCACCTGGCGCATGGGCTTGACGCCCTCCACCATCACGGAAACGAAAAAGCAGGGCCTTCCCCTCATCATCGCCGCCGGGGAACACTGCTATCTGGACTATCCCCAGATTCCCGGCCAGGACAACCGGGGCTGGATGCCCACCACTACGCTGGAGCAAAGCTACAAGCTGAACCCCGCCTACGGCAGGCCGGAGCAGGAAACAGACCATATCATCGGCGTTCAGGCTACCATGTGGGCGGAACAGCTCCCCACCCTGAACCACCTGCTTTACCGCACCTACCCCCGGGCCTGCGCCATTGCGGAAGCGGGCTGGTCACCAATGAACGTGCGTTCCTGGGAAAACTTCCAGCGCAAGCTGGCCGATCAGCGCCAATTTGTCCTCAAGCGTTTCAACTACGATATGGAGCGCACCAAGGAAAACGAACCCCCTTTCAAATAATCCGCATTCTCTATCCATGAGCAGCACTAAATTTGCACGTCCGCACCGCCCCTCCGTAGAAGAACTGGCCCAGGGAGTCCTGGCCGGGAACCGCGCCCTGCTGGGAAGGGCCATCACCCTGGTAGAAAGCAACGCCGCTAAAGACCAGGAAGCCTCACGGGCGCTCATCTCCAAGCTCCTGCCCCATTCGGGCAATGCCGTCCGCATCGGCATCACGGGCGTTCCCGGCGCGGGCAAATCCTCCTTCATTGAAGCCTTCGGCACCTACCTGTGCAAAAAAGGCTTCAAGGTGGCCGTGCTGGCCATTGACCCGTCCTCTTCCGTTTCCCGCGGTTCCATCATGGGGGACAAAACCCGCATGGAAGAACTCTCCGGGGAGGAAAACGCCTTCATCCGCCCTTCCCCCTCCGGCGGCTCCCTGGGCGGCGTAGCCAGAAAAACGCGTGAAACCATGATCGCGTGCGAAGCCGCGGGCTTTGACATCATCCTCATTGAAACCGTCGGCGTCGGCCAGTCGGAAACCACCGTCCGTTCCATGGTGGACATCTTCATGCTCCTGCTCATCACCGGCGCCGGAGACGACCTCCAGGGCATCAAGCGCGGCATCATGGAGCTGGCGGACATCCTGGTAGTCACCAAGGACGACGGCGACAACCGCCAGCGGGCGGCGGCCCACTGCCAGGAACTGAAAATGGTGCTCCACTACCTGCAAAGCCCCACCCCCGGCTGGACGCCCTCCGTCCTCACCTGCTCCTCCCTGGAAGGGCGCGGACTGGACACCATTGAAGAAACGCTCTTCCGCTTCCGGGACAGCATGAAGGAATCCGGCTTCTGGTACAACCGCCGCCGGAACCAGTCCCTCTCATGGGTTCAGGCCCTGGTGCATGAAGCCCTGCTCACCGCCTTTGAACAGCATCCCGCCGTGGCGTCCCGCATGCCCGTCCTGGAAAACATGGTGGCCGGGGACAAGATGGACCCCGTCTCCGCCGCGCACGACCTGCTGAGCCACTTCACTTATCCCGTGCCCGGACATTGAAGAAATCCGCCAGCACCCTGGCGTACACCTCCTTCTTGAACTCCGGCAGCCACTCCAGCCTGAACCGGGCCGGGGCTATCCACCTGTAGGCGCAGAACTCCCGGTGGTCCAGGCTGGGCTCCGGAGCGTCCGCACGCAGCCGGCACAGGAAATACTCCTGCTCCTGCCCCACAAAAGGCTGCTGCCGCTTTTCGCGGACATACTCCAGCACCTCCGGCGGATAATCGTAACGATAGCCGCCCCGGGATTCCACAACATCATACTGGGACGGCAGGAACCCCACTTCCTCCCGGATTTCCCGCTTCACTGCCTCCGTGGCAGTTTCCCCCGGATCAATCCCCCCCTGAGGGAACTGCCAGGCCCCTTTCTGCCTGGAACGTTCGCAAACCAGCAGCTTTCCGTCCTCCCGGACCAACAGCCCCGCCACATTGGGACGATACAATCTTTCCATGCCTTCTTACCTAGCACAACATTCCCTGCATTTCCAGCCATGTTCTTCCACAAATTTGCTACAGGCATGTAAAAATGACTCGGATACAGACACTTTATTCTCCCCGCCAAACAACTCCGGATATAAATCACAACCCATCAGCAGGATAAGTAATATAAAAAAACAAAAGACACCCTCCCTGGTTGTGGAATTTCCTGTTAAATATCCAGAAAACTCTGGTAGTCAAACATTAACATACTGCCATTTTCCGAACATTGTTCTTTAACGGCAAGTCTATTTTCCTGCAAGGTGAAAACTGGCTGACTGGCCGCTCTTTTACTTTTCACGTCCCGTTAATAAAAACTGATCATGAAAATAAAAATCAATTATTTCGCTGCCATGTTGCTGGCAATGTTCGCAGGAGGAGGCATAGGCGCCCAGGGCGCAGAGCAGCCTAAAAAGGCGACAAGCCATACTATTGAATACAACCAAAAATTTCTCGGCGCTCATGGCCTGGACGAGAACGACAAACAAGACTTTCAGGATGCTGAAAAGGGATTCATGGCAACCCTCAAGGACCCGAACATTAAAAACAAGGAGGGGAGGACGGTCTTTGACATCTCTGCCTTTGACTTTACCAAGGACAAACCGGCCCCTGATACGGTGAACCCGAGTTTATGGCGCGTTTCCCAGCTCAATGCCAAAAGCGGGCTGTTCAAGGTCATGGACGGCATCTACCAGATTCGCGGGTTTGATCTTTCTAACATGACCATCATCGAAGGAAAGGAAGGCCTCATCATCATTGACCCCCTCATCTCGGAAGAAACCGCAAAAGCGGGGCTTGACCTCTACTATCGGGAAGTGGAACAGCCGGAGACTGGGAAACGTCCGGTCAAGGCAGTTGTATACACGCACTCCCATGTCGACCACTTTGGAGGGGTCAAGGGAGTAGCATCGGAGCAAGACGTCAAATCCGGTAAAACGCAGATACTGGCGCCGGAGGGATTCCTGAAAGAAGCCGTTTCCGAAAACGTCTATGCCGGCAACGCCATGGGGAGACGCTCCACGTACATGTATGCGGCGCCCTTTAACAAGGGGCCGGAGGGTACCGTAGGCTCCGGCCTGGGAACCGCCAGCTCCAGCGGAACCATTACAGTCATTCCGCCTACCGATACAATCACCAAAACGGGTGAAACAAGAACGATAGACGGAGTGGAAATGGAATTCATGATGGCTCCCGGAACGGAAGCCCCTTCTGAAATGCTGATGTATTTCCCCCAATTCAAGGCGCTTTGCAGTGCGGAGGACGCGACCCATACCATGCATAACCTTTATACCCTGAGAGGAGCCAAGGTTCGGGACGCAAGCAATTGGTGGAAAGCGCTTGATGAAGCCATCCAGCGTTATGGAGACAAAACGGAAGTCTTATTCGCACAGCACCACTGGCCGAGATGGGGGAAAGAACGCATCAGCCAATTCCTGGCCAAGGAACGCAACGGCTACAAATACATGCACGACCAGACGCTGAACCTGATTAACAAAGGGTATACGCCTGTAGAAATTGCGGAAATGATCAAGCTGCCGCCGGAAATAGACAAGCAATGGTACTTCCGGGGCTATTACGGCACGCTGAACCACAACGCCAAAGCCATCTATCAACGGTACATGGGCTGGTATGACGGCAACCCGGCCAACCTGTATGCCCTGCCGCCTGTGGAAGCGGCCAAGCGCTATGTGGAACTGGCGGGAGGTGCCGATAAAATGATAGACAATGCCCAAAAGGCCTTTGACCAAGGAGACTACCGCTGGACGGCCGAGGTATTAAAACACGTGGTTTTTGCCGATCCCCAAAACAGCAAGGCAAGAAATCTGGCGGCGGACGCTCTGGAACAACTCGGCTACCAGGCTGAATCGGGGCCCTGGCGCAACGAATTTCTCGTCGGAGCCTACGAACTGAGAAACGGTCTGCTTAAAAACCCCCTGGACCTTGTATCAACGGATATTCTGTCCAACCTCACGCCGGAAATGCTGTTTGACTACATGGGCATCAGTCTCAATGCCGAGAAATCCAAAGGGAAAAAGCTCGCTTTCAACTGGATAGACCAAAACGGAAAGCCATACGGCTTCTGGGTTGAGGATGAAGTACTGATGTACCGAGAAGGAAAACCGGTCGATCATCCTGATGCAGTAATTACCGGAGACAAGCTCAACTTCACCCTTATTGCCATGCAGGCTGTACCCTTGAAGGAAGCCCTGGACAAGAGCATGATCAAGATCGAAGGCAATACGGACAAATTCAAGGAACTGATCGGATGCATGGACAAGTTCAATGGGAACTTCAACATCATAGAACCCTGATTTTTCATTGTCCTTTAAAAAAACCGCTTTTCCTAGAATTAGGGAAAAGCGGTTTTTTACATATGAGCCAACGCAGCAAGAAACACCATCTTTTCTTCTCCCAGCGTTTAACTCAGATCATTGAAAAAATCCCTGTCAATATCCCCGTATTCACTTCTTTCTTGAACTCTCTTGGATTTATCCACCTATAGGTGCAAAACTCTCGGTGTGGTCCAGTCAGAATCCTGGAATATCAAATCCAGCCAACTCCTGCACCTCATCAATAAAATCCTCACCGACGTATTCCAGTACCTTCAAAGCATAAATTTACAACGACATTTTGCCCCAGAACTTTACAACATCATTCTAGCATGATAGCAAACCCATCTCTTCCCATAATTGCAACTTCACCATCATCGTATTCTGTCAACAATATAATGATGGTATAATAAGTAAATATACAAGTAATCGGTAATATTATAGCACCCAACAAATATGGATTTACATTGCATTGTAAAAAATTAACATATCCCTTGAAATATACATTTAGTAATTTACAAAATAAAAAAATAAACCAATATATAAAAGATTGATGTTAGAAAAAATGTCAAAATACTAGATGCAATCATATAATTATCATGTAAAAATCTCCGAAAAACATTTTTAATAAACCATTTACATCGATAAAAAACATTCCTTAATATAATTTTAGTGTGTACATCAATCGGTTTTAAAATCCATCGTTTTAATACTTCATTCCATTCCGCCTGATATTCCATTACAGTACGCCATGGATGTTTTTTTATTATCTCAATTATTTGAGAAAATTCCAACCAAATATTTTCGAAATGATCCTCACTTGGATTTGGTATCTCTATCAATATTTTTTTATTATGATAGGAGAATATTATACATCCATCACCTTTTTTATTCTTTTTAAAAACAGGTTTAAGATATTCTTTGCTCCATTCATATAAATCTTTTCCTAATTCGTTTAGGTAGGCTTTTGCAGTTGTTGCAATGCAAAAACCTACACCAGTCAATATAATCTCTAAAAACCAGCTTCCGGGTCCGCTATGAGAAGATCTAAATTCTTTTTCACATTTATAATAATACTTATCTTGTATCTTCCCATCTGGATCCATTAGATCTATATCCTTCCCTGAAAATGCAGCACTATTTACATTTAAAGTGATTGATGTCTCCATATTATTCATAATATTTTCTAAATAAGCATACCATGTGCAAATCAAATTACAATAATCAATCAATATAAATTCTAACCTATTTTTTATTTTTACAACAATGATTAGCAACATATTCCTCCCTCGTCAGCATTACCGCGCCAGAAAGTATTCTTACTTCGAGAATTTTCCTTCACACGAGCTAACGATTGATATTATATAGAGATATGAAACGCTTTTTTCTTTCTACCTTGGCGGTCTGCGTGTGTGCAGTAGCTCCTCTTTCCGCCCAGTCCAAAACGGGGGCTCCTGCCCAGTCTACGGATGATTACAACCAGAGCCAGTTCTGGATAGGTAATTTTCCGGAGGGGCAGTATGTGGTGCATCTCAGCCGGATTGTAGCGGTGGCCCAGCACAAATATATTCTGGATAATGCGTGCATGGTGTATGAAGTGACATTGGTCACCATGGGGAATACGCCCACCAAGTTTTATTATCTGGAGACGCTGGGGCAGAATTCCGGCATCAATGCCATCAAGAATGTGACCGACCGGGCGAAGGAACTCGGTTCCGGCGCCGTCAACCGGACGACGGGAGGAAGCATCGATCCGGATACTACCGTCGCCAAGGCTTACCCGAATACAAATACCGTCGAGTTTCGCGTAGCCACTCTGGAACAACTCAACAAGATGTACGCCTCCCTGCTCAAGGCATGGCAGGACGGGAAAGGGAGGACCTTCAAGCCTTGAAGGTAGTGATGCGAGTTTAGAGAGTAGTGATTAGATTTTAAATTCGCGGACTGCAAGTCCGGATTTTTTACACTAAACTCTCATCCCTAATCTCTAATCACTGTTAAATGTATTTCCTCTCCATCATGTGGGCCTTCAAGGGGTCCGCGGCGAAGAGGTGCGTGAGGCCGATCGCCAGGGCGTCCGCGGCATCGGATTCCGGCGTTTCCCGGAGTTCCAGCAGGGCTCGCACCATGAAGGCAACCTGCGCTTTTTGAGCGGCCCCCCGCCCCACGACGGAGAGTTTCACGCTTTTAGGAGAGTATTCCATGATCCGCAGTCCGGCTTCCGCCGCGGCAATGACCACGGCCGCCTTGGCCGCTCCCATGGTGATGGCGGTCTGGTGGGATTGGACGTAGATGATGCGTTCCACCGCCATTTCATCCGGCTCCCATTTGTCAATGAGGTTGCCCAGATGCTGCTTGATGGCAAGCAGGCAACCGGACTGGGACACGCTGCGCGGAATGGAGAGCGTGCCGTAGTCCAGCGCGCACGCCCGGCGGTGGTCGCCCTCCACCACGGCATAGCCCGTGTTGCGAATGGCCGGGTCTATGGCAAGGATGCGCATGGGATGATATTCATTCCCGCAGAGAGAACCTTGTCAGCTCCCCTTTAGCGTCTGCGGCGCTTGGGGCCGGCGGGTTTGACCTTGCGGACGGACTTGACGGGCTTGTCTTCCAGCAGGGCGGTGTACGTGTAGTCGAAGCCGTCCAGCTTTTTGCGTTCAATGGGCTTTCCGATGAAGTTTTCCACAGCCGTGGCAAAGTCCACTTCATCCGCCGTCATGATCGTGAAGGCGTCTCCGGAGGCTTCGGCACGGCCGGTACGGCCGATGCGGTGCACGTAGTCTTCCGCATTTTCCGGCACCCGGTAGTTGATGACGTGGGTCACGCCGCTGATGTCAATGCCGCGCGCCGCCACGTCCGTAGCCACCAGAATATCATATTTGCCGCTTTTGAAGCCCTTGAGCGCTTCCATGCGTTCCTTCTGGGGAATGTCGGAGTGCATGACGGCCACTTCCCCGCGGTAGCCATGCTGCTTGAGCATGCCGCACACGGCGTCCGCCTCCTTGCGGGTACGGGTGAAGATCATGACGGAATGGAAGTCCGTCCCCTTGAGCAAGGCCAGCAGCAGTTCGTCCCGCTGGTCCAGCGCCACCGGGTAAAAGGCATGGCTGATGGTGGCGGCCACTTCGCGCCGGGCGATGGTGACTTCCGCCGGGTCCGTCAGGCACCATTTGGCAAATCCGGCGATGACCGGGGGCATGGTGGCGGAGAAGAAGAGGGTCTGCCTGCCTTCCCACGGGCAGAGGTTGACGATTTTACGGACGATGGGGAGAAAGCCCATGTCCAGCATGCGGTCCACCTCATCCAGCACCAGGGCCTTGACTTCTCCGAAGCGCATGGTGCCGCGGTAGAAGTGGTCCACCAGGCGGCCGGGCGTTGCCACCACGATGTCCGCTCCGTTTTTCAGGTCTTCCGTCTGCTTCCCGTAGCCCACGCCGCCGTACAGCAGGGCCACTTTCAGCCCGGTGAATTCGCCGTATTCGGCAAAGGCTTCCGCCACCTGGTCCGCCAGTTCGCGGGTGGGTTCCAGCACCAGTATCTGGGGCTTGCCGATGGGCTGAAGCTTTGTCAGCAGGGGGAGGGCAAAAGCGGCGGTTTTTCCCGTTCCCGTCTGGGAAGCCCCAATGAGGTCCCGGCCCTCCAGAATGATGGGAATGGCCTGCTCCTGAATGGGGGTGGGATGTTCATAACCGCATTTTTCCACCGCCTTCAAGACGGGTTCCGATAAACCTAATTCTGAAAATAACATTGATCTTGTATGCTTGCTAGAGAGTAGAGCACGTCCCCGCGCAGCGGCGCGGGAAGCGTGGTCAGGAGATGAACGGATTGGTCAGCAGTTCATTCTTCACGGTGGTGTACGGTCCGTGCCCCGGGAAAATCATGGTCGTGGCGGGCTGGTTGAGCACTTTCTTTTCTATGCCCTGTTTCAGCAGGCGCAGGTTCCCTCCCGGAAGGTCCGTCCGTCCGATGGAACCGGCAAAGATAACGTCTCCCGTGAACATGATTCCCTCGTCCGGCAGGTCGTAAACGATGCTGTCCGGAGAGTGTCCCGGCACCTGGTGCAGATGCCACAGCAGGCCGCCCCAGTTTGCCGTGTGGATGTCCGGCGTGAGTATTTCATCCACCACAAACGGCTGTACGTTGAGGGGAAGCCCCCAGGCGTCGCGCGCCATTTTTTCCAGCGTCAAGTCTTCAGTGTAAGGCTGTCCGGCATGAATGCGGCAGCCGAAGATCTGGCGCATGCGGCAGGCGTCCTCCACGTGGTCAAAGTGCTGGTGCGTGATGAGAAGGTCCGTGATGATGATATCGGGCTTTTTGGAGTATATCCAGTCCGCGAAGCCGGACGGAGCGTCCACCGCCACGTAAGAGTTATCCTTCGTCTTGAAGAGATAACCATTACAGGAAGCTACTCCACCCGTATAAACGCGAATCCGATCCATGAGCAGGGATTGTAGTGAGATCGTCCGGAATATCCAGTATAAAGACGGTTTCCTTCAATTGCTTTCTGTCATCTTCCCGCGGGGGTGGCCGTCACACCAAGCTCCAGGGAATGACGCTTCCGGCCTCCATCGGCACCACTTTCTGTCCATGCCCCTCGTAGGCGTCCGGCACCAGCATTTCCCGCCGCTGCAGGCGCACCGTCCTGGCAGGAGGCTTCAGTCCGTACAGGGAACAGGCATGGCCGGAAACGAAGCCCTGCAACCGGTCCAGGGCGCCGTGTCCGTCAAACAGGGCCGCCAGGCGCGGCAGGGCGATGGGAGCGGTGAATACGCCGGCGGCGCAACCGCACGCTTCCTTGGCGTGGACGGGATGGGGGGCGGAGTCACTGCCGAACATGAGACGCGGATGTCCGGATAGGGCAGCTTTCAACAGCGCTTCCCGGTCTTCCGGCCTTTTGGCGATCGGCTTGCAGAAGAGGTGGGGGCGCAGCATGCCCCCGGCCACGTCGTCCAGCGTGATAAGAAGGTGCTGGAGGGTTACGGTAGCCGCCAGGTTTTCAAATTCATCCAGCAGCCGTACGGCGGAGGCCGTGGTGATGTGTTCCATGCAGATGGTCAGCCGGGGGAAGCGGGTGGCCAGATCACGGTAAACGTCCAGGAATTCGGCTTCCCGGTCCATCACGAATCCGTGGCTTTCACCGTGCACCAGCAGCGGAATGCCCATTTCCTGCATGAGGGACATGGTGCCCTCCGCATCCTTCATGGCCCTTACGCCTCCTTCGCTGTTCGTGGTTGCTCCCGCCGGGTACAGCTTGATGCCGAATACCAGTTCCTTGAGCGTAGCCAGTTCCTTTTCGGAATAGGAGCGGAAGAACGCCGTCATGTACGGCTGGAAGACGTCTCCCCCGCAAGCGTCCAGCACCCGCTGCCGGTAGGCCTGCACCGCCTCCGCATCCGCCACAGGGGGCACCAGGTTGGGCATGATGACCGCCCCGGCAAAGGAGGCGGAACTCAGGGGTGCGACCAGTTTCAGCATGTCGCCGTCCCTCAGGTGAAGATGCATGTCCAGCGGGGAGTGCAGTTCCAGAATCATGCGGGTATCATGGGGGAAGATTGTGGCGAAATCAAGCATGGTCCCCTGCTCCGCGGAAAGGAGGGGTTTGGCGGAGAGAAGGAGAAGGGGGAATAAGAGCCTCCGCTCCCGGTTGGATGCCTTTCATTCAAACCGTGGGGATTTATGCAAAGGCTCCACTCCCTGCCGGGATGCGTCTTGGGAAAAAACAGGCAAACGAACAGGTGCCGGAGAACCGGACAATCCCAGGGCACAAAAAAGCCGCCCGGAGGCGGCCGTTTCTTCTTTGAAACAAGGTGGCGAAGCGGACGGGGCTCGAACCCGCGACCTCCAGCGTGACAGGCTGGCGCTCTAACCGAACTGAGCTACCGCTCCATGACCTTGAATGTTGTTCCTGCCTTGCGGCGAGGACGTGGAGGCTTATACACGCCTTTATACCCCAGTGACAAGAAAAAAAGACTTTTTTTGAAACTTCCGCAACCTCCGGCGGTTTGTATGGTGAAGGAGCCGTGATTTTTCATTTTTCCGATTTATTTCGACACGGCAACAAATTCTCAACTTTATTTGTTTTAGTTTGACAACAATTAACCGGTTTTGACATAACAGCCCCATGCTTCAACCTGCCGTGGATATCACTACCTCCGTTCACAAGTTCGAGACCATCCTTTACCAGTTTAAAAGAGATAACTTGAATGAAGTGGACCAGAGCCACTATCAGAAGATCATGGGGCTCTCCGTCCGGCAGATGAATGCCCTGGGCGCCCTGAACCGGTTGATGACCAACCGCCATGAAGGCATTCCCCTGAAGACGCTCGCCCACCATCTCCGCATGAGCATTCCCTCCACGTCCCTGCTGGTGGACAGCATGGTGAAGAAGGGCCTGTTTGACCGCAAGGAGAACCCGCGCGACAGGCGTTCCCTGTGCATCCGCCTTTCCGAGGAAGGGGAGTCCAGGTTCCAGCTGCTTTACAACGGCATGAAGCAACGGCTGGACACCCTGTTCAGCACCCTGGCGGAGGAGGACAAGGAGAATTTCTGCCGCATTGTGGATACCCTTTACAACCACGTTTACAGTAAATAATACCATATGAAAAAACATACGCACCAACGGAAGGTTCCCCTCCGCCTGCTGGCCGGATCCGGACTGCTTTTCTCTCTGCTTGTTCCGGGTTATTCCCAGGGAGCGCCGGGAGGGGCCGCCAAGCCCAGTACCGTACTCGTCGAGAAAGCGACCGCCATCGACAGCGCGGTGAACAAGAAATACATCGGCCAGGTGGAAGCCATTGACCGGGTAACCGTACAGCCCCGCGTTTCCGGCAACATCGTGGCCACCCGCTTCCGGGAAGGCAAGGTGGTGAAGAAGGGAGACCTCCTTTTCGAGATAGAAGACACGCGCTACAAGGCGGCCGTGGAGGAAGCGGTGGCCAAGAAGGCCCAGCTTGAAGCCAAGCTGCTTTACGCGAAGAACAGCTTTGAACGCTATAACAGGCTGCTGGCCTCCAAGTCCGTCTCCATGGATACGGTGGAAAACGCCAAGAGCACCATGCACGCCCTGGAAGCGGAGATCCAGTCCGCAGACGCCGCCATCACGGTAGCGAAGGATGACCTCAATTACACCAAACTGACGGCCCCCATCACGGGACGCACGGGACGCGTCACTTTTTCCACGGGCAATTACATCACGCCCACCTCCGGTTCCCTGGTGACCATCACGGGCATTGACGAGGTGTACGTGAAGTTCCCCATCAGCGAACGCGATTTCCTTTCCCTGTTCGGCACCCAGGAGAAGATGAAGAAGGATGCCCTGGTGTCCGTCAACCTCGCCAACGGCAAGGCATACGACCAGCCGGGCAAAATTTTCATGACGGACAATACCGTCCAGCCGACTACGGACACCCTGAACGTCTGGGCCAGGTTCCCCAATCCGGAAGACGTGCTGACGCCCGGCGGCGTGGTGACGGTGAATCTTTCCAAGAAGAACGTGGACCGCTTCCCGGCTGCCAACATTTCCTCCGTGATGCACGACGCCTACAAGAGCTACGTTTACGTGGTGAATGACCAGGGCGTGGTGGAGCGCCGCGACGTCACGCTGGGCAACACGGTCAATAATGAACAGTGCTTCAGCTCCGGCGTGAAGGAAGGGGAAGTCATCATCATCGACGGCATGCACAAGGTGCGTCCCGGCGCCAAGGTGAATCCGGTGTATTCCGCTCAAAACTGATCCTCCCATGATTGCGGACCTGTTTATCAAACGCCCCAAATTCGCCATCGTCATCGCCATCCTGATGATTCTGGCGGGCGGCATCTGCCTGAAGCAGCTGCCCATTGCGGAGTATCCGGAAATCGCCCCCACCAGCATCAACGTGCAGGCCACTTACACGGGCGCGAGCGCCCAGGTGGTGATGGAGACGCTGGCCTCCCCCATTGAGGAGGAATTGAACGGGCTGGAAAACCTGCTTTATTTCTCCTCCAAGTCTGACAACACCGGCGGTTATTCCCTTTCCCTGACGTTCAAGAGCGGCACGGATTCGGACATCAACATGGTGAACGTCCAGAACGCCTTGAAGCGCGTGGAGTACAAGCTGCCCAAGGAAGTGACGGACCAGGGCATCAAGATACGTAAGCGCTCCTCGGACATCCTGGGGTTCTTCGCCTTCCGGTCCACCAGCATGAGTTCCCTGGAGCTGAACAACTTCGTCAAGTCCAGGGTGAAGGATGAGATCGCCCGCGTGCCGGGCATCTCCGCCGTCAACCTGATGCCGGAAAAGAATTACAGCATGCGCATTTGGCTGGACGCCCTGCGCATGTCCGCCCTGAATATCACTCCGGATGACGTTTCCAACGCCATCAAGGCGCAGAACGTGCAGGCCGCCGCCGGGTCCATCGGTTCGGAAGGGGAAAACAATTTCATCCAGTACAAGGTGAACGTCACCGGGCGGCTTCAAACCGTGGAGGAGTTCAGCAAGATTATCGTCCGCACCGGACAGGACGGCCACGTCACCCGTCTGGACGACATCGCCCGCATTGAGCTGGGCGCGGAAACCTACACGGGCAGCAGCCGCAACAACGGGGAGGATTCCGTGAACATGGCCGTGTACCGCCTGGACGACGCCAATGCCCTGGAAGCCATGAACGGCGTGAAGGATACGCTGGTCAAATTGCAGGAACGCTTTCCGGACGGCGTAAGCTATGTCGTCAGTTACGACCCCACGCAATATATTTCCGCCACCATGGCGGAAATCGTGGAAACGCTGATCATCGCCCTGATTCTGGTGGTGGGCATCACGTACGTGTTCCTTCAGGACTGGCGCGCCACCCTCATTCCGGCGCTGGCCATTCCCGTTTCCCTGATCGGCACCTTCGCCATCCTGCTGCCGCTGGGCTTTTCCATCAACGTGCTGACCATGTTCGGCCTGATTCTGGTGATCGGCTCCCTGGTGGACGACGGCATCATCGTGGTGGAGAATACCATGCGCATTCTGGAAACGGAAGACCTGACCCCGGAAGAAGCCACCAAGAAGAGCATGCACCAGATTACGGGGGCCATCATCGCCACCACGCTGGTGACGGTGGCCATTTACGTGCCCATCGCCTTTTTCGGCGGCATGGTGGGGAACATTTACATGCAGTTCTCCGTGACCATGTGCGTGGCCCTCTGCCTTTCCGCCATCAATTCCTTGACGCTCAGCCCCGCCCTGTGCGTGCTGCTGCTGAAGAAGAAGAAAAGGAAGCAGAGCAGGTTCAGCCCCTTCCGCCCCTTCAACGCCACGCTGGAATGGGCGCGCAAGAGCTATATCAAGTGCGCCGGCATCATGGTGCGCCGCGCCTGGCTCACGCTGATTCTGCTGGCCGCCGTGCTGCTCGGCAACTGGAAGCTGTTTGAAACCGTTCCCAAGTCCTTCCTTCCCCCGGAAGACAAGGGCACCGTCTTCTGCGACATCCAGCTGGCTCCGGGCGCTACGCTGGGCCGTACGGAACAGGCCATGCGCAGCGCGGAGCAGAAGCTCATGAGCATTCCCGGCGTGCGCCAGGTTTCCTCCACCTCCGGGTTCAGCTTCATGGGCGGCAACGGGGAAAACCTGGGCATGTGCATCGCCCAGCTTGACTCCTGGGACAAGCGCAAGACTCCGGAGCTTTCCCTGGATTCCATCATGCAGAAGGCTTCCATCCTGTGCGACGAGATTCCGGCGGCCAAGGCCACCGTGTTCAGCCCACCCGCCATCATGGGCCTGGGCCTGACGGGCGGCGTCTCCTTCATGCTCCAGGCCAGTGGCGAGGAAACTCCCAAGGACCTGGAACGCGTGACGAACGAACTGCTGGACAAGATCAACAAGCTGCCGGGGGCCATGTACGCCCGCAGCGCGTATGAGGCGAACACGCCCCAGCTTTTCCTGAACATCGACCGTGAAAAGGCGCAGAGCATGCACGTGCCCGTAAACCGCATTTTCACGACGCTCCAGAGCAAGCTGGCCTCCATGTACATCAATGATTTCAACCTGATCGGCTACACGTTCAAGGTGAAGATGCAGTCCGCGGCGGAAGACCGCACCAGCATCAACGACATCATGAACACCTACATCCAGAACGACCAGGGCCAGATGGTGCCGCTCAGCTCCGTAGCCACTCTGTCCTACATGGTCGGACCGCGGCAGATATCCCGCTTCAACCAGCTCATGTCCGCGGAAGTGACCGCCCAGGCCAAGCCAGGCGTCAGCAGCGGAGAGCTGATGAACCAGATTGAGGCCCTGCCGCTGCCGGAAAATTATTCCATCACCTGGACGGACATGAGCTACCAGGAACGGCAGAATGACGGCAAGATCGTGCTGCTGATGGGCATGGCCCTGCTCTTCGGCTACCTGTTCCTGGTGGCGCAGTATGAGAGCTGGACGGTGCCTATTTCCGTCATCGTCTCCGTCTCCGTGGCCCTGCTGGGCGCCCTGCTGGGCCTGATCATCTGCAACACTCCCCTGAGCATTTACGCCCAGCTCGGGCTGGTGATGCTGGTGGGCCTGGCCGGGAAGAACGCCATTCTGATGGTGGAGTTCTCCAAGATGGAGCGGGAACGCGGCGTGCCTATCCAGGAGGCGGCTCTGGAAGGAGCCCGGCAGCGTTTCCGCGCCGTGATGATGACGGCCATTTCCTTCATCATCGGGGTGTTCCCCATGGTGATCGCCTCCGGCGCAGGCGCGGCAAGCCGCAAGGCCATCGGCATCTCCACCTTCTACGGCATGATTCTTGCCACCGTGGTGGGCATCCTGTTCATTCCGGCGCTGTACGCCATGTTCCAGCGCTACCGTGAATGGGTGAAGGCCCTGTTCACCGGAAAGGCGCAATAACGGGAGAAAAAATCCCTATTTGGAAGACGGGGCGGCTTTGCCGCTCCGTCTTTTTTGCGCTTCATCCCATATCCGGGGAGAATGCGGAAAAGAAGCCGTCCCTTCCCCTACTCGTACAAGTACAGGTCAAAGCCTTCAAACCGTTCCTTCAGGGATGCATGGCCAAGCTTGTCCTCAAACGGCGGGAGGAAAGTATCCGCCGGATATTCCCCCTTTACTTTGGAGACCCACATGCGGGACATGAACGGCATCATGAGTGAAAAAATTTCCGCCCCGCCGATGACCATGACTTCCGGGTTCATCAGCTCCAGCCGTTCCAGTTCCTCCACGGAATGGATCACCTGAACCCCTTTCGCCGTCCAGGCCGGATCACGGGTCAGCACGATGTTCTGCCTGCCGGGGAGCGGCCTGCCGATGCTCTCATATGTCTTACGGCCCATCAGCACGGGATGTCCCGTCGTAATGCGCTTGAAGGTCTTGAGGTCGTCCGGCAGTCGCCAGGGCAAGGTTCCCCGGTAGCCTATGCCGCGGCCGGAGGCCATGGCGACTACTCCTGTATAAGTAACGGGCTGTGACATGATGGATCAAGGGGTGGAATTCTAGACGGAAATGGGCGCCTTGATGTGCGGCAGGGGATCGTACCCCACGAGTTCAAAATCTTCATACCGGAACCCGTCAATGGTTTTCACCTCCGGGTTGAGCTTCATGACCGGCAGAGGGCGCGGCGTGCGGGAGAGCTGTTCCCTCGCCTGGTCCAGATGATTCCGGTACAGGTGCAGGTCTCCGAAGGTGTGGATGAATTCCCGCGCCTCATACCCGCATACCTGCGCCACCATGAGCAAAAGCAAAGCGTAGGAGGCTATGTTGAAGGGAACTCCCAGGAACAGGTCCGCGCTGCGTTGGTAAAGCTGGAGGGAAAGCCCGTGCTTCTCCTCTCCCGGCTGGGCCGGAATCACGCAGAACTGGAACAGGGAATGACACGGAGGAAGCGCCATGTCATCCACCAGGGCCACGTTCCACGCGCTGACGATGTGCCGGCGGGACCACGGATTGTTTTTAAGGCCGTCAATCAGTCTGGCAATCTGGTCAATGGGCTTCCCGTCGTTCCCCGGCCAGCAGCGCCACTGCGCGCCGTACACGGGCCCCAGCTCCCCATTCTCGTCAGCCCATTCATCCCAGATACTGACTCCATTGTCTTTCAGGAACTTGACATTAGTTTCCCCTTTCAGGAACCAGAGCAGTTCGTAAATGATGGAGCGCAGATGGAGCTTTTTGGTGGTCAGGCACGGAAAACCGTCGCGCAGGTCATACCTGCTCTGCCGCCCGAACACGCCGATGGTGCCCGTTCCGGTACGGTCTTCCCTCCCCTCCCCGTTGGTCAGGACATCCTCCAAAAGTGCCAAATACTGTTTCATTCCCTTAATTTACGCTTTTCTAATCCCTAGACCCGTGATAATACGAGCATGCGCCACTTTAGTACCATCTCCAGCCTCAAAAGCCAGCCTTTTCACCGCTTCCCGCCGTTTTCCCCCTCAGCATCTTTTCCGGTTTCCGTTCCATGATCATCCCTGAAGAGCCATATTTGGGATTTGCCGCCCTCTGCCACATAGCAGGCGCATTCTGCCTGATTCCGGCCCTGCTCCACACGCGCACGCCGCAGGGAACCATCGCGTGGCTCATCTCCCTGCTGGCCTTTCCGTACATTGCGGTGCCTTTTTACCTGATTCTGGGGCGGCGCAGGTTCAGCGGATATGTGGAAACGCGCCGCCGCCAGACGGATCCGGAATCCTCCTGGGGGGAACTGACGGATAAAATCACGAACTGCATGGCCCCGTATGCCGTCCAGTCCTCCGATACGGTGGGAAAGATCATGCACACGCTTTCCAACATCGTGCGCCTGCCCGTCTGCCGCGGCAATTCCTGCCGCCTGCTCATTGACGCGGACCACGCCTTCCCGCGCATTTACGACGCCATCAAGAACGCGGAGCACTATATTCTGATTGAATTCTTCATCATTAAGAACGATTCCGTGGGGCAGAACCTGAAAGACCTGCTGATTGAACGCGCCAGGGCCGGCATCCGCATCTACATGCTGTATGATGAAATCGGCTCCCACAAGCTTCCCCCCGGCTACATCTCCGCCCTGCGGAAGGAGGGCGTGAACATTGAGCCTTTCAACGGAAAACGCCACTTCCTGAGCAACATCCTGCGGCTGAACTTCCGCAACCACCGGAAACTGGTGGTTGTGGACGGGGCCACTGCCTTCATCGGCGGCATGAACATCGGGCGGGAGTACCTGGGCAAGGGAGCCCTGGGCTACTGGCGGGACACGTTTGTGCAGCTGGAAGGCCCCTCCGTCCAGCAGACGCAAATCAGCTTCCTGGAAGACTGGAACTGGGCCATGCTGAAATCCGGTCCCTCCTCCCTGCCCTGCCTGTGCTGGGAAATTACGCCCCAGCGGGAGGATGAAACCGTGCTGATGCTTCCTTCCGGCCCGGCGGACGTCATCCCCGCCTGGAAAACCGCGATCATTGCCCTGGCGAACAGAGCCCGGGAAAGGCTCTGGATAGCCACCCCCTACTTCGTCCCGGACGAAGGGGTGATGGCCGCCCTCCAGGCCGCGGCCCTGCGGAACGTGGATGTGCGCATCCTGCGTCCGGAACGGGCGGACCACATTCTGGTGAAGCTGTCCTCCTTCACCTTCCTCCGTGACCTGGACACGTACGGCATCCAGGTCTGGGCCTATCAGAAAGGGTTCCTGCACCAGAAGGTGATCCTGATGGACGACGACATCGCCACCGTGGGCACCGCCAACCTGGACAACCGTTCCCTGGCCCTGAATTTTGAAATCACCGCCGTCATCCACTCACCCGCCGTCTGCGCGGAGGTGAAAGCCATGCTGGAGAAGGATTTTGCTTCCTCCAAAAAGGAATCCCTGGAGGATTACAACAACAAATCCCTGGGGTTCAAGATGCTCTGCAACCTGGCGCGGCTGATGGCTCCCGTGCAGTAGTTCTTACGGTGAATCCGCTGTTGTACGCTTGACCTGAAAGAGAGGCTGTGAGAAAATCATCCTCAAGAAGCCACCTCTTCAATTTTTAACAATAGTTAACTAAATAATGAATCCTGTTACATTCAATTGTACCGTTTTGCGCGACGGGCACCAGTCCCTGGCAGCTACCCGCATGAAGACGGAAGACATGCTGCCCATCGCCCCCATTCTGGACTCCATGGGCTTCAGCGCCCTGGAAACCTGGGGCGGCGCCACCATCGACGCCGGACTGCGCTTTTTGAAGGAGTGGCCCTTTGACCGCCTGGACGCCCTGAAGAAGGCCGCCCCCAAGACGCCGCACATGATGCTCCTGCGCGGCCAGAACATCGTGGGCTACACCAACTACGCGGACGACGTGGTGGAAGCCTTCGTCGCCATGAGCGCCAAGCACGGCATGAACATTTTCCGCATTTTCGACTGCGTGAACGATCCGCGCAACATGGAGACCTCCATTCGCGCCGCCAAGAAGGCCGGAGCCCAGGCCCACGGCACCATCTGCTACACCACTTCCCCCGTGCACACCACGCAGAGCTTCGTGGACATGGGCCGAGAGCTGGCGGACATGGGGGCGGACGCCATCGTCATCAAGGACATGGCCGGCCTCATCCCCCCTTATGTGACCCATGAACTGGTCAGCGCCCTGAAGAAGGACCTGAATATCCCCGTCTGGATCCACACGCATGACACCGCGGGCCTCGGCGCCTCCACCTACCTCAGCGCCATTGACGCCGGGGTGGACGCGTGCGACGTCTCCATCTCCCCCTTCGCCAACGGTACGGGCCAGCCGGACTGCCTGCGCATGCTCGCCCTGCTGAACGGCAATCCCCGCAAGCCGGATTACGATGCGGACAAACTCATTGAGGTCTCCGAAATGCTCAAGCCCGTTTATGAAAGCCTGGGCAAGTTCACCTCCCACCGCAACGAAGTGGTGGACTCCGACACGCTCCGCTACCAGGTGCCCGGCGGCATGCTCTCCAACTTCCGCACCCAGCTCAAGGAACAGGGCATGGAAGACAAGTTTGAAGAAGTGTTCGCGGAAATCCCCGTGGTCCGCAAGGCCCTGGGCTGGATTCCGCTGGTGACCCCCACCTCCCAGATTGTGGGCGTGCAGTCCATGCTGAACGTGAAGTTCGGCCGCTGGAAGAACATTACTCCCCAGGCGGCGGACATCGCCCTGGGCTACTACGGCCGCACCCCGGCCCCCGTGGACCCGGAAGTGCAGAAGCTCTGCGCAGAAAAGATGGGCAAGGAACCGATCACCTGCCGTCCGGCAGACCTGATCAAGCCCGGCATGGAAGACCTGCGCAAGAAGCTTGCGGAAAAGGGACTCCCCACAGACGACGAACACTGTGTGATTTACGCCATGTTCCCGCAGCAGGTGGAAGACTTCTACAAGAAGCCGGAACCGAAGGAAGAAGCTCCCGTGCAGGTGAACACCGCTCCTGCCGCAGCTCCCGCGGCTGCTGCGCCGTCCATGACCGTCATCGACAACGGCATCACCGCCCAGGTGAGCGGCCCCTCCGGTTCCCGTGACCTGACCATCGTCATCAACGGGCAGTCCCACTCCGTGAAGGTGGAACGCGTCGGCTAAAAATCTCCGGCATACCGGATAAAACCACTTGCGGGCGGTCCCCTCCATGAAAGGGACCGCCCGCTTTGCCATTTACGGATTCCTGAAAATCCATCCTCCGCGGCGCTAACCTACTTGGTAAAAACCAGCATCTTTCCAGCCAATTTCTGGCTGAGGGCAGTTGCCGGAATTTTTTTGACGGAACCGGGCTTGAGCTGATGGGTTGCCCCCAGGGAATCAACCGCCGTCGTGCTCTGTTCCGAGTCACAGGAATAATACTCCAGGGCAGTACTGTCCTTGTCTTTACCCCACCAGGATTCCAGCACGTCCTGAATGGCGTTATTGCTAGTCCGTAAAACATCCAGGTCAAATAGGAATTTTGCGCCCCAATGGTAGGTGTCCGCCAATTTCCTGGACGCATGGGCCACATTCTTCTGCACAACGCACCAATGAGCGCGAATTCCTGAATTATCGGGTTTGCCAGAGGCGTCCACGCAGAAAGGAACCATGCAGAGGCCTCCGCCATTCAGCGTTTCAATGATGGCAGTGACGTCACAGGCAACAGACTGACACTTGATTTTGGTGGACTCCAGACCCTTGATATAATCGGCCATGGAGGGAGTAGCGTCATATAATTCTCCAATAACGGTTTTCCCGTCCTTTTTGAATTTGTTCCTCAGGGATTCCCTGGTTTTGTCCCCGTCTGCCGTGGCGGGGATTTTAATATCATAAAGATATTCCAAGACAAAGGAGAGGGCATAAAGACCACAGGTCGGTCCCCTCTGAGACTTGAATTCAACGTTCCGGCCTTCCGGATTGGTAACTGTAATAGACATAATTCAATAATGATGGCGTGGGGGATTCATTTCCCTCACGCCGCCATCACATCACCGGAACGCGTCTGGTGCACGCTCCGCCATGCCTCTGGGCATCTTTACTTTCCGGAATGCCGTATCAATCCCGTGGAAAGGAAATGCTCTGGAAGATCACCTTTCCCGGGGAGCCACCATGTTGATGTTGGGAATGATCAGGCTGAAGATGACGAATGCCGCCAGATAGGCGCTTCCGCAGACCATGAAGATGATGTCGTACCCATGGGAGGCATTTCCCTGGGCGGCGAACCAGGACAGGGTAAAGCCCACTGCCGTCTGGAACAGCACGCTGCCGATCTGCCCCGCCATGCCGGAAAGGCCGGTGATGGATGCCACGTCCGACTTCGGGAACATGTCGGAACCCAGCGTGTACACGCTGGCGGACCACGCCTGGTGCGCGCCTCCCGCCAGCCCCAGCACCGCCACGATGGTCCACATGTCAAAGTACTGGACGAAGATCATCGGAACCACGCAGCAGGCAAAGACGAGCATGGAGATTTTCCTGACCTTGTTTAGGCTCCATCCACGGTTTGCCAGGAATTTGGTCAGGGTGCCCCCCAAAATGCTCAGTACGGTCACCAGGGCGTAAATGACGATCAGCGGCAGGGCGGATTCCTTGATGTTATAGCCAAAGTGCTTGCTGAAGAAATCCGGCAGCCAGAAGAGGAAGAACCACCAGATGGGGTCCGTCAGGAAGCGCACGAGGATGAGGCTCCAGGACTGCCTGTAAGCCAGCAATTTCCTCCACGGAATAGAAGCCCTGGCTTCCTCCTTTTCCGCCTGCGCCAGGGCGGCGGATTCCTCCGCCAGCTTCATGCGCGGGTTCTTCGGCATCCGGAGCCAGAATATCACCCAGATAAAGCCGAGAACGCCGGCTGCAATGAAGGCGGACTGCCAGCCCCACGCGGCGGCAATGAACGGGATGGTGGCCGGAGCCACCAGCGCCCCCACGTTCGCGCCGGAATTGAACAGGGTGGTGGCGAACACGCGTTCCCCGGAGGAGAACCAGTTGGTCACCGTCTTGATGCTCGCCGGGAAGTTGCCGCCTTCCCCCAGGCCCAGGATAACGCGGCTGAGGCCCATGGATTTGGCGCCTACGGCAAAAGCATGGGAAAGCGCGCCCACGCTCCACCAGATGATGGAAATGGCAAAGCCCATCCGCGCGCCGTATTTGTCGATAATCCACCCGAACATGGTCAGGCCCACCGCGTAGGAAGCCTGGAAGATGGACATGATCATGCCGTACTGGGCGTCCGTCCAGCCCAGTTCTTGGTCCAGAATGGGTTTCAGGATGGAGAGAATCTGGCGGTCAAGGTAGTTGATCGTCGTCGCCGCAAAGAGCATGAAGAGAATCATCCACCGGAAGGAGTCCTGCCTTGGTTGTTCCTGGAGCATGGGTAAAATGCAGTTGGTTGTTAAAGGGCGTCTGCCTTCAAGGCTTTCAGGGCTTCCCGCGTGCGCCTGCCTATTTCCTCCCAGTCTCCGGCCTCAATGAGAGGAGATTCGCAAATCCAGGAACCGCCGCAGGCGGCCACTTCCGGGATTTTCAGCCAGGAGCCGATGTTGCCCGCATTGATGCCGCCCGTGGGCATGATGCGCACGCCCGTATGGCGGAACGCGGCCAGCAGGGATTTAAGCATCCTGACGCCGCCCGCGGCCTCCGCCGGGAAAAACTTCTGGAACAGGCAGCCCAGGGAAAGGGCCTGGCTCATTTCCGAGGCGGTGGAGACGCCCGGCACAAACAGGAAATCCATCCCCGCGGCGGCTTTCACCACCTGCGGGTCAAAGCCGGGAGCCACGCCGAAAGAGGCTCCCGCCCGGCAGGCGGCCTGCGCCTGTTCCGGCGTCAGGAGGGTTCCCGCGCCCACCAGCATTCCGGGGACTTCCCGGGAAATGCGGGCAATGGCTTCCGCGGCGGCAGACGTTCTGAACGTGATTTCCATGCAGGCGCAGCCGTTGTCCAGCAGCGCTTTGGCAAGGGGTACGGCCTTGTCCGCGTCATGGATGACGACGACGGGGACAAGCCTGATGGCGGATAATTTTTCCAGCAGCGTCTTCATGGTTTAAAAGTTGAAATATTGTTTGGCGTTCCTGTAGGAGATGTCCGCCGCCATGGAGCCTACCATCTCCATGTCGTCCGGAACCAGGCCCTGCGCCATGTCACGCCCCAGGACGCGGCACAGGATGCGGCGGAAGTATTCATGCCGCGTGTAGCTCAGCAGGCTGCGGCTGTCCGTCAGCATGCCCACGAAGCGGGAGAGCATGCCGAGCTGGCTGAGGGTTTCCAGATGGCGGGTCATGCCGTCCATCTGGTCCAGGAACCACCAGGCGGCCCCGTACTGCATTTTTCCGGCCGTGACGCCGTCCTGGAAACTGCCGCAGAGCACGGCCAGGGCGGCGTTGTCCCGCGGATTGAGGTTGTACAGGATGGTGCGCGGCAATGTTCCCTGTTGAGCGGAACGGTCCAGCAGACGGCCCAGCGGGGCCATGTACGTGAAATCCGCTATGGCGTCAAAGCCCGTATCCGGCCCCAGGTCCCGCAGGGCGGCTCCGTTCGGGTTCCTGAGCGCGCCCACATGAAGCTGGCGCACCCAGTTTTTCGCGGAATCCAGCTCCGCGAAGTAGTCCATCAGGTAGTTGGAGAAACGGACCGCATCCCCGGAGGCGATGTCACCGCCCCGGAGAGCGGAGGCGAACAGGGCGGCGGCTTCCTCTCCGGACAGGCTTTCCCCGTCAAACGCTTCAAGTGAGTGGTCCGAGAGCTTGCAGCCGTGAAGGGCAAAAAAGTCATGCCGGGAGGCGAGCGCTTCCCTGAAAGCGGCCAAATCACGGATTTCCATGCCGGATGCCTGTTCCAGGCGCGCCACCCACTCCCGCCACGCTCTGCCCTGATGGACGGCGCGCGCCTTGTCCGGACGGAAGGTGGGGAGCAGTTTGACGGAATCCCCGGAAGAGGCGTGCCTCCGGTGGGCGGACAGGTCATCGCAGGGGTCATCCGTGGTGCAGACGGTCTCCACGTTCATCCTTTTCAGGATATCCAGCGCGCCCATTCCTCCGGACTGAAGCATGGAGAAGGTTTTTTCCCAGACCTCGTCCGCCGTTTCCGGACTGAACAGAATGCCGGAAATGCCGAAGGGGCGGCGCAGTTCCAGATGCGTCCAGTGGTACAGCGGATTGCGCAGCAGGCGCGGCACCGTAGCCGCCCAGGCGTCATACTTTTCCCGGTCCGGAGCGTCTCCGGAACAGAGGCGTTCCGGAATGCCGTTCGTCCTCATGGCGCGCCATTTGTAATGGTCCCCGTCCAGCCAGAGCTGGGCGATGTTGGAGAACTGGCGGTTGTCCGCAATGGCGGCGGGGTCCAAGTGGGAATGGTAGTCGATGATCGGCTGTCCTTCCGCGTACTTATGGAAAAGAGTCTTCGCCTGGGGAGTGTCCAGCAGGAAATCGTCGTTGATAAACATGGCGGCAAACGTTGGCGGTTATACTCCGGAATAGGCCAGAAAGCCCCCGTCCACGGGAATGATGACGCCCGTGACGAAGGAGGCGGAGGGAGAGACCAGGAAGCGGAGCGCCCCGCAGAGGTCCTCCGGCTCACCGAAACGGTGCATGGGAGTCTTGGCAAGCACTTTGCGGCCGCGCGGCGTGGGGGTTGCCCCGTCCTTTTCCATCATCAGGAAGCGGTTCTGCTCCGTGATGAAGAACCCGGGGGCTATCGCGTTCACGCGGACGCCCAGCGGGGCCAGATGCGTGGCGAGCCACTTGGTAAAATTGTCCACCGCGGCCTTGGCGGCTCCGTACGCGCCCACCTTGGTCAGGGGCTGGAAGGCCGCCATGGAGGAGATGTTGACGATGCACCCGCCGGAGGCGGCCAGCAGCTTCCCGAACACCTGGGAAGGCAGGATGGTGCCGATCATGTTGAGGCGGTTCACGTACTCAAAGCCCTCCATGTCCATGCCGAAGAAGCCTTGATCCGCCGGAGTGTCCGGCATGCATTGCTCCGCCGGGCTGGTTCCGCGCGGGTCATTGCCGCCCGCGCCGTTCACCAGGATGTCCAGCCTTCCCCATTCTTCTTTCACGCGGGAACAGGCCTGTTCCAGAGCGGCCTTGTCCAGCACGTCCGCAGCCAGCACCAGCGTCCGGCCCAGACCTTCCTCCGCCAGCTTCCGCTGGAGGTCTTCCAGCTTGGAGCGGGTACGGCCCAGGAGGGCCACACTGGCCCCGGCCTTCAGCAGGTCACGGGCCATCACGGAACAGAGCACGCCCGCGGCCCCGGTCACGACAGCGGTTTTTCCCGCCAGCGGACGGAAGGACTGGAGCCCCATCGCCAGGCCGCGCAGTTCCGCCAGGCCGATCACGCGGCCGCCGTAGGAATACCCGGCATAGCAGTGTTTCTCCAGGTCAATGTCCATCAGCTTCCCGTGGTCCGGGCGCACCGGAATGCGCCAGTCCGGCCATCCCGCGGCCTTGCGGCGGGCTTCCTCGTCCAGCAGGCACTGCATGGCATAGGCCATGTCCGTATGGCCGCAAAGGTGGGAACTGGATTCCCGGAAGCTTTCATGGTCCGCGTCAAACACCGTATTGCGGAAGTGGGCGAAATACACCCTGTCAGCAAACTCCTCCATCAGCAGGTGCGGCGCATTGGAATAAAGGCCGCCCAGGGAGCCGGTGCAGAGCGTGAAGCCGGAATGCATGGAGGGAACCTCCCGCACCAGCCGGCGCATGTCCTCTTCATCACTCATGATGCGGGGAAGGCCGAAGATGGGGCGCGGCGGGTCATCCGGATGAATGGCCATGCGGATGCCCGTTTCCTCGCACACGGGCATGATTTCATTCAGAAAGTCATACAGGTTCCGGCGCAATTGCGCATCGTCAATGCCCTCGTAGCGTTTGAGCATCTCCCTGAACTGCTCCGGCGTCAGGTCATCCACCGTGCCGGGCAGGCCCAGCAGGATGGAATCCGCCAGCGCCTTGCGGGCGTCTCCGTCCATGGACTGGAAAAGTTCACGGGCGCGCGCAACCGTTTCCGGCGCGTAATCATCCGCAGCCCCCGCCCTCTCCAGAATAAACAGGTCAAACGCGGCCACGCGGACGGCGTCATACTTTAAAACGCTGCTGCCGTCCTCCAGCGGAAAAGCCAGGTCGGAACGCGTCCAGTCCAGCACCGGCATGAAATTGTAGCACACCACTTTCACGCCTCCTGCGGCCAGGTTGCGGAGGCTCTGCTTGTAAACCTCCAGATAATGCTTCCAGTTCCCCGAACGCGTCTTGATGTCTTCATGGACGGCAATGCTTTCCGCCACCACCCATTTCATCCCGGCTTCTTCAACCATCCGCGCGCGTTCGGCCACGGCCTCCCGCGTCCAGAGTTCCCCGCACTTCACTTCATGCAGGGCCGTCACAATGCCCGCGGCTCCGGCCTGGCGGATGTCCCTCAACGTCACAGGATCACTTGGACCGTACCATCTCCAGCTTTCAATCATGTCAGGAAGAATTAAAGGGTTAACGGTCCACGCGGGCGGTTCCGCCTTTCATCACTTTTTCCACTTCCGCCAGCGTGGCCGTGGAGGTATCCCCCGGAGTGGTCATGGCCAGCGCGCCGTGGGCACAGCCGCAGTTCACGGCGTACTGAGGCCCCTTGCCGGACAGCAGGCCGTAAATCAGGCCGGAGGCAAAGGAATCCCCGCCGCCCACGCGGTCCAGGATTTCCAGGTTCGGGAAGGAAATGGAATCATAAAATTCGCCATCGTAATACAGCATGGCCGCCCAGTTGTTCAGCGTGGCCGTTCGGGCCACGCGCAGCGTGGTGGCCGCGGCCTTGAAGCCGAACTCCTTGACAGCACGGCGGATCATCCGGCGGTAGGAGTCATGGTCAATGCGGGAAAAATCTTCCGTGCTCCCTTCAATGGAAAGTCCCAGGGACGCCTGGAAATCCTCTTCATTGCCGATCATCACGTCCACAAAGGGGGCGATAGCCCGGTTCACCTCCTGCGCACGGGCCTGCCCCCCGATGCTCTTCCAGAGGGAGGGGCGGTAATTCAAGTCATAGGAAACGATGCTCCCGTGCCTGCGGGCGGCCTGCACGGCTTCCTGCACCACGGCGCTGGTCGTTTCCGAAAGGCCCGCGTAAATGCCGCCTGTATGGAACCAGCGTACGCCGTCCCTGCCGAACAGGGCATCCCAGTCCACCTCCCCGGGTTTCATCTGGCAGGCGGCGCTCAGGCCGCGGTCTGAGCAGCCCACGGCGGCGCGCACACCATAGCCGCGCTCCGTAAAGTTCAACCCCACGCGGCAATCGCGGCCAATGCCGTCAAACGGCTTCCACGCCACGTAATCCATGTCCAGGCCGCCCTGGAGCATGCAGTCTTCCAGCAAACGCCCTACCGGGTTGTCGCAAATGGCGGTAACGATAACGCCGCGCATCCTGAAGCAGCGCCTTAGCCCGCGGGCTACGTTGTATTCCCCTCCGCCCTCGCACACGCGGAAAGAACGGGTGGTATGGATGCGCCCTTCTCCGGGGTCCAGCCTCAGCATCACTTCACCCAGGGAGGCAATGTCCCAGCGGCATTCCTGTTCTGATTTAATAGTTAACGACATATAAAAGCATCAAATGGTACGGTTCTGCTTAGTATAAAAGAACTGTTTTTCTCCACAAGGGAAAACGGCAGAAAAAGACCAGACATGCGGCAGAATATTGCTATTGAAAATGTTCCACCCTGCGGAAAATGTCTTTGCCGAATACCTTGGAGAATATTCTTCATCCCGTCCAACGCCTGGCAACCTTCTACGATCTCCACGTTTCCAAGCCTTCAACCTTTAAAAAATGGGAATCATTTTTTCTCTTCCATCCTCCGGCAATTCCTTCCACCCATGAATCAATGCCTTAATTAACAGTCCGTTTGACGGTTTATCTTCTTTCCTATACCATCCTGCCGTGAGCCGCCATCCCCGCCCCATCCGTTCCCCGGAAAAAATTCTGTCCGCAAAGCTTCAGGCGGGAGAGGAAATCTTGTGGACGGCACATCTGGAAGAACGCCTCTGGACCTGGACCGTCGTAAAACGGCTGCTGCAAGGGTGCATGCTGCTGGCCGTGCTCATGACGGGAACAAGATGGGTATGGTCACACTCAGGCCTGGCGTTCCTGCTTCTGCTCCTGGCCTCACTTCCCGTTTCCTATATTCTCCTGATTTTCTTAATTAACTTTCTGGCGGCCCCGTGGCTGGAACGCCCGCGCAGACGGAACAGCCTTTATGCCGTGACGAACCGGAGGCTGATCACCATCATCAAGCCCAACACGCTGTTCATCACGGAGACAGTCCGGACCTATCCTATCCGTAAATTGAAATACGTGCACCAGAAATTGCACAAAAACGGCACGGGCCATCTCATTCTGGGATACGGCAGGCGCAGGCAATTCATTATTGAGGACGTACCGCAATCCGAAGAGGTTGCGGACCTGCTGAAAAACAGAATCAGGAAGGGAAATCCTCCCTCCTGATTGAACACTGTTTTTTCCTCCCCTGCCTATTCTCCTTCCTGCCTCATCAGGGCGAACTCCCGCCTGGTGGTCCGCCTTACCCGCCAGAGCAGGAGCACGGCCGCCACGGACAAGCCGATGATAAACCCTATCCAGATGCCGCGCGCGCCCATGGCCGGAACAATCCAGTTGGTACGGGCCAAGATGTAGCACACCGGGAACCCGACGATCCAGTAGGAAAAGAAGGTGATGACGGTGATGGAAGCGGTGTCCCGGAAGCCTCTCAGCACCCCGACGGAGAGCACCTGCAGGCAGTCCGGAAGCTGGTAGGCCGCCGCCAGAATCAGCAGGACGGAAGCCGTGCTGACAATCATCTCCGAGTCATTGTACAAGTGCACGATCTGCTCCCGGAACAGGGTGATGCCGCCAAAGGTGCACAGGCAGATGGTGAGCACCAGCACATAGGAGGACAGGACGGCGGACTTGGTGCCCGCCAGGTCCTTCCTGCCGTGGTGGTACGCCACGCGGATGGAGGCCGCCAGACCTACGGAGAGCGGAAGCATGAAGACCAGGCCGCCCACGTTCCCGGCAATCTGGTGGCTGGCCACCTGCGTTTCTCCCAGCGGGGCCAGCACCAGCGCGGCCGCGCAGAAGAGCATCACCTCGCACAACTGGGAAACGCCGATCGGCACGCCGAGCCGCATGAGGTGAGTGATGACGGAAGGCGTGGGACGCCGCCAGGAAACGATGTGCCTGCGGTACGGCCTGTGCTTGGGATTGAGGTAGACCAGCAAGAACATCAGCAGGAATTCAATGTAGAAAATGACCGCCGTGGCCGCGCCGCACCCCGCTCCGCCCATGCGGGGAAAACCGTACAGGCCGAAGACGAAGATGTAGTTCAGCGGGATGTTGAGCAGCAGGCCGCACAGCCCCACGTACATGGCGGGCCGGGTCATGTTGGACCCCTCGTTCAGGCTCTTGAGGGCCACGAATCCCAGGTTGGCGGGCAGTCCCCACATGATGGCGAACATGTAGGCGGAAGCCATCTGGCACATGGCGACGTCATCGGAAATCCAGCCGAATACGTTTCTCAGCACATAAATGACCGGCATGGAAACCAGGCTGAGCATCAGCGCCAGCCACAGGCCGTGGTTGGTCATGTAACCCACGCGGCTTTCATGGCTTTTCCCCCGCATGTTGGCAATCACGGGGCCGATGATCATCAGCACGCCGCAGGCGAACAGCGCTACAGGCAGATACACGGAAGACCCCAGCGCCACGGCGGCCATGTCCGTCACTCCGGCGCGCCCGGCCACAATGGCGTCCACCGCTCCCATGCCCACAATGGAGAGGTTGACCACCAGCACCGGGAGGGCCAGCGGTATCAGTTTTTTCATCTCCTTCAAATTCCACGTCTTATTCATTTCTTTCTTTCCTTCCATGCATTCCTCCTTCAGGGAGCCGGAACATGCCGGCAAACAAGCCGGACCGGAGCGGCAAGCTCCAACCCGGCTTCAAGGTTAAGGGTATCAACCGGACCGGGGCCTCCTGCCCCGTCCGGACATTCAGCGGTCAAGCACCACACGGGCGCATTGTTCAGCCACCTGGCGGAACGCGGCGGAAACCGGGTTCTGCTCAGGGTCTTCCAGAGCTACAGGACGGCCTTCGTCCCCGCCGGAGCGGGTGGCGATGTCCAGCGGAATCTTGCCGAGGAGGGGCACGCCCAGCTTGGCAGCTTCCCGCTCGCCGCCGCCTTCGCCAAAGATGTGGTAAATCTTGCCGTCGGAAGGGCATTGGAAATAACTCATGTTTTCAATCACGCCCAGAATGGGGGTTTCCACCCGTTCAAAGAGGCCGATTGCCTTGCGGGCGTCAATCAACGCAACCTCCTGCGGGGTGGTGACCACCACTACGCCATCCAGTTCAGCCGTCTGCACAATGGTCAGCTGAATGTCCCCCGTGCCGGGAGGCAGGTCCAGAATCAGGAAATCCACGTCCCCCCACGCCACGTTGCGCAGGAACTGCTGCACGTAGCGCGTCGCCAGGGGGCCGCGCACCGCCACAGGATCGGATTCGTTAATCAGCAGCCCCATGGAAAGGAGCTTCACGCCATGGGCCGTTACCGGAAGAAATTCGTCATTCTCATTGGCGCCGGGACGTTCCTTGGTGCCGAACATCAGGGACATGGAGGGGCCGTAAATGTCCAGGTCCACCAGACCCACGGAATAGCCCAGCTTGCTCAAAGCCACTGCCAGGTTGGCGGAAACGGTGGATTTGCCCACCCCGCCCTTGCCGGAGGCCACGGCAATCACATGCTTGGCGCCGGGAACGGAAGATTTCCAGGTGGAGGGGTCATCGTTGATTCCCTTCTTGGCTTCCGGGGCCTTGTGCTCAATGTTGACGTCGCAATGCTTCACGCCGGGCAAATGCTTCATCACGCCGTGGACGCCTTCAAAAATGTAACGGGGAATATCCGCATTCTTGCTCTCGATCACCAAATCAATCGTAACGTTGTTTTCAGCGTCAATGTCGATCTTCTTCACCAGCCCGAAGGATACGATGTCGCGGCTGAAACCCGGGAATTTAACCGTGGTCAGCGCGGCCCGTATCAGCTCCGGAGTCAATTCCTGTTGTGTCGTCATATATCTGAAATACTAATGGTTGCATAAACATTCCGCCCCTTTGCCTCCGGAGCGCAGCATGCGCCGGAATACAGAGATAGGGGACGGCAAAACCGGGAAGCAAAAATACTCCCTTTTTTATTTTTGACAACGCCTAATTCAGACAAAACGACTTTTTGCCGGCCGGATATTCACCTATCCGGATACCTGAAAATGCGGGACAGCCACAGCCCCGCTATCGTTAAAAAGAAGAAAAAACAGGGGGATTTATTCCCCCTGCTGCTTCAGTGTTTCCCGGATATCCTGGAGAGCGGCGATGAAATCATCCAGAATTTCTGCGGGAACCATGATCCGGTCCCGATTGGAACTCACCTTTTCCGTAATACGCACCACTTTGCCGCGCGCATTCTGTTTGAGATCAAGAAAGAACGTCTTGCGTTCCGCAATGATTTTTTCTGTGCAAATAATATCGTCCTCCACGGCTGTAATCTTCCTCCGGTTGAATGAGGCTTTCAGGATAGAGTTTCCCTCCCGGTGGGTCAATGTTTTATTTGCAGAAGTACCGCTTAGAAACCCTCCCCACAAAAATGGGAAAAGTAATATCCCCTTCCCGTCCGCCCCTTCTCTTCTAATCCCGTAAAAATTCTAAAGAAAATTGAATGATTTTTATTCCAAAACACCATAGAGCTGCTCCTGCAACGGTTCGGACTGGGAACGAAACATCTATACATTATTTAAAGCCACAAGAAATCTCATCATTGACAAAAACTTCATTATTGTCTGAAGTAAAGGATAACATGAATAGTTTTCAGCTTCAAAGATGGTCCGGTCTTCCGTTAAGCACGAAATATTTGCAGAATATTTTCTAAACGAACACCCCCGAATAGCAGCCGAAGGAAACAATCATACCTTTTTCTAGATGCTCTCATTTTGAAATCATCAATATTCTGAAACAATTTGAAATTTCATATTGACATTATTAGTACTTTTAAATATTTCAAAAAATATCAACACCCATATCATTTATGAATAGAAAATCATCTATAGTTACTTTATATTGCATTACTCTCATACATTGGTCTGTTTTTCCGCTTGTTGCAGATGATCCTGAACCGTCGGAGAAGATCATGGAAATTATCTCAAAAACAAAAAACTATTCAGCCAAAATTGCTCGTAATAAAAATGCGACAGAAACAGAGAAAGAAAAAGATCTGACACGTAAAAAGATCGGTATAGGAGAACAAGTGACCATTACTCTTACGAGCAAAAAACCTGCACTTTTAGAGCCGAAAGATCAAATTGAATGGAAAGTAACAAAAGGCGAAGAACTGCTTTTAGGAGGGTTAACTAGTAATAAGGATAAACCTGAATCAGCATCTTTCTGGGTAAGTCCATTTGCGAGTAAAGAACAAATTGAGGGGAGTGGAGGTCTTGTCATCGAAGTTAGTACTCAGCAAGAAACTGCTCTTCCCGAACCAATTAGATTCGAAGTTATTTTCCCAGAACAGCTTACTGCGGAACATGATAAAACTTGGAGTGAAGGTGGTGTCGCAATGCCAGAATATCCGGAGGATGAAAGTGACATCCCGGGAGTTTCTGCTATGCTTCATGTATCCGTTCATCCTCTTGATGTATGTTATGCAGGAATTCGTATTATAGAAAAAGATGAAGGATACGAAGGTCCGGCAGGAAGTCTTGCTGGCCCGCACGAAGCAGATAGTATATGGAATATCGACACAGAAAACCGTTTTGGAGCTTATGATAATATTGGCGCTTCTTTTTCAAGAAGAAAATTAAATGAAACGCAAGGTGTCGATGAAAAGGGAAATCCTATTTATAAACATCAATATCCGAATGAATGGACATGGGATTGCCTTTTTAGAACTTGTAATTATTCTGATACGGAAGGAATCTCAGATATCACTCATGTTTACCAACGTTTTCATATTAATCGAGAACCACAGGATCAATTCTATATGAGAATAAAAAAATTCCTCGTTGAGCCAACAAAAATTGATGAGTGTTCTGTTGAACGAACAACAGGCGGAAAACACATTTTCAAACCCTAATCCACCATTATCATATATGCATACTATGACACATTCTATTTCTATTATTGGGATAACGATCTTGGGGACCGTATTAAGCATCCAGGCAAATGCGACGCCAATCATGAAGAACATCCCGGACAGTGAACAATCCCGCAAATTTCATAATGACCCTTTTCTGCAAAAGCTCAGAATACTTTTAGAACAAGGAGAATTAGAAAAATTCTATGAGACAGTGAAGCCTATTATTGATAAGCGCGAGCTGCCAACGTCTGCTGGAACATTAAGTGGAGATGAACTGGATAAACAATTATTGATTGATCGATATATTATCTCAGCTCCTCTTTTTGAACTGAAGGCAAATACCGCTATTCATAAGGATTATTTCTTGGGAAGCGATATTAAACTCAAAGAAAAAGTGATGGATGATTTATATGTCATTTCAAAAACAAATCTCGAACAAAACAGGCCGCCATCCCAAAAAAAGGAAACGGCACGATTATGCTCCATTTATGCAGCAACCGTGGTACGTATGCTGCGCGATTATTATCGTCCCAACATAGAAGAAGAAAATCGCAATTATCAAAAAAACAGGGAAGCCGCTTGGCAAACAGCCTTCACGGATAAATGGGGGAAATTCATTAAAGAAGATGAATTGTACGAGAAGAATTGGAAACAACCTGAAAGTGAAGAAGAAAAAGCCAGAGACCGTGAAATGGAGGAAAAGAGAAAAGCCTATGAAAAAGCTGTACGAGAAAAATGCGATCAACAAAGAGAGATGGCCAATAAAATGGTAATCTCAGAAAACAGAAATTCTTCAATCGAATGGTATTTTAAACGCCGGGAAGGAACCCTAGTCAATATACTTCTCCTCAATTACCCCGGCAAGTCCACAGAAGTATTCAATCATCTCAAGATGGCGGGTTACGAAGAAAAAGAAATGATGCCGCTGGTTGACCGGACAATCGGTAGAAACAAAAAAACCGAGTTTCTGTATCAAAGCAATTTAGGACGGAAATTTCTCAAAGAACAAGAGAAGGAATCCCATCAAAATTAGTAGGGATCCGCAATCCTGCTTTTACAGTTGAGCCAACTACGCCTGGTTCACCATAAAAACGGCTTAACCAAGCGGATGTTGTTGTTACCCCTCCGGGAGGATTTCCTCCCGGGAGGAAGCGGTTCTGCCGCATCAGCATTCCGCGCGCCATCTGGCCTGCTCCGTCTTGTAGAGCTTATACGTGACGGCGTCCGCCAAGGCTTCCAGGCTGGCCTCAATGATGTTGTAGGAGACGCCCACTGTGGTCCAGGTGGCGACGCCGTCCGAGGATTCAATAAGCACGCGCACATTGGAGCCGGTGCCGTTTTCCTCCGCCGCGTCCGGAATGTTCGTCCGGGTGGGGGAGAGCACGCGCACCTTGTAGTCAATCAGGTGCATTTGTTCCAGTTCCGGGTACCAGCGCGTCAGGGCGCGGCGCAGGGCGCGGTCCAGCGCATGCACGGGGCCGAAGCCTCCGGCGGCGGTGTGCTCCACGTTGCCGTGGACGTCCAGCTTGAGAGAGGCTTCCACCATCATGTCCGGATCCATTTCATGGCGGGAGGTAAGCACCACGGTGCGCAGGATGTTGAAGTACGGCTTCAGCGCGCTGTCCGGCATGTGCCGCAGGAAGAGCAGTTCCGCGCTGGCCGGGGCGGCCACGTAGTCATACCCCAGCGCAGCGTTTTTTTTCACGGCGGCGGAGAGCACGTCCAGAAGCGGGTCCCCTTTCTCCAGTTCAAAGCCCAGGGTACGGGACAGGGAAAGGATGTTGCTTTTGCCTCCCTGCTCCGTCATCAGCACGCGCTGGGCGTTCCCCACCAGGGAGGGGTCAATGTGCTCGTACAGGGCGGAGTCCTTCATGATGGCGCTCACATGCACGCCCCCCTTGTGGGCGAAGGCGGCGTTCCCCACAAAGGGCTGCCGCCGGAAGGGGGCCAGGTTGGACACTTCCGAAACGAAGGCGGCGGTGGATTTGAGGCGCGTCAGGGAGGCGTCACTGAGGCAGGAAAAGCCCTCCATCTTCAACTGAAGGTTGGGAATGACGGAGCACAAGTTGGCGTTTCCGCAGCGTTCCCCAATGCCGTTCACGGTGCCCTGCACCTGGACGGCCCCGCTGTTCACGGCGGCCAGGCTGTTGGCGACGGCCAGCTCGCAGTCATTGTGGGCGTGGATGCCCAGGGCGGCATGCGGAAGGCGTTCCCTGACCGTCCGGATAATGGAACCGATTTCCTCCGGCATGGTGCCTCCGTTGGTATCGCACAGGACCAGGCAGTCCGCGCCGTGCTCATGGGCGGCGCGGAGCACGGCCAGGGCGTATTCCGGGTCCCGCTTGAAGCCGTCAAAAAAGTGTTCCGCGTCAAAAAAAGCTTCTTCCAAATTCTTTTTAAGGAAGGAGATGGAGTTGCCGATGATTTCCAGATTGCGTTCCCGGGAGATGCCCAGCGCCACTTCCACATGGCGGGGGCAGGATTTCCCGAAGATGGCGGCCACCCGCGCGCCGCTGGAAACCAGGGCGTTCAGCGTGGGGTCCGTCTCCGGCGTGCTGGACGGATGGTGCGTGCTGCCGAAGGCGGCCAGCTTCGCATTCCTGAGCTCCACGTCCTTCATGGCCTTGAAAAATTCCGTCTCCACCGGGTTGGCGCCGGGCCAGCCGCCCTCAATGTAGTCCATGCCCAGATAATCCAGCTGCCGGGCGATGCGGACCTTGTCCGTCGCGCTCAAGTTGACGTCTTCACTCTGCGCTCCATCGCGCAGCGTGGTATCATAGAGGAAAATTTTGGTGGACATCGCCTTTGTTCATACATGCAAACGCGGTTCCGTTCAAGACCGGGGCCCGGTTTTTCCCCGGATGCAGACACGAAAAGCACAAGGCTTGAAGGGGGAGAGGGCTTCCGGTAGGATAGCCGCCATGCGGTTACCCAGGCAGTTTTTCCATCTCCTTCTCCTTTTTCTTTCCGCGGCCCTTCCCTCTCCGGCGGATTCTTCCACCCACCCTTTTCTGGACAAGAGCCGCCCCATTTGCTGGAACCGCCTGACCCCGGACAGGCTGGAACCGGACATCCGGGAAGCGATGCGCCTCACCCGGTCCGCCGTGGAAGAGATCAGCCGTCTCCAACCGGAGGAAATGACGTATGAAAACACGTTCGGCGCCCTGGAATGCAGCAATGACCTCCTCATGGAAGGCATGCGCAAGGCCTATGTCCTGAAAAGCCTGTGCGACAGCGCGGAACTGCGCAAGGCCATGGATTCGGTTGCGCCCCGCGTGTCCGCCTTCCTTTCCTCCGTCACGAAGGACCAGGCCCTGTGGAACGTCCTGAAAATCGCTGAGGAACGCCTGCGGCAGACCAATCCGGGCCCGGAACAGAAACGGTACATGGAGCTGACCATGCAGAGCTTCCGGGACAACGGGGCGGACCTGCCGCCGGACAAGCGCGCGCGGCTTGAGGTAATTGACAGGGAATTGACTCTCGCCTCACAGCGTTTCAACAATTTGTACATGGACGCGCGGAAGTCCTGGACCTGGACGGTGCGGGACGCCGCCTTTCTGGAAGGGATAGACAACAACGCTCTTCAACAGGCGCGGGAGGAGTTCCAGTCACGCAGCCCAGGCCATTCCGGCCCGGGCTGGACGTTTACGCTGGATTCCGCGGCTTCCGCCCGGGTGATGGAGAAGGCGCACCGCGAAGAATGCCGGAAGGATTTATGGGAACATCTCCAGACCGTCGCCACGGGAGCATGCGATACGGAACCCGTCATCCGGGAGATTCTTTCCCTGCGCCGTGAAAAGGCGCATTTGTGCGGGTATGGAACGTATCCGGATTACGCCCTGCGGGAGAGCATGGCGGGAAACGGGGAAAACGCCATGAAGTTCGTGAATGAGCTGCTGGACAAGGTAAAAGCCCCCTTTTTCCGTGAAATGGAAGCGCTGCGCCGACTCAAGGCCCGTCTCACGAGACAGGAAAACGCCCGTCTGAATCCCTGGGACGTGGCGTATTACACCAGCCTCCAGGCAAAGGAACAGTTCCGGCTGGACCAGGAGGAACTGCGCCGTTACTTCCCCCTTCCCCGCGTGCTGGACGGCCTGTTTTCCCTGGCGGAGCAGTTATACGGCATCCGCGTGGCGGAGGTTCCGGCAGGGGAAGGCGCAGGAGCCGTGGGGACCTGGCATCCGGACGTGCGCTTTTTCACCATTGAGGACGTCAGGGGCAACCGCCTGGGATCCTTTTACCTGGACCTCTTTTCCCGCAAAAGCAAAAGGGCCGGAGCATGGATGAACGCGCTGGACACGGGGAGCCCGGCCACGCGGGAAAACCCGGGCAAGCCCCGCCTGGGCATGGTCTGCCTGAACCTTCATCCCTCCGCAGAAGGAGCCGCGGTGCTTCTTTCACATCAGGAGACCAGGATTCTGTTCCATGAATTCGGCCATTTGCTGCACCTGATGTTTACCCGAGTTTCCATCCCCTCCCTGGCGGGGACCAGCGTGCCGCGGGATTTTGTGGAGGTTCCCTCCCAGTTCATGGAAAACTGGTGCTGGCATCCGGACGTGCTGAAAAGCTTCGCGCGCCATGAAAAAACGGGGCTCCCCATTCCGGAGGAAATGCTGCGCTCCCTGGACGCTTCCCGCGACAATACGCCCGCCCTCGCCCTGGCCGGGCAGCTCCTGTACGCAAAAATGGACCTGGCCGTGCACACGGACCCGGAACGGTTCGCCGCCGGCCCCCTGGACGAGGTGGACGCCGCCGTAGCCGGAGACATGGATTATTTCAAGGATTTCAAACGAACCGGCAAGCTGCGCACGGCGCGCCATTTGTTTTCCTCCCCGGCGGGTTATGCCTCCTTTTACTTCGCCTACCGCTGGGCGGAAGTTCTGGACAAGGACATTTTCGAAGCTTTTGAACGGGCCGGAGGACCGAACAGGGAAACCGCCCGGAAATTCCGTAAGGCCATTCTGGAAAAGGGATATACAGTCCCGCCCATGCAGCAGTTCATGGATTTCATGGGCAGAAAACCACGCATGGACGCCATGCTCCGCAAGAGGCGGCTGGCCTCCTGAACGAAGGCGCGGAGAGGATCGCCGTTCCGCCTCTGCAGAGGAGCATGGAGGAGTCAACATATTATACATTTGTTTAATTAAATTATCCCTTCAATATGCAAAGGTTACGGATATTTCACAAGAATCAGAACACATCTTTGCGTTGACTTTATGAGAAAAAGAAGCAAAATTTGCTCGCTCTGCCGCATCTTCCGGCACCAGCTTGCAACCAACCGCATCCATTTATGTACAACAAGCCTTTGACGATTGCCGCCACAACTCTGCTCCTGTGCTCTCCGGTGATGATTTTAACTTCCTGTGAAGGGAAAAAGGATTCAGCAGGCCAGATGCCGGCGCTCGTTCCCGAAGTGCAGGTGACCAAGCTGGTAACCAGGGACGTTCCCATCAGGCAGGAGTGGGTGGGCACCCTGCGCGGTACGGAAGATGCTGAAATCCGCTCCCAGGTGACGGGATACCTTCTTTCCAAGGATTACAAGGACGGCGCCTACGTCAAGAAAGGCCAGGTGCTTTTCCAGATTGACCCCCGCCCGTTCCAGGCAACGCTGGACCAGGCCCAGGGGCGCCTGGAACAGTATGAAGCCACGCTGAAGAAGTACAAGCTGGACGTGGAACGCTACACGCCGCTGGTAAAGACCGGCTCCGTCAGCCGCAAGCAGCTGGATGACGCCCTGCAGCAGGTCCAGGAAACGGAAGCCGCCATCGCCACGGCAAAGGCCCAGGTGGATGAAGCGAAAATCAATCTTAAATTCACCACCATCACGGCCCCCATTTCCGGTCTGGCGGGCCTGGCAACTCCTTCCATCGGCAACCTGCTGACGCCCTCCAGCCCCAATCCGCTGACCACCATTTCCGCCATTGACCCCATCCGCGTGGACTTCTCCGTGAGTGAACAGGACTTCCTGAACTCCATGGACAGCAACCTGACCAAGGAGAAGCATCTCAAGTTTGACGTGATCCTGGCCAACGGCACGGAATTCCCCATGCAGGGCGAGCCCGTAGCCATTGACAGAAACGTGGACGCCCAGACCGGCACGATCAACATCGTGGGCCACATCCCCAACCCGAACCTGACGTTGCGGCCCGGCATGTTCGTCCGCGTCCGCGCCACGGTGAAGACTTTGGAAAACGCCACGCTGGTTCCCCCGCGCGCCATCCTCTCCGCCCAGAGCGCCAAATTCATCATTTATCTGGATGACAAGAACGTTCCCCACATGCAGGTGGTGAACCTCGGGCCCGTGGTGGACGGCATGCAGGTGATCAACATCGTTCCCATGCCGCACTCCTCCTTCACGAAGGACAGCCCCATCGTAGTGGAAGGAATCATGCAGGCGGCCAAGCTCCAGGGACAGTCCCCTGTGAAGCCCCTGCCCTACAAGCCTGTCGTTTCCCAGCCCGTCATGCCTTCCGTAGGAGCGCAGTCCTTTGAAAAGGCCAAGACGCCCGAAGGCATGAAGCACGACGAAGCCCAGCCCGCCGCCAAATAATCCCCCCTCTCCTGGGAAGCCCCTCTCCCCTCCCCGCCTTTCCCGCGCACTCTCATGATTTAACGCCATGTCCAGCTTTTTCATCAAACACCCGACCATCGCCATCGTCATCTCGATCGTGATGATCCTGCTCGGCGGCCTGTCCCTGATGGGGCTCCCCATTGAGCAGTACCCGAACATCGTCCCGCCCACCATCAAGATGCAGGCGACCTATCCGGGCGCCAATGCGGAGACGGTTGCCAACTCCGTGGCCTCCCCCATTGAGCAATCCATTTCCGGCGTCGTGGGGATGGACTACATGACTTCCACCAACGCCAACAACGGCATCTGCTCCCTGAGCATCGTCTTTGAAGTGGGCACGGACCCCAACATGGACCAGACGCTGGCCTACATGCGCTACGGGCAGGCCACCGCCCAGATCCCTGCGGAAGTCTCCCAGATGGGCATCACCATCACCCAGTCCACGGGCAGCCCGCTGGCCGTAATCAACCTGTATTCCCCGGATGACAGCCTGAACGCCATCTTCCTGAGCAACTACGCGTACGTGAGCCTGGTGGACCCCGTGAAGCGCGTTCCCGGCGTGGGCGACGTGCAGGTGTTCGGCGCAGGACGCTATGCCATGCGCATCTGGCTGGACACCACCAAGATGGCCGCCCAGAACATCTCCGTGGGAGAAGTCCAGTCCGCCATCCGGGCGCAGAACACCGTGATTCCCGGCGGCCAGATCGGCGCGGAACCGGCCCCTCCCGGAACGGAATTCACGTACAGCATCCAGACCAAGGGACGCCTCCAGACTGCTGAGGAATTCGGCAACATCATCATCCGTGCGGATGGGAACAAGCTCCTTTACCTGAAAGACATCGCCAAGGTGGAACTGGGCTCCCAGACCTACAACGTATCCAGTAAATACAACGGCAGGGATTCCGGCGCCATCGCCGTGTATGCCGCCCCCGGCTCCAACGCCATCAATACGGTGGACGCCCTGGTCAAGCTTTTTGAAGACCGCGCCCGCAGCTTCCCCGCCGGGATGGAATACAACCTGACGCTGGATACCACGCTGGCCGTGCGCGCCTCCATTGAGGAAATTGAGCACACGCTGGTGGAAGCCCTCCTGCTGGTGGTGCTGGTGGTGTTCGTCTTCCTCCAGGGCTGGCGCGCCACGCTGATTCCGGCCATTGCCGTGCCGGTCTCCATCATCGCCACCTTCGCGCTGTTCCCGCTCCTGGGCTTCACCCTGAACACCATCTGCCTCATGGGCATGGTGCTGGCCATCGGCCTGGTGGTGGACGACGCCATCGTGGTGGTGGAAGCCGTGGAATCCCACATGGAGCGCGGCCTCACGCCACGCCAGGCGGCCTTCGCCGCCATGGAGGAAGTGTCCGGCCCGGTAATCGCCATCGCCCTGGTGCTGGCGGCGGTGTTCCTGCCCTCCCTGCTGCTGCCGGGCATTACGGGCACGCTGTTCCAGCAGTTCGCCGTGACCATCGCCATTTCCATGCTCATCTCCGCGTTCAATGCGCTCACGCTGTCCCCGGCCCTCTCCGCCATCCTGCTCAAGCCCAAGGACCCGAACAAGGGCGGTCCGCTGAAATTCTTCTACCGCGTTTTCAACCGCGGTTATGACGCCACGGCCAGCGGCTACACCAAGGTGTGCCACTTCCTGACCCGCAAGCTCATCATCTCCATTCCGCTGCTGGCCCTGATCGCCTACGCCATCTTCCCCGTAGCCAAACAAATCCCCAACGGCTTCCTGCCGGACGAAGACCAGGGCTACCTGTTCTCCGCCCTGATCATGCCGGAAGCCCGCTCCCTCCAGTTGACGACGGCCGCCGCGGACAAGGTTTCAGACCTCATCCGCCAGAACCCGAACGTGAAGGACGTGATCGCCATCTCCGGCTTCAGCCTGCTGACCGGGGTGCAGAGCACGAACAACGCCTTCTTCTTCGTCATGCTGAAGCCCTGGGAGGAACGCCCCAATCCGGACCAGAGCGCCAAGGCGGTCACCGCCCAGCTCAACGCCCTGCTGAGCACCAAGGTTCCGGAAGGCATCCCCATGTGCTTCCAGCCCCCGGCCATTGCAGGGGTGGGCTCCGCCAACGGCGTCACCTTCATGCTGGAAGACCGCGACGGCAAGGGCACGGAATACCTGGCGGAACAAACGGACATCTTTGTCAAGGAAGCCAGCAAGCTCCCGATATTCGACCCGCAGAAGAACGGCGGCGTGCGCAGCGTGATGTCCTTTGCCGTGGAACAGAAGGACGTGCGGCTGGATGAAGAAAAATGCGCCACGCTGGGCGTCAGCATCAGTGAGGCCAACAGCCTGCTCCAGGCCTACATGGGCTCCCTGTTCATCAACTACATCACCCTGTACGGCCAGCAATGGCAGGTGTACATCCAGGCGCAGGGCAGCGACCGCACCGGAACGGACATGCTCAAGAACTTCTATGTGAAGAATGACTCGGGCAGTTCCGTCCCCCTCTCTACCCTGGTGAAGATTACGGACATCAAGGGACCGGAATTCCTGCTGCGCCAGAACCTGTACAATTCCTCCAAACTCATGGTCACGCCCGCCCAGGGCTACTCCAACTCCCAGGCCATGGAGGCGCTGGAACAGACCTTTGAGGCCAGCATGCCCACGGACATGGGCTATAGCTATGCGGACATGAGCTATCAGGAACAAAAGATCCAGAACGGCATCGGCATCGTGCAGATCTTCCTGCTCTCCTCCGTCTTCGTCTTCCTGATCCTGGCGGCCCTGTATGAACGGTGGTCCCTGCCGCTCAGCATCTTCATGACGGTGCCCATCGCGGCCCTGGGCGCTTTCCTGGGCCTGTACTGGTTCGGGTATGAACTGAACCTGTACGCGCAGATCGGCCTGGTGATGCTCATCGGCCTGGCGGCCAAGAACGCCATCCTGATCGTGGAATTCGCCGTCATTGAAATGGAACGCGGCAAGACGCTGATGGAAGCCACGCTCTCCGCGGCCAGAATCCGCCTGCGCCCCATCCTGATGACCTCCTTCGCCTTCATCCTGGGCTGCGTTCCGCTGGCCCTGGCCTCCGGTTCCGGCGCCTACTCCCGCAACATCATCGGTATTGTGGTGATTGCCGGGATGACGATGGCGACGGTAGTGGGCGTCTTCCTGATCCCGTGCTCCTTCTACTTCATCATGAAGCTTTTCCGCGTCCGCATCGCCCGGAAGACGGTGGAAACGGAGGATCCGGATGAAATCATCGCCCGGAAGCACCTCTTCCATGAAGCCCATGAATCACTGAAAGGGTAAAAACCGCCCTTGAAACCATTTAAAAACAGACAAAACGCCATTATGCGACCGAACCAATACATCACACGCGCCATCCTGCTGGGCACGGCCATCACGGCTTCCTCCTGCATGATGGGTCCCGACTTCAAGCCGGTGGACATGCCCATGCCCACGGCGTTCAGAGGAGCCTCCGCGGCCACGGAGTCCATTGCGGACCTGCCCTGGTGGAAAGTTTTCAAGAACAAGGATCTCCAGGACCTCCTGACGGATACCTACCAAAACAACCGTGACCTGAAGGCCACCATGGCGCGCGTGGAAAAGGCCCGCCAGTACATCACCATCACGGAAGCCCCGCTCTTCCCGTGGGCGGATTATTCCGGCTCCCTCAGCAAAGGCTCCAACTACACCAGCGGCAACGTGGTCCAAACCTCCGCCGTTGGCAATACCTTGACGCCCGGATCCATTGACGCCGGCATCTCCTGGGAGCTGGACATCTGGGGCAAGACGCGCCGGATGACGGAAGCGGCCCGCGCAGACTACCTCGCTTCCGAAGAAGGCCAGCGCGCGCTCATGCTCTCCCTGCTCCGCCAGGTGGCTGACTCCTACCTCCAGCTCCTCCAGCTGGACGAACAGCTTGCCATTGTGCAGAAATCCGTGGAATCCTATTCCGAAAGCCTCCGCCTGTTCGACGAACAGCTTGAAGGCCAGGTGGGCGACAGGCTCCAGGTAGCCTCCGCCAAGGCCGCCCTGGCTTCCTCCCAGGCACAGATTCCCGCCATCCAGGTGCAGATCGCCAATCTGGAAAACGCGGTCTCCGTCCTGGCCGGACGCGCTCCCGGCCGCATCCGCCGTTCCGGCAGCACCCGTGACATCGCCTACAACGTGAAGGTTCCCGCCGGCATTCCGGCCTACATCCTTTCCAGAAGGCCCGACGTCCGCCAGAGCGAATACCAGTTGCGCGCGGCCAACGCGGAAGTGGGCGTAGCCATTGCCAACTATTTCCCGACCATCTCCCTGACGGCGGCCGGCGGCCTGGCCTCCGCGGACCTGCGCCACGTGCAGGGCCGCCGCGGCGGCTGGGGCTTTGGAACCAACCTGACCGGCCCCCTCTTCCAGGCGGGCAAGCTGACGGCTTCCGAAAAGGCTGCCAAGGCCGAATTCCTGGCAGCCAGCAACGACTATGAACAGACGGTGCTGAACGCCCTGGCGGAAGTCTCCAGCACGCTCATCCAGCGGGCCAAGCTGCGCAATATCACCTCCATCCAGTCAGAGGCCGTGGAAGCCTACCAAACAGCGGTGAAGCTCTCCTTTGAGCGCTACCGCACGGGCCTTTCCAACTACATTGAAGTGCTGTACGCCCAGCAGAACCTGTACCCTGCGCAGATTCAGCTTTCCCAGTACTACTATCAGCACGCCAGCACGCTGGTTTCCCTGTACACGGCCCTGGGCGGCGGCTGGAACATGAGCCACAAGGCTATCATGGATGGCCCGCCCAAGCGATAAAAAACGCTCCTCCCTTAAAATCGGGAGTTTCCTTGACTGTTTTTTTCATTCCCCGGCAAGTACAAGCTTGCCGGGGAATTTGCTCTCCGGAGGAGCGGAAAACAGGCGCGCCGCCTTCCCAGTCCCTGGCAGGCCGGGCATCCGCGGTCTTCCCGCTTCCGGCAGAAGGGATTGATGAGTCCGGAGCGGGACGGTCAATGGATTATCCACTGTTTGCGCCGCTTCACGGATTGCCGGGCATCGCATCTCCTGCCCACCTCCTTTTTCCCTTTCCCCGGCTCGGGTTCCGCGGGGGACGGAAGCAGTTTTGGAATTGATTTGGAACCAATTCATTTACAATCAAGATAGCGTAAAAGAATTGCATCGTGTTTTTCAGGAATTAATTATCCACGATTTTTCTATTCCATAATTACGGGCAACTCCATACTGCTCCTGCTCTTACAGCTGATTTCAAGCGCCTGGGCGGATTCCTAATCCGCTTGTGGACCCATCCAATGCAAGCATGGATAAAGGCTAGAGAATCATGGGAAAAGGAATTGTCCTGAAAAGACCAGATCTTTTAAATTATGATGAATATCAATATTTTATGATAAACAATACATTTACCGTTAATATTTTTAATTGTTGACGGATTAGGAATTCGATAAAAAACGGACGTTCTCTTGCGCGGGAACATTTCTCCAATCCGTACAGCAATCAATATGAAGACCACATACCTGACCCTCCTGGCCGCCGTTCTGGGAGGCAGTCTATCCTTCGCCGCTTCCATCAATGGAATGGATTCCTCTTATTCAAAGGGTTACACCATTTATGACGGAAGCAACGGAGACACCCTGAATGTTTCCTCTCCCTCCGTGCCCGTGCATACCGGCTCCGGAGCCACTCCATGGACCATGGCCCTGACCATTTCCGACCTGGGCACCACCTCGGGGACGGATGTAGGCCTGCTGTTTACCTATAATACCACCTCCAATTACAAGAACCTGGAGGGGATGGGCTACCGGCTGACGGAGTCGGGAGACCTCACTCTATGCGCAGGCGGCTTTAACTACAACGGAGGCACGGCAGGCACCTCCCCCTGGAAAACGCAAACGCTTTCCGGCTATTCCGCAGGACAGGCCCTTACCCTGTTTTACACATACAATGACGGGAATGTCACTATTTCCGCCATGCTGGGGGACGATACGTCCACCCTGACCACTCTGGCCTCCCTGAACGGCTCCGGGGTCAAATTCGGCAGCGTCACCATGAACCAGCTCAATTTTTCCGCCAAGGACGGTTCCGGAAACACCTGGACTCCTCCGGACGGCGTCACCGGGGAATATACCCTGAACAATTTTGACCTGTACCTGGGAGCACTGACAGAAGACCAGATGAAGGAATACGCCTTGAGCGCCGTTCCGGAGCCGGCCGCGGCCTCCCTCGGCCTGCTGGGCCTGGGCATGCTGCTGGTACGCCGCCGGAGAGCCTAGCCTTTTCCAGCCACGGCCATCCCTGTCCATTCAGGGATGGCCGTTTTATTCACTTTTTTCAAACATCCGTTTCATTCCCCTGCTCCCCTTGATGAAAACCAAGCTCCCTCTCTCCCTCCTGGCCGCCCTGCTGGCGGTTTTCCCCTCCGCCATCGCCGCCCCTGCGGGCACGGACCTGGGCAACGTCATGTACGTAGGCGATTCCATCACCCACGGCATGAACAGCGGCACTTACCGCTGGGCCCTCCATAAAATATTTGCGGACAACGGCATTTCCTACCATGCGGAAGGCGTGAAAACCGGCAACTATTCCGGAGGCGTCACCGCGGGAACCTCCTACGGCGGCCAGGTTTTCAACAACGAACATTCCTCCCAGGCAAGCGCAAGGGCCTGGGAAATATCCGGCAGGAAAACCGGAAGCAGGTTTGACGGCTCCAACATCTCCAACTGGCTGGGGCTTTCCGATGCCAAAGCAAACGGAGCAGCCTACCAGGGCCCGACCTTCACGGGAACGGACACGCCGGATACCTTTTTCGTGATGATCGGCACCAACGACCTTCTCTCCGACGGCGACAATTCCACCCTGGACAGCCGTCTTGATTCAGTCACCCGGGATCTTCTGGCGGACATGGACGCCATCGTAGACACCATGCACGCCGCCAACGGCAGCGCGAACGTCATCGTTCTCACCATTCCCTGCTGGACCCAGCATTCCAACGGCAATTCGGACGCCACCCACCAGGCGGTGGAAACCTATAACGCCTCCCTGAATTCCTGGGGGCAGTCCAGGCAGGGCGTCACGGTCATCGACGTCAACAGAGGGATCATTGACGTGGCTTCCTCCAAGCCGTTTTACGGGGTGCGGTCCATGTTCAACAATCCCGCGGCGGACGGACTCCACCCCAACACCCAGGGAGACCTGCTCATGGCTGGCAACATCGCCAAAGCCATGGGCTATGCGGGCCGCTCTGCCGGACAACTGCGCCGGGACGCCGGGGAAATGGCCGTCAACTTCCACCAGGGCGCAGGAGCGCCCGCATGGACCGGAGTGCAGAACCTGGCGGATGCGGGCTTTTCCGTATCCAACATTGGCGTGAACGCGGAAGGAATCAGCCTGGGACAGGCGGGGACAAGTTCCATTTCCCGGACATGGACGGAGGGAACGGCCCTGAAAAACGGCTTTACCTTTGATTTCAACCTGGTCCTGGGAGACGGGGCGGCAAACGGCTGGAATCTCTCGGACCAGTTCAGCGTCAGCCTTGGGAACGGCTCTTTTTACGGCACGCTCAACATTAACGAGGCCTATATCAAATGGGGGGATACCATCCTGTATTCCCTGGACATGTCCGCCAATACGGAAAACCTGCGCATGGCCTACGTCACGGGCAATGAGCAGGAAGGGCTGAAAGGCGGCTATTACGTCTGGCTGGGGGACATGCTGATCGGGGAAGCGCTTTCCGTCACCTCCGGTTCCGGCTGCAACGGCGTCATCATCCAGTATGACGGCAGCGGAAACGCCATCCTGAAAGACCTGTCCATGGACGGCACAGGATCGTATGCCCCACCCACTTCCGGGCTGGTCAATGAAGGGGACTCCTTTATTTCCGCCGGAGCGGACTCCGGGGGCTCGTCAGGCACTCCGGAGGGCAACATCGCGTGGCCGGAAACTGGCTTCACGCATTCCGCCGCCAACCAGAATTGCTCCGGCGTCTTCGATGCCCGCGCCCAGGCGGACGCCTCCTCCGGGAGGCTGGGAAACTCCGTGAACGTCACCATCACTTCCGGAAACGCCACGCATGTGTATGCCAGCACCGGCAATTATACGGGGGACGTCTGGCTGACCATCGCCAAGGAAGGGCAGGCCTCCGCCTGGTACGGGGCCCATGGAAATTCCGGAACGCTGAACGGGAATGCCGCCCTGCGCTTTACGGACGCCGCCACGGGCGGAAGCACCGTCTTCGGCGCCGTGAACGCCTCCGGCGTGACCGGAAACGTTTATCTGGAATTCTCCGCGGAAAACGCCTCCTTCGGCACCTTCACCAGCAATAGCGCCTCCTCCGTGGTCGGATCCTATGCTACGGATATCAAGGGGAACGTGAACATCGTGATTAACTCCGGCTCCTTCTCCAGCCAAATCATGGGCGGCATTTACGCGAATGCCAACAACGGCACAACCACCATCGGGGGAGCCACGCACGTTTACGTCAACGGAGGCTCCATTAACGGAGACGTGATGGGGGGAGGCCTGACAGGCTGCATTTCCGGCGGTTCCAACGCCACCGTCACGGGCGGAGTCATCGCCGGCTCCGTTTACGGCGCAGGCAAGGGAGGCTCCATCCGGGAGGGAAGCGCGGTACGCGTTACAGGGGGCACCATCAAGGGGGATGTGTATGCGGGAGGCTCCGGCGGCACCGTTCAGGGAAATACGTCCGTCACCGTGGCCGGAAACTCCGCCACGCTTCACAACGGGAAGTCCTGGAGCAGTATCTCCGGGGGCGGTTCCGGCGGCGCCGTCAACGGCAGCTCCATCGTGCGCATCCAGGATCTTTCCTCCGGGACGGCGGCCTACGGTTTTGACAAGTATGCCGGAACCATCAGCGGCGGCACGAATGTGAGCGGCGGCAGAAGCCTGGTGCTGGACCATGTGACCGTGGAGCATTTCCAGGCTTCCCTGAGCGACTTCACCCATGTTTCCGCCGTCAACCAGACCCGCACCACGCTGGATTCCCTGGGAGGAGCGCTCACCGTGACCATTGAAGCCGGAAGCGGACTCGTCCTGAACGGAGTTTCAGACATGACCACGCTCATTCTTGGGGAACACGCCTCCCTGACTCTTCAGGGACTTACCGCGGACAAGGTCATCGTGGACATTACGGGCACCAGCCACTACACGCTTTCCCTGACGGAGATTCCCGCCAGTCTGGACAACATCAAATTCCTGAACAACGGCGTCCTGTACGATGCGGCCATGTCCACGGACCCCCAGGCCAATTCCGCCATGGTCTTCGCCCAGGCGCCGGAGCCGGGGAGCGCTTCCCTGGGTCTGGCCGGACTGGCCGCCCTGCTGTGGCGCAGGCGCAGAAAAATCTTCCATTAACGGCCCTTTGTTTTCTTCAGGCCCTGATGGACGAAAGAAGCCCCCGCAGGCGTATGCCGCGGGGGCTTCCCATGGAAGGAAACGAAAGAGGAGGCGCATTGCTACGCCCGCCGGGCGCTTCATGGAAGCGCAAGGCTTCAGGCTCCCCTGTTTTTAAACAGCTCCAGCGCAAGCTGGGACCAGGTTTCCAGCTTCTCAAACATCTCCCCGGACAGTTCCTCCGGGGCCACGAAACGGAGATTGGCCAGCGCGGCTTCATTCGCGCGCACCCGGTCCGTATCCAGCTCAAACAGATGGACGATGCCCAGATGCACGGCTCCCACGTCATTGGAATCGTCATTGATCACGCCTAGCACCCGCTGGGTGCAGCTCCCGTCAATAACCAGTTCCTCGCGGATTTCACGCTCCACCCCGGCCAGATAGGTGGAAACATCGTCATGGCCGGACTGGCGGTCCACCGGATTGATATGGCCGCCGATGCCGATGGAGCCCTTGTCATGCAGCCGGGCCTCACCGCCGGAGCCGCCGCGCGTGTAATGCAGGATGCGGCCCTGGTGGCAGAAAATGGCATAGGCGATGATCTGCTTGTGGGAGGGGTCGTTTTCCGCCGCCTCCCGGTCCATGAAGGAGGAGACCCCCGGCTTCATGAACGCATTCAGATAATGATCCCCGCCTTCCCGGTGTCCCTGGAAATAACCCGCTTCTTCAAACGTGGCGCGGGGAACCACCAGAACCTGTTCTCCATTGTAACGTGACATGGAGACACCCTACCCGTTTTGACCCCGCGCTCAACAAAAAAGGCGCGGAAACGGCAAATTTGAGCCCCTTCCGGAACGGCCCCGAACGGCTTTCCGCCTCAGGAAATATCCCGGACTTCCACGCCGTGGTTCCGGAACCGGCGCATGATGCTTTCCAATTGATCCGTGCTCATGAGCTTGAGCGGCAGCCACAGCACCAGCTTCTTGCCGAACAGGAACAGCAGGGCGTGGCGCGTCTTGCACAGGGTAGTGAAGCGGTCGTAGGGGATATTCATGGGCTCGACGTCCTTGCTGGAGAAAGTCATGTAATCCTCATGGAAGACGTAATCCTTTTCCTGATGGTACATGGGCACCTTCTTGTTCGCGGCCAGGGCGGCCTTCGCCAGAAAGGGAACGTAGAACCAGGACAGGATGATCGCCATCAGCGCCCCGGCCAGGGACAGCCACGCGAATATGGGCAGCGGGCGCAGGGAGAAGGAGTACAGCGTCATCAGCACAAAAAAGGCGGTGATGGCCAGATCCAGCGGTTTCTTCCACTTGGGGCGCACCGTATTGTACCACATCACCAGCACCTGGGTCGCCAGGCGGTCGGAAGGCACGGGCTTGACGAGTTTGATGACCTCTGAATCCTGCATCATGGCGGCAGGGTAGCTTCATTCCCGCGGAAGAGAAAGCCTAAAAACAGGCCGTTCCGCCGCGTTTGTGTCAAAAAAGCCGCGCCGGAAAGGCGCGGGGGTCCTTTTTGTCCGCCCCAATTCACAGGGAAAGCCTCCTTCCCCGTACGCAGGCCAGAATTTCCTTGATAATCATGGTTCCCTTCATAGAATTAAAAGCCAAAAGCCTTTAGCAGACCCGGTGGCAGACAATCTTCAAATTCACGTACGCACGTTCCAGCCCGCAACCACTCAGGAACAGGCTCTGGAAACCTTGACGGATTCCATGGCGGAAGTCCTTGACGAACGTCAGCTAAGGCACATCAAGAATGCGGTCCTTCTGCGCGAGGAAACGCAAACCACCTATCTGGACCACGGCCTGGCCGTCCCCCACGGGCGCACCAGCGCGCTGGACTCCATGCAAGTCACCGTAGGCATCAGTCCGGAAGGCGTCCTCTGGCCGGATGACGCACGCAATGCCCACCTCATCGTGATGCTGGGCGTTCCCACCGCCATGGTGACCGGCTACCTGACCACCATGCAGAAGCTGCTGCGGTGGCATAAAAACGCTCCCCTGGGCCCCAACGGGGAATGGACGGGAGACGAAGCCAGCCTGCTGGCGTCCCTTCAACACGCCCTGCAATGACGGACAAGAAGAACCAGCCTGCGGCGAAGACGCGCATTTCATGGTCATGGCTGCGCATGGCGCTGAGCCTGCGTGAAAAGGTCAAGCTGGGTGACAAGCAAGTCATCTTCATCTGGGCAGTCGTCGTCGGCGCGCTGGGCGCCCTGACGGCCCTTGTTTTTGAAATGGGGGTGGAACTGGTGCAGGACGTCCTGACGGGACGCACCAGCTACAAGCAAATCCAGGTCTTTCAGGAAATGGCCAGCCAGGACTGGACCTGGTGCATCTTCGTTCCGGCGGCGGGCGGCCTGCTGGCCGGCCTCACCCTTCTCTTCACCCACCGCTTTGTCCCGGCCAAGGCCACGGAATACATGGAAGCCGTGGCGCTGGGCAACGGCTATGTGCCGCCCAAGCCCAGCCTGCTGCGCTCCCTGTCCGCCGTTTTCTCCGTAGGTTCCGGCGCCTCCATCGGCCGTGAAGGCCCGCTGGTGCAGGCCGCCGCCGTGGTGGGGTCCGCCCTGGGCCGCTTCTTCCATCTCTCCGCCCCGCGCCTGCGCCTGGTGGTTGCCTGCGCCGCCGCCTCCGGCATGTCCTCCGCCTTCCATACGCCCCTGGCCGGCGGCCTGTTCGTGAGTGAAATCGTGCTGGGCGCGCTGACCATTGACTTTCTCGCCCCCCTGCTGGTGGCGAGCTGCGCCGGATACTTCACCATGGGCCTGTTCCATGAACCGGCCCCCATCTACCAGCTCCAGCAGGAAGTGTCCCTGACGGGCAACCAGCATGTGCTCTGGTGCGTTCTGCTGGGCGCGCTGGCCTCCCTGGTCGCCAGCTTCTGGCTCCTGATCCTCAAAAAATCGCGCCAGTACCTGAACGGGAAGCGCCAGTGGCTTCCCGTGCGCCTGATGGCCGCAGGGATGCTGGTGGGCGTCATCGCCATCTTTTACCCGGAAATCGTGGGGAACGGCAAAAACATCATCACTTCCCTCATTCATTATGAATTTGACGCCACGAGGGCCGGCATCCTGCTATTCCTGAAAATCTTCACCGTCGCCATCGTCTTCGGCGTGGGTACGGTGGGGGGGGCCCTGACGCCCAGCCTGACCATCGGGAGCGTCTGCGGCTTCCTGTTCAGCGCGGCGCTCACCCAGCTCGGAGTTCCGGGGGACCATGCCATCGCCTATTCCCTGGTGGGCATGGCCGCCTTCTTCACCACGGCGGCCAACGCCCCCATCACCTCCCTGGTGCTGGTAGTGGAATTCACCATGGCCGGGCACATGATGTTCCCCCTGATCATCGGCGTTCTGGTCTCCTACGGCATGGCGAGGCTCACCAAGGCCCAGTCCATGTACCATGATTCCCTGGCCTTCGGACCCAGAAGCACCTTTGACAAGCCCCTGGCCCAGGTGCAGCTCCAGGACGTGGCGCGCAAGGACCCGCCCGTGGTCCACCCGCTGGATAAATTCGGCACGATTGCCTCCATGCTCATCAAGAACCCGGCGCAGCCCATCTTCGTCACCTCCCCGGCGGGCAAATACCTGGGCAGCGTGGTAGCGGAAGATGTGGCGGCCTTCGCCCGCAACAAGGAACTGGCCCAGGCCGTCCTGGCCATGGACGTGCTGCGCAGCGACATGCCCACGCTTCCCGCGGACATGCACCTTCCGGAAGCTCTGGGCATCTTCTCGCGCCCCCACTGCTCGGAATCCCTGGCGCTGGTGAACCCGAACAACGATCTGCTGCTGGGAGTGGTCAACAAGACGGACCTTTACCTGGTGCTCTCCGAAATCATGCGGCGGGAAAAGCTGCAATAGGAGAGGCGTTTTCCGGGCCGCGCCCTGGTTCCGGGAAGACCCGCGGGAAGCGCACCAGGCCCCAGGGGCTCTTAAAAAATACACGGACAAAGGCAACCCTCTCCGTTAATTCAAAGGAAGCCTTCTCTTTTCTCTTCGTCCGCTGGCTCCCTTTTTCTTTTCCGTCGCCGCATTGGCATGCGGCGCTCCCGACGGAATTCAGGGAATAAAACACCGCGGCCTTCTCCGGCGCCTCATTCCTCCGCAAACCTTTCATGAAAAAAGACGGGGAAACGCCGGCATGGCTGCGCCGCTGCCATCCGGGCAAAGGGCTTCCCGGTCTTTCCCGGCAGCATCCTGTCCGGCGTTCACCGGAGGCGGGCTCCCCCTTTCCGGAAACACGGACCCGCTTAAAAACGCATTTTTTCCACCCTCTTTTTTCGCAATAGGGGTCAGGTTAAAAATAACAACAAACTTGCATTTTTGACCTCATCCGGTACGCTTCCGGCATGAGCCGTACCCTGAGAATAGAATACCCTGGAGCGGTCTATCACGTGCAGAGCGAGGGCAACCGCGGAGACGCCATTTACCTGGACGACGAAGACAGGGAGACCTTTCTGCGCACTTTCCAGGAGGCGGCCCGCAGAAGCGGCTGGACCGTGTACGCCTATGCCCTGATGGCCAACCACTACCACATTCTCTTCCAGACCGCGCGCGCGAACCTGGTGGACGGCATGAAATGGCTCCAGACTGCCTACACCCAGCGTTTCAACGCGCGCCACCGCATGCGGGGCCACCTGTTTGCGGGCAGGTACCACGCCATGGTGGTGGAAGCGGAAAACGCCCACTATTTTTCCACCATCATCGACTATATCCATCTGAATCCGGCGCGGTCCGGCCTGGCACGCCGCCACACGTTCCTTTCCGGCTGCAAATGGACCAGCCTGCCCGCATGGCTGGACGCGCCCGCCAAAAGGCCCAAGTGGATTCATCCGGAGCGCGGCCTCGTCTGCTTTGGCTGCGACGACACGGACGACGGCCGCCAGAAGTACCTTAACCACCTGATGGGCCGCTTTGAAGCGGAACGCATGGACGAACGCTCCCTGCTCCCCGCCGACCATGTGGGCCCCGGCACCGTCCAGCGGGGCTGGTGCTACGGCTCCAGCGCCTTTCGCGCCAGGCTGGTGGGCGAACTTCCCCGGCTGGCGCGCAGAAAGCCCGTCACGACGGGCATGCGCGCCTCGGAAATAGGGGAATACCAGGCGGAGATCATTGTGAAAAACGGCCTGAAAGCGTTCGGGCTCTCGGAGGAGGACTTGCTCGTCACGCCCTACAGCCATCCGTCCAAGCTCATCATTGCCCTGGCCGTCCGGCAAAGCACGCTGGTTCCGTACGCCTGGATCAGCAACCGCCTGCACATGGGCATTCCCAAATCCATGGGCACCCTGCTCCACCGGGCCAAGAAGATGGCGGAAACGGACTTGAAGACGCGGGCATGGATCGAACGCCTGACCGCCTGATTTTTCCCTGCGGGAGCGTCCAAAAGAAGCTTCTCCCGGCCCGTCACATGGAAAAATCCGGAGGGAGGGAACCATGCCGTCCCTCCGGACATCACCCCGTGACAGGATAAAGAACGCCGGAGCGAACGATGTTATGCCCTGCGCCGGCGCACCAGCATAGCGGCCAGCCCAAGCAATCCCATGGATGCCGAAGCCGGTTCCGGAACAACTGAAAACGCCATGGCCGCAACCCCGGCTTTCTGCCCTCCGATACGGAAATCAAGAGTATCCGCCGTCGCCTCCCCTGTCCATTTGACCAGGGTCAGCTTGCCGTTGGCGAAGGAAGGCGTGGACGAAAAACCGGTCCCGTCCGTTGCCGCGTATTCAAAGGTGCCGGTTCCCCCGGTCACGGTAGTGGCCCCCGGAGCGGCCACGATACTGGAAATGAACATGTAAAATGTCACCGTGTCTCCCACCGTCAGCCCCCCCAATTGAATGGAGGATGTGGTGGAGCCTCCGGCGCCGGGAGCCATGTAGGAGGACAGCGCACCGTAATCAAAAGAACCGAGGGTATTGACCAGATCCGTCATCGCCGCCTTGTTCTGGTAATAGGCGTAATAGGCAGGGTCACCCTCCCCGGGAGTTACGGCGGAAAGCTCCGTGTTAAAGAAATTCCCGGCGCTTTTAACGATTTTAAGCGTGTAGGGAGTATCGCTTCCGGAAGCGTCCGCCAAGGGGAGAACAGCCGCAGCATTGGAAGTGTACTGGTTCATGCCGTCTCTGCCTGGGCCATCCCTGTACACGTCCACAAAAACGGAAGCCGCCTGGGCGATGGAAAAAGCCCCTCCGGAAATAAGCAGGAATAATGTTTTCTTCATGGTTTTTGACTATTCTGACAATGGAGGCCAGTTTAAGGATTTTGAATCCGGACAATCACGCAAGACGCAGAAAACCGCCTGTTTATAAAAAATGTCCCGTCCATTCATCACAGGCGAATTCCGTCTGTGGCACAGCGGCGTTTCCTGATAACTTTTTCTTTTTCATTCATTCCTTATTGACACCGGATTCAAAATCCGCCTCCGGGGAAAAAGAAGCCGGATTACCAGGTATGTCCTCCGGTTTCCACCCCCCGGAATATGCCGTATGAACGAATATCCATCGTCCATAGGGGTCAGTTTACAAATTACAACATGAAAAGATATTTTCTATTTTCCTGCTGACCCTTTACACTTTCCGGGGAAAAAAATGATTGCCAGTCCGCGCCGCGGAATGATAAACGAAAAGCGCGTGCGAAAAACCGCGCGTGAAGCGTCAACCCAAATACAACAACAGAGAAGATGGCACAGACATATTCCCAGCGCGTGCTCGACTTGGTGAAAACCAGGAACAGCCACGAAAAAGAATTCATCCAGGCCGTTCAGGAAGTGCTCAACACGATTGAGCCGGTTCTGGCCGCGAATTCCAAGTATGAAGACCACGCGATTCTGGAACGGATCGTGGAACCGGAAAGAACCATCCTGTTCCGCGTGCCGTGGATCGACGACCGGGGCAAGGTTCAGGTGAACCGCGGGTACCGTGTGGAATTCAACAGCGCCATCGGGCCGTACAAGGGCGGCCTCCGCTTCCACCCCAGCGTGAACCTCGGCATTCTGAAGTTCCTGGGCTTTGAACAGGTTTTCAAGAACTCCCTCACCACCCTGCCCATGGGCGGCGGCAAGGGAGGCTCCGACTTCGACCCCAAGGGCAAGAGCGATAATGAAGTGATGCGCTTCTGCCAGAGCTTCATGACGGAACTCCAGCGCCACATCGGCGCGGATACGGACGTTCCCGCCGGGGACATCGGCGTGGGCGGCCGCGAGATCGGCTACCTCTTCGGCCAGTACAAGAGAATCCGCAATGAATTCACCGGCGTTCTCACCGGCAAGAGCCTGAACTGGGGCGGTTCCCTCATCCGTCCGGAAGCCACCGGCTACGGCTGCGTGTACTTCGCCCAGAACATGCTCGCCACCCGCAACGACGATTTGCAGGGCAAGGTTTGCCTGGTGTCCGGCTCCGGCAACGTGGCCCAGTACACGGTGGAAAAACTCAACGAACTGGGCGCGAAGCCCGTCACGATGTCCGATTCCAACGGCTACATTTACGATCCGGACGGCATTTCCCCGGAAAAACTGGCCTGGGTCATGGAACTCAAGAACAATCGCCGCGGCCGCATTGCGGAATACGTGAAGCAGTTCCCGAAGGCGCAGTACTTTGAAGGCCAGCGTCCCTGGAGCGTCCCGTGCGACTGCGCCTTCCCCTCCGCCACGCAGAACGAAATCAACGGAGAAGACGCCCGCACCCTCATCAAGAACGGCTGTACCCTGGTGGCGGAAGGCGCCAACATGCCCACGGACCTGGAAGGCATTGAAACCTACCTGGCCGCCAAAATCCTGTACGGCCCGGCCAAGGCCGCCAACGCCGGCGGCGTGGCCACCTCCGGTCTGGAAATGTCCCAGAACAGCCAGCGCCTCTCCTGGACGCGGGAGGAAGTGGACCACAAGCTGAAGAGCATCATGGCCAACATCCACGCGAACGCCCTGGCCCACGCCCAGGAATACTCTTCCGACAAATCCTTCACCAACTACGTCACCGGCGCCAACATTGCCGGCTTCGTGAAGGTGGCGGATTCCATGATCGACCAGGGAGTGGTTTGAGTCCCGGTTGTGACACACTTGCTGCCAACGTAAAACACAACAGAAGCGCCGGGTTCGCCCGGCGCTTTTCTTTTATTCCTTTCAAGGGGCCTCTCCGGCCCGGAAATAGCTTTAAATGCTGCGCCCGGCAGAACGAGCAGGAACATTCCACAGAAGGATTTTTCCGCCTGAAAAACTACTCCCGATTCCAAAAGGAACGTTCACCGGGAATTCACGGCAACAAATCCCCTGGTCCGGACCGGGAGACAGAATGGAAAAACGGAACCGGCATTTCACCGGACAACGGCCACGGATGTATTTTCCCCATTCCGGTTGCGAACCCGTTTCCATCAATAAAACGGCCGGCGCAATTCTTCCCGGTTCAAATCGTCAAAAAACCGGAGCATTACTCCTTCAGCAGACGGCAGACGGCCTGGGCCGCGTGTTCCGCCGCTCCGCCCTGCCCCAGCTTGTCGGAGGCCTGCTTCATGTCCGCCAGCAGGGCATCCCTGTTTTCCGGAACCAGCAGGCGTTCTATTTCCTCAATCACCTTGTCCGGCGTAAAATCAAACTGGATCAGCTCCTTGACTACGGATTTCTGCGCCAGAATGTTCACCATGCCGATGAAGCGTATTTTAATAAGCATGCGCGCCATCCAGTACGTGAGCAGGGGAACCTTGTACACCAGCATGTACGGAAGCCGGTGCAAGGCGGCCTCCATCGTGGCGGTGCCGGAAGCCACCACCCCCACGGCGGCGCGGTCCATCAGTTCATGATATCCCCCCACCGTAATGTGGAACAGCTCCGGCGGCATGCCGGCCTTCTGCGCCATGCCGCGCATTCTTTCTGCAAGCGCCTCCGTGGAAGCTGCGGTTTCAAAAGACAGCTCCGGCCGTTCCCCGGAAAGGCGGCGGACCACCTCTATCAACACCGGGAAATGCCTGTCAATCTCACGGTTCCGGCTGCCGGGAAAGAGACCGACCAGGGACGCCTCCCGGACGTCATCCTTCCGGATGGAAGCAATCTCGTCCACCAGGGGGTGCCCTACGAACTCCGTTTTCAGCCCGGCTTCCTGGAACAAGGGAGCCTCAAAGGGGAAGATGCACATCATCAGGTCCAGCATGCGCACCATCTTGGGAATGCGGCCGCGGTGCCATGCCCATACCTGCGGGGAAATAAAATAAATGATTTTGGTATGCGGGCAGCACTTGCGCACCTTTTCCGCCAGACGCAGGTTGAATCCCGGGTAGTCGATCAGAATGAGGCAGTCCGGCTGGTCCTGCCGTATCCGCTCCAGAATGGAGAGAAAACGCTTCCGGAACCACCCGTATTTCTTGAGCACCTCCACCACGCCGATGACGGCGGCTTCATCCGCCCAATCCTCCACGCCGGGGCATAACGCATGCATGCCGTGGCCGCCCAGTCCCCTGACCTCCATGCCGGGCATCAGGCGCAGCAGATTCTTCAACAGCAGGGCTCCGTGAATGTCCCCGCTCTTCTCGCCTGCTATCATGTAAAGCTTCATCACTCTCTGCAACGGCGCGCGCCGTATGCCTTCCAACCTTACCAGCCTCTTTTCCAAGGTGCAATAAAAGACTTTTCTTTCAAGGATTTTAATGCAAGATACGCGCCGTTATGCATGAGTTGATCTCACTTTGGATGTCCTGGGTGCAGGACTGGGGATATGCGGGCGTCATCGTCCTGATGGCCATGGAAAGCTCCATTTTCCCCGTCCCCAGTGAGGTAGTCATCCCGCCTGCGGCCATTCTGTCCGCCCAGGATGGAGCATCCATGAGCTTCTGGGGGGTGGTGGTTGCCGGAACGTTCGGCTCCTGGCTGGGATCCGCCATTACCTACGCCGTAGCCCGTATTGTGGGGCGCCCGGTCATCATGCGCTGGGGCAAATTCTTTTTCATGCCGCCCAACAAGGTGGAGAAGGCGGAAGTCTTCCTCCAGCGGTATGAGGTGTCAGGCGTTTTCTTCGCCCGCCTTCTGCCCGTCATCCGGCACCTGATCTCCATTCCCGCAGGCATTGTCCGCATGGGCTTCGGCGTCTTTTCCCTGGTCACCGTGCTCGGCGCGTTTGTCTGGTGCACGGTGCTCGCCTGGTACGGCCACCGCATCGGGGAACGGCATCCGGAACTGCTCAAGTCCCCGGAGGAGCTGATTTCCACCGTCAAGAGCGAAAGCCTTCCCCTTATTCTGGCCGTGCTGGTGCTGGCCGTCTGCTACATCCTCATGCTGCGCCTGACGGACCGCAAAAAACCGGAAGACGCCGCAGCGGACGCTCCCGCTGAAAAGGAGCAGTAAAAGAAAACCTTTTTCCCATGAACGGTTCCAAGGAAGACCGGGCAGTCCGGGCGCTGGATTACTTCCACCAGGGATACAACTGTTCCCAGTCCGTCTTTGCGGCTTTTGCAGACGTCTGCGGCCTGACGGAGGAAACGGCCCTGAAGCTCTCCTCCCCCCTGGGAGCGGGCATCGGACGCATGCGGGAGGTATGCGGCGCTTTTTGCGGACTGAGCATGCTGGCGGGGAGCCTGTATGGAAACAGCTCTCCGGAAACCGGAGAAAAGGAAAAAATCTTTTCCCTGGTCCAATCACTGGCCGCCTCCTTCAAGCAGGAATTCGGCACGCTTTACTGCAGGGAACTGCTGGGATTGTCTCCGGAACGCCTGGCTGCGGAGACGGCGCGCCCCGGAGAAAGAACCGCCGCCTACTACGCCTCCCGCCCCTGTGAACGCTGCATTGCCTTCTGCGCCCGCCACGGGGCCGAGCTGGAAGCAAAAGCCCGGCATCATTAAAATGCCCGGTCACCCATGGAGGGAAACCGGGCATTTTAATCAGACGGAAGATTCCGTCAATGAGCGGCCTGGGAACTGCATTTGCCGTCCGGGCAGGACGCCTTCAATTTGTCAATTTTTTCATTGGTTTCACCCATCCCTTCATCGTAGAAGCCCTGTTCATCCGGGGCCAGCACTTGAAGGAGGCGGAGGAATTCGCCCGCGTGTTCCTTTTCTTCATTGGAAATGTCCAAAAGGACTTCCTGCGCAAGCTTGTTATCGATGGATTCCGCAAGCTGGGTATAAAGCTGGATGGCCTCATATTCCGCAGCAATCATGAACCGGATGGCCCTTACCAATTCGTCATGGGTAAGCATCCGGTCTTCTTTTTGTCCACTAAATGCATTTGTAAATTCAGGCATGCAGGTATGACTCAAATCACCACTAATGTATTCAAAATGTTTTTGTCATATATTTTTCGCGACATTCTTTGAACTTTTTCCATTGAAAACGGTCTAAGGAATCCAGCATCGCATTCCGGCTTTTTTCCATATGAGGAAACGGCAGTTTTTCCCTCCTCAATTTTCCCGCTGCGGGACTTTCCCCACTGTCGGCATGAAATGAAAGAGGCGAGCCGGGACACATGCGCGGCATGAGAAAACGCCCGGATTTTTCGCGGAGAAAACCGGGCGTCTTGCAGTGGCGGCTGGAAAGCCCTTTAATGGGCGGCTTGGGAACTGCATTTGCCGTCCGGGCAGGACGCCTTCAATTTGTCGATCTTTTCATTGGTTTCCCCCATCCCTTCATCGTAGAAGCCCTGTTCGTCCGGGGCCAGCACTTGAAGAAGGCGGAGGAATTCGCCCGCGTGTTCCTTTTCTTCATTGGAAATATCCCAAAGAACTTCCTGGGCCAATTTGTGATCAATGGATGCGGCAAGCTGGGTATAAATCTGAATAGATTCATATTCCGCAGCAATCATGAACCGGATAGCCCTTACCAATTCATCATGGGTAAGCATCCGGCCTTCCTTCAATCCGCTAAATGCGTTTGTAAATTCAGGCATGCAGGTAGGACCGGATGGGCAAATCCTTCATTCAATATGCGTTTGTCATAATATCATGGAGCTTCTTTTGAACTTGCGCCATCAAAAACAGTGTAGGGGAAATTTCTCATCTTTCTTCCCAAAACACGGCAGGAGCGACGGTTGTTCTGCCGCCGCTCCTGCTGAAAACGTTCCGATCCGGAACAAATACGTTACTTGGCCTCCGCAGTCTTGGGCGCGTACTTCTTGAAAAATTCAACGTACTGGACAGGAGTCTGGCCGGGAATATAACCCGTGCGGCCCAGTTCCTTGCCCTCCGCGTCCACCACGACCATGGCCGGAACACCGGTGATTCTATACGTCTTGGCTTCCTTGGACTTGCTGAAATCAGAACTGCCGAACTCGAACTTGACGCCGATAGCCACGCCGTCCATGCCCTGTTTGAATTCCTTCTTGGAAAGGATTTCCTTCTCCAGCTTAATGCAGTAGCCGCACCAGGACGTTCCCGTGAAAAGAAGGACGATGGGAAGGCCGGTTTCCTCCGCCTGCTTCTGGGCGCTCTTCAGGCTCTTGCCCCAGCGGAATTTCACCTTCGCCGCCTTGGCGGCCTTGGCGGCGGCTTCCTTGTCCGCGGGAGTGCTCTGGGCCATGGAAACGCCGGAAACGCTGAATCCCAAGACGGCGCACAACGCAAAAATAAAATGTCTGTTCATCATACTTGTGAAATGTTCTTCCCAAATTAGCAAAAATACACCGCATAGGAAGAAAAATCAGCGTCTTCCTCCCGGCAGGAATGCTTCCTCCCCCTTTCACAAAATGGACCGCTTTCAAAAAAAGTATTGCTCTTTCCGCCTTAATCGGGTAATAATCTGCCCGCACTTCCAAAACGCGCGGTTAGCTCAGTGGTAGAGCAACACCTTGACATGGTGGAGGTCGTAGGTTCAAATCCTATACCGCGTACCATCTTCCTAAAATCCCGTCCCTTTCCGGACGGGATTTTTTATTGCCCCTCCCTGATGAATGGGATGATGCGGTCTGGCTCCTGTTGAAAAATGCCAGCATCAACGGACGGTTTGTGTAAAAATTGATGGAAGCTGCCTGAATAAGAATAAGTGTGGAAATACTATCCATACCTACTTACGGTAAAAGGTATAAGTCATATCTTCCTCCCTCCTCCATCCATACGGAAAAAAATATTTTTCCAACTTTTTTTGAACGCAAGCCCTGTTTCGGGACGCTAAAGGTATGAAGGCAGATGAAGGCCCCAGCCCTTGACCCTCCTTCCCTGATGAAATAATGACCATTAAAAGCCCGGCGGAAGAATTCTCCCGCCGGGCTTGCTTTTCAACCAATTCCGTTGCTGAAACGGCCCGGACGGCTACCGGGAAGTCAAACGGTCGTATAACTCATTGGCGTATCTGTGATTGGGATGGTTCACATTCATATACGCCTCATAAAGCGGATGGGAGGGATCCGACTCCATGCGCATGGCTTCCTCTGCCGGGGAGGGCGTTGCGGCCCCCGAATGATGAAGAGGAGCTTCATCAAGCAGGCGTGAGGCCTGGTACAGCAGGCGGATGACGTCCGGATTGGACCCTAGCCCCGGATTGTCAAGCAGGGCATCCGCATCCACTCCCGTCTCGGACGCAAGCCGCTGGAGTGCGGCGGTAGCCCTGCCCATGTTGCGCTCATAATTGGCGCCCCATTCCTGCTGCAGGGACTGTTCCGCCTGCGTTTCCATCTCCATCCGGGAATCCGCCATCTGTTCCCGGGCCTCCTCATATGCCTGGGCCATCGTTTCCTGGAGAGCGTTCATGGCTTCCGGCGGTACGCCGTAACGGTAGGCCGTGCGGGCCATGCGTTCTGCGAGCCCTGCATTCCACTCGCTTTCCGGCGTGGACTCCGGACGTTCCAGGCGGTAATCTTCCTCCGATTCCGGCAGGCCGGCCATCCGGCGGAACCGAGCCATCTGCTCCTCATTCTCCACGCCGGGATAATGCCGCAGGCGCTCCAGCTCCGCATAACTCTTCGCCAGCGCTTCCGGCGTCTTGAACTTGGAAAGGGACTTCTCCATCCCCTTCAACTCATCAAACCGGGCATACCAATCCGGAACAAAACCGCCGTCCTCCCCCAGAAGGGAAGGAAGAGGCACGGCTTGAGCCGCGGCTTCTGTCAACGCTTCCGCCTCCGGGGAAACTGCCCCGGAAAAATCCGCCTCCCCGGAGGGAGGGGCCATACTATTATCAATGGAATCAATCATTCTTTTCTTCTGCTGTGGATTCTTTAATGGCTAACTGAACTTGACGGCGGATGTACAGGAAAACCTCCCTGTAGGCATCGCGCCTCATGGCGTCCAGGGGGTCATAACTCCCCGGGCTGCCTTGAAAAACGGGCAAATCAGTCTGGAAGCGGGCTTCCAGAAAGGTCAGCGCCTCCCGCCCGTCCGGAGTGTCAAACACCCGGAAAAGCTGGCGCCTTCTGAGACGGGCCTCCCGGACGGAGGCCTCCTGCTGCAATGTCGTATCCTGGTTCATTCCTGAATCGTGGTTAACTGGTCAAGCAAGGGATTGAGGGAAGCGTACGGATCCTCTTCCGCCGGAGCCTGTGCGGCCCCCTGCTGGCGGTCCGCCCGTTCCTTCCGCATGGCCTGGACATCGGCCCAGGGCCTCAGCATGCTCTCCGGAGCGCCGTCCACACGGGTGGACAGGCGGAAGCAATGGTCCCAGTCCACATGATCCGCCAAATCCGGAGCGGCCTGCATCATCATATTCAGGCGCTGAAGGCTGCGGTCCATCCCCTCGCTCTGCAAGCGCCTGAGCACCAGCGCAATCTTTGACTGGTACACCACCCTGGGCTCTCCGACGGCAATGGAGCCGTCCCTCCCCTCCCGCAGAACGGCGCGGGGAGGCCTGGGAAACTTGCCCATGCGGAACAGCAGGGAGAAAATGCGCGTCATGGTGGAATACAGATCACTCACAAACAGCGTGAAGGACGGGGAAAACATCAGCACGCGCTCGTTCTCCCGGGCCATCACCTCCGTGGCGGTCATGCTGCCGCGGTGGCCGCTCCAAAGCTCCAGCATGGGCAGGTAATAGGCGCGCCGGATGGCGTCCTGCTTCTGCGCCAGACGGTCCATCCCGACGTCATACCTGCCCTGCGTGGCCCACTCCCGCGGAAGGTGGAGGGAGGCGGCCTCCGGGGTAATGACGGTTCTGCCGCCGGCACGCAGGTCCACCTCCCCAATCTGGTTGGCGAGCTCCAGAATGCGTGGGAAGGCGGCCACCTCCCCCAGCGTGTCCAGAATGCGGTTCAGGAACTGAACCTGCTGGATGGCGGGAAACACCAGCCTGCCGGGCGCGAGGCCGTACGGACCGCTGCCCCACTTCAAAAACCGGGTTACCAGGTAGGGAAACTCCATATATCCCCCCTCCTCCACGATCACTTGGTCGTCCAGGGACAGATACACGCTTTCAAACGGCATGTGGGCGGCCTGCTCCCTGCGGCGGCTCCGGCGGGTGCGCGGACGCACCACGTGCAGAAACCTCAGGGACGTGGCGTACGGATTGCCGCCGCGTTCCAGCACCTCCCGCGCCCTGGGCCCCAGGGCCTTCATGCCGAACATGGAACGCGCCTGGTGGGCGGTATAGGTAAACTCCCTGACGTAGGTATCCACCCGGCCTTCCGCATTCTCCGCACAGGCGAACTGACCGCACGGAATATTGGTGAACAGCAGCCTTCCGTCCGAGGAAGTTCCCGTAAACAAACTGCCGGTCCCCAAAGCCACGCGGTCCAGAAAACACTCATGGATCTCCGTATAGAAATTGGAAACGGACAGCTCCTTCAGGGCAATCTCCGAACACTGATTGTACCAGGCCTCCGCCTCGTCCCCTCCCCGGTCGTCCGGAGCCGACCACTTGAACCACACGTCATGGCTGGGCGTAATGTAGGACATATGGCCGCTGGCCAGCTTCTGGCACGCCTCCACGGCAGTGGTATCCGTCATGCGGTCCATGGCGTCCCTGTTGGGGAGGGAAACCTCCCCTTCCCGGTTCAGGCGGCGGGGCAGCACGTAATCCCTCAGGCAGTCCCACCACGTCTCCCACGGCGCGCGCTGGGCGGCCAGGGACTTGTACACGGAATTCAGCTCCGCAACTCTCTCTTCCATGGCGGTGCCTATCCCAGGGTTTTCCTAAGCAGGGTCCGGGGATTGACCTCCCCCTGCCCGACGGAAGAATTGCGGCGCGCCAGAATGGTGGAAATCATCCCCTGCCTCTGCCGCTCCCGGGCCTGATAATCTTCTCCCACTTCCTCTCCCACGCTCTCCGCCTTAACCGGGATGGCCTGCTCCGGAGCTGGAGTGGAAGGAGTGGACGGTTTCATGAATCCCATAATCTCTTTTACTTTCTATGCATGGTTTATACTGATGGCCCCTTCCGCCTGCCGCACGGACGATCCATGCGGCGGGAACGTTCGCTCCCCGCGGAGGAAAAGGGCGGTCTCCTCACCTGCCCGGAATTGCCCGGGAAGGTGCATGCATTTATCAAATAGATGAATTGGAGGAAAATGCATCCGGGGAAAAACCGGGCGCATACGTGCCACCGGTGGCATCAAAGAGGGTGTTCCCAAACGTGATGCATTCCGCATCCGTTTCCGCCAAACATGTGGCGTTATGATCAATGAATCCTTACTTCAGCCGGACACTCCCTCCGCGCTGGACATCTGCAACGCGGCGCTCTCCAAAATAGGGGAGGCTCCGCTGGACGCGCTGATTGCCAATGAATCCACGGCATCCCGTCTCTGCGTTCTTCATTACCACCCGGCACGGAGGGAAACCCTCTGCATGGCGCGCTGGACCTTCGCCACCACGCAAACCACGCTGGACTCCGTCTCCGCTCAGGCGCCCAACTCCCTGACACCCTATCAATTCACCCTGCCTGCGGACTGCCTGCGCGTGCTGGATGTGGAATGCACGGAATGGAAAATGCAGGGAAGGCGCATCCACGCCTCCCGCGCGCCGCTGCCCATGAGCTACATAGCCGACATTGAAGACGCCGAACAATTCGATCCCCTCTTCATGGACGCGCTGGCTACCCGCCTGGCAGAAAAGCTGGCCATGCCCCTGACGGGCAACCAAAGCCTTCGCCAGAATCTTCACCAGGAATTCCATAAAATCATTCTCCCGCAGGCGGCAACCGTCAATGCGGTGCAGAGCTTCTCCAACGACTCCCACCCCCTGCTGGACCTGCTGAGGAAAATCAAGTCGCCCGCCTGCCCGGAGGAATGTGAATAACAGGAGAATAACAAGGCAGCAACATAATAACAACTTGTGAATACAAGCTCATGAAAGCCCTGGACTTCATACAGATATTCGCCTCCAACGTCCGCAGGCTGGACTTCCGCCTCAGCAGCGCCCAGGTCATCCTGGCCGTCATTGCCGGATACAGGCGCCACAGTACCATTACGGAAGCCACGCGCTTGCATCCCAATACCGTTACCAACATCCTGCAGGACCTCATTGCACAGGGATACATCAACCGCTTCGGGGACAGCCGCCCTTACGTCTACCGCCCCACCGCGGATGGGGAACAGCTTGCAGGAAACCTGCTGGATAAAAACACCCTACCCAGCCCATGAAAGAGCCCCTGCTCAGCACGGAAGAAAAACGCCGCTGGCTGGCCCGCGTCTTCCGGGATACGGATGGAGAATACTCCCAGGCGGACAAATTCAAGGCGCTGGTGGAAGATACCAAACTGGCGGCCCTCCAGCAGGAAGAGGAGGAATTCAAACGCCAGCGGGAAGCGGGCGCCGCACCGCAGGACCCCATTCTGACCCTGCTCCAGTCCCTCCCTCCCGCAGAACTCGATCTGAACCGGCAGCCCCCGGCTGAAAAATAAACAACGAAACCCGAAAAAAAGCTCTCCAGACCAAACAAGCCTGGAGAGCTTTTCATTTTTAGGAAGAGTTATGCAAATCCGGACATAGCAAGCCTTTCCGATGTTTCAATCCACGCACTCCTTGCGGAGTGCGACCCAGCATGGAAAGCCACCCTTGCGTGCCAGCCCAGTTTCAATCCACGCACTCCTTGCGGAGTGCGACCCGGTATTCCGGCTGCTTGTGCCAGGGAAAAAAGGTTTCAATCCACGCACTCCTTGCGGAGTGCGACCAGCCATGGATCACCTCCCGGCCGGCCAGTTGCTCGTTTCAATCCACGCACTCCTTGCGGAGTGCGACGCTGCCAGGCCACATGCGTGAACCCTCTACTGGCGTTTCAATCCACGCACTCCTTGCGGAGTGCGACATTGCTCTATGGAGCGCGTGCAGCGCAGTCGGATGTTTCAATCCACGCACTCCTTGCGGAGTGCGACGGGAAGGTAATGCAGGGGCCTATGATAGACCCTGTTTCAATCCACGCACTCCTTGCGGAGTGCGACGCCGTCTTGGCAGCCAATATTCGGACATCCGTCGTTTCAATCCACGCACTCCTTGCGGAGTGCGACCCGCGCTACGGTATGAGGCTATATAGTCTCCATCTGTTTCAATCCACGCACTCCTTGCGGAGTGCGACTTTCACAGGTACAGGGATGAACGTTTCCCCTTCCGTTTCAATCCACGCACTCCTTGCGGAGTGCGACCTAACTTTGTTGCTCATTATAAGCTTGCTTTATTGTTTCAATCCACGCACTCCTTGCGGAGTGCGACTGCGCCTGACCATATACATTGTTATTCAACAGCGCAAACGATACTTTGCGCCAACCTCCCGAAGAAGGCCATCATCACCTAGCCTTCTCTTCTAAGTATTCATCTGTCAATCTTCCATTCCCAATGTATTACGCCAATCGCCGATCTCCCGGGAAATTGGTGTGAGCTTGGGGTTGGCGCAAAGGCCGTGCTCAGACAGCTTTTAAATGATCAAAGGGCCGGAAATGTCGAAACTCTTCTCCTTGCCCAATTGCTCTATTTTATGATGCCAATTGGACCCCATGTGATAAATTCTCAGGCTGTCGCTCTCGTTATCAATAATCTTAAGCAGCTTGTTCCTGATGTCAACCAATTGGGCCGGAGCCAGCTCACATTCAAACACGGAATTCTGCACTCTCTGACCGATATTTTCACAGGCGCGGACAACTTGACGCAACCGCCGCTGCCCGGCCTTGTCATCCGTAGCTACATCATAAGTAATGAGAATATACATGGCTAAGGAGCGTTTTACTTGCCAATAAACGGAGGATAGCAGTCCAGGTCTCCGCGCAAATGACGTGCTAGCAAAAGGGCCTGGATGTGAATCAGCAATCCCTGTGTCGTCTTTTCCTGAAGGAAGGGGTGCACCAAAACGGTCTTCTTGCGCTCCTGCCAGGCATTCAATACTTTCTTACGGGAATCTTCCTTCAAAAAGACGGCGCCGGATTCCTCCTTGTCGAAATCATCTGCGGAAATTTGCTTGCGGTTGATTAGCGTAAGAGCCAGGCGATCAGCCAGCGGCGCCCGGAATTCTTCCATCAGGTCCAAGGCCATTCCGGGACGCCCCGGACGGTCGCGATGCAGAAAACCGGCGGCCGCATCAATGCCGGCGCTTTCAAGAGCGGACCTGGCATCATGGCACAACAGACTATATAGAAAAGATAGAAGGGCGTTAAAACAATCCTTGGGAGGACGCCTGTTGCGGCCTTCAAACACTAACTCCGGCTCTTCCGTCCTCTGGCAATGGGACACGCAGGAAAAATATGTTTCCGCAGCGGAACCTTCAATGCCCCGCAGCATATCGCCGGAACTGCACCCGCGGGCCATGCGGCAAAAAGCAGCCAGACGGTCCACCGCTTCCGACAAATCTTTCCCGTAAGTTCTCTGCGCTCTTAAAAGCAAACTGCGGCAATTGGCAATTTTGGCTCCTATCATTTCCCGGGCAACGCCAACCCATCTTGCCTCATCATCAGCCCAGCGGTATTGCTCCCGGCGCAGCAGGATATTTCCCTTCATGAAGCCCTGGACGCCAGCCAGGAATTTACCGTAAGGATTGCAGAAGGAAAGCGTGATGCCGCGCTCCGCACAGGCCCCCATCAAATAAGGGGAAACTCCTATGTCCCATCCCAGCGTCACAATACCCTCCAAATTATGGAGGGGAACCCGCAGCAAACATGTTCCTTCCGAATTGACTTTCACGGTATCGCCATCCTTGGACAGCCAGCATCCCTCCAGCGTCACAAACAAGGTATTTAAATGTTTCTTCATAAATCATCAGCTTCACTTGCACCCAGACTATCTTCAAACACACTATCCACCCGGGCTTTCATGGTCTGCCTGTGCTCTCGGCAAACGTCAGGAAGACAATCATTGACCAGGGAACAGGACTTGCAGGCTTTGGAATACATGGGCAACGGCGTCACTCCCCCGGTTAACACCTCCCTGGCATTCCTGATAACCCCGGCTGTCAGAGTACGCAGCTCTTCATCAAATACCACCTCCATCCTTTTCTGGGTCTTTCCATAAAATAGAAAACCGGAAGGAATGTCCACCCCGAACATTTCTTCCAGGCACAAGGCCTGGGCGCACACCTGCACTTCATCCGCACGGTGCGGTTTGGGCTTGCCCACCTTGTACTCCACGGGCGTCATGGATACGGGAATGCCGCCTTTCTCTGCATAAACAGCCTCCACGACATCCGCAATGCCATGAATTCCCCATTGGAGGGAGGAAATATGAAGAGAACGCAGAATCCTCTTTCGCCCGCGGTTTTCCGTCATGCCGGAATCCGCCCGTTCATGAAATACATTCCCCTCCGCCGTAAATTGGTTCTCTTCCCATATACACTCCAGATAAATCAGCGCGCATTGCCTGGGACAATACAGGTAATGCTGTAATGCCGCCAGGGGCACTGAAAAAAAGGAAGAAGGCATCTTGGAAATTCTGTTCAGGGTGAAACACTAAATAAAATACTAAATTAATCAATTCATATATTGCAAATGATCATATGGAACCTATGATAGTTTCTCATGTATCAGGCTCGCCCCCATCAGTCTCTTTCCACTCACGAACAAGAATGTGCCCGTACGATGTCCACCCTGCTTGCTCCCTTAGGACTATCACAATTTGGGGCCTTGATCGGCGGCATGCACGACTTCGGCAAAATGAGTGCAGACTTTCAGCAATACATGGATGCTCTCTCTCAAAATATCAGTCCTCCAATTCCAAAAGGCGGCATAGACCATTCCACTGCAGGAGCCCAGTTTGTCTGGAATTATTTTCCCATCCCGGCGGACTCTGAAGAATTTTTTATCTTCCGGCAAATCATTGCTTTATGTATTGCCTCCCATCACAACTCTGCTCTCATTGACTGCTTCCGTGGCACGATGTCCGGAGATGACGTATTCTCCAAGCGCATGGAAAAATCCGGAGAGAAAACCCATCTTGATGAAATCCTGTCCAAATTGACGTTTCAGGAGAAAGATCATTACTACTCTCTCCTGAAAAAAACGGAACTGTCCACGGAATTCAAGAATGTTTACACCCTCCTTACCACCCTGTTTGGCCACTCTCCAAAAAAACAAGCATTCCATGCCGGACTAATCGCACGGTTCTGTTTGAGCAGCCTTATCGAAGCGGATTACACCAGTGCTTCCGGAAGAGGAAGCTACGAAAGCATTCCGGAACCGGATTGGGAAGGAATGTTAAAAAACTTGAATGAACATCTCGAACAATTCAAGGCTGATACACCCATCAATCAAAGCCGGGCAGCTATGTCACAGGAGTGCCTTCAAGCTGCGCCAGGACAAGTTGGCAAGTGGAACCTTACCCTTCCCACCGGTGCAGGCAAAACCCTCTCAAGCCTCAGATTTGCCCTGGAACATGCACGGCGGCACCATTTGTCACGCATCATCTACATCATTCCCTATACCTCCATTCTTGACCAAACGGCCAATGCCATCCGGAAAGTGCTCGGAGATGAATATAAAGGCTGCATCCTGGAGCATCATTCCAATCTGGTGAAGGAAACCCTTAACAAGGAGGGAAAAATGGAACCATGGTCACCGGAAAGAAAAACCTGGTACATGGAAGCCACTCAAACATGGAACGTTCCCATTGTACTCACTACATCCGTCCAATACTTGAATGCCTTATATGCATCCGGCAAACAGCATGTGCGGCGCATGCACTCCCTGGCAAATGCCGTTGTTATTTTTGACGAAGTGCAAGCTATTCCCCCAACCTCACTACGGCTTTTTGAACATTCGCTGGATTTTCTCTCCGGCATCTGCCACAGCAGCGCCATCCGCTGTACGGCTACTCCTGCGGAAACTGCCACGGAAGACGGAACGCATGCTCATCTCATCGAAACACCTATTATTCCGGACAGCCAAGCTTACTTCGATCAATTTAGCCAATTCCGTCAATGCGAGGTTGTCTGTGAACGGAAACCCTCCAATTACTGGACTGTAGAAAAAATGAGGGACTCCATCATGGAGCAAGCTTCCTCCAACGGTCCCACCCTCGTCATCGTAAACACCAAAAACCTGGCCTCCAAACTGGCCTGCGCCTGCCGGGACCTGAATACAGAGACGGACATTTTCCACCTCAGCACCAACATGTGCCCTGCCCACAGGAAAGAAATCATCACGAACCGTATTGACAAAGCATCTCTGGAAAAGGCCAGAAGGACGGGAAAAGCCGTTGTGTGCATCAGTACCGGCCTCATTGAGGCCGGAGTGGACGTAGATTTTGACGTCATCATACGGAGCGTGGCCGGCCTGGATTCCTGCACTCAGGCAGCAGGCCGATGCAACAGGGACGCCAACCGCCCCGGAGGAAGAGTTATCCTGATTAATCCTGCAGGCAATCTGGAAAAACTGGATTTTCTACCGGAACTTGAAATCGGAAGAGAAATTGCGATGGGAATGCTCTGTGATCCTGAAGAAGGAGGAATTCTGGGAAACAAATCTGTTTCGCTTTATTTTAAGGAATTCTATGGCAAACTCACCCGCTCGCATAATCATGACCATCTGTCCTACCCGTTTACATGCTCCGGCGTCGCCACCAACATGGAGGATGCGCTATCTCAAAATTTCAAACTGCTGACAGTTTCCCGTCAGCAGCCCAAATATGCTCCCCTCCGTCTTTTCCAGGCCTTTGACTCGGCAGCACGCCACTATCATCCGATCCAGGTTGATACAATAGCTGTTATCACCCCTTATGGAAGAGGAGAAGAATGCAGGGAAAAGCTCTGGAACATGAATCCTCATACGGATGAAGAATGGAAACAATGGAATGAATGGCTCCAAAAAGCCAGAGCCTATTCCGTCGCGATTTCCAACCGACTTCTTGGAAAATACTTGAATGCGGGAGACATCATGCGTATACAGGAAGGAGTGGATATTTATACAACAGTCACTAATAAATATGATCCATTTCTGGGCTTTCTCACAGACCCCGGAGAGACTTCCGGTGCGCTGACTATTTCCCGGATTTAAAAATTTCAACAGCTTCATATTCATGCTTAATCAAATCGAATTTAAGGTCTACGGGAAATATGCGCTTTTCTCCGACCCTCTCACCCGGATAGGCGGAGAAAAATGTTCTTATCAAATCCCCACTTATGAAGCCCTGAAAGGAATTGTAAAGGCGGTCTACTGGAAACCCACCCTGATCTGGTTAATTGACGAGGTGAGAATAATGCGCCCTATCCGTCTGGTTCCCAAAAATATGAAACTGATCAAATATCATGAAGCCGGGGCGGATTTATCCGTATATACCTACCTTCAAGACGTGGAATATCAAGTCAAGGCTCATTTTGAATGGAACATGTACCGTCCGGATATGTCCAAGGACCGGATCGACGGCAAGCATTATGAAATTGCCCGTCGCATGATTGACCGCGGAGGACGTAGGGACATCGCGTTGGGAACCAGGGAATGCCAGGGATACGTAGAACCATGCCGGTTTGGAGAAGAAAAGGGATTCTATGACCAATATGGAAACACGTCCTTCGGACTCATGTTCCATGGTTTCAATTATCCAGATGAAACGGGAAAAGAGGAGCTTTCCATACGCTTTTGGCGTCCGGTCATGGAAAATGGAACGATCCGCTTCATGCGCCCTGAAGAATGCGAAATTGTCAAGCATGTACGCCCCATGGCGGCATGCCCGCCAAGATCCAGCGGACTGAATGATCTGAGCCTGGGAGAATGAAAGGAAAAAGAAAAAGATGAACTGGATGCACGCCTTATACGCCACCTATGAACAAAACCGTGATTATGTGGGTCGTATTGACAAAGAACCGGCCCACGGCAACAGGAAAGAACGCCTCATTACCCCTCTTCTCCCGCTGTACCACAGCATGCAGAATGCTCACATCACCATCACACTGAACAAACAGGGAGAGCTAATTAATGCATCCCTCAACAATCAGAATAGTCAACCCACCATCATCCCCGTTACGGAAGCCTCAGGAGGCCGCACCAGCGGAGCCTGTGCCCACCCTTTGTGTGACAAGCTCCAATATGTGGCAGGTGATAACGCTGACTATTTCCCTCCGGAAGAATCCCCGGCCAAACGGACCAAACAACTCAAAACCCTTCAGGAATCCTACGAACAATATGAACAGCAATTATCGGAATGGGCGGCGTTTGATCCCGATAATGTCAAACTGAATGCCGTTCTGGCCTATATTCGTAAAAAATCCCTGATCACGGACTTGATCAACGGGGGAATCCTATATGCGGAAGATTCCACCAACACTCTGCTTCCTGTATGGAAAGGGGATAAACAGGAAATGCCCGCCATCTTTGAAATTCTGGGAGCGTCCACCCAGGAAAATGCGTTCATAAGATGGAAGATCAACAACAAGGATGGAAGCCCTCCGGAAGTGTATGAAGACCCCGCCATGTACGAATCCTGGCGAATTTATACGGAATCCAAGGCCAACAAAGAAGGGATGTGCTATGTCCTGGGAAAAACAGCACCTTTGGCAACCACTCACCCGGCCCGCATCAGAAACGCCGGAGACAAGGCTAAACTCATTTCTTCCAATGACAGTTCCGGCTATACCTACCGCGGCAGATTCATTGAAGCGGATGAAGCGTGCGGAGTAAGTACGGAAGTCACCCAAAAAGCCCACAGCGCGCTTCGCTGGCTTATCTCCCGCCAAGGCTGGTATGATGGAGATCTTGTCGTTCTCGCCTGGTCTCCCGGTCTGTTGAAAGTTCCGTCTCCCTGCGGCAATGTGCAGGAATGGGAACACTACACGCCCGACCAGCCAACACCGAATGACCAGGTCACCCAATTGGTTAAGCAATTTAAAAAAGAACTCTCCGGAGGAGGAAAAGAGTTGCTGCGGACATCATTGAATGAAAACGATATTAAAAACCGTGTTCTTGTTCTCAGCTTGAATTCTGCGTCGCCGGGGCGCATGTCCCTCTCCAGCTTTCAGGAATTTACCGTCTCCGAATACCTTAACAACCTGCTTTCCTGGCATTCCAAAGCCAGTTGGAAACAACGCCTTCCTAAAGACAAGGAAGGAAACGACCGATCTTATATTGGCGCGCCGTCTATCTCCATGATTGTCAAAGCAGCGTATGGAATAAAGGTAGACGATAAACTACGCAAACACGCCCTCTCCAGACTACTACCTTGTATTCTTCACAATCTTCCCATCCCTCCGGACTTGGAAAAGCAATGCGTCATCCAGGCATCCAAACGGCATGCCATGGAATGGTGGGAATGGGAAATGACCTTGGGAGTATCCTGTTCCGTTTATCTTTATAACCATCCACAAACAAATACTTCGTCCTCAGATACCATGAGCCTTGATCCAAAAATCACAGATCGCAGTTACCTCTTCGGCCGTCTTTTAGCCGTTGCAGAAGCCATCGAAACATCAGCGTTAAATATCACGAAAACCTCCCGCCCCACTAATGCGGAAAAACTTATGCAGCGGTTCCAGCAAAGACCGTCAGAAACATGGCCCATGCTGGAAAAAAGCATTCAGCCCTATCGTAACATTTTGAAAAAAAATGAAAACACCGTTTCTTTCTTGAGAAGCTATGATGCTTACATAGACAATATCATGGAAACATTCCTCATGGGACAGTTCATGGATAACGGACCATTAACCGGCGCCTACCTCCTCGGTTACCACTGCCAGAGAGCCTTCATTTACAAAACTAAAGAAGAAAAAAATGCTGAACTGGCAAAATAAATCTTAGAATAAAACATTAATTCAACACTATAAAACCACATCATGAGCCTTAATCATAAAATCGACTTTGCCGTCATCTTTACCGTTACAAACGCTAACCCCAACGGAGACCCCCTCGATGGCAACCGGCCCAGAACCACTTTGGAAGGACTCGGAGAAATCTCCGATGTCTGTCTTAAAAGAAAAATCCGCAATAAGCTGATGGACATGGGACAAAACATCTTTGTCCAGTCAGACGACAGACGTGTAGACGACTATAAAACATTGAAAGAACGTGCTACTCCCATCCTGAAACAAAAAGGTACGTCTGCTGAACTGGCACAAAAAGCCTGTCAGGAATGGTATGATGTGAGAGCTTTTGGACAGGTCTTTGCCTTAAAAGACAAAGATGCGGCAAAAGGCACCGGCGTCTCCATAGGAATCAGAGGCCCAGTCACTATTCAACCTGCCTTCAGCAGAGATACGGTGAATATCACTAGTACACAAATCACGAAAAGCGTCAGCAATGACGGAGACGGCAGTAAAAAATCTTCCGACACCATGGGCATGAAGCACCGGGTAGACAAGGGCACCTATGTCTTCTTTGGAGCAATCAATCCGCAGCTGGCAGAACTCACAGGCTTCTCGGATGAAGATGCATCCATTTTCAAACAAGCGCTTCCTCAGATGTTTGAAGGAGATGCCTCCTCTGCACGACCGGAAGGTAGCATGTCTATTCAAAAAGTCATTTGGTGGGAACATAACTGTAAAAGCGGTCAATACTCTTCTGCCAAGGTTCACCATTCCATTGAAGTCTCCGAGGATGGAAATATTGTAAAGAAATATGATCTACCGGGGTTAACCCCGGAAATGATTGAAGGCTTCTGATCTGTTTCTTTTCACAAATATCAAAACACCCTTCACTAAAAATGAAGGGTGTTTTTAATGAGTGTTATAGCCAACTGCTCCTTCTCATTCCAGGGATAGTAGGCCGTTCAGTCTGCGACATCTAAATCCACGCACCCGTGTGGGTGCGACGAGCCAGAAGGACTTTGTGGAATTTCTGGAGGAGTTTCAATCCACGCACCCGTAAGGGTGCGACCGGAGCCGGCTGAGTAGGCAGTCAGGACATCGGTGTTTCAATCCACGCACCCGTAAGGGTGCGACCTGCGCTTCCCGCGCGCGCTGAATGAGTTTACAGTTTCAATCCACGCACCCGTAAGGGTGCGACGGATCCTTTTTCTTGCTGGCTCCCGTAAGGCCAAGTTTCAATCCACGCACCCGTAAGGGTGCGACAGTTACATCAGACATGACGACAAGAAACGGTTAGTTTCAATCCACGCACCCGTAAGGGTGCGACCCTGCAACATTATCGACGAAACCTACATTAAGAAGTTTCAATCCACGCACCCGTAAGGGTGCGACTAACGCCAGTATGTCCGGGGTGGACTATTTCGGCGTTTCAATCCACGCACCCGTAAGGGTGCGACGCTATGAGTGAACAAGTTAGAGATTCTTACGAAAGTTTCAATCCACGCACCCGTAAGGGTGCGACTTCCACCCATTCAAGATTTTCCGCACGGTTATCTGTTTCAATCCACGCACCCGTAAGGGTGCGACGTTTCCCGGGTATAATCACCCTACCTACCCTCCAGTTTCAATCCACGCACCCGTAAGGGTGCGACATGGCTAACCCCATAGCGGGGTATACGACTTTTGTTTCAATCCACGCACCCGTAAGGGTGCGACATGACATAGCCAGAATATGTGTCACTATCCTCTACGTTTCAATCCACGCACCCGTAAGGGTGCGACTAGGAAGTTGAGCCGGAAAGACACGGTATACCGGGTTTCAATCCACGCACCCGTAAGGGTGCGACTTGAGCCCCCGGCTGTCTGACGTAACGCGCCCGGAGTTTCAATCCACGCACCCGTAAGGGTGCGACGTTGTTATTGGTTAGGGGTAGTGAAGTACTTGAAGTTTCAATCCACGCACCCGTAAGGGTGCGACCTAACTTTGTTGCTCATTATAAGCTTGCTTTATTGTTTCAATCCACGCACCCGTAAGGGTGCGACGGCGGAAGGGGATATGCGTTGAAAGTTAGTGGTACAAATCGCTTTTTGCGCCAACCTCTTTCAGGATGCATATTCCTTACGCCTTATATTTTATTGGAGGGAATGTCAATCTGCTGATTTCAAGGACTTACAGGAATCGCCGATCTACCGGGGAATTCCTGTGAGCTTGGGGTTGGCGCAAACAGATCAGCGGTTCAGCATTCATTTTGGAATTGCTGATTCCCATCTGGTTCACCAACCTGTTTTTAATGCTAGATGGTCAGCGGCCTATCGTCCAGCAACTTTTTCCTTCTCTGCCATTCCAAAAACAAAAGGCCGCTCCATATTAATGGAGCGGCCTTGAAGTGTTTTCCGGCATCGGCGGCTGTCAAAGGCGCTGTTAACGCACACGGGCAATAAGCCAGTGCAACAGGTCCTTGATGGCGACGCGTTCCTGTTCCATGGAGTCGCGGTGGCGAATAGTTACCGTGTCCTTGAGGGAGGCATCGTTTTCCCCAAGGGTTTCAAAGTCCACCGTGATACAGAAAGGTGTACCCACTTCATCCTGGCGGCGGTAGCGGCGGCCGACGGCTCCCGTTTCATCATAGAAGACGGGCATCCACGGCTGGAGCGTTTTTTCAATTTCCCGGGCGATGCGCACCTGTTCCTCGTTTTTCTTGAGCAGCGGGAAAATAGCGGCCTTGATGGGAGCCATCCGGGGCACAAAGCGGAGCACGGTACGGACGTCTTTCTTGCCTTTGTCATCCACCAGTTCTTCTTCATCATAAGCTTCACAGATGATGGCCAGAATGGTGCGGTCACACCCGGCGGAGGGTTCCACCACATGGGGAATGAATTTTTCCCGCGTTTCTTCGTCAAAGTATTCCAACGGGCGTCCGGAACCTTTCTGGTGACAGCTCAGGTCATAGTCCGTGCGGTAGGCAATGCCTTCCAGTTCCTGGATGCCAAACGGGAATTCGTATTCCAGGTCATAGGTTTTCTTGGAGTAGAAGGCTCGTTCGCCGTCCGGAACGTCCAGAATATGGATGTGTTCGCGCGGCACGCCCACTTCGTCATAGAAGCAGAGGCGGTGTTCCAGCCATTCATCCACCAGGCGCAGACCGTCTTCCGGCCGGCAGAAGTATTCGATTTCCATTTGTTCGAATTCGCGGGAACGGAAGGTGAAGTTGCGCGGGTTGATTTCGTTGCGGAAGGATTTGCCGATCTGGGCGATCCCGAAGGGGAGCTTCACGCGGGAGCTGTCCAGGATGTTCTTGTATTGGCAGAAGATGGACTGGGCCGTTTCCGGGCGCAGCCAGCCAGTGGCATTGGGATCGTTTTCATCGGAGGTGGCTCCGATGGTCGTCTTGAACATGAGGTTGAATTCACGGGCTTCCGTCAGCAGGGAACCATTGGCGGGGTTGTACATGGTGGAGTCCGTTATGGCCTCCATTCGCTCGCCTTTCAGTTCCATTTCCTTGTGGGAGACGTCCTTGCCTGCTAGCTGGGCATAGTACTGGGCCGCGGTCTTGCGGGCCTTGTCCGCCTGTTTTTCAGAGTCCACCAGCACGGAGTATTCCTTTTCCATGCTCCAGGAGCCATCCTTTTTAGCGGCTCCGGTGTAGAAAAATCCCATGCCGCTCTGGGCCGGCACCTGGTCGGCGCGCAGGCGTTCCTTGGTCAGCAGACAGTCGCACATCGGGTCGGAGAATCCGCCCACATGGCCGGATGCCACCAGTACGGAGTTATGCGTCAGGATGGAACCGTCCATGCCGACCACATCGTCGCGCTCCTGCACGTTTTTGCGCCACCAGTATTCCTTGAGGTTGCGCTTGAGTTCCACCCCCATGGGACCGTAGTCCCAGCAACCATTCAGACCGCCATATATTTCAGCTGCCTGGAAGATGAAACCCCGCCTTTTGCAGAGGCTCACGATTTTCTCCATTCGGGCGGGATCTGTATTGGTTCTGTCTGCCATGATAATATCTATAATTGGGTTGGCTATGCGGGTTGTATTGATGACCGCAATCAGCGGCCAGTGAAAGCAAAAAGCGTGTCTTCTCAAGAATTCCAGGGGAGAGGCACATCCTTGAGCAGCTGGGAGTCATATCCAGCTTCCACCAGCGTGCGGAAGGCTTCCATCGCCTCCGGAGTCACAGGTTGTTCCGTGGAAAAACCGCGCCTGGGGTATTCCAGTATCCGCTGGAAGTCCCCCACCATGGCGGAGACAACCAGCTCCCGCGGCAGTTCCGGGGTCAAGTATTCCCGGAAAGTGACGGGAGGGGAGCTGACCGCCACCTGCGCTTCCGGCCACTGGGCCTGGAGCGTAGCCAGCGTACGCCGCTCCATGTACGGTTTTTGCAGGGCAATGAGGCTGGCAGGGTCCGGGATGCCGGCCTTTTTCAGGATTGTACGGGAAAAGCGGACGTTTTCCCCGGTGTTGGTAGATTTATTTTCAATGAGGATACGGTCTTCCGGCACTCCCTTTTTCATGGCCGCCTCAGCAAAGAGTTCCGCTTCCGGCACGGCCCATTCCCCTGTAAAACGCCCCATCCCGCCGGAAAAGAGCAAGAGGGGAGCCAGCTTCCGAGCATAGAGTTCCGCCGCATATTCCGCCACCCGCACGTCATTGCTGCCAAGGATGAAGATGAGGTCCGCCGGGCGCAGCTCCTGCTTCACATGATGGTATTCCCACAAAATTTCTATCGATTCTTCCGGAGTCATCGGCCCTATGTACCCAAGAAGTTCCTTTCTGTAAACGCCGGATTCACCACAGTCCGTATTTGCCCCATTCCAGCGCGGCCCATCCCAGCAGCGCATTCGCCACCGCATGCATGACGATGACGGCGCACAGGTTTTTCTGCCACACGGCAAGAAGGTACGCCAAGGAACCGTAAATGAAGGCGCCGCAGTAGTCCACAGGCTGGTGCACGGCCATGAAACAGAGAGTGGTCACCCAGTACGCTTTCCAGCTATGCGTGCCGAAGGGGATTTTCCAGGGATGCTCCAGGTTCACCATCAGGCGCATCAGATAACCGCGCCAGAAGAGTTCCTCCACCAGCGCCACCACCACCACGGCACGGAAGAAGCGCAGGACCAGCGCCGCCAGCCAGCTCCAGGAATCCGGGGCAAAGACGACGCCGGGATCAAAGCCTTCCGGGCGCATGTCAATTCCCAGCAGGTACCGGTACCATGGCCAGGAGGGGTGGCCAAACCATGCATCCGGACCGCCCGGCAGACGGTCCGCCGCCATCGTAGGGGCCAGCCAGCACAGGATGCCCAGCACGCCGAAGAGGATTCCCCATGCGGCGGGTTTCCATTTCCAGTCCCAGTCAATGGCTTTTCTCCACCACAGGAGCAGGACAAAGCAGACGATGGCCTGCACAGGGTACAGCCATTGCTCCGGCGCCCTTCTCCACCAGGCGGCGGCGGGGTGGTTCCATTCCAGGAACGGCCCGCCAAACTGCCACAGCAGGGTAAAGCCCATGAACACCGCAAACGGCGCTACGTACGCCCTTGTTTTCAGGGCCTCCGGGACGGAGTTCATGGACGCGGAGGGGTCAGGAAAGAGTTTTCACGAAACGCTCCATGCGGTTGCAGGCTTCCTTGATCTGGTCAAAGGCAGTCGCATAGCAGCAGCGCAGGAAGCCTTCCCCGCTTGCACCAAAAGCGGTACCGGGCACGGCGGCCACCTGCTCTTCCATCAGCAGGCGCGTAGCGAATTCCTTGCTGGTGAGTCCGAATTTGGAGACGTCCGGGAAGACATAGAATGCGCCGCCGGGCAAATGGCAGTCCAAGCCTATTTCGTTGAAGCGCTTCACCAGGAAGTCGCGCCGCTGGCGGTAGCTTTCCCTCATTTTCATCATGGCGGAGGTTCCGTTTTGCAATGCTTCAATGGCCGCTTCCTGGGAGGTGATAGGAGCGCAGAGCATGGAGTACTGGTGAATTTTCATCATGGCGGAGATGAGCGGCTCCGGTCCGCAGGCATAACCCAGGCGGAAGCCCGTCATGGCAAACGCCTTGGAAAAGCCGTGCAGCAGCAGGGTGCGTTCCCTCATCCCAGGCAGCGAGGCTATCGAAACGTGCGGCTTGCCGTCGTAGCGCAACTCGCTGTAGATTTCATCCGTCAGCACGATGAGATCGTGCTTGATGCAGATGCGGGCAATTTCCTGAAGGGTTTCCACAGGGGCCACGGCCCCGGTCGGATTGGTGGGGAAATTGAGCATCAGCACCTTGGTCCGCGGTGTAATGGCGGCTTCCAGCACCGCCGGGTTAAGGGCGAAAAGGTCCTGCTTGCTTGTGGGCACGGCAGTAGCCACGCCATAGGCCATGTTCACGCTGGGAGCATAGGAGACATAGCAGGGTTCATGGTAAAGAACTTCGTCCCCCGGGTTCAGAATGGCACGGAGCGCCAGGTCAATGGCTTCGCTCACGCCCACGGTCACCAGCACTTCATGCAGGGGATCGTATTTCACATGGAAGAAGCCGTCCACGTATTTGACGATGGAACGGCGCAGGGATTCCAGTCCATAGTTGGAGGTATAGGAGGTGTGCCCCTTTTCCAGGGAGTAAATGGCCGCTTCCCGGATGTTCCAGGGGGTAACGAAGTCCGGTTCCCCTACGCCCAGGGAGATGATGTCCGTCCGTCCCGTGACTAGGTCAAAGAATTCCCGGATGCCGGAACGGGGGATGGAGCTTACCTGCTCCGCAATTTTGTTCTGCCAGTTCATGATGATTTCTTTCGTGTCGGCAGGGACTTACGGAGCAACAGCCAGGCGTTCATTCTGCGCGGGGGCCTCGAACACACAGCCGTTTTTCTTGTAGGTTTTCAGATGGAAGTGCGTGGAAGTGGACAGCACCCCTTCCAGCGTAGACAGTTTTTCCGCCACAAACCGGGCAATGTCACGCATGCTTTTTCCTTCCACCAGCACCAGCAGGTCAAAGCCGCCGCTCGCCAGATAGCAGGAGGAGACTTCGTCAAAACGGGAGATGCGCATCGCCAGGCGGTCAAAGCCGCCATCGCGTTCGGGCGTCATTTTTACTTCAATGAAGGCCGCTACCCTGCTGTCGTGTTCGTATTCCTCATTTACCACCGCCTGGTAGCCCAGAATCACGCCTTCCTTTTCCCACTGCTCCCGCTGGGCTCGAACGGCTTCTTCAGTCATGTCAAGACGTTCGGCCAATTCGCCATCGCTCAAGCGGGCTTGAGTCGCCAGTAACTGTAGAAGTGATGCAGTGGACATAAAATTTCAGGCATAAAAGACCCTTTTATAGCGAACGTGTCAAGAACACATGTTACGCAAGGCTGACATCCGTTCTTTCCAACATAATAAAATACGTTCTTTTTCTTCAAAAAACAGCCGCCGTTCCGAGAATATAATGCTATTGCCTTCAATAAGATAACCATTATTTCAAACATCCGTTGGAATTATTTTCAGAGAATAGTTGCTCTAATCCGCCTTTTGTGCCATAGTAAAGTGCATAGACCTGTAGCGTCCCTTTACAAGGAATGCTTGTTTCCAATTTTTATATGACAGTCTGATATTATGAGCATGGCACTTAACCCGGATAGGGCTACCCTGAACTTTCTCAATGCCTTTCCGGAAGAAATCCGTCTGCGCGGCGAGAAGCTCCAGAAAGACGGAGCGGTTACGCAAATCTTTGGCAATCATTTGTATATTCAGGGCCGTGTGGAAGATGCGCACGGCGTACACCGCGTGAACCTCCGCCTCCAGGGCAACAGGTGGTTCGGGGCATGCTCCACGGAAGACGAGGATCTGGCCGGAGCGGCCATGTACGCCGCCATGCTGGAACGCATGTACCGCGGCCAGGATCTTCCGGAGTCCCCGAACGAACTTAACGACGTTCCCCTGCTGGATATTCTGGAAGAGAAGCTGGGCCGCGAACTGGATGACAAGGAAGCGGATTACGTCAGCAAGCTGGAGAAGCGCTACCGCCGTTTCGCCATTGAGCAGGAAATCCATGACCATGACATGGTGCGCCTGAATCCCCGCTGGGAAATCGTCAGCTATGACCCGCTGGAGCTGTGGCCCGTGCCTCCCACGAACATCCTTGAATTCTGGAATTACATCGCCTATGCCTTCAACAAGAGGCGCCTGCCCTACCCGGAATTCATGGAATCCATCACGGACCTGGAAAAAGTTCAGCGCAAGATTCACGAATGGGAGCGTTCCCGTGAAGTAGGCACCTGGTATGACCGCATCCAGTCCGTGAATGAACGGCCCCCGCAGCCGCCCCGCGGAGAGCTGTTCATGAGGCTCGTTTCCACCATCAACGAGGGCCATTTCGAATACCGCCATTCCCTGAAGCAGGACTGGATTCCCGTCCGGGAAAAGCAGGATTTGGAACATCTGGAAAACCTGCATGAACGCGCTGCCGTGCGCATGGATGCCCAGACGGAAATCCTCCTTGTGTCCCTGTCCGATTACGCCCGTGCAGAAGACGCCCTGACGCTGGACCTGGACCAGGAAGCCGCGTGCGCCCTGATGAACAAGCTTTTCCACCAGCCCGCCCTGAAAGGCTACCTGGTGAACCTGGATGAAAATTATTTCAAGGTGGTGGACGAACCGCTCAAGTGGATTTGCCAGGACGACCCCATTGAGCCGGACTGCTACGCCCTCCAGCTCGCCACGTCCACCGGCATCAACGTCTCCCACTCCGTCCGCCAGCTTCCCGGCCAGCAGGAGCTGTACCAGTCTGACGAAACCGTGTTTCCGGGTCCCCCCCGCTGGCTGGAGAGCACGGAAGTGGAACCCCGCTATTCCATTCCCAAGCAGGTCATCGACAGCCTTGAAGGGGTGGAGTTCCTCCGTAAGATCGGCGCTTCCCTGCCCCCCAGCATGGAGGACCGCGTGGTGGACATCGACCTGCGCGGCACCTTTGACATGAAGATCGTCCGCGGCCTCACCTCCGCGGAAACGGAACACGTGCTTTGTGAAGTAAGCGCCAGGGACGCTTCCGGCTACCGCACGGAAAAACTCGGCAAGGACGGCTGGGACGTCGCTCACCAGGAGCCCATGAAAAACAAAGCCCTGCTGCGCTTCATCCGGGAGCACCTCTATCCCATTCCCGGCCTGCTGGAAGAAATGGGCTTCTCCTATGATCCCCAGGTAGGCGCCTTCAAGGCCCGCGTTACCCGGCAGTTCCCTGAAAAATTTGCGGAGTGGGCCAAGCAGCTCCCGGAAGAGCTGACCGTCAACATGGATGACAAGCTCAAGACGCTGCTGGCGGACCCGGTGGCCGCCGCCGTGCGGTTTGAAGTAGTTAACCAGGAGATTGACTGGTTTGACCTCCGCATCGTCATTGACGTGGAAGGCGTCCAGCTTTCCAAGGAACAAATCCGCGCCCTGGTCGCCGCCAGAGGCGGCTACGTCCGTATGGACGACGGAGGCTGGATGCGCCTGGAAATCAAGCTGGACAACGACCAGCGCGACGCCGTCACCCGCCTGGGCCTGGACCCCTTCGACCTTTCCGGGGAAACCCACCGCATGCACGCCATGCAGCTTGCGGACCCGAAGGCCGCGGAAGTGTTCGACCCGAAGGCCTGGAAACGCATCAAGGACCGCACCGCGGAAATCAAGATCGATGTCAAGCCGGACGTTCCCTCCCAGCTTCAGGCCACCCTGCGCCCGTACCAGGTGGACGGCTTCCACTTCCTGGCCTATCTGGCCACGAACGGCTTCGGCGGCATTCTGGCGGACGACATGGGTTTGGGCAAAACCATCCAATCCATCACTTACGTGCTCTGGCTGCGTGAGGAATTCGCGCGCAAAAACAAATCCAAGAAGAAAATCGCCGTTCCTCCGGTACTCATCGTCTGCCCCAAGTCCGTGCTGGATGTCTGGGCCGGGGAAACGGAGAAATTCGCTCCCGGCGTGCGCGTACTCGTCATCCGCAGCAAGGATCAGGCCAATCTGGACGACATCCGGAAGAATTACGATATGGTCGTGGTCAACTACGCCCAGCTCCGCGTCTGCGGAGAAACCCTCAACCAGATCAAGTGGCTCACGGTCATCCTGGACGAAGGCCAGCAGATCAAGAACCCGGACTCCAAGGCGGCCAAGGCCGCCCGTGAAATCGTCTCCTACAACCGCTTGGTCCTTTCCGGCACGCCCATTGAAAACCGCCTGCTGGACATGTGGTCCCTCATGGCCTTCTCCATGCCCGGCGTTCTCGGTTCCCGTTCCTACTTCAAGAAGCGCTTTGACAAGCGCAAGGACCCGCAGAGCCAGAACCGCCTGGCCGCGCGCCTGAAACCCTTCCTGCTGCGCCGCACCAAATCACAGGTGGCGAAGGACCTGCCCCCCAGGACGGAAGAAGAAGTGTACGCCAAGATGGAAGGCATCCAGAGCCAGCTGTACAAGGCGGAACTCCGCCGCATCCAGCAGGCCCTGCTCGGCCTGGATTCAGACGAATCCGTCAAGAAAAACAGCTTCGCCATCCTGCAGGGCCTCATGCGCCTGCGCCAGATCTGCTGCCACCCCGGCTTGGTGGACCCCAAGTACGCCAAGGAAGACAGCGCCAAGATGACCGCCCTGTTCTACCTGCTGGACCAGCTCCGGGAGGAAGGGCACAAGGTGCTCGTCTTCTCCCAGTTCGTCTCCATGCTGGAAATTATCAAGAACCGGCTGGAAGCGGAAAACAGGCCGCTTAACTACCTTACCGGCCAGACCAAGGACCGCCGCGGGGAAATTGAAAAATTCCAGACTACCAAGGACCCGTCCGTCTTCCTGCTTTCCCTGAAAGCCGGGGGCGCCGGCCTCAACCTTACTTCCGCCTCCTACGTGGTCCTGTATGATCCGTGGTGGAACCCGGCTGTGGAAAGCCAGGCCATTGACCGTACGCACCGCATCGGCCAGAAGAACAAGGTGATCGCCTACCGCCTGCTGACGAAGGACTCCGTGGAAGAAAAAATCCGCATCCTCCAGCATCAGAAGAACCAGCTCGTCGCCAACGTGCTGGGTGACGAGGGCTTCACCTCCAGCCTGGGCATTGACGACCTGAACTTCATCCTCAACCACGGGGATGACGAAGAAGGCTAAGCCGATGGCGGTGAGTAGAGAGTAGTGAGTAGAGATTAATTATTTCAACTTCCGGACATTGGTCCGCTCATTCTTTCCCTACTCTCTGATCTCTCATCATTAATCGCTATAAAAAAGCCCTGCAATTTTATGCAGGGCTTTTTTATTTCACCATTTAAGGCTGACAGGGTCCGTATGATAAAGAATCCCGGCCTCGTCACGCACAAGAAGAGTTAACTGGATGCGCGCAGGAAGGCGCAGCATCTGGAGGCCGTTGAACGCAAATATCTGCCCCTGGCACAACAGGGGGCGGGAACCGAACAATTCATCCCCTTCAATCACCTGCGTGCCGTCTTCATGGGAACGGACGGTCCACTTTTTACCGATGATGCGCACGGCGCCTTCCCCCGTATTGCGGATGCTCACATTGTAGGGCACGGGAATGCGCCCGTCGTCACGGACCAGCCGCTCCAGCTTTTCATCCCGTGAATACAGGCTGCGCGGCGTGAGCCGCACTTCCAGGCTGGTCAGGAGGGGGAGAACCATACGGGAACCGGAGAGGAATTATGATTCCACGGGAGCCAGGGCCGCCTTCATCAGCTCCAGCGTCGTCTTGCGGATGGCTTCCACGCCCGCCTTGGTGGGCTTGGCGTCCGGAGCCAGCGTCATCTGCTCCTGCAAGGTCGTCAGAAGGTTCATGATTTTTGCAATGTCCCGGCGTTCCTTCATTTCCGGCTCCACCCCGTCCAGGATGTAATGGAAGTATTCCGGCACGTCCGGCTGGAAGATGACCTTCGCCTTGTCCTCCGCAAACTTGTTATCCAGCGCCGCGGTAGCGGCATCCAGGGCGCGTATCCATCCTCCCAGGCCAATCAGGTTCGCCATGTCGGAATCCCGCAGGGAGGCAAGCTCCTGTTCCACGTCGGACTGAATCAGGGCCAGATTATTCTTGAAACTGCTCAAATCCCCGTCTTCCGCATTTTTCAGCAGGCTGGCGGCATGGCGGTTCACCCGTTCCCCGGCTCCGATGGCCTTCGCATAGCTGGAGAGGTCCAGCGCAATGGGCTTCACTTCGTTCATCTTGCCGCACTGCACGATCACAAAGCCGTCCGCCATCATGCCGCCAAGCTGGAGAGCCAGGGAGCAGCGGTCCATGGGGGGGCGTTCGGGACGCGCGCGCAGCGCCACGTTCTCCGGAATTTCCGGCAGCCCTTCCAGGTCTTCAAAAATCTTGCGGATGGACGGCGCGGTAAATTCGTTGATGCCCAGCTCCTCATTCATGTGGGAGTCGTCCAGCAGGCGTTCCGGAATGGCCGGCTGACCCTGCCTGTCCTGCTTGCCGGGCGGCGTCTGCACATCCAGTACGGCTTCCTCCTTCTCCGGGGCATTTTCCTTCGGGGCGGCAAACGCCATTCCCCCCGTGACGGATACAGCCGCTGCCAGCACATACAATCTCTTCATAACAACACTCAAAAAGGTTAAGCAAAACGGAATATGTCTTGACTCTCGCCCTATGGTGTCTTATACGGGCGTCACGTCAAGGAAATCCCCCGCGCCTGACGCAAAAAGATACCAAACACCCTTTGCAAGCCCCGCATGTCTTTAAATTACAATTTTATCTGGCTCCTGTGCTATCTTCTGGTTCTCGTCGGCCTAGCCGGATACGGCTTTCACCGCCTGAGCATCGTTTACCTGTACTGGAAGAACCGCAACAACAAGCCCCAGCCCAAGTCCCGCTTCCAGGAACTGCCCGTCGTTACGGTCCAGCTCCCCATGTTCAATGAGAAGTTCGTCGTGGACCGCCTTCTGGAATCCGTAGCCGCTCTGGATTATCCTCAGGACAAGCTGGAAATCCAGATTCTGGACGATTCCACAGACGACACCACGGAACAGTGCTACCGCAAGGTGGAGGAACTGAAGGCCCGCGGCTTTGACGCCGTCTGCATCCACCGCACGGACCGCACGGGCTTCAAGGCCGGCGCGCTGGAAGCGGCCACCAAGGTGGCCAAGGGCGAATTCCTGCTGATTCTGGACGCCGACTTCGTTCCGGAACCGGACCTTCTGCAAAAAACCATCCATTTCTTCACGGATGAAGGCGTGGGCCTCGTCCAGACCCGCTGGGGCCATATCAACCGGGAATACAACCTTCTCACCCGCGTGCAGGGCATGTACCTGGACGGCCACTTCGCCATGGAGCAGACGGCGCGCAACCGTTCCGGGCGTTTCTTCACCTTCAACGGCACCGCCGGCATGTGGCGCAAGTGCGTGATCGGGGATGCGGGCGGCTGGTCCCATGACACCCTGACGGAAGACATGGACCTTTCCTACCGCGTCCAGCTCAAGGGCTGGCGCTTCATTTACCTGAACGATGTCGTCACCCCGGCGGAACTCCCCGTGGACATGGACGGGTTCAAGTCCCAGCAGCACCGCTGGACCAAGGGCTCCATCCAGGTCTGCCAGAAAATCCTGCTGGACATCTGGCGCTCCAAGGCTCCCCTCAAGGCCAAGGTGGAGGCCACCACGCACCTTACCTGCAATTATTCCTACCTGCTCCTGGCCCTGCTCTGCTTCCTGGTGTACCCCATCTGCACCCAGCGCATTCCGGAAAATGAAACGGTCTTCATGTGGTTCGTGAACGTGGCCCTGTTCTTCATGACCAGCGTGGCCGTCTGCATCTTCTACATGAGCGCCCAGATCGTGGTGCGCCCCAAATCCTGGTGGAAGGAGCTGCCCTACCTGCCGCTTCTCCTCACGCTGAGCGTGGGCATGGCGGTGAACAACGCCAAGGCCGTTCTGGAAGCCATCTTCGGCCATCAGTCCGCCTTCGTCCGCACGCCCAAGTACGGGGTGGACCAGAAGGAAAACAGGCAGCATGTCTCCCAGCTCAAGCGCAACGGATACAGGGCCATCAAGTCCGTCGTCATCCCCGTCCTGGAAATCGCCTGCGGCACCTTCTTCCTGAACCTGATCATCATCATGATCCGCCAGGGCCATTACCTTTCCCCCATCCTGATGATTCCCTTCCTGGGATTCTACTACACGGGGTTCTGCTCCCTGGGCCGCATGATCTCCAACCTGCTGCCCGCCAAACAAACTGCCAAAGCCAAGAACTGACACCTTTCCCATGCCTGCGCCTCTCTCGCAAGCAGTACGCCTGATTCAACTCGCCGGCGCCGCCTTCGCGGTGTTCGGCGCCTTGGTATCCTGCTCCCGTCCGGACTACCAGCCCACCGCCATCGTCAAGGATGGCGCCGTCGTTAGCGTCAGGGACCAGAAAATGGCCGTCATGCGCAACGGACACGTCGTAAAAACCTACCCCATCAGCACTTCCAAATTCGGTCTGGGCGACAGGAAGGGGAGTTGCCGCACTCCGCTGGGCGCCCACCGCATCGCCTCCAAGATCGGCACCGGACAGCCCAAGGGCATGGTGTTTAAAAGCCGCAAGCCCACCGGGGAATGCGTGGCCCCCAATTCTCCGGGCCGCGACCCCATCGTCACCCGCATCATGTGGCTGGAAGGGCTGGAAGGCCGCAACCGGAACGCCCACTCCCGCCTGATTTACATCCACGGAACGGCAGAGGAACGCACCATCGGCACGCCCGCCTCCTACGGCTGCGTGCGGATGAAAAGCAATGACGTGTACGAAGCCTTCAACCTGCTCCGGACCGGGGATCCCGTCGTGATCGAACGCTGCTCCATAGACGCTTCCCTGAAAGCTCTGGCCCAGGCGGAAAAAACGCAGGATTCCTCCCTGCTGGTCATGGCTTCCGCACCGTCTTTCATGGAGAATGCCAACACGGCTTCCATCATTTCCCACCGCCGCCGGGCATCCCGTCCTCCCGCCGTAGCCCTTTCCCGCAAGCAGACCGCGGCCGCCGGGAAGAAAGCCTCTCCCCACAAGCGGACGGCAGTCCGCAAGACAGTGAAGAGCTCCAAAGCCGCCGCCCGTTCCGCCAGGGGGACCCGTTACACCCTCGGCTGAACCGACCTTCCCCGCCATTCTTCCGGCATTCCCGTTCCTCCGCCTCCTGACATGGCTGTTTGAACGCATGGTTGCCTGCGTCCGTCACATTTGTTAACGTAGACTTATGGCCATGATGGAACATGAAGATATCAGCAATGAAAACCTGGCGGGCCACCTTCTGGTTTCCGCCCCCTATCTGGACGGCGGCGGCTTTTACCACTCCGTGATTTTTCTGAGCCGGGTGGAGGAGGAATTCGTCATAGGCCACATCCTGAACCATCCGGCCGGCATGAACGTGGGAGAAGTGGCGCGCCATACGGACATTCCGGAATCCCTTTACCCCGTTCCCATCTTCAAGGGAGGCCCCGTGGAGCGCAACCAGCTCATTTTCGCCGCCTTCGTCCGTACGGAGGACAAATTGCGCGTCCAGTTCCATCTACAGGAGGAACAGGCCCTGGAATACATTGAGGATCCCCACGCCATCCTGCGCGCCTACGTGGGCCACAGCGCCTGGACGCCCTCCCAGTTGCGCCGGGAGCTGAACGACCGCGCCTGGTACGTCTCCCCCACCGTGCCGGACATCTGCCTGGAGCCGGACTCCTCCAAGGTATGGGCCATGGCCATGCGGCGCCTCTCCCCCCTGCACCACATCATGAGCCACGCGCCCGCACAGCCTTCCCTGAATTGAACCATCCATCATGAGCATCCAACAGAATCTGGAACACATTCTCTCCCGCATCCGCTCCGCGGAACTCCGTGCCGGGCGTCCGGCGGGGTCCGCCCGCCTCGTCGCCGTCAGCAAAACCTTTCCTGCGGATGACGTGAAGGCGTGCTACGATGCGGGCCAGCGCATTTTCGGAGAAAACAGGGTTCAGGAGGCCCTGGGAAAAATCCCCGCACTTCCTCCGGATACGGAATGGCACCTCATCGGCCCCCTGCAGCGCAACAAGGTGCGCAAGGCCCTGGAACATTTCACGCTGATCCACGCTGTGGACTCCCTGCGCCTGGCGCAGTTCATGGACGCCGTAGCGCAGGAGACGGGCAAACGCCCCCGCATCCTGCTGGAAGTGAACGTAGGGGATGAAGACAGCAAATTCGGCTTTTCCCCGGAGACTCTGGAACGGGAATGGCCGGAGCTGGCCGCGCTGGACCACCTTGAAATAGCCGGCCTCATGTGCATCCCTCCCCCGGTGGAAAATCCGGACGAAGCGCGCCCTTATTTCCGCCGCCTCCGGGAGCTGAAGGAAACCCTGTCCGGCAAGGGGAGAGCCCCGCTGAGGGAGCTTTCCATGGGCATGAGCCATGACTTTGAAACGGCTGTGGAGGAGGGCGCCACCCTCGTCCGCGTGGGCACCGCCATTTTCGGCGGCCGCTCCTATGCTCCGGCCCCGTGATTTTAGTTGGACAGAAGGAAAAGCGGCGTGTACGTTTGTTCCGGAATAACGGAACGGCCCGGACGGAGCCTTGATTTCAACACCCCATGCTGACAGGAGGAAAAAACGTGATTCCGCATGCGGTGCGGGACGTAGCGGATGCCGCCGCGGCATTTTCCGCCCGCATTGGTCCGGACCGTCATTTTGACTCCCAGGAAAACGTGGAGGAAGCCCTGGCGGAATGCTGCTCTCCGCAGAACGTCACCGTGATCGGCATGACGGGTTCCGGCAAGTCTTCCACGCTGGATGCCCTGGCCGGAGAACGGTTCTGTTCCCGCGTTTCCAGTGAAGCCACACTGGTCCGCTGGCAGTACAGGCCCCACCCCGCGCCCCACACCCATGAATGGGTGCTGGACCTTTTTTACCCGTCGGACGCCCTGCTGAACCTTGAGTTCTGGGACACCATCGGCCTGGAACAAGAGGACGCCCCCCGGAAGCTGAAGCACATCGTCCCCAAATCAGACGCCATTCTTGTGGTCATTTCCGCCAGGGACGGCAACCAGCTCCCTTTATGGGACTACCTCCGGACGCTGGAGGAACGGCTCCATTCCCGCATGGTGCTCGTCATCACCCACGCGGAGCTGCTATCCTTTGACCAGCTCCAGTCCCTGAAAGAGGAATTGCGCTCCACCTCCCGCGAACGCCTGGGCGTGCAGCTTCCCCTGTACCCCGTCACGACCGCCGGGGAGCAGGCTGGGGAAGGCGTGGAAGCGCTGAGAGCATGCGTGCAGGAGGTGCTGAAACGCAGCCCGCTGACGGACAAGCGCGTGGAACGCCTGCTGCTGGCTACGGACCGCCTGCTGGAAGAACAGGGAAAGGTGCTCAATGAACTGCACCGCCTTTCCAAGATGGATTCCGGCTTCCTGACCTCCATTGACCGGGAGATAGACCGCATCCAGCTCCAGATGGAGGATGAAATGCCCGCACGGCTCAAGGCGTACGCCCAGTACGTGCAGGACTGCGTGCCGCGGCTGGGGAAAAAATCGGCCCGGCAGATGGGGCGCTTCCTTTCCATCCGGCGCACGATGATCCTGCACAAGCTTCCTCCCGTCATTGACGAATGGTTTTATGAGCTGGTCAAGTCCGGCATTGAGGAACGGCACGCGTATTACAACAAGGAATTCCTGAACATCTGCCAGACGCACTGGAACCATGTGCGCCCCCGCGTGAAGGAACAGTGGGACTGCGACATAGGCGATTTTCCCGCCGCGCGGCTCCAGGCGGACCTGGAGGTGTACAAGGAGCGCCTGGGCCGTTCCATTTACATGCCCCTGAAGGATTTCGGCATCAAGCCGTGCCTCAGCAAGCTGTTTCTGGACCAGGAGGACGTGATGAGAACGGAAATCAAGCTGATGCTCATCCTGGTGATTCTGGGAGCCCTGCTGGGGTGCTTCGGAGAACATGCGGCGGGGTTTGCCTGCGTAGCCGCGGCCCTGGCCGTCTGGGTGGGCGGCAACCTGGGGCTGGCCTGGATGCAGTTCCGGCTGTCGCGCCAGATTGTAGCCGCGGCGGCGGAAATGCACATTGCCGTGGAATGCGGCCTGCGGACGCCCCTGTATGAAGCCATGGTCAGCGGCCTTTCCGATTACCGCAAACTGTACGCGGACATCCGCGGCCAGGTGGCCGGCGGCGTGGAACATCTCCAGCCCCTGCTGAATGCCCGCTACGACCTGTTCTATAAACTGACCGTGCAGAAACACCGGTTCCGCATCTAGCCCCTTTCCTTTTCGTCCGGAGACGCGGCTTCCTGTTCCCTGCCGCAGAAACGCACCCGCTTTCCATCAAGCATCACTCCGCGTCCGGCGTAATCACCATGTCCACATGCCTGTCATGGGCTTCCATGGGCACGTCGTCCAGAAGCTGGCAGGGGAAGCAGACTCCCGCCAGGGAAACTCCCGCAGCCGGACCGGCCAGCAGGGTATCATAAAATCCGCCGCCGTACCCCAGCCGCTTGCCGTCCCGCGTAAACGCGGCTCCCGGCAGAACAATCAATTCCATTTCTCCCGCATGCAGTTCCGGGCAACCCGGGCCGGGTTCGCGAATGTCCCAGCAGCCCGTCACAAACTCCCCGTGATGGCATACACGGTGGAAGCTCAGCGTCCTTCCCTCATGCACCAGCGGGAAGTACCATTCCCGGTCCGGCAGCATGTCCAGCAGGGGCAGCAAATCCACTTCCCCCGGCCTGGCGGCAAAAACAGCCACGCGCCGGAAATTCTTTTCCCGTACCAGCGCCGCCACACGGCGGCAGATGGAACGGGACATGGCTTCCCGGGAGGCGGCGTCCAATCCGCCTATCCTTTCACGTATCATGCGGCGCACTTCCCGCTTGGAAGCCGCCGGACCGCTCACGGTTCCGGATTGGGGTGCTTTTCCTTCCATTCCAACAGGCTCTTTAAAAATACGCTTTCCAATGAGTTGCGCGGGTGTCCGGCTTCCAGCCATGCGGCGCGGCCGTCTTCCCGCACCAGCTCCTTCAACTGTTCCAGCAGCTCCGGGGAGGCGTGCTCCAGCAGGATTTCCTGCTTGTCGGAATCCCGTGTCAGCTCGTTCACGGAACCCTCCGCAATGAGCAGCCCTTTAAAGATGACGCCCACCCGGTCGCAAACCTCCTGAACCTGTTCCAGCAGGTGGGAGCACAGGAAAACGGTTAGGCCGCGCGCCTTCAGGTTCTCAATAATGTTCCGGATGTCGCGGGAACCGAGGGGGTCTACGCCGGCGGTCGGTTCGTCCAGCACCAGCAGGCGGGGGGACTGAACCAGGGCCTGCGCCATGCCGACGCGCTGGAGCATTCCCTTGGAATAACCGCCCAGCCGCCTGTCCGCCGCGTCGGCCAGCCCCACCAGGTCCAGCAGTTCACGGACTTTCTCTTTCAGGGATTTGCCGCTCAGGCCGCACAGCTTGCCGTAAAAGGAGACGGTTTCCGCCCCCGTCAGGAATTTGTAGAAGTAGGGGTTTTCCGGCAGGAAGCCCACCTCCTCCTTGCTGTCCGGGGACAGGCTGGATTTGCCGAAGATGGCGCATGAACCCTCCGTGGGCCTCACCAGCCCCAGCAGGGCCTTCATCAGGGTGGACTTGCCGGAGCCGTTCGGGCCAATGAGGCCGTATACCTCTCCCTGCCGGATGCTCATGTCTATCCCCCGCACGGCATGCACCACGGGCTTGCCAAGACCTGTCTTGAAGGTCTTGTGCAGGTTGACGATTTCAGCGGCGGCAGGCTGGTCCATAAGAACTCGGTCAATGCTTGATCTGCCCCAGGCGGCGCAGAAGAATCTGGCTCATGTCTATTCCCTTGGAGAACAAGTCCACCGGGAAGTTTTCATTGGGGGAGTGGATGCGCGCATCCGGCAGGCACATGCCCAGCATCAGGGCGTCCGCTCCCAGCACGCGCTTCATTTCCTCAATGATCGGGATGCTGCCGCCCTCCCTCACCAGCACGGGCTTGCGGCCAAAGGCCTCTTCCAGCGCCTGCTGGGCAGCCAGGCCGAACTCGGAATTCGGGTCGCACACGTAGGCGTTTCCGCCGTGGCCCCGCTTAAATTCCACCGTGACGCCCCTGGGGACATGGCTCTTCACATGTTCTTCCAGCAGCGTTTCAATCTTTTCCGGCTGCTGGCCGGGAACCAGGCGGCAGGAAATCTTGGCAAAGGCATGGCTGGGAATGATCGTCTTGCTTCCCTCTCCCTGGTAGCCGCCTCCGATGCCGTTGATTTCCAGCGTAGGACGGGCGAAAATGCATTCCGCCCCGGTGAAGCCCGATTCCGTCACCACGGTTTCCACGCCCGTCAGCTTCGCCAGCTCTTCATTGCTCATGCCGGGCACGGTGGCCCACATGCTGCGCTCCCACGTGGCGATGGGTTCCACGCCATCGTAAAAACCTCTCACGGCCACGCGGCCGTCCTCGTCATGGAAGGAAGTGATTATTTCCGCCAGGGCCGCAATGGGGTTGGCTACCGCGCCGCCGAACACGCCGGAATGAAGGTCCGCGGAAGGGCCCTTCACGATAATTTCCGCCCCGGCCAGGCCGCGCAGGCCATAGGAAAACGTCGGTGTGTCCGGAGCGGCCATCCCGGTATCGGAAACCACAATCACGTCGCAGGCCAGTTCGTCCCTGTGGTCCTTGATGAATTGGGAAAGACTGCCGCTGCCCACTTCCTCCTCCCCTTCCAGCAGGAAGATCACGTTCACCGGAAGGTGGCCGCCGTTCTGGCGGAGCAATTCCTCCACGCCCAGAATATGGGCGAACAACTGCCCCTTGTTATCCGTGGCGCCGCGGGCGTAAATCTTCCCGTCCCGCACTTCCGGTTCAAACGGGTCGGACTCCCACAGCTCAACCGGGTCCACGGGCTGCACATCATAATGGCCGTAAATCAGCACGGTTGGCTTGCCTTCCTCCCGCGGGCTGCGGGCCATCACAATGGGATGGAGGCGCGTCTTGTGGGCCGCGGCTTCCAGCCCCATGCCGGACAGCTTGTCCACCAGCCAGTCCGCGCAGTCGCTCACGTCCTGGGCGTGCTCCTTCTGGGCGGAAATGCTGGGGAATCTCAACAAGGTTGCCAATTGATCCAGTCTGTTCATGGCGCCATCAGACCACGCCTGAGGCTTCAAATCAACCGGTAAAGTGTGGCATTCCGCGCCGGAACGGGCCTTTTTTCAAAAAAATGAGGCTTGCCCGCGGGTCTGGGAACAATATTTGATTGCCCTCGCGCGAGATTTGTTCCTTTATATAGGATTATGTTCAGCAAATCCAAAGTGAAGAAAGTGGATTTCGTCACCCTGTCCAAATTTTACGGCAAATACAAGGAAGCCCTCCAACTGGAGCTCATCAACAGCCCCGCCGGCCTCAGCCGCCACATTTGCGAACCCGCCCTCAACCGCCCCGGGCTGGCGATCGCCGGCTTTTACTCCTACTTTGCCAACAAGCGCATCCAGGTCTTCGGCTCCGCGGAGCTGGCCTACCTTCAAAAACTGCCGGAGGGCATGCGCAAATCCCGCATCCAGCGCATGTTCCGGTGCGAGGTCCCGGGCATCGTCTTCTCCCGTGACCAGGACCCGCCCCAGGAAATCGTGGAGCTGGCGGATGAGGCCGGCGTCTGCGTCTTCCGCACGAGCCTGGTGACCATGAAATTCGTCAACTCCGCCACCATCATTCTGGAAAACGAATTCGCGGAAAGCCTCACCCTGCACGGCTGCATGGTGGACGTGCGCGGCGTGGGCGTCCTCATCCGCGGCAAGAGCGGCGTGGGCAAGAGTGAAACGGCCCTGGGCCTGATTGAACGCGGGGCGGCCCTAGTGGCGGACGACATGGTGTACGTGCGCAACGTGGGCGGAGAACTGGTGGCCAGCGCGCCGGAGATGAGCCGCGGCTTCATGGAAGTGCGCGGGCTGGGCATCGTCAACATCACCACCCTCTTCGGCCTCAAATCCATCCGCCACAACAAGCGGCTGGACCTCATCGTCACCCTCATTCCCGCCAAGGACCAGGAAGCGCTGGACAGGCTGGGGCTGGAAAGGGAGGGCCTGGACGTTCTCGGGGAAAAAGTGCTCCACGTGCAGCTCTCCGTAGCCCCCGGCAGGGACATCGCCCGCCTGGTGGAAGTGGCCGCCATGGACTACCATCTCAAGGACATGGGCATCGACATGGCCGGGGAGTTCAACCGCCGCCTCATGTCAAACTTCCAGCCCCCTGAAAACCAGGACTGACAAAAAACTCTTGGAAAAAAACTTCAATTAGTGTACTTACCGTTCTAGCAACCGTTATCACCCCTTACTTCAAATTCCATGGTTACCAAGGAACTCACCATCATCAACAAACTCGGCATTCACGCGCGTCCGGCTGCTCAATTCGTCAAACTGGCCAGTAAATTTGATGCAGACATTGTCGTGGAGAAGGATGGCGAGGAAGTTGATGGAAAGAGTATTCTGGGCTTGATGATGCTGGCGGTAGGCCACGGCTCCAAGATCACCATCACGGCGGAAGGAAAGGATGAGCAGGAAGCGTTGAACGCGCTGGAAGACCTGATTTCCCGCAAGTTTGAAGAAGATTGAACACTCCGGCTCACGGCCATATGAGACCGGGCCATCAAGCCCGCAGATGATTCAGGAACCCATTTCCACGGAAGAAACCTGGCTTCAGGGCATTCCCGTTTCCCCCGGCATCGCCCTGGGCAAGATCAAAATTCAGATCAGCGGTTCCAAGGAACCCGTGGCGTATGAAATTTCCCCGGAGGAGGTGGATGCCGAATTGGTGCGCTTCCACCAGGCGCTGCAAACCACCGCGGATCAGATCCGGACGCTGCGTGAGCGCATGATCCAGATATCCGGGGAAAAGGACGCCTCCATCTTTGACGCCCACATCCTTCTTCTTCAGGACAAGGTCATCCTCCAGCAGGTTCAGACGGAGCTGCTCAAGCGCCTCCAGAACGTGGAGCACATCTTTTATGTGGTCATGCAGAACTACATGGAAGTCCTGCGCCGCGTGGACGACCCCTACCTGCGCGCCAAGACCGCGGACATGGAGGACGTCATGCAGCGGGTCATCAACAACCTCCGCAGCACGGAACCCCTGGAAGACGAGGAAGAGGCGGAGGAAGCCCAGGTGCTGGTGGCCTATGACCTGACCCCTTCCGACACGGCGGCCATGGACGCCAGCCTGATTCACGGCTTTGCCACGGAAATAGGCTCCTCCGTTTCCCACACCGCCATCCTCGCCCGCTCCATGGGCATTCCCGCCGTCGTTGGACTGGACCAGGCCCTCCTGCGGGTGGAAAGCCACGCCCCCGCCATCCTGGACGGCTACAAGGGAGTGCTCATCCTGAAGCCCACGCAGGAGACGGTGGAGTACTACAACCGCCTCCAGGTGGAAAAGGAAAAGGCCTACAAGGCGCTGGAAGCGCTGCGGGACCTGCCTACCATCACCAGGGACGGCCGCAACATCCGCCTTTCCGTCAACGTGGAATTCCCCCATGAATACTCCGGCATCAAGGAGGTGGGGGCGGAAGGCGTGGGACTCTTCCGCACGGAATTCTTCCTGCTGGGCAATCCAGCCGGCATGCCGGACGAGGAGGAACAGACACGCTACTACAAGAAGCTGGCGGAAGGCTGCGCGCCCCACGGCGTCATCTTCCGCACGCTGGACTCCGGCGGCGACAAGCTGCCGTGCGAACGGCTCTGTACGCCGGAACCTAATCCCTTCCTGGGCTGGCGCGGCATCCGCGTCTCCCTCAGCCGTCCGGAGCTTTTCAAGCAGCAGCTCCGCGCCATTCTCCGCGCCTGCGCGGACACGCCCGGCTGCGGCATCATGTTCCCGATGATCTCCGGCTATACGGAGGTGGTCACCGCCAAGCACATCCTTCAGGAATGCCGGGAGGAACTGGAAAAGAAAAACGTTCCCTACGCGCGGGACCTGAAGGTGGGCATCATGATTGAAGTGCCCAGCGCCGCCATCATGACGGACGTGCTCGCCCGGGAGGTGGACTTCTTCTCCGTAGGCACGAACGACCTCACGCAGTACACCATCGCCGTGGACAGGGTCAACAACCGCGTCGCCAACATGTTCCGCCCCACGCACCCCGCCGTGGTGCGCATCATCGGCATGACGATCACCGCCGGAGAACGGGAAAACGTCCCCACGGCCATCTGCGGGGAAATGGCGGGGGACATCACCCTGCTTCCCCTGCTGATCGGGCTGGGCGCCACCTCCATGTCCGTGGGCGTGCATCTGGTCCCCATCATCCGGTACGCCATCCGCAACCTGGACTACGGCCAGTGCCGGGACATGGCGCAGAAGGCGCTTCAGGCGCCCAACAGCAGGACCATCGTGGACCTGAGCACGGCTCTGGCACGGAAATCCTATCCGGCCCTGTTTGAATAAGGCCTTCCCTTCCGGCGCATGCCGTACCGGAAAAAACGGCTCTTATCCCCGGCAAACTGCCGCGGGAACACGAATCCTTGACAGAATAGCCCGTTTCATGCGTTATATGAGTACTGGTCTTTTTATCATGAAAACTTTCCGCATTGCATTTTCTCTCATCCCGTTCCTGCTGGGAAGCGCCCTGCCCGCTTCCGCAGCACCCTCAAACGCGCCCCGCGCGGAAGCCCAGAAGCGCCCCAACATCATCCTTTTCCTGGTGGACGACATGGGCTGGCAGGATACATCCCTGCCCTTCTGGAGGGAAGCGGACGGCACGCCCAAGCCCACCTTCCTGAACAAGCGCTACCGCACGCCCAACATGGAGGCCCTGGGCAAGCAGGGCATGGTCTTCACGAACGCCTATGCGCAGCCCATCTGTTCCCCCAGCCGGTGCAGCCTCATCTCCGGCATGAACTCCGCCCGGCACCGCGTCACCAACTGGACGCTCCTGCGGGACCAGACCACCGATGCCGGCCACAAGGCGCTCAAAGCTCCTGCGGACTGGAGCATCAACGGCGTGCAGCCGCTGGGCACCAAATCTTCCGGCACCACCCTTCTCCCCCTGACGGAAGAGAAAATCCAGTACAAGATGGAAAAGCCCTTTACCCCGGTGCTGGGGCTGCCCGCCCTGCTCAAAAAACAGGGCTATACCACCATCCACTGCGGGAAGGCCCACTTTGGCTCCAAAAATACCCCGGGGGCCAATCCCAAACTCTTCGGCTTTGACTACAACATCGCCGGCACGGAAATCGGCGGCCCGGCGGACTACCGGGGCTCCCAGAAATACGGCACGGGTAACTTCCACGTCCGCGGCCTGGATGAGAACAACTATTATGAAAACGACGTCTTCCTGACAGAGGCCCTGACGCAGGAGGTGCTGAAACGCCTGGACGCCATCAGGAACAACCCCAAGGAGGCGGACAAGCCCTTCTACCTGTACATGTCCCATTACGCCATCCACGCCCCCTTCGACATGCGCGGCTATGACAAGCGCTTTGCGGAAGACTACTCCAACCCGAACGACGGCCACAACTGGTCCGATAACGAAAAACGCTACTCCGCCCTGATCCAGGGGATGGACAAGAGCCTGGGCGACATCCGGCAGTACCTGGAAAAGAACAATCTGGATAAAAACACCGTCATCATCTTCATGGCGGACAACGGCGGCCTCGCCATCAGCGGGCGCATGGGCAACAAGGAATCCAACTACCCGCTGAGCTTCGGCAAGGGCTCCAACCGGGAAGGCGGCATCCGGGAGCCGATGATCGTTTACTGGCCCGGAGTCACCAAGCCGGAAAGCGTCTGCACCACTCCCGTCATCATTGAAGACTTCTTCCCGACCATTCTGGAAATGGCGGGAGCCAAAAAAATCCAGGCTCCGCAGGTCGTGGATGGCAAAAGCTTCGTCACCCTGCTGAAGGGCGGCAAAATGAACCCCAACCGCCCCCTGCTCTTCCATACGCCCAACGTCTGGGGAGAGGGGAACGGCAACAACTCGCTTTATTCCCCCAGCACGGCCATGCGCCAGGGGGACTGGAAGCTGATTTACTGGCACCCCACCCAGAAGTTTGAACTCTTCAACATCAAGGAAGACATCAGCGAGGAGCACAACCTGGCGGAACGGCATCCGGACCGCGTGAAAGCCATGGCAAAAACCATGACCGCCCTGCTCAAGGACCGCAAGGCCCAGATGCCCACCTACAAGAAAGACAACCCCGCCGGAGCCCGGGAAGGCTCCCCCGTGCCGTGGCCGGACCAGGCGGCGGCCAGGCTGTAAAGGCATCTCCACCCCTCCCCGGAAAGCCGCATTATTCCCTTTTCTTTTAAGGAAACAGGGAGTATGGTGCGGCTTTCCTGTTTTTATTCCCTTTCTCCATTCTCTTTACAATATCATGAAAAACCTTCTTTCCATCGAACAGCTTACCGGAGACGAAATCAAGGACCTGCTCGCGCTGGGCCACAAGCTCAAGGCGGAACGCGGCCATCACGAACGCCTGCCCCTGAAAGGCCAGACCTGGGCGCTTATTTTCTCCAAATCCTCCACCCGCACCCGCGTTTCCTTTGAAGTGGGCATCAGCGAACTGGGCGGACGCCCCATGTTCCTTTCCGTCCATGACATCCAGCTCGGGCGCGGAGAACCCATCAAGGACACGGCCCGCGTGCTGGGCCGCATGATCCACGGGGCCGCCATCCGGACTTACGGCCAGCAGGAAGTGGAGGAATTCGCCGGCTTCTCCGGCATTCCCACCATCAATGCCCTGACGGACGAGGAACACCCCTGCCAGATCCTGGCGGACCTGCTCACCATTGAGGAAATTTACGGCCCCGGCTCCTGGAAGGACATGAAGATCGCCTTCGTAGGGGACGGGGACAACAACATGTCCCGCTCCTGGATGTGGGCGGCCAAGCGGCTGGGCTTCACGCTCGCCATCGGCGCGCCGACCAACTACCTGCCGCTGGAAGACTTCCGCAAGCATCTGGACTGCGAGAACGTCATCTTCACCACGGACCCCGTGGAAGCCGTGAAGGGAGCCTCCGTCATCAACACGGACGTCTGGCTCTCCATGGGCCAGGAAGCGGAAGGCCTGTCCAAGGAAAAACACTTCTACCCCTACCAGGTGAACAGGGAGCTGCTGGAACACGCCGCCCCCAACCACTCCGCCTTCCACTGCCTGCCCGCCTACCGCGGCAAGGAAATCACGGAAGACGTGCTGGAACACTTCGCCCCCGTCATCTTCCGTGAAGCGGAAAACAGGGTCCACGCCCAGAAAGCCGTTCTCGCCACGCTGGCGGACGCCAACCGGGCATAACCGGCCTTTCCCACCAAAATCCGAGCCATGAACTACGAAGAACGCCTGCAAGACCTGCTGGATGAACTGGACCTGTTCCAGGACTGGACGGAACGCTACGAATACATCATCAGCCTGGGCAAGAAGCTTCCAAAGCTGGACGAAGCCCACAAGACGGAGGACTCCCTCATCAAGGGCTGCCAGTCCCGCGTGTGGCTGTACACGGAGCCGGACAAGGGCGTGCTGAAGCTCTACGCGGACAGCGACTCCCTCATCACCAAGGGCCTCATTGCCGTCTTCATCCGGCTGCTCTCCGGCCTTCCCCCGGAAGAAATCCTGAAAGCGGACATGTCCAAGCTGGACAGGACCGGCCTGAAGGACCATCTGGCGCCCACCAGGGCGAACGCCCTCAACTCCATGGCCGCCCAGATCAAGCAGGCCGCCATGAACATGGTGGAACACCATTGATTTTTCCGGTATGATGACCCACGGCCTTCTCCCGCATCTCTTCCTTCTCTCCGCGGCCTGTTGCGCGTGCCTCTCATGCAGCAGCTCTTCCAGGGACATCACTATCCGCAGCGTCCCTTCCGGGGCCAGCCTGCGCGTGAACGGAGACTATGCGGGGCAGGCACCCGTCACGCTCTCCCTGAACAGGCACAAGTCCGTGCACGTGGCGGCGGACAAGCCCGGCTTCCTTTCCACGGAAAAAACCTTTTATCCGGAGATGACCACGCAGGGGGCCATCCTGTGGGGCCGCAACAACGAAAAGTCAAAAGACTTCAAGACGGACACCCTGACCATTCGCCTGAAAAAGGCGGACTCCGGAGCGCCGCCCCTGAGAGAACTGCCCGCACAGTGGTAACGGCCTCCCGGCCATGCCTCTCCCCGGGCACGGCTCCATTCCTTCCCTGACGCGCGCGGCACGTGCCGCGCGCCCCCTTTGGGTCCTCTCCGCATCCGGCCTTGATACGCCGGTTTTTCGCGGTAATGGCTATCCTTCCTCCTGCCCCAGGTGCCGGGCCATGACGGCGGAACCCACCCTTTTCAGGACCAGGGCCGTACGCGGCAGCAGGTACAGGGAAAGATTCCCGTCTTCATCCGTAAAATGCGGCATGGAATCGTCCTGCCTTCCAAAGCCGCCGAAGCGGGCGCCGTCCGTATCCAGCACGACCCTCCATTCCCCCTTCTGGGGAGCGGGCAGCACGTAATCCATGATCGCCCTGTCTCCGGACCAGTTGAACACAAACAGCAGGCCACCGCGGTGGAACGCCATGACCTGGTTGTTTTCGTCAATATTCAGCGGGAACGGCGGCGGATTGTTCAGCAGCCGTGCGTCCAGGGCCAGGCGGACCATGGCCTGGTCAAAGGCATTCAGGAACTTGAACCTGAGGGACGGATTATCCACCAGGGACCACTGGCGGCGGCAGTGCTCGTAAGACCAGCCGTTGCCTTCACGCGGAAAATCAATCCATTCCGGATGCCCGAACTCGTTGCCCATGAAATTCAGCCAGCCTTCCCCCCCGGTAGCCAGCGTCACCAGGCGGATCATCTTGTGCAGCGCCATGCCGCGGTCAACAACAAGGCTCTGCTGGTCCACGGCCATCTTCCAGTACATCTCCGCATCCATCAGGCGGAACGCCAGGGTCTTGTCCCCCACCAGGGCCTGGTCATGGCTCTCGCAGTAAGCCACGTGCGGCTCGCCGTAACGCCTGTTGGTCAGCGTATGCCACATGTCGCCCATGCTCCATTCCTCGTCCTTCTTCTCCTTGAGCAGCTTGATCCAGTAATCGGGAATGCCCATGGCCAGCCGATGGGAAAAGCCCAGGCCCCCTTCATCCACCGGGCGGCACAGCCCCGGCATGCCGGACATGTCCTCCGCAATCGCGACGGCGCCCGGTCTTACCCGCTGGATCAGCGTGGAGGCCAGCTGCAAATAAGCCACGGCGTCCAGGTCCACGGACGGCCCGAAGTACGCGCCCAAATCCCCGAACGGCTCGTGGCCCCGGTGGAAATACAGCATGGACGTCACGCCGTCAAAGCGGAACCCGTCAAAGCGGAACTCCTCCAGCCACCAGCGGACATTGGACAGCAGGAACTCAATCACCTCGTCCCGCCCATAGTCAAAGCAGCAGGAATCCCAGTCCGGATGATGGCCGCGCTCCCCGGGCAGGAAATACATGCCTCCGGAACCGTCAAAATTATTCAGACCTTCCGCCTCATTCTTCACGGCATGGGAATGCACCACATCCAGCAGCACGGCGATGTTCAGGCCGTGCGCCTGGTCAATCAGGTACTTCAGATCCTCCGGCGTGCCGAAACGGGAGGAAGGAGCGAAAAAGGAGGAAACGTGATAGCCGAAGGAGCCATAATAGGGATGCTCCTGGACGGCCATCAACTGGACGGTATTGTAGCCCAGTTTGGAAATGCGGGGGAGAACTTCATCCGCAAACTCCCGGTACGTATGCACGCGCTGCTCTTCCCCGCCCATGCCCACATGCGCCTCGTAAACGAACGGCACCTCTATCCGGGAAGGGTCAAAGCCGTTGTTCCTCCATTCATAGGGGTGCTCCGGCATCCATATCTCCCCAGCAAAATCATAAGTGGCGGGGTCCTGCACGGCCCTGGTGATCCACGCGGGAATACGGTCCTTGCCCGTGCCGTCCGCGCCGATCACGTGCACCTTCACCTTCTGCCCGTGGGCCAGCGCGTCAGGCGGCAGCGTTATCTCCCACACGCCGCGCTCATTCCGCACCAGCGGGTGGCTCTCCCGGTCCCAGCCGTTGAAATCCCCCGCCAGGAACAGTCCGCGGGCGGCGGGCGCCCATTCCCGGTACGTCCATGCCCCCGTCTCCGGATCACGGTTGAAGCCGTAATAGCGGTACCCCTGCGCATACCCCTCCAGAGAGCCGGAACGCTGGCTGATCCTTTTCATTTTCAGGTCAAACAAACGCTGGCGGTCGCGTATCTGGCGGGAATACGGCTGGAGCCAGCCGTCCGCCATCACCAAACCGGGAATCGGGGGTCTTCTCATTATCCGATGATACTCCGCCCCAATCAGCAGGGTCAAGGAGAAAGACGTTCTTCCGGGCCTCCCCGCGCATGTCCTGCGCCCGCAGCGTCAGGAACACCTCCTTTCCGGAGAATACGCCACGGCGGAACGCCGGAACCACGCAGCTCCTCCCATGCGCCCCTAGTCACATTCCGGCAAACGCCCGGTATCCCGCATGTACAGCATCCTGAGCAGCACTTCCTTGGAAATCCGGTTCAGGTCAAAATGCACAGGCGGCGAATCAGGAAGGACACCCCAGTCTCCATATTGCCCGTATAAAACCATTTCAGGCACCCGGGGCCCGGGAAAAGTCTTTCCTTCAAACAGGACGCTGGACAGGGGAAACATCCATTCATGACGGAAGGAATGGCGGCACGGTCCGGCAAAGGGAATTTCAAAACCCAGACAGACGTTTCCATCCTCCACAGGCTCCTTCCCTTCCATCACCAACTCATCCCTGATCTTCATTTTATCCTCATAAGAACACAGCGTTTGGTAACGGCGCGACGTGTTAGCTTCATAATCAATCAGCTTAGAAGCCTTGTAATTACGCAGCATCCATTCCCGCTCCTCCGGATCATCCGGAGACCAAGAGCCGGGAGCAACATCGTACGGGAAAATGTCCACATTGCACAAGGTGCCCGGCAGCCCAATCTGGATAAACGGCTCCAGGCTGACGGAAAAGCCGCGGGAACCAAACAACTCGGCAGCGCCCGCCCTCAGTCGTTCATAGTCGCTTCGCAGCATGGAAATATCCAGATCATCATCCCAGGGAATAAACCCCTTATGCCTGACCGCCCCCAGAAGGGTCCCGAAATCCAGCCAGTACTGGTAGCCGTTTTCTTCAAGAATACTGCCCACCTCCTTCAAAAAAAATGCCATGGCCTGCTGCACAACCCTCAGCACGCCGGACGCCGCCGGAACTTCCTCCGCCCGGACGGTGGACTTCACCAGCTTTCTCATCTGTGCATGCTCATTTTCCTTCCCCACCCTGAACCGGGCGCAGGGAATGCCGAACAACCTGATGGTACGCTTCTTTCTATCCGTGATTGAAGAAAGCACCGTCAGGCCGCAGCAGCGTACTTCCGTCACCCACAGATGTTTATTTTTCATTAGCTTTCCGGTTCTTCCGGCAGTGATGAACGAAGGCAATCTCATGGTGGGCAAATCTAGGCAGTGAATACGGGAAAATATCAATCTTTCCGTAAGCGAACAACGGGGGGGTCCTGAAACGGACCTTATCCACCGGATACCATAAGTCAATGAAAAACAATGCGGCTTTTTAATGAAAAACAACCATTTCCGTATATTAAAACCATTTTCTCCAAGATGCAGCTTTTGAAAAAAACCCTCAATTCTCTTTTCCCCAACTTCCATAGCATGCGGATTGATCATCCGTTAAACGGATCGCCATCTCCATTTGAAGTTAAATCAATGAAAAGCGGGAAAATAGGGAAGGAAAATGAATTACGTACTTTTCCTTTTTCACCAATGTACTTTCCATTAACATGTTTTTGCAGAAATTTTTACTTTGACGGCGGATGATCAATCCGTTAAACATTGTTCTTGGTTCTTTTTAAGTTCTGAAGACAAATTAGAGTATTTATGCAGGCGATCATTTTAGCGGCCGGAATGGGAAAAAGACTGGGGCATCTCACCCAGGACAACACCAAATGCATGATTCAAGTGAACGGGGTAACGCTGATTGAGCGAATGCTGAGGCAACTGGACAACCTTTCCCCTTCCCTGGAGAAAATCGTCGTCGTCACGGGATACAAGGGAGCAAAACTTAAATCCTTCATCTCTCTTCTGGACATTTCCACGCCCGTGGAATACGTGGACAATCCCCTTTATGCCGCCACCAATAACATTTATTCCCTTTACCTGGCCAAGGAGCACCTGCTTCAGGACGATACGCTGCTCTTTGAATCCGACCTGATTTTTGAAGACTCCGTCATTGACGCCCTGCTCCACCATCCCTACCCCAGCCTGGCCCTCGTCGCCAAATTTGAAAGCTGGATGGACGGCACCGTCGTCACGCTGGATGAAGACGACAACATCAAGCAATTCATTCCCGGCAGCAAATTCTCCTATAAGAAAAAAACGGAATACTTCAAGACCGTCAACATTTACAAATTCAACAGGGATTTCTCCCGTACCCACTACGTCCCCTTCCTCACCGCTTACAGCAAAGCCCTGGGCAACAACGAATATTACGAGCAGGTGCTGCGGGTCATCGCCCTGCTGGACAAACCGGAAATCAAGGCCCTGCGTCTCGGCAGCGAAGCATGGTATGAAATAGACGACATCCAGGATCTGGACATAGCGGCTTCCATGTTCACACCAGACCGGGAGGAACACCTGCGCCTGATGGAGTCCCGGTACGGCGGCTACTGGCGCTACCCACGCATCAGGGATTTCTGCTACCTGGTCAATCCATACTTCCCCAACAAGCGCCTCATGTCCGAACTCAAGGCGAACTTCGAGCACCTGGTGCGGGAATACCCGTCCGGCATGAGGGTCAACAGCCTGCTGGCCGCAAAATACTTCGGCGTCAGCCAGGAATACATCTGCATCGGCAATGGCGCGGCGGAACTCATCAAGGCGCTCATGTCCCGCATGGAAGGGAAAATGGGCGTCGTCTACCCCACCTTTGAGGAATATCCCAACCGGGCGGCCCCGGATATGGTGGTGCCCTTCCATCCCGCTTCCTGGAATTTCAGCTACACGGCGGACGACCTGATGGAATTCTTCTCCGGCAAGGACATCAGCACCCTGCTCCTTGTCAATCCGGGCAATCCTTCCGGCTTCTTCCTCCCGAAGGCCGACGTGCTGCGCCTCTGCCTGTGGACGAAGGAGCGCGGCATTCGCCTGATCGTGGATGAATCCTTTGTGGATTTCTCTGAAGGCATGCCGGACAACACGTTGCTCCGGGACACCCTCCTTGAGGAGTACCCCCATTTGGCGGTGGTTAAAAGCATTTCAAAGTCCTACGGCGTTCCAGGCCTCCGCCTGGGGGTTCTGGCCTCTGCAGACAAAAAGCTGATTGCATGGATAAAAAAGGACGTTTCCATCTGGAACATTAATTCCATTGCCGAATTTTACATGCAGATCTTCGGGAAATATGAACAATCCTACGTGCGCGCATGCCGCCGCTTCATGCAGGAACTCTCCCGCGTTCCCTTCCTGAACGTCCTCCCCTCCCAGGCCAACTACTTCATGTGCGAGGTAATGCCGCCCATGAAAGCCCGTACCCTCACGGGCCTCCTGTTGAAAAACCACTCCATCCTGATCAAGGATTGCAGCCGGAAAAAGGGCTTTGAGGGTAGGGAATTCATCCGCATCGCCGTCAGGAACAAGGCAGATAACGACGCCCTGGTACGCGCCATGCACGAGATATGTTCAATGCGTTCAAACTAGTCATTAACACCCTTTTCCCAAACGCCGCTTTTACCTTACTCCTCCTACTATGCTGACAATTCCTCACGAAATTATTTCCTCCCTCAATATTTCTCCTCGGCAGGCACTCCAATGGGTAAAAGAGTCCTTCCGTATCAAGGATGAAGAATCTGTCTTCCTTCCCCATAAAATAAGCATCGCCTTTGAAGAAGGAAAATTCATGAATACGATGCCCTGCATCGTCCCCGGCCTGAACGCCATGGGGGTAAAAATTGTAACACGTTATCCGGAACGTACCAAAACCATTAATGGGGAAATACTCCTTTATGATTATCATACCGGAGAGCTTCTGGCTCTTATGGACGCCTTTTGGGTCACGAACGCCCGTACCGGAGCAGTGGCCGCCCTCGCCCTTCAAACATTCGCCAGACAGGATTTCCAGACAATTTCCCTGATGGGGTTGGGAAATACGGCCCGCGCCACCATGGCATGTATTCTGGCATTATATCCTGAGAAAAACTTTACGGTGCGTCTTCTTTCCTACAAAACGCATGTTTCCCAATTCATTGAAGAATTCCAATGCCATAGCAACGTCCGTTTTGAAGAAGTGGAAAACATCAATAGTCTCATTGATGGAACAGACGCCGTTATTTCCTGCATTACTAATGCGGAGGGCCTCCTTGCCGAAAATAGCTGTTTCAAACCAGGCATTACTGTTATCCCCGTACATACAAAGGGGTTCCAGAATTGTGATTTGTTTTTCGACAAGGTATTTGCCGATGATCGTGACCATGTTAAGAATTTCCGGCACTTTGAGTGCTTTCGTCAATTTGGGGAAATAGCTCCGGTGCTGGCCGGAAAAGCAGCGGGAAGAACTTCCCCGGAAGAACGCATCCTCAGCTATAATATCGGGCTGGGACTCCACGATATCGTCTTCGCCAAGCACATTTATGACCGCCTGATCAATATTGAGGAGCAGAAGGAAAAATCCCCCTCCTTTCACTTCCGGCAAACGGCATGCCTGCCCTGATCAGCTGATTTCATCAACATATTCCCCTCGCCTGAAGCGGGAGGTAACGTCAGCCATGAAGATGGAATCCCCACGGGTCAAAAGACGGTTGTCATGAAGACAGCCGTGAATCAGGCGCAAAAACGCGGCCAGCTCATAGCGAAGGCCGTCGCCCTCAAACCTGATAAAATATTTCCTGTTCTGCCGGGGGTCTTCAAAACGCACCTCAAACATCTCCGTCTTCCACCACGGGGAGGGCACGTAAATATAGCCGCGCGTTCCCGTGACGCACAGGTCCCCCTCCCGCTTGGCTCCGATGGCGACCGTGGCGGAGGCTGCCGCATTGGGATAAAGGAAATCCGCCCGCGTAAAAAGGTCCACGCCCGTTTCCGGCTTCCTGCAAGTCGTGAAGCGGATGCGGCGGCTTTCCGTCCCCAGCAGCTTTCCGATGACGAAAACGGGATAAGCCCCCAGCTCCGTCCACGCCCCCCCGGCCTGCATGGGATCGAACTCCCTGCTTGAATCATCCTCAATCAATTTGGTGAACGCGGCGTCCACCGCCTTGATGGAACCGATAACTCCGCTTTCCGCCACGCCTATCAACTGCTGGAAAGCCGGGAAAAAGGCCGTTTTCAGCGCTTCCAGTAAAACGCATCCCCTCTCCGCGGCCAGCAGGAACAGCTCTTCCACCTCTTCCCGGGAAAGGGCAAGCGGCTTTTCGCACAGCACATGCTTTCCTTTCAGGAGGGCTCTTTTGACCAGTTCATAATGCAGATGATGCGGAACGGCCACGTAAACGGCATGGACCTTGTCCAGGAACCGTTCATACTCCGTGTAATATTCCAGCAGTTCATACGATTCCGCAAACCGGCGCACCTTCTCCTCGTCGCGTCCGTAAACGGCCGTTATTTCAATGCCGCTGACGTACTTGGACTCCTGGAGAAAACGGCCCGCTATGCGCCCGTGGCCGGCAATTCCCATGTGGACAATGAAATTCCGGGCGGAACGGAGGTCGGTTGAAGAAACGCCCTTCGTGCGCTCCAGGTAAACCACCTCGCAATGTTCGCGCAGATAATCGAACTTGCCCGTCCAGTCGGAACCGATCACGAAAATATCCGCCCCATACTTCTGGATGTCGTGCAGCTTCTGCCCTTCCAGCTCCTCCGTGATAATAAGGTCCGCCAATCCGGTTTTCCGGACATTTTCCACGCGTTCCTCCAGGCTTTCCAGCACATTCAGCTTGCCCCGGCTCTGGTCGTAGCTGTCTGTGGTCACGCCGACGATGAGGCGGTCCCCCAGCGCCCGGGCTCTTTTCAGAAGATTGACGTGCCCCGTATGAAGCAGGTCGAAAGTGCCGTAGGTGATAACCGTTTTCATGACTGGGACATGTCAATCTGCTTTCCGTAGACGTCAATGAAACGGTTCACCGCCGTCTCAAAGGGGACATGTTCCATCATGTGCTTTACGGAAGGGTGCTTGAACTGGATGCGGTCTGGATAGGACAGGTAATCGCCATAAAAAAATTGCAGGTACTGGCGCGCATGGTTGGGCACGGAGAATTTCATCCCCTCAAACTCCATGGATCCCAGGGGAAAGAACGTCTCATAGGGCAGATGAGTGTTTTTCGTAAATGTGATGGCCGGGGAAAGGAAAATTCCGGGGGTGTCCTCCTCCGCCGCCGGGTCCTTGCCTTCCAGAATCTCCCGGCGGATTTTCTGCTGGATCTGGTCATCGGTCATGTTCATCCGGCCATCCACCAGAACCACGTCTTTTTTAAACGCAGTAAGCCGCCTGTCCAGGCTGCCGTGCTGTTCCGGGGACACGAGGCTTTCCGAATAAAAATGATAAGGGTATACGTCAATGTTGAGAGGAGTGCCCTCATACCCTATTTGCAGGAAGGCATGCCTTTTCCAGGTAAAACCTTCCTCCCGCGGAAAGAGGGAGGGCAGCAGTTCCAGAAGGCGGTCGTACTCCGGCCTCATCATGCTTGCGTCCAGATCATCGTCCCACGGAATAAAGCCCCTGTGCCGCACCGCGCCCAGCAACGTTCCGTAATCCAGCCAGTACCGGAGGCCGTTTTCCCGGCACTTCCGCGCAAAAAGAGCCAGCAAAACGGTATTGCCTTCCTGAAGCAGCCTCAGTTTGCCCGTAGCCGGAGGAACCTGGGAAACGGGATGGTTGTAAATGAGAAGATTGCGGATATCTTCCAGCTTTGACGCCAAAGATTCGTTTCTTCTTCTCCTGAAACCATTCATAAACCGATTGATGATTTTCCGCCCATAATAAGGGAGCTTACAGAGAACCATATATTTTATATGGTTTAATTCCATCATATTCAATCAGTTTTAAAAAATTCAAACCATCTGCCGAAATCGAACGGCCTTTAATCATTGAAGAGGAATCAGTATAATGCAACCTTTCAGCTATGCAACGTTTATTATATTGATTTTCATCAATAAAAAGCTTCTTTCACTCTGGCTAGAAGCTTGAAAATACAACTTTTACCTGAAAAGAAAAAAAGAGGGAAGCTTTCCTGAAATTCTTTTTTCCTTTTTCTGGAACGCATTAAAAAATACTGGAGCAACCGCTCCGTGAAAAATAACAGGCCGCATGAACAAAGACACTCCGCCAGCCGGGAAAAACCATGCGCTGCCGGTCAGCTACACAGCCCTAACCAGGCAAACTTTCCATAGCAAATGCCGCTACTTCAGTACGGGGTTATTTACAGCTTGTCCAGGGCGGAACGGCCGTAAGCCGTGTTGGGATACCTGTCCGCGGCTTCCTCCCAGTATTTCCGGGCCTTGTCCGGATTGTTGAGCTGGGAATCGTAAATCACTCCTATCTTGTACAGGAACAGGGCCCGGTCCTCCTTGCGCCATCTTCTGGATTCCAGGCCTTCCTGAAGGACTTCAACGGAATCCGCATACCGGCGCATATCGTTCAGCAGGCTGGATTCCATGAGCCAGGAACGCACCAGCCCCGAATTTTCCTTCCGGTAGCGTTCCAGCAGTTCCAGGGCTCCCTGCGGATCCCCGGAATTCAGCATGCGCCGGGCGGCGTCCACCAGCACTTCCTCATCCGTGGTGATGTTGGAGGAATACAGCGTCTTGGTCACCAGATCGCCCATCACGGGCAGCAGGTACTTGACCACGAGCCACACTTCAAAGGCAATCACCGGAATCAGGACGACCAGGGATTGCAGCGGGGAAAGGGGAATAGCCTGCGCCAGGAACGCAAAGAGGCCCAGGGGAAGCAGCACCAGCAGCAGCCGTATAAACGTGCGCCGGGCCAGCAGCAGAATCATTTTCAACATGACGGGATTGTTCAAGGGAGTTAGAGGCAGTCCGGGCGGCTCCGGAAAAAAAGGAACGCCTCCGCGGCCCCGCCCGGAGGAAAGGGCCGCGGAGGCTTCCGTTTAAAAGCGGTAAACGGCTTCCACGCCCACGCGGATGCGGAAGTCCTCAATCGTGCTCATGCCGGTGTAGCGGCGGATTTCGGAACGGGTGTTTCCGGCCCAGTCCAGCTGGATGAAGGGAATGACGCGGAACCCGCGGCTGGCATCCACGCCCGTTACGCGCACGGGAGCCGCCAGCTTGATGTTCACCTGGTCAAATCCGGCCACGCCGGAGCCCCAGTAGCTGGAAGAATAGCCGGTTCCGGCGCTCAATTCCAGGTCCACCTTCTCATGAATCAGGCCGCTCCAGCGCTTGCCCGCGTTCAGGTCGATGCGCCAGCCAATCATGCCGTAAAAGCCGTACTGCACGTCCAGGGAGCCAAAATAGCCGTGGCCCGGATCGTCATACGCCAGGCCTGCCGTCACGGACTGGGCCACGGAATGGGGGGCCTTTCCCATGTACTTGCTCAAATAGCCCGGCAGGCCGCCGTAATTGAATTCGTACCCCCCCCGGAAAGACAGGTTGGGGAACAGCTCCTTGACGGCCTTCCAGTTGGCGTCAAAGGCATCCTTGTCGCTCAGCAGGCCGTCGCAGAAGGCCATGTATTCCGCGCCGATTTCCTGCTTCCAGTCCCGGGCCAGGTTAAGATTCAGCTCACCGCCGATGTTGAACACGCCGCTGCGGTTCAGCAGGGAGGATGCCACCACGTCCTTGTAGGCATACCGGGAATCATAACCGATGTGGGCCGCGCCGCTGATCGTATCATTGTAGGAACTTGCGGGACGGGGGTCATAACCGTATCCGTCATAGGCGCCGGCGGAAACCGCGGCCAGGGCTGAGGCCGCCATGAACAGGGCTGTTGCTTTCATAGTAAGCTTATCTTAATCATTTCAACCCCGCCAACGCAAGCAGAATCCCGGAACGGCCCGGAGAAACGGACCTTGGCGGCAACAGCGGGAAAATCCCTTGAAAAAAGACAGGGTCTTTCTTGTAAAGAATCCCTTTCCTCCTATGATGGGGCAGTGATGGACTGGAACGCTGATTTGTATGAAAACAAGCATGATTTTGTCGCGGAATATGGCAGGGACCTGCTCTCCCACGTGCCGGAAAACCCCGGCCAGGCCATTCTGGACCTGGGCTGCGGAACCGGCACGCTGACGCACGCCCTGCTGGAAAAATCGACCTCCGTCGTCGGGCTGGACGCCTCCCCGGAAATGATTGGAAAGGCACGGCAGCTTTATCCCGGCATGGACTTCCGCGTGCTGGACGCCTGCCTCATGCCCTGGAACAACTGGTTTGACGTCATTTTTTCCAATGCCGCCTTCCATTGGATACCGGACCACGGGGCTCTTTTGAAAGCCGTCTCCCGCGCCTTGAAACCGCAGGGAAAACTGATCTGCGAATTTGGGGCCCACCGCAACATCCTCCGCATCAGGGAGGCCTTCCGGCCCAGCCTGGAGCGGATGAACCTCCCGTACAAGACACGTTTTTACTTCCCCACCGTGGAAGAATACCGCAGCATGCTGGAACAGTCGGGACTGCGCCCGGAAGTGGTGATGGACTTTGACCGCCCCACGCCGCTGAAAGACGGGCCGGACGGCTTGCGCAACTGGGCGCGCCAGTTCTTCTGGGCGGACCTGAAGTGCCTCCACGAAAAACGGCGCGTCCGGATTTTCGAGGAAATGGAAAAGGCCCTGCGGGACGAGCTGTGGGACGGCACCCAATGGGTGGCGGACTACCGGCGCATCCGGGTGATCGCTTCCAAATAAGCCGAAGGCCCCCACAGGGGAAAAGGCGCGCGGGCGTGCCGGATACGCTGATAATGCTTGAGCCTCCAACGGGCATTTTGTACAAAAGCCGCCAATGAGTATGTTCACTCCTTTTGAAGAAAAGATGGAGTCCGCCGGCGTTCCGGCCGCAGCCGTCAAAGCTTTCTCCCGCTGTTACGAAGCTCTCGTCTCCAACCACTCCGGCATGATTCCGGAAACGGACATCCAGCCCGCCGACCAGGTGGTGGACTGGCAGGACATCACGGCCTCCACCCCCGCGGCGGACAAGGACCTGATCTCCCAGTGCGTGTGCATCAAGCTCAACGGCGGCCTCGGCACGAGCATGGGCCTCCAGAAGGCGAAAAGCCTGCTGAAGGTAAAGGGTGAAGACACGTTCCTGGACTTGATCGTCCGGCAGGTGAAGCACCTGCGCTCCATCTCCGGCACGCCCGTGCGCCTTCTGCTGATGAACTCCTTCTCCACCAGCGCGGATACGCTGGCCTACCTGGAAAAATACGCGTCTGACGGCTTTGCGGACCCCGCCCAGGTGGAGCTGATGCAGAACCGCGTTCCCAAAATCCTGGCGGACGGGCTCGCCCCGGCCAGTTGCCCGGAACAGCCGGAACTGGAATGGTGCCCGCCCGGCCACGGTGACCTGTACCCGGCCCTGCTGGGTTCCGGCTGGCTGGACCGCCTGCTGGCGGACGGCGTCAAATACGCCTTCGTCTCCAACTCCGACAATCTGGGCGCACAGCTTGACATGAACTTCCTGCGCTGGTTTGCGGAGAGCGGCGCCCCCTTCGTCATGGAAGTCACCCGCCGCACGGAGGCGGACAAGAAAGGCGGCCACCTGGCCGTCAGGAAGGCGGACGGCCACTTGATCCTGCGGGAAGTTGCCCAGTGCCCGGATGCGGACATTCCCGAATTCCAGGACATCTCCAAGCACCGCTATTTCAATACCAACACGCTCTGGATACGCCTGGACGCCCTCAAGGAAATCCTGGACGCCAACGGCGGCGTGCTCCCTCTGCCCATGATCCGGAACAGCAAGACGCTCAACCCCCGCGACCCGGAATCCGCCCCGGTGTACCAGCTGGAAACGGCCATGGGCGCGGGCATCGAGTGCTTTCCCGGCGCAAGGGCCGTCAACGTTCCGCGTTCCCGGTTCTTCCCCGTCAAGACCACGTCCGACCTGCTCCTGCTGCGTTCGGACGCCATCGCCGTGGATGAAGACGGCAAGGTGGCCCTGGCTCCGGAACGGGAAGGAAAAACTCCCGTTGTGGACCTGGACTCCAAGCTGTACAAGCTGGTGGACTCCCTGGACAGCCTGGGCCTGCCTTCCCTGATCGGGCTGGACAAGCTGACCCTGCGCGGCCGCTTCCACTTCCAGGACGGAGCCGTTCTCCAGGGCACGCTGCTGATGGAAAACGATTCCGAAGAAACGAAGGAAATCCTCCCGGGCGTTTATGCCGGAGCCTGAACTCCATTCTTCCGCCTCCGCCCCCCGCCCGGTCAAAGCCGGGCTGGGCGTGGAGGACATCCGGCACATTCCCGCCCGGGAAAGGGAGCTGCGCTTCACCCGCAACCGCGCGGGCTCCGTCCTGCTGGCAGCGGGATTCCTGCTGATCGCCATCGCCGCCTTCCTCCAGCTCACGGGTTACGATACGATCACCCCGTACCTGCCCGCCCCCCTGTGGGCCATGCAGGCTGCGGCGCTTGTTCCCTCCGTCCTCTGCCTGATTGCGGGGAGCCGCTGCCTGAAGCACGCGGCCGTCATCGTCACCCCGGTAGGCGTGGAAATCCTGCCCTTCCTGCGGGCGCGCCGCGCCATGCAATGGTGCTTCTGGCAGCAGATACGTTCTGCGGACCGGAAAGGCGGACGCCTGAACCTCCGCCTGACGGACGGCTCAACCGTCGCGGTCAGCCTGCGCTCCATGACAGCCGCCAGCCGGGAAATGCTGGTCCATGCGGTCCGGCAGCGCGTCAACACCCTGCAATGCTCCGGTTATGGTAAGGCCTGAAAAACTGGCCGCTCTCCAGGAGCGGATGGAAGCCCTGGGCATCCGTGAACAGGATCTGGAGGAAAGCTTTGTCCGCGGAAGCGGGCGCGGCGGCCAGAAGGTGAATAAAACCAACAACTGCGTTTATCTCAAGCACATCCCCACGGGAATCGCCGTCAAATGCCACGTGGACAGGTCCCGCGAGCTCAACCGCTTTCTGGCGCGCAGGGAACTGTGCGACGCGGTGGAACAAATGCAAACGGGCCGATGCGCCGCGAGAGCCCGCGTCATCCAGCGCATGCGCCGGCAGAGGGACCGTAGAAGACGCAGGCGTTCCAGTCCTCCGGCTCCCTCTCCGGACAACGAATAACGGCTCCAAAAGCCGCTAGGAACGCGGGAAAACCTCCCGGTACTTCTCCTTCAGCATGGCGAATACATTGTGGGGGACATAGCGGCTCACCTGGCTTTCCCAGCCTTCCGGGCCAATCAGCCCCTTGATCATGCTGGAGGACAGTTCCGCCGTATCCCGCGGAGGCATCAGGAACACCGTGCAGACCTTGGGAGCCATGTCCGCATTAATATGGCGCATCACGCGTTCATATTCATAATCCTGCGTGGAACGGATGCCGCGCAGCATGAACGTGGCCCCGTGTTCGTTGGCAAAATCCACCAGAAAGCGGTTGTGGAACTCGGCAATGCGCACGTCCGGCATGTCGGAAAGCGCCACCCGCAGCATGGTCATGCGTTCCTCATGGGAAAACGTGTAGTGCTTGTCCGGATTGTCGCCTATGGCCACAATCAGCTCATCAAACATCCTCGCCCCCTGCTTGATCATCCATAAGTGACCATTGGTCAGAGGGTCAAAACTACCGGCATACACGGCGATGCGCTTCATTCGTGCCATGCTATACCCCCTCCTGCGGAAAATACAATCCTTTTCCATGCGGCGGACCCGCCCTCTCCGTTCAGGCCCGCTCTTTTCCGGACATCCCTGCTTGACACTCCTGCAATAACGGCTAAACATTAACGGACAGCGCCTCACTTCCCGCGTGCGGGCGGCTGTTCCGCAACTATCCGACCTTTCTCCCATGACAGAACCTTCCTCTTCCTTTCCGGAGCGTCCATCCCTTCCGCCTTCCTGCCCCACCTCCGTCCGCAGAGATCCGCAGTCCCTGCTTTCCCCTTCCTGGTGGAGGCATGGGCACATCCCGCTGCTTGTCCTGATTGCCAGCGGCTTTGCCGCGGATTTCATGTTCGGTACATTGGAGGGCCTGGGCATCGGTACTGCGCTGGGCCTTCTGCTGTACACGGCGGCCTTTCTGGCACTGAGAACGGACCTCAGCCGGAAGGAGCAGGTGTTCCTCGTTTTCATGGCCGTGCTGAACGCTGCTGCGGCAGGCGCCAACCTGACTTCCTTTACCCAGTTCAATCTGCTCATCGGCCTGGGGCTTCCCGTGGTGATAACGTTCCTGCCGCGGAAAGAGGGCAACAGCTTTGACCCTGCCAAACGGTACGTCACCTGGTGGGGCTATAAATTTTTCCGGGTGACCCAGGCAAAAGAGGCGGCCGCAAACGTCCTGGGGAAAATTCCGCTTGCAGGCAGCGTCGCCATCGGAGTCATTCTGTTCCTGGTCTTCCTGTCCATCTTTGCGGACGGGAACCCTGTGGTCGCCGCCGTCAGAACAGCCATGAACAAATGGTTCTGGAGCTATTGCTCCTGGCTGGTTCCGGATATGGGAACGGTAGCGGACATCCTCCTGTGGTGCCTGGGAGCCCTGGCATTCGGCATTGCAGCCATGCCGCGCTCCCGCTCTTCCTTCCCGGAACAACACCCCGTGCGTCCGGGCAGCCCCTGGCTCCCGCACCTCCCCGCCGTTTCCCTGCTGTTCATCAACCTGGCTTTTCTGGTCAACAACGGCACGGACGTGGCGTTTTTATGGCGGGGAAGCGTTCCTGACGGCATCTCCCAGACCGCCTATCTGCACGACGGGGCGGACTCCATCATGCTGGCGGCCTTTCTTTCCGCCCTGGTGCTGCTGGTCCTGTTCCGTCCGGAAGGCTCCGTGCGGGCGTCAAAAACGGGAATCGTCCTGGGCTTCATCCTGGCGGCGCAGACGGGACTGCTCGCCGCCAGTGTGGGCATGAGGCTGTATTTCCAGATAAAAGATTTCGGCTTCTCTCCCAACCGCGTCACGGCCGGCATCTATTTGCTGATGGGAGCCTGCTTCCTGTACCTTCTCTTCCGCTACATGGCCGGCCATGGAAACTGGCTGCGTTATGGAAAACTCTGCGGCGCCATAGCCCTTGTTTTCCTGGCCCTGACCGGGCTCCGCAGTCCGTCCCAACTGAGCGGCGACCTGAACCTGATGACGATGGACAGACAGTCGGACTGGTATTTCAGCGATGGAGACCTGCCGCGCTTTGAACTCCGGGACAACATCCCCTTCGCCATGGCCGTCTACCGCCGGCTGGGAGGGGATACGGAAGCCGGAGCCAACGTTTACGCCATGACCCGGGAAGCTCTCCATGCCGAAAGCCGCATTTGGAACTGGCGTTCCCGCAACCTGCGGAAATGGAGACGGGACCGGCAGAGGATGCAGTTCCGGCAGCTTCCCGAACCCACGGCACAAGCCACCTACGGCACGGATGCGTGGCGTCCTTCCTCCCGGCCCACTGGAATGAGGCCTAACTGACGGAGGGGCCGGTTCCTGCGGCGCGGGGAAGATTTTCATCCCCCCGGCTTGTCAAGGAGCCGTATTTTTTGCATCATGCTTCTCCGTTATGCAGAAACGACGCGTCGTCATCCTGGGTTCCACCGGTTCCATCGGAACCAGCGCCCTGAAAGTCGCCCGGGACATTCCGGACAGAATGGAAATCGTGGGGCTGGCCGCCGGAACCAGCGTGGAGGCGCTGGCCCGCCAGGCGAGCGAATTCAACGTCCGCAACGTATGCATTTTTGACCCGTCCGGGGCGGACAAGCTGGCGCGCGCCCTTCCCGGCGCCCAGGTGGAAACGGGCGAGGAAGGCCTGTGCCGCCTGGCGCGGCTTCCGGAGGCGGACATGGTGCTGATCTCCATCGTGGGGACTGCCGGCCTCAAGCCCGCACTGGCCGCCATTGAAGCAGGCAAGGACCTCGCCATCGCCAGCAAGGAAATTCTGGTCATGGCCGGCCAGATTGTCATGGAAAAGGCGCGCCAAGCAGGTGTGCAGGTGCTTCCGGTGGACAGCGAACATAACGCCATCTTCCAGTGCCTGAACGGCAGCCACGGCGGACCGGATGCCGTTTCCCGCCTGATTCTGACGGCGTCCGGCGGCCCCTTCCGCACCTGGAAGAAGGAAGACCTGGAGCACGTCACGCTGGAACAGGCCCTCAAGCACCCCACCTGGAGCATGGGCCGGAAAATCACCATAGACTCCGCCACCCTGTTCAACAAGGGGCTGGAAATGATTGAGGCCCGCTGGCTGTTTGATGTTCCCATGGAAAAGGTGGACGTCATCGTTCACCCGCAGAGCATCGTGCATTCCATGGTGGAATACCGGGACGGCACGGTGCTGGCCCAGATGAGCAGCTCGGACATGTGCTTCCCCATCCAGTACGCCGTCACGTGGCCGGACCGCGTTCCCAACTCCCTCAGGCAGCTCAACTTTGCGGAGATAGGCCAGCTGGTGTTCGAGGCGCCCCGTCCGGACGCCTTCCCCGCCCTGGACCTGGCGCGCAGGGCCGGCGCCAGCAGCAGCACCCTGGCCGCCGTCTACAACGCCGCCAATGAAGTGGCGGTGGACGCCTTCATTCAGGGAAAACTCACCTTCCCCGGCATCTGGAGACTGGTGGAAGCCGTCATGAACGACCATTCCCCGGCAGATCCCCGCGGAGAGCTGGCCCCCATCCTGGAAGCGGACCAGTGGGCCAGGCGGCGCGCGGCGGAACTGATTCCTTCCCTTTCCCGCCCTTCCTGACGCCATGACCGCCCGGATTCCCGCCGGAGCGCCCCCCCGGGCGGCGCGCATCACCATCCTGGACATCCTCCGGGCGCTGGCCCTGCTGGGCATCGTCATCGTCCACGCGCACGACCACTTCAACCTGTACCTCCCCATGCCCCCTGCGGAGGGATGGCAGGCCGCGGCCAACAGCGCGGCGGACTGGGCCTACGAACACCTTTTCGTCAGCAAATCCTTCCTTCTCTTCTCCTTCCTGTTTGGCCTCAGCTTCTTCATCCAGCTGGACAGGCAGGAACAGAAAGGCGTCGACTTCCGGAAGCGCTTCATGTGGCGGCTGGCGCTCCTGTTCCTGCTTGGGCTGGCGCACACCCTTTTTTATGACGGGGACATCCTCACCATCTTCGGCGTGCTGGGCTTTGCCCTGGTGGCCCTGTACAAACGCGGCACGCCTCTTCTTGTCATCCTCTGCCTGCTGTGCCTGATGCAGCCCGTCGCCTTCATGGACACGCTGTCCCGCGCCGGACTGGCGGACCTGTGGCCGCATTCCTCCGGCTGGTTCCACCCGGCCTCCCCGGCGGCAGGCCCTTCGCGTGAATTCCTGTACGCCCACGGCAGCTGGGGGGAAGCGGCCCTGTGGAACCTGACGCAGGGCCAGGCGGGCAAATGGCAGTTCTTCCTGCTCAGCGGCCGCATCTGGCAGACGCTGGGCCTCTTCATCCTGGGCATGCTGGCGGGGAGATGGCAGGTCTTTGTGGACGCTCCGAACAAGCGCCGCCTGTTTCTGCGGATGCTTGGAATCTCCGGAACCCTGTTTCTGGCTCTGCTGGCAGCGCGCCTGCTCCTCACCTCCCGGCTGGACTCCGCGCTGGGAACGGACGCTGGACACCTTCTGCACCAATGGGAAAACCTCGCCTATACCGCGGCCTTCGTCTCCGCCGCCGTCCTGCTGTTCACCCATCCCGGCCTTCCCCTGCCATCCAGGCTGCTCAGCAGCGCCGGAAAATGCACGCTGACGTGCTACGTCTCCCAAACGCTGGTGTTCACCTTCCTGTTCTTCGGGTGGGGCCTGGGGCTGGCGCAAGGCATGGGGCCGTGGGCGTGCCTCTGTGCGGCGGTAGCCGTCTTCCTGCTTCAAGCCTGGGCGTGCCGCCTCTGGCTAGCCCTCTTCCTGTACGGCCCCCTGGAATGGCTGTGGCGCACCGCCACCATGTGCCGCATGCAGCCGTTCCGCAAGCGCATGCCATAGGAAGGGCGGCCCTTCTTCCTCCCTGCGTCTGTTAAAGCCCGGTTTCCCCGGAAGAAGGAGGAATGAAGCGCATGGCCTCCTGCGTCCGGTCCGTGATAAAGCCGTTCCTTTCGTAAAAAGGCACTCCTTCGCGGTAGGAGGTGAGCACCACGTTCAAATACCCGGCATAGCGCCTTTTGCACAGCTCCAGCAGGCGGGAACCGACGCCGCACCCCTGGTACAGCGGATGCACCAGCAGGTAATGGACATACGCCGTCATGGTTCCGTCATCCATGGCGGCGATCAGTCCCGCCAGCCTGCCGCCGTCCCAGGCGGAAAACACGGCCCCGTAATGGAGCAATGCTTTCGCCAGGCGTTCCGGATGCCGCCCGGATTCCCATTGGACGGAAAGGAACAATTCCTCCAGCGCCGCCGGGGAAAATTCTTTGGTGTCAGTGTAGGAAAGAACCATGGAAAAAGGCATTTGTCCGTAAAAAAGGCTTTCCGCCCTACAGGGCGGAAAGCCTGAAAAAAGAGGGAAAAGCGCTTCACTCGTCGTCTTCCGCGTCAAAGGCGGAATCTTCCGAATCAAAGTCCTCATCCAGGTGGGCAGTGAATTTCTTCACGCGCTGCTGGACGGGAAGCGGAGAGAGCACCATGTGCATGGTGTTGCCGGCCAGGCGGGGAGCCTGGTCCACCTGCGCCATGGTCTTCAAGTCCGCAATGACCTTGTTGAACATGTCATAGCCAAGTTCCTGGTGGGCGTTCTCACGGCCGCGGAAGCGGAGCTGGAAACGGACCTTGTGGCCATGGTCCAGGAAGCTTTCCGCACGGGCCAGCTTCACGTTGTAGTCGTTCGTGTCCGTCCCGATGCGGAGCTTGACTTCCTTAAGCTTGATCGTGCGGCTCTTGTTGTTTTTCTGGAGCTTGGACTGCTGGTACTTGTACCGTCCATAGTCCACCACGCGGCACACGGGCGGATCGGCATTGCCCGCCACTTCCACCAGGTCCAGGCCCAGGGCCTTGGCCTTTTCCAGCGCGTCGCGCGTATTCATGACGCCGAGCTGGTCGCCGTTGGCAGTCACCACGCGCACGCGGGGGGCGCGGATGCGTTCATTCACACGGGTTTGATCACCGCGCTCACGGCGGCGATTACCATCATTATTCTTCGTTGGCTTGATTGGCACGTCCGGATACTACTAAACTAAATAAAATAACTTGGCAACTCAAATCATGGGGGAAATATGACGCTCCGCAATTTCCCTGACCACAACGTCCGCAAACTGTTCAAAGGGCATCGCCCCCAGGTCTCCCTTGTCCCGGTGGCGGACGGAAACGGTGCCTTCCTCCGCCTCACGCTGGCCGAGCACCAGCATGTAGGGAACGCGGTCCAGGCGGGCGTTGCGGATCTTCGCGCCGATCTTGTCCGGCGTTTCATCCACCGTCACGCGCACTCCCCTGGCGGCCAGGGCGGCGCGGTGCGCGGCGGCCACGTCCATCACCTTGTCGGAGATGGGGAGCACGCGCACCTGTTCCGGTGAAAGCCAGGTGGGGAATTTCCCTTCAAAATGCTCAATCAGCAGGCCCGTGAAACGCTCCATGGAACCGAACGGCGCGCGGTGCACCATCACGGGGCGGTGCGGCTTGTTGTCCGCTCCGGTGTAATGTAGGTCAAAGCGTTCCGGCAGGTTGTAGTCCACCTGCACGGTGCCCAGCTGCCATTCGCGCCCGATGGCGTCGCGCACGATGAAGTCGATCTTGGGGCCGTAAAAGGCGGCTTCCCCGGCTTCCTCGCTGTAATCCGCACCCAGCCATTCCGCGGCTTCCCGCAGGGCCTGTTCCGCCTTGTCCCAGTTTTCCGGAGAGCCCACGTACTTGTCGCTTTCCGGGTCGCGCATGGAAAGGCGCACGCGGTAGTCCGTCATGCCCAGCGTGCCGAAGATGGTCTTCACGATGCCGAGGCACTGGCGGATTTCCCCGGCAAGCTGGTCAGGCGTGCAGAAAATGTGGGCGTCGTCCTGCGTAAAGCCGCGCACGCGGGTCATGCCGCCCAGCTCACCGCTCTGTTCCCAGCGGTACACGGTTCCGAATTCCGCCAGCCTCACGGGCAGGTCCCGGTAGGAATGGGCGTCATTCGCGTAAATCTTGATGTGGTGCGGGCAGTTCATCGGCTTGAGCATGTAGCCCTCAATGGTGCCGTCAGCCAGCCCGTTGAACAGTTCCGCGCAGGAAGCTCCTTCCTGGCTCAGCTTTTCCATGGCGTCCCGTTCCGGGATGGGCGCGTACTGGCTTTCCTGGTAATACGGGAAGTGGCCGGACGTGCGGTACAGGTCCAGCTTGCCGATGTTGGGGGTGTACACCTGGGAATAGCCCAGCTTGTCCAGCTCCTGCGTGATGAAATCCTGAAGGGAGCGGCGGATGAGAGCCCCTTTGGGCTTCCAGAGGATCAGGCCCTGGCCCACGGCCTCGTCAATGCAGAAGAGCCCCAGTTCACGGCCCAGCTTGCGGTGGTCGCGGCGGCGCGCTTCCTCCAGCCGTTCCAGGTGCTCGTCAAGCTGGGTGCGGTTCGGGAAGCAGGTGCCGTAAATGCGCTGGAGCATGGGGCGGTTCTTGTCCCCCTTGTAAAAGGCGCTCGCCACGCTCATGACCTTGAACGCCTTGCAGTTCCCCGTGCGGCCCACGTGCGGGCCGGCGCACAGGTCCGTAAAATCACCGTTGCGGAACAGGGAAATCTCCTCGTCTTCCGGAATGTCGTTCAGCAGGTCGATCTTGAAGCGGGAAGGCTCGCTGCGGGGCCCCAGGGCGCCCAATTCCCCGGATTCCGCCATCTTCATGGCCTCCGCGCGGGAAATAACTTCCTTCTGGAAAGGCTGGTTTTCCTTCACCACCTTCTTCATCTCCTCCTCAATGCGCTCAAAATCCTCTGTGCTGATGCGGTGGTCCAGCTCCACGTCGTAATAAAAACCGTTATCCACGGCGGGGCCGCCGGCCAGCTGGGCGTCCGGCCAGAGGCGGCAAATGGCCGTAGCCAGAACGTGTGCGCAGGAGTGGCGCAGCCGTTCCAGATCAGACATCTGATGGCGTTCTTCAAGAGTCTTTCTTTCCTTGTGTTCGGACATACGCGCATTAGTTAACCTCCCCTAGGCACTGTTGGCAAATGCAAAAAACCCTCCTCTCCAAAAATTCAAGGCATGAACGCCGCGGAGACTTTCCGGAAGAGAACGAACACTCTCCCCTTTTTCTTCTTTACGGTTGCCGCACTGGAAAATCCGGTATAACAAGAAATTCATGCTGAATGTCATCTGCCATACCTTGGGAGCCGCTCTTCTTCTGCTTGGCATATGGATCATTCTGCTGGACTGGTACGTTTTCATCTCCCTTCATTTCACCAAGTCTGAACGATGGAACAGCTTTTCCTTCACACCATTCGCAGGAGGAATCCTCAGTTGCGCCGCTCTCCGGCTTCTTCCTCCTACCCGAGAAATGGGCATCCGATGGCTTCCCATCCTTCCGGATTCCGGTGTCATCCTGTACAGCGTCCATCTGGTTAAACAATTCTTCAAGTTTCTTTTTCGTCGTTCCCCATAAGCATTTTCTCATTTTGCACCATCGCGGGGAGAACTGGAAAAAACAGAATGCAACCATTTACCTTCCATCCGCTATCCCTCCCTCAACGAGTGATTTACACCTGCGGCCGTTTATGCCATAGTGGCGGCCAGCGGTTATGAAAATCCTCCCCCTCTCCCTTCTCTGCCTCTGCCTGCCCTGCGGCCTCTCCCGGGGCGACCAGCCGCCGGACGGCTCCCCCGTCCGCTTCCAGATCAGCATGGACCAGGCCGCGGAACACAAGGCTCCGGAACCGGACCCTGTTCCGGACCAGAGCACGCCGTTCAATGCGGCCAGGCTGCTGCTCCGCGCCCTTCAGGAAAAAACTGACTGGAAAAACGAACCGTACAAATCCCTGCCCGCCACCTCCCCCTTTGTAGGCCAGCTCAAGCTGAAAAGCATCCTTTCCCGCATGGAGGCGGTCCAGGCGTATGTAACCGGAGCGGCCCCGGAACGCCCCCCTTTTGTGGATGAAGCCTCCATCATTACCCAGGGAGACCTGGCGATGGCCTACATCCTGCTGCCGGACAAGACAAACCCGTACGTCTATGCAGCCACTGCGGTGGCCCTGGTGAAAAAGGGCGGCCAGTGGAAGGCCTCCCTGACCCCAGGGAGCTTTGACAATACGTTCCTTCCCTTTGACGACCAAATCCGGGAGGAAGCGAAAAAAATATCAGCGGAAGCCAAGAAGAAAATCTTCGGCCTCGCCCACCAGTACTCCGTGGCCGCCGTCAAAGCCGCCCTGGAGCACATCAAGCGGTTCCGTGTGGAAGCCGTAAAGGGGAAATCGGACGACGAACTCAAGACCCTGCTCATCCGCACCGTGAAAGGGGATGACCCGGCACGCATTGCCGCCCTGCTCGTTTCCCCGTACTACATGGAATCCGCCATCACCCAGAGCGCCCGGCTCACCCCCGTGGTCAAGGCCATGCGCCTTCAGGACAGGAGGGAGGAAAGCCGATACATCCAGCCCACCAACCTCAGCTTCATGACCTTTCCGAACACCATCCTGGTTCCCCTGCGCCCCCATCCGGATGACCAGACAGACCCGAACAAACGGGATGAGGACCAGCAGGAGGAGGCCAATAAGAACAATGCGAAGAAGAGCGGCAAGGACATTCACAGCATTGCGGCCATGACCATCCTGCCCCCGCGCATGAGCATGCCGGACACGGACAAGCCCGCTCTCATTTACCGCTATGCGCTGGAGAAAATCAAGGACCCCACGGATGGCTTCCCCGTTTTCAAAATGTATCTGACGGACGCCTTCACTTCATGGAACCTGAAAGCGGACGAATCCACCACCGCCCGCATCATGGCGGATTTCCACCGGACCTACCCCCCCCTGGCCTTTCCCACGCCGGAAGAGGCCGTGACCGCCGCCGGGCGCGCCCTGGCGAACCGGGACAGCCTGGCCATGATACGCATGCTGGCTCCGGCCAAATTCGCCTCCGTGAAGGAATTTGAAGACGCGCTCTCCCAGTTGAAAACGGTCATGGGCAGGATTCCCGCCCCCCGGACCGAGGTGAAGGAAAAAGGCGCTCCCGTCGTCAAGGCTGCCTACGTTCCCGTCACCAGGGACGGCGCCCCCGGCATCAAGGCCACCATCGGCGTGCGGCCCGCTTCCAGAAACGGATTCTCCGTCAACAACCTGTACCTTACCAAAACAGACAGCGGCTGGATGATCACCGGAGCTGATGTGGAGAACCCGCTGGCGCTGGACGAACAAAAAAAACCCTGAAAACCGCCCGGGGAACGCCCGCCCCTCTATCACACAACCTTTTCCATTATCACACCATGATGAATCTACCGATACGGCCGCGCCGCAACAGAAAATCCGCCAACATCCGGGGTCTCATCCGGGAAACCTCCCTCTCCCCGGAACACCTCATTTACCCGGTCTTCGTCCATGAAGGAACCGGGAACCAGCCCATTTCCTCCCTGCCCGGCTGCACGCGCTGGAGCGTCAAGGGCCTGGTGGAGGAAGCCAAGCGCCTGATGGACCTGGGCATCCGCACGCTGGACCTTTTCCCGGCCATCCCGGACGGGAAGAAAACCCCGGACGCCTGTGAGGCCTGCAACCCTGACGGCCTCATTCCGCGCACCATTTACGCGCTCAAGAGCGAGGTGCCCGGCATCACCGTCATGACGGACGTGGCGCTGGACCCCTACAATTCAGACGGTCACGACGGCCTGGTGGAATTCCGCTCCGACGGCACGATGGAAATCCTCAATGACGACTCCGTGGAGGTCCTCTGCCGCCAGGCTTTGTGCCACGCGGACGCCGGGGCGGACATCGTCTCCCCCAGCGACATGATGGACGGCCGCGTGGCCGCCATCCGCGCCACCCTGGATTCCGAGGCCTTGGACGACGTCTCCATCATGGCCTATACCGCCAAGTACGCCAGCGCCCTGTACGGGCCGTTCCGCGGCGCGCTGGAAAGCGCGCCGAAGGAGGGGGACAAGAAAACGTACCAGATGGACCCCGGCAACATCCGGGAAGCCCTCAGGGAAGCGCAGCTGGATGAAGCGGAAGGCGCGGACATCCTGATGGTGAAACCCGCCACGCTGTATCTGGACGTAATGGCCGCCATGCGGAAGCACGTGACGCTGCCGATAGCCGCCTACCACGTCAGCGGGGAGTACCTGATGATCAAATCCGCCGTGGCTTCCGGCTGGCTGGATGAACGGGAAACCGTTCTGGAGACTCTAACCTCCATCCGGCGCGCCGGGGCGGACATGATCCTCACGTATTACGCCCCCCAGGCCGCCGAATGGCTTAAACAACGCTGACGCCGCACGGCCTCCGCACAGGAGGTGGACGTACGGTCCAGAATACCGCTCTCCGCATGTCTACCTCCACAAAAATATTTGTCGGCATCGTGATCGTCGTCGTCATGGCGCTCACCTCCCTCTGGGGCGTCTATGCCCCCACCTTCTCGGAAGCCTACGTACTGCCCGTACAGATGACGACGGCGGACGGCGCCCCGCTGGGCAACTTCCAGTGCCGCCCGGTGGCCGCGGAAAACGGGAAGACGCTCCTGGTCTTCCGGGATACGGACTTCCTGCGCCAGACCACGGGGAACATGGTCCATTCCAAGATCATCCTTTCCTACAAGGGCACGCCGTTCTTTGAAGGCATCGTCCCCGGCCCCATGGAGGCCATAGAAATTCCCTCCGGGAACCTTCCGCCCCAGTTCCAGGCGCTCCAGCAGAACTGACCTGGGCTGCTCCGGAAAAGAAAACCTCCGGACCGGGAACCGCCCTGTTATGGCATTGTTACTGAAAGGGCGCAGGTTTCTCTATACAAACAGGGAAACATTGTGGTTTTATAGAATCAAACGATGAGTGATTCAGCCTATACCATTCTGATTGCGGAGGATGACGACAGCATCAGGCACGCCCTGACGGACGTGCTGACCGCATCCGGCTACGAGGTGCTGGCGCTGGAAGAGGGCCTGACCGCCATCCGCGCCGTGCGGGAACGCAACTTTGACCTGGCCCTGCTGGACGTAGCCATGCCGGGAGCTGACGGCTTCCAGGTGCTCCAGGTCATGTCTGCGGAGCGCCCCGGCACGCCCGTCATCATGCTCACGGCGCGCGGGGAGGAGGAGGACCGCGTGCAGGGTCTCAAGCTGGGGGCGGACGACTACATCGTCAAGCCGTTCAGCATCCGGGAGCTGCTCGCCCGCATCGAGGCCGTGCTGCGCAGATCCCCGGAACGGCCGCGCCAGCTCCGGGAAATCCGGATCCCAGGCGCATCCCTGGACAGCGCCAACCGCCTGCTCACCTTTGAGGACGGAAAGGAAACCTCCCTGACCGCACGGGAATTCGAATTCCTCACGTACATGGCCACCCACCCCAACCGCGTCATCACGCGGGACGAACTGCTCCGGCGCGTGTGGGACGTGGACCCGCGCCTGACGGATACGCGCTCCGTGGAAATGACCGTCATGCGCCTCCGGGACAAGCTGGGGACCGTCGCGGCCGCCCCGCTGGAAACGCTCAGAAGCCAGGGCTACCGCTGGAACTCATCCTTCGTCTCCTGACCCGTGAACCGGCGCATACGCATCACTCTGCTGGCAATCAGCCTGCTGCTGGTCATCGGCACGCTCGGATGGCTCACCCACGTTCTGCTGGTGCAGGCGGAGGAAACGGGCCGCTCCGAACAGCGCATCAGGGTGGAGGCCCTGGCTCATGAAGCCAAGCTGGAAATGGACCGCCTCCTGACCTCCTTCATCACCTTTGAACAGGCCCGCGGCTACTTTGAATACCAGCCCTTTTACGCCTACAAGCGCCCTTATGACCAGCGCATGGGCTCCCCGGAACCCGGAGAGGCCGCCCGCGGCTCCAACCTCTCCTCCTACCTGCCGGACTACGTCACGGCCTATATCCAGATCTCCCCCTCCGGCCATGTAACCGGACCCGCGCTGGACCCGCAGCTTGCCGAACATCTGAATGAGCAGAAGGACCTCTACCAGCGGCTGAACGGCAAGGTCTCCGCCCTCACCTCCGTGCCGTCCAGCGGCAACCTCTGGACGGACATTCGGAATGAAATCCTGCATGAAGCCCCGGAACCTGAGCCGACGGCATCCGGCACGCCGGCCCAGGTGGAAACCGTCACCTCCTTCGTCCCAGTGGAAGACGGGGGGAACCTCTATATCCTGCGCCAGGTGCACACCAGCCGCGGCGTCTATTTGCAGGGGGCCCTGATGAACATGGACAACTTGAACCGGCGGCTGCCCGGCCAGGTAAAGCTGTTGCTTCCCCACAGCCGCCTGGCTACCTTCGATCCCTCCGCCCCGCCTCCCGCAGAAGCGCGGCAGACGGGCACGCTCCCCTTTGCCAACGCCCCCCTGGTCTTTCTGCCGGGAGACACCGGAGCCGTCCCCCTCCAGGACCACAAGAAAATGCTGACCTGGACGCTCACGCTCATCTGGAGCATGGTACTGCTGGGCGCGGCAGGCGTCATCTGGCTCATGCTGGGCACCTTCCGCCTGGAGCAGCGCCGCGGGGACTTCGTCTCCGCCGTCACCCATGAACTCAGGACGCCGCTCACCTCCTTCTCCCTGTATACGGAAATGCTGGAGGACGGCATGGTGCCGGAGCAGAAAAAGCCGGAATACTACGCCAACATGCAGCGGGAATGCCGCCGCCTGGAACACCTGATTGAAAACGTGCTCTCCTACTCCCGGCTCCAGCGGAACGCCATCCGCCGCACGCGGGATACGCTCACCTGCCAGGAACTCTTTGAACCCATTGCGGAAAAAATAGACCGCCGGCTCCGGGAGGCGGGCATCAGCTTCTCCTTTGCCCTGGCGCAGCCCATCCGCATCCTGCCCATTCATACGGATGCCGTCTCCGTGGAGCAGATCATGGACAACCTGACCTCCAACGCCATTAAATACGCCAAGGGGGAAAACGCCAAAGTCCAGCTCACCGTCCAGGCGGACCGCCACAACATCGTCATCCGCTTCCGGGACAACGGCCCGGGCATCTCCCCGAAAAACCGCAAGCTGGTGTTCAAGCCCTTCCGGCGCACGAAGGACGCCTCCGACAGCCGCAAGCCCGGCGTAGGCCTGGGGCTGGCGCTGGCCAAGGATACGGCACGCTCCCTGGGGGGGGACCTGAAACTGGAATTCGGCACCTTGGGGGGAGCCAGCTTCCTGCTGACACTTCCCAAATCCTGACCCCGCCAAGGGGCCTGCACGCCTCCATCTGCTTCCCGGCCCGCACGGAACCATCTTTCCTCTTCCATCGCATCCCCTTCCCTTGCCCGGCCGTTCCACAAAACATCCCGCCCGGGAAAATCCCGTCCGGCATGCTATGCGCTTGCCTTCACGTGACGGATATGTGACATTGAACCGCAACGCACGGCGGGACGAAAAATTCCCGTTCCACGCAGGAAATATCCGCCTTCCCTTCCGGCGCGGCGGAGCGCAAAACGCATGGACATGCTATCATGAGTAAAAGGATTTTGATCACCGGAGGAGCCGGCTTCATCGGCTCCCACCTCAGCGAACGGCTTCTGAAAGAAGGCCATGAAGTCATCTGCATGGACAACTTCTTCACGGGCAGCAAGCAAAACCTCCTTCACCTGGCGGACTATCCCGGATTTGAAATAATCCGCCATGACGTCACCGTTCCCTGCGTGATGGAAGTGGACCAAATCTACAACCTGGCCTGCCCCGCCTCCCCTCCCCATTACCAGTTTGACCCCATCCACACGGTTAAAACCTCCGTGCTGGGCGCGCTGAACATGCTGGGCCTCGCCAAACGGTGCAAGGCCAGAATCCTCCAGGCTTCCACCAGCGAGGTATACGGCGACCCCATGGTCCATCCCCAGCCGGAAACCTACTGGGGCAACGTCAATCCCGTGGGCGTCCGCTCCTGTTACGATGAAGGCAAAAGATGCGCGGAAACCCTGTTCATGGACTACCGCCGCATGAACGGGGTGGACATCCGCATCATCCGCATCTTCAACACCTACGGACCGCGCATGAACCCGAACGACGGCCGCGTGGTCTCCAACTTCATCGTGCAGGCGCTGAAAGGGGAAGACATCACCATTTACGGAACGGGCAGGCAGACCCGCAGTTTCCAGTACGTGGACGACCTGGTGGAAGGCATGGTCCGCATGATGAACACGGAAGGCTTTTCAGGCCCTGTGAACCTGGGAAATCCCGTGGAATTCACCATGCTGGAACTGGCGGAAAAAGTCATTGAAATGACGGGTTCTTCTTCCAAAACGGTCTTCCGTCCCCTGCCCCTGGACGACCCGGCCCAGCGCAAGCCGGACATCCGGCTGGCGGGAGAAAAGCTGGGTTGGAAGCCCAATATTCCGCTGGAAAAAGGCCTTGAAAAAACCATCGCCTACTTCCGGAGCATTCTGTAGCGTTTCCGAGGCGCCGCATGCTTATGCGGCAACTTAATCATTATTGGCGAACTGATTTCATTAAAAGGCGTGGCTTACAGCCGCGTTCCTTTCGGTTGCCGCATAGGCAATCGGCGCTCCAAGGAAGCAATCCGGAAATTCCGGGAAGCTTCCCATGCGGTCCATGAACTCCGGCATGCCGAGCGGCTCATTACCCGTTTTTGGCTGGTGCGGTAAAACGGTTCGGCTAAAATGAATTGTTATGAAACATGCCGACGCCCACGGAATCTATTCCACTCAAGCCACTGTCCGCACTTATGAAAGCGGTGCGGACGGCCTCATGAAACCGGAAACGGTTCTGCACTGGTTTCAGGAAATAGCGGAGGCCCACGCCTCCTCCCTCGGCTTCGGCTATGACTTTGTGATGTCCCGCGGCCTGGCCTGGGTGGAAGTGCGCCTGAACACGGCCATCAGCCGCCTCCCCCGGTGGAAGGAAACGGTGGAACTCCGCACCTGGACCGCGCAGGAAACGCCGCTGCTGGCGCGCCGCAATCTGGAAATAAGGGACGCCCTGGGAAACCAAATCGTCACGGCAAGCTGCCTGTGGGCCGTCATTGACGTACGCCGCAGACGCCCGGTGCCGTTGAACAGGCACATTGATGCCTTCCCGGATACTCCGTGTGAAGAAACGGTGGCTCCGGCAGCCATGGATACCTCGGGCCTTCTGCCGACCATCCGGGAATGGATGGCGGAACGCCGCGATACGGACTTCAACCGCCACATCAACAATGCCGCCTACCTGGTCTGGGCGCTGGAATCCCTGCCGGATTCCTGGCTGGAGAACCATGAATTGACGGGAATCCACCTGCATTTCAAGAAGGAAACCCATGCGGGAGAATCCATGAAATCCCTGCTGTTCCGCCAGGACTCCCTCACCTCCCACCACATCATGCACGGAGACGAACTGCGGGCGGAAGCAGTGCTGGAATGGAAAGCCGCCGCAATCGCATAAAAAGGCCCTATTCCTCGCCTTCCGGATTTTTCTGACATCAGACAGCGGACGAGGGCGCGCAGGAGTATTCTGCGCCGTTTTATAGAATCGGAAGGGGTGTTCCGTGTGGAGGGCGGAGAGCGGCGCGGGGAGAGTAGTGGACAAAATGGACTTGATGGACAGGATGGACACCATTTTCTTTTTTCTACTTTGTCCTTTCAGCCCACACGGCCTATTACTCCGGAGGACGCTATTTCCTTACACAAGCAGGGCCGCCCCGGCTCTTGTCCGGAACGGCCCTGGCGGTGCGGAGAGCGGATGATCTCCACTCTCCTCTCTTAACTCTCAACTCTCTTAGAAGTCGTAGCGGTAACCCACGCTTCCGTTCACCGAGTTGGCTCCGTCACGGAAGTCCGCGTTCCCGTTGA